>Ga0209051_1000150_pt1 | contig 132005 bp, 127 predicted proteins | sample AraplaCvi_mMS_r2_2_FD_184286 | JGI IMG/M metagenome (GOLD analysis project Ga0209051, IMG submission 184286) | Arabidopsis root microbial communities from North Carolina, USA - plate scrape MF_Cvi_mMS_r2 (SPAdes) (version 2) | ecosystem: Host-associated > Plants > Roots > Endosphere | place...
GCTGACCACCTTCGTCTCACCTTCCTCGCGGTCCGCGTCCGGGCTATGCGAGCCCGGGACGCCACCCTCCGATCGGCCTCACTTAGCGCGGGACCGGCTCTCGAAACTATCGTGGGACGTAACACGCCGTCGCGAAGGAAGTGAAGACGATGCCCGCGCTGTAGCGTCCTTCTGTCAGACCGGACTGGACAGCAAGCACCGTCGGCTCGTGGACGATGATCGGCCAGTCGGAAAAGGTCGACATAAGCTCTGCGTTGCAGTCTGCACACCCACCTTGCCAGCGCCCTCCCCGCCTCCCCTGGACCGCACCAGCGCCATGGACTGGCTGGGCGAAATGAAGGAGTCGACCACCACCATGGCCGTGCGATAGGTGCCCGTGATCTCGGCCGCGGCCGGATGCACGGCGCACTGAAGCAGGTAATCCGCCTCCCCGGCGATCAGCGCGCGCGCCGCTGTGGAAGTCGTCGAACAACACGATGCGGCAGGCTTGCGCAATGCCGTGCGCGGCCAGGTACTGCTGGAGAACGAAGTGATGGTTGCTGCCCTCATGGCCCAGCGTTGCAAAGATCAGCATGTGTTCGCCTTGGCAGTGCCGCACGGCCGGTGACAGTGGGTCGGCCTCGACGGCCACCTGATGGGGATCGCGGCATGCGCGAGCGCCGGCAGAGCCGGAACCAGCGCTTGCTCGAGCGCACAACGAGCGACTCATGCAGACGTCGAGGGCGCACCGATGATCTCATCCTCGAGCCGGCATGTCTCCCTGATGATCAGGTCGTAGAGGGCACGCAGGAGAGTGGTGGAAGCCAGCGGCAGCTCCGCAGCGAAAGCGGTCTGTCGGGCGTCTGCATTTGACATCCGCTTCTTGCATCGCGGCTGCTCCAACTACCCGCGGGAAGAAAAGCTGGCCACAAAAGCCGGGGCGATTCAGTTCGCCCTGTGCTGTTAGCCTTACATGGTCGGCAGGGCCTCTGCCACGCCAACTCCGGCCATCGTGCCCAATTTTAGAAGTGAACTCACTATGACCAGCCCGCTGTACCACGCCTCCGTTCCCGTCATGCAGCAGATGCTGCGCGCCCTGTCCGACGTGCTCAAGAAGGCCGAAGACCACGCGACGCAAAAAAATATCGATCCAAGTGCGCTGCTGCAGGCGCGGCTGTTCCCTGACATGTTTCCGCTGGTACGTCAGGTACAGATCGCCGCAGACTTCTGCAAGGGCATTGCCTCCCGCCTGGCTGGTGCCGAGGTGCCGTCCTGGCCCGACACTGAGGTCAGCTTCGCTGACCTGCAAGCGTTGATCGCCAAAGCTTTGGCCCATATCGGCTCGTTCAAGTCTGAGCAATTTGATTCAAGCGAGAGCCGCGAGATCGTATTGCGCCCCGGCACTCCCAAGGAAAAGAAGCTGACCGCCAGCGCATATCTTCTGCACTATGGATTGCCGCAGTTTTTCTTCCACGTGACCACCACCTATGCCATCTTGCGCCACAACGGTATTGAGATCGGTAAGCGCGACTACATGGGTGCCTACTAACCCAAGACAGGCAGGAGTTCAGCCACTCTGGCCACTGCCGCTCGATAGCAACCAGAGCCTCAGTCGCTGCGCGAGCGGCCATGCAGCGGGAGCGGACTGTCGTTGGCCGAAGCTAACTTCCGGGTTCGGCCAGAAGCATCGGTGATCGGGCGGGTGCCCGATCACCGATGCTCTTGATCGACTACGGTCTCAGACGCGTCCTCTTGGGTGATGCACGCAAGCTGGGAGGTCGGGCCCAGCGGGCGCGGCAGCGCGATCTCCTGTAACCCCCGATCGAGCAGCACACGAGTGCTTCGGTCGCGCCAAGGAAGATGGCTTCTGCGCATCGCACCATCTCGAAAGGCTGAAGAATTCATCCGACTGGGAGCGCAGCGCAACAGGTGGCGGCGGGGTTTGCTCGAGAAGTTGAAACTGCTCACTGAGTGCGGGGGCTGCTCGCAGTCAGATCATCTCGTGCCGGTCGCATCCAGGTGGCGTTTGGCCATCTCGATCCAGAGGGTCAAAACCGGCTCGTTGTCATCCGGGCGAACGGTCAATCCATCGTAAATTGCCATGCCTCGGAGCACGGCAAAGTTCAGCTTCAAGAACGTCGCGGTCTTCTCCAGATCTCCGTCGAGACCCGCGACCCGACGGAACGTGTCATCACGGGCGACAGTCCATGTCGCCAGCGATTCCTGCAGGCGCGTGCGCAGAGGCGCGTCGTGCCGCGCGGCCAGCATCAACTCGATCGCAGCGACGTAGTCGGGTTGGTTGAAGACCTCTCGCCATAGGTAGCGAAGCATCTCGTCGATCGAAATGGGCGCTCCCGGAATCGCGAGCATGGCCGACCTTCTCTGCTCCCAACTAGCCAGCAAGTAGTCGAAGGCGGCAGCGAGAACGTCCGCTTTCGTCGGGAAATGGTGCGTCTGCGCGCCCTTAGACACCTGCGCACGCTGGGCAATCAGCGCCGTGGTCACCCGCTCGTAACCCATCTCCGAGAGCAGTTGCAGAGCGGCCTCGCAGAGTTTCTGTCGAGTTTCCGTGCTGCGTTCGGCGTGAGAGCGGCGCAGTTTCGGTACGGGTGACAGACGCTTCGGAGCGTGGGGACGTGCGGTGATTGTCATTGGGAGGATTCTCCAGGAACTGCAGTGCCTGCCCGATCTGCGGCCGCGCGCCCTCATTTTACCTATTTACAAACCGCCTGGTCGGTTTCTATAATTCAAACCGCTGGGCTCGTTCCCAGCTCACCTTCTGGAGATACCCCGAGATGCCCAAGCTGACTCAAGCCGTATGGCGGTACCGCCGCGAAAAGATGCAGACCCTGATGGATGACTTGGGCGTGGATGCCCTGGTCTTCACTACAGCTGACTTCTTCCAGTTCGCAACGAACTTCCACACCGACGTTCAACCTTGGGAGCGCCCGATCTTTGCGGTGATTCCACGGCAAGGCGACGGTTTCCTCGTGATGAACGAGCTGTCGACGAACCACATGCGCTTCTCGGTGGAGGCGGAAAAGGTGTGGGTGACGGACGTCACCTTCTACGCCGAGCACCCGATGGTCCGAGCGCGCCTGCCGCTGATCTCCCAGTTGCCCGAGGTCCTGGCCGATCGGCTGAAACGAGCCGGACTGGCGCGTTCGAGGATCGCAGCCGACGCGGGAAGCCCGGTGCTCGCCGCCGCACAGAGGCTGCTGCCGGACCTGCAGGTACGCGTTGCGACAGCCGACTTCCGCAGCTTGCGTTGGCAGAAGCATGCCGAAGAGCTGCAGGTCATGGAAGCGATGGCCAGCCTCACCGACTGGCTGCAAGACCGCTACCGCGAGTCGATCAAACCCGGCAGGCTGGTGCAGGAGCTGGACTTCGCCATGGCGAGCCTGTTCGTGCAGGAAGCCGCCGAGCGCTTTCCAGGCGAACAGTTCGAGGTGATTCGGTGCTGGACGCTCAGCGGCCCCGCCTCGGCGTCTCCTCACGGCGATGGTGCGTCATGCGGTGCCCGCATCCGCGAAGGCGATGTCTTGGTCAACATAGTCATTCCTCGCCTGAACGGCCTCACGATCGAAAACGAGAGAACCTGGTTCTGCGGGCGCCCGGACGAGCAGAAGAAGGCTCTGTGGACCGCTGCCCGGGACGCAAGCGCGGCCGCCACTGCCGCGGCGGCGACCGGGAATCCCGTCTGCGCCATCGATGCGGCCGCACAAACCGTCATCGAGCAAGCCGGATTCGCTGACTGCATCCGGCATCGAACGGGCCACGCGATCGGGATCGTCCACCACGAGTATCCCGAGGACATGGCCTTCAGCCAGCGCCCGTTGCTGGACAACGAGGTCTATTCGGCGGAGCCAGGCTTGTACCTCTATGGCGTTGGCGGATTCCGGATCGACGACACCGTCGTCGTCGGCCAAACGCCGCGCGTCCTCACCGCCACGCCCAGAACTCTCGAATACGCCACGGTCGGCTGATGCGGCCCCTACAACCTAAACACGAAAGCCGCCCATGTTGATTCGTCGCACCCTGCTCTGCGGCTCAGTCGCCGCTGCATCGCTGCTCGCCCTGCCCTCGTTCGCACAAGGCAACTTCCCTAGCAAGCCCATCAAGATCATCGTTCCGCAGCCCTCGGGCTCCGGACCCGATGCGCTCGCCCGAACCCTCGCCGACATTCTGCAAAAGAGCCTCAATCAGATCGTTGTCGTCGAGAACAAGCCCGGCGCCAACGGCTCGCTCGCAGCAACCTACGTGCTTTCACAGCCGGCCGACTGCTACACGCTGTTCCTGGCGGGCGTTTCCAACATGTCCTGGAACCCGCTTCTCTACAAGACCTTGGCCTACAACCCGGCAAAGGATTTCTCGGGAATCGCAGTCGTCGCCAACACGCCGTTCGTCACCGCCGTGTCGCCCAGCCTCGGTGTGAAGACACTGCCCGAACTCATCAAGATGGCCAAGGCAGAACCCAACAAGCTGAGCTACGCCTCCGCCGGCATCGGGAACTCCACCCACCTCGCGACCGAATTGTTGAAGTCGCGCGCGGGCATCCAGATGCAGCATGTACCCATCAGCGGCGCAGGCGGCCCCAGTGCGGTCACCAGCGTCATGGCGGGCGACACCCCGGTGATCACCACAGTCCCCGTAGGCATCGTGCCGTTCGCGAAGTCCGGCAAACTCGTCGCGCTCGCGGTGACGGGCGACCAGCGTCTTTCGCAATTGCCCGATGTCCCGACCTTCAAGGAACTGGGAATCGACATGGAGGTACCGGGTTGGTACTCCGTCGTGACGCGTTCAGGCGCCCCTGCTGACGCCATCGATCGCCTGAACAAGGAGATCAACAAGGCGCTCGATACAGCCGAAATGAAGGAGCGCCTTGCCGGCCAGATGTTGACTGCAATCAAGTCAACGCCGGCCGATGTCCAACGCCTGACGAAGCGCGATTCCGAGGCTTGGGCGCCCGTCATCGCACGCCTCGGCATTGCGCAATGAATTGAGCCGCGATGAGGTCACCATGAGCGCGCAAGGACAAGGGAACGCTGACGATCTCCACGAGCTCGACGCCCGCCTCCGGACGAATCCGGCAAGCGCGCTTGCAGTCATCGACGACTACTTGCGAAGGTATCCGGGACACAGGCTCTTCACCGTGCTGGCGATCGACTGGACGCGACACGAAAACAGGCGCATCTATAGCAGCAATCCGGACTCGTATGCATGCGGCGGTTCAAAGCCGCTCGTGCCTGGCAGTGCCTTCCATCAGGAAGTCATCCTGGGCAACCGCGCTCGAATCTGTCCGGACCGTGCGTCGTGCATCCAGGCATTTCCCGACTTCGACCTGATTTTCTCGCTGCACTGCGAATCCGCAATCAACGTGCCAATTCGTCGGAGTGACAGGACGATCGGCTCGCTCAACTTGCTCCACAAGGCCCACTGGTATCAGCCGGCAATGACCGCCCTGCTGACCCGGGTCGCAGGCCTCGCAGCACCTTTTCTTCCTTGACTTCGATCTGGACCGCATCCATGAATCATCCGTACCGTCGCTCGTTGGTCATCTCTCTGCTGGCAGCCTGCGCATCGTTCATTGCGCCGTTGGCAAGGGCGGCAGACGCTCCCTATCCGACCAAGCCAATTACCATCGTCTACCCCTATGCCGCGGGCGGTGCTTCCGACCTCCTCGCCCGGCAGATCGGTGAGCTCATTGGCAAGTCCCTCGGCCAACCCGTCATCGTGGACGCGAAGCCCGGTGCAGGTGGCTCAACGGCTCTCGAGATGGTGACTCGCGCACCTGCCGATGGCCACACCCTTGTCTTGACGGCCAGCGGCACGATGGCTGTGAACCCGTATATCTACAACCTCCGGTACAAGCCTGCTGAGGACCTGGCCTCCATCACCATCCTGGCAGAGATTCCGTTCATCGTCGTCACGAACAACTCCTTCCCAGCCAGAAACCTGAAGGAGTTCGTTGCGTACGCCAAGGCAAATCCAGGAAAGATCAGCTTCGCCAACGCCGGCATTGGAACGCAGGCCCACCTCACGCAGGTGATGTTCCTCAAGACCGCAGCTATCACTGCGAACGTGGTGCCCTACAAGGGCGGAACACCCGCGACCACTGACCTCCTTGGCGGACACGTGGATGCCCTCTTCGACAACGCCGCCGCACAGGTCGGCAACGTCCAGGCCGGCAAAGTCCGCCCCCTCTTCGTGACGACAAAGGCTCGAAGCCCATCATTGCCCTCTGTTCCCACTGCAGAAGAAGCAGGCCTGCCCGGATTCGTGACCGCTGGCTGGTTTGGTCTCGCGGCCCCCAAGGGAACACCGCAGGCCGTCATCGACAAACTCAACGCCGTCATCGTCAAGGGCATGGCAGAGCCGGAGCTGCACAAGAAGCTGATGGAGGCCGGCTGGACTCCGATCGGAAGTTCGCCCAGCGATGCCACGGCTCGCGCCAAATCCGATCTCGCACGGTTCGGGGCCGTCGCGCAGCAACTCGGCCTCAAGAAGGAATAGGTCTCTGCCGACCGTTCAGGAAGCAAATCCATGACCATGATTTCCGCCCGCATCGAGCGGCTTCCCTTTTCCGGTTTCCATCGCAAGTTGCTGCTCGCGGGCGGCCTCGGCTACACCTTCGATGCCATGGACGCCGCGGTGCTCGCCTTCGTGCTGCCTGCGTTGCGCACGGCCTGGAGCCTGTCCGCCATGCAACTTGGCATGCTGGCCAGCGCTGGCTTCGTCGGCGCCGTGGTCGGCGCCTTGGTGGCCGGCACGCTGGGCGACCTCATTGGCCGGCGCAAGGTGATGATGTCCGCGCTGGTGCTGTATTGCGTGGCGTCGGCCGGTAGCGCGGTGATCAACGACTGGACGTCCTTCCTGAGCTGGCGCGTCGTGGCTGGCATCGGTGCCGGCGCCGAGAGCGTGATCATCGCGCCCTATCTGTCGGAGTTCGTCGCCCGCCGCTATCGCGGCATCTTCACCGGGGCGTTGGCTGGCTTCTTCTCGTTCGGCTTCGTGCTGGCGGCGGTGCTGGGCTATTTCCTCGTGCCAGCCTCGCCGGAAGGCTGGCGCCACGTCATCCTCGTCACCGCCGCGCCGGTGGTGATGCTGCTGTGGTGGCGCCGCAGCCTGCCCGAATCACCGCGCTGGCTCGAGAGCCAGGGCCGCGTCGCCGAGGCCGAGGCGACCCTCGACACGATGGAAACCGACGCCCTGCGCCGTGGCACCGTTCTGCTCACGCTGGACCCGCAAGAGGTTGCCTCGCCGCCGCCGAGCCGCGAGCGCGGCTCGGCGGCGCGCAACTACCGCACCCTTCTGTCGAGCAAGCTGCGCCGCATCACGATCATGACTTGGCTGATGTGGATGACGCAGTCCTTCAGCTACTACGCCTTCTTCACCTGGATTCCCACCCTGCTGGTGCAGAACGGCATGACGATCACCAAGAGCTTCGGCTTCTCCATCGTGCTCGCCATCGCGCAGATCCCGGGCTACTTCTCCGCTGCCTGGCTCAACGAGCGCATCGGGCGGCAGGCCGTGATCGTCTCGTACATGCTGCTGGGCGGATGTGCCGCGATCGGCATGGCCTCTGCCCACGGCGACAACCAGATCATGGTGGCGGGCGTGCTGCTCTCGTTCTTCATGAACGGCGCCTATGCGGGCCTGTATGCCTACACGCCTGAGCTGTTCCCGACCCATGTGCGCGTCACCGGCGCCGGGCTGGCCTCGACCATGAGCCGGCTGGGTGGTGTCGCGGCCCCCGTGCTGGTGGGCATGGTCTCTGCCAGCTCCGGCTTCGGAGGGGTGTTCGTCATGACAACGGCCGTGCTGGTATGCGGCGCGGCCGCCGTGCTCGTCCTCGGCGTGCCTACCAAGGGGCGTTCGCTCGAAGCCATCGCGGCCGACGAGTTGGCCCGCTAGAGACAACACCACAACACAGCAACACCACAACACCCAACGAGGCCACCATGCAAATCGTTCCTTCCTGCGAGAACCCCGCCCCCTCCGAAATCGCGAGGCGCTTGGCTGCGGTCCAGGCCGAGATGGCGCGGCAGAACCTGGACTTCTACGTCTGCCACGATCCGTCGAATGTCTTCTACCTGACGAACTTCAAGAACTTCGTCCACGAGCGGCCGTTCATCCTGCTGGTGCCGGCCAGTGGCATGCCGGTCTTTCTCATTCCAAAGCTGGAGGCGTTGCACGTGCGCTCGCGCGCCGTCGGCGAACTGCAACTGCTGGACTACTTCGAGTTCCCGGCGCCCAAGGGGCAGATGTGGTTCGACCGCCTGCACGAGGTGCTGAAGCCGGCGCATCGGGTCGGCGTCGAATCGCTGTGTCCGCTCGCGGTATTCCGCGCCGTTCCGGGCACTGCGGTGACGACCGACATCGTCGACGAGGTGCGCGAGATCAAGTCGACCTACGAGATCGACCGCCTCGCCTACGCGAGCCAGTGGCTCAGCCGGGGCCATGCGCGGCTGCTCGCCGCCGCCAGGCCGGGGGCGGCGACGATGGCGCTGAACTCGCAGATCGCCGGTGCGCTGGTCGGGGAACTGCTCGTCGCCAACCCGCATGCCAACGTGCTGGCCTGCGAGGCGATCGCGTTGGCCACGCCGCCTGCGTTCTCGCACGACCCGCACTTGGTGCCCGACCTGTCGTGCAAGCTAGCCGAAGGCGGGCCGCACGTCACGCTGGTGTGCGGAACGGCGAACGGCTACGGCGCGGAAGTGGAGCGAACCTTCTTCATCGGCCACGTGCCCGAGGCGGCGGTGCGGCCATTCCACGCGATGCTCGAGGCGCGCGCGCTCGGCTACGAGCTGGTGGTGCCAGGTGCCGACATGGCCGAGGTGGACCGCCGCGTTAACGATCTGCTGAAGGCGCGCGGCTACGGCGACCACCTGCTGCACCGCACCGGTCACAGCTTCGGCGTCACGCGGCATGAGGCGCCTTTCCTGGCCGAAGGCTATTCGCGCGAAATCAAGCCAGGCATGGTGTTCAGCATCGAGCCGGGCATCTACCTGCCCGGCGTCGGCGGCTTCCGCTTCTCCGACACGGTGCTGATCACCGAGACCGGCAACCAGAAGCTCACGCAGGCGCCCGAAACGCTGGAAGCACTGACGCTGCAGGTGTGAGCATGAAGTGGAGGTCGCTGCTCGTATTCCGCGTGCGCCCGGGCATGCGTGACGAGGCCGTGCGCGCTTTCGCTAGGGCAATCTGGCGATCTTCCATAAAGACTTCAGCCACACCATCGGTTTGGTGCGGTTGGGCCGGCTTGATTCGGGCGTGGACTCGATCAGTCGGCCCACTGCTATCCAGGTCCGGATTGAACGGCTACTGCGGCAATGATTCAAGCATTGCCCAAAGTCGGCTGCTGTCGTTCACGGCAACTTCTACGACCGACAGCATTAGTCTTAAGCGGGTATAGCCGAACGGCTGCTATTGCCGTCGTGACCGGTGACAGCGGCTCAGGTGTGAAGGCGGGCAGCGGCGCCTTCGTTCGGCCCGACTGGCGCTTTCTCATCGGGTACTGATCGGCGTGCTCGCGCAAGTCGGGGAGATCGGACCCTCAGCGCTCGCCGTGCAACTGCAACTGGATCGCGTGCGCACTTCGCGCGGGCTGCGAAGTCTTTTCGAGAAGCGGCTGATCGAGAGACGTCAAGATTCGGAAGACCGCCGCGAAGTCCATGTGCAGCTGAGAGAGACCGGTCGACAACTCTTCGACGATATGTTCCCACGCATCTGTGCCCTTAATATCGATCTTCTTGAGGGTCTCGACGCCGAAAAATGGCATCTTTCTTCAGTGCTTGCGTGAGTTGGAATTGCACAGCACCGCGTTGAATGCACGTTTCACCGTTTCGGAGAAATCCGACTGTCGCTTGGGCGGCACACGTCACCGTTGGTCAGGGCAGAGCAACTGAGTCGCCCAGACGCCATTTTTAACGACTCAAAAGTGTCTAGGGGAGCCGGGGCGATTCATGGACCACCACCTCAGCGCCGAGTGGGGACAACTCTCGTACCAAATGAAACTCAGTCGATCATTTTTAAAGCTAATCGAATGATTGCCAACGTGTTTCTTTTAGTTACACTATTGATTTGATGAGGCCTCCCCACTCTCGGGCAGTCCAACCTCCAGGGAAGACCAAAAGCTTATATGTCCTGAGCAACTGGCTCACAAAGAGGGTGGATCCAGATTCGATGGAAATCAACCCCCATTGCTCACATCCTCTTCCTGGATGAACACCAGGATTCGCCCGCTTCGCGAGCCGAAAAGCCTTTAAGGCGGATCGCGGGCTTATCAATGAATCAACGCCTCGAGGAAAGCTGGTGGCCCGTGCCGGGTTCTGCGCCTTTTCCGCGTATCGACCAAGAAGGTTCCCATGTTTGATAAAGCCGATTTTGCTGCTGCGTTGCTCGTGTTGAGCGCGGTCATGCTCCCGGGTTGCGGGGGCGGAAATTCGGGAAGTTTCCAGGCGGACGCTACGGCCCCTATTGTCGCGGGGGGCACCCCGGTGGTCCCCGCTGTCACAGGAGGCACACCGGAGGTCCCCGCTGTCGTGGGAGGCACCCCGGAGACTCCCGCCCCCCCTGGAGTCTCCCCCGAAATCCCCGCCGCCCCGGGAGACAACGCCCCGGTGGCCCGCGTCATCAAGCATCCAGGCGTTGGGGTAACCCTCTCGGATCTCGCGACGCTCAAGGCCTACGTCGACCAGGGCAAGGAGCCATGGAAGTCCGGCTATGAGCAAGTGGCGGGCAGTCCCGAGTCCAGGCTCAGCTACGCAGGGCGTGGTGGCCCATTCGCGAAGGTGAGCCGCGCCCCCGACGAGAATCTCAATGCTTGGCGCTCCGATATGGTCGCGATCTCGAATCTCTCGCGGATGTGGTACTTCACCCGTGACGAGCGATACGCGGAGAATGCGCGCAAGTTGCTGCTTGGGTGGGCCACCACCCAGACCGAGTTTTCGGGTCGCGAATCGATGCTCGATCTGGGCGACTACGCGCTCCAGTTCGTGGGCGGCGCGGAAATCCTGCGCGCCACATGGCCGGGCTGGAAGGAGGCCGACACGGCGACGGTGAAGAAGTACTTCAAGGACGTGCTGATGCCGGCGGCGAACCCCTATGGCGAAAGCCAGTTCGGGGCCGCCAACAAGGGCGCACTGGCCCTCGCCGCGCTGGGGCTGATGGCGATCTACAACGACGACATCGAGACACTGGACAGGGTCGTCTATCAGGCCCGCACGCTCGCCCACATCGGGCTGCGAAATTCCAACGACATCGGCATGCTCGGCGACTACCTGCGCGACCAGGGGCACGCCTATGGGCAGCTCAAGTCATTGACCGTGCTCGCCGAGGCGCTCTGGAGCCAAGGCATCGACATCTATTCCGATTTCGACAACCGTCTGCTGGCCGCGGGTGAGTATTTCGCGAGGGTGAACGAACTCGTCCCAACAACAGCCCTTCCTTTCGGCACCACCGATCGCTACTACCTCACCGACGTCACCAATCGCGGCTGGGACGGCGCCAATGGCGGAAGCGTCGCACTGACCCAGCTCTATGGCGCCTACGTCCTGCGCAAGGGTCTGCAGGCACCCTTCATCGCGCAGAGGCGCCTCCGGCTGCCGGTGGACGGCACCAGCTTCATGTTCCTCAAGGAGTCCGACACCTCGAAGGCGACGCCGCCGCCGGCGCTGCCCATTCCTTCGACCGCCTCGATCACTTCGGGATTCAGCAATGCCGACATCGGGGGCGCCACCCCAGCCAGCATGGCCACATACGCCAATGGCAAATGGATGGTTCAGGGAGCAGGTAACGACATCTTCTGGGGCGCACAGGACGCCTGTCACTTCACCTACAAGGCCCTCACCGGCAACAGCGCCATCATCGCGAAAGTCGAGTCCGTCCAGAACACCAACCCAGCCGCAAAGGCGGGCGTGATGATGCGAACAAGCCTGGAAACAGGCGCTCCCCGCGCCTGGATGGCCATCTCCAGCAAAGGCAATGCCGAACAGAGCATGCCGAAGCTCGCGGTGTATGGCGGTACGAACTATGGGACCAAAGCCATGGCCATCGCCAGCTCCACGGGCTCGTACTGGGTGAAGCTCGAGCGCATCGGGAACATCATCACCGGCTACGTTTCGCCCGACGGCACCAATTGGGCTGCCACCGATGTCGGCCGCATCAACGCCCCTGTTCCCGACACGATCTATGTCGGTCTGGTGGTCGCATCGGCCGCCTGGGGCACCATGAACAGTTCCACCTTCAGCAACGTGCAGATCACCGGCGGCGACGGTGGGGCGCCGCGCGTCATCCCGGCGGCACCCGCCATGCTGCTGGCCTCGCCGGGCGATGGCGCCGTGCCGCTGCGCTGGCAGGCGTCCTTCGGGGCCACCGGCTACACGGTCGGCCGCTCCGAGTTCAGCGGCGAGCCCTACGAGGCCATCGCGTCGGGCGTCACGGGCAGCAGCTACACGGACACCGCCGTGGTCAATGGCACCACCTACTACTACACCGTCACGGCGAGCAACGCCGCCGGCACCAGCGGCCGTTCTCCTGAGGACAGCGCCGCACCGGCTCGTCCGATGGTCAACGCTGCCACAGGCGGCACTGCCACCGAAAGCGCGAGCAACTCCGGCAACGTTGAAAGCGCCTTCGACCAGAACTCGGCGACGCAATAGTTCAAGAACGATCTCACAGCCGCCAAGCGGACGTTGGGAATGCGCACTGAGTTCTGACGCTGCTGTTCGAGATGATCAAGGAAGCCGAGCAGGAACTTCGCGCTCAGATCGGTCAGCTGGAAGTCGGTCGGCGCCTTCACGGCGCTTGCATGACCTTACCGTCGGCCCGCAGCGCTTCTATGCGGTTTGGGCCGCGGCCGCCTTCAAAAGCATCTAGATCATTGTCCGTTTCCTCCCCGGCCTTGCAGCGACGATACAAAATCTCCAACCCGCACACTCGCGCTTTCGCCTATTTCGCTCGGGTGGTGCACGGCGCCGCAGCTGCCGCGCGATTGGCTCCCCCCTGACATCTGCGCCATCTACCAACTCTGCGGACCATTTTTCTCGGTTGGTATTCAGCCGCTGTTTCGGGTGACGCGCGAGCGCTCGGCTTTCAGGCCACCACCGACGGGACAAATTGGTTGCGCAGGTGACGCGCCATGAAATCGCGTGCCTCGTCGGCAGGCATGGGCCTGCACAGCCAGTAGCCCTGAGCTTCGTCGCATCCGCGGCTGTGCAAGTAGTTGAACTGGACTTCGGTTTCGACACCTTCGGCCACCACCTTCATCCGCAGCCCGTGGGCTAGCGTAATGATTCCGTCAATGAGCGCGCGCGCGTCGGCGTCCTGCGAAAGGTCGTTGATGAAGGAGCGGTCGATCTTGACCGTCGACAGCGGGAAGTGCTTCAGGTAGGACAGCGAGGAATACCCTGTCCCGAAGTCGTCCATGGCCAGCCCCACGCCCATGTCCCGGATCGTCTGCAACAACGTCACCGCGTTTTGGGGATCAGCCATCATCGCGCTCTCGGTGAGCTCCAGCTCCAACAGCGACGGATCCAGACCCGAGGCGTCCAGCACGGCCTCTATGTCGGTGATGAGCGTGCGGCTTTCGAACTGGCGTGGCGACAGATTGACGCTCATCAACATCTCCGGCAAGCCGTGCTTCTGCCATGCGAGCGCATCGGCGCAAGCCTTCCCCAGCGCCCACTTGCCCATCGACACGATCAGGCCGAGTTCCTCGGCGATCGGAATGAACTGCACGGGCGGAATCAAGCCCAGCACCGGATGGTGCCAGCGCATCAGCGCCTCGACGCCGACGATGCTTTGGGTCCGCAGATTCATCTTCGGCTGGTAGTGCATTTCCAGTTCGCCGCGATCCAGGGCGTGGCGCAGCGCGCTCTCCAGCATCAGCTGCTCGGTGCTCTGCGCATTCATCTTCGCCGCGTAGAAGCGGTAGGTGTTGCGGCCCTTTTCCTTGGCGCGATACATGGCGGTGTCGGCGTTCTTCAGGAGCATTTCTGCATCACCGCCATTTTCCGGGTAGATGCTCACACCGACGCTGGCGCTGACGTGCAGCTCGCGCCCCCCGATGACAAAGGGCTCGGCGCAACGCTGGAGGACCCTTTCGGCGACCACTGCGGCATCGTTCGCGCTGTCAAGGTTCTCCATCAGCAGCACGAACTCGTCGCCGCCGAAGCGCGCCACGACATCGGCATCGCGCAGCAACGCCGTGAGGCGCTCGCCGCAGATCTTGATCATCTCGTCGCCCACGCCGTGGCCCAGCGTGTCGTTGATCTGCTTGAAGCGATCCAGGTCGACGAACATCACCGCGAACTGCTTCTGTTGACGGTTGCTGCGCCTGATGGCCCGGGCAAGCTCGAGCTGCAGCGACGCCCGGTTGAGCAGGCCCGTCAGTTCGTCATGGCTGGCCATGAAGCGAAGGCTGCGCTCGGCCAGCTTGCGCTGCCTGTACTGAGCGATCTGCAAGACGATCACGCGCAGCGACTCCAGCGTCTCGACCTCGACAATGGAGGGCTTAGCGCTGAAAAGCTCCAGTGCCGTGGTCGCTTCGGGGGCAACGATCGGCACGACGAGGCCAGTGGTCAGCCCCGCCTCACGGGCCATCGCATCGCGAGCGAAATGGGCCGGCGACGCCTGCGTGTCGATGCGCACCACGCCGCCGATACCGAACGCGCGGCCCAGCGAGCCCTCGTCGGGCCGATGTTCGCGCGACCGGCTGTCGCAGGCGAATTGCGTCACCGCAGGCCCCTTCTCTTCAGCATGCCAGACGGCATCGCAACGGGCCAGACCGTCCTCGCCGACGCTCCACAGCGCACCGCAGTCCCAGCACAGGTCGGTACATATCGCCTCGAGCGCCAACGCGATCACCGTCTCGGCCCTGCCATCGCCGGCAAGCAGCCGAGCAATCTTGTATTCGAGCTTCTGTCGCAGCGCATCCTTACGCGGCCGCGTGGCATCGCGCACCGTGCCACGCACCAGCTTCTTGCCCGCCTCTTCGCCCGACTGCGCGATGACATGGAGCCAGCGTTCGGTGCCATCGGCCAGGCACAGACGGTGCTCGAACTCGCTTCGCTCGGTGGATCGGGAGGCCAATGTGATTTGCTGGTGGACTGCGGCGCGCTCTAAAGCCGGCACACGCGAGAGCAGCGCGTGCAGGTCCGGCGGCGAGGGATCGTCCCCGAAACCAAAGATGCGCAGCGCTTCCTCGGAGCATTGCAGGGCGCCGGTCTCGGGATCGAGGGTCCAGCCACCCAGGCTGGCCAGCTGCTGGGCGTCCTTCCACTGCCGGTCGCTGACGCGCAGATGGCTGGTCATCTCGGTAGCAAGGACATGAGCCCGGCTGCGCGAGGTGATCAGCGAAAAGACAATGCCCGCGAGCAGCGTGCTGGTGGCAAGGCCGCCGAGAACGATGAACCACGGAATGGCCTTGTCCAGAGGACCGAGGATTTGGCTTTCGTTCTGCCTCACCTCCACCAGCCAGGAGTGGCCGCCAAGCTCGAAGCCGAGCATGCGCTGCAGACTATTCGCCGGTCCGGGAACCGGCTTAGTCAGCGTTGAACTGTCGAACAGAAGCTCGCGCTCGCCGAGTTCGACCGGCGCCACGAAGCGAGTTTCGATGCGCGTCCCGATCGGTCCCCTGCCTGGCCCGGCGTCGGCCAGGCGCAGCCGCAGCGTCTTCGCTGCCTCGGTGCCGACGATGTCTCGCAGCATTCCGGAGATGCTAAGGCCCGTGCCCACCGAGCCCATGTAGGCGTGGCGCCGCTGCTCGAGCGTATCGAGCGGCATTTGCGGGCGATAGACCGGCAGCCGCATCGCCAATCCGATGTCAGCCTCGCGACCCGGGATGCGGACCTTGCGACCGGAGGTGACGAGCCCGCCGGTGTCGCGCCCCTGTTCGAGCGCATTCCCCCGGTCGGGCATCGCGCCCAAGTCGTTGCCGAGCAGCATCTCGTTGCCGGCTTGGGGTTCGATGTAGAGCAGAGGATAGTAGAAGTCCCGCTCGCCGGGCGGCTTGATGGCGAAGCCGAAGGCAACGCCAACGCCAAGGTTCGCCTCGCGGCGGACCTGCTCCTCGAAGGCGCTCTTCTCGTCGAAGGCAACGAAGGGTGCGTAGGTGGCGGCCTGAAACCCAGGGTACGCACTCGCCAGATTGAGCCCCGCGACGTAGTTCCTGAAATCGCTTCGCGTCACCGCCTCGGGGGTATTGAACCGCGCCCGCAATCCTGTCAGGACGGCGACATAGTCGTCGAATCGGTCTTCGACCTTTCGCGCCAGGTCGAAGGCGGTTGCGTCGAAGCGCGTCTGCGCGCTGCGCTCGATCTCCTGGTGGACAGAGACGCCGAGGGCAATCGAAAGCGCGGCACCGATTACAAGAATCGCCAACGGGAGGCGAACCTTGACCCAAATGATTGACATTGGACTTGCCCTCGTCGCTGGCTCAGACCATTACATCGTTGCCGCAATATATAGATGCAGCGCAGAACCGTCACGCGATTCATTACGAGGATGCAAGGTCTGAATTCGGACGATCCGTCCAAATCTCAATCTAAGTATTGGTCGAAACGGGTGACGCTTGAGTCCAAAGGGGGGGAATAGCAAGCGGTTCCACTTGGAAAGAACCCTCGACGACTCTGCTCGGTTCGTACGAAGGCGTTCCAACTCGCACGTCGTTCAAGAAGTTGGTGGACGTGCCGCAGCACAGATGCGATCACGACCTTCGATTTTGGATTGGTAGAGGACCCTGTCGGTCGCTCCGATAAGTTCCTTTGATGGCACATGCGGGGATTCGCGCCCGGACGACAAAGCCAGCCACGGAGTTGGCGAAATCGGAGAAACGCCCGCGGGTCCTTCGCATCATTCGAAGCCGCGCATCGAAATTGAGGACGGTCACTGGTGTCCCGCTCACATTCGAATTCCGCATTCTCAACTCCCGATTGAAGACCGATTGCAAAATTTCTTCTACCGTTGGAATGCCTGCCCTGTCGGATTCCGCAGCGCGCATTCGCGCTCTCTTGATGAACGGCTGCGTTGTCTCCAAGGAGGTGCTCATGCGAAAGCATCCGCAGTTGAATGCCCCGGATGCCCCTGTCTTCAAGCTCAGGCGCGCATGGGCCGCGCCTGCACGAATCGTCAATAACGCATAAGCGATCGTCACTCCTTCTTACGCGTCAATGTCGATGCCCTGGGGCCGGCGGCATTTCACGAAGAGCACAAACGGGATGACTCCAAGATTCAGGATCAACAGCAGCCGGAAGTCGAACTGATACGCGAGGAATGCTGTGCCGTGATTCGCGAGGTTGACAAACTGCGCATCCGGTCGCGAACCTCCATGAAGCCGAAGGTCTGCATACGGTGCCGATGTCGCCTAATTTCTTAAAAAAAGTTTAAAAGCAAATCCGCCAGCAGGATCAGAGCAGCGAGCTTTTGGCGGCGCCTACAGACACAGCAGGAAGATGTGGCTATAAGCGGTCAAGAACCTCGAGGGACGAAATTTCTTTCATGAGAATTTCCGCATCGACTGCTGAATCCGAAAGGCGTCGTGAGTCCGAGCGCCTGTTCGCCCTGCGTTCCACACATATGCTGGATACGGCACCGACAGAGAACTTCGATCGGATCATGCGCTTGGCCGCCGAGCTTTTCGATGTTCCCATTGCGCTGATATCCCTCCTCGACGAGGATCGCCAGTGGTTCAAGGCCCGCGTGGGCCTGGACCTTCCCGAAACGCCTCGGGAATACGCCTTTTGCGACTACACCATCCGCCAAACCGATGTGATGGTGGTCGAGGACGCATTGCAGGACGACAGGTTTGCGAACAATCCATTGGTCGCGGGCGACCCGGGCATCCGCTTCTACGCCGGTGCACCGCTCATCCTGCATTCGGGTCACGCAATAGGAAGCCTGTGTCTTGTCGACCGCCGCCCTCGCCTGTTTTCTGCGAAGCAGCGCAAACAACTCAAGGATCTTTCCGCCCTCGTGCTGTCACAGATCGATCTCTATCGCACGGCGGGGAGAGTCGACGAGGTCACTCAACTACCCAATCAAGCGCAGATGTCCGAGGATCTTCATGACCTCGCCCTGCGCTTTCCCGAAGGAAGGTACACCCTTGCGCTCGTGGATATCTTGGATCGCAACGCGCTGCGAGACGCCGTTCTGGCAGTCGGGATCCGGCCGCTGGAAATCTTTCAGCGAGATCTGTCGATTCAGCTTCAGTCGCTCTTGAGTGCCGGCTCAGGGCTCTATTGCGTTGATGACGGACGATTTGCCTTCCTTATAAAGCGTGAGGGGGAGGCGAGCGACCGTTTCATCGATCGGCTCGTCATGGTCTTGAAACAACCAGTCGCAAGCGGCAGTCTACTGATCGAACTCGACGCGCGCGTGGGCGTCGTGCAGATCAACCTGGAAGCGAGCGAAGAAATCGACGATGCACTGCGCAAAGCCATGACGGCTGTTCACCAGGCAAGGACCTTGGGTCTTTCTCGAGTCCTCTATGTGTCGGAATTCGATATCCGTCATCAGCGTGCGTATGCCATCCTGCGTGATATCCCTCGGGCCATCGCCCATGACGAGTTCCATCTTGTGTTTCAACCAAAGCTGCGCGTGAGCTCGGGCGCGTTCGAGGGTGTCGAAGCTCTGATCAGGTGGCAGCATCCGATATTCGGCAACATTGCGCCCGCCGAGTTCATACCGTTGGCAGAAGGCACGACGCTCATCCATGAGCTTACGAGTTGGGTCATCGCAGCCGCGCTGAAGGAACTGGCAGAGCTTCATCACGAAGGATTCCGGATCGCGATCGCCGTGAACGTGTCCGCGCGTAGCCTGGAGCGCCCGCAGTTTGCGAATGACCTGAAGACCATCTGCGCGAGATACGCGGTGTCCCACGACATGCTTCACATCGAATGCACCGAATACAGTGGCTTGACGGCTCCAGCGACCCTGGAATCTCTGAGGCAGATCAGAGCCTTGGGAATGCAGCTCTCTCTGGACGACTTCGGCGCGGGCTACTCCAACTTGACATGTTTGGAGAACCTTCCCTTTCAGATGCTGAAGGTCGACCGAGGGCTCGTGGCGCATGTGGTGGCAAATCCCCGGGCACACCAGTTGCTCCAAGGCATCGTCAGCCTTGGCCATGCCATGGGTTTTCGGATGCTCGCCGAAGGGGTCGAAACGAGGGATGTGTTCGAGTGCATCGTGTCGATGGGCTTCGACCACGTGCAGGGCTACTACCTCTGCAGACCACTCTCGGCTTCCGCGCTCAGGAAGTTCCTGCGTCTTCCCCCTCGGTTCTAGAAAAACGAACGAATCATCGCTCGGCCATACTCTTCATGCGAACCCAACCTGCCTCCACCAAAAGCTCGCCCCTCCTCACGGAAACAGCGCCGATCGTCGAGCAGATGCCCGTCGGCATTTTTCGCAAGGACGCCGACGGGCGCTTCGTCTTCGTCAACCCTCGGTTCTGTCAACTCAAGGACACGCCTGCAGACCAGGTTCTGGGCCGCACGGCAACCGAGATCGCCTCCAGTGCGGCACTGGAAATGAACTCGATGTGGCGGTCTGATCTCGCCGCGCAGGAAAGCCTTCATCACACGCTGATCATGCAGACCGGGTAGCAGGTCGAGCGGGAGGAGGCTCTTTCTGGCGCGGGCGGCCACCCGCTGTTCTTGCAGGTTGTCGAGTCCGCAGTGATGGGGCCTGGCGAGACGGTCGTCGGCAGCCAGGGGGTCCTTTTCGACATCACCCAGCGGATGCAGGCGGACGAGGACCTGGTCAACGAGCGCGAACTGCTTCGGGCGCTGCTGGACAACTCTCCGGACCACATCTATTTCAAGGACACGCAGTCTCGTTTCATCAAGTCCAGTACTGCCCAGGCTCTCGAGTTCGGAATGGCCACGCCCGACGGGCTGGTGGGGAAGTCGGATTTCGACGTCTTTTCCGACGAGCACGCCCGTCCGGCGTTCGAGGACGAACAGGAAATCATCCGCACGGGCTTGCCCATGATCGGCAAGGTGGAAAGGGAAACCTGGATAGATGGGCGGCCGGACTCTTGGGCCTTGACCACGAAGATGCCTCTGCGCAACCGTGCAGGCCAGATCATCGGAACCTTCGGCATCACCAAGAACATCTCCGACCTGAAGGAAGCCGAACGCCAGGTCGCCGAGGTGAACAAGCAGTTGATCGAAGCCTCGCACCTGGCTGGCATGGCCAGGATCGCGATCAATGTGCTGCACAACGTCGGCAATGTGCTCAACAGCGTGAACGTGTCCACGGCGATGATTCTTTCGGGCCTTCGCGCCTCGAAGATCCACGGGCTCACGCGGGCGGTCCAACTGATGGAAGAGCACGCGGATGACTTGGGGGCATTCCTGGCGTCGGACGCCAGAGGCAAGGTGCTTCCCACCTACCTGTGCCAACTGGCCCCGGTACTGGTGGCCGAGCAGCACGACGCCATCAAGGAGCTGACGGCTCTGAGCAAGAACGTGGAATATATCAAGGAGGTCATCGCTGCGCAGCAGGCCCATGCCGGAGCGTCCAGACTGCAGGAGACGGTGCGGATCCACGAACTGGTGGAAGACGCATTGCGCATCAACGCGCAGCCGTTGGCGCGACGCCATATGGTGGTGGACAAGGAGATCGCGGCGGTTCCCGAATTGCTGCTGGACAAAGGCCGGGTATTGCAGATTCTGGTGAATCTGATCGCCAATGCCGAGCAGGCCATGGAGGGTGTGGCAGATCGAGAGCCGAGGCTCGCACTGCGGGTGGAACTGGCGCAAGGCCGGCGGTTGCGCATCCGGGTCGCGGACAACGGGGTGGGCATCGCGGCGCAGACCTTGCCCCAGTTGTTCGCGCACGGGTTCACCACGAAAAAGACCGGGCACGGATTCGGGTTGCACAGCGCAGTGATCGCCGCCCATGAAATGGGCGGAACGCTCACGGCCCACAGCGACGGGCCGAACACCGGAGCAACATTCACGCTCGAACTTCCGATCGATAAGTGCGGGGAGACCCATGAGAAAGCAACGCAATCGGCGCATTCTTCTGGCGGACGACATGCCGGCCATCCATGAGGACTTCAAGAAAATCCTCCTCCCGGCAGGAGCCTCGGCGAATCTGGACGACCTGGAATCTGCGTTGTTCGGCACCACAGCCAAGGCATCCGCCGAGGAGTTCGTGCTGCACAGCGCCTACCAGGGGCAGGAAGCGCACGCGATGGTTCGCAAGGCATTGGAGACCGATGAGCCTTATGCCATGGCGTTCATCGACATGCGCATGCCTCCGGGGTGGGACGGCGTCGAGACCATCGAGCAGTTGTGGCTGGCAGACCCGCGCCTGCAGATCGTGATCTGCACGGCCTATGCAGACCAGTCATGGGTCGAGGTCTTCGATCGCCTGGACGCACGCGACCGCCTGCTCGTTCTCAAGAAGCCCTTCGATCCGATCGAAGTGCGCCAGTTGGCAAGCGCGCTCACCATGAAGTGGCAAATGACGGAAGATGCCGCCTTCAAGATGAACCTGCTCGAGCAGGCTGTCGAAGAGCGCACGCGGGAGCTGTCCGATGCCAACATCATCGTCCAGAACAGTCCGACCATCCTCTACCGCTTGCGCGGCGAGCCCGCGTTCCCGCTGATCTACATCTCGCACAACATCACCAAGTTCGGCCACGAACCGGCGGCCCTGTTGGCCAACCCGGATTGGGCGGATGTGCTGATCGACCCCGCCGACCAGCCCGAGGTCGCTGCAGCGATGGCGCGCGTGCTGGAAAAGGATGCCGAAGGCGCTTCGATCGAATACCGCCTGTGCACCGGGGACGGCGCACGTCGCTGGGTCGAGAACCTCTACGTTCCGGTTCGCGACAAGGAGGGCCGGCTCATCGAGGTCGAGGGCATCGTCATCGACGTCACCGAGCGCAAGGCGGCGGAGGAACAGCTGGCAAAACTTGCGCGCACCGATGGGCTCACGGGCCTGGCCAACCGCGCCACGCTCACGGAACGCCTTCACCAAGCCCATGGCGCAGCGCAACGGGGCTCCTTGCCGTTCGCGATCCACTGCCTGGATCTGGACCATTTCAAGCCGGTCAACGACACATTCGGCCATCCGGGCGGCGACCTGCTGCTGCGCGAGGTGGCGCAGCGATTGAAGAATTGCACGCGGGAAACCGATCTGGTGGCGCGCCTGGGCGGCGACGAATTTGCCGTGCTCCAGAGCGAGATGGCCGAGCCCGCCGCCGCCGGCGCATTGGCTACGAAGATCCAGCAAGAGCTGGCCCGCCCGTACATGATCGATGGCAACGAGGTGCATGCCTCGGCCAGCATAGGCATCTGCCCCTACATTCCAGGCAGCGAGAGCCCGGAGGAAATGATGGCGCAGGCCGACCTGGCGCTCTACCGCTCGAAGGAACAGGGGCGCAACCAATACCACTTCCACTCGGAAGAGCTCGACCGGGAAGTCCGCGACCGGGTTGCACTGGGCGAAGACCTGAAGAAGGCCATCGAACGCGAGGAGCTGGAGCTGTACTACCAGCCTCAGGTCGAGCTGTCCTCCGGCAGGATCGTGGGTGTGGAAGCACTGCTGCGCTGGAACCATCCGGGGCGGGGCTTGCTCGACGCGAATGTGTTCGTGCCGATTGCGGAGCGCACCGGCGGCATCGTCATGCTGGGCCGCTGGGTGCTGAACCAGGCGTGCAGGCAGATGAGCCTGTGGCGCGAACAGGGAATGGCGCCCCCTGTCGTCGCGATCAATCTGTCACTCGGCCAGCTCAGGAACGGCAGCGAGCTGATCCGCGATGTGGTCGACTGCCTCGCGAAATGGCAGCTCAAGGCTTCCGACCTGGAGTTCGACGTGACCGAGTCGACCTTGGCACAGATGACATGGGCTCACAACGACGTGCTGCCGCAGTTGCGGGCGCTCGGCGTCCGCATTGCGATCGATGACTTCGGCACCGAATATTCGTCGTTCGAATACCTGCGGACCTATCGCGTCAATCATCTGAAGATCGCGCAGTCGATGCTCAAGAGAGCCGTCGACGACCCCGACAGCGCAGCCACCGTCCGCGCCATCATGAACCTGGCGCGGGAGGCCCGCATCGGCATCATTGTCGAGGGGCTGGAAACTGAAGCGCAACGCGCCTTCCTCCACTCGACGGGCTCCACGACCCTTGCACAGGGCTACTATTTCAGCGAGGCCGTGGTCGCCAACGAGGCAGGCGACCTTCTGCGCTCCGGCACCATGGAACAGAGCGAGCGCAGCAAGGGCGAGAGCCGGGGCGCTGCTTGAAGGTCGATCGGGAACGAAGACATCGCCCTGCCGGATTTTGCTCAAAGAAAAGACTCGAATGATCCGCCTGACCCGCGCTGCGCTGAGTGTTGCCGTCTCCCTGCTGGCGTTGCAGCATGTGTTTGCAGAACCCTCAGCAGCTGTCCAGACGCGCTGCTTTCGGTTCTCTGACCAACCCGGCAAGCTTGTGCAGTTGCGGCTAATCGGCACACAGGACGACAACAAGGCGGGCTTCGTGCTCTACGCAGGTTCCAAGGCCTGGATCCCCCTTGTGCTGTCGCGCAGCCAGGTCATTCCCATGGCCGATAGCGGCCGCAACCAAGTCGACGAGGAGTGGGTAGAGATCGTCCACGACCAAGTCACCGGTCGCTACCTGCTCAGCATGTTCGGCAACGAGGTGAACTCGTTCGAGTACGTCAACCGCAAGAATGGCGCGAAGACCGAGTTCACACTCGCTCCAAGGCTGCACGACATCAATCCTTGTAAAGCGAGATGACAATAAACACATAATTGCTTCGATGCACAAAGCCATTTCCACCGCCGAAGACACCGATGCCGAACAGATTTCTGCACTTGTCAACAATGCCTATCGCCCCAGCGCGGCGGAGGCCGGATGGACCCATGAGTCCGCGCTCGTTTCGGGCGAAAGAACCTCAGCAGTTCAAGTGCGAAGGCTCTTCAAGAAAGACTCAACGGTCCTCGTCATGAAACATGACGAGTCCATCGTCGCGTGTGTCCATGTAGAGCGGGTCAATGATGTCTGCTGGATAGGCATGCTGGCCACCAAGCCCGACCTGCAGGCTGGAGGCCTTGGCAAAGAGATGCTCGCGGCAGCGGAAGCATTGGCAGCAAACGAACACGCACCGCAAGCGCTAAAGATGGCTGTGCTTTCATCGCGTCCCGAACTTCTCAGCTTCTATCAGCGCAGAGGCTTCGTGCTGAACGGCAACATCGGGGCCTATCCCGCGGACGCCGGCGTCGGCACGCCTCGACAAGACGGTTTGCAAGTGTTCGAACTAGAAAAAAAGATCGGTTGACCTCTCAGCCTTGAGTCATGTCGGCCCGGTCGAAATACGGTGCGCCTCCGCCGTGTAGAGCACGGTGCGCCTGTCCGCCTAGGGGCCTGCGCGGCAGAGTTTTTGAGTTGCTCTACACGCGCCGTTGCAGCGTTCGCGTTGCCGCAGAGCGTCGGCGCATCGCCTTGGCTGTGGTGCCCTCGGCTCGCGTGATGGCACACATCGAGTCGATTCGTCAGCGCCTGCCGCGCGACACCATCAGCATCGAATTCCGGCACCATTCATGGTGGGATGGCAGCCGGCGCAGGGTCGAAACCCTGCAGTGGCTTCGCGCGATGCACGCCGTGCACACCGTCGTCGACGGACCGCAGGGCGCGGAGAACTCCGTGCCGGCGGTCTGGGAGGTCACGAACAACAACTACGCCTTGGTCCGGCTTCACGGACGGAACGCCGAGACCTACAACGCGGCGGCCACGCCGGCGGATCGGTTCTCCTACGAGTACAGCGACGACGAACTGCGCGGGTTGGTCGGCGAGGTCGTGCGCCTGTCCTACAAGGTCAGGCACGCCCACATGATCTTCAACAACTGCGACGAGGACCGCGGCATCCGCAACGGCATGACCGCCATGAAGATGCTCGTACAGCAGGGCGACGGCCAGCGGCCCGACCTCTCCAAGCCATTTCATCCCAACGGAGTCCTAGGCAGCCTTTCCGCGGACGATCTCGCCCGCGCCGCGCGGCAGCTTCCCGAACCCACCGCCAGTCAGCCGCCGATGCGCGAGGTTGAAATCGAAGTGACGCACCTCGGCCGGGGGCGTGTGACGTTTCAATTACGCGAGGCCCGCCACGGTGCCAGAAGCAGTCACCTCTACAGGTCGGGGTCTTTCGCTCAAATGATCTGAACGTGAGGCCGGGACGGACCGCATCCACACCCAACAGATCAGTGCGGCTCCAATCACCGCATGGCCAGGTCCAGACCCATCCTATTGCAAAATTCAAAGGTGAGGAACAGCACGAGGAACGCAGAAGCGATGAACGCTGCGCCCACCTTGATAGATGTCAGTACCACTGCAGCTGTCTTTTGATTCTTGTCCTTCTGTCCCCGATCGTAATGCCACTTGACGGCCAAATACATGCCCACGCTAAGCACGAGAATCTTGAAAATAACAAAAGAGATAGGGATTGAATTCATGATTTAAAAGATATTAATGACGGCGAAGTGCCCGAGTGCGGCGAGTAGCTCAATAGACCGATGAAGAAACGGAAAAACAATCTAACGAAACGGTTGCGGTGAGCTGAATGGGCATCCGCAAGTCACATCGAAAGGCACGCAAGACATGGGTCGAAAGCCGGAGCAGTCCGCCGGCACCACAGAAGCACTCTCATCGTGCTATCGAGTGTTCATCTTCCAGGCTGATACGTACAGAACCAGATCACCTGAAAATTTCCGTATCAGATGCAAGGAGGCCGGTAGTCGCTCCGGGGCACGCCAACGTCTGATACGAAAATCTCGGGAGTGGTCCAGAACGACCGTATCAGAAGGAGGCCCATGAACCGCTACGAGAAGCTTGCCGACAACATCGCTCAGCGCATTCGCGCGGGTAGCCTGAAGGCGAACGATCGCCTTCCCTCCGTGCGCGAACTGAAGTCGCAGATGGGCATCAGTGCGTCCACCGTGTTCTCTGCCTACTACCTGCTGGAGGCGCAAGGGCTTGTCGAAGCGCGGCAGCGGTCGGGATACTTCGTCCGAGCGCGCGCGGAAGTGCCGGCCAACGAACTCGCCGCGAGCGAACCTGTCCTGCGGTCCATGTCGGTCGACGTCTCGTCGCTGGTCTTTCAGGTCCTTGCACAGGCTCGCGAGCGCGACATGGTCCCGCTCGGCTCGGCCTTTCCGTCGCCAGAGCTGTTTCCCTTCGAGCAACTTGCCGCCGGCCTGACGCGAGCGCTCAAGCGGATGGATCCCTGGCAGACCGTCGAGGATTTGTCACCAGGAAACGCCCTTTTACGCCATCAGATCTCCCTGCGTTACGGCAGCGTGGGGATGGATATTCCTGCGTCAGAACTGGTCATCACCAGCGGGGCGATGGAAGCACTCAATCTTGCGCTCGAATCGGTGACGCAGCCAGGCGACGTCGTGGCGATCGAAACGCCAACCTTTTATGCTGCGTTGCAGGCACTGGAGCGGCGCGGTCTTCGCGCGGTCGAGGTTGAGACCCACCCGCGAACAGGCGTGGATCTCGGCTCTCTTGCTCGCGTGATCGACCAGCATCCGGTGAAGGCCTGCTGGTTCATGCCGACCTTCCAGAACCCAATGGGCTGCACCATGAGCGACGCAGCCAAAGAGCAACTGGTCAGCATGCTCGCCACCCGCGCCATACCGCTGATCGAAGACGACGTGTACGGCGAGCTCGCGCATGGGCCTCGGAGACCGCCACCGGCCAAGGCCTGGGACCGGGCTGGCTGGGTGCTGCACTGCAGTTCTTTCTCGAAATCCCTGGCACCCGGATATCGCATCGGTTGGGTAGCGGGTGGTCGCTTTGCAGCCACTTTGGGTCGGAACAAGTTGATGAGCTCGCTGGCGACAGCACTCCCCTCTCAACTGGCGTTGCAGGAGTACCTGCAACACAAGAGTTTCGATCGTCACTTGCGCGCCCTGCAGCATTCGCTCAGTTGCCAGCAGGCTGCCTGCTTGCGACTTATCGATCGATACTTTCCGGCTGGAACGCGGGTCACGCGCCCCGAGGGTGGCTATTTCCTGTGGCTCGCGCTGCCAGAAGGTGTCGACACGCTCGCACTGCACCAAGACGCTCTTCGGCTCGGCATAGGCGTAGCGCCCGGCCATTTGTTTTCAGCCGACCGCCGATACACCCGGCACCTGCGCATTAACTACGGGTATCCCGGCGACCCGCGCTTGGAAGGGGCTATCAGGAGTCTTGGAGATCTCGCCAACGCGCAGCTTAAATCTACGATTGGAAAATCCGGGTCAAGCGTCGAAGAACGTTCGTCGAGACCCTAGTCGGCGTCAATGCAGTTCGACGTCCGTCGCCTTCGACTGACTCTCAACGTCACGCGCGCCGCTTCTATCCAGTCGTCGACACTTCGCCGCAAGATGGCACGAAACGCGAGCATCAGAACAGTGACATTCACCCGGCTCGTGCAGCTCCATCGCGATCTTGAAGATCCTGCGCAAATTTAGCTGCATGCGTACGGGTACGGACACAGAAGGCCTGCGCCCTCAGGATGCGGTCGCGTTGTGAGTCACTGGTGCCGGAATCGTAGGCTGGCTGGGCGCAGCCTCGCCCTCGCGCGGGCACCTGCGGATGGTGTTGCGAGAGAGCAGATCAGGGTTATCGTGAGGGTCAAACTTAGATGGAAATCAACATCTGGCAGGCCACGAGTCGTTCGCAGGCGTGGAAACACGGCTGCCGCGGTTTATTGAAGAGGTTTACAACGCCAAGCGGCTGCACTCAGCGTTCGGCGACCGCCCAACCAGCGAATTCGAATCCCAACTCGCTCAGCAGGTGGCTTAGTTCCGATGAACCCAGTGCTCCAGTCGATGGGGTTCAGTCCAAGCCGCTGCGTCGGCCCAGCTCGCCGAGCGCCCTGTACTCAGTCGGCGTCAGGCCCTTGCGTTTGAGGAAGTGCCTGTTGAAATTCGAAATGTTGTTGAAGCCGACGGCATAGCAGATGGCGCTGATCTGCCGGTCGCTATGGAGGAGCAACTGGCAGGCCTTGGCCACCCTCAGTTCGGCAACGAAGGCGGTGAATGTTCTGCCGGTAAGCTTGCGGAACTGGCGGGAAAGCGCCGCCTCGTGCATCCCGACCATGGCGCCGATCTCGGGCAGGCTGAATTCCTGCATGTAGTTCACCCGGAGGTAGTCCAGCACGGCGTAGATCTTTTCCGACCGGCAGCCAGCCAGGGGTTGCGCCTGCCCGTACTTCAGCTTCGTCAGGACCCTTGTGTCCTTCCATCGCGCGAGCTCGTCCAGAAGCGCCGAAAAAACCGAGAAACGCTCCAGCCCTCGGCTTTGCTCGATTCGCGCCAAGTACTTCATAGCGACTTCCCGGAACCCGACGAACTCGACGCCCTGATGGGCCCTGTCCAGAAGGCTTTCGGCCTCGCGCAGCTCCGGCAGCAGGACCATGCTCTTGCGCAAGGGTGCATCGGCGAATCGCAGAACGGGATTCGTCGCCGCGCGAGCGCTATCGGCCGTGCCCGTGAACCGAAAGTTGTGCGGCAGGCGCGGGCCGATCAGGACGACATTGCCCGATGCGAAGCTGTGGATCTCGTCACCGACGAAAGCACAAGCAAACGGAGCCATGATGACGTGGAGTTCGAAATCCTGGTGGTAACGCAAGCGCCCGGGTTGCCATGGCACGCCATGCTCCGAAAAAGACAGGCAGGAATTCATGTCGAACAGCGACTGGCGAGGCTGCAGGTTCCTCGACTGCTTGTCGTCGAATTCGGGAAGCTGCAGCAAGGGATTGCAATCTTCCCTACTGGCGGCAATCGCCGGTCGTCGGAATCTCGTCTGCATGATCTGAAGGCTATCTCGCCGGCGTCGACACCGATGTCCTGCGAACGCAGCGGGCGCCCGCCTATTTCACCGAGGAAACGATGGAAACGCCGTGGTCGGCCAGGTGCAGGCTCACCGGCGCGCCATGCGCCAAGGTCTGCCTGACTTCGGGCGACACCACGAAGATCTCGCCGAGCTGGCTGGAGAACGTGTACTCGACAGTGCTGCCGACGTAGGTTCTCTTGATCACCCGCGCCGCGAGGCCGTCGTTGGAGACGGGCCTGATGACCCAGGCCTCCGGACGCACCGCGACCTTCACGGGGCCCTGACCGATTCCCGCAGGTGCGGCGATGCTCAGGGTACCCAGGCCAACCCGTCGCTGTTCATCGCAAAGCCCATCGAACAGCATGGCCTCGCCCATGAAGCCCGCAACGAATTCGGATTGCGGCGATTCGTACAGTTCGTGCGGTGCCCCGCGCTGCGCGATCACCCCCTGATCCATCACGATGATGTGATCGCTGACCGCCAGCGCCTCGCTCTGGTCATGCGTCACGTAGGCCACCGTCAGGGAAAGGCGCTGCTGCAGCGAGCGGATCTCCTCGCGCATGGAGCGCCGCAGCCGGGCATCCAGGTTGGACAGCGGCTCGTCGAACAGGAGCACAGCAGGCTCCAGCGCAAGCGCACGCGCCAGCGCGACCCGCTGCTGCTGGCCACCCGAGAGCTCGCTGGGCATGCGCTCGTTCATGCCCTTGAGGCCCACGGTCTCGAGCATCAGCCCCGCCTTTTCCCTGGCCTGAGGCGTTGGCAGGCCTGACATGCGCAGCCCGTAGGACACGTTCTCGATGACGCTCATGTGCGGGAACAGCGCATAGCTCTGGAACACAAGGCTCACGTTCCGCAGCGCCGCACCGAGCGTGGTGACATCCGTGCCGTCGATGAAGATGCGGCCCGAGCTAGGGCTTTCCAGGCCCGCGATCATCCGCAGTGTCGTGGTCTTTCCGCATCCCGACGGTCCGAGGATGGTGGTCAGCGTTCCCTTCGGAACACCGAAGCTGATGTCCTTGACGACCATCGGCGCGCCGGCACCCGTGCCGTAGCTCTTGGAGACGTTCTTGAATTCGATGCCGTACATGAGTTTCTTTCGCTGGAGGATTGGGATCACGGCGATGCAGTTGCCGCCGGGCTGCGATTTACGTCGGACGCGCCGGCGGGTGTTGCCGCCGCGGAAGCTCTTCTGCCCAGGCGGCGATTGCCGACCCGCCACTGGACCAGGCCCGTGACCAGTGCCATCAGAACGATCAGGACGGTGCTGTATGCCAGGGCCACGCCATAGTCGCCCTGGCCCACTCGCCCGATGATGAAAGTAGTGGCCAGTTCCGTCTCGGCCGTCACGAGGAAGATCACCGCGGAAACGGTGGTCATCGATCTCACGAAGCTGTAGATGAGCGATGCGGCCAGAGCAGGCTTGAGCAGCGGCAGCGTGACCGACCAGAGCGTCCGCGCCGTCGAGGCGCGAAGCATCAGCGAGGCCTCGTCGAGCGACTTGTCGAGCTGCTTGAATGCCGCGGCACCGGCCCGCACGCCCACCGGGAGATTCCGGAAGATGAAGCACATCACGATGATCAGGCCGGTGCCGGTCATCTCCAGCGGCGGAACGTTGAACACCAGGACATAGCTGACGCCCAGGACGGTCCCCGGAATCGCGAAAGCCATGAGCGCCGAGAACTCGAACACGCCCTGCGCGCGGAACTGGACACGGGCCAGCAGCCAGGCGATCAGCAGGCCCATGCCCGCCGTGAGCGGTGCCGCAATCGCGGCCAGCCGCACCGTCGTGAAGAGCGAGTCCCAGGCCACGCCGATCCATTGCACGGCACCACCCTCGATCGCAACCTCGAAGGCGGTGCGGAAGTGGGCAAGGGTCGGCGAATAGTTCCGTCCCCAGGTCTGCACGAAGCCGCCGCAGAACGCGAAGACGTAGACAACCAGAGTGAAGATCAGCCAGGGCACGACCACGCACAGCGCCGCGCGCCGCAGCCCGTCGGGCAGGCGCATCGCAAGCCCTGCGTCGCCCTTGCCCGAGACGGTGGTGAAGTTCTTCCGGCCGAGGACGCGGCGCTGGAGCGCGAAGACGCCCAGGGCGAACACGGTGAGGATCAGCGCGAGCGCGGCTGCCTTGCCCTGATCGAACTGGGCGCCGACGATGGCGAAGAAGATCTCCGTGGACAGGACCGAGAACTGCCCGCCGACGACGATCGGGTTGCCGAAGTCGGCGATGCTCTCGATAAAGCCGACGAGAAACGCATTCGTGAGCCCCGGCAGCATCAACGGGAAGGTGACGTACAGGAAGGTGCGCCAGCCGCCCGCGCGCAGGGTCTGCGATGCCTCTTCGAGCGAAGGGCTGATGCCCTCGATGACGCCGCGCACGATCAGGAAGGCGATCGGTGTGAACGCGAACAGCTGCGCAAGCCAGACGCCGAACCAGCCATAGAACCAGCGCGTAGGCTCCACGCCGAAGGCCCACTCGATCAGTTGGTTGACGATGCCCGCCCTTCCGAACAGGAGGATGAGGCCCAGTCCCACGACGAAGGGAGGCGTGATGATGGGCAAAGGCGCGAGGAATCGAAGCGCGTTGCGGATTCTGGAGTCGCTGCGGTTCTCGATCAGGGCCAGCAGCGTTCCGAGCACCGTCGTGGTGAGGCCGGTCAACGTGGCCAGTGCCAACGTGTTCCACGCGACGCCGCAGCTCTGCGCGGAGTATGCGCAGCCGATGCCCCAGATCCGCTCGCTTGCGATCCGTGCGAGCCAGGCCGCGACACTGGGGTGGCCGCTGTCGTCGAGGAAGGCGCTGGACAACGACCTGAAGACCGGAAAGGCGACGAAGGTGACGAGCAGGCTGCTGGCGCCCAGCACCGCCGCCGCGACGAACAGGTCGCCGCGGAATGCACCGGTTCGCGCCATGCCGAATGCGGCCAGCATAAGAAGCGAACACAGCACCAGCATGGCCCCCCAGCCGAAACCTGGCTGGCTTGCGCCGTGGATCACGCTGGCCGCGGGCAATCCGATGGCGAAGCCCTGGAGAAGCATTCCCGCCACGCCCAGCGCGCTGCACCAAGCGAGGAGGCGGCCCTGGGCGCCCCCCGGCGCCATGCGCAGGGACACCAGCGCAACGAACAGCGGCCAGACCCCAACGGCAAGCCAGGGACGCCGATGCAGCAGGATCTGGGCGAGCGCGCTGGAGCTGTCGTGCCCGCCGAACAATTCGCCGATGCCCTGGAGTCCGGACAAGCCTTCGGGCAGCGCATACCAAGGGAGGACGCAGAAAGCGACGAGGCCGATGATCGACCAGACCGCGATCGGTCGGTTGTTGTCGTTGAGTTTCATGCCGGACCGATCAACGTGGCAGGGAATTGACCTCGCGGTCCCAGCGTTCGATCAGGCGCTTGCGCTCTGCCGATTGCCCGTACTTCGCGTAGTCGTAGTCGATGAGGCGGATCTTGCGGAAATCGGGAACATGGCTGTCCAGCCTGGCCGACTTGTTCGAGGGCAGCTGGTACTGATGCGCCGCGGCTGCCAGCTGCTGCGCCGCCGGCGTCAGGGCCCACTCATAGAACTTCCTGGCGTTGTCGAGGTTGCGTGCGCCCTTGACGATCGACATCGATCCGATCTCCGCGCCCGTTCCCTCGCAGGGTGTCGCGGTCGCGATCGGAAAGCCCTGCATCTGCTCGCTGGGCGCGTCATGGACGAAGCTGATGGAAACCGTGGTCTCACCGCGTGCCGCGGCCTTGATGGGACCCGTGCCGGAGCGCGCGTACTGCCCGACGTTCCTGTGCAGAGCCTTCATGTACTCGAAAGCCTTGTCCTCCCCCATCAGCTGCACCAGGGTCGCGATCATGGTGTAGGCGGTGCCCGAGCTCGTCGGGTTGGCAACCTGGATCTCGCCGCGCAGCGCCGGCGAGAGCAGGTCCTTCCAGCACTTGGGCTCAGGCAGCTTCTTCTTCGCCAGCAGCTCGGTGTTGAATGCAAAACCCAGCGGGCCGGAGTAGACGCCGACGGTCCGCCATTTCGATTGTTCGGCCTGCGACTGCGACCAGGCGTGGAGCTGCGGGAGGGATGGCGACTTGTACTCGAGCGTCAAGTCCTGCTCCGCGGCCTGCAGGTGGGGATCGCCCGTGCCGCCGAACCACACGTCGGTCTTCGGATTGCTGCGCTCCGCCAGCAGCTGCGCCAGCGCCTCGCCGCTGCCTCGCTTGAGCACATTGACCTTGATGCCGGAACTGCGGGCGAAAGTCGTGCTCATCAGCGAGCACCATTCGTCCTGGACGGAACAGATGACGTTCAGCTGGCCTGCGCCCTGCGCGTGGGCGACAGGCACGCCGGTCAGACCGGTCATGCCTGCCATGGCGAGGACCGCGAGAGCGGCAAGCGCGTTTTTCTTCTTCATGTTCGTCTCCTTGACGGTTGAATCCAGAGAAATTTGTGAAAGCACTGCCCCCAGCCACGCGAAGGCTGTGAAAAGGCATGGATTGAAGGACGCGGCAAGCGCAGCGATGCGGCACGCGGCGCCGTCGGCGGTCAGGGCCCCTGGCTCCAGCGAACCACGGCGTCGACGCCGATGACGCGGCCGCCGTCGACGCGGTTGTGGATCTCCATGGTCGCGCCCATGGCTTCCGCGATCTGCCGGCAGATGGACAGCCCCAGCCCAACACCGCCCTTGGTCGCCGAGAACGCCTGGAACAGCCTCGGGCGCAACGCATCGTCCAAGCCGGGCCCACCGTCCCACACCACCAGCTCGATCGTTGCGGCATAGGCGCGCATCAGGATGCCGAGCCGGCCGCCGTCGGGCGTGTGATGTATCGCGTTCGCAAGCAAGTTGCGAAGCAGCTCGCCGAGCATGAGCGGATCGCCGGTGGCGCCAAGCCCATCGTCGCCTTCGAGCGCGAAGTCCAGGCGCTTGGCCGCGACGAGCGGTGCGAGCTCCATTACCGCGTCCAGGGCCACGGCGTGCAGCAGCACGGTCCGCAGCCGGCCCGCACGCTTGATCTGCTCGAGCTTGCTCAGGCTGAGCAGCTGATTGGCCATGTCCGTCGCCCGATCCACCGTATGCAGCATCTGCGGCAGGATCTCGGAGGCCGGCACATCGCCCGCGATAGCCGACTGCAGCTGAGTCCGGAGCACCGACATGGGGGTGCGCAGCTGGTGCGACGCGTCGGCGAGGAAGCGGCGCTGCTCTTCCACCCATTCGCGCTGCCGCAGATGGAGTTCGTGCATGCGCGCCATCGCCGGGCGCAGCTCGGACGGCCCGTCGTAGAGACCGACGTCCAGTTGCGGCGCATCGAGGGCCTGGCGCGCACGCTCCAGCCATCGCGAGGTCATGGCCACACCCGAAATCACCACCAGGGACATGCCGGCGGCTGCCACGCCAATCCATCCGAGCAGCGGCCCGGGGAGCTCGTCCCAGACCTCGAAGCGCGCACGCATCGGTTCGGCAAACTGGACGACCACCTTCCGGTCAGGGTCGTGGGCGTCCTTTCGCAGGGCCGCTACGGCCCGCACGGATGTCCCGCTCCGCTGGCTCACATAGAAGCGGGGATCACCGGACTCCGGCAGGGTCGCGGTCCACGGAAATGCCTCGAGCATGCGGTCGCCCGCGACCAGGCTTCCGTCGATGGCACTGACCCGATAGAACGATGGCACCGGCGGCACCGGGCCCTGAACGCCTTGCATCTCGCCACCGCCTGCCGCGTCGATCCGCCCAAGCTTCGCGACGAGGCGGGCATCCTGCTCGCGCGCCAAGGTGATCAGGCCCGCCACCAGATGGACGAGCACGATGCACGCGATCAGGAGCCATAGCCCCCCGAGGAGCCATAGAAGCAGGAAGTGCCGAAGCGACCCAGCGCGCGGCGGTTGAAGCGGCGACTTCATGTCAAGGGGATGGACGCTGCGCCGCCACCGACGCGTCGTCGCACAACAGATATCCGACTCCCCGCAGGTTCAGCACTTCGACATTCGCGCCGACCAGTTTCTTCCGGAGCCGGTGTACGACGACGTCAATGGCGTCCGCCTGCGCCGCGTCCGCGCCGAACACCGCGTCCCTCAGTACCTCCCTGGGGACGACGTGCTCGACGCGTGACATCAGCTTTTTCAGGAGATCGGCCTCGCGCTGCGAGAGATCGAGCGGGCTCTGGTCCTTGTAGAAAACATTGGCGGACGCCTCGTAGCGCAGTCGTCCGCACCTGAACTCCCCGTCGCGCCCGAAGCGGCGGGTCAACGCGCCGACGCGCGCGATCAACTCCTCCAGGTCGAACGGCTTGGCCAGATAGTCATCGGCCCCGGCGTTGAGACCGGCGATCCGGTCCCCGACAGCGCCCCTGGCAGTCAGCACGAGCACCGGGGTCGCGTTTCCGTCGCCGCGCAGACGGTGAAGGAGCTCGAGCCCGTCGAGCCCGGGAAGCGAGAGGTCGAGCACGATGATGTCGAAGCTTTTCTTGCGAGCCGCGGCCAAGGCCTCGACGCCGTCGCTGCAACACAGCAGTTCGAAGCCGCGCGACGACAAGCTGCGGGAGAGCACCCCCGACAGGTCAAAGTCGTCTTCCACGAGCAAAAGCTTCATGGACGAATGGTGCCATCAAGGGTCTTGCCACGAACTGGGGCTTGCACCACGCACAGTCGAAAGACAGTCGAAAGAAAAACCGCCCGGCCTGAAGCCGATGCCGCCGGGCTCGCACTTGCGCCCCGGGCGACCGTCACGTTCATGGCCGCCGACATCCATCTTCCGGACTCGAGTCTTTCAACATGCTTTCGCACGACTACCGTGCTTTTCCTCTCGGTCCCGGCGCACGGCAACTCAATCATGGATTCGGGGCTGCGCATCTGGCTGCTCAGGTGTCCGCTGCCTCGCCCACCAACGACACATGCTGCAAAAGCATCAGGAGACACAGTGAAACGACGCCATTTTTTGATCGGAGCCGGCACTGCCGGATGCGCGCCCGCCTGGGCGCAAGGCACGCCCCAGGCCGCAAGACCGCCCGGGCCTCAGCCCACCGCCCGACTGACTTTCGGACTCATCAGCCCCCGGGACCCCGAAGTCATGCTGAAGAACTGGAATCCGTTCCTTGATCGGATGGCGCTTGCAACGGGCACCGCAATAGACCGGCGCGTGTTCGGTGCCGCCGATGAAATCGTAAAGGAATTCGCGGCCGGGAGCATGGACGTGGCGTGGCTCGGAAATGCTGCCGCGCTGGACATCGTGGAGATGGGGGTCGGCAGCGTATTCGCCACCATGGTTAACCAGGGCAAGGCCTCCTATCGCTCGATCCTCATCGTGCCGCGGGACAGCAAGCTGCGCGATCTCGAGGACCTGATCCGCACGGCCCCGCAGTTGCGCTTCGGCGACGGCGACGAAAAGAGTGCCTCCGGACATCTCGTCCCGATGTACTTCGCTTTCGTCAAGAAGGGAGTGATCGACCCGGCGGGACTGTTCAGGGAAGTCCGGCGCGCAAGCCACGAGGCCAACCTGCTGGCCGTTGCCAAAGGGGAGGTCGATGTCGCGACCAACAACACTTCGGAGCTGGACAACCTTCGCTCCCGGCGCCCGGCCGACGCCGCGAAGATCCGCGTGCTGTGGGAGTCGCCGGACATTCCCGAATCCCCGATGGTCTGGCGCACCGAGCTGCCGCAGCAGCTGAAACAGAGGATCGCCTCATTCACCTACGGATTCGGTACCAAGGATCCGGAGGAGAAAAGGATCCTCTGGGACATCAACAAACTGACCGGCTGGCGCCAGTCCTCGAACCGGCAGCTCATCACCATCGCGAACCTGGAAATGTTCAAGGCGAGCCAGCAGATCATGCGCGACCCCGGGCTGAGCGAGAAGGAGCGGATGCAGAAGGCCGGCGCGGTCATGCAGCGCGGCTCGAGGATGGAGCAGCTGCTGCGATCTACGAGCTAAGAATGATCTGAACAAGTCCACCGTCCTGCCACAGGACGTTGAAGAGGCGAAGGTGGAGTGCACCATTTGCCGCAAGGTTGCTCTTGTGGTGAAAGTTGTAGTAGATCGAGATTGACATGAATGCAGTAATTCAGGTCCGGAATGACTGGATTCTGTTTCACTGTCGAGTGACCGGTCTGCGCGCATGAGAGTCCTCGACCCTCGGCCCTCGGCCCGATCCTGCAGCGGAGAGAGAGATACACCGCCGGGCTATCGACCTGCTGCCAGCGCTTCGCCCAGCGAGGGTTGCCAATGCCTGGGCTGGATTTGTCGACAGCGCGCCAGACGGCGTGTCCGGCATCGGCGAAGCGCCTGGCATCCCAGGGTTCATCCTGGCCGCGGGGTTTTCCGGCCACGGTTTCGGTATCGGCCCCGGCGCGGGCCATCTCATCGGCGATCTGGTCACGGGTGCCGCCCCGATCTTCGATCCCATGCCGTATCGACCGGAGCGATTTAGCAGTCGGCATGGGGCAAGGTGGCTACTTTCAGGATCGCCTGAAACAAACGGCAGTGAGGCCGATGCGGCAACCTCAAGGGTTGTCGCGCCGCACGCTCCTCAGATCATGGCAAATCCACCCGATGCCCCGATCGTTTGACCGGTGACGAACAACGCGCGCTCGGAAGCAAGGAACGCGACAAAACCGGAGACATCGTCTGGCCTGGACAGCCGGCCTACCCCCTTCGAGATCGGATAGAGGTTCACCATTTTTGCAAGCAATTCGTTGTTCTGAATCGTCGCATCCGGATGCAACGGCCCATCCTTGATACCTTCATGCGAAACCGCACCAAGGGCAATCGAATTGACGGTGATCGCGTGCCGTCCATGCTCGCGCGCCAGCGCCTTGGCAAAGCCCGCGATGGCCGCTTTCGCGCCGGAATAGACGGCCATGTTCGCCTCGCCGATGCGGCCGGCCTCCGAGATGATGTTCACGATCCGGCCTCCTTTGGCGGCCACCATGCCGGGCAGCACGGCATGGCAGCAGTGGAAGGTGCCATAGACGTTGAGGTTGACGATCTTGGCCCAGTCGGCCACCGGCATGTCGACGAAGGCCGGCGTGCGCCCGCCCTTCTCGCGCCGCTCGGGAATGATGCCGGCGTTGTTCACGAGGATCTGCACGGGCGCATCGAAGTGCCGCGCAGCGGCTTCGACCATGGCGTGCACCTGGTCGGCCTGCGTGATGTCGGCGGGCGCGGCCAGCGCCTTGCCGCCCTGCGCCTCGATCTCGCGCGCCACGGCCTGCGCCCTTTCGGGGAACAGGTCGTTGACCACGACACGCGCGCCTTCGCGGGCGAGTTCGATGCAGATCTGCCGTCCCACGCCCTGGCCGCCGCCGGTCACCAGGGCGACCTGTGAGTCCAAACCGAGTTTCATGTGTGTTTCCTTGCTTGCTGTCGGATGAATGGAGAAATGAGGATGCGGGCGGGCGCTCTCAGCGCCCCTGGAACACGGGCTTGCGCTTCTCGACGAAGGCACGCATGCCTTCCTTGCGGTCCTCGCTGTCCACCAGGAGGGCCGCGGCATAGCGCTCGTACTCGAGGCCGCTGTCCAGGTCGGTCTGCATGCCGCGGTTGACCGCCCGTTTGGCGAAACGCACCGCCAGCGGCGGCATCTCGGCGATCTGCTGCGCGAGCGCGATGGCCGCCGGCATCAGTTCGGCGCCGGGCAGCACCTGCGTGACCAGGCCGTAGTCCAGGGCCATGGAAGCACCGATCTGGGCCGCCGTCAGCATCAGCGCCTTGGCGCGCGCCTCCCCGATCAGGCGCGGCAGCCGCTGCGTGCCGCCGGCAGCCGGGATCACGCCCAGCCGCACCTCCGGAAGGCCCAGGCGCGCATGGTCGGCGGCCAGCCTCAGGTCGCAGCACAGGGCCAGTTCCAGGCCGCCGCCGAGCGCGATGCCGTTGATCGCCGCGATGGTCGGCTTCTCGAACTCCTCGATGCCGCGGAACAGGTCGTGCGTCGCCTTCTGCGCGACGAAGAAGTCGGCGGCGCAGATCTGATGGTCGGCGCGCTCCTTGATGTCGGCGCCGGCACAGAAGGCCCGCTCGCCGGCGCCCGTGAGCACCACCGCGCGCACGCGCTGGTCGGCGCGGGCCAGTTCGAAGAATGCATGGGCCAGGTCGGGCTTCATCGTGCCGCCCAGCGTGTTCATGCGGTCCGGCCGGTTTAGCGTCACGACGGCCACGTGCCCCTCGACGCGGTAGGTAAGCGTCGGCAGGTCGACGTGGTCGGGCCAGGTGTTTTCAGACATGGTGTTTCCTTCGTTTTCTTGCGCTGTCATGCCGTGGCGCGGGAAAGGACGTGCGCGATGGCCACAGACCCGAGCCCGATCATGTGGGCCATGCCCCAGCCGGCACCTTCGTGCTGCCGGTCGCCGGCCTCGCCGCGAAGCTGTCGCGTGATCTCCGCGATCTGGCCGATGCCCGTCGGCCCCAGCGGGTGGCCCATGCCGATCAGACCGCCCGACGCGTTGATCGCGCAGCGCCCGCCGATCTGCGAGTCGCCGCGCAGCAGGTACGCGGCCCCCTCGCCCGGCTCGCACACGCCGATGGCTTCGCTGTAGAGCAGTTCCTCCACCGAAAAGGCGTCGTGCAGTTCCAGCAGGTCCAGCCGGCTTGCGGGAATCGCCGCCTGCTCGAGCGCCGCGCGGGCGCTGGCGCGCACGAGGTCGACCGCCGCGGCGCCGTAGGAGGTTTCGGGTGTTTCGCTGCATGCGGTCGAGGCGCGCACGCGCACGCAGCGGGAAGCGTCCAGGCCGAGCCGGCGCAGCGCGCGGCCCGAGACGACGATCGCGGCCGCGGCACCCTCGCCGCGCGGGCAGCATTGCTGCACGGTCAGGTCGCCGGCCACGGCCGGCGAGGCGAGCACCTGTTCGAGGGTGCGCGGCTTGCGGAACTGCGCGAAGGGATTGCGCGAGGCGTTGCCATGGTTCTTCACAGCTACCTGCGCCATGGAGGCCGCGTCCGCGCCGCGTTCGCGCAGGTAGGTGCGGGCCATCATCGCGAACTTCACCGCGGGGACGTTGGCCGTCTCGCTCAGGCGGGCCAGCCCCTCCTTGTCGGCTGCGCGCCGGGCGTCGCCGTGCTTGTCCACGCCCACCGCCAGCACCACGTCACTGACGCCGCGCGCCACCTCCATGCACGCCTGCCGGAAGGCGAAGGAGCCCGATGCCGAGGCATTCTCGACCTGGGTGACCGCCAGGCCGCTCGAGCCGAGGTGCCGCAGCATCACCCGCCCGGCCGCCATGCCGATGGAGGTCGTGCCCACGTAGGCGCTGTTCACCTGCGGCCAGGCCAGGCCCGCGTCCGCCAGCGCGGCGCGCACCGCGGCCAGGCCCAGGTGCGTGTAGGGCGTCTCGCTCGGGAACTGGTATGCGTGCATGCCGATGCCCGCGACGTACACGCCTTCGTTGTCGTCGATCCAGTTGCTCATCGCGCCGCTCCCTCTGCCGCAACGAAGCGGCAGGCGAAGGTTTCGCCGCCGGGCTGCGCGACAGCGACGGCGCGCAGCACCATGCCGACGCGCAGGGCCGACTCGTCCGATCCGGCGATCACGCCCTCCTCGACGAGCCCGTCCTCGATGAGGATGTCGGCGGCGATGCGGGGCACGTCCATGCCGGGCAGCAGCGGCACGTGCAGGGTCACGTACTCCAGCAGCTTGCCGCCGCCGGGGCGCGCGAGCTTCTCGGCGCCTTGCAGCGGATCGCCGCAGTGGCTGCAGCCGGGCACGTTGGCGGGAAAGACGAGCTTGCGGCACGTCGGACATTGCGCGAAGAGGAACTCCAGCGACTCGCCGTCGGGCGCGAGCTGGTAGAGCGTCGGATGCTGTGGCTGCAGGCCACGTAGGTCAGTGGTCATAGAAACGGATTTCCCGGTTGTAAAAAAAGGGGCTGTGGTGGGGGCGCGCGTGCTACTCCAGCCTGGCGCCGGAGCTCTGCACTACCTCGCGCCAGCGCGTCATCTCGGACTTGACGAAGGCGTCGAGCTTCTCGCCGCGCATGCCGCGCATCGGCACGCTGCCGAACTTCTCGGTGGCGGCCAGGAGCTCGGGGTTCACGATGCCTTCCGCCATGGCATCGGCCAGGCGCTTGACGATGGGCGCGGGCGTCTTCGAGGAGACGAACATGGCGCCCCATGCGCTGGACTCGGCGCCGGGGTAGCCCAGCTCGCCGATGGTCGGCAAATCGGGCGCACTGCTGAGGCGCGATTTGCCGGTCACGGCCAGCGCCTTGAGCTTGCCCGCCTGCACGAAGGGCAGCACCACGGCCGCGTAGTCGAAGGCCAGGTCCAGGTTGCCGGCGATCAGGTCGGTCAAGGCCGGGCTGCTGCCCTTGTAGGGCACGTGCGTCATCTTGATGCCCGCAGTCGTCTGGAAGAGCTCCGCCGTCAGGTGCGTCGCCGTGCCCGCGCCCGCCGAGCCGAAGTTGAGCTTGCCGGGGTTCTGTTTGGCGTACGCCACCAGCTCGGGCACCGTCTTGAACGGCTTGTTCGGGTTGATGACCAGGATCAGCGGCGACTCCGACATGCCGTGCACGGCCTTGAAGTCCTTGACCGGGTCGTAGCGCACGTTCTTGTAGAGCGCGAGGTTGGCCGCATGCGTGCCTTGCGTGCCGTAGATCAGCGTGTAGCCGTCGGCAGGCTGGCGCACCGCGTATTCGACACCGATGGAGCCGCCCGCGCCGGGCCGGTTGTCGACGATCACCTGCTGCCCGAGCTTGTCGCCCAGCTTCTGTGCGAGCAGGCGCGAGGTGCTGTCGGTGATGCCGCCAGGCGGAAACGGCACGACGAAGGTCAGCGGCCTGGACGGCCAGCCGTCGGCTTCGCCGGCCGCATGCACGGCGGTGGAAAGGAGGAGCGCGCCGCTGACCGAGGCGAGGGCTTTGAGGAAGGTTTTCAAGGGTTGTCTCCAGGTTTTGCAACGCGATTCGATTGCGTTTTTTCTACGAAGAGACGTAGACTACTTCAACCAGTCGTTGTTTGACAACCGTGTTTTCTGCCTTCTGAGGGCAATTCGCCAGGTTAAATCTCCAGCAATCGCATAAATCCCGTCGCTATGATCGATAACTTCTACGACCTATCGGAGGATTCATGCCAACCATCGTTCCCGCTGCCACCCGCACGATGACCCTGCTCGAAGTCTTTGCGCGCGAAAAGCGCGAGCTGTCCAACTCGGATCTGGCTCGCCTGATGGACCTGCCCGAGAGCAGTTGCTCCGACCTGCTGCACACGCTGCACGAGATGGGCTATCTGCTGCGCACCGCGCGCAGCCGGCGCTTCTATCCAACGGCGCGCCTGTTGACGGTGGCCAGGGAAATCTCCGCCAGCGATCCGCTGTACGCCGTGGGTGCCGAGGCGTGCGAACTGCTGCGCGACCGCACCGGCGAAACCGGCCTGTGCGGCAGGCTGGAGAACGGCGTCGTGAAGATCATCGCCCTGAGCGAGGGCCGGCACGCACTGCGCTACATGCAGCATGTGGGCGACAAATTGGCGCTGCACGTCTCCGCCCTGGGCAAGGCGATCCTTGCGATCGGCACACCGGAAGAGGCCGCGCGGCAGCTGCGCCTGAAGCCGCTGCGCGCGCTGGCCTCCGGCACGCTCACCGATCTGGCCGCCCTGGAAGCGCAGGTGGAACGCGCACGCGAACAGGGCTGGATCTGGATCGAGAACGAAGGCAGCGAAGGGCTGACCGCCGTCGCCGTGGCCGGCCAGATCGGCGGCGAGACGCTGGCCCTGTCGGTGGCCGGGCTCACCCATCGCATGCGCGACCAGCGCGAGCGCTGCCTCGAGGCGCTGCAGGAGGTCAAGGCGATCGTCTTTCGCAAGCAGGCCGCCGCCGAGGGCACGGTGCGCGAGCAGCAGCAGCCATCGCCCGCTTCTTCTGCCTCTTCATCTTCCCGCCGCAGCACCAAGGCCTTGCCTCCCGCAGAGCCTTGAGCGCCGCTCATCTTCACTTTCAAACAGGAGACAACGTGTACACCCAGACTGCAGAACAAGCCATGCTGCGCGACAGCATCCGCCGCTTCATGAAGAGCGAGGTCGCGCCCATCGTCGCGCGCCACGACCAGGACAAGACCTTTCCCTTCGAGCTGCTCAAGCCACTGTCGGAGTTCGGCTACCTGGGCGGTCGCTTGCCGGAAGAAGAAGGCGGCATGGGCCTGGACCAGCTCACCTGGGCGATGCTGATGGAAGAAGCGGGCTATGCCTGGCTGTCGCTGCGCACGATGCTCAACATCACCAACGCGGCGATCAACAAGCTCGCGGCCGAGGCCACGCCCGCGCAGAAGGAGCGCTTCCTCAAGCCGCTGCTGAACAACGAGCGCCGCTGCTTCAGCGCCATCAGCGAGCCGGGCACGGGCTCCAACATCGCGCAGGTGCAGACCCGCGCCGACCTGCAGGGCGACCACTACGTGCTCAACGGCCGCAAGCTGTGGATCACGAACGGCGCCTTCGGCGACTTCGGCATCGTCGTGGCGCGCACCTTCAGCCCCGACTGCCAGGGCCAGCTCTCCACCTTCCTTGTCGAGCGCGATGTCTCGCCCTACGAGATGCGGCGCGTCGACACGATGGTGCTGCGCAGCACCGGCACGGCCGAGCTGGGCTTCGACAACGTCAAGGTGCCGCGCGAGAACCTGCTGGGCGAGGAAGGCAACGCGCTCAAGAAGATGCTGATCGGCCTGGACAGCGCGCGCGTGAACATCGCCATGGGCGCCGTGGGCGCCGCGCAGTCGGCGCTGGACCTTTCCATCGACTACGCGCGCACGCGCACGCAGTTCGGCAAGCCCATCGGCAGCTTCCAGCTGGTGCAGAAGCTGATCGTCGACATGACGATCCGCGTGGAGGCCGCACGCGCGCTGGGGCTGCGCGCCGCCGCCGCGCTCGACTCGGGCCACGACGCGCGCACGGCCGCCTCCATCGCCAAGCTCTACGCCACCGAGGCCGCCCACGAGGTGGCCAGCATGGCGCTGCAGGTGCACGGCGGCCTGGGCTATGCCACCGACTACCCGATCGAGCGGATCTTCCGCGACACCCGCGGCGGGACCATCCCCGAAGGCACGACCGAAGTGCAGACGCTGATCGTCGGGCGCGAGATCCTCGGCATCTCGGCCATCGCCTGAACGCCGCGGGAGTCGCACAGCATGACCCAACCGGCCTTCAGCACAGACCTGTCACGCCTCATCCATCCGCGTTCCATCGCGCTGGTCGGCGCCTCCGAGCGGCCGCAGAGCATCGGCGGACGCACCCTGAGCAATCTGCTCGACCATTCGAAGATCGACGGGGAGCTCTACCTGGTCAACCCCACCAGGAGCGAACTGCGCGGCCATCGCTGCTGGCCCAGCATCGCCTCGCTGCCGCAGACGCCCGATGTCGTCGTCATCGCGGTGCCCGCATCGGGCGTCATCGCGGTGATGGAGGAATGCGCGGCCAGGCGCGTGCCCTTCGCCATCATCCTCACCTCCGGCTTCGGCGAGGCGGGCGCCGAGGGCGAGCGGGCGCAGGCCCGGCTCAAGGAAATCGCCGAGCAGGCCGGCATGCGCATCTACGGCCCGAACTGCCCGGGACTGACCAACGTCAACCAACGCCTGGGCATGACCTTCTCGCCGTCGTTCCCGCACGACCTGGTCAAGGGTCCGATCGGCCTGGCCACGCAAGGCGGCGGCCTGGGGCGCAACGTGATGCAGGCCATGGAGCGCGGCATCGGCATCGGCCTGTGGGCCTCCACCGGCAACGAGGTGGACCTGCAGGTGGCGGACTTCATCCACTACATGGCGACCGCGCCCGACATCAAGGTGATCGTGACGCTGCTCGAGGGCATCAAGGACGGCCCGCGCTTCCTGGCCGCGCTGCAGTGCGCGGCGGACAACGGCAAGCCGGTCATCGCGCTGAAGGTCGGCAAGTCGGAGTACGGCCAGCGCGCCGCGCAGTCGCACACCGCCTCGCTGACGGGTTCGGCCGAGGTCAACAGCGCTGTGTTCCGCCAGTACGGCGTGATCGAGGTCGACGACATCGACGAGCTGGTGGACACGGCCTGGCTCTTCGCGCGCGCCATGCCGGGCGAGCGCGAGGCGATCGGCGTCTACTGCTCCTCGGGCGGCACCACGGCGCTGACGGCCGATGCGGTGGGAACGGCCGGGCTCACGCTGGCCGAGTTCGCTCCCGAGACCACCGCGCTGCTTCGCAGCAAGCTGCCCGACTACGCGGCGATCAACAACCCGGTCGACACGACCGCCGCCGTGCTCAGCGACGCCGACCTCATCGAAAGCACGCTGGGCGCGGTCGCCGCGGACCCCAACACGGGCTGCGTGGTCACGCCGATCGCGCTGGACTACGGCGAGACCACCATCCGCATGGCGCAGACCATCATCGCCGCGCAGAAGCGCGTGCGCAGCCCCATCGTGCCGATCTGGATGAGCGACCGGATGGGCGAGGGCTACCGCATGCTGGTCGAGGCCGGCTTCGCGCCGCCACGCTCGGTCGGCAAGGCGATCGCCGCGATCCGGCGCTGGACCGAATGGGGCCGCTGGCACCGCAGCGCAGCGGGCCGCCCGTCGCGCCGTCTTCCGGCCGCCGTGCCGGCGGTGCAAGGCGAGGTGCGCAGCCTCTCGGAGCTGCAGGCGAAGGCCCTGCTGGCAAAGGCCGGCATCCCGCTGCTGCCCGTGGCCGTGGCCCGCACCCGGGAAGAGGCGCGCCGGATCGCCGACGGCATGGGCTACCCGGTGGTCGCGAAGATCGCCAGCCCGGACATCCTGCACAAGTCGGACATCGGCGGCGTGCGGGTGGGCGTCGCCGACGGCGCGCAGTTGGAACTGGCGTGGGACGACATCATGGCCTCGGCCAAACACCACAAGCCTGATGCCGCCATCGACGGCCTGCTGATCGAGAAGATGGCTCCGGGCGGCGGCGTCGAGCTGATGGCCGGCGTCACGCGCGACCCGGTGTTCGGTCATGTGATGACCTTCGGCCTGGGCGGGGTCTACGTGGAGATCCTGCGCGACGTCACGCGCCGGCTGCTGCCGCTGAGCCCCGAAGATGCCGCATCGATGGTGCGCGAGATGCGCTGCTTCCCCGTGCTCGACGGTGCGCGCGGCCGCCCCCTGGCCGACGTGGCCGCACTGGAGCGTCTGCTGCTGGGTGTGTCGGAGTTCGTGACGGCGAACGCGCAGCGCATCGAGGAGATGGACCTCAACCCGATCTGGGTCGGCGCGCGAGGCGAAGGCGCGCTGCCGCTGGATGCGGTGATCGTGGAGCGGGGCGCGGCATGAGCGCGGCCGCGCCGCTCACGGGCATCACCGTGCTCGACTTCAGCGAACTGCTGCCGGGCCCCTTCTTCACGCAGAACCTGGCGGAGATGGGTGCGCGCGTCATCAAGATCGAGCGCCCGCCCGGCGGCGACAACGCGCGGCGCATGGGGCCGGGCGGCTTCGAGGCGGTCAACCGGGGCAAGCTCAGCCTGCTGGCCGACCTCAAGGACGAGGCGCAGCGCGCCCGCGTGCACGAGCTCGTGGCGCAGGCCGACGTGCTGGTGGAGTCGTACCGCCCCGGCGTGATGGCGCGCCTGGGCCTGGACTACGCCAGCCTGCGCGAGCGCTTTCCGCGCCTCGTGTACGTCTCGCTCAGCGGCTATGGGCAGGAGGGGCCGTGGGCGCAGCTGCCAGGCCACGACATCAACTACCTCGCCGTGGCGGGGGCGCTCGCGGTCTCGGGCGAACCCGATGGCCCGCCCACGCAGAACTTCGGTCTGCCGGTGGCGGATCTGTGCGGCTCGATGTATGCGCTGTCGTCCACGCTGGCGGCGCTGCTGCAGCGCGAACGCACGGGCCGGGGCCAGCACCTGGACGTGGCGCTGGCCGACTGCGTGCTGCACTGGATGAACCCGCGCCTGGGCGCCTACCGCGCCGACGGCACGGGCAGCCTCGAGCGACAGCGCGCGTCCACGCAGCTGAAACCCGCGTACGGCAGCTTCCGCTGCCGCGACGGGCAGCACCTGAGCGTCGCGGCGCTCGAAGACCATTTCTGGGCGCGCCTGTGCGGCGTGCTCGACATGGGCGAGTTCGCGCACGAGGCCTACCGCACGCTGGGCGCGCGCAAGAAGCAGGCGCAGGCCATCAACGACCGCATCGCGCAGCAGCTCGCCGGTCGCGATTTGGCCGAGGCCTTCGAGACGATGGCGCGCAACGACCTGCCCGTGGCGCCGGTGGTGGCGCCATCCGAGCTCGCGGCGCTGCCGCAGTTCGCGCAGCGCGGCCTGCTCAACGGCGCCGATGCGCTGTCGCTGGTGCGCTTTCCGGTGCCGCTCGCAGGCGTCGATCCATCCGCGCTCGGCGGCGCGCCCGGCCTCGACGACGCACGGCAGCTGCTGCTGTGAGCCAGCCACCGCTGCCCACGCGGCTGACGAGGCTTTTCGGCCTCGCCTACCCCATCCTCGGCGGCGGGCTGATGTGGCTCTCGGACGCCCGCTACGTCGGCGCGCTCACCAGCGCAGGCTGCATGGGCTTCATCACCCCGCGCTCCTTCGACGGCGAGGCCGCGCTGCGCGAGCAGCTGCGGCGCTGCAGCGAGATCACAGGGGGCCGCGCCTTCGGCGTCAACCTCACGCTTTCGGCGCGCCCGCAGGCCAACACCGGCGTGCAGGCCTCGCTGGAAACCGCGCTGGATCATGGCGTGCGCCACTTCGAGACCGCCGGCTATGCGCCGGACGCGTTGATCCAGGCCATCCACGCAGCCAGCGGCATCGTGATCCACAAGGCATCGAGCGTGCGGCACGCCCTCGCCGCCCAGGCGGCCGGCGCCGACGCGGTCGCGCTGGTCGGCATGGAGGAAGGCGGGCACCCCGGCGCCAACGAGCTGCCCACCATGCTGATGGGCGCGCTGGCCGCGGCGCGCGGGCAGTTCCACATCCCGTTGGTGCTGGGCGGAGGCATCGGCCATGGCAGCCAGCTCGCCGCCGCGCTCGCGCTCGGCGCGGACGGCGTCCTCATGGGAAGCCGCTTCCTCGTGAGCGACGAGGTGTCAGCCCACGCCGCCTACAAGAACCACCTGCTGGGCTGCGACGAGCACAGCACCGTGCGCCTGCTGCACACGCTGGGCAACACCTGGCGCGTGCTGCGCAACGACACCGCCGCGCAGGTCGACGCCATCGAGCGCGCCGGTGCGGCCGACCACGCCGCCTTCGGCACCCTGCTCGACAGCCGCGTGGCGCGCGACCGCTGCTACGGCGACGGCGACTGGCGAGGCGGCATGCTCTCGCTCGGGCCGGCCATCGGCTTCGCCACGCGCACCGAGCCGCTCGCCGCGATCGTCGAAGACCTCATCCGCCAGGCACGCGCTGCCGTGGCGCACCTGAACGCATCCACCGCACCGCCATGACCCCAACACTTCCCTTCCTCGACCGCCTGGCCCTGCCCCTCATCGCCGCGCCGATGCTGCGGGTCTCGGGCATCGAACTGGTGTCCGCCGCGTGCGCTGCCGGCGTGGTCGGCGCCTTTCCGACGGCCAACTGCCAGACGCTCGACGAGTTCGACGCCTGGCTCGCGCGCCTGGACGACGAGGCCGCCGCCGCGCTAGGCACCACCGCGCCCTACTGCCCCAACCTCATCATGCGGCGCGACCCCGCGCGCGTCATGGCCGAGGTCGAGCTGATCACGCGGCACCGCGCGCAGATCGTCATCACCAGCGTGGGCTCGCCCGCCGCCGTGGTGCCGCGCCTGCACGAAGGCGGCTGCCGCGTGTTCGCTGACGTGGCCTCGCTGCACCATGCAGTGCGCGCCGTCGAGTCGGGCGTGGACGGCCTCGTGCTGCTCACCGCGGGCGCCGGCGGCCACACCGGCTGGGCGAACCCCTTCGCCTTCGTGCGCGCGGTGCGCGGCGTGTTCGACGGCCCCATCGTGCTGGCCGGCGGCCTGTCGGACGGTGTGGCCCTGCGCGCCGCGAAAGAGCTCGGCTGCGACCTCGGCATCATGGGCACCCGCTTCATCGCCACGCAGGAGAGCCTGGCGAGCGACGAGTACCGGCGGATGCTGGTCGACAGCTCGATCGACGACGTGCTGCTCACGCGCGGCTTCACCGGGCTGCCCGCCAGTTTCCTTGCGCCGTCGGCGCGGCGGCTGGGTATCGACATCTCGACGCTCGACGAGAGCATCTCGGTGGAGGAAGCGAGAAGACGCTACGGCGGCGGCGCCAATGCGGCGCCCAGCCAGCGCTGGACAGACATCTGGAGCGCCGGCCACTCGGTGTCCGGCGTGCGCGCGGTGCCCACGGTCGCCGAACTGGTGGACGCGCTCGCCCAGGAATACCGCGGCAGCGGGGCGGCCTGACCGGTCTTAGGCCGAGGCAGGCGCAGCCACCGAGTCGCGCTCCACATAGCGCAGCCCGACACGGGCCTTGCGCTGCGGCAGGTCGTTGTCGGCGATCCGCGTGAGCAGCAGGTCGACCAGGCAGCGCGCGGTCTCGGCCTGGTCGATGTCGAGCACGCTCACCGCAGGGTCGTGCTCGGCGGCGAAGGGCGTGTCGCCGATGGCGACCACCGAGATGTCGCGCGGCACCTGGAGCCCGCGCGCGGCGATCGCGCGCAGCGCGCTGTTGAGCATGTGCGTACCCTGCACGATGAGCGCGCTCGGTCGCTTCGGCCGCGCGAGCAGCTCGGTGACCTCCGCCTTGACAGAAGCCGTGACGCTGCGCGCCTGCACCAGCAGATCGGGCACGGGCAGGCCCGCCGCCTGGAACGCCGTGCGAAAGCCCTGCACGCGGCGGCGCACCGGGCGCGTGTCGCCCTGCCAGAGCACGAGGGCGATGTCGCGATGCCCGAGCCCGAGCAGGTGATCGACCACGCGCCGCACGCCGCCCGCGTGATCGATGAGCACCGCGTCGTGGGCGCCGCTGACCTCGCGGTCGAACACGACCGCCGGCATCGGCAGCACCCGCAGCGCCTCCACCAGCGCCGCGTTGCGCTCGTTGCCGGGCGCGAGGATCACGCCGTCCATGCCGCGCTGCGTGAACGTTCCCAGCGCCTTCGTCTCGCGCTCGACGTCGTTGGCGCCGTTGGCCAGCAGCAGCAGGTAGTCGCGCCGCAGGAACTCGTCCTCCAGCGCGCGGAACACCTGCGCATACAGCGGGTTCGAGATGTCGGGCAGCAGGCACCCCACGGTGCGGCTGAGCCGCGAACGCAGCACCCGCGCCGCGTGGTTGGGGCGGTAGCCCAGCGCCGCCGCCGCCTGGTTGACCTTCTCCTGCGTGGCCGCCGAGGCGCCGGCGCCGTTCATCGCCCGCGACGCGCTGCCCAGCGAGACACCCGCCAGGCGCGCCACGTCGCGCAGATCGATCTTCTGTTTTCCTGCATTCATTCGGAGGGCATTCCCTGTCTGGCAAGACGATGGGTGCATCTTAGGTGACAGCGAGCGAGGGTTTCCACCATTTCGGAAACGTTTCCAAAATCAAACCATGAGCGCACCGAACGCCGATGAAGGAAACATGCATGACCTCGCCAGCCATCCAGCCCGAGCTCCAGCTTTTCGCTGAAGCGCTGGGCGACCTCCGGCCCTCCTCTGGACGCCTCGCGCAGCGGCGCATCCTGGTGGTGGGTGCGGGCCAGCGCGACATCGACGACCCCGATCCGCCCGCGGGTAACGGACGGGCGATCTCCCTGCTGTTCGCCCACGAGGGCGCGACGCTGACCTGCGTGGACATCAACCCCGCCTCGCTGCAGCAGACCTGCGACCTGGTGCGCGCATCGGGCGCGACGGCTCATGCCGAGGTGGCCGACGTGTCGCAGCCGGACGCGGCCGCAACGACCGTGGAGCGCGCGGTGCAGAAGATGGGCAGCCTCGACGGCCTCGTGATGGTGGTGGGCGTGGCCAGCGGGCTGTCGCTGGACAACCAGACCGCCGAAGCCTGGGACCGCGAGCACGCCACCAACGTGCGCTCGTGCATGCTGTTCGGGCAGCAGGCGCTGCGGCACATGGCACCCGGCGGCTCCATCGTGCTGCTGTCGTCGATCGCCGCGCTGCGCAACTCCAGCTTCAATCCGGCCTACGAGACCACCAAGGCGGCGCAGGTGTCGCTCGCGCGCTCGATCGCGATGGCGGGGCAGGCCAGGGGCGTGCGCTGCAACAGCATCCTGCCCGGCCTGATGGACACGCCCATCGGCCGCGCGGCGACGCGCCGCAGGTCGGACCGCCTCGCGATGCCGCTGCCTTTCGGCCGCCAGGGCACCGGCTGGGAAGTGGCTTACGCGGCCCTGTTCCTGATGTCGCACGAGGCCTCCTACGTGAACGGCCATGCACTGGTCGTCGATGGCGGCCTGACCGGCGGCATCGCCGCGCCGCGCGCTTGAAAGCGACCATGCAGCCGCTGCAACGACGCCGCTTTCTCCAGGCGGCCGCCTGCGCGGTCGCGGCGCCGCACCTGGGCGCCGCGATGGCGGCACGCGACGATGCCTACCCCAGCCGGCCCCTGCGCCTGATCGTGGGCTTTCCGGCGGGCGGCTCGGCCGACCAGTCCTCGCGCCGCCTGGCCGAACAGCTGGCCCGGCAGCTGGGCCAGCCGGTGATCGTCGACAACCGGCCGGGCGCCTCCGGAAACATCGCGGCCGCGATCGCCGCGCGCAGCGCGCCCGACGGCTACACGCTCTTCTACGGCAGCAACGCGACCCACGCGATGAACGTCAGCCTCTATCCGAAGCTGGACTACGACCCGGTGAAGGACTTCGCGCCCATCGCGCTCGAGGGCAAGGTCTACAACGTGCTGTGCATCAACCCTGCCTTCGAGGCGCGCGACCTCAAGGGTTTTCTTGCCATGGCCTTGGCCGCGCCCGGGCGCATCGCGGTCGCCACGCCCGGGAACGCCACCAGCGGCCACCTGTCGCTGGTGCTGCTCAACCGTGCGGCCAAGGTGCAGCTCGCGCACATCCCCTACAAGGGCAGCGCGCCGGCCCTCACCGACGTGCTCGGCGGGCAGGTGCCTGCGATCTTCGACAACGTGGCGGGCAACCTCGCGTACATCCACAGCGGGAAGATCCGCCCGCTTGCAGTCACCTCGCGCAGCCGGCTGCCGCTGCTGCCGCAGGTGCCGACCTTCGAGGAACTGGGCCTGCCGGACTGCGAGATCGCGGCCTGGGGCGGCCTGTGGGCGCCCAGCGGCACGCCCGCACCAATCATCGACAGGCTCAACCAGGAAGTGAACCGGGCGCTGCAGACCCCTGCGGTGGCCGATCGCATGCGCGAATTGACGATCGAGCCCCAGGGCGGCACGCCCCAGGCGCTGGCCGACTTCGCGCGCAGTGAAACCCTCCGGTGGCGCGAGGTGATCCGCGCCGCCGGCATCCGACTCGACTGAAGGAAACCATGGCTCGCATCCCCTACTTCGACCTCGCCGAGGCGCCCGCGGAACTCCACGCGCTGCTGGGCGGGCGCCCTCCGCTCAACATCTACCGCATGGTCGCCCACGGCGGCGCCACGGCGCAGGGCTTCCTGGCCCTGGGCTCGAGCATCCTGCGGCACTCCTCGCTGCCGGTGTCGCTGCGCGAACTGGTGATCCTGCGCGTCGGCGCGCTGTGCGGCTCCAGCTACGAGGTGACCCAGCACCGGCGCGTGGGTGCGCAGGCCGGAGTTTCATCCGCCCGGATCGATGCGGTGCTCGACCATCCGCAAGGCAGCGTCGACAGGGCCTCGTTCGACGGCCTCGAATGCCGCGTGCTCGACTTCGCCGATGCCGTGGTGCGCCAGGTCAAGGCGCCGCGCGAGATGTTCGACGCGCTGGCCGCCGAGCTGCCGCACCAGCAGCTCATGGAGATCGTGATGACGATCGGCTACTACATGCTGGTGTGCCGAGTGCTCGAGAACTTCGAGGTCGACCTCGAAGGCAGCGACGTGCTGGCCGGCCACGCCCCATGGGCCGAGATCCTCAGGCAGAACTGACCGATACCGGAGACACGCATGACCCTCAACCGCCGGCAATTCACCTTCGCTACCGGCCTGCTCCCGCTCGCTCCAGTGCTGCGCGCGCAGGAAACCTATCCCTCCAGGCCCATCACGCTGGTGGTCCCCTTCTCGGCAGGCAGCGTCGTCGACCTGCAGGCCCGTGTGATCGCGCGCGTGCTCGCCGCCCGCCTGGGCCAGCCCATCGTGATCGACAACAAGGTCGGCGTGAGCGGCTCGATCGGCGCAGAGTTCGTCTCGCGCGCGGCGCCCGACGGCTACACGCTGCTGCTGGGCACGCAAGGCACCCAGGGCACCAACAGCGCGCTGTACAAGACGATCCGCTACGACCCGGTGAAGGACTTCGTGGCAATCCACGGCCTGTCGGGCAACCCGAACGTGCTGGTGGTCAACCCCAAGCTCGGCGTCGGCTCGGTGACCGAGCTGGTGGAGCTCGCGAAGAAGAATCCGGGCAAGCTCAACTTCGGCTCGGGCGGCAACGGCACCGGCGGGCACCTGTGCCTGGAGCTGCTGCAGACGCGCACCGGCGCGCGCTTCACGCACGTGCCGTACAAGGCGACTTCGGCAGCACTGGTCGACCTCGTCTCGGGCAACGTCGATGCGATGTTCGACTTCGTCCAGACCGCGGCGCCGCACATCCGAAGCGGCAAGCTGCGCGCGCTGGCGGTCACGCGCGGCCAGCGCATGCCGATGCTGCCGGAGGTGCCGACCATGGCCGAGGCCGGCTTTCCGGGTGTCGAGTCGCTGACATGGGGCGGGTTCTTCGCGCCTGCGAAGACGCCGGAGCACATCGTCAGGCGCCTGTCGGTGAAGACCTCGGAAGCCCTGCGTTCGCAGGAAGTCAAGAACACGCTCGAATCGGCGGGAGGCTTCATCATCGACATGCCGCATGCCGAGTTCCAGGCCTATGTGGCCCGGGAGGCGGTCAAGTGGACCGAAGTCCTGCGCACGGCAGGGGTGACGCTGGAATGAGCGCGGCGTCCACACCGCACACGCTCGCCGCACCCGCGGTGGCCGCCGTCACCGGCGCCGGCAGCGGCATAGGCCGCGCGCTGGCCCTGGCCTGCGCGGGCGAAGGCATGGCCGTGGCGCTCGCCGACGTGGAGGTCGAGGCACTCGCAGCCACCGAGGCGCTCGTCCGGTCGATGGGCGTGCCCACGCTGGCGCAGCGGTGCGACGTGAGCCGAGCCGCCGACGTCGAAACCTTCGCGCAGGCCTGCGACGACCGCTTCGGCGGCGTCGACTGGCTCTTCAACAACGCGGGCGTCGCCGTGCTCGGGCCGGCCTGGGCCGCCACCGAAGCCGACTGGCAGTGGGTGCTGGGCGTGAACGTACTGGGCGTGGCCAACGGCGTGCGCAGCTTCGTTCCGCGCATGCGCGCACGCGGCCGGCCCGCCCACGTGATCAACACGGCCTCCGCCGCCGGGCTCGCGACGCTGGCGGGCTCCGCCGTGTACAGCGCGAGCAAGCACGCGGTGGTGGCCTTCTCGGAATGCTTAGCGCGCGACCTGGAGCAGGCCGGTTCGCCGATCGGCGTGACCGTGGTCTGCCCCTCGCTGCTGCCCACCGGCATCCACGTGTCGCAGCGCAACCGGCCGGGCGCCCTCGCAGACACCATCGCGCCCGCAGCGGCGTATGACGAGCGGGTGCGCGCGGGCATGGCGGCATCCCCCATCGACGCGACAGACGTCGCCTCCGCGACGCTGGCGGCCGTCCGCGCGGGGCGCTTCTACGTCATACCGCACGCCCACACGGGCGTTTCGGTCGAAAAGCGCATGCACGCGATCCTCGACGACTTCGGCAAGCAGCATCCCGATGCGGGATGAGGCGGCGCACTTCGTCCATCACCGCACCGGCCCTGCACAGCAGGGTCGGGCACTTTCTCCAGGAGACTTCGAAATGAACACCGAACCCAGCGACACGCTCGCGCAGATCGCGCAGCAGCTGCAGGCCCTGCAGCGCCGCGTCGACGAACTCGAAAGCGTGGAGGCGATCCGCGCCCTGCGTGCGCGCTACCACATGCTGGTGAACGAGGACCAGGGCCCCCGCCTGCACGAACTGTTCGCGCCGGACGCCAGCATCATCTACAACGCACGCCCCGAGGTGTTCGGGCGCGAGGCCATCCGCACCTTCTTCGAGAACTTTCCTGTGCAGTACGCGCGGCAGTTCATCCACCAGCACGAGGTGAGCATCGACGGCGACACGGGCACGGGCCAGTCCTATCTCGACGGCCGCCCCGTGCACGGCGGCAAGAGCTTCTACGTGGTGGGCCGCTTCGACGACAACTACGTGCGCATCGACGGCCGGTGGCTCTTCAAGAAGGTGGTGCTGACGGTCCACTACATGATCGAGGCGGCCGAACACTGGGAGACCCTGCTCCCGGTGAAGAAGAACGCGGAGGCCGCATGAGCCTGGTTTCACTCTTCGATCTCACGGGCCGCAGCGTCCTGGTTACGGGTGCCGCCAGCGGCCTCGGACTGGCATACGCCGAGACGATGCTCGAGGCCGGCGCGCGCACGCTCATGACGGACATGGACGCGCAGGCGCTGGACACCCAGGTGCAGAACCTGAAGTCGCGCTATCCACTGGTGGAAGGCGCGGTGCTGGACGTCGCCGACGCAGCGGCGGTGGATGCGCTGGTGGACGGCATGGCCGCGCGCCACGGCGCCATCGACTGCGTGTTCGCGAACGCGGGCATCAGCGCCGGACGCGGCTTCGTCGTGGAGGCGGGCCAGTTGGAGAACATCGACCTCGCGCACTGGGACAAGGTCCTGCGCATCAACCTCGACGGCGTCCTGCACACCGTGCGCGCGGCGGCGCGGCACATGAAGCCGCGCCGGGAGGGGCGCATCGTCGTGACCACCTCGATCGCGGGCCTGCGCTCGGAGTCGCTCTCCGGCTACGCCTATGTCACGTCGAAGGCAGCCGCGAACAACCTGGTCAGGCAGGCCGCCATCGAGCTGGCGCCGCACAACGTGCTGGTGAACGCCATCGCGCCTGGCCCCTTTGCCACGAACATCAACGGCGGTCGCCTGCGCCTTCCTGAGTCGGCCGAACGGATGCGCACGCATATTCCGATGGGCCGTGTGGCCCAGGTCGACGAGATCAAGGGACTGGCCCTGCTGCTGGCCTCGCCCGCTTCCAGCTACATGACCGGGGCGATCATCCCTGTCGACGGCGGGGCCACCGCGCGGTAGCAAAGAAAGGAAGCCGTCGTCGATGGAAGTAGCGCCCAGGCCAACCAGCACGCGAGAGAGTTTGCCGAGCTTGTTGGCCAGGGCAACGATGCGAGGAGCTTGGAACCCAAGGCTTCATGAATATGTCTCCAGGTAGATGCCCGCCTGTTGCTGCGGGCTGGTCGAGCGGCGATGGACTGCAGGAACGCATCGCCGCGCGGTCCACAACTACCTACCTCGACGGGCGCGGCCTGTACCTGCAGATTGCCCCCAAGGGCGGCCGCTCTTGGCTGCTTCGCTACAGCAGGGAGGATTGCCGGACGCGTGAGGAGACGCGCTAGCTCATTTCTACGGCTAGCGGCCTAGCGCATGGAGTTGTTGCTCCCAAGCAGCATGGCTAGAGAGAGTACGACGTCGACCCTGCACATCTCTGAATCCTCAAGAGGCTTTGGGCCGATCTCGAGCGACCACGACACCCTGTGGAAGCTGCACACGCGCACGACCGATTGGACCTGCTCACACGTGCGTGGCAATACCTTGATTGGCTGTCCTTCGTAACATATATCCTCTGCAGCGACGACCTCCTCCAATGAGGCTCGCAGGACTCCGGCAAGCTTCTTCGCTTCGTGGCAACGGCGCATCTATCGCTAACCTCCAAATTGATTGTTTAAGTCGCGCCTGCGTATCAAGACTTTGCACGGTGGCGAGTTAGGCAAGCGCGCGCTGGATCAACAGCTTCTGGATGTCCGACGTGCCTTCGTAGATCTGGCACACGCGCACATCGCGGTAGATGCGCTTCAGAGGAAAATCGTTCACGTAGCCGTAGCCGCCCAGCGTCTGGATGGCAGCGCTGCACACGCGCTCGGCCATCTCGCTTGCGAAGAGCTTGGCCATCGCCGCTTCCTTCAGGCACGGCCGGCCGCATCGCGTACCAGCGCCGCGGTCGCCAAACGATACCGGTCCGCTTCCCGGGGCCAATCTGTTCGGGGGGCGAAAAACATGTCCAGGTCATGTGAGAGGCGGCCGGCAAGGCCACTGCTTCTTCATGCACGTTTACCTTTGGGAGAAACGCAGCCGGAAAAGCGTCGCTGTCGGCGAGGCGCCCCAACACACCACAACCGCCGACGGTCAGCAAACGCCTCAGCCCGGCCGCGCGCTACGTGCCACGTGCCACGTGCTGCGTGCTGCGTGCGAAGTCTGCGTCGTGGTGCAGCGAGTTCTCGTCCCCTGCGGCCCGTGTGCGGGCCGTAGAAGATGTCGGCTACTTTCACGGCCGCTTCGCCAAGATCCAGGTGGGGCCGATAGTTTGCCCCGTGTCGCGGCGAGCACCTCCGATCGAAATTCGCGCCCTCGCGCGCTCTTGGCGCGCGACGTTGGCGGAGATGGAATTTTTGCCGCCGTGTGTACGATGGATCGTTAAAGGCGCCAACAAGGCGGTGTGGCGAAAGCGGCACCGGAAGCCCATTGAATCAGGTGGGCCGCGTATGTAGTCAGTCGATCTGCACGCCAGCGGACTTGATGAGCTCGCGGTTCGCAACGGCGTCTTGGGCGATCGCTGCTTTGAACTCGGTCCTCCCCTTGGGCACAGCGACGATGCCTTGCCTGTGCAGCCTTGTGCGCGCTTCTTCGGTTGCAGCGATCGCAAGCAACTGCTTTTCGAGGGCCACAATTTCGGCCTCCGGCATCCCCGTTCTGCCAAGTAACCCGATCCAACCGCTGTACTCGTAGCCCGGAAAGCCCGATTCTTCTACCGTCGGAACCTTCGGCAGATCGGGCCAGCGGTCTTTGGTCGTCACAGCCAGACCGATGAGTTGCCCGGAGGCCACGAAAGGTTGGGCCGCCACGACGGAGATGACGCCGACCGGCAGTTGACCGCCTAGCAGATCACTCGTAAGTGGCCCAGAGCCCTTGTACGGAACGTGTTGCATGGAGACCTTGGCGCGTTCCTTCAGCAACTCGGTCGCGAGATGCGCAGGATGCCCATTGCCGCCCGTACCGAAGGAGATCGAGTTCGGCTTGGCACGGGCTGCAGTCAGCATGTCGCCCAATGTCTTGAACTTGGTCGACGGATGCGCAACGATCACAAACGCCGTCACGCCGATCTGCGCGATCGGTGCGAACTCATCAAGAACATATCCCGGCTTTTGGTACAGGGAAAGGTTGATCGTATGGTTGTTCGAAGTGACCAGCACGGTGCTGCCGTCTGATTCGGACTTCGCCACCAGGGCGGCAGCGATATTGCCGCCAGCGCCTGGACGGTTGTCGACTATCACCGTCCTGCCTTGCAGCATGGCCGGCAGCTTTTCGGCCAGCAATCTGGCCGTCGCGTCGACGGCGCCACCTGGCGGATATGGAACGACGAGCCGCAGTGATTTGGCGTTCTGCGAGAAGGCGGGCAAGACACACAATCCGAAGGCTGCGGTGCCTGCAGCCAACAGGGTACGACGGCGAATCACAGGAGCTTGTCTCATCTTGGGCCTTATAGTGGTGGCGGTATGCGACGTGAGTATCGTGTTCGCTAAGGTCGTCCGCTATTCAATCGAAATATCCCCGGATCGAAACTGAAGATGGCGTACGGTTTCTCAAACTCAGGATCGCTACATGGACCTTCGTCAGCTCAAGTATTTCGTCAAGATCGTCGAACAACGCAGCATGTCGCGGGCTTCGGTGGAGCTCAATGTTGCTCAGTCGGCCCTCAGCCTGCAAATTTCGACTCTTGAAACCCGCCTGCGGCAAAAGCTGTTGATCAGGCGTTCGACTGGGGTCTCCCCGACCCAGGCCGGTCAGACCCTTTACAAGCACGCGGTCGCAATCCTGCGCCAGGTCGAGCGTGCGGCGCAGGACGTGGAACGATCGGCTGCCGACGTGAGCGGGCCCGCCTCGTTAGGGCTGCCGGTGGTCTTGCAGGACCTTCTTGCGATCAATCTTTTGGTGGCAGCGCGCACGCGAATGCCCCAAGTGAGGCTTCATCTGGCCGAAGGTATGAGCTACCTCTTAAAGGAGATGGTGCTACAGGGGAGGCTTGATATGACAGTCACCTACCAATTCGAGCCATCGCCTGGGATCGTGGAACAGCCACTTTTCAACGAGATGATTTACCTCGTGTCCCCTGCCAAATCGGGAATAAAGCCGCAGGAACGAGGACTGTCAATCGCCGATGTCGCGCAGTATCCGTTGTTCCTTTCAAGCAGCCAGACGGGGATGAGAAGACTCGTGCAAGCCGGACTGGCCGCCCACGGTGTCAGCGTGGAGCCGCTTGCCGAGGTTGATTCCCTTCGAACCCTGATTGATGCCGTTGAAACCGGCAACGCCCACACGATCCTGCCCGCATCCGCCCTGCAGAAGCATCTTAAGAGCCGGGCCGACCGCTCGCTGGTCATCAATTCACTGGACATTTCCAGAAACGTGGTGCTGTGCACGTCCGAGCATCTACCCTTGGGAGCGACGGCGACCGCCGTCTACGAGCTGTTGGAAAACCTGATTCAAGAGGCATTGCAGGACGGCAGATGGATCGGCATCCGTCCCGTCTCGGACGCGCCATCGACTTCAACGAAGGGCCCCTCTGCACATTGAATAGCGCCGTGGCGATGCACTCCCTAAAGTGAGGCCTTCACCACTCAAGCGGGCTGCATCATGGAAGACATCAGCGTTTACTGGACAACTGGGTGCTCCAGCTGCGTCAGGGTCAAGGAGTTTCTGACTCGCAAGGGAGTACCCTTTGAGTCGATCAACGTCGCCACCAACCCCGCTGCCATGAAATTTTTGGCTTCTCTGGGGGCACGATCCATTCCCGTGGTCGTTCGTGGCCAGGAGTTCACGTTCGCACAATCGCTGGACGACGTCGCCAAGTTCGTTGGTATCGAGCACCTCGCCGATGTCCTGCCTCCCGAAGTGCTCGTGGAGCGCTGGAAGAAGATCATGGAGATCGCCACGCTTGCCATTTCGAAGATCCCTGCCGATATGCTGGATGTACGGCCGGCGCCCCCCCGTGCTCGGACGGTTCGTGATGTGTCATATCACATCTTCCAGGTGCCGGATGCCTTTCTGCAGGTTGTGAACGACGGCCTGGAGGACTGGACCGTCGTTGCGAACGTCGATGCGCCGCCAGAAATTGATATCCCCGGCATCCTCGCCTATGCGGAAGACAAGAAGAAGCGTGTGGCCCAGTGGTGGGATACCCTCGAAGATCAAAGCTGCACGCAACCGTTGAAGATGTTCTATGGCGTGCATTCCATGCATTCCTTTCTGGAACGCTCAACCTGGCACAGCGCCCAGCACACGCGTCAACTCCTCTGGTGGAGCAAGGAAAACGGCATCCCTGTCGAGCAGCAGCTGACCGAGGAAGTTCTGGAGGGACTGCCGGTGCCTAAAGGGCTCTGGGAATAAGCCCGTTCGAACCACCTTTGCGCACCTCTTGTTTGTGACTTCCTCATGGCTAAGCACTCCAAACTGATCATTCTGGGCTCGGGCCCTGCCGGCTACACCGCCGCCATTTATGCAGCGAGAGCAAATCTCGCTCCCATGCTCATCACCGGAAACGTGCAGGGCGGCCAGCTCACGACGACCACGGACGTGGAGAACTGGCCTGCCGACGTCCAAGGCGTAATGGGGCCGCAGTTGATGGAGCGGTTCTTGCAGCATGCAGAGCGCTTCAATACGCGCGTGGTGGTCGACCACATCCTGAACGTGGATCTGCAAAGCCGGCCATTCGTGCTCACGGGGGACAGCGGCTCCTACTCCTGCGACGCACTCATCATTGCCACCGGCGCATCGGCCAAATACCTGGGGTTGCCCTCGGAGCAAGCGTTTCTCGGCCGCGGCGTTTCGGGATGTGCGACCTGCGACGGATTCTTCTTCGTGGATCAGGATGTCTGTGTCGTGGGTGGGGGAAACAGCGCTGTGGAGGAGGCTCTCTACATGACAAACATTGCCAAGAAAGTCACTCTGATTCACCGGCGCGAGAAGTTCCGGGCCGAGCCGATCCTCCTGGACCGACTGCACAAGAAGATCGAAGAGGGCAAGGTCGAACTGAAGGTCAACTGCGTGGTCGAGCAGGTGGTGGGTGATGACGACGGCGTCACTGGCATACAACTGCGCGACCAAGTGCGCGCCACCAGCGAGCTGGTCGAAGTCAAGGGCTGCTTTGTCGCGATCGGACACCAGCCCAATACGGCCCTCTTCGATGGCCAGCTATCGATGGCCGATGGCTACATCAAAACTCGGGCGGCGCAGGATGGCTACGCCACCATGACCAGCGTCCCCGGCGTATTCGCCGCAGGCGACGTTCAGGACCATATCTACCGGCAGGCGGTCACCAGCGCGGGAAGCGGCTGCATGGCCGCCCTGGATGCTCAACGGTTTTTGGATTTCTGAACGCGTCATGGCATAGAGCGCAGCCCGTCCGGCGCAGAATTCAAAGGCCGTGCTTCGTGGAAACGCGGCAAGCGGCTCAGGGTCCCGTCTTGACGACAGTTGGCGGAGCCTCGTATGCGTTTTGCTGATCAGGCTGCGGGTTGCCCGTAGTGTGGGAGCAGTTCGTCGATGCGGCTGTTCAGTTGATTCGGCAGCCAGGTGATGAAGTCTTTGAGGTAAGTCCACGGATCGTGGCCATGCATCTTGGCCGACCGCACGAGACTCATCACGGCCGCAGCACGTTGACCAGCCAGTTCGCTGCCCTACTGCTACGGCGGCCGCATGCTCAAACCTGAGCCGCCTGCATAGCCCTCCTCCGAGTCACGCAGGCTGATCGCTCGACGTCGTCGCCTCAGACTTCCGTCACGAACTGGTCACGCGGCCGGCGCACCTTGGTGAGGTTGACCAGCCAGTCTTCGTCCGCCACGCGGTAGCCCACGGGCAGGATGGCGACGCTGCGCAAGCCGCGTGCGCGCAGGCCCAGGATGTCGTCGAGCGCCGCGGGGTCGAAGCCCTCCATGGGGGTGCTGTCCACTTCTTCGTGCGCCGCTGCAATCAGTGCCGCGGCCAGCCCGATGTAAGCCTGGCGGGCCGCATGCGCGAAGTTGAGTTCGCGGCCGGCTCGCGTCTGGTCTTCGTCCAGCAATAGGTCTCGAAGATGGACTGGCACCAGGCCTTGGCAGCGTTCTGCGCCTCGTCCCAAGTGACGCCCTGGCGCCGGCTGAAAATAAGCCCGCGTCTCGTCATCTCTACGCAAACCGAGTTCGATTCTTCTACGGTTACGGCAAAGGCCCACGTGCATTCGACCGCACCGCTTCGTTCCAGGTGTTTCTTAGCTCTGAAAGCGCCGGGACCGGATCGCGAAGCAACTGCGAGGCGAAGGTTCGGATCAAGTCGCGCGTAGCCTCCTCGGTGATGTATTCGACAGGAGACTTCCCGTCCACCCGCGCGAGCATGAGCGCCGGCAGCAAGCGCGCCGCGCGCGTCTCCAGTCTTTCCGCCGACTCCCAGTTCAGCTGCTCGAGATAGCCTTGCAACAACGCGTCGAATGACGCGGAGAGCTGCAAAAGCGCATCTCGCCGGACGACACCCTTGAGCAGCAGGTGATTCAGGCAGAACGCGAGATCGAAGGCGGGGTCGCCGTACCAGGCGCACTCCGCGTCGAGCAACACAGGTCCACTCGGCCCGACAAGAATGTTCTTCGGACTCACGTCGCCATGGACCAGCGCATATTGAGTGCCGGCCGTTTTCGCCACAAGTTCGAGGAGCACGGGCGCCAGTTCGGGGTGGCGATTTGCGGCCACCACCAGGTAGGGCTCGAGCCGGAGGGCGTAGAAGTTGTCTACCGTGTCAAAGGCCTCGGCCACGTCCGCCCGCCCGGCACTCGCGGCATGCAGCCGCCCGAGCACCTGCCCGACGGCGAAGGCGGTCGCGGGATCGACCTCGCCGCGCAGCAGTTGATCCTTCCAGACCGGATGGCGATCCGGTTCGAGAAATGACATCGCGAAAAGGCCGGCCGCTTCGTCGTGCGCAATCGGCCGCGGTACGTTGTCGGGACAGTGCTGCGCCGCAAAGGTCATCCATTCCCACTCGTAGGCATTGCGCGAGAGCGGCGCCTTCCAGTCAGCCTCGACCTTCAGCTGGGCCAGCGCGCGCTTGACGCACAACGAGCGCCCGTCGATGTCCACCCGCCAGATGTCGGATGAAACGCCGCCCGCGAGCGGCCGCCATTGCGCCTTCTCGTCAGGCGAGATCAGGCCTTGCGCGACCAGGAAACCATCGAGCGCCGTGTCCGGGCTGTTCGTTGTCGTGATCATGCTTGTTTGCCTCAAGCACGCGGCACGGGATGGTTGCGAGGCTCCAGCGGCGCCTTGCCCTGCAGCACCCGCACGACCTCTTCCGCGGCCCGCCGGCGCAGCTCGACGAGCGATGCATCGGACGAGAAAGCCACGTGAGGCGTCAGCATCGCGCCTTCTTGGGCCAGCAGCGCCTGCGGCACCTCGGGCTCCGTCTCCAGCACGTCGAGCCCGGCCGCCGACAGTTGGCCGCCCTGGAGTGCCTCGGCCACCGCATGAGTGTCGACGACGCCGCCGCGGCTGACATTGATCAGCAATCCGCCCCGGGGCATCAGCGCCAGGCGCTTCCTGTCGATCAGGTGATGCGTGCCCGGTAGCAGCGGAGCGTGCACGATCACGATGTCGCACTGCCGCAGCAGCTCTTCCAGGTCGACGCACTCGACGCCGCCGGACTCGCCCTTCAGAAGTGGGTCGTGCGCCACCACCCCGCAGCCGAAGGCCGCGAGCTTGCGGGCGGTCGCCCTGCCGATGCGGCCGAAGCCGACGATGCCGCAGCGCAGGTCGGCCAGCCTCTTGAGCTTCGCGCTGCCAGAGTCCCACCGGCCTTCGCGCACCTCGCGGTCGAGGCGGATCAGGCCGCGCGTCCACGCAAGCACGAATCCGACTGCATGGTCGGACACCTCTTCGACACAGTAGTCCGGCACGTTGGTGACCCACACGCCCCGCTCGGTGGCGGCCTGCACCGCTATGTTGTCGAGCCCCACGCCGAGCCGCGCCACGATCTTCAGCGACGGGCTGGCGGAGATCGCGCTGGCCGATACCTCTGCCCAGCAGGTCATGATGCCGGCCGGCTGGTGCAAGGCGACCAGCCCTTCGATTTCCTCCGAAGCAGCCGGCGCGGCAGGACCGGTGACCAGCTTCATGCCGGCGGCCTCCACGACCGCTCTCTCGATGGAGTCGTCGGGCCAAGCGTAATCAGTGAGAAGGACGGTATCGACCATGGGATGGATCAGTTCAATGAAATCAATGTCATGAGGGCGCCGCCTTCGCACGCTTGGATGCAGCAGGCGCGGGCGGCGAAGTGAGCGCACGGGTGGTCCCGCGCACAAGAAGCGTCGGCGACGAGACCGATCGATAGCGCGGCATGGCTGTGGGCCGCTGCCGCAGCTGATGCATGAACCACAGGCCGCAGGACGTGGCCAGCTCGGACACCGGCAGGCTGATGGTCGTGAGCCCCGCACCCCACCAGCGGAAGCCGGCTTCGTCGCCGTAGCCGACGATCGAGAGTTCGTCGGGCACCCGGATTCCGAGCGCAATGCACTCGTCGACCACGCTGTGGGTGTGCTGCACGCCGCCCAGCACCAGGCCGGTGGGCGGCTTCGGCAGCGCCAGCAGTCGGCGCAGTGCATCGCGGCCGAACTCGGCATCGGAGGGAGAGCCGCACATCTCGAGTTGCGCGTCCCACCGCTTGGCTGCCGTCAGACCATCGCGGTAACCCTTGAGGCGGGAGGCGCCGGTGGACAAGTCTTCCGACGGGCCGATGTAGGCGATGCGCCGATGCCCCAGTTGCAGCAAGTGCTCGACGGCCAACGCCAGTGTCTTGGTGTCGTCCAACCCGAACCACTGCCCGCCAAGACTCGTCTGCTCGCGCAGTAACTGGATGTGGGGCATCGACTTGAGAAGGCGCGCAGTCTCCGGCAGCGGCTTCGGACTCGGCACCAGGATCATTCCCGCCACGTTGGCGCTGATCAACTCGCGCACATGGCGCAGTTCGACCGCGCGGTCGTCGGCGGTCTCCGACAGCGCCAGCTGGAAGCCGTCCTGTTCCAGGCACTGGGACAGCGCATGCGCAATAGTCGAGTAGAAGTTGTTGCGGATGTCCGGAACGATCAGGCCCACCAGGTTGCTCGAGACGCCGCGCATCATGCGCGCGGCGCGGTTCGCGACGTAGCCGATCTCGTTCGCCACTTCCTGGACCTTCAGCTTCATCGCGCTGCTGATCCTCGAGTCGTCCGCCAATGCCCGGCCTACCGTTGAGGCAGAGACCTCCAACCGCGCCGCAATGTCCTTGATCGTTACCATGCTCAGCCCTTTCAAACAATGCGCGAACGATAGCAGTCCAGGCAGAGCTGGAGTGCGGTCGTACCGGTCACGCGGTGAGAGCAGGCTTCGGGCATGGAGCGCTCAAGGAACCACGACGTAGTTGGAGAAACCGCCGCTGCGATCTTTCAGGCCCGAGATCGCCTCGTTGACAGACGCGAGCGGAAACACGCGGTTCTCCAGATAGGACAGGTCAATGGTTCCGGTGGCGACCATGTCCGCCATCTCCTGCCCCTGCGCCGTGGTGAACCAGTTGGAGCCGATGAGCTGGATCTGTTCGTCCATCAGCCACTTGACGTCGATCGGCAGGTCGTCGGCCACCCCGCCCACGTTGACGACCTTGCCACCGCGGCGCACGCCCTTCATCGAGTCGAGCATCGTGGCCACGGGCGCTTTGGCGCCCAGTGCGCTGATCGCGAAATCCGCGCCCTCGCCACCCGTCATTTCCCGCGCCCACGCGCCGCTCGAGCGTTCGCCCAGCTCGATGACTTCGATGCGGTCCGGCGCCAGCGCCTTCACGCGCTTCAGAAGTTCGACGTCGCGCCCCGTGCCGAGGATGCGCGACAGGCCCATCGCCAGGCCGAGCACGGTCGCCGCCACGCCGAGCGTTCCCGTGATGCCGTCGATGAGCGCCACCTGGCCGGGGCCCGCGTCCGCGTTCTTCAGCGCGCCGTACGAGGTTCCCAGGTAGCCGAAGCGCCCTGCCCGCTCGAAACTCAGGTTGTCGGGGATGTGGACCAGCGCGTACTCGGGCGCGGTCATGTACTCGCTGAAGCCGCCGTAGGGATACAGGTCGAAGATGCGCTGTCCGTCCGTGCTGGTGCTGAAGTAGCCGTTCAACGTGTAGTAGCGGCACTGGCTGCGCTGCCCTGCGCGACAGGCCTTGCACGAGCCGCAGGAACGCAATGGGCTTACGTAGACGCGGTCGCCGGGTTTCGCATGGATGACCGCCTCTCCGACCTCCTCGATCACGCCGGCCGGGTCCAGCCCGAAGATCGCCGGAAACCTCGGCAGCGGCTGGTGTGGAAACCAGCTCGGCCAGTTGTTGATGACGTTGGCCATGTTCGGCACGATGCCGCAGGCCTTGACGCGCACCAGCACGTCATTCGGTCGCGGCTTCGGTACCGCGATGGTGTCGAGCGTCATCGGCTTGCCGAGTTCGTGCAGCCGTGCCGCGGTCATTGTCTTGCTCATGTGAAGTCCTTTTTTCTGATGATTTCTTGGCGTTGGGAGAGGGCTTCAGGAAGCCAGGAAAGTAGCGGCCGGCGGCCGGAACTTCGCGGGCCAGACAGTGACCCACTTGCCGCCCTGGACCTGCTTGAGCTTGGTGTCCGCCACGCCGCTGTTGAACTTGCCGTCGAAGGCGCGCGGGCCCAGGACGGTCTGCACCTGGTTGGCCTTGAGCCAAGCCGCCATCGCCTTGTCGTCGATTCGGCCGACGCCTTTGACTGCCGCCTCCAGGATCTGCCACGCGGCGAATTCGGACGCTGCCTGGGACTCCGCCACCGGATACGGCAGGCCAGCCTCCTTGGCCCGCTGCGTATAGGACGCCACGAACTCGGCCGCGCCGGCATTGCGCGTGAAGGGCTCCTGGTCCTCGAACCAGGTCAGGCTGGTGAGGCCGTTCGCATTCGGATGGGCAGCAGTCGGCCCGGGCGCGGGGAACAGGTGAAAGTGCCGCCCGGGCAGGTAGCCGATACGTTTCATCGCGTCGATCATCTGCACCGCTTCCATGCCGATGGCGCCCGACCAGAGCAGGTCGGGGTTCGCATCCTTGATGCGCGCGGCGATGCCGCCGAAGTCGCGCGTGCCGAACTCGTACTCGAGCGACAGCGACTTCTTCAGGCCGCGCTTCTCTGCCACTTCTTGCCCGCCCTTGGCGAGATCGAGCGCCGAGGGGAACTTGCTCGTGACGAAGGCGATGGTCCTGGGTGGCGACGGCTGGCTCGCATAGGCGTCGAGCACCACCTCGGTCGCGGCGATGCGCGGCTGCGGTCCCAGCGGCAGCGCGGGATATTGGAACTCGTAGGGCGCGAGCCGGGGGTCCCCCAGGCTGCTCTGGATGAACAGCTTGCCAAAGCGCTGGGCAACGCCCATGGCCGAGATGATCGCGCTCGTGCCGTAGGGGCCCATCAGCAGGTCGACCTTCTCGGCGGTGACGAGCCGCTCGTACAGCGTGCGGGCATTGGCCGGCTGCGACTGGTCATCCAGCAGCACCCACTCCAGCTTGCGCCCCAGCAGGCCGCCACGCTTGTTGATGCCATCGACGAAGACCTCGCCGGCCAGCTTGTGGATCGCGCCGACCGAGGCAAGGGGACCGGTCAGCGACAGCGTGCCGCCGACGCGGATCGGTGCCCCTGAGAACCCCTGCGCGCGGCCGGGCACGGCTGCCGTCAGCATCAGCCCGCCCGCGGCGAGGACCATGCTGCGGCGCGACATGTCGAGTTCGGTTGCGTTCATGCTTGTCTCCTTTTGTCCGCCACCTCAGTGGTAGCCTTCTTCGAGCTCGATATCGAGACCGGCCATGATCCGCACGCCGGAGTTGTACCAAGCGACCACCAGCACGAGCGCGATCAACTCGGGCTGGCTCAGGAAGGCCGCCACGTCGCGCCAGGTCTGTGGAGCGACCTCCACCTGCAATGTCGATTGCTTCGCGAAGGCCATGACGGCACGCTCCTGCGCGTCGTAGAGCGCCGAGCTCTCGAACTGTGGCACGGCATCGAGCTGCGCCTGCGTCAGACCCGCCTTCAGCCCGTGCGACTGGTGATGGGCGATCTCGTAGCGTGACTTCGTGAGATGGCCGACAGTCAGGATGGCCAGTTCGCGCAGGCGCGGACTCAACGGTGAACTGCGCAGCGCATTGGCGTAGGTGAGAAAGCCGCCGAGCAGTTCGGGGGTCTGCGTCAGTGCGAGAAAGATGTTGGCGGTGGGCAACTTCCGCTCGCGCTCGAGCCGATCGAAGATGGCCTGGTTGGGGCTGTCGGCCCGCTGGAGATATTTGACTCGTGCCATGGTGCGTCTCTTTCTGTCTTGGGTTCAGGCGGCCTTGCGGGCGGCCATTTGCTGGATGTAGGTCTCGAGGGTCTGCGGCCTGGGCATGTGCTCCGGCGCGATGGTCGGCGTGGCCTCGAAGGCCGTCGCCTCCGAGTACCAGCGCTCGGTTGCCGGCAGGCCCCATCGCACGTTGGTGCTCAGCGAGGCCGCGTCCCAGCGCACCGGTTCGATCTCGACGTCGATGGTCTGGTAGTGGCCGTCGCAGAGCTCCACCCGGTGCCCGTCCGGATCGCGCAGGTAGACGTACAGCATGCCGCCGGGGCCGTGGCGCCCCGGGCCGCGGTCGATCGACTCCGCGTAGCCGAAATTCCCCGCCAGGTCGCAGGCGGTGAAGATGTGATGCGACTCGGGAACGATGTAGGCGAAGTGGTGCAGCTTCGGTCCGGCGTTCTCGACGATGGCGAGATCCAGGCACGTGCCCTTGCGGTACATGAAGGCGCCAAGCAGCTTGTCGCCGTTGGCCAGGTACTCCGAGTTGCGAAAGCCCAGCTGGCTGTAGAAGGCGCAGGCCGCGTGGCAGTCGGGTGCAAAAGTCTGAAAGTGGTCCAGCCTCTGCGCATGGGCGCCGGTGAACAGCTCGGGCTTCAGGTACAGGCGCTCGCAGGTCTTCATCTGCGCGCACAACTCGAGCCTGGTGCCAATCGGATCGGACACGTGCAAGGTGCGCCCCTGGTGCGCCACCTCCACCCATTCGGCGGGCAGGCCCTGGGCCTTGAACCATTCGAAGGCGGCGTCGAGATCTTCCTCGAACTGCACGCGAAAGCCGATGCGCCTGCACGTCGCCTCGCCGTCAGCCTGCACCAGCACCAGGCTGTGGTGGCAGGCCTCCGACAGGCCGCGCAAATAGCATTCGGTTGCGGTTTCCTCGGTGACGACGAGGCCGACGATCTTCACGTAGAAGTCGCGGCTTCTCGCCAGGTCGGCAGCATGAAGCACCACGTGGCTTGCGCGCGTGATGTTGAACGGAGGGCGAAGGTTGACGGTGGGCAGCATGGGTAGCTCCGGGTTGGGTGACTAGGGGCGGAGTTCCGCGACCAGCGCGGCGACGGCGCCAAGTGCGAACTGGATGTTCGGCTCGTCCACGAAGCGGCCTTCCTTGACCTTCTCGTGAACGCCGGCGACCACCACCGGCGGATGGACCACCACGCGCGACAACGTACTCGCAAGGGTGTCGCGCAGATGCGCATGCGCGCGCGCGCCGCCCGTGAACGCCGGGGAACTGCTGATGATCAGCACATGCTTGCCCTTGAGCGGCGATGCATTCGCCGGGCGTGAAGCCCAGTCCAGTGCGTTCTTCAGGACGCCGGAAGTACCGCCGTTGTATTCCGGCGAGCACAGGACGAGGCCGTCCGCCTCCTGCAGTGCCCGCCTGAACGCAGCCACCGCCGGCGGAAGCTCGACCAGCTCGAGGTCGGAGTTGTAAAGCGGCAGGTCCGCCAGCGAAAACAGCGAGAGCTCCACGCCGTCCGCAAGGCGCTCCTGCAGCGTCTGCAGGATGGCCGTGTTGTGGGAGCCGCTGCGAAGGCTGCCGGAGATGCCGGCCAGTCGGACTTTCTTCATGTCGTGTTCCTTGTGTGTTGAAAACGGCGGCGCGGGATGTCAGCGCGCGCGCCGGAACGGGAGCGCATCCCAGCCCCAGAAGCGGGCTTCGCTGCCCATCGATTCCTCGATGCGGAGAACCTCGTTCCACTTGGCCATCCGCTCGGAGCGCGAGAACGAGCCCACCTTCAGCTGTCCCGCGTCCCAGCCCACGGCCAGGTGGGCGATCGTGATGTCTTCGGTCTCGCCCGAGCGGGCCGAAACGATGGTGCCGAAGGCGGCCGCCTTGCCGGCCTCGAGCGCGGCATGGGCCTCGCTCACGGTGCCGGCCTGGTTGGGTTTGACGAGCACCGCATTGACGCTGCCGGCGGCAGACGCGGCGCGTACCCGGCCCGCGTTGGTGACGAGAAAGTCGTCGCCGATGACCTGGCAGCGCGCGCCGTGCGCCTGGCAAAAATGCAGGAATCCTTGCGGGTCGTCTTCGGCCAGCGGGTCCTCGATGGAGAGGATCGGGTAGCGCTTCAGCCAGCCGCCGAGCATCTCGATCATGCCGTTCGTATCGAGGGCCCGGCCCTCGAGTGCGAGTTCGTAACGGCCGTTGCGGCCGAACTCGGAGGCCGCGATGTCCAGCGAGATGCCGACCTCTTCCCCGGGTCGCAGCCCGGCGTCGAGGATGGCCTGCATCAGCGTGTCCAGCGCCTGCTCGTTGGAGGAAAACGCCGGCCAGTACCCGCCCTCGTCGGCCACGCCTTGCAACGTCCCCGCCTTCTTCAGCAAGGCACCCGCCGCGAGGTAGATTTCGGCAGTCCACTCCAGCGCCTGTGCGAAGGAGTTCGCGGCCGGGCACATGATCATGAAGTCCTGCACATCGACCCGCCGCGCCGCATGCGCTCCGCCCCCGAAGATCTGGATCTCGGGCAGCGGCATGCGCACCTGGCGATCGCCTGCGAGTTCACGCCACAGAGGCTGTCCGCTGGCGGCAGCGCGCGCATGCAGCAGCGCCATCGAGGTTGCGACCAATGCGTTGCCGCCGAGCCGGCTGCGGTCAGGCGTGCCGTCCAGCGCGACCAGTCGGTCGTCGAGCGCTTGCTGGTCGGCAATGTCCCATCCTGCCAGTGCGGTCGAAATGTCGTGGTTGACCGCGGCGCAGGCCCGGCCGACGTCCATGCCCGCGAAGCGCTCGCCGCCATCGCGCATGTCGAGCGCCTCGCCCGTGCCCGTGGACGCCCCTGCGGGTGCAATGGCGCGGCCATGCACGCCGCTGCGCAGCCGGACCTCGGCCTCGACCGTCGGGCGGCCGCGGGAGTCCCAGACGCGACGACCGCGTATCGATTCAATTCTGTTGTCGCTCATGCGTTTTCCCTGTTTGCCATTGCTGTGGTGATTGATCGGTCGCCCGTTCGCAGTGCGCCGATCAGCACGAAGGCGAGCGTCGCGGGCTGCGTGCTCCTGTTCCTCCATGCATGCCTGGTTCCGTTCTGGACGACGACCTCGTGCCGGCGCAGCAGCGTCGAGGCGCCGTCGTCGAGTTCCAGCCAGATCTCGCCATCCAGCACGATCGCGTAGTCGACCGTGGAGGTGGTGTGCATGCCGTCCGGCTCGAAGCATTCGGCGAGGCCTGGGCTCACGGCCAGGTTTTCGCGCGCTGCCGCTTGCGGGTCGAAGCCCGGTGCGGCGAAGACTGCGTCCGGCGGGAATGTCACCACGATGAATCGCGTCTCTCCCGGGCCCGGCACGAAGCTCGCCGTCGCGGGCGTGGGGTCGATGCCTTCGAAAGGCAGCGCCGGCACCGGCCCGGTCGCCCAGATCAGGCGCGAAACCATGCCGGGAACGTGACTGAAGACGTCTGTTCTCGGCGGCGTCGAGTCCATGGCGATGCGGCTCTCGCCCTCGTTGCCATGGCCGGTCACGATGCGGTGGACGTCGACGGGAACGCCGGCCGAGGGAATGTGGTCAGACGCCAAGATAGGCCTCCTTGATCTGCGGGTCGGCGAGCAGCGCGCCAGGCTTGCCCGAAGTGACGATGCGGCCATGCTCGATGACGTAGGCGTAGTGCGCGATGCCCAGGGCCTGGTGCACGTTCTGCTCGACCAGCATCACGGCCACGCCGCGCTCGTTGATGCGCCGGATGATGTTGAACATGTCCGACACGATGAGCGGCGACAAGCCCAGCGAGGGCTCGTCCATCAGCAGCAGCCGTGGCCGCGCCATCAATGCGCGGCCGATGGCCACCATTTGCTGCTGCCCCCCGGACATCGAGCCGGCAAGCTGGGTGCGGCGCTCCTTGAGCACCGGCAGCAGCGAGAACACTTCGTCCATCGTCTCGCGGGTCGCCGAACGGGCACCGGCGCGATAGGCGCCCAGCTCCAGGTTGTCCTGCACCGACATCTGGGTGAACAGTCGCCGCCCCTCCGGCACGATGGCGAGGCCGTGGTCGCAGACCCGGTGCCCGGCGAGCGCGCCGACGTCCACGCCGTCGAGCAGGATCTGCCCAGCGCTCGGCCGCAGGATGCCGGCGATGGCATTGATCAGCGTGCTCTTGCCGGCACCATTGGGACCGACCACCGCGACGATCTGCCCGGCATCGATTTCGAGCGTGGCATCCCACACCGCCGGTGCATCGCCGTAGCAGACATTGGCTTGGCGGACTTCAAGCAGCATGTGCGACTCCCAGATAGACATCGACGACTTCGGCCATCTGCATGGTCTCCTGCGGCGCGCCGAGCGCGAGCAGCCGACCCTGGTCGAGCACCGCGACGCGGTCGGCCAGCGCGACCACCGCGCGCATCACGTGCTCGACGAAGACGATGGTCGTGCCGCCGGCGCGGATCTTCCGGATGAGGCCGACCGCCTGGTCGACCTCCGAGGGCGTCAGGCCGCACAGCACTTCGTCGAGCAGCAGCAGCTTGGGACGCGCGGCCAGGGCGCGGGCGAACTCGACGAACTTCCGCTCGTGGAGGTTCAGCGCCGCCGGCAGCTCGTGCGCCTTGTCGGCGAGGCCGGTGAACGCCAGCCAGTGGCGCGCAAGCGCATCCGGATCGTCCTGGCCCGCGCCATGCTCGCTCCCGAAGATGGCGCAGAGGCGGACGTTCTCGAACACGCTCAGCTGCTCGAACAGTCGCGGGATCTGGTAAGTGCGGGCGATGCCCTTCCGGGCCACCTCGTGCGGCTCGAGCGAAGAAATGTTCTGGCCGTCGAGCACGATGCTGCCGGACGACAGCGGAAAGTGCCCGCTGATCATGTTGATCAGCGTCGACTTGCCCGAGCCGTTGGGGCCGACCAGCGCGAGGATCTCGCCGCGCCGGACCTGCAGGTCGACGCCCCCCAGTGCCTGGAGGCCGCCGAAGCGCTTCGTCACGCCGCGGCATTCGAGCAGCACGCTGTCCCCGGCAGAAGCAGGCATTGCCGCGGCTGCCGGGCGCGCGGCGGCGAGCGTCAGCGCACCCGGCCTGGCGGCCTTGGGCTGGACCCGCACCTTGCGCAAACGTGCGAGCAGCCGGGGCATGATGCCCTGCGGCAGGATCAGGATGACGACGATCAACGAGAAGGCCACACCGGCACGGCCGAGCTCGGCATGGTTGCCGCCGACGAAAAGGCCAAGCGCCACGGTGATGAGCGTCGCCCCCACCGCGGGCCCTGCCCAGTGGCACGCACCGCCGAGGATGCTCATCAGCACCACGTAGAGCGGCACCGTGATCGAAAAGGTGTCTCCCACGGTGATGTAGCCAACGTAGCCAGCCTGTATCGCACCGGCCGCGCCCGCGATGGCAGCAGAGATCGCGAAGGCCGCGAGCTTGTAGCGCAGCGTGGGTACGCCCTTGACTTCGGCGACGTCCTCATCGTCATGAATGGCGAGCAGGCCCGCGCCGAGCCTGGAGCACAGCACCCGGCGCGAGACCGCCAGAGCCCCGAGCGCGAGCAGCAGCCCCAGCAGGTAGATCGCGCCCGACACCGAGGTGCCGAAGGTCGGCAGCGATACCTGGCCCATGTTGACCCCGCCGCCGCCGTCGATCGGCGTGTTCGACACGATGGCCGCCAACACGTAGGTGACCGAGAGCGTCAGCAGCGCGAAGAACTCGCCGCGCAAGGACTTGATTCGAAAGACCACCAACCCGATGAGGCCGGCCAGCGCTGCTGCCACAGCGGCCGCAAGCGGGATCGTCAGCAGAAAGGGAAGCCCCGCCTTGGTCGTCAGGCTGGCGGCGGTGTAGACCCCGGCGCCGAAGAAGGCAGCATGTCCGAAGCTCCAGTAGCCGGAATAGCCGCTCAGCACGCCCCAGCTCGTCGCCAGCGCGACCCAGAAGAAGACGACGTACAGGTACGACAGATAGAAGTCGGGCGCACCGGCGTAGGGCAGCGCGAAAAGCACAGCGATGACGGCGGTGATCGCCAGCCTGGAGGGCGTCGAGTTCACAGCCATCTCGGCCTCCACAGCAGCAGTGCAATCAGGATGGAGAAGGCCACCAGTGGTGCCCACGCCGGGTTGACGAGCGCCATGGTCAGCGACTCCGAGATGCCGACCAGCATGCCGGCGGCCAATGCGCCCGGTGCGTTGGCCAGGCCGCCGATGATCACGACCGCGAAGACGACCCCGATCCACGCTTCGATCTGCGATGGCGCGAGGGTGGAAGTCAGCGCGATGAAGACACCCGCCAGACCGGCCGAAGCGGAACACAGGCCCGCGAGCCCGTAGGACAGGCGCCTGGCATTGATCCCGAATGCCGCTGCAATCGGCCCGTCTTGCGCCGCGGCACGCAACGCCCGCCCTAGCAGTGTGCGATGCAGGCAGAGCCAGGCCGTCGCCGCCAGCAGTGCCGCGCACAGGAAGGCCGACAGCTCCAGCACGGGCACGAAGATCGGACCCAGCTGGAACGACGACTGCGCGTAGGGTGTGTCGAACTTGCGGAAGTCCGCCGACCAGACCCACTGGATCAGGGACTCGATCAACACTGTCACGCCGAAGGTCACCAGCATCGACGAGAACTCGGTCACCTTGAAGTGCACGAACACCGCATGCAGCGCCAACCCGAGAACGAAGAAGGCTGGTGCGATCAGCAACAGCGCGGCCCAGGGCGGCATCGCGAACTGCGTGCCCAGCTGATAGGTCAGATAGGCCCCGAGGAAGGCCAGTGCGAAGTGACTCAGGTTGACGAACCTGAGCAGGCCCCAGCTCAGGCTCAGCCCCATGGCCAGCAGGCCATAGATCCCGCCGAGCAGCAGTCCGCCGAGGGCCGATTGGGCCAGCAGCATGAAGCTCACGGGGCCACCCCCGCCAAGCTGATTGGGCGCGGGAATCGCGCCGGCGCGTGTCGGTCCGGCGGCTGGCCAGGACTCAGTGCGATGCAACTCATTTTTTGTCTCCTTATGCTATCGTTAGCATATTCTCCGTCGACCCGATTCGGCATGTCAACTCTCTTTGTTGTGAAGATAAGTTAATTTCTTGCACTGGACGCTGGCGCATCTAAAATGCTAACGTTTGCACATATCAGGAGATACTTCGCATGAACCGACTGCTGGTGGCGCGCTACGCGCTCGACAACGCAATTCACTACGGTGTGGTGGAAGAAGATTCGCTCAGGCGACTCGAAGGCTCGCCTTTCGAAAGTCTTCGCGAGACCGGGCACCGCGATCCGGTCGCTCGGGCCAAGCTGCTGGCGCCGGTGCCGCAGCCGCGCATCTTCGGCCTGGGCTACAACTACCGCGCGCACTCGAAGGAATCGAACAAGGCCGTACCCGAGATTCCCGTGCTCTTCATGAAGCCGAGCACTTCGGCGGTCGGCCCCGACGACGCGATCGTCTACCCAGCCGATGGCGAGAACGTGCATTTCGAGGGCGAACTGACCGTCGTCATCGGCAAGCGCGCGAGGCACGTGCCCGAGGCGCAGGCGCTCGACCACGTGTTCGGCTACACCATCGGCAACGACGTCAGTGACCGGGTGCTGCAACGGCGCGAGAGCGCCTTCGGCTGCCTGCTTGCCGGCAAGGGCTACGACACCTTCGCGCCCATCGGCCCCTTCATCGCCACCGGGCTCGACCCCGCGAACCAGCGCATCATCACGCGCGTCAACGGGGTCGTGCGGCAGGACGGAAACAGCCGCGACCTCGTCTTTCCGGTACCGTACCTGATCGCCTATCTCAGCAAGTACATGACGCTGCTGCCGGGCGACCTCATCATGACCGGCACCCCGGCCGGCGTTGGGCCGCTGGCCGTTGGCGACATGGTGGAAGTCGAAATCCCGGGGATCGGCGTGCTGCGCAACCCCGTGATCGCGGAAGCGCAAGCGCGCTGACATGTTCCACTCAGGCCGGGCCGGCGGCGCCCGGCCACGCCATGAGGCAGGCGCGGTTGCGGTCGATCTTCCCGGCGAGCCCGGGTTCAGAACGCATGGCGGATGCCGAAGTCGTAGCCCGTGGCCGAGCGCGGCGCAAAGCCGCTGCTCGTGCCGGTCGACAGGTAGGCCGGGCTGCCGCCGGTGGTCGCACCCATCACGGCCGGGTTGTTCTGGCCATTGCTGATGCGGATGCGCGCCACTGTCGCGTACAGGGCCGTACGCTTGCTCAGGTTGTGCACGTAGCCGAGAGCGAGCTTCCCGGCCGAGGCGTCGCGATCGGGAGCGAACAGGCCCGTTGGCTGCAGGCCGGCGTCGGCCTTGAACTTGACGCGCGAATAGGCGAAGCGGATCAGGCCCGGGCCGATGGGCACGGTCGCGCCCAGCAAGGCACCGTCGTACCTGCCGGAGGTATCGAACGAGAACCGGCCGACCGCGCCGACCGGCACGGTAGTGGTTGCCTCATCCCTCGCGCGGGACAGTTCGCCGAACAGCTTGAGCACACCGAAGTCGTAGGAAGCGCCCAGGTTCGTGGTTGAGATCTTGCGCTCGGCGCTGCCGGCGAAGAGCCCGGCCGCGGTGGTGGTGGTCGCATCCTGCGCGGTGCTTTCGCCATAGGCGAGCGCCACGTCCAGCGGACCGTTGACGTAGCCGAAGCGGCCGCCGACATAGCGCCCGCGTTGGCTGGGGCTGCCCGGCACGTCGGTGGATTTCGTGTTCTCGGGCAGTGCGTATTGCACCTGCCCGTAGAAGCCGCCCAGGCTCGGCGGCAGGAAGTAGCCGATCGAGTTGCTGGTGCGCACGTAGTTGTCGGTGCCGCCCGACAAGGCGCCGTTCAGCGTGCCGCCCGACGCGGCGATCGCCAGGTTGCTGTTGATCGAGGAGATCAGGTTGGTGCCCACGCCGGTCGCCCCCATCGGGTCGAACACCGTGTCGCTCCAGAAGCTCGGCGTGAAGTCACGGCCCAGGCGGACTTCGCCGAACCCGCCGGACAGGCTCACGGTCGAGCGGCGGCCGAAAGTGGAGAGGCCGGCCAGGCCGCTGTCGTTGAAAAGCGGCGACTCGAGCCAGAAGCTGGCCGCCAGGCCGCCGCCCAGGTCCTCCGCGCCGCGGAAGCCGAGGCGGCTGTTGTTGTAGCCCGAGTTCGACAGCGCGGTCTGGCTGCGCTTCACCGTGCCCGGCTGGCCGGAGGGCGGGGACGCTGGGAGCAGCCCGGTGTTGTAGAAGCTGCTCTTGGCCGAGTAGCCGCTGACGGCGGCATCCACCACGCCGAACAGCGTGACCGACGACTGGGCGCAAGCACCACCGGCCGCGGCGAGCGCCGCCATGGCCATCAAAGAATTTCTCATTGCATGTCTCTGGGTTTGTTGATCCAAGACCCTCCGCACGACGACGCATGCAGGAAGGCCCATCTGGTCTGACGCAAAAAAGAAAGCCGCGCTGCGATGCCACCACCGACTGGAAGGAGCTCCCGCCGGTCAGATGCACATTTCGCGCGAACGTTAGCACCCACTAGAAAGCACACGCCTCCCTTTCGACCATCGAACTCCGGAGGACGAAGACCACCCTCTGAGAAAGAGAGAAGCCTCAAACAGCGCTCTTCGCCGCCAATGCTAACGTTAGCGCAATTCTGAGCGAATGGAGCGCATTGTCAAGCGAGGTACCCCGACTACGAGCTGGCGAGCGCGGCGCTGTGGGACGAGGCCTGCGTGCCGCCGGCCTGATGCTTGAGCAGGTCCAGCGCCACGTCGAGAATCATGTCCTCCTGCCCGCCCACCATCCGACGGCGCCCGAGTTCCACGAGGATGTCGACGGTCTTCAGCCCGTACCTGGCGGCAGCGGATTCCGCATGCCGCAGGAAGCTCGAATACACACCCGCGTAGCCGAGCGCCAGCGTCTCGCGATCGACCCGGACCGGGCGATCCTGCAGCGGGCGCACGAGATCGTCGGCCGCATCCATCAGCTTGTAGAGGTCAGTGCCATGGCGCCAGCCCAGCCGCTCGGCGGCTGCGATGAAGACCTCCAGCGGCGCATTGCCCGCGCCCGCCCCCATCCCCGCCAGGCTCGCATCGATGCGGTCGCAGCCCTCCTCCACCGCGACGATCGAATTGGCGACGCCGAGGCTGAGGTTGTGGTGCGCATGGATGCCCGTCTGGGTGGCGGGCTGCAGCACGTCCTTGAAGGCCCTGAAGCGCTCGCGCACGTCATTCATGCTCAGTGCGCCGCCGGAGTCGACCACGTAGACGCAGGTCGCGCCATAGCTCTCCATGAGCCTGGCCTGCTCGGCGAGCTTCGACGGCTGGGTCATGTGGCTCATCATGAGGAAGCCGACGGCATCCATTCCGAGCTCGCGTGCATATGCGATGTGCTGCTTCGACACGTCGGCCTCGGTGCAATGCGTCGCCACGCGGACCACGCGGGCGCCGGCGTCGTAGGCCTCGCGCAGATCGTGCATCGTGCCGATGCCGGGCAACAGCAGCGTCGCGATCTTCGAGCGGCGCACGGATGCGGCCGCAGCCGCGATCCACTCGACATCGGCATGTGCGCCGAAACCGTAGTTGAAGCTGGCGCCTTGAAGGCCGTCGCCATGCGCCACTTCGATGCTGTCGACGCCCGCTTCGTCGAGGGCGGATGCAATCGCCTTCACCTGGGCCAGGCTGTACTGGTGGCGCACGGCATGGCTGCCGTCGCGCAGTGTCACGTCGGAGATGTAGAGCTTCTTGGTCATGGAAATCCCGTCTTTCATACGTGCCGCTGCAGGCCGCGCGCAATGCCCGAGGCGAGCCGGCGGCGCGCCATCATGTCGCCGCAGGCCAGCGCGGCGGAGGTCATGATGTCCAGGTTGCCGGCATAGGAAGGCAAGTAGTGGGCTGCGCCCTCGACCTCGAGGAAGACGGAGGTCTTCAACCCGTGGCGCAGACCCAGGCCCGGCACGTTCAGCGGCCGGTCCTCGGCGATGACCTCGAACTGCAGTTCCTGCTTGAGGCGATAGCCGGGCACGTAGGCCTGCACGGCTGCCACCATGTCGCGAACGCTGCGCTCGATGGCTGCACGGTCGGCGCCCTGCGACAACACGAAGACCGTGTCGCGCATGATCAGCGGCGGCTCTGCCGGGTTGAGGACGATGATCGCCTTGCCCCGCTCGGCCCCGCCCAGCTTCTCGATCGCGGCACGCGTGGTTTCGGTGAACTCGTCGATATTCGCCCGGGTTCCGGGGCCGGCGGAGCGGCTGGAGATCGACGCCACGATCTCCGCGTAGTGCACCTTGGCCACCCGCGAGACGGCGGCCACGATGGGAATCGTCGCCTGCCCTCCGCAGGTCACCATGTTCATGTTGCAGGCGTTCTCTTGCTCCAGATTGATGGCGGGAATGACATAAGGGCCGATGGCCGCGGGCGTCAGGTCGATCATCTGCACGCCATGCGGACGCAGCAGTTCGTCGTGGCGCCGGTGCGCGCTTGCCGAGGTCGCATCGAAGACGATGTCGATCTGCGGGAAGACCTCCATTGCGAGCAGTCCTTCCACGCCGTCCGCGGTCGTCGGGATTCCCAGCCGCTGCGCGCGGGCCAGTCCGTCGGATGCGGGATCCACCCCGACCATGGCGCCAAGCTCGATGTGCTTGGCGTGCCGCAGCAACTTGATCATGAGGTCCGTGCCGATGTTGCCCGGCCCCACGACCGCTGCCTTCAGTTTTGTGCTCACTTCCGCTCTCCTGTTTCGCGAGCACGGCGCGCGCGCCGCTCCTCGATGTTTTCCGTTCCCACGAACCACTGGTCCGCGGGGATCTCTTGGACGATGACCCGCACGGATTCGATGGGCGCTTCCAGTGCGCGGGCAATGGCTTGCGCCACATCCAGCGCCATCGCCTTTCTCTTCTCTGCGTCGCGGCCGGCGACGATCCGGACAGTGGCGAACGGCATCGTCAGTTCGCCTTGAAGCTGGCCTGGCCCAGGCCCTGGATTTCGACGGAGATGGACTGTCCGGGCAGGATCCACTCGGCCGCGGTGGCGGCCCCCGCCATCACCACGTCGCCAGCCCGCAGTTCCTCGCCGGCCTGCGCCGCCAGGCGTGCAGCTGCCACCAGCGCGCGCAACGGATGGCCGAGGATGGCGGCGGTCGATCCGATCTGGACCACGTGGCCATCCATCGCGAGCGCGAGCCCGAGGTTGCCGAAGTCCTGCGCCGGGTCGGCCCACGGGCCGATGACGAAACCGCTCGAGGAAGCGTTGTCCGCGATGACGTCGGTCAGCGAGAACTTGAAGTCCGCATAGCGCGAATCGATGATCTCCAGCGCTGGGGCGATGGCCTCCACGCACGCAAGCGCCTGCGCCGCCGTCATGCCCGCGGTCACGGGCCGCTTGAGGATGAACGCCAACTCCGGCTCGACGCGCGGATGGATATAGTCGCCCAGGTCGATGCAGCCGCCCTCCTCCACCTGCATGTCACGGGTGAGCCGGCCCCAGATCACATCCGACAGGCCCATCTGCAGCATCTTGCTGCGGCTGGTGAAACCCATCTTGACGCCCACGCGCGGCGCGCCACGCCGCGCCCTGCGTTCGATCGAGGCCTTCTGGATGGCATAGGCCTCGTCCAGCCCGAGCCGCCCCTGCGGATCGATCTGCGCCACGGGGCGGGCATCGCGGGCCGCATCGTCCAGCAAAGCCGCCAGTTCTTCGATGTGCGTCATCGCATCGCCTCCTCGTTCAGGGCGGACTCGAAGACGGCACGCACGCTCCCCAGTCCGTGAATGCGGGTCTCGAACACGTCGCCCGCGTTCACGCCCACCATCGGCCCGAGGGCGCCGGAAAGCACGAGATCGCCGGCCCGCAGCGGCCGGCCCAGGCGCGCCATGGTCCTGGCCAACCACGTCACTGCGTTGAGCGGATGCCCGAGGCAGGCCAACCCCGCGCCCACCGACACCGGCTCGCCGGCGCGCATGGTCACCATGCCGCACAGCCGCAGGTCCACCTCCCTCAGCAGCCGCGGCGTCGTACCCAGCACGTAGGCACCAGAGGAGGCGTTGTCCGCCACGGTGTCGACGAACCGGATGTTCCAGTTGGCGATGCGGCTGCTCACCACCTCGATCGCAGGCAGCACATGGTCCACGGCGCCGATCACGTCCGCGAGCCCGGGGCGCTCATGCTCCAGGTCGCGGCCGAGCACGAACGCGATCTCGGCCTCGACCTTGGGCTGCTGGAGCCTGTGCATCGGGATCGGTTCGGCGTCGCCATAGCCCATGTCGTCGAAGATCACACCGAAATCGGGCTGGTCGACACCGAGCTGCGCTTGCACGGCGCGCGATGTCAGGCCGATCTTGCAGCCGACGCTGCGGCGGCCCTCGGCCAGTCTGCGATCGGTGTTCAGCCGCTGGATGGCGTAGGCATCGTCGGCGTCGAGTCCGGCATGGGTGTCGCGCAGCGGCGGGATGCAATGGCCGGTGGCGGCCGCGCCCCAAAGGGCGTCGGCGGCTTCGGCCAGAAGGGCTGGATGCAGGGGCATGGCTTGTCCTTTCCCGCTCGCGGCGGAAAGTTCTGTCGTTCGAATAGGAAGGTCCGCGCAGGCAAACTGCGCGGCGGCGTCAGAGGGTGCGGCCCTGCAGGCCCACCTTGGCGTAGATCTCGTTCACGTGCTTCTTCACGCTGTCTGGCGTGGTGTCCTCGGCGGGCATGTGGGCCCACCCGACCTTCGCGCGCGCATATCGACCGATCTCCTCGTCCTGGTCGCCCGTCGCACCGCTGATGCCATAGGCGCCAACCATTTCGTTGCCCTTGAACACGGGCGCGCAGCCACCGGACGCGACCACCTGTCCGTTGGTGAAGACCGACGCGTTGATCAGCATTTGGGGGTTGCGCTCCTTGAACCATTGCTGGATGACCAGCCCATCGCTGAAGCGCGGACTCATCGATCGGAAGGCGGCAACGGTGAAGGCCTTGGCGCGCGCCGTATCGGGCGTGATGAAGCCCGCATCGTCCATCCGCTCGAGCGCGATCAGGTGCCCCTCGGGACCGACGATCGCGACGGTGATCGGCACCCCCATCTCCAGAGCCTTATCGGTGACGGCCACGATGAAAGCGCGGCATTCGATGGCATGTAGCTTGGCCATTTTGCAATTTCCTTTCTGATAAAGCTTGGTTATTCGGCCTTGATTCCTGATGCCCGGATGAACCCAGACCAGCGCGTCGCTTCGCCTTGCAGGAAACGAGAGAACTCCTCGCCGCTGGACTTCAGCGGATCGATGCCCTGGGCCCTGTAGAGGACCTGGATCTCGCTCGTGTCCAGTGCGGCGTGAGCCGCCATGCGCAGATGGCCGGTCACGGCAGCCGGCGTACCCGCGGGCGCAACGAGGCCGATCCAGACGGCGGTGTCGAAGCCTTTCAGTCCCAGTTCGTCCAGGGTACGCAGTTCGGGTGCGATGGCGGTGCGCCGGAGGCTCGTCACGGCCAGCGCCACGAGCTTGCCGGCGCGCACATGCGGCATCACCGTCGATGCAGGCGAGAACATCAACTGGACCTGGCCGCCGAGGAGGTCGGTCACTGCGGCCGTGCTGCCCTTGTAGGGGATGTGCACGATCTTGACTCCAGCCATTCGCGCAAACTGCTCGCCCGACAGATGGGGCGAGGTGCCCACGCCTGATGATGCGTAGCTCAAAGTGCCGGGTCGTGCCTTGGCAAGCGCGATCAACTCCGCCACGCTGCCCGCCTTCAGCGAGGGATGGACCACGAGCACGTTGGGTACGCTTCCGATCAGCGTGATGGGCGTGAACTCCTTGACCGGATCCACTGCGTTGGGCACCGGGAAGGCCGCGTTGATGATGTTCGCAACGGTCAGTGCGAAGATGTTGTAGCCGTCGGGCTGGGCGGTGGCAACAGCCCTGGCAGCGATGTTGCTGCCCGCGCCTGGCCTGTTGTCCACCACGAAAGGCTGGCCGAGCCGACGGCTCATCTGCTCGGCGACGGCACGGACCGCCACGTCGGTGGCGGTGCCGGGCGGGAAGCCCACCAACAGCTTCACAGGGCCACTCGGATAGGCCGGCTGGGCCAGCGACCATGCGGGGAGCGTCGCGCCTGCGAGTGCCGGCAGGCAGCCAAGGAGTTCACGGCGGTTCATGTCTGTCTCTCTTCCTTCTTTGAATCGGGCCAAAAGCATGGCTTGCTCACGAGTTGATTAGACGGCGCCGCAAGCTATGATTCAAACGAGACTTTCCAATCGAATGATTGGCTCCACTCATGAATGTGACGCTGCGCCAGCTTCGCGCCTTTGTCCTGGTTGCCCGACTCGGCAGCTTCACCCGTGCGGCGCAGGCCATGCATGTGACCCAGTCGGCGCTGAGCCTGCTGGTAAGGGAACTGGAAACAGCCCTCGACACGCGGCTCTTCGACCGCACCACGCGAGCCGTGACGCTGACAACCGCGGGCAGTGATTTCTTTCCGCGCGCCGAGCGCGTCCTGGCCGACCTACAGTCCGCGATCGCCGGCGTCGATACGCTCGTGGCCAAGGAGCGCGGACGCGTCGTCGTGGCCGCTCCGCTGGTGCTGTCCAGCACCTACCTGCCGCCGATCCTGGCGCGCTTCAAGGCCCAATACCCGGGCATCGAGGCCGTGCTCCAGGACACCCTGCCAACCCAGGTGCTCCCCCAGGTGCGAAGCGGCTCGGCGGACGTGGGCATCGGCACATTTGCATCGGATGAAGCCGACGTGAAGCGCACGCGGCTGTTTTCAGAAGCGATGGTCGCGGTGTTCCCGGCCGGACATGCCTTCGGCGGTGCAAAGTACTTGACCTGGGCCGATGTCGTTGGGCAGCCGATGCTCGCGTTGCGCAGCGGCAGCGTATTCCGCGACCTGACGGAAGCCGGCTTCGCCTCGGCCGGAATGGTGCTGCATCCTGTGGCGGAGGCGAACTATGCGGGCTCCCTCATCGGCATGGTCAGTGCGGGGCTCGGAATCGCGGTACTGCCTGGCTATGCCGCGAAGCTGACCGATGAATCCCGCATCCAATGCAAGCGGATCGAAGAACCCCTGATCGATCGCGAGGTATCGCTCGTGCAGCGCGCAGGAGTCTCCCTGTCTCATGCGGCTCAAGCCTTCGTCGATTTCATCGTGGAGGCATCGGCGGAACCACAGCCGCTCGCCGGGCGCTCTACTTGAGCTGATCTGCGAGCCAGCCGAGGATGTAGTCGGCCACCGCGAGGTTGTTCCTGTCCTGCATCATCATGTGCGAGTTGCCACGGATGCCGACGCTCGGCAAGGTGACCAGCGAGGCTCTGCCGCCGGCGTTGCTGTTGATCCGCTCCACAACCGCCCGGCGGGCTTCGAGTCGCGGCCTGGCAGTGAACACCGGCGCATCGAGGTGATCGCCGAACAGCTCAAGCACGGGGACTCCTGCGTAGGCGACGATCTGAGCGTCGGTGGGAACAACTGACTGCGCACCCTCGATGTTGACCACTGCGCGAACCAGCTTCGGCCGCATCGAGACGACGGCGTCGGCGAACGGGCCTGCGAGCGAATGAACGACGATCACGGCGGGCCCGATCCTGTCCAGAAGCGCGGCGAGCGCGCGGGGAGCCGTCTGCATGGCTCCGCCTTCCAGCGTTGCCTCGGCGAAGGGGACGCCCTGGGCAGCGAAGCTGCCGACCGCCTCGATCGGGAACTGGGTGTCCGCGAACGGCTTTCCGTAGCTCGGGCCGAATCGGAACAAGGTCCAGGCGAGTTCACTGGTCACCATCAGCACGTTGGAGGGCAGCGGCTTCACATCGCCCTTGGCTCTCGCTTCATTGAAGGGGCTCGCGTCAAAGCCCGAACGTCCGCGCCCAGGCGTGTCGACCACGTACACCGGATGGCCCTTGCGAACGAGGTACGTGGCCCAGCCCTCTCGCCCGTCCGGCGTAGTCTCGTAGCTCGCGCCGGTGAGCCCGCCTCCATGCACCAGCACGATCGGGACCCGGCCTGCAGAGCCTTCGGGAATGCGGTACTGCACGTACATCTGGTCGACCACTATCCTGCCGGGCGGAACCCCCCCCGCGGGCGATGTACCGGCGTGGGGCGTCTCTATCGTCCTTCCACCGACGAAGAAGCTGCCTTCGTCGGCCAGTCGCAAAGGACCGCCCAAGGTGGCGGCAGCACCGCCCGAGGCAAAGGCCACGGCCAGCAGCGCGCCAGCCAGATGTGAGATCGATAGCTTCATACCGGGGTCTCCTTGTTCTGCGGGCACTATCGGTGGCGCAGCGGCGGCCGTCAAACGAGGACTTCTCATGCATTGATCGGCCCTGCTCATGGATGCCTTCACGGCGGCAGCCCGCTGACGGAACACCGAGCACCACGCAAGCTCTTATGGACTCACCGCCCCATCCTGTTCGGTCTCAGTGGGCCTGCTTCGCTGCTTCTGGCGCATCGGCGGGATTCGCGTAAGTGGTTCCGCTTGGCCCATATTTCTGTCGCAGCCTGCGGAAGGTCGTGCGGCGCCCTCTTCCATCGGCACAGCGTTGTCGGGGCTGGTCATCGGCTGGATTGCCGCATTCCTCGGCGTCGGCGGCAGTGTGATGACGGTTCCCCTCATGCGTCGTCGCGGCATCGCGATGGGCCACGCGACGGCCATGGCAAACCCGCTGTCGCTGCCCGTTGCGCTGGCGGGCACGGCCACCATGCCGCGTTGTCTGCGGGATCGACCCCATCCTTCGGGGCCTGGTATCTGGGATACATCGACCTGCGTGCCACGGCCGTCCTCATGGTCGGCTCCTGGATCGGCATTCGAGTGGCCGCACCATGGATCGGACGGATCCCAGATCAGGCGCACGCGAGGATCTACCTTGCATTGCTCGTCATTGTGCTCATCGCCATGGTGGCGCGCTGAGCAGGGCTGGGCATGCGAGGGGTATGCCCAGGTCAGTCGGTCCAGGCCCTACTGAGGGGGATCGGGCAGCGTCGATTGCCGCTCGCTCAAGCTGGCGCGCGCGGAGGTTCTCATCCGTTCTAGCGGGCCGCACGAGCCTGGGCACCATCGGCGCCATGAACTCTTCCACATGGTCCCATCAAAGCTTCACCGCACTCTTCACCACCACGGGCCGTTCTGCGCTGTTCCCCAAACAACGGGCTACGCTCCATGCCAGCGGCTTCGCGTGGCAAACGTGCGACATGAATGCAGGCCTCTGATTTCATCGGTATTTTTGTAGGTATCAATGCTGTCAGAGCTGCCAAAAGCGAGCGCGTATGCGGTTGCTAGCCGAATATTCGATCCCCTCCCGGGGCCAATTCAGTCTCTAACCATTGCGGTTTTCTCTAATTTTTAGGGCCCCTGACGCCGTCTACGCGGACGAACCGGGGCCGTGATGGTTCGCCTGGTCGCTCATCGAAGCAGACTACGGCATGTCGAACTGAGTCCGCCGCCAGTAGGATCATCGAGCGCTTGTCCTGCTGATCCGGCGGCAGCGTCGGGTCGGGCTTGTGCATGCGCGCGCCATCAACGGATGCGCGTCGGCGTTCATGGTGAGCATCGCGAAGTTGTCCCATACCTCGCCGGCATCGAAGTCGACTGATTCGGTGACCCCAATGAAGGACGCATGCCGGGAGGTCGGACGCGCGACTGCGTACCACTGCGATAGTGGCGAGGCCCGTTTCCTATCAGCCCAGGAAGTTGATCAACGCCGGAATGACCTGCTCTGGCGCCTCTTCCATCAGCCAGTGTCCGGAACCTTTGACGATCACGCCCTGCACGTTGGTCGCGACCATCTTGCCCTGCTCGATCAGGAATGTCCCGCCGGCCTTTTCGCCGGACAGGACCAACATCGGCATGGGCAGTGGCGTCTTGCCCAGTTCAGCGAACTCGGCCGCGTCCCGCTCGAAGGCCTTGAAGTACTCGAATCCGGCACGCATGCCGCCGGGTTGTGCGTAGGCCTTGGCATAGAAGCGGCGATCGGCTTCGGGCACCGAATGCTTAGGGTCGGCCGCAAAGTCATTCCAGAAATGCTCGAAATAGATGCGCTCGCGCCCGCTCACGAGCGCCAGCGGCGTCGCACCGTGGTAATGGAAATGCCAGAGGTCGCGCAGGAGCCAGACGTTTTGCCACTCACCGATGCCGGGCAGGAATGCGTCCACGAGCACCACCTTCTCAGTCTCCGAAGGAAACTGCGCGGCGTACGCATAGGCCACCATCAAGCCGATGTCGTGTCCGACGATGCTCACGTTGCGCAGGCCGAGCGAGCGAACCAGTTCGTGGATGTCGACGGCCATGTTTTTCTTTTCGTAGCCCGTCTCGGGCTTCGACGAATCACCGGCGCCCCGAAGATCGGGCACGAGCACGGTATGCGTTTTTGCCAGCAGCGGCATCAACGGGTTCCACATGTGCCCGGTCTCGGCGTAGCCGTGCAGCAGCACGACGGTTGGTCCGGAGCCGCCAATGCGGTAGTTGATGCGGGTGCCATTCACCTGCGCGCTGCCCGCGCGGAATCCTTTCACCGCGTCGACGGCAGGTGCGGCGTTCGCCGCAGGGACCATGGTCATTGCGGCGCCGAAGGCAACTGCGCCGGCGATGAGCGCGCGGCGGGTGGGAGTGGGATGGGTGTCGGTCATGTCGGGGTTTCTTTCTGTCGGTTGCTGGGGTGACGTGAATTTATGATTCAGCTTCACCTCCGCAAAGGCCCCAAAAGTGGTTTTACTCATTCAGCTTTCATGAATGATTGGAGCCGACGACATGGACCGATTGCGTGCTTACGAGGTGTTCGTCACTGTGGTCGCGCGTGGCAGTTTCACCAAGGCCGCGGACGCGCTGGACACCTCTCCGGCCAACGTGACGCGCTACGTCAACGAACTGGAAGCCCACTTGCGCACGCGGCTGATCAACCGCACATCGCGCCGCTTGTCGCTCACCGAAGGCGGCGAAGCATTGTTCGGCCGGGCGAAGTCGATTCTTGAAGAGGTCGCAGAGACCGAGGCGCTGGCGACCACCGCGTCACTGCAGCCGCGTGGGCGCCTGCGCATCAACGCGCCGCTGAGTTTCGGCAGCCTCGTGCTCGCACCGCTGTGGCCGAGGTTCATGGCGAAGTATCCCGATGTCGAACTCGACATCGCGCTCATCGACCGCGTGGTCGACATCGTCGAGGAAGGCTACGACCTCGCCATCCGCATTTCGCGGACCACGTCGGGCAACCACATCGCGCGCCGGTTGGGCAGTTCGGAGAACCTGGTCTGTGCCTCGCCCGAATACATTGCGGCTCACGGCATGCCCGAGGTTCCGGCGGACTCTGCAGTGCAACAGTGCATGGCAGCCGGCCAACTTGAGAGCAACTCATGGGACACATTAAATCCATCGGTATCCTCGCAACGGCATTTCTGCTAGTTTCGTGCGGCGGAGGAGGGGACGGCTTCACGGGGTCCGCGTTCCCTGGTGCTGGTAGTGGACAGCCAACAAGCCCACCTACTACACCCACACCACTCCGAGGGTCGCTGATCGAAGCATCGGGCGGAATCGCGCTTCTAACGGGTGACACCATCAACGCTGCAAGCGCCCGGGGCGGGTATCAAGCGGTCGCTGGGAAGGCAAAGTGCAATGTCAAAGTGATGCCGATTTACTACCATACGATCGGGCCCAACGGGGAATCCACAAATGCCTCGGGAGTCCTTCTTCTGCCATATGGACCAGTAGGCAATAACAACAATGTCCCAGAGTGCATGACCGCATCGTCCCTTGTAGCGTATGCCAAGAGCACTGACGTTCAAAAGCCGCGCACCCTGGCGAATCCGCAAGACCCTGAAACCCTTCTCCTGGCCGCCATATATAGCTCGCAAGGGTACGCAGTGGTTGCGACTGATTATTTGGGCTACGCTCGATCAACATTTCCATACCACCCCTACCTCAATGCTGACTCAGAGGCCAGTTCCGTCATCGACTCGATCCGAGCTGCGCGACAAGCTGCCGCCGAGCGAAACTTAGGGGGTTCCCTTTCCGGAAAGGTGATGTTGCTGGGCTATTCTCAAGGCGGTCACTCCTCCATGGCCGCCCAGCGTGTAGGCGAAAGGGATGCCGCGTCGGAACTGAACATAGTGGCTGCCGCACATCTCGCGGGCCCCTATAACGTATCAGGCCAAGTGAAGTCTCCTGATGCGATTCTCGGATACCAGTTCATTGTTCCGTTCATGGTTACCGCCTATCAAAAGGTCTATGGCAACGTCTACTCCGATGTCAATACCGCCTTCAAACCGCCCTACGCATCGAACATCGCGAGTTTGCTGCCAAGCCCGACGCTGAACTACGCCACGCTGGTGAGCACGGGCGCGCTGCCGGGTGCCAATAACGAGACTCCGAACCAGGCGCGCGACGAACTGTTTCAGGGCTCGTTCCTAGCGGACGTGCAAACCAACCCGAGTAATACTCTTTACCTCGATGCAAAAAAGAACGACCTATTTGGCTGGAGCCCCAAAGCCACAACGCTGCTATGCAGTGGCGCTGGCGACCCGACCGTACCTCCAGCGCTGCACCTCATCCCATTGAAGGCGAATTTTGATTCTCGCGGCGTCACCACCGTAAGCACCCTGGATGTCGATGCCCAGGTGCAGGCTACCTACGGCCCTGGCGGCCATGCGCCCACTGACTCCAGCTCTACGGCCTACGCCACCTACTACAGCAACTATCACGGCATATACGAACCTCCCTTCTGTCATCTTGCCGCACGGCAACTATTTGATTCAGTGAAATAGCAGAAGCAATCCCTGCTCCAGCCGGAAGCCGAAACAGGAGACTACTAAGGCAGCGCTGGACGCTACTTCGCGCCAGCCTGCTCCGCGATATTGCGCACCGAGTCACCCGCACGACGCAAGCCTGCGGACGATCCCAGCCAATAATTGCAGACTTGCCCGAAAGCGATGGGGAGAGCGCCGAACATAACATTCAACAACTGGCAGGCGTTAGCGGAAAAATCGGCCTGCACAATGAAGAGCCGGCAGATGCAGAAGAAGTAGCCTGGCACGATGAGCGTGGACACGACAGGTGCACCCCAAGCGACGGATGACTGCTCTTTCGCAAGGTCCACTGTCTGCTAGCGTGCGCTCTGGGTGTCCTGCAGCCATGCCGCTTCGCGCGCCTGGTCGATCCGCGCAAGTTCGACGGTCAGTGCATTCTCGGCTTGCTTGACGGCGACGATCTGCTCCGGGCCGAGGCGCCCAGATGCGAGTTCGCCGGCTATGTCGGCTTCGGTGGCGCCCCGGTTGAACGAAATGAACCCAATTGCATCGCTGTCGGCGCGCTCTGTGACCACGGCCAGCAGGTCAGTGCTGAGGTGTGCCCGAGTGCAGTTCGGCCTGACCTGACCTCACCCCACCGCCAAGCGCTGAGTACAGCTCGAGCTTGCCTCCAAGCTCTCGTATGCCGGCCGCCCTGAGCGGTGCAGCGCTCAGCGAACCGATGCCCTCCCCCGACTTCTGGGTCTCGTCGGCCTGGTGCAGCTTGCGTAGTTGCCGCGCCCAGGTTCGCATCCGGGCGCGCTACCAAGTGACGATGTAGACCACGCCCCCGACTTCATCCCGCGGCTCGTCATCGCCTCAGGCATCGGGCGTCACTGCATCCGGGTAGATCGGATCGAGCGGCTTAGTCAGCCCGAGAAACAAAGGGTGGCGACGGCTACGAGGTTCAAGCATGTGCTTTTCTAGCGCGGATCCTCGGAAAGCTTGAACACGGGCTTTTCGGTCGTGTTCTTCATGTCTGGCAGCGAGCGATCTCACGCCAGTCCCCATTTGCCTCGCAGACTAACGTCAGCATGGTGTTTGTAGCGGTCACAAGATTGCCGTTCAGCCGAAGATTCCCCCCATCGTCGACAACGGTGAGCGCTGCCGCGAACCTCATGGAAAGCGTGTGTCCGGGGTACGTGGGTGGAATGTTGTTTGAGCGAAGGAATGCGAGGAATACCTCTTGGGCCAATTCGCGCGATCAAGCCCCCTTCAGGCCGCCTTTCGCATCGTCGTGCAAACGCGGTTCCGCCCCCCCATCTTGGCCTCGTACAGCGCCTTGTCGGCTGCCTGGATCAACGCCTTCGGCGGCCCCTTGGTGAGTGCGGGGCTGAGCGCCTCCACGCCGGCACTCAGCGTCACGAACCCGTCGGGCGTACCGGCGTGCACGATTTCCAGGCTACGAACCGCGCTGCGGATTCTTTCCGCAAGGATGACGGCGCCAGCCACATCGGTATGCGGCAACAGCACCGCGAGTTCCTCTCCGCCGTAGCGGGCCGCGAGGTCTCCCGGACGGCGCGAAGCGAGGCTGGCGATCGTGCGGCTGATCGTCTGCAGGCACTCGTCCCCTGCCGCGTGTCCATAGATGTCGTTGTACTGCTTGAAGCAATCGACATCGATCATGATGAGCGCCAGGGTGCTCGCATCGCGCATGGCCCGGCTGAATTCGCTGTCGAGCGTCACGTCGAACTGGCGGCGATTCGCCAACCCGGTAAGGCCGTCCTCCATGGCGAGCGTATTCAAGGTCTTGTTGAGCGTTTCCAGCGCGTCGCGCGCCCGCCGCAGTTCGGCCTCGCTCTTGTTTCGCAGTTCCATCTGCTTCACCAACCGCCATCCGACGAAGCCGACGATCGACGTCATGAGAATGATGCCCGCCGTATGCCAGAGCGTGTCCTGCCACCATGCGGCCAGGATCTCATCCTTCGAAAGTGCTGCAGTCACGAACAGCGGATATTTGTCGAGACGCCGAAAGCTGTTCAGGCGCGTGACGCCGTCCTGCGCCGATATGACTTCTGTCGTTCCTACCGGACCTTGTGCAAGGTATGCGCGGAAGAGCCCGGTCTCCCGCATGTTCCGTCCAACTATGTCGGCGCTGTATGGCCGGCGAATCATCATGGTCCCGGTTTCGAGGACCAGCCCGATCGCGCCGGCACGGCCTATGTCGAGGCTGTCGTAGAACTTCGTGAAGAAGTCGATATCGATCGTCGCGAGCGCCACGCCGGCAAAGCTGCCATCCGCATTGTTGATGCGCCGAGAGACGGGAACGAGCAGCTTTCCGTTGGTTCGGCTTTGCACCGGAATGCCGATGTGCGGCCCCCGCTCCTCGTGCTCTCGATGAAATAGAAAGTACTCCCGGCTCGCATTGTTCAGGTTCAGATTCTGCGACGTCGTCTGCCTGGAGTTCGCGACCCAGTTTCCATCCTTGTCATAGATGTGGATTGCATCGAGCTGAGGGAGTTCGGCCACCCGCATGGCAAGCACCTTGCGAAGCCGTTCGACGGCCGCCGGCTCCGTGCCGTCGTGTTCGACGCGCTCGACGATGCCGACCAGCGCCGTATCGGCCTGCTTGATCGTGTCTTCCGCCTGCTGTGCCATGGCACGCGCGAGATTCGACGCTGCGACGCTCATCTGCTGGAGCAGGACCCTGCGTGCGTGCCAGCTGTTCCAGCAGTCGAGCGCCACGAGGGTGAGGCAAACCACGGCCACGAAAGCGGTCGTCCGGAAGATGATGGATGGCCGGCGAAACACTATGTGTCTTCGGAGCGATGATGTCTGGAGCTCATACCCGACTTTGGCACATCCTTGGTTGAATTGGCCACTATCACCAGCCATTGGGCCCCCTTCGGGCAGGCAAGCAGGGACCGCCAGCAGCCGATCGCGCAGCCAAGATAGCCTTGCCGCAGACAAAAATCTCCGGGATTAACCCTCGCCAGGGCCCGTCAGAGTGCCCTCTCTGCGCCCTCTGGAATCAATGGCGACAAAGGCTCGATAGCCTCGCCCGTCTCCACGTAGTTGAGCTCGATCGGGTGGACGACGGCTGCTGCGGTCTCGCCGTCGAACTTCACCAGCAGGTACTCGCCGCTCGCGCCGGAGATGATCCCGAAACGGCCATTGAGTTCGACCCTGCTGCCGCGCCGCGCCGGCACCTTGAAGCGCATTCGAATGTAGGGAAGACCTACGCGGAAATACTCGACCATGTGAACTCCCAGTCTTGTTGTCGGTTCGACGGGGAAGCACGCTGCAGGCCCGTGCGGATCTGCGCAAACTCCCTGGCAGTCATCTCACCGCCACCCCTTGGGAGGGCGTGTCAGCCAAGGCCTCTCCTCGATGACAGCCGCCGGATGTTCAGATGGTGGAGCGCTCAAATGACAAGCCGAAGAAGCCGCTGGGAACGGCATCGCCGGAACACTACGCCCCTTCGCGCAACAGGCCTTCACAGCCCGATGCGGGATCGGCGATGCTCAGGGCATGCCCACTGCAAATTCACGGCCGCCAGCGCGCTTCGGATGGCGCGTCGCCGCGCTGATCTACACGGTCACCGGCGTCGCGTGCATCCTGGCCTGCGCCGCAGTGCCCGAGAGCGAAGCAGGCCTGCTCGCAGCCGTCTTGGGTGGGCTGCCATGGTCGATGAGCTTGCTGACGCTGGACCTGTCGCCCGGCGTGGCGAACACGGCGCTGATGCTGCTGGCCGGCAGTTGGGCGATCAATGCCGCGCTGCTCTGGTGGCTGGCGCTGCGCCGGCCAACGCACCACGGACCATCGCATCCGGCGTAGGGACATTTCCGCCCTCGGCGTCCTGCGCCAGGCAGGCATTCGGTGCGATCATTCGCGCGCGAAATGCTGGCTCATTTTTCTCGCCCCCTCCCCTTCAAAGGCTTTTCTCGATGCCCCAAGACCTGCTGCAAGTCAACGCGCCCCTGATCGGCGTTCCCGGCGGCCGCCACCTGCTCGACACGCCCGCCCTGCTGATCGACCTGCCCGCAATGACGCGCAACATCGAACGCATGGCCGCCCTCGCCAAGGCGCGCGGCATCCACCTGCGACCGCATGTGAAGACGCACAAGTCGGTCGAGATCGCGCGGCGGCAGGTTGCGGCGGGCGCCATCGGCGTGAGCTGCGTCACGCTGGGCGAGGCGGAGGTGATGGTCCAGGGCGGCATTCCGGGCGTGCTCATCACCTCGCCCGCCGTCACGCCGAGCAAGATCTCGCGGCTCATCAAGCTGGCGCAGCGTGCGCGCCCGGGCGACGTGATGGTGGTGGTCGACAACCCGCAGAACCTGGCCGACCTGGCACGTGCGGCGAGCGAACTCACGCACCCGCTCGACGTGCTGGTGGACTACGGCGCGGGCTACAACCGCACCGGCGCAGCCACGCAGGCGAAGGTGCTCGAACTCGCGGCACTGGTGGCCGCCGAGCCGCGCCTGCGGCTGCGCGGGCTGCAGTCTTATGCGGGCAACCTGCAGCACATCGTGTCGCGCGAGGAGCGCAGCGCGGCGGCGGCCGGCCTGCGCGAAACGGTGGCGGACATCGTCGCGGCGGCGAAGCGGCAGGGCCTGCACTTCGACATCGTGACCGGTGCAGGCACCGGCACGCACGATCTCGATTCGCAGGAGAACGCGTTCACCGAATTGCAGGCGGGCTCGTATGTGTTCATGGATGCCGAGTACACGCAGGTGCTCGCCAGCGACGGGCAGCCATCGCCCTTCGAGGTTTCGCTGTTCGTGCAGACGGCAGTGGTCAGCACGAATGCGACCGGCTGGGTGACGGTGGACGGCGGCACCAAGTGCTTCTCGACCGACAGCGGCGTGCCGCTGGTGGCCAAAGGCGTCGACGCTGCGAGCCGCTATGCCTTCTTCGGCGATGAGCACGGCAAGCTGATGCCGCCCCAGGGCTCAACGGCGCAGCGGCCCGCGCTGGGTGCGCGCGTGGAGTTTGTCACGCCGCATTGCGACCCGACGGTCAACCTGCATGATGCGTATCACGTGGTCGAAGGCGGCACGCTTGTCGCCATCTGGCCGGTGGACGCGCGCGGCAGGCGCTAGGCGTCCCGGGGCCGACCGCAGCGGCGTCAGACGCGCGGAAGCGCCGCAAGGAAGGTGGACACGACGATCGCGGCGGCGCGGTCGAGCTGCAGGATGTCTCCCACATCGAAAGCGTGCGGCGCTGTGCGTCCACTCGAACCGAGTGGCTTGCGGATCTCGACAAGAACTTCAGCCGCCAATTCGCGGTCGCTACGCGGCCCGCCGTTGGGATGCATCACCCATTTATCGACTTGATCGAATGGAATGCTGCGGAAGACCCCCACGATGGGGATGTACTTGTAGCGATCCTCGCCCACCAGGATGGGCACGCTGAGGTTGCAAAAAAACGTGGTCGTCGACATGCAGGATCGCCGTCGCTAAGCAAAGCGTTCAATTGTTAATTAGTGCGCTGTCAACAACCACCCTATGCGGAGCCATCGGCGGGGAAGACGTGACCTTCTGCACACAAATTGCCTCCATTCTTTCTTCTTCTCCCCTTAAAACAACTACTTTATTCTTACACAAGGACGCCAGAAAAGGCACTCGTGTGTTGTCGGCTGTTTGGGTGCGACTTGGGGGAGCTGCCCACGGGCAGCGGCAGGCGCAGAGGATGGGGGATGCGAGGTTGCGCGAAGTTCGGCACCCAGCGGGCTGGGGATTACCCGTCCGCCCGCACATGGGGCAGCGAAGCGAGCAGCCCTGCACCAGGGCCGCAAGCCAGATGTGGATCAGGCCGGAGCGCTGAATCGCGGCATGCGCCGCTCGATGTTGGCCTTCACGGCCTCAAGCTGGTTCGGGCTGCCTATCAGAGCCTTCTGCTCGACCGATTCGGCCATCAACAGTTCGGCTGCGCTCTGCGAGGCCGACGCATTGAGCAGCCGCTTGCCGGCACGGATTGCATCGGGGCTCTTGCCTGCGATCTCGTGCGCCATCTGCAGCGCATCGGCCAGCGGATCGACCGCAATGCGGGTGGCGAAGCCGATCCGAAGAGCCTCCTCGCCGGAGAAGATGCGGCCCGTGAAGGTGAGTTCGCGCACCACGTCGCTGCGGGCGAGTTCGCGCATCAGCACCATGCCGGCCATGTCGGGCACCAGGCCCCACTTGATTTCCATCACCGAGAGCTTGGTGTCGGGCGCCACGATGCGGATGTCCGCGCCCAGTGCCACCTGCAGCCCACCGCCGAAGGCCACGCCATGCACGGCCGCAATGACCGGCACCGGCACCTCGCGCCAGACCATCGCCACCTGCTGCGCGGCGTTCGAGATGCCATGCGTGCGCGCCAGCAGGTCGGCGCCGGCCGCGCCCTCGCCCAGCACATCGGAGCCCGCGCCCTGCTGCATGCGCTCGAAAGACGCCATGTCCAGCCCCGCGCAGAAGGCCTTGCCGCGGCCCGAGATCACCACGGCCCGCACCGCCTTGTCGTCACGCAGCGCCTCGCCGGCTTCGATGAGTGCATCGAACATCGCGGGGTCGAGCGCGTTCATCTTGTCGGCGCGCGCGAGCTGCAGTTCCACCACGCCGTCGGCATGGCGGGTCGTTTCGATGCGGTCGGTCATTCGATGTCTCCGGGATGGGTCCTGCGCCAGTATCGCCGGGCCTGGCACTCGGCGATGATGGCGCCTGTCGCCTGCACAACACCCTCTGCCATGCCACTGGACCGCCGCCACTTTCTCATTCAATCGGGTTCGGCCGCCGCCGTGGTGGCGCTGTTCGGCCAGGGCTGTGCCGCCCCTTCCCTGTCCGCGCCCCATGGCGACGTGCTGGGCTTTACCGGCGTGCCGGCCTCCTTGCACGACGGCGTCGTGGTGCCGCCCGAGTACGAATGGCAACTGCTCTACCCCTGGGGCACGCCCACCGGCATCGCGGGACGGATGCCGGCCTTCGCGCCCGACGCCGGGAACAGTGCCGACGACCAGGCCGCGCAGGCCGGCATGCACCACGACGGCATGCACTTCTTCGCGCTCGATGCGAGCGGCGAGCGCGGCCTGCTGGTGATGAACCATGAATACACCGACGAGCAGCTGCTGCATACCGACGGCGTGAAGGAATGGACCGCCGAGAAGGTGCGCAAGTCGCTGCACGCGATGGGCGTCTCGGTGATCGAGATCCGGCGCAGCGCACAGGGTTGGCAGCAGGTGCAGCCCTCGCCCTTCGCGCGCCGCGTGCACGGCAACACGCCGATGCGCATCACCGGCCCGGCCGCAGGAACGCCGCTGATGCGCACCGCCGCCAACCCGGCCGGCGATGCGGTGTCCGGCACTTTTGCCAACTGCGCGATGGGCGTCACGCCGTGGGGCACCTATCTCACGTGCGAGGAAAACTTCCATGGCTACTTCGGCGGGCCGAAGGAGGTCGCCCAAAACGCGACGGCTGCCCAGCGCCGCTACGGCACGGTGGCCGGCTCGCAATGGGTGGAGTACTGGCGCCACGACGAGCGCTTCGACCTGAGCCGGCATCCGAACGAGCCGCACCGCTTCGGCTGGGTGGTCGAGATCGACCCCTTCGACCCGACGGGCACGCCCATCAAACGCACCGCGCTCGGCCGCAAGCGGCAGGAAAGCGCCACCTGCACCGTCGCCAAGGACGGCCGGCTGGTCGTCTACATGGGCGACGACTCGCGCTTCGAATACATCTACAAGTTCGTCAGCCGGGAGAAGGTGCGCCCCGGCACCGACGCCGCCGCGCGCGCCGCCAACCGCCACCTGCTCGACGATGGCACGCTCTACGTGGCGCGCTACGACACCGGCGGCCGCGGCCGCTGGCTCGAGCTCATGCACGGCCGCGACGGCCTCGATGCGGCAAACGGCTTCGCCGACCAGGCCGCGGTGCTGATCCACGCCCGGCTGGCGGGCGACATCGTCGGTGGCACAAAGATGGACCGGCCCGAATGGATCGCGGTGCACCCCCAGTCGGGCGAGGTCTACGTCACCCTCACCAACAACAGCCAGCGCGGCGATGTCGGCAAGCCCGGGCCCGATGCAGCCAACCCACGCGCCAACAACCTGTTCGGCGGCATCCTGCGCTGGCGCGAAGATGGCGGCGACGCTGCCAGCACCAGCTTCGCCTGGGACCATTTCGCGCTCGCGGGCGACCCCGCGCAGTCCGGCAGCGGCGCGCGCTATCCCTCGAACGAGGCCGACATGTTCGGCGCCCCCGACGGCCTGCACTTCGACAAGGGCGGCCTGCTGTGGATCCAGACCGACCTGAGCGGCCAGGTGCTGGGCAAGCCGCCCTACACCTCTCTGGGCAACAACCAGATGCTGTGCGCCGATCCGGCATCGGGTCGCATCAAGCGCTTTCTCACCGGACCGAGCGGCTGCGAGATCACCGGCTGCGTGGTCACACCCGACCGGCGCACGCTGTTCGTCAACATCCAGCATCCGGGCGAGGCGCGCGACGACGGCGACACGAAACCCAACAGCGCCTGGCCCGACGGCAAGGAGCCGGGCAGCGCGCGGCCGCGCTCCGCGACGCTGGCGATTCGCCGGCGCGACGGCGGTATCGTCGGCACCTGAGACAAACAGAGAAAAGGGAAACCCACCATGAGCATCCGCATCGTCCGCCTCGGCACCCCGCGCGTGCCCGACGAAGGCCTGCGCGTAGGCACCGTACGCCGCCCGCCGCGCGGCGTTCCGAAGACCGAGTTCGCTTCGCAGAATTGGTACGACGTGTGGTACCCGAACCTCGCGCCTTCCGTCGAGACGATGAAGCAGGCGCAGGAAGCCCAGAAAGCCGATTCAGCCGCGCAGTGGAACGCCTTCGTGCGCAAGTTCAAGGCCGAGATGGCCGAGTCGGACGCGAGCCGCAGCCTCGACCTGCTGGCCGCGCTGTCTCACACCACTTCGCTTTCGGTGGGCTGTTACTGCGAGGAAGAATCGCACTGCCACCGCTCCGTGCTGCGCAGCCTGCTGGCGGAGCGCGGCGCGGACATCGCGGACTGAGCGGGTCGAGGCACACCCCGCAGGCAAGGCGTCAGCGCTGCGCCTTGTCCTTCTGGTTCTGCGCCTCGATGCGTTCGCGTGCGGCCAGCCAGTCGGCGTCGCTCCACTGGCGCAGCTCGTAGAAGTTGCCGCCGGTGGCCAGCGCGTTGCCGCCGTCCATCATGATGCTCTGGCCCGTGAGCCAGTCACACTGGCCCGGCGCCATCAGGAAGGACGCGAGGTTCTGCAGCTCGCTCATGCGGCCGGTACGCGCCATCGGGTTGTGCTGCTTGCTGCGCGCGCCGGGCTCCTCGCCGGGGTTCAGGCGCTTGCTCATGCCTTCCGTCGGAATCTCGCCTGGGCCGACAGCGTTCAGGCGGATGCCATGCCGCGCCCACTCCACCGCCAGCGACTTGGTCATGACCTCGATGCCGGCCTTGCTCATGGCCGAGGGCACGACGTAGGGGCTGCCGTTGTCGACCCAGGTGACGATGATGCTCATCACGCTGCGGAAGGCATCACCCGGCTTCCACTCACCCGACTTGGCCTGCGCCACCCAGCGCTTGCCCACCGCCTGCGTCACGTAAAAGCTGCCGTGGAACACGATGTTGGCGATGGCGTCGAAGGCGCGCGGCGAGAGGCTTTCGGTCGGCGAGACGAAGTTGCCCGCCGCGTTGTTGACGAGCCCCGTGAGGCCGCCGCTCTGGAACAGGCTCTCGACCATCTCGTCGACCTGCTGCGCGATGCGGATGTCGACGCCGAAGGTGTCGATTCGCCTGTCCGGGAACTGCTGTCGCCACTCGGCCGCGGTCTCGTCGCAGACCGACTGGCGCCGGCCGCAGATGGCCACGTCGGCGCCGAGGCTCAGGAAGCGCTCGGCCATCGCGCGGCCGAGGCCCGTGCCGCCGCCGGTCACGAGGATGCGCCGGCCGCTCATGAGGGAAGCTTCAAACATGGTTCGTCTCCTTGTCATTGAGGCAGCGGCAAGGGAGGTGGCTGCCACCCGCGGATGCTACGCGCGAGACGCGGCGGCGGCTTGCGGGAAGTGGCTTCGGGCCCCGGGGGTGAGAATGCGCGGAACGAGTTTCCCGGAGACAAGACGCCGATGCCGAGTTCCGCCAGCCCCGCCAACGACCATGCCGCGCCGCTCGAGGGCGTGCGCATCGTGAGCCTCGCGCTCAACCTCCCCGGCCCCGCCGCGCTGCTGCGCTGCCGTGAAATGGGCGCCACCTGCCTCAAGCTGGAGCCGCCGGGCGGCGATCCGATGGGGCTCTACGACCGGACCGCGTATGCCGCGCTGCATGCGGGCATCGAGATCCGCGCCGTCGATCTCAAGACCGAGGCCGGGCAGCAGCAGCTGCACGCCGAACTCGCGGCGACCGACGTGCTGCTCACCTCGTTCCGCCCTTCCGCGCTCGGCAAGCTGAAGCTCGACTGGGCCACGCTGCATGCGCGCTACCCCGCGCTGTCGCAGGTGGCCATCGTCGGCGCGCCGGGCGCGCGCGCCGAGGAGCCGGGCCACGACCTGACCTATCTCGCCGAAAGCGGGCTCGTCACCGGCACCGAGCTGCCGCCGACGCTCTATGCCGACATGGGCGGCGCCCTGCTCGCGAGCGAGGCGGTGCTGAAGGCCATGCTGCGGCGGTCCCGCAAGGCCGGCGGCGCGTATTTCGAGGTGGCGCTGAACGCCTCGGCCGACTGGCTCGCCCTGCCCCGCACCTGGGGCCTCACGCAGCCCTCGGGCATGGTCGGCGGCGCGCACGCCGGTTACCGCGTCTATCCCTGCGCCGACGGCCGCGTGGCCGTGGCCGCGCTGGAACCGCATTTCGCGGCGCGGCTCTGCGAGGCGGCGGCAATCGCTTCGCGCGACATGACGGCGCCGGCCACGCACGAGGCGCTCGCCGCCTGGCTCGCGACCCGCACGCGCGCCGAACTCGAAGCCATGAGCCGCGCGCGCGACGTGCCGCTGCTCACGATGGCCGGCTGATTCAGCGCGCCGCGCCGTCGCGCTGCCGGTCTTCGCGCTTCAGTGCGAGATAGGTATCGAGGTCCACTTCATGCAGCTGGCGCGGGTACTGCTCCACCGCTGCGAACCAGCGGCGCTGGCGGCGCTCGGCCTGGTCGGGGCCCGGCGCGGCGAGGTAGGCGTCGAGCGTCAGGAAGTAGCGCATCGCGTTGCGCTCCACCAGCCCGCGCAGGCCCTGGATGTATTCGGGCTGCCCTTCCGGCGTCTTGCCCACCACGGTGAAGCCCACCTTGTCGCTGCCGAAAGTCGCCAGGTAGGCCGTGGTGCCCAGTCGCACCATCGCATTGTGGTCGTAGCTGTAGCTGAAATGCAGGAAGCTCCTGCGCTCGTCGAGCGCCACGGCCTGCAGCGTGACGCGGTAGTTGCTGGTGCCCAGCGGCCCGCTCTCGGCTGTGAGCTCGACCGACATGTACTCGGGCGTAGCACTGGCCAATCGGTAGACGAACGGCAGCTCGAAGGCCTGGTCGATCGGCTTGTCGTAGCGACGCACCACGTAGAGCGTCAGCATTTCGCCGCCTTGCGGGCCACTGGCCGTGCGGCAGCGCCGGTTGTTGATGTGCAGGGTCAGCACGCCGCACCAGTGGGCCGATCCCTTGAGCGTGGCGCTGATCGCCGACAGCGGATGTTCGACCACCGCGTAGACGTCACCCTGCAGGCCGTCGGGCGTCTCCATGGAATCGAGCTGCACGGGGCGCCCGAAACTGCTGTGCTCGAGCTTGTCGCTCATACGCTGGTACGTGGCGCGCAGCGCCTGGGCGGAAGAGTTTTCAGGTGCGGCGGCAAGCGCCTGCAGCGAGGCCGCGAGCAGCAGCGCTCCGGCCAGGGTGCGCGTCCATGAAGCCGGCAGGGAGGGAGAGCTGCTCATGGACCACACCATACAGCGGAGTGCCCCGCCCTCGCCTTAAGTCGGACGATTCAATCGGACAACAAGGGCCTGCTGCGCCGCACCAACAGCAGCATCGCACCTCCCAGCAGCAAGGCTCCGGCCCACTGGCGCGGCGTCATCGGCTGCGCGAACAGCGCCGCGGCCAGCAAGGCGGCCACCAGCGGCTCGATCAGCGTGCCGACAACCGCCGCAGTCGGCGACAGGCGCCGCGCGCCCCATGCGAAGGCCAGATAGGCCACCGAGGTCGTCACCACGCCTGTGTAGCCCACGCCCAGCCATTGCGCGCCCCCGGCCGGCCAGGTGATGCCGGAGGGCCACGCGACAGCGAGCATGCACAACGCCGCCACCGTCATGCCCCAGGCCGAAGCCCTGACAGCGGGCACCCGCGCAGGCATGCGCGCGTTGCCCAGCACCACCATCGCATAGCAGAAGGCCGAGCCCAGCGACCAGGCCACGCCGGCCGCGTGCCCCGGCGCCAACGGGCCCCATCCTCCGGCGGGCATCACCAGCAGCAGCACGCCCATCAACGCGAGCAGCAGCCCTGCGATCAGCCTGCGGCCGAGGCGCTCATAGCCTCGCAGCACCGATACCAGCGCGACGATCACCGGCGCGCAGCAGATCGAAATGACGGTCGGCAGCGCCGCCCCCAGATGCTCGATGCCTACGAACCAGCAGCTCACGTTGAGCGCCATGGCCGCGCCGGTGGCCAGCATCTGCAGGCGCTCCCGGCTGCTCAGATCGGCCCAGCCGGCAACGGGCATCGCGGGCGTCCGCCAATGCAGCCACCAGAGCAGCGGCAGCCCGAGGGCGAAGCGCGCCAGCGACAGGCTCTGCGGCGCGATGCCGCCATCGATAAGGAATTGCGCCACCAGCGCACCCGCGCCCCACAGGGCGCCGGCCAGCAGCACGCCGCCCCAGGCCAGGGCGGCAGACGTTCTTGCGTTCATTGTGAAAGTTCTTTCTCCATGACGCCCGCCATGGCCGATCGGTTCGGGATCGGATTCAGGGAGCGGGCGTGACCATCCGAGCCACCGGCCGGCCCAAGGGGCACGAACGGCGGCGACCACTTGCGGGTCTGAGCGCGGCGCTTGAAAAGCGCGCGTCAGCTGCGGGTCGCGGAGGGAGGAGAACGGTGCTGGGCCATGTCGCGTATCTTAGGCCCCCACACTTCTTTCGAGGAACAGCACATGCCACTCGTTCGGATCGAGCTTTCCAACAACGGCCCCGAAGCCCTTGGCCCAGCCATCGGCGATGTCGTCTACCAGGCCATGCGGGACACCATCAACGTGCCGGAGCACGACAAGTTCCAGGTCATCACGCGCCACGCCGCGCACGAGCTGGTGCATCCGGCGAGCTACCTCGGCGTGGTGTATTCGCCGGGCTTCGTGCTGATCCAGGTCACGCTGAACCAGGGTCGCACGACGGAGATGAAGAAGGCTTTCTACAAGCAAGTGGCCGACGACCTGCACGGCCAGTTGGGCATCCGGCGCGAAGACGTGTTCATCAACCTCATCGAGGTGGTGAAGGAGAACTGGTCGTTCGGGAACGGCGAGATGCAGTACGCATAGCAGCGAGAATCCCGCCGATGAAACGTCAGGGCACACTCGTTCGATGGGAGAAGGAACGGGGCTTCGGCTTCATCCGCTGCCCCGAAATTTCCGCCGATGTGTTCGTGCACCTGCGCGACTTCACCGACCGGAGCGCTGCGCCGCAGGTCGGCATGAGCTTGAATTTCGAGGAGATCCATGTGGGTGGCAAGGGGCCGCGCGCGGTGGCGGTTCAAGCGGCAGGTGCACAACAGAAGCGTTCACAACGGCGGCCGCAGCAGCAACCGCAACGCCGTTCTTCCTCTTCGGTCTCTTCCTCGCTGCCGATGACACTGCTGCTGATCGGCTACGCCGGGCTACTCGGCTACGGCGCGTGGACTGGGCGAATCCCGCCGATCGCGCTCGGCGTGTCGTTGCTGCTCAGCCTGCTGACCTTCTTCGTCTACGGCTTCGACAAGAACGCGGCTGAAGCGGGTCGCTGGCGCACTGCGGAGAACACCTTGCACCTGCTCTCACTGATCGGGGGCTGGCCGGGCGCGTGGATCGCGCAGCAGCTGTTCCGCCACAAGGTGAGCAAGACGAACTTCATGGCAGTCTATTGGACGACGGTGCTGGCGCACATGGCGGCCGTGGGAGCCTGGGTCGGCAAGCTCGTGCCAGCTCTGTAAGGTTGCTCAGCGCGGCTTGCGGATGCTGCCGCGCACCGGGCCGGCGGCTTTGCGCGAGGCCGGACCCGAACCGTTGTCGCGCGGCGGCAGGCCGGTGTGCTGGGTGAGGATGCGACCCTTCGAAGGCTTCACCGGCGTCAGCTTGACCGGCGCGGCCTTGGCCACGGCCGGTGCGGCCGTCGAATTCTTGCGCCGCGCGCTGGTGTAGCCGCCGTCGGTCAGCGGCTGCCACGTTGGAATGAGGTGGTGCTTGCCATTGCCGATCAGGTCGGCGCGGCCCATGCTCTTGAGCGCCTCGCGCAGCAGCGGCCAGTTGTTGGCGTCGTGATACCGCAGGAAGGCCTTGTGCAGGCGGCGCCGCTTGTCGCCGCGCACGATGTCCACCGTCTCGCTCTCGCGCGTGATCTTGCGCAGCGGGTTCTTGTTGGTGTGGTACATCGTCGTCGCCGTGGCCATCGGGCTCGGGTAGAACGTTTGCACCTGGTCGGCGCGGAAGCCGTTCTTCTTGAGCCAGATCGCGAGGTTCATCATGTCCTCGTCGCTGGTGCCCGGATGCGCGGCAATGAAGTACGGAATGAGGTACTGCTTCTTGCCAGCCTCGGCCGAGTACTTCTCGAACATCTGCTTGAACTTGTCGTAGCTGCCGATGCCGGGCTTCATCATCTTGGTGAGCGGGCCCTGCTCGGTGTGCTCGGGCGCGATCTTCAGGTAGCCGCCGACGTGGTGCTGCACCAGCTCCTTCACGTACTCGGGCGACTGCACGGCCAGGTCGTAGCGCAGGCCGGAGCCGATGAGAATTTTCTTGATGCCCTTCAACGCACGTGCCCGGCGATAGATCTTGATGAGCGGGTCGTGGTTGGTGTTGAGGTTCGGGCAGATGCCCGGGTACACGCAGCTGGGCTTGCGGCAGGCCGATTCGATCTCGGGCGACTTGCAGCCGATGCGGTACATGTTGGCCGTGGGGCCGCCCAGGTCGGAGATGGTGCCGGTGAAGCCCTTGACCGAGTCGCGGATGGCCTCGACCTCCTTGATGATCGAGTCTTCCGAGCGGCTCTGGATGATGCGGCCTTCGTGCTCGGTGATCGAGCAGAAGGTGCAGCCGCCGAAGCAGCCGCGCATGATGTTCACGCTGAAGCGGATCATTTCCCACGCGGGGATCTTGGTCGCGCCGTCGTGGCTGCCGTTCTCGTCGGCATAGCGCGGATGCGGGCTGCGCGCGTACGGCAGGTCGAACACGTGGTCCATCTCGGCCGTGGTGAGCGGAATGGGCGGCGGGTTGATCCACACGTCGCGTGCCGTGGCGCCCTCGCCGTGCGCCTGCACCAGCGCGCGGGCGTTGCCGGGGTTGGTCTCGAGGTGCAGCACGCGGTTGGCGTGGGCGTAGAGCACCGGGTCGCTGCGCACCTGCTCGTACGACGGCAGGCGGATCACCGAATGGTCGCGCGGGGGAACCTTGATTCTTGCCCGCACGGCCAGCGCCGGGTTGGGCACGAAGTTCAGCGGCTTGATGGCGGGGTTGACGACCGAACCGGCAGCGGAGCCGGCAGCTTCTGCTGCCTTGGCGACGGCTTCGGCCTCGTCTTCCTTCGCGCAGGTCGCGCCGTTGGCCTTGGCCTGGTCGGACACCATCAGGTACGGGTTGACATGCGCTTCGACGCGGCCGGGTTCGTCGACGCTGGTGGAATTGATCTCGAACCAGCCTTCGGGCGTTTCGCGCCGCACGAACGCGGTGCCGCGCACGTCGGTGATCTGCTGCACCGGCTCCTTGGCGGCCAGGCGGTGCGCGATCTCGACGATGGCGCGCTCGGCGTTGCCGTACAGCAGCAGGTCGCACTTCGAATCGACGACGATCGAGCGGCGCACCTTGTCCGACCAGTAGTCGTAGTGGCCGATGCGGCGCAGCGAACCTTCGATGCCGCCGAGGATGATCGGCACGTCGTTCCAGGCTTCCTTGCAGCGCTGCGAATACACGATGGCCGCGCGGTCGGGGCGCGAGCCGCCGACGTCGCCGGGCGTGTAGGCGTCGTCGCTTCGGATCTTCCGGTCCGCTGTGTAGCGGTTGATCATCGAATCCATGTTGCCGGCGGTCACGCCGAAGAACAGGTTCGGCTTGCCCAGCGCCTTGAAGGGCTCTGCGCTCTGCCAGTCGGGCTGGGCGATGATGCCCACGCGGAAACCCTGCGCCTCCAGCATGCGGCCGATGACCGACATGCCGAAGCTGGGGTGGTCGACGTAAGCGTCGCCGGTGACCACGATGATGTCGCAGCTGTCCCAGCCGAGCGCTTCCATTTCCTTGCGCGAGGTCGGCAGGAACTTGGCCGTGCCGAAGCGGGCAGCCCAGTACTTGCGGTAGCTGGTCAGCGGCTTGGCGGCACGTGCAAAAAGGGAGACGTCGACGGGGGCGTTCATCGGTAGGAATTGACAGCGCCATGCCGGCGCCGTTGTGGGCAACCCTCGATTTTAGGGTTTTCCACCATGCCTGTCGCGACAAACATCCTGTGACCCGGTCGTCGCAAGGCCTTCAATTGATTGCCCAAGTCAAATAATTTGATGACAATGGCAACCATGTCCACCCCGTCTCCAACCGTCGATCCCGCCTCCGTCAAGGCAATCCGGCAGTTCAACCGCTTCTACACGCGCCGCATCGGCGCCCTCGATCCTTACCTCGGCAGTGCCATGTCCCTGACCGACGTGCGCGTGCTGTACGAGCTGGCGCACCGTGAAACGGCCGTCGCCAGCGAGATCGGCCGCGACCTCGGGCTCGATGCGGGCTACATGAGCCGCATCCTGCGCCGCTTCGAAAATGAGGGCTGGCTTTCGCGCGAGCCGCATCCGCGCGATGCGCGCCAGAGCGTGTTGCGCCTGACCGACGCCGGCCATGCCGCATTCGCGCCGCTGCAACAGAAATCGCGCGAAGAAGCCGCCGCCCTGCTCGCCCCGCTGATGCCGGCCCAGCGCCAGCAGCTGGTGCAGGCCATGGGCACGATGCAAGCGCTGCTCGACTCCGAGGCGCCGCCCGCGAAGCTGCAGGCGGCCGTGCTGCGCGACCCGGCGCCCGGCGACATCGGCTGGGTGGTGCAGCAGCACGGCGAAATCTATGCGCGCGAGTACGGCTGGAACAGCGAGTTCGAGGCTCTGGTGGCCGGCATCGCGAGCGAGTTCCTGCTCAAGTTCCAGCCCGAGTGGGAGCGCTGCTGGATCGCCGAACTCAACGGCGAGCGCGTAGGCGCAATCTTCGTGGTGCGCAAGTCGGCCACGGTGGCGCAGCTGCGCATGCTGATCCTGGCGCCCGCCGCGCGCGGGCTGGGCCTGGGCGGCAAGCTGGTGGACGAATGCATCGCCTTCGCGCGCCGCAAGGGCTACAGGAAGATGGTGCTGTGGACCAACAGCTGCCTGTCGGCCGCGCGCGGCATCTATGCGAAGCGCGGCTTCCAGCTCGCCAAGTCGGAGCCGCACGAGAGCTATGGCCAGCAGCTCGTGGGCGAGACGTGGGAGTTGAAGCTGTAGCGCTTGCCTTGCTCCTTCCCCCTCTGGAGGAAGGCTGGGATGGGGGCAGGCCTTCGATCAAGCGCCACGCTTGAATGAGCGCCCTCGCGCCCCCACCCCGGCCCTCCCCCAGAGGGGGAGGGAGAAAAATCACTGCATAAACCAGCCGTGGCTCACGACGAGCGACTGGCCCGTGAGCGCATTCGTCGGGAAACCCGCGAACAGCAGCGCCACGCGCGCCACGTCCTCCGTGGTCGTGAACTCGCCATCCACCGTTTCCTTCAGCATCACGTTCTTGATGACTTCCTGCTCGCTGATGCCCAGCGTCTTGGCCTGCTCGGGAATCTGCTTCTCCACCAGCGGCGTGCGCACGAAGCCCGGGCAGATCACGTTGGCGCGCACGCCGTGCTTGGCGCCTTCCTTCGCGACCGTCTTTGCGAGGCCGATGAGGCCATGCTTGGCCGTTACGTAGGGCGCCTTCAGCAGAGAGGCTTCCTTCGAGTGCACCGAGCCCATGTAGATCACGCTGCCGCCGCGGCCCTGCGCGTACATGTGCTTCAGGCAGGCCTTGGTGGTGAGGAAGGCGCCGTCGAGGTGAATGGCGAGCATCTTCTTCCAGTCGGCGAAGCTGAACTCCTCCACCGGGTGAACGATCTGGATGCCGGCGTTGCTGATCAGGATGTCGATGCCGCCGAAGGCCGCAGCGCCCTCTTCGACCGAGGCATTGACCTGGTCTTCGTTCGTCACATCGACGGCCACACCGATGGCCTGCGCGCCCGTGGCCTTGAGCTCGGCCGCGGTAGCGTCGGCCGCTTCCTTGTTGAGGTCGGCAATGATGATCTTCGCGCCTTCCTGTGCGAACAGGATGGCGATTTCCTTGCCGATGCCGCTGGCCGAGCCGGTGATGTAGGCGACCTTGTCCTTGAGTTGCATGGTGAGTTCCTTGGATGAGGGTTGGGTGGGAAAGAGGCTGCAGGAGTCAGGCGAGATAGTCGTGCTCGACGGTGCCCAGCGCCAGCGTCATGTCGGCGATGTAGTGCACCGCGGATTCAACCTTGCGCACCGGCAGGTCGGCCACCGGCGCCAGCGCATGGGGATGCAATTCGAGCGAAGCCGGGCCGGCCCACGCGCCGTGCAGTGTGACGTCGACCATGTGATAACGCACCAGCTCGCAGATGCGGGCCGTGCCGTCGACGTGCGGAATGATCTTGAGCAGGAAATTCGGCTGTGCGATGCCCGCAAGGATGGGCTCGGGGTCGAGCGCGCGGTGCTTGAAGCCCATCGTGGCCTTGGCCACGCGCACCTTGCCGTAGTCGAGCGTGCCGACCACCACGTCGGTCTCGTAGTCGAGCACCGGCGAGGCCAGCTTCTTCGGAAAACCCCAGAGCTCGCGGCCGCCCGCAATGGGCGGATGGTCGTCGAGGTACATCGCGTGCACGTACGAGCCCTTCTCCACGCCCCTGGCGGTGCGCAGTTGCACCGGGATGACCTGGCCCGACTCGGTGTAGTCGCCAAAGCCGGTGGAATCGGGCATGCGGATGAACTCGTACTTCACGAGCGGCTCGACCACTTCGAGCGGCTCGGGCACCACGGCGCGCAGGGCATCCATATCGGTGCGGTAGGTGACGATGAGAAATTCGCGCCGCACGAACCGGTACGGGCCGGGCGGAAAAGCGGGACTGGTCAGCGGCATCGCGAATGCCGTTCGCCGCACGTCTTCAATGTTCATGGACATTCCTCCTGTTGAAGTGGCAGCCAGTCTGGCGCCGGTTTCTTAGCCGCGGCTGAATCGAGACATCTTCATCGTCATGGCGACAGGCCCGGCCGCTTGACGCGCCCCGCGCCGTGTTCGCCGAGGTCGAAGGTGGTCACGCCGTTGACCGTGGCGTCGGCGCGCAGGGTTTCGGGGTGGGCCAGCGTGTTGCGCATGTCGCGTGCGCCCGATTCCCAATGCTCTTCCACCGCGGCGCGCGAGAACTCGTAGTCCTTCGACTCCAGCTCGTAGGGCTTGTCGCGGTAGATCAGGTGGAAGATGTCGATCGGCTGGTGCGTCAGCTGCGACTGCACCGCGAGCACGCTCGGGTCGTTGCGCAGGCTGGCCGGCAGCTTGGAGATCAGGTCGGCAATGGCCTGCTGCAGGTTCATGTTGGCGGCCAACGCATCGGTGTTCATGCGGGTGCGGCTCGAATACGTGATGTCCTTCTGCCGCTCCATCACGCCCGCCATGGTGCGCGGCATTTCGCCACGCGCATTGAACAGGTCGACTTGCAGCACCACCAGCGGTTCGGAACGCGGGTGCGTGTCGAGCACGTACTGCAGCGGCGTGTTCGACACGATGCCGCCGTCCCAGTAGTCGTCGCCGTCGATGGTGACCGGAGCGAAGCCCGGCGGCAGCGCGCCGCTGGCCATGATGTGCTCGGGGCCGATGCGCTGGCGCGTGTTGTCGAAGTACACCGAGTTGCCGGTGCGCACATTGACCGCGCCCACGCTGAAGCGCGCTTCGCAGGCGTTGATGCGGTCGAAGTCCACCAGCCGTTCGAGCGTGGCCTTCAGCGGCAAGGTGTCGTAATAGCTCAGCAGCGGCGCCGCGCCGCCCATCAGGAAGGCCGGCGAGTAGCGCGGTTCGAAGAAGCCCGGAATGCCGAGCAGCGAGGCCATCGTCGCGCTGTACTGGTTCTGCGTGGCCCGGTCGCCGAGCCATGAAGGCAGGCGCTGCGAAGGACCCGAAGACACCAGGTGCCAGAACTCGCGCAGCCGGTCGACCCGGCGTTCGGGCGCATTGCCCGCGATCAGCGCCGCGTTGATGGCGCCAATGGAAACGCCGGCGATCCAGTGCGGCTGCAGTTCGGTTTCGCTGAGCGCTGCATACACGCCGGCCTGGTAGGCGCCGAGCGCACCCCCGCCCTGCAGCACCAGCGCCTTGCGGGCGGTGCGCATGTCTTCGCGGCGCGAAGCGAATGGGTCGAGGGGTTTGGAGGCGGCACGGATTTTCTTCTTGGATGGTGTCGTCATTCGTTCATTTGACACCAGCCCCGCGACGCCAACCTGACCAGGGCTTGCCGCCCCGGAACGATGTCACATCTTCGGCAGCATCTGTCCGCGGATCTCGCCACCCGGGTTGGCGGCGGTGTGCACGTTGGCGTACCACTTGCCCGCAGCCAGGTCGGCGGCCTGTGCCGGCGTGAGCGTGGCCTGGCCTTCGATCGGGCTCGCCGGGTTGGCGAAGGGCAGCACCACGCCGGCATTCGCGCCGGCGGCGGCCGGGCCGTGGAAGTGCGCCATGGTGGCCGGGCCGCTCAGGCCGGTGTAGGTGATCTTGTACTTGAGCACGTTGGTGTCGCGGTTGAGCCAGGCCTCGGCCATGCCGCTGCCGCGCGTCATGTTGGGCGGGACTTCGCTGGCCGCGTTCATCGCGCCGCTGAAGCTCGCGACATTCGACTTCGACATCATTCCGCAGCCGACCAGCGCGGCACTGGCCACCGCGGTGACGAGAGCTGCGCGCAAAAGGGTGCCATATTTGGTCATGAGCTTGATCTCCTGAGTTATGAAAACCTCCACAGCATAGGCAGCGCCGCGGTTCTTGTCTTGTCGGCCACCACCCCGACTTTGATGGCGCCCAGGCGGCTGGAAGAGAATGCGGCGATGAGTTCCACCTCCCTCCCCAGCGCCCGCGACGTGGCCGATTTCTGGCGCGAAGCCGGCCCCGACCGCTGGTTTGCCAAGAATGATGCCTTCGACGCCGATTTCTCCGCCCGCTTCTCGCAAGCCCATCAGGCCGCAGCCCGCGGCGAACTCGACCACTGGGCGTCCGATGCCGAAGGTGCGCTGGCCCTGCTGGTGCTGCTCGACCAGTTTCCTCGCAACACCTGGCGCGGCAACCCGCACATGCTGGCTACCGATGGCAAGGCGCTGGCCGTGGCGAAGCAGGCGGTAGCTGCGGGCTTCGACCGGCAGTGCGAGCCGGCGCTGCGCCCCTTCTTCTACCTGCCCTTCATGCACTCCGAGGTGCTGGCCGAGCAGGAGCGCTCGGTCGAACTCAACGCGGCGCTCGACGCCAACACGCAGCGCTATGCAGTGCTGCACCGCGACATCATTGCGCGCTTCGGCCGTTTTCCGCACCGCAACAGGATGCTCGGGCGCAGCAGCACGGCGGAAGAACAGCGCTTTCTCGACGAAGGCGGCTTTGCCGGCTGAGGCTCAGGCGTCGTTGTGCGGCAGCGGCGCTTCGCGCGTCGGCGACGGATTCAGGTCGCCCGCGCCCTTGGTGTCCTTCATCGAGCCGTAGGTGCGCGCATAGACCCAGGTGAACTCGGCCCCCAGCAGGAAGATCTGCGCCGAGTAGTACACCCACACCAGCACCACCACCAGCGAGCCCGCGGCCCCGTAGCCCGAGGCGACGCTGCTCTTGCCGATGTACAGCCCGATGAGGTGCTTGCCCACGGTGAAGAGCAGCGCCGTGACGCCTGCCCCGATCCACACGTCGTGCCACTGCACCCTGGCGCGCGGCATGATCTTGTAGATCATCGCGAAGATCACCGTCACCATCGCGAAGCTGAAGACGAAGTTGACGGCCTGCGCCGCCGTCTCCCAGGCGCCGAACACCGGCGACCACCACTTGCCCAGCGCCGCAAGTGCCGCGCTCGCCACCAGCGACACCATGAGCAGGAAGCCGATGCCCATGATCATGCCGAACGACAGCAGCCGCACGCGCAGCAGGTTGAACAGCCCCTTGTTCTTGGCGCGGGCCGGCGCGCGCCAGATGCGGTCGAGCGCATCCTGCAGCTCGCCGAAGACGGTGGTGGCGCCCACCACCAGCAGCCCGACCCCGATCGCTGTCGCGACGATGCCCTCGGCCGGCTTGTTGACGGCCTGCAGCATGCCCTGCACCGCCGCCGCGCCCTGCGCGCCCATGAGCCCGGCGAGCTGCGCGAAGATCTCGCCGCGCGCGGCCTCTTCCCCGAACACCAGGCCCGCCACCGAGATCACGATCAGCAGCAGCGGCGCGATCGAGAACACCGTGTAGTACGCCAGCGCCGCGCCCATGCTCGGCGCGTAGTCGTTCGACCAGGAATTGAAGGCCCGCTGACAAAGATCGAAGAGTGCGCGCAGTTGCATGAGCATGCCGAAGTTTCTCAGTGAAGCCGCCCGGTGCCGTGTCAGTCCGTTGCCCGGCAAGTTGAAAGCCTGCCTACGATAATCGCTCCACATGCACCCGTCTCCCCCCGCCGCCCAGCCCCAATCGCCACGCGACCTGTTCCTTTCATTCACCTGGCTCGCGCTGCAGGGCTTTGGCGGCGTGCTCGCTATCGTCCAGCGCGAGATGGTCGAGAAGAAGAAATGGCTCACGCCCGAGCAGTTCCTCGAAGACTGGGCCGTGGCGCAGGTGATGCCGGGGCCCAACGTGATCAACCTCGGCCTGATGATCGGCGACCGCTACTTCGGCCTGCGCGGCGCGCTCGCCGCCGTGGCGGGCATGCTGGCCATTCCGCTGGTCGTCATCCTCGCGCTCGCGGTGCTGTACGCGCACTACGCGGGCAACCCTCAAGTGGCGGCGGCGCTGCGCGGCATGGGCGCAGTGTCGGGCGGACTGATTGCCGCGACCGGCATCAAGCTGGTGCCGCAGCTGCGCAAGCACCCGCTGGGCTTCGCGGCCTGCCTCGCCTTCATGGCGCTGGTGTTCGTGGCCATCGTGGTGCTCAAGATGCCGCTCGGCTGGGTGCTGCTGGTGGTGGGCGGCGTGGCCTGCGTGTGGACCTGGAAGAGAATCCCCGCATGAGCATCGCGATGCAATGGCACGACTGGCTGGCGCTGTTCGGGCAATACATGCTGCTGTCGCTGCTGTCGATCAGCGGCGCCATCACTACCGTGCCCGACATGCACCGCTACCTCGTGGCCCAGAACGGCTGGCTCACCGATGCGCAGTTCAGCTCCTCGGTCGCCATCGCACAGGCCGCGCCCGGGCCCAACGTGCTGTTCGTGGCGCTGATGGGATGGAACGTCGGCCTCAACGCGGGCGGCGGCATCGGCGCCGGGTTCCCAGCCTGGGCGCTCGGTTTCTTCGGCCTGACGGTCACCATGGTCGGCATCATGCTGCCCAGCACCACCCTCACCTACTTCGCCACGCGCTGGGGCCACCGCAACCGCACGCGGCGCGAGGTGCGCGCCTTCAAGCAGGGCATGGCGCCCGTGGTGGTGGGCTTGCTGATCGCCACCGGCTGGGTGCTGGCCGCCGGCAACCATGCCGGCGATGCGCCTGCATGGCACCTGTGGCTGCTGAGCGGCGCGACCGCGCTCATCGTCTGGCGCACGCGCATCCACCTGCTCTGGCTGCTCGGCGCCGGGGCGTTGCTGGGCGCCGTGGGCTTCGTCTGACCGCTCTCTTTCGCATTCCTTCGTCTTACTCAGGAACACCTCGACATGTCGCAACTTCGTCCGCTCGGCCGCTCCGGCCTCCTGGTTTCCCCGCTCGCCTTCGGCGGCAACGTCTTCGGCTGGACCGTCGACGAAGCGGCGTCGTTCAAGCTGCTCGATGCCTGGCTGGACGCGGGGTTCAACTTCGTCGACACCGCCGACGTCTATTCGGCCTGGGTGCCGGGCCACGTCGGCGGCGAGTCCGAGACCATCATCGGCAAATGGCTCAAGCAGAGCGGCAAGCGCAACCGCGTGGTGCTGGCCACCAAGGTCGGCAAGCCGATGGGAGAAGGCAAGTCGGGCCTGTCGTCCGCGTACATCCGCGAAGCCGTCGAGGCCTCGCTCAAGCGCCTGCAGACGGACTACATCGACCTCTACCAGTCGCACGACGATGACGCCAACACGCCGCTCGAGGAGTCGCTCGGCGCCTTCGACAAGCTGATCAAGGAAGGCAAGGTGCGCGCCATCGGCGCCTCGAACTACAGCGCACCGCGGCTGGCCGAGGCGCTCGATGTGTCGGAGCGCCTGGGCATCGCGCGCTATGAAAGCCTGCAGCCGCTCTACAACCTGTACGACCGCGCGGTGTTCGAGGACGCGCTGGAGCCGCTGTGCCTGAAGCGCGAAGTGGGCGTGATCAACTTCTACGCGCTGGCCGCCGGCTTCCTCACGGGCAAGTACCGCACCGAGGCCGATGCGGCCAAGAGCGCGCGCGGCGCCAACACCACCAAGAAATACCTCAACGAGCGCGGCCTGCGCATCCTCGACGCACTCGACAAGGTGGCTCAGCAGTACAACGCCAAGCCGGGCCAGGTCGCCATTGCGTGGCAGATCGCGCGGCCGGGCGTGACGGCGCCCATCGCCAGCGCCACCTCCATCGGGCAGCTCGAAGAGCTCGTGGTCGCGACGCAGCTGAAGCTCGACGCAGGCACCATCGAAATGCTCGATCGCGCCAGCGCCGAAACCAAACCCGCAGCCTGAGCGGCCAACGGCAATGAGCGTGTTCGACTCCATCGCAGCCCCTGCGCTCGAGCACTTCGCCGACCTGCGCGTCGAGGTGGGCGTGCCGCAGGTGCTGGGCAGCAGCCAGCGCGGGCTGCGTCGCGTGGTGCCGATCACCGGCGGCGAGGCCATCGGCCACGGCTGGCGGGCGCGCGTGCTGCCGGGCGGCAGCGACTTCCAGTTGATCGTGAGCGACACGCTTTCGGAACTCGACGCACGCTACGGCCTCGAGACAGATGCGGGTGACCTCGTCTACGTGCAGAACCACGCTGTGCGCTCGGCCTCGCCCGAGGTGATGGGCAAGCTGCTGCGCGGCGAGCCGGTCGATCCGTCGCAGGTGTACTTCCGCTGCAGCCCGCGCTTCGAGACCGCGTCGCCTTCGCTGCGATGGATCAACGAGCGCATGTTCACCGGGGCCGGCGTGCGCCACCCTGCCGAAGTGGTGATGCGCTTCTACACGCTGGTCTAACCGTCTACCGGATTCAGCGGCGTCGCAAGAATGCGCTGGTAGAAGGCCACGTCGAGCCAGCGGCCGAACTTGAAGCCGGCCTGCCGCACGGTGCCCGAATGCTCGAAACCCAGGCGCTCGTGCAGCGCGATGCTGCCGGCGTTGGCGGCGTCGATGGCGCCGACCATCACGTGCACGTCGCGCGCCGTCGCCTCGGCAATGATCGCCTCCATCAGCGTGCGGCCAAGGCCTTCGCCGCGGTGCGCGCTGTCGACGTACACCGAGTGCTCCACCGTGTACTTGTAGGCGGGAAAGGCGCGGAAAGCGCCATAGCTCGCGAAGCCCAGCAGCTTGCCGCTGTCGTCCTCCGCGCCGATCACCGGGAAGCCGTTGGCGCGCTTGGCGGCGAACCACGCGACCATGTTCTCGGGCGTGCGCGGCTTGTAGTCGTACAGCGCGGTGGAGGTGGCGATGGCCTCGTTGAGGATGGCCAGGATGGCGGCGGCGTGGGCCTCCTCGGTGCAGGAGATGAGACGCATGGTTTTCCTCTTTGAAATTTCGTTCAATATAAGAGAATAATAATCTCATATGAGAAACGATCCAACGACAACCAGCGCGTCCGGCCCGGACATCGACACGCTCATCGCCGCCCGGCTGCTGGCGCTGCGGCAGGCGCAGGCGCTGAGCCTTGCGGACCTGGCAGAGCGTTCGGGTGTGAGCAAGGCCATGATCTCCAAGGTGGAGCGCGCCCAGAGCAGCCCCACGGCCGTTTTGCTGGGACGGCTGGCCGCCGGGCTCGGCGTACCGCTGGCGCAACTTCTCACCGAGGAGAGGGAGCAGCCGCAGCGGCTGCGCACGCGCGCCGAACAGGAGATCTGGCGCGACCCCATGGCAGGCTACCTGCGCCGGCAGGTAGCCGAGCGCCGCGGGGGCGGCGTCGAACTGGTCGAGGTCGAACTGCCGCGCTCGGCACAGGTCGACTACCCGCGCTGGAGCGGCAAGCCCTACCGGCAATGCCTGTGGATGCTCGAGGGCGCCCTCCGGGTCGACTACGGCGACGAGCGCTTCGAGCTCTCGCCCGGCGATTGCCTCGACTTCGGCGTCGACCGGCCGCTGGCCTTCAAGGCGCTGGGCCGCACCGGCTGCCGCTACCTGCTGGCGGCCAGTCCGGAGTAGCGCGGGCCTCGGGCGGCACCCGCAGGGTAGGCAAGCTCCCACATGCACAGTCGGCGCGCACCGGTGCGGCGGTTGGCACGGCCCGGGATACTGCAGCCATCGTGGCTTCCGAGGAACGACTATGTCTTTCGTGCTCTACCTGATCGGTTTCCTGATTTTCCTGGCCGGCCTCGCCTGGGGCGCCTCCGTGGCCGGCGTACCCTCGCTCTACATCGGCATCGGCGTGGTAATCCTGCTGGGCATCGGCATCTTCAGCGCGGTGAGCCGCACACGCAGCAAGGATCCTTCCTGAGTTCACGAAGGCTTCACGCCGCACGCACAGAGGGTCGCTAACTTCGCATGCGCATCGCGGAACGCGGTGCGCATTGCTTCAAGTCGGCGGCCTCCATGCACACCTCTTCTCCCAGTTCTTCTCCCAGTTTCTTTTCTCCCCTCTTTTCGCCTGCCTCTTCGGCAGCGCCTTCGCCCCTTCCCCCGGCCGACCACGTGGGCAGCCTCAAGGTCGACCTGCTCGTGGTGGGCGCGAGCTTTGCCGGCCTCGCCTGCGCGCGGGCGGCCGCCCTCGCGGGCCTCAGCGTGATGGTGCTGGAGAAGAAGGCCAGCGCCGGGGCCAAGCTCCACACCACGGGCATCATCGTCAAGGACGCGGTCGACAGCGTGCCCTGGCTGGCAGAGGTGCCGCCCGCGCTCGTGCGCCGGATCGAAGGGGTGCGCCTGTATGCGCCCAACATGCGCCATGTCGACCTGCACGCACCGGGCTACTGGTTCTGGGCCACCGACGCGCCAGCGCTGCTCGACTGGATGGTGGGTTCGGCGCGCGCCTGCGGCGTCGACGTGCGGCTGGGCACGCTGTTCGAGCAGGCGCTGTGGGTCAACGGACACTGGGAGGTGCCGGTGACGCAGGGACCCTGCATCACGGCCACCTACCTCGTGGGCGCCGACGGGCCCCATTCGCGCGTCGCCAAGGCGCTGGGACTATCGCGCAACACGCGCTTCCTCTACGGCATCGAGCACGAGTACCGGGGCGCGCGGATGGCGCCGGGCCTGCTGCATTGCTTCATCGACCGCAAGCTCGCGCCCGGCTACATCGGCTGGGCGCTCGAGGGCGTGGGCGTCAGCCAGATCGGACTGGCGCGCCGCGTGGCGCACAACCATGCCGGGGCGCTGAAGCTCGATCCCCTGCTGCGCAAGATCGCGCCGGTGGTAGCGCCCGGCGATGCGCCGCCGATCGCGGTGCGCGCGGGCATGATCCCGTGCGGCGGCGTGCTGCCGGTGGTGGCGCGGGAACGGGCGCTGCTGGTGGGCGATGCGGCCGGCATGGTGTCACCGGTGACGGCAGGCGGCATTCACACCGCGCTGCTGCACGGCCAGCGCGCGGGCGAGGCCGTTGCGCGCTTCGTGCGCCGCGAGGCCGGCGACCCCGCCACGTGGTTCGTGCGCAGCTACCCCGGCTTTCGCCTCAAGCGCACGCTGCGCTGGGCCTTCGACCACTTCCAGAGCGACTGGATGTTCAACCACCTGCTGGGAACGCCGCAGATGCGGCGGGTGGCTGAACTCATCTACTTCCACCGCAAGGGTGAGTCGTCGCCTGGGAACTAACCGAAAAGACGCTCAGGCGCCGCGTTGCCGCATCGCCTCGTAGAGGCACACGCCGCTGGCCACCGAGACGTTCAGGCTCTCGACCGCGCCGGCCATCGGGATGCTCACCAGTTCGTCGCAGGTCTTGCGCGTGAGCTGCCGCATGCCTTCGCCCTCGGCGCCCAGCACCAGCGCCAGCGGACGCTTGAAGTCGCTCTGGTAGATCGTGCCCGGGGCGTCGTCGCTGGTGCCCACGCACCAGACGTTGCGTTCCTTGAGTTCGTTCAGCGTGCGCGCGAGGTTGGTGACCATGAAGTACGGCACCGTCTCGGCCGCACCGCTCGCCACCTTGGCCACGGTGGCATTGATGCCGGCCGCGTGGTCCTTGGGGGCGATGACCGCGTGCGCACCGGCGCCGTCGGCCACGCGCAGGCAGGCGCCGAGGTTGTGCGGGTCGGTCACGCCGTCGAGCACCAGCAGCAGGGGCACGGTGCCGGCCTCTTCGAGGCCTTCGAGCAGTTCGTCGAGCGAGCGGACCTGTGCCACGGGTTCGACCCGCGCCACCACGCCCTGGTGGCCGTGGCTGCCGCTGAGCTTGGACAGCCGCAGGCCGTCGGCCTCGACCAGCCGCACGCCGGCTTCCTGCGCACGCGCGATGAACTGTTTCATGCGCGCATCGCGCCGGCTGGCGTCGAACATCACTTCGAGCACCGATTTCGGCGCGGTCTTGATGCGCACGCCCACGGCATGGAAGCCGAAGATCACTTTGGGAGAAGACATCCCCCGATTATCGAGTGCCGCGCGCCCCTGCCCTGAAGGCCCGTCAAGCGAGCGGCAAACCGCTGAGCGCGCGAGTGCGCTCGTCGTGCAGTTCCTGCACCGCCAGCGCACTCGGATGCACCTTCCCGCCATCGCCCACGCTCTCCAGGTACTGGCAGGCGGCATGGCCTTCGGCGGCCTTTTCATAGCGCGCGATCCAGGCGTCGCGCACGGGCAGCTTGTCGGGCGACACCGGCCACACGCCCGGCCGGGGCCGCATGTGGTCGCCGATGCCGATGCGCCAGGGCTTGGCGCTCACCCGGGCGCGAAAGCAGTTCTGGTTGCGGCACATGCGCGCGTAGACCTTGTCGACGCCCAGCGCCTGGAAACAGTCGGCCACCGCGGTGTCGGACGGGCTGAAGACATCGTGCATCGCCAGCACCCGGAAGCCCGCGGGCGTGCGGTAGATGCGCAGGTTCCAGTCAGGGTGCTGCTGCATGAAGCGCGCGATGCGCTCGGCCGCCTGCTTCTCCGGCACGGGGTTGCCGCTGGGCTCGCCGCGCTTCTTGCGCTGCCCGATGACCCAGGCCACGGCGAAGACCACGATGGCCGCGACCAGTCCACCCAGCCAGGTCTTGGCGGCCCAGCCGCCGACCACGCCTGCGATCAGCGCCGGCACCAGCGCAAAGCCAAACACGCTGCCGCGCAGGGGCTCCTCGAAATCCATGTCGACGAACAGCACATCGGGCGTATTGAGGCAGCGCGCGCCGTAGGTGTTGCGCGTGATGACGGTGTCGCCATGGCGCTCGACGATTTCCTCGCGGATCGGCATGCCGTCGGCGCCGTTGTAGGGCACCTTGCGCTCGCGGCGATCGAGCTTCTCGCCCTGGTGGACTATGCGGTCGAAGGCGTCGCGCGTGCGCTGGTCGGCATGCGCCTGCGCGGCGATCGGGCTCTCGTCGGACCAGCCGTAGCGGCGCACGGTGAACTGCTTGCCCGCGACACGCTCCTGGATGCGGCCTTCCGCCCAGAACTGGGGAACGATCATCGGTTCAAGCCCCTCTGCCGAAATACAGCCAGATCATGAGTGCGGCCATCGCGATGATCAACGCCGGCAGCCATCTGTAGCCACCGCCGTGCTCGCGGCCCGGTTCGTTCATCGAGCACCGGGGCATGTGCCGGGTCAGAGGGCCGAAGCCGATGCCCGACGGATCCTCGTGGTTGTCGACCAGCCGCTTCGACGCGGCCAGGCTCAGGCCGGTGGCTTCGCGGGTGAGGCGGATGGCCTCGATCTTGTTGCCCCGCGCCAGGGCCGCGAGCGCGGTGGAGGGCATCGCCGCGAAGCCGCGGTCCTGCCTTGCGGCAGTGGGCGCGCAGCGTCCGCAGGCGGCATCGCCGTCCCCTGCTTCCTGCCGGTCGGCGTAGCGATCCACGGCTTCCTTGGCCGCCTTGAGGTCCACGCCCGTGCGATTGCGCACGATCTTGATGGCCTCGATCATCCTGCCGCGCTGCAGCGCCAGGACGGCGTCCTGCGGAAGTTCCTCCATGGCTATCTCCTCGAGTTGACTCGCTATTCATTTGATAGCTTAGTGCGCTTGTCATGCGGGCGCCAGAGCCACTTTTTCATTAAGCGAGACGTGCCCGGCCTCGATCGTGATGCGGCGTTCGCACTGCGCCGCGATGCCGCGGTCGTGGGTGACGAGCACGAGCGTGGTGCCCAGTTCGCGGTTGAGGTCGAACATCAGCCGCATCACCTGCTCGCCGGTTGCGAAGTCGAGGCTGCCGGTGGGCTCGTCGGCCAGCAGCAGCGCGGGCTGGACCACGAAGGCACGGGCCAGCGCCACGCGCTGCTGTTCGCCGCCCGAGAGCACCTTGGGATAGTGGCCGAGCCGCTGGCCGAGCCCGACGCGGCCGAGCATTTCGGTGGCTGCCTTGCGGGCGTCCTTGCGGTTGGCCAGCTCCAGCGGAAGCATCACGTTTTCAAGCGCGCTGAGGTTGCCGAGCAGTTGGAAGCTCTGGAACACGAAGCCCACACGCTGCGCCCGGACCGCTGCACGCTCGTCCTCGTCGATGGCGAAGATGTCCTCGCCGGCGATGCGCACCGTGCCACGCGTGGGCGTGTCCAGCCCCGCGATGATCGACAGCAAGGTGCTCTTGCCGGAGCCCGAGGCGCCGACGATGGCAGCGGTTTCCCGCGCGCCGAGGGTGAAATCGATGTCCTGCAGAATGTCCAGCGTGCCGGTCGAGTCGGTGACGGACTTGAAGACATGCTCGACGGCGACAATGGCATCAGACGGGGGTTGGGACATGGAAAGGCTTTGGTTTTGAATCGACGAGACTTTATCTTGACCACCGCCGCGCTCGGCAGCGCGGGGACATGGACGGCCGCGGCGCAGGCCCAGGCTGTGGCAACCGGCAAGCCGGTGATCCTGGTGCTCGGCGATTCGCTGAGCGCAGAGTACGGCCTCAAGCGCGGCGAAGGCTGGGTACCCTTGCTGGAAAAAAGGCTTGCGCAGCAGAAGATCCCGGCCACGGTGGTCAACGCCAGCATCAGCGGCGACACCAGTTCCGGTGGGCGCGCCCGCTTTGCGTCGCTGCTCGCGCAGCACAAGCCCAGCCACGTGGTGATCGAGCTCGGCGCCAACGACGCCTTGCGCGGCCTGCCGCTCTCGGACACGGAAAGCAACCTGCTGCAGATCGCCAGGGCCGCGCAGGCTGCGGGCGCGAAGGTGCTGATCGTCGGCATCCAGGTGCCGCCGAACTATGGCGGCGACTACACGCGGCGCTTCGAGGCGGTGTTCTCCAAGGTGGCGGGCACCACCAAGTCCGCGCTCGTTCCCTTCCTGCTCAAGGGCGTGGCCGATGCGCCCGATGCGCTCTCGCTGTTCCAGGCCGACCGCATCCATCCGACGGCCGCAGCACAACCGCAACTGCTCGACAACGTCTGGCCCGAATTGCGCAAGCTGCTGCCCAGGTAATGGAAAAAGCCGCCGCAGGCACAGGCCTGCGGCGGCTTCTTCTCGATCGGTACGCCAGGAGCGGATCAACCGTTCTTGGTGGGCAACTCGGGCACGGTGGGTGGATCGCGTTCGAGCGAGGCCATGTCGGTTTCCGGGTCTCCGGGGGCCAAGCCGTCGCTGCTCGGGCTGAGTTTGCGGTTCGCCTTTTCCCGGAGCTTCTCTTCCTTCTTTTTCTTCTTGGCCAGCTCTTTCTGGCGCTTCTCGTAGCCGTAATTGGGTGTTGCCACTGCTTCTCCTTGGGCGAGGCAGTCAGGGTGACTGCACGTGGCCTACTGTAAGCGATAACGGTGCGGTCTCGAGACGGTACCCCATGACGCTCGCAGGGAGCGCGAATCGATTTCTTACATCCGCGCCAATGCCTGCTGCAGGTCGGCGCGCAGGTCTTCCACGTCTTCGAGGCCGATGGAAAAACGAACGAGCGTGCCCTTGTAGGGCCAGCGTGCCACGCCGGCGTCGCGCATCAGGCCGATGTCGTAGGGCACCACGAGGCTGATCGGACCGCCCCACGAGTAGCCGAGGCGGAACAGCCGCAGGCTGTCGCAGAAACGATCGACCTGCTCGGTGCTGTAGCGCTCGTCGAATACCACCGAGAACAGGCCGGCCGCGAGGTCGGTGGCACCGCACAGCGCACGCCAGTGGGTGTGGCCCGGCGAGTCTTCGAGCGCGGGGTGCAGCACCTGCGCGATCTCCTCGCAGCCGTTGAGCCAGCCGGCCAGTTCGCGCGCCGAGCGGTCGTGCGCGGCATAGCGCAGCGCGATGCTGGGCAGCGAGCGCAGCAGCGTTTCCACGTCGCCCACGCCGATGCCCCAACCCATGCGCATGTGCGTGAGCTTGAGCGCGCGGTGCAGCCGCTCGTCGCGCGTGATCACGCTGCCCATGAGCACGTCGCCGCCGCCGCTCGGGTACTTGGTGAGCGCGTGCACCGAGATGTCGACGCCCTGCCCGCTGCCGTTGAAATCGAAGGGCGCGAAGGCCAGGCCCGCGCCCCAGGTGTTGTCGAGCGCCGTCATCACGCCGCGCGCGCGGCAGACGTTCACGAGCGCGGGCAGATCGGGAAACTCCATCGTCACCGAGCCGGCCGCCTCGACCCAGACCAGCCGCGTGCGGTCCGACAGCTTGGCCGCGAGGTCGGCCGGGTTCATCGCGTCGTACAGGCGATGGGTGATGCCGAAGTTCGCCAGTTCGCCGGTGGCCAGCGCCTTGTTGGGTCCATAGGCGTTGTCCGGGATCAGCACCTCGTCGCCGGTCTTGAGGAAAGCGAACGAGACCAGCGAGATGGCCGCCAGCCCGCTGGGCACGAGCAGACACTCGGTGCCGCCTTCGAGCGTGGCCAGGCGCTCTTCCAGCGTGAAGGTGGTGGGCGTGCCGTGCAGGCCATAGGTGTAGCCGGCCTTGGTGCGCCAGTCGCGCGCGCGCATGGCGGCCACGTCGGCGAAGAACACCGTCGATGCCTTGAAAACGCCGGGCTGCGGCGCAGCGAAGGTGGCGGGCGGAACGTAGGGGTGGTGGATCAGGGTCGTGGAAGGCTTGCTCATGGGTGGATGCTATCGCGGCCGGCCCGGTGCCTCCGGCAAGCGTTCCATCGCACAATGCGCGGATGGGCCAGAGCCCGCTTCATGGAAGAAGCCCGCGACCGTGCAACTGACGCGCCTTGCCCCTTCTCACCTGCGGCCCTTCGTGCGGCTGATGTGGGCCTCGTCGCCCGGGGGCAAGCCTGCCGAGCGCCCGGGTGCGCGCGAGCATGTGCTGCCCACCGGCGGCATGCACCTGGTCTTCCGGCTCTCGGGGCCGCCATTGCGCCTGTTTCGCGACGATGCCGATGCGCAGGGCTTCACGGTGGGCTACGCCATGGTGGGCGGCACCCGCTCGGCCTTCTTCGTGCGCGATGTGTCCGTCGCGACGCGTTCGGTCGGCGTCATGCTGCAGCCGGGCGCGGCCAGGGCGCTGCTCGGGGCGCCCGAAGATGCGCTGGCCAGGCGCCACACCCCGCTCGAAGCGCTCTGGGGTGCCGATGCGGGCTTCGCGCTCGAACAGCTGCACGGCACCGACTCGCAGGCGCGGCAGCTCGCCATCGTCGCTGCCCTGCTGAGCGCGCGCCTTGCCTCGTCCTCCGTGCATGGCCTGCACCCCGCGGTGGCGCAGGCACTGGCCCGCATGTCCAGCGCGAGTGCCAACGACAACGACGGGCAAGCCGGCGCCATCGGCGAACTGGTGAAGCAAAGCGGCTACAGCCACCGGCGCTTCATCGCGCTCTTTCGCGGCATGACCGGCCTGGCACCCAAGCAGTACGCGCGCATGCTGCGCTTCGACCGCGTGATCGGCCAGTTCGCCACCGCCCCGGCCCAACGCTGGGTCGAGCTGGCGCTGCAGGCCGGCTACAGCGACCAGGCGCACTTCAACCGCGATTTCCTGGCGATCGCCGGCATGTCGCCGCAGTCGTACCGGCGGGCGGCACCGACGTCCTCGCGGCACGTGCGGATCTGAGCGGCCTGCTACGCCCCCGCAGGTCAAATTTGTTCAAGACCTGATCTGCGGCGAGCGCCAGAATCGCGCCCATCTCAACCCGAAGGGACAACAAACCATGGCCATCCACGAGCTGTTTCCGTACCTCTGCGTCCACGATGCCGGCGCAGCCATCGAGTTCTACTGCAAGGTCTTCGAGGTGAAGGAGATCTTTCGCCTGACCGAACCCAGCGGGCGCATCGGCCACGCGGAGCTAGACTTCCACAACGGCGCGATCCTGATGATCTCGGACGAATTCGCCGAGTTCAACATCCACAGTGCGAAGACGCTGGGCGGCACGGCCGTCACGCTGCACCTGCATGTGGACGATGCCGACACGTTGGTGGCGCGCGCAGTCGCTGCAGGCGCCATGCTCGACATGGCACCGCAGGATCAGTTTTACGGGGAACGCTCCGGCGTTTTTCGCGACCCCTTCGGCCATCGCTGGAACGTGGGGCACAGCATCGAGAAGCTGACGCCGGAAGAAATGCAGCGGCGCTACACCGAGATGCTCGGCGGCGCCGGCTGAGAGATCAGACCGACCACTTCTCGATCAGCTTCTCGGCGCCGAGCGAGTCATAGCCTTCGAAGGGCTGGTGGATCCAGGGGTTGGTGGGCAGGAATTCCACCTGGTAGTCGGGCGTGAAGGTCGACAGCGCCTTGGTCCAGATCACTGCGCTGCGCAGCTCGGTGATGGGCGGATAGTTGTTGCGCAGCATGTCCATCACGGCATGCAGCGTATGGCCCGAATCGGCCAGGTCGTCGACCAGCAGCACCTTGCCAGCGATCTCGCCCTTGGGTGTCGTGATGAAGCGCGCGATGTCGAGATGGCCCTGCACCGTGCCCGCGTCAGCGCGGTACGAGCTGGTCGACATGATGGCCAGCGGCTTGCTGAAGATGCGCGAGAGCACATCGCCAGGGCGCATGCCGCCGCGCGCCAGGCACAGGATGGTGTCGAACTGCCATTCCGACTGGTGCACCTTGATCGCGAGCTTCTCGATCAGGTTGTGGTACTCGTCGTAGCTGACGTAGAGATGCTTGCCGTCTTCGGTCAACATGGGTCTTTTTTCCTCTTCAGTCGGCCAAGTAGGGGTGGCGCATCATGATCGTGTGGTCGCGATCCGGGCTGGTCGACACCATGTGGATCGGCACACCGGTGATCTGCTCGATGCGCTGCAGGTACAGGCGCGCATTGATCGGCAACTTGTCGTACTGCGTGACGCCCACGGTGCTCTCGGTCCAGCCTTCGAGGGTTTCGTAGATCGGCGTGCAGCGCTCGATCTCGTCCGCGCCCATCGGCAGGATGTCAGTGGTTTCGCCGTCGAGTTCGTAGCCGGTGCACAGCTCGAGCTTTTCGAGGCCGTCCAGCACGTCGAGCTTGGTGATGCACAGGCCCGACAGGCCGTTGACCTGCGCCGAGCGCTTGAGCAGCGCGGCGTCGAACCAACCGCAACGGCGGCTGCGGCCGGTGGTCACGCCCTTTTCGGCGCCCACGGTGCTCATGTGATAGCCGGGGGTGCCGGGCGTGGCCCAGTCGAGTTCGGTGGGGAACGGACCACCGCCCACGCGCGTGCAGTAGGCCTTGGTGATGCCGAGGATGTAGTGCAGCATGCCCGGGCCCACGCCCGAACCGGCGGCGGCATTGCCGGCCACGCAGTTGCTGGAGGTGACGTACGGATAGGTGCCGTGGTCCACGTCGAGCAGCGTGCCCTGCGCGCCTTCGAACAGCAGGTTGGCGCCGTTCTTGTGCGCGTCGTTCAGTTCGCGCGAGACGTCGGCCATCATGGGCTTGAGCAGCTCGGCGTGCCTCATCGCTTCGTTGAAGACTTCGTCGAAATCGATGGCCGGCGCGCTCAGCACCTGCGTCAGCACGTGGTTGTGCAGGTCGAGCAGCACGCGCAGCTTGGTGGCGAAGCGCTCGGGGTGCTTCAGGTCCTGCACGCGCAGTGCGCGGCGTGCGATCTTGTCTTCGTAGGCCGGGCCGATGCCGCGGCCGGTGGTGCCGATCTTCTCGATGCCGCCCTTTTCGCGATAGGCCTCGCGCGCGATGTCCAGCGCGGCATGGAACGGCAGGATCAGCGGGCAGGCCTCGCTGATGCGCAGGCGCGAACGCACCTCGACGCCAGCCTTCTCCAACCCTTCGATTTCCTCGAACAGCTTGGCCGCCGACAGCACCACGCCGTTGCCGATGTAGCACTTGACGCCGGGCCGCATGATGCCGCTCGGGATCAGGTGCAACGCGGTTTTCACACCGTTGATGACCAGCGTGTGGCCCGCGTTGTGGCCGCCCTGGAAACGGACCACGCCCTGGGCGCTTTCCGTCAGCCAGTCGACCAGCTTGCCTTTGCCTTCGTCGCCCCACTGGGTGCCGACGACGACCACGTTTCTTCCGGTGGTTACGCTCATGCTCGTTCCATTACTTCAAAAATTCAGATCGCTCGGACACTCCACTGCCCTGCTTGCTCGACGAGCTCGCGGTCGCAGTGGAATTCATCGATTTCGCTGCCATGGCCCGGCAGCACGCAGACTACCGTTTCACCGGACTTGCGCAATTGGGCAATCGCCTGACGCAGGCCAGCCGCGTCGCTCCAGGGCGCGCGGATGGCGGCGCGCAGCGGGCGGGCCGGCAGCACGCCGACCAGCTCGCGCACGTCGAGGCTGAAGCCGACGGCCGGACGGTTGCGGCCGAACACGGCCCCCACTTCGTCGTAGCGGCCGCCGCGCACCAGCGAATCGGCCGCGCCGGGCACGTAGATGCCGAAGCGCATGCCGCTGTAGTACGCATAGCCGCGCAGGTCGGCCAGGTCGAAGCTGATCTGGCGGCCGGCCACGCCCTGGAGGCCGGCAGCGAGCTGTTTCAGGCCGGCCAGCGCGGCGCCCACGGCAGGCGTGCCCTTCAAGGCCTTGGTGGCCTCGTCGAGCACCGACGCGTCGCCGTACAGCTGGACCAGGGCGCGCAGCCCTTCGCGCGAGGCGGCGGGGAAGTCCTTGGTGAGCGAAGCGAGCTCGCTCGCGTCCTTGGCGGCCAGTGCGGCGTGCACCCGGGCGAGCGTGGCGGCATCGACCGGTACGCCGGCGAACAGCGCACGCACGATTCGGGCATCGGCCAGGTCGACGATCACGCCCTCGCGCAGACCGGCGGCGTCGAGACAGTCGAGCGCCAGCAGCAGGGTTTCGGTGTCGGCCTCGAGCCCGGCATGGCCGTAGATCTCGGCGCCGAACTGCAGCGGCTCGCGGGTGGCGTGCGGGCGGTCGGGCCGGGTGTGGAGCACCGGTCCGCAGTAGCACAGGCGGGCCACGCCGTCGCGGTTCAGCAGGTGGGCATCGATGCGCGCCACCTGGGGGGTGGTGTCGGCACGAAGGCCCATGCTGCGGCCGGAGAGCTGGTCCACGAGCTTGAAGGTTTGGAGGTCGAGCGCCTCGCCGGTGCCCGAGAGCAGCGATTCGAGGTGTTCGAGCAGCGGCGGCATCACCAGCTCGTAGCCATAGCCACGGGCGGTATCGAGCAGCTGGCGTCGAAGTTCTTCGATGTGGCGCGCCTCTGAGGGCAGCACATCGGCAATGTGATCCGGGAGGACCCAGGCGGACATGGGGATCGAGGGCGTGGTTAAACCGGAATTCTACCGGGACCGCGCTACCCCAAGATCCAGAGCAGTAGCAAACCCAGCAGGATGCTGCAAAGTCCGAAGAAACGAAGCTGGCCGTCACGCAGCTGCATGAGCTGGCCGAAGCCGCGCCGCCACCCTCCCGGCGAGACGAAAGGCAGGATGCCTTCGATCACCAGGACGAGCGCCAGCGCGCTCCAGAAAGTGTCGGCGCTCACGGCTCCTGAGGGCGGCTGCGAATCAACGACGGGAAGCGTTGGTGTTCGAACCCGAACCTTGCATGGCGCGGAAGAAGTCCGAGGACGGATCGAGCACCATCACGTCGCTCTTCTTGTTGAAGCTCTGCTTGTAGGCTTCGAGGCTTCGGTAGAACTGAGCGAACTGCGGGTCGCGGCCAAAGGCCTCGCTGTATGTGGAAGCGGCCTGGGCATCGCCCTCGCCCTTGATCTTCTGCGCGTCGCGGTAGGCGTTCGCCACGATCACTTCGCGCTGGCGATCGGCATCGGCGCGGATCTTCTCGCCTTCGGCCGTGCCGGTCGAACGCAGCTCGTTGGCCACGCGCTTGCGCTCGGCTTCCATGCGGCGGTAGACCGATTCGGTGATGGCTTCCACGTAGTCGACACGCGTGATGCGCACGTCGACCACGTCCACACCCCAGGGCTTGGCGCCCTTCACCACCGACAGCACTTCGCGCTGCACGTCGGCCATCAGGGCCTCGCGGCGCACCGAGATCAGGTCGCGCACGGTGCGCTTGTTGATGTTTTCCTGGAACGCATTGCGCACCACGCGGTTGAGCTGCATGGCGCCTGCGTTCTCGTCGAGGCCGACATTGCGGATGTAGGCCTGCGGGTCGCTGATGCGCCAACGCACATACCAGTCGATCACCACACGCTGCTTCTCGGCAGTGAGCATCGGCTCGGTGTCCACGCTCGACAGCGTCAGCAGGCGCTTGTCGATGTACGACACGTTCTGGAACGGCGGCGGCAGCTTGAAGTTGAGGCCGGGCTCCGTGATGACCTGCTTGATCTGGCCAAGCGCATAGACCACGCCGAATTGCCGCTGGTCGACCACGAAGAGGGTCGAGCTTGCCAGCACCAGCAGCACGAGGATCGAGGTGGCGATGAATCCGATTCTGTTCATATTCTTTCGGGCCTTTTTTCAACGCACGTCGCGGTCACGCGAGCGGCCATCGCGGGCGCGCACGTCGTTCGTCGCAGGGGCCACCGGGATCACCGAGGACTGGGCCGGAGCAGTGCCGGCAACGTTCGGGCTGGCCGCGTCGACCGGCGTGGCCGCCGCACTGTTGCCGCTCAGCTGCATGAGCTTGTCAATCGGCAGGTACAGCAGGTTGGAGCCCTGCTTGCTGTCGACCAGCACCTTCGTCGTGCTGGCGTAGATCTGCTGCATGGCATCGGTGTACATGCGGTCGCGCGTTACCTGCGGGGCCTTCTGGTATTCGGCCAGCACCGCACTGAAGCGGCCGGCATCACCCTGGGCCTGCGCCACGATCCGCGCCTTGTAGGCCTCGGACTCTTCCTTCAGGCGCGAAGCCGTACCGGTGGCGAGCGGCACCACGTTGTTGGCATAGGCCTGCGCATCGTTCTTGGTGCGCTCGCGCTCCTGGCCAGCCTTGAGCACGTCGTCAAACGCGGCCTGCACCTGCTCGGGCGGACGCACGCCGCCCTGCTGCAGGTTGATGCCGACGACTTCGACGCCGATCTTGTAGCGGTCGAGGATGGTCTGCATCAGCGTGCGCACGCGCGGCGCGATCTGATCGCGCTCTTCGGCCAGCGCGGCATCCATCTTCATCTTGCCGACCACCTCGCGCACGGAGGTCTCGGCCACCTGCACGACGGTGTCGGCGGGCGACTTGCTTTCGTAGAGCCAGGCGCGCGGATCGCTCAGGCGGTACTGCACGGCGAACTTGATCTCGACGATGTTCTCGTCTTCGGTCAGCATGGCCGACTCGCGCAGGCCGGTGGAGCGCACGATGGCGTCGCGGCCGACGTCGGCGGAACGGATCTGCGTGGTCACCACCACCTCGTGGCGCTGGATCGGGTACGGCAGGCGCCAGTTGAAGCCGGCGCCCACGGTGCTCTTGTAGCGGCCGAACTGTGTGATGACGGCCTGCTGGCCTTCGTTCACGATGAAGAAGCCGGTGCCGAGCCAGATCAGGACCACCACTGCCGCCACGAGACCGAGGCCGAATCCTGCATTCTTCATGTCGGGCCTGTAGCCGTTGCCGCCACCATTGCCGCCGTTGGGGCGGTTGCCACCGCCCTTCCCACCGAAGAAGCCACCAAGCTTGCGATTGAGGTCGCGCCAGAGTTCATCGAGGTCGGGAGGACCTTGGTTGGGGCCCTGTCCGCGAGGGCGGTTGTCGTTGTTGCCGTTGTTGCCGCCATTGCTCGAAGGCGGCGGGGTCGGTGCACCCGGAGGATTGGCGTCGGGGGGGCGGCTACCGTTGGAAGACGGCTCGTCGCCGCGACCCCATCGGCCGTCGTTCAGGTTGAACATGCCCAGAAACCCTCTCCGCGCTGGCTTTGAATTCATTCGCTTCGTTCTCTTGTCAGTGGCGGGATTGTGCCCAATCAATCGGTTGCATCGTGCAATTCAGCGTCTGCCTCAGGGGTCATCGTATCGGCTACGGAACCCGACTGCCGGGCGAGTTCGGCGCGCAGCAGCGGCACGCCCTCACCGCTCCTGGCGCTGAGGAAGATGCGGGGGACCTGCGCGCCGTCGATTTCCATCTCGTCCTGCAGATGCAGCGGATGCTGCGCGCTTTCAAGAGCGTCGAGCTTGTTGAACACCAACAGCTGCGGCACGGTGTCGGCGCCGATCTCGCGCAGCACCGTCTGCACCTCGGCCATCTGCTCGGGGTAGTGGGGGTTGGAGGCGTCGACCACATGCAGCAGCAGGTCGGCATCGACCGCCTCCTGCAGCGTGGCCTTGAAGGCATCGACCAGCCCGTGCGGCAGGTCGCGGATGAAACCCACGGTGTCGGAGATCGACACCTGCCGCCGGGCATCGCCCAGGTAGAGATTGCGCGTGGTGGTGTCGAGCGTGGCGAACAGCTGATCGGCCGCATAGGCGCGGGCCTTGACCAGCGCATTGAACAGCGACGACTTGCCCGCGTTGGTGTAGCCCACCAGCGAGATGTTGAAGGTGTCGCGTCGCTCGCGCTGCCGGCGCTGAGTGCCGCGCTGCTTCTGCACCTTGGCGAGACGCTCGCGCGTGCGCTTGATCGACTCGCCGATCATCCGGCGATCGAGCTCGATCTGCTTCTCGCCCGGGCCGCCGCGCACGCCTGCACCGCCGGTCTGACGCTCCAGGTGGGACCATCGGCGGACCAGCCGCGTGCTGAGGTACTGCAGGCGAGCCAGCTCGACCTGCAGCTTGCCTTCGTGCGAACGCGCGCGCTGGGCGAAGATTTCGAGGATGAGAAAGGTCCGGTCGTAGACCGCGATGTCGAGCTGGCGCTCGAGGTTGCGCTGCTGCGCGGGGCTCAGGGCCTGGTCGAAGATGACCTCGCTCGCCCTGTACAGGGCAGCCAGCTCCTTGATTTCTTCGGCCTTGCCGCTGCCAACGAACAGGGCCGCGTCGGGTGCCTTGCGCTTGCACGCAAGACGGGCGACGGGCGTCAGGCCCGCGGTCTGCGCGAGCAGGCCGAGTTCCTCGAGTTCGCTGTCGAAATGGGGCAGCCCGAAATCGACGCCGACGAGAACGGCGGCGCCTTCCTGGCGGGGGATCAGTTCAGACAAGCGGGATCAGAAATTGGGAAAAAGCGCGGCAGCAGGGGCCGCCGCGCTCCGCGCGATCAGGCTGCGGCGTCTTCGTTCTCGGTAGCCGAGAAGTTGACGGCACGACCCGGCACGATGGTGGAAATGGCGTGCTTGTAGACCATTTGCGTCACAGTATTGCGAAGCAACACGACGTACTGGTCAAAAGACTCGATCTGGCCCTGCAGCTTGATGCCATTCACCAAATAAATGGAAACCGGCACGTGCTCACGACGCAGGGTGTTCAGAAACGGGTCTTGCAGAAGTTGCCCTTTATTGCTCACGATATTCTCCGTGTTCAAGAGTAGTTGTTGGAGAGATGACCTTAACACAGGGTTTCTGCGCCGCAGCAATCGGGGTCAAAAG
>Ga0209051_1000151_pt1 | contig 131835 bp, 130 predicted proteins | sample AraplaCvi_mMS_r2_2_FD_184286 | JGI IMG/M metagenome (GOLD analysis project Ga0209051, IMG submission 184286) | Arabidopsis root microbial communities from North Carolina, USA - plate scrape MF_Cvi_mMS_r2 (SPAdes) (version 2) | ecosystem: Host-associated > Plants > Roots > Endosphere | place...
CGGAGAGTACGCGGCCGTGATCCGGAGCGCCGCACCTACCGGACCTACGCTTCGTTCAGTGATCCTGACGGAAACGGCTGGTTGTTACAGGAGGTCACCGATCGCTTGCCGGGACGCATAGACAAGGGCGGGGCGACCTTCGTCTCCTCTGGCGAACTCGAGGCCGCGCTGCGACGGGCATCGGAGGCCCATGGCGAACACGAGAAACTGACCGGGCAACACGACGAAGGCTGGCCAAGCTGGTATGCGGAATACATGGTGCGGGAACAAACAGGGGAGCCTTTGCCCACCTAACCATCCCCGCAAGGGGGAGGCCACTTTACGCGAAAACCTTGCCGCGAATCGACCATCGCTCCATGTTTTGTGCGATGGACCAGCCGGATAGATATTTTTCGAAGCTGACGCCTTACGTGCACAGGGTTTTCCAAGACGGTTCGGTAGAGCAGGTAGGGGCGCTTTGCTATCGGAAATCTCTACGGGGTATCGAGGTACTTCTCATTACGACCCGTCAAACAAAACGGTGGACCATCCCCAAAGGGTGGCGGAGTGCAGGTTTGAGGCCGTACCAGGCTACGGAGCCGGAAGCGTGGGAAGAGGCCCACCCAGCGATCAGAAGAAAGTTGACCACCGGCGTATTGCTGACTGGCTTGTGAGCCTCTCAAGTGGCCGGGGGCGGGGATCGATTGATTGACTGGCCAGGAGCATCCTAGCCAGTCGCTATTGAGTTGTCGCTGGCGCTATAGCATCAACGCGCGCCCTTGCGAACCTCGTCTTCCATATCGACACCATTAAGCTTGCCGACGAGGTCGCTCAGCATCGGCACGAAGTCGTCACCGTGCCCAATCGCCTCGGCATGCGTGTAATACTGCACCGCGGCCGAAGCCATGATGCTTGTCACCTTGGAGTCGGCCGCCATGTTGTTGACGTAGCGGAGGTCTTTGGCTGCGTAGGAAATCATGAACTTGTGGGCGTCACGATCACGCTCGACGACGTACTTCATGAACGTGCCGAAGAACCCACTGTCCATTCTGCTACCCGTGATGACGTCCCGTATCGCTTGGGGCGTAATGCCGATCTTTGCTCCGAGTACCACGGCTTCGGCGTACAGTGCGCCGTAGCTCATGCCGATGAAGTTCATCAGCAGTTTCATTTTGTGTCCGTTTCCAACAGCGCCTACTCGGATGACACGGCCGGCCCAGCATTCGATCACAGGCTTCACGCGCTCGAACACCTCGTCGTCGCCAGCAACCATGGCATCAAGCGTGCCTTCCTCGGCTTCCTTAGGCGTCCGCCCCAGTGAGGCGTCGATCAATTTCCCGCCCGCTGTCTCAATCTCCTGTGCGAGCAGTAGGGTGGATGACGGATCAGAGGTCGACGTGTCGATCACGACAAGTCCGGGACGAAGCCCAGCCATAATGCCGTCGTTCCCCTTTACGACCTTCTCGACCTGTCCCGAATTTTGGAGGCAGATGTGGATGATGTCGCACCTCTCTGCGATGTCCTTGGGGCTCGCAGCGCTTTTCGCACCGATCTCCAGGAGGGTGGGCATCGGGCGTTGGTCCAGGAACCAAAGCTCGTAGCCCTTGGTGCGAATGTTCTTAGCCATGCCGTGGCCCATCATGCCGACGCCGATGAAGCCGATGACCGGTTTGTTACTCATGGATTTCTCCTCTCCTGGAATTCCGTTTTCAGTCTTTGAATGATGCAAGCCAGGCGAGGTCGGGAACCGCACCGTTCGCGGGCAAATACTCGGCACCGATCGGCTGAGCCCAGCCGAGTTCGCGTACGCGTCGAAGGGCGAACGAGTAGTCTAGCTCGCCGTGGTCCGGGCTTCCGCGATCCGGAACCGAGGCGATCTGCACATGGCCGACGTACGGCAAAGCAGCTTCGAAGCGGCGCGTAACGTCACCACCCATGATCTGGACGTGGTAGAAGTCGAACATCAGCTTGAGGTTGGGCTTTGCCACCTCGCGAATGATGTCAGCGGCCTGCTCGACCGTGCTCAGGAAATACCCGGGCGCGTTGTAGTGGTTGAGCGGCTCGATCAAGATCGTGATGCTCGATCCGGCCTTCCCGCATGCATACACAAGGTTCTCGATGAAGACCTTGCGTGCTCGCGGACCGCTCGAATTGCCTGCCATTACGTGGATTGCACCGGCCGAAATCTCGGTAGCGTATTGAACTGCCTGGTCGATAGCCGCGCGTGCTTCCTCTTCTCTTCCTGGAAGCGCGGACAACCCGTTTTCGCCAATCGCGACGTTGCCGCGGACAGTATTCAATCCGAGTATCTTGAGGCCGGCTTCGGTCAACGCCGCTTTCGTTTCCACGGCAGGGGTGGCGTAAGGCCAGTGGCACTCTACTGCATCAAAACCCGCTTCCTTCGCGGCCTTGATTGCCGCGGGCAGGGGACGGTCGTTCCAGAGGAAGCCTAAGTTCGCTGAGAATTTCACGCTTCCCACTCCACATTGAAGGTCGTTACCACGTCTAGAATTTCTTCGGCCTTGAGTTGGCGCGGACGGCATCCGCACGTCAGCATGGCGAGGCGGGCTGTCGCCTCCAGCTCCTCGATGGCGTTGCAGGCCGCCTCTACGTCCTTCCCCGCCACGACTGGCCCGTGGTTGGCCAACATTACGGCAGTGCGCTTGCCGGCCAGCCCGCGGACGGCTTCGCCCATCGCCGGATCGCCGGGCCGGAAGAAGGGCAGGAGCTTCACACGGCCGAGCTGCATGATCGCGTACGGGGTCAACGGAGGAAGAAAGTCGTCCTCGTTGACGTCCGGCATCATCGACCAGGCGACCGCATGGCACGAGTGCAGGTGAACGACAGCGCCGGCCTGGCTCCTGGTGTCGTAGAACGCGGTATGCAAAGGCATCTCTTTTGTCGGCTTGTCACCGCTGACATGCCGGCCCTCGCTGTCGAACCGGCTCAACCGCGAAGGGTCGAGACGGCCAAAGCTCGTTCCTGTCGGGGAGACCAGCAGGCCGCCGTCGGCGGTCCGGGCGGAAATGTTGCCTGTCGACCCGTGGGTCAGGCCGCGGTCGAACAGGGACTTCGCGAGGTCGCAGATTTGTTCACGCAGGCGTGCTTCTTCGCTCATGGCTCGAGGTCCTCCAAGGCCTTCGAGAAGAATTGCTCGTTTCCAAAGTTGCCCGACTTGAGTGTGATTGCGATCCTCGCGTTGTGCGAGGACGCGAAACACCACGGCACGCCCGGGGCGATCTCGGCTCCGATGTTGAGACGGGTGACGCCCAGTGACTTCGTCACGGCTCCGGAAGTCTCCCCGCCAGCGACGACAAAGCGGCGGTAACCGCTGTCTCGGGCTCCCGTCGCACAGGCTGCCAACGTCTCTTCAATCAGGGACCCGGCTCGCTCAACACCGAGGCGCTCCTGGGCTGCCCGCACGGCGTCGGGCGCGGCGGTTGCGTAGATCAGGGGAGTGGCTGACGAATCTTGTGAGGCCAGCCAGTTCAGCACCTTCGCGTTTCCGCTTTCAGCGATCTCCAAGGGATCAAGCTTGAAGCTTGGTCCGCCCTTTTCCAGGAAATCGGCTACCTGCTTATTGGTCATCGACGAGCAACTGCCGGACAGTACGATGGCTGGGCCGGGATTGTACGAGCGGACATCTGAAGGCGTCGATTTCTCGAGAAGTCCTTGGTTTGCCCATAGCTCGGGTAGGGGCATCGCCACGGCGCTGCCGCCAGTCAGGAGTGTCATGTCCTGGCAGGCTTCCGCAATGGCGTAGAGGTCGTCGTTGGCGACAGCATCGACTACGACATGGGCGACGCCGTTCGCGGCTAGTTCGGCCAACCGTTCTCCAAGCGCTGCAGCGCCTTTCGCAACAGCCAGACGGTTGGCAAGGCCGACCGGCTTCGTGACCTGCGGAGCGAGCAGACGCGTGAGATTGGAGTCGCGCATCGGCGTGAGCGGATGATCCTTCATCGGGCTCTCCGACAGCGGTTGTTCACCGACAAAGAGATTGCCCATGAAGATCGCGCGGCCGTTTTCGGGGAAGGCAGGGCAGTAGATAGTCTGACTAACACCGAGTGCCGTCATCAGGTTTTCCGCTACAGGACCGATATTGCCCTTGGCCGTGGAATCGAAGGTGGAGCAATACTTCCAGAAGAACCTTTGCGCGCCCGCAGCTTTCAGCCATTCAAGAGCCGCTTGGGTCTCCTGCACAGCCTCGTCTACGGCGCTCGTACGACACTTGAGAGCGATAATCTCCAATGGTGCTGTGTTCTGTGGCGGTTCCGTGGGCACGCCCATACGGAGGGAGACCGGGACGCCAGATCGAGCAAGAAGCCCAGCCAGATCAGTTGCACCTGTGAAGTCGTCGGCGATTGCGCCAAAGAACGTTGCCATATGTCTATTCCTACCGGATTTGGTTTACGATCCGGACTTAGCGCCGGGCAGCTCGATCCCTGCATTTCGCGCGTAAATCTTCGCCACCGCGGCGTCATCCTCACGGCCGAGTCCCATTCCGGACGCAGCGACAAACTGCTGGAGGGCTGCCGCCGTAAGAGGTGCGGAGAACTTCGAGGCGCGAGCCACGTCGAGCACGATCCCGAGATCCTTGGGCCAAATGTCGATAGCTGAATGAGGCGTGTAGTCGCCCGCAGCCACATGAGGCGCGCGGTTTTCAAGCATCCAGCTCGTGCCGGCGCACTGAGGGATCACCTTGAGGAAGGTCTCGGGATCGATGCCTTGGGTGATGCCGAAGGTGATGGCCTCGGCCATTGCCGCGATGTGTGTCCCGGCAAGCATCTGATTCACGGCCTTCATTGCCGAGCCAGCGCCGGCAACGTCGCCTAGTTCAAAAACCTTCTCAGCCATGGCGTCCAAGGCCGGCCGGGCGCGAGCGAACGCCTCGGGTGTTCCGGAAGCCATGATCGAAAGCTTGCCGTTGGCGGCCTTCACCGATCCGCCTGAGATCGGAGCGTCGAGGAAATGGACGCCCACGGCAGAACAGCGCTCTGCGGCCTTGCGCGCATACTCGGGAGCCACCGTCACACACATGATGACGACTGCGCCCGGGGAGAGCTTTGAAACGACGCCGTCCTTGCCGAAGAGCACTTCCTCGGTCTGCGCTGAGTTCAGGACGACGACGACGACCCCCTCGAGCTCGCGTGCTGCAGTTCCAAGCTCAGTCGTCGAGCCCCCGTTGGCTTGAAGGCGCTTCACCGCTTCAGGGTTCACGTCCGCGCCGAAGACCTCGTGGCCAGCCCGAACGAGGGAGGAGGCCATTCCGAACCCCATCGATCCAAGTCCAAAAACGCCAACTTTCATTTTACTGCTCCATACGTTCCAACGATTAGGTGTTGGATCCAAAGATTGCGTTGATCACCGCGTCGGTAACTTCCCGCGTGGTCGCGGTACCGCCGACGTCGGGTGTGGAAATTCCTGCCAAACACACGCTTTCGATTGCCTTCATCAGGCGGGCGGAGGCATCCGCTTCACCGAGGTGGTCGAGCATTTGGCATGCTGTCCAGAAAGCGGCCACTGGGTTGGCGATACCTTTGCCCGTGATGTCGAATGCCGATCCGTGGATGGGTTCGAACATTGAAGGAAAGCGTCGTTCGGGATCGATATTCGCCGTCGGTGCTACGCCGAGGCTCCCGGCTAACGCGCCCGCGAGATCGGACAAAATGTCTGCGTGAAGGTTCGTTGCTACGATCGTATCCAAGGTGTCCGGGTGAAGCGTCATCCGGACGGTCATGGCGTCGACGAGTACCTTGTCCCACCTGACCTCCGGAAACTCCTTGGAAACCTCGGCCGCGATCTCGTCCCACATCACCATGCCATGGCGCTGTGCGTTTGATTTCGTGACCACCGTAAGCAACTTACGCGGACGCGACTGAGCGATTTGAAACGCGAACCGCATGATCCGGGTGACGCCAACGCGCGTGAAGATCGCCACTTCGGTCGCCACCTCCTCGGGCAGTCCCCGGTGTGCTCGGCCGCCGTGGCCAGAATACTCTCCCTCGGAGTTTTCGCGAACGATCACCCAGTCGAGGTCACCGACTCCTCTGCCGCGCAGAGGAGTCGGTATCCCCGGGAGGATCCGCGTTGGGCGGACATTGGCGTACTGGTCAAAGCCCTGACAGATCGGCAGCCTAAGTCCCCACAGGGTGACATGATCCGGAATATCCGGTGCGCCAACCGCGCCGAAGTAGATCGCATCATGATCCCGGAGTTGATCTAGACCGTCCTCCGGCATCATCCGACCATGCTTGCGGTAATAGTCGGAACCCCAGTCGAACTGCTTCACCTCGAGCCGAAACTCATCAGAACGGCGCTGCAGGGCCTCGAGCGCTTCCAGGCCGGCCCCAATAACTTCCGGGCCAATGCCATCTGCTGGAATGGCCGCGATCTTATGCGCGCGCTGTCCTGATGAGAATGTCATGCGAATTCGGGCAAGCTGCTTGCCTCCTCCTCGAAGCCGTAGACAGATTTTGTCTCGAGATATTCTTCAAGGCCAACGCTACCCATGGAGCGACCGATACCCGATTGCTTATATCCGCCCATCGGGGTGACCGAATTCGTGGCCGCCCCATTGAAGCAGATGCGACCAGCCTGCAGCCCGGCGGAGAACTCGTAGCCCTTCTTTCGGTCGCTGGCGAAGACGTAGCCGCCCAAGCCATAAGGGCTGTCGTTGGCGATCTCCAACGCTTCCTCTTCGGAGCGGTAGGGGATAACCGCAAGCACGGGGCCGAAGATCTCTTCCTTGGCGATCGTCATCTCTGGAGAGACATGCGTGAAAACCGTCGGCTTAACGAAGTAGCCCTGGTTGCGACCTTCGGGTTTGCCCGTTCCACCGCATGCGAGACGGGCACCTTCGTCGATGCCGATCTGGATGTAGCGTTGGATGCTGTCGTATTGCGCCTGGTTGACCACCGGTCCCATTGTCGTCGATGGGTCTCTGGGATCACCAAGCTTGTACTTCGATACCTCGTCGACCAGATAAGCTGAGACCTGCTCCATCTGGCTTTCATGCACAAGCATGCGGCTGGGCGCGTGGCATGACTGACCAGCATTGAAGAAGCACCGCTGGATATTCCAACGCGCAGCCTTCTCCAGATCGGCGTCGCCGAGAACGATGTTCGCAGATTTCCCACCGAGCTCCAATGAAACGCGCTTGATGGTTTGGGCTGCGGCCTCGCCAACACGTGCCCCCGCAGAGGTCGACCCCGTAAACGAGATCATGTCTACCTCGGGGTGGGTGGACATAGCCGCGCCGACCTGGCTGCCTCGACCAATAATTAGGTTGAAGACACCGGCGGGAACTCCGGCCTTCTCGAAAACTTCAGTGAGGATGACGGAGCTGATCGGCGATGCGTCCGAGGGCTTCGAGAGTACGGTGCATCCCGCTGCGATGGCGTAGATCGCTTTGATCACTGGGGTCTGGACCGGCCAGTTCCAAGGGGAGATCAGGGCGCAAACCCCGATCGGCTCACGACGAATGATCGTGTCGCCGAGGCGGCTTTCAAAATGGTAAGTCTTGAGAAGATCGCGGGCGACCTTCATATGGCCGATCGGTCCTGTGGCCTGGGCGCGTGCGCTGACAGGAATACCGACTTCCTGTGCCATCACGTCGGCGATCTCGTCGACACGCTCTTCGTAGGCCACAATAATACGATCGATCAGGGAGATACGCTCTTTGAGAGAGGTCTTTGAGTAGGTTTTGAAAGCACGTCTTGCCGCCAAGGCAGCCTTGTCAACGTCGGCCGCCGTGCCTCCGGTGGTGACGGAAGCGAAGGGCGTCTCGGTGTAAGGGCTCGTCAGCAGTTTCTCGCCCGCGTTGGTGGGTTCCTGCCAGCGGCCGTCAATGTAAAGTTTTCCGTAGTGTTTCATCGCATTACTCCGCTTGATCGGCCGATCAGAAGCTGTGCGTGTAACCACCGTCACAGGCAATCGTCTGCCCGGTGATGAACGACGCGGCCGGGGTGGCCAGGAACATGGTTATGCCGACGAGATCAGACGGCACGATCGTCCGAGGAATGCACTGCAGGTCGATGTTGCGCTGGCGAATTTCCGCGGTGAGGCTGGCGACCCGTTCCGCGACTTCCGTTGCCACCGTGCCTGGGCGAATGCAGTTCGCTGTGACACCGTGAGGACCGAGTTCGCGGGCGAGTGAGTTGGTCATACCAATCAGCGCCGACTTGGAAGTCACATAGTGGAGATAGTTCTTCGTTCCTCGGTGAACAGACGCGGACGAAATGTTGATAATGCGCCCGAAGCCGCGGTTTCTCATGCCGGCCGCGACCGCGGCGGCACAGAAGAAGACGCCGTTCACGTTGACGTCCATCACTTTCTGCCATTCGTTGGCCGGGATCTCGTCAAACGGGCGCTTCACAAGTGCCGAGAAGATGGACGCGTTGTTGACGAGTACGTCGACGCGGCCGAACTCCTTCTCGATTGCCCCGACCATGGAGTCCACAGATTCCTTCTTCGACACGTCGACAGACAGCGCGAGCGACCTGCCGCCAGCATCCACGATCTCCTTGGCAACGCTTTCGGAGTTCGCAAGGCTCAGGTCGGCGACCACAGCGATAGCGCCGGCGGCCGCGAATTGGCGAACGAGTTCACGTCCGATGCCTTGGCCGGACCCTGTTACGAGCACGACTCGGTCTTTTACACTGAAGTCCCGCGCCTCAGCCGGGACAGCTGAATCGATGTTGTTCGTAGACATGTTCACGATAGTCCTCCGATAGACTGCCCACTTGGACTCTCGCCTTGCGGTCCAATGGATCGAGCTGTGTTTCCTCAGGCCGCCTTCTGGCGGCTATGTTTTGTCCGGTTCAGCGGAACGACGCGGCCGTTGCGATCGCTGTATTTGTCAGGAACCCGGTGTCGCTACCCGTCGAAACGTAGCGAGCACCCATCCGGAGAATTTCCTTTGCAATCTCGGGGCGGGTATTGAGGCCGCCGACGCCAAGATGCTTGCCCTTGGCGTTGCAGACATCGAGGACGTGCTTGTAGGCCTCGATGACCTTGGGGCTATCGAGCTGCCCTGGAATTCCAAGGGAGTTGCAGAGGTCGTTAGTGCCAACGAGGAGCATGTCCATCCCGTCGACCGATGCGATATCCGCGGCGTTCTCAACCGCGCTTACGGACTCGATCATGCCGACAACCAATGTTGCTTCGTTCATCTTCGCCATTGTTTCTGCGGCGGGACCCCCACGGAAGAGCGTGTGAGCGTTCGTCGCAAGAAGCGACCGATCGCCCCTCGGTGCGAAAAGGGCTGCTTCGACGATGTCTTCGGCCTGGGCGCGCGTCTCAACATGAGGAACGATTACGCCCTGTGCGCCAGTTTCGAGGGTGCGGCTGATGTCAGCCTTGTTGTGCCCAGCGACGCGAACGAGCGGCGTCACACCGAGCGCTGCAGCCGTTATGCTAATCTGGCTGACGGTCTCCAACGAGAAACTGTTGTGTTCTAGGTCGATGTAAAGGCAGTCGAACCCCGCGCTTCGGGCTATCGCTGCGATCTCGACGCCGCGGACGATGCGAACGATCATTCCAACGGCAACTTCGCCGGAGTTCATGCGCGTTTTCATCAGGTTCTTAATAGGCGTTTCGAGCGTATGCATATGGGATTCCAAACTCGCGAGTGTTCGCGTTCCGACTTCAATCTTTCATGCCGTCTGGCTGTACTGAAGTTTGTGCAGGCAACCATGGTCGCGATCAAGAGCGCAGGCCGGGTCGGGGCGCGGAGCAATAACAAGATGTTATAGCTCGGTTTTGAAGAGGATTTCGGAGAGGCCAGCTTTCCTATTATCTAGACGGCACCGGAAGGTTCTCACTGAAGATAAGAGGAGTGAAAGATGCGTATTTCAGACGTAGCTAGTGCCGAGGGCGGTGCAGTTGGCTCAATGCGGACCGGGAAGCTCGATCAAAAGTTCCTGCTTCAAGGCGATGACGACTCTCCCAATAACTACCTGCTGAACGTCGGCCTAACTGGCTCGGGTGGCTGGGGTACTCCGCGTCACCGCCACAACTTCGACCAGATCCGTTACGTCCTCAAGGGCAAGTATCCGGCGTCCCCGCACAAGATCATGGGCGAAGGTTCGGTTGCCTACTTCCCGGAAAGCGTTCACTATGGTCCGCAAGATCGTCCGGAAGGCCTCGAAATGATGGTCATTCAGTTCGGCGGCGCGAGCGGCTCGGGCTTCCTCAGCACACCGCGCCGTGAAGCAGCGAACGAAGCCCTCAAGGCGAAGGGCGAGTTTAAGGACGGCATCTTCACCTGGGTCGATGAAAAGGGCCAGAAGCACAACAAGGATGGTGCGACGGCTTGCTACGAAGAGGCAACCGGAAAGAAGCTTGTACTCGCACCGGCGCGCTACGACGATGTCGTAATGATGGACCCGGAATCGTACGATTGGATCGCGACGGGTACGCCGGGTGTATCGAGCAAGCTTCTTGGTACCTTCACCGAGCGCAACACGAAGATCGGTTTCATCAAGGTCGATGCCGGCGCGACGTTCAACACCGGTTCTCGCGACCAGATCGACGTCCTCTTCATGAGCAAGGGCAACATCACGGTTGATGGCAAGACTTACGGCGATAAGACCGCGATCGAGCTTCTTCCGTCGGATGGCCCGATCGACATCAAGGCCAACGAAGAATCCCTGTTCTTCACGGTCACGTTGCCTAAGTTCTAACGTCCAATCGGCGTGACAAAAACCAATGCCGGCGTGTTTATTTCACGTCGGCATTGCTGCATCTTGGCAGCAATGACTACTTGGCCCGGAGGGCGTCCACGATGAGCGAGAGCGCCGGATTCTTCTCTCTGCGATTGGGATAATACAGATAATACCCCTCAAACAACGGGCACCAATCATCAAGTACCTGAACCAGATCTCCGCGTTCGATGCGATCGGCAACCAAACTCTCTGGGAGAAATGCGAGCCCGTAGCCACGCAATGCGGCATCTAACATACTTGGCCCATGATTAATCGTCAGCTGGCCGTTCACTCGAACGCGGATCTCTTTCCCGTCTTTCTCAAATTCCCACGCGTAGAGACCCCCAGCGGAGTGTTGCCGCGTATTTATGCATTTGTGCGCCGCCAAATCCTGTGGAGTAGATGGGATCGGATTCAACTCGAAGTACCTGGGCGATCCGACCACCACGAGACGCCAGTTCTCGCCGACTCTTACAGCAATCATATCCTTATCTAAGCGCTCGCCCAACCTAATGCCCGCGTCGAAGCGCTCCTCGATGATGTCGCTGATACCATTGTCACAGTAGAGTTCGACATTGACGTCGGGATAGTCTTGGAGGACGCCACGCAATTTCGGCCACACCACACTTTCCAAGGCGTAGTCGGACAGATTGATCCGAACGGTTCCGAAGGGACGGTCGCGGTATCGCATTAGGTCGGCGATATCGGCGTTGATGTCCTCGAGACGAGGCCGAATGGCACTCAAGAACTTGTCGCCGACTTCCGTAGTTGAGACACTCCGCGTCGTTCTGATCAACAGGCGGAGACCCAGCCTCTCCTCCAGGCGTTTAACCGCATTGCTGATCGTGGACTGCGACACACCCAAGAGCGCTGCCGCACGGGTGAAGCTGCGTTCCCTGGCAACGACGGTGAACCAGAACAGTTCATTGTAGTCTTCTTGCACTATCTGATCTCCGCGCGTTCGGCCGAAATATGATCCGCATCTACGTGGCTTTGCAATATCTCATGCATTCGCGATTAATGCGCTACACGATAGCTCTTAGCGGATTTGTCCATCTAATCGATAGCTGATTCATCCATTACCTTTTGTGCTGACGCAATAGGAAAAGGGGTGAAGCATGGAAAACGATCGCGAACGCATGGCTCTCGACAGGCGCAGTTTGCTGAAAATTGGCGGGCTGGCCGCCGCAACAGCTGGAGTAGTCGCAATGGGTGGTACTGTTGCCGACGCTGCCGCTTCGGAAGCCTGGGACAAGACGTTCCCCAAGAGTGACAATGTCGATCACCGAAAGGTGACTTTCTACAATAAGCTAGGGATTTTGCTGGTAGCAGACGTGTATGCGCCCAAGAATCTCGACGGTTCTAAGCGTTACCCCGCGATCGTGGTCGGTCATCCGTACGGAGGCGTTAAGGAGCAAACGTCAGGCCTCTACGCGCAAACATTAGCTGAGCGCGGTTTCGTGACAATTGCCCACGATGCTTCATACAACGGCGAAAGTGGAGGCCAGCCTCATTTCACTGCCTCCGCGGAAGCATTCGTCGAAGATTTTAATGCTGCCGTAGACTATCTCGGCTCGAATACCTTCGTGGACAGAGAGCGCATCGGACTGCTCGGTGTATGCGGAAGCGGTGGGTTCGGATTGGCAGCGGCGGAAATTGACCCTCGGATCAAAGCGGTCGCAACTGTCAGCATGTACGATATCGGGCAGGGCCAACGGCAGGGTCTAGCCGCGGAACTCGACAACGACGCCGTTAGAAAGCAGCTCAAGGAAATTTCAGACCAGCGTTGGGCTGAGGTCGATGGTGCGCCTCGTTTGATGGCGGTTGGCACACCGGAGGTTTTGACGGAGAACTCCAACCCGATCGAGCGCGAGTTTTACGATTATTATCGTACTCCACGCGGGCAGCACCCGCGGTCGACCACCTCGATGGCCCGAACGAGCAACGCTCCAATGACCTTGTTCTGGTCTTTCCCTCGGCTCAGCTGGATTTCCCCGAGGCCCGTTCTCTTTATAACTGGCGACCACGCCCACTCGCGGATATTCAGCGAACAGGCTTATGCCGCTGCTTCTGAACCCAAGGAGCTTCATGTCGTTGAAGGGGCCGGCCACGTCGATCTTTATGATCGTAAGGACCTGATCCCGTGGACTAAGCTCCAGTCTTTCTTCGAACAGAACCTCGCATAAGTGCAGGTGTGCTGCACTCGGGTGGCCCTGAGTGCAGCGAAATTGGGATACTCGAGATGAAATATTTCGACCGTTGGCACATAGCCGATGTTCGCGCCGCCGCGTGGTGCCGGGCGGTTGGGGGAGGCCTTTTCGCGGCGTTGGAATGGGCGTCCCTGTCCCTGATTGCAACCGTTTCGTGGGACCCCACGGAACGGGATAGAGACGCAGACTCAAAGCATCGCAAATAAGCAAAATACTTGCGCAGCCTTGGAGGCCTTCAGGTGAGGGGCGGTTGTGAGATGGATATATCTCAGCCGCCCCGAATTTTCTTTCGGTCACCGCCTATTGATCGAATTCCATGAGGGGTCCATTCGGATTGATGAGCCGACTCGATAACTACAAGCAATTTTCGGCAGGTAATCATCGAAGTCCGGCTGGCCTATCTTTGGCGAATGACACAACACGCTCTCACTCAATCCGACAATCTTCCTACCTCCGATTCCCGTTCCGGCGCTTGGGGGGCGGTTTTCGCTATGTCCCTCTGCGTAGCGGTTCTCATCGCTTCCGAGTTCATGCCGGTCAGCCTCCTCTCGCCGATCGCCAGCGACCTCGGCATCACGGAAGGGCGAGCGGGGCAAGCGATTTCGGTTTCCGGGATTTTTGCGGTCCTCACCAGCCTCTTCGTTTCTCGGCTGACCAACGGCGTCGATCGCCGTCTCGTTTTGGCATCGTTCTCGTTGCTCCTCGTTATCTCCGGCATGATCGTCACCCTTGCGCCGTACTACTCGGTGCTCATGGTCGGTCGTGCGCTTCTAGGGATTGCAATCGGTGGTTTTTGGTCGATGTCCACGGCCATCATCATGCGGTTGGTGCCTGCCCACTCTGTTCCCAAAGCGTTGGCCACTCTCAACGCTGGTAATGCGATCGCCGCGACAGTGTCTGCGCCCTTGGGAAGCATGCTCGGGAGCTACATCGGGTGGCGGGGGGCGTTCTTTGCGGTCGTCCCGCTCGCGCTTGCTTCGCTGGTTTGGCAGTGGGTAAGCTTGCCGTCATTGCCGCCACAGACGAGAGATCGACCGCCACACGTTTTTCGGTTGCTACTTCGCAAGCGGGTTTCGCTCGGGATGGCTTCCATTACACTTCTGTTCGCGGGACAGTTCGCTTTGTTCACTTATCTCAGGCCGTTTCTCGAGACTGTGACGATGGTGTCCGTATCAACGCTGTCGCTTCTCCTGCTCGTGATGGGCCTGGCGGGCGTCTTGGGTACCTACGTTATCAGTGGGCTGCTGCGCACGCGACTGTTCAGTATCCTCGGAGCTGTTCCGCTCGCCATGGCGGCGGTTGCGATCGGACTCGTCGCCTTTGGGTCTTCCGTCACTATTACAGCTCTTCTTCTTGCGGCGTGGGGTCTTCTCGGAACTGCCGTTCCCGTTGGATGGGGAACGTGGCTAAGCAGGACAATGCCTGATGACGCAGAAGCTGGTGGCGGTCTCCAGGTAGCAGTCATTCAATTGGCAATTACCGCCGGTGCGTCTATCGGCGGCGTGCTATTTGACCAGGCCGGTTGGCAAAACACATTCCTGTTCGCGGCGGTTGCGCTTGCTGGGTCGTCACTCTTCGCCGGCATCGCATGGTGTTTATCGGAGACGCGCGGATGAAAAAGTCAACAATAACAAGCCGTAGAAGCCTTCTTGGGATGGGTGCCGCGATGATTGTACCGAGTGTCGGATTTGGCTTACAGGCGGCCAGTGCTAAGGGCCAAGGTCGGACCCCTGTGCGCGTCAAGTTTACGTTCGCAAACTCGGAAATGACCGCGACTCTTCATGACAGCCCATCCGCCCGGGACTTCGCCTCGATGTTGCCTTTGGACCTAACGATCGAGGACTACAGTCACAATGAGAAAATCGTGCGGTTGCCGCGGAAGTTGACTGAGAAGGGGAGCGGATTGTTCGACAACGAACGGCCCGGGGACCTCTGCTACTTCAAGCCGTGGGGAAACCTTGCCCTCTTCTATGGCGACTACAAATGGGATGGCCTTATCCGTCTCGGTCGTTTCGAAGAGGGCTTTGATCCCCTGAACATGCGCGGTGAATTCCCGGTCCGGATTGAGCGCATTTGAGGGAACGGAACGTCGCCTTAGCGAGCAAGCGCGGTCGCCTAACAGCTCAGCAGGGGCAGTTGCTAGCCCAGTCGGCAGTGGACGACGCACGATCGTCGCACCTGGGTTTACGCGTCGATTTCCTCGTGTTCTTTGTCTCGGCAAAGCTCCATTCCAACTTCCGTAACGCAGGCGACCAAATCCTTACGTGGTTGATCCATCACGTAGCCCTCGCGAAAAAAGACCGCGATATCCCGGTTTAGAGTTGGATCATAAAATGGCAGTTCGAAGAGCCTCTGCTCCGCAACCTCCTCGCGGACAGCGTGGGCCGGCAATAGGGCGAGGTGTTCGGTCTCGGCAACCAACGACTTGAGCAAGGATACTGATCCACAGACAGTTATCTGGGGCAACGGCGCATCCATGGTCTGCATGATGTGATCAAGCACGGTGTGTGTTCGCCGGGATGTGGGACTGATCCATGGATACTTCACCAGGTCGCTCCAAGTGAGCTTCTCCAGCTTTCGGAGAGGATGATTGACGCCCGCAATCACCCGAAGAGTGTCGCGGAAGAGGACCCGCTGACGCAGGCCATCAAGCATGTCAAACACCTTCGTGAACCCAATCACGAAGTCAAAATCACGACGCAGTAGGCCTGTTAGAAGATCGACCTGCGCGTTCTCGACCACCTCGAGGTGTCCGCCCTCGTGCGTCTCACGCCATTTGCTGAGCGCCATCGGCACGATCTTGCTGGCAAGGCTCGGTAGGCTACCGATCCGGATGGATTCGCTACGGCAATCGTCTGCGTTTAGTAGGTCTCGTTCAGCAAGCTGGATTTCCTCCCGGATGAGCCGCGCGTGACAGTATAGGATGTCGCCCTTCCTAGTTGCGACAATGCCTTTTGGGCCACGCTCGAGAAGTTGCATCCCAAGCTCCGCTTCCAAACGATCCATGGAAGTCGACAGGGCCGGCTGCGACACGCTTAGCTGGCGTGCCGCGCGGTTGAGGCTACCCTGCTCAATCACCGCGGCAAAGTAGAGTAGCTTCTTGGGATCAATTTCGAGCACCATCACCAGAACTCACCTCCATTCGTTCCTAGATGAGTCTAAAGCTTTGAGCTTGAAAATCAAACTCGTACGCGACGTTCTGCGATTGTTTTGGCAACTGTGTAGCTGTTGTACATTTCAGTCCCGCCTTCGCGGCCGATCCCACTTTCCCGGTAGCCGCCAAACGGTGCATCGCCTCCTGGGCTGGTGAACACATTGAGTGCCACCGACCCAACCTGAAGCTCTCGAGACAGGTGATTGGCGCGCTCCATGTCATTGGTGAACACGAATGCAGCAAGGCCCATGTTGAGGCTATTGCTGATTTGGAGTGCTTCGTCCATGGAATCCACTGCCATGCACGGCGCGATCGGTCCGAACGGTTCTTCCCTCATAATCCGGCCATCAAGGGGGACGTCCGCGAGCACAGTCGGCGCGTAGAACCAGCCCCGATTGCCTACACGTTTGCCGCCTGTCGTGACCTTCGCGCCATGAGATACCGCGTCGTCGACAAGGTCGGTCATCGCGGCCAAGCGCCGCCGATTGGCGAGAGGACCCATCTGCACGCCTTCGGAGAAGCCGTCACCGACTTTTAGCTTGCTGGCCTTTTCAGTAAGGCTGCCGACGAAATCATCATACCGCGAGCGATGAACGAGGAAGCGGGAAGGAGCCGAGCAGAACTGGCCCGCCATCCGGAACTTCCAGTTTACTGCCAACTGCGCGATCTCGTCCGCATTGGTATTTTCGTCGATGAGCACAGGCGCATGGCCGCCAAGTTCCATGAGGACAGGCTTCATGGTCTCGACTGCAAGCCTCGTGAGGTGTTTGCCGACGTTGATCGAGCCGGTAAGCGTCACGAGACGAGTGATCGGCGAAAGGACCAACGTGCGAGACACTTCGTCCGGGTTGCCGAAGACTACGTTCAGAACGCCCTTGGGAAGGCCGGCGTCGAGGAAGCACTGCGCGAACAGGCATGCGGTCGCGGGAGTCTCTTCGGCGGGCTTGAGGATGACCGAGCAGCCAGCTGCGAGCGAGGCGCTGATCTTACGGGAGGGAGCGCTCATCGGAACGTTCCACGGCGTGAAGGCTGCTACCGGGCCAACGGGTTCGCGGACCACGAACTGCTGAATTGGTGGGTCGGTCGGCACGATACGGCCATACAGGCGACGGATTTCTTCCGAATCCCAATCGAGGAAGGTTGCGGAGCGCTCGATCTCGGCAAGCACCTCAGCATAGGTACGTCCTGACTCGGCCGTGAAAATGGGCGCGATCTCTTTTGCACGTTGACGAACAAGAGCCGCTGCGCGGCGCATCACGGCCGCCCGTTCCGTCGGAGGGGTCTTACGCCACACCTCGAAGCCTCGGGCGGAAGAGGCCAGGGCGTTTTGAAGGTCTTGGGCAGTGGCTTTGGGCACCTGACCGAGAATTGTCTCGTCGCTGGGGTTCTCCACCTCGCAGAGAGTCTCACGATCATATATCCATTCTCCATCAATCAGGAGGCCGATCTTGGGGTAGGTGTACTGCTGCTTGTCGGTCATGTTTTCAGTCCTTTGGAAATCGATCGAAGTCGATCTCGCTTGGTGTTCTCGGCGGCGCGAGCCTGCCTTCAATGTGTTGTGGTTGCCAGGAATGCGAGAACCTCGTCCTCCGCAATCCGTGCGCCTCTGGAACGTTGGCCCCAGGTCTGACCGCCGATATGCGGGGTCAGGATCACGTTGGGCAGAGCCGCCAGCCGCGGCGGTATAACCGGCTCACTATCGAGGACGTCTAATGCTGCGCCCGCGATCGTCTTGTTTTCCAGTGCCGTGATAAGGGCTTCCGTGTCGACGAGGTTGCCACGTCCCACGTTAATGAGCCGGCCCTTTGGTCCAAGCGCCGCCAGTTCCTTCGCTCCGATGATGTTTTTGAGGTCCGGAGTTCCGGGGACGGCCAGTACAAGGACATCACTTGCCGCGGCGAGTGCTTCCCATCCTTCATAGAGCGTCGCGCCAAGACCCTCGTTGGACCTACGCTTGAGCCCTGCGATCTTCATTTTTGATGCTGATGCGCGGGCGGCAATGGCCTGGCCGATCCGACCGCTCAGACCGCCAATGCCGATCGTCATTCCAACCGGGCTATCGCCTACCTCGAAGCGCCCTTTCTGCCAGTCTCCGTTGCGTGCGAACGCATCGGCGCGAACCAAGTCTCGGCAGAGCATGATCGTCAGCGTCATCGCAAGGTCGGCAACATCATCTGTCAGCGCTTCGCCGACGCAGCGGACGCGAACACCGCGCTTCTCGAGAGCAGGAATGTCGATTTTGTCACTCCCGGCCCCCTGAGAAACAACGAAGCCTAAATTGGGGAGAGCTGCGGCAATCTCGGCGCTACAGCCGCGCGTGGCGCTGGTCATAAGGACACGTACGGTCTCTCGCTCGCCCTCGGGGAGGGAGGCGACCTGTTCAGGTGCGGGCACAATCCGAACCCAATCAGCTTCTTCGAGTTTCGGATAGGTCATGCCAGCGAGCGGCGGAAAGGAAAGGATCGGTTTCATCGTTCCAGACTGTTGTGAGGTTGGGTTGGCATCACGCTATCACGGAGGCGTCGGGCGACAATGGCGCGGCCGCCTCTGCTATAGCTTTAAGTTATATCCCTATAGGCAGAGTTGCTGCTTTACAGGTCTACGTAGAAGACGGCGCTCTTGGGTAGGCCAGCCGCCATGTCGGCTTCCGTCCCAACGAATGCCGTCATAAATAAACGACGGCCGGTCTCCCCGCCCAGAGTGCACGAGATTCCGGACCCTTCGAACTTGATGCTGTCTGTGATTTGGCCACCTTCCAGCACGCGGACGAACTCGCCCGTGTTGTAAATCCCGGCCCAGATCGCACCGGTCTCGTCCGCGCAAATTCCGTCAGGCTGCCTGCCGGAAAGATCAGCAAAGAGGCGCTTGTTGCCGAGATTGCCAGCGGAATCGATCTCGAACGCGCTGAGCCGCTCCTTCCAAGTCTCGGCAACGACCAGGGTGCGGCCCCCATTGATGACCACGGAGCCGTTCGGAAAATCTACATCGCGGGCCGCAACGACCACTGAGCCGTCAGGATCGACCCGATGAAGTTTTGTGGCTTGGGGAGGCTGCCCCGCAACGAAGTCATAACCAAAGTCGCCGACATATATCGTGTCCAATGCGTCGACCGCAAAGTCGTTCAGCCACCATTGTGTATGGGAGGACAGATCGGCGTAGTCGGAAACTGAGTTCCCGTTGTACCGAAGGAGCTTCCGGTCCTTAGCTGACACGATCACGAGCGACCCGTCGGAAAGGAAACCCAATCCCGACGGTCTGTTCGGAATCTCGAGACACTTCGACCGCTCGCCATCTGCCGTCAGCGAATAGACCTTGTGATCGAAGACATCCGATACCCAAAGCTGACCATCCCGCCACTTTGGCGCTTCGAGGAACAGAAAACCGTCCGCGAACAGTTTCGGCTTGATCTCGTCCATCACCATTCCTCCCATTGCCGGTCGTTACCACCCACCATCGCAGTGGATGTCCTGTCCGCTTATGAGGTCCGCCTGCGGACTAGATAGGAAAACGGCGAGGTTGGCGATATCGACCGGCTCGATCCTGCGCTTGATGCTTTGACGCTCAAGAATCCATTGATGGTAGGCTTCCCGCTTTTCTCCGAAGTGCCGCCATTCGGCATCCGACAGAACCGCGCCGGGAGAGATGCCGTTCACTGTGATGTTGTACTTGCCGAGTTCGCGGGCCATCGACTTCACCAAGCCGTACATCGCGCCCTTCGACGCCACGTAGGGGACGAAGCCTTCCCAATTGCCATTGAGGGTGAGGGAGGTCAGATTGATGATCTTTCCGTACTTCTTCTGCTTCATCAGAGTACTGCAGGCTCTCGAGAGCACGAAGGCCGCAGACGAATTCACCCGGACTTCTTCCTCGTACTCCTCGATCGAGAATTCCTCGTGCGGCTTGTTGACCACGAACGCCGCGTTGTTCACGAGGATGTCGATCCCGCCGACTTCGTCAGCGAGGCGGGTCACAGCCTTCTCTAGATCGGCCAACTGATTGAGGTCAGCGCCGAAATAACGGACGTCTTTCGCAAATTCCTTGAGGACCTCATCGACGTTCGGCGCATCCGGACGGTCGGATGCGATCACCTTCGCGCCCTCTTCAGCAAAGCGAGCGACGAGTGATTTGCCAATCGTGCCCAGAGCGCCAGTGATGAGTACGGTCTTGCCAGCCAGTGTGGGCATGTTTTCTCCTCCATGTATGTGTCTTGAACTTTCCATTTCGGCGTTCACTTGAGAACCATCAATCTCGCGAAACTCATTTATGGTATAATTAAAAGTTATATCCTGCCTTTCGATGCGCCTGATCGAGCGCAGGTTGGGGATGAGATCGGCGCTCGTTCGTGCGACATCATTGCATTCGGTGAAGAACAAGGTTTTCGACAATGACTGATGATAAGCGCGATCTCGTTCATCTTTTCGGCACCCATGCGGCCGAGGTGACTTACGACCGCCTGAGTGACGACGCGCGGTGGGCCGCCAAGAAGAGCATCCTCGACACCCTCGGCGTCATCCTTGCTGCCAGTGGAATGGAGCCGGCCGTTCGGGCTGTTGCGGAGATCGTCGCCGAAACAGGCGGCCGCCCTGATTGCACGGTTCTTGGGTTCGGAGGCAGGGCTCCGGCACTGATGGCCGCGATGGCGAACGGCGCACTCGCGCATTGCCTCGACTACGATGACCAGACGCCATGGGGACAACACACAGCCAGTTCGATTGTGCCGGCCGTTTTTGCGCTCGCCGAGCGCCGGGGCGGTATCAACGGTAAGGACCTGATTGCGGCGGTCGCTGTTGGCCAGGACATTTTCGCCAGGCTCAGGTGCAACGTGGGCTGGCAGAAGGACTGGAACCTGTCCACGGTCTTGGCCGTCTTCGCGGCGACCGCGTCTGCAAGTAGGGTCTTGGGTCTTTCGGCAGCGCGCACCTCTGCTGCGATGGGGATCGCGACGATGCAGTCATCGGGGATCATGGAAATGGTCGCGGGCAGGGGAAGCGACCTCCGCGGCATGTACGCGGGGTTCTCGGCCAAGGGGGCCGTTCTCGCGACCATGATGGCTGAGAAGGGTGTGACTGGCATCGATAAGGCATTCGAGGGCCAGTATGGCTTCATGAACACTTACTTCGGAGGACGCTACGACCGGGAGAACATCGTAGCGGGACTTGGAAGTGAGTTCCTCGGAAGCGGGACGCTTTACAAGCGTTGGCCTTGTGTCGGTACCGCCCACAGCCACATGAAAGCCGCCATCGATATCGTCACCCGCAATAACATCAAGCCGGACGAAATCGCCGAGATAAAGCTGCACGTGGGTGATTACCACGATCTCATGTGCCAACCCCTGGAAGAGCGGCGGGCACCGGCGACGCTCGCGGACGCCAAGTTCAGTCTACCGTACCTCGTGTCCGTGGCCATGGTTCGCAGGGGAATGAGCGTTACCGACTTCACAGAAGCGGCGCTCCAAGACAAACAGGTGCTGGCCGTGGGCAAGAAGATGACCTTGGTCCGGGACGTCGCGCTTGATTGGAAGCTCGAGTTGCCCCCTGGCCGTGTGGAAATCACCACGCGCGACGGCGGGCGTTGGATAGAGGAGGGCCATCGTGTTCCGGGCAACGCCGACAACCCGATGAACTGGGAGGATGTCTGCGTGAAATTCTTCGAGTGTGCTTCCGTCGCTGCCAACCCGATCTCTGAAACGGTTTCGGCGAGAGCCGCAGCCCTCGCCGAACATCTGGAAACGCTCGAAGATGCAACCGAACTGGTCAGGTGTCTCGCCTGACCAGAAAAATTAGGTCAGATCCCCGCGGTCTGACCGCCGTCGACAATCATCGCATGGCCCGTAACGAAGCCTGCCGCGTCCGAGCACAGCCACAGCACCGTGCCAGCAATCTCCTCGGGACGACCCATGCGGCCGATCGGCTCTTGGGCGATCATGAAGGCGCGGCCTTCATCGGTGTCATTGGTGTAGCGCGAGATCATCGGGGTATCGATGATACCGGGGCAAATGGCGTTAACCCGGATGCCCTTGTCGGCATACTCTAGCGCGGCAACCTTGCTCGCAGCCACGACGCCGAACTTCGACGCGCAGTAGCTGGACTGATTGCGGATAGCAAGGACGCCAGCGCCAGAGGCCGTGTTGACGATCGCTCCGCCACCCTGTTTGAGCATGATTTCGATCTGATACTTCATGCAGAGGAACACGCTCTTGAGGTTGACCGAGATGATGCGGTCCCAAAGCTCCTCCGAAATATCACCGATTGGCTGCGCAGGTTGCTCGATGCCGGCGTTGTTGTGGGCGGCATCTAGCCGTCCGAATGCGTCGACGGTCTTGTCGAGCGCAGCCTTTATCTGGTCGCCTTTGGTCACGTCGCAGATGATGGGCAGGGCCGTGCCGCCCGCATCCTTGATCATCGCTACCGTCTCGTTGAGGCCCTTTTCGCTGATGTCGACGGCGGCAACCGATGCGCCTGCCTTGGCAAAGGCGAGGGCAGTTGCCCGTCCCACACCGCTCCCAGCTCCGGTCACGAAGGCAACTTTGCCGTTGTAGTCTACCCGCGGAATATCGGTCACGAATTTCACTCCAGTGTTTCAAGATAAAGAAAAGCGGCCGTCGTCGGGTGACAGGCGGCCGCGGGATGGTTGTAAGGTCAGCCGCCGGTCTTCGATTTCGACTTGTTGCCACCGACCGTGTAGATGGCCGCAGCTACCACCACGACGATGCCTTCGATCAATCCCTGCCAGTTCGCGCCGAGGTTCAGCATGTTGAAGCCGTTGGTCAGCGAGAAGAGGAGGAGAGCGCCAGCAAGCGTTTTGATCACGCTGCCTGCACCGCCAAACAAGGACGTGCCGCCGAGGATGGCTGCGGCGATGACCGTCAGTTCTGCACCCGAGAGGCCCGCAGGGTTGATGGAACGAAGGCGGCTTGCAAACAGGATGCCTGCGAAGCCGGCCGTCCCGCTGCAAAAGACGAATGCCATGAGCTTGTAAAGAAGGACATTGATGCCGGAGAGGCGCGCAGCTTCGGAGTTGCCGCCAACGGCATAGAGTCGTCGCCCAACCATTGTGAAACTAAGGGTGAACCAGACGATCGTCGTAAAGATCGCCAGATAGATGACGGGGTTACGAAGTGTCAGTTCGCCGCCGGATGCCCAGGCGAGGAGTAGGAAGCCAGCTCCGCCGATCGTCATTCCGACCGCAGATGGACGCACCGGGTTCTTAGCACTGGCGGCCTTGATCAGGCCGATTATCCCGAGGGCCAAAAGAACGACACCACCGGCCAGGATCAGCCAGAAGCCGTCGTGACGGCCGCCCTCAAACGCCTTCATCGTTTCGATCACATTAGGGTCGGACGCGGACAGTGAACGTCCGTCGGTGTAGATGAGGACCAGGCCTCGCACAGCCGTCATCGTGCCCAGCGTCACGATGAATGCATTGATGCCGAGAAACTGGACGATCGAGCCGTTGATGAGGCCGATAGCCATCGCGACTGCCATCGCCAGGGCGGCAGCGGGAATAAACCCGATAGCGTCGGCATTCCCGATCAGGATTACCGCAGCCAGCGCGGCGACCGACGCGACGGAAAGGTCGAAATTCCCGCTGATTAGCACCACCGTCATTGCGACTGCCATGATGGCCATGAGCGAAGATTGGTAGACCACGTTCGAGAGGTTCAGAACGCTCAGGTAGTTTGCCTGGCCGAGGTAGGTGGTGAGCAGCGTCAGCACCGTGATCAACAACAGCAAAGCGTAGTAGACGCCGCGCTCCCGCAGGCCGAACATGCGACGCCAGTTGGTGGATGGCGATACGGTCTGCACGTTGGAAACCTCCGGCATCTTCTGGGCTGGACTATGTGTGATCGTGTTCATGATATTTTCTCGCTTTCTCAACGATGCCGGTTAGTGGACGGCAGCTTCAGTAGAAGCAGCCTGCCCGCCGGCAAGCAGAAGCAATTCGTGTTCAGATGTCTTATGGCCGTCGCGGACCGCTACGCACTGGCCGTCCCTAAGGACGATGATACGGTCCGATACGGCCAGGAGTTCCTCGAACTCGGACGAGACGATGATGATGGACTGACCTTCGCTGGCCAATTTCCGGACGAGCCGAAGGATGTCCGTCTTCGCTCCAATGTCGATACCAGCCGTGGGCTCGTCGAGCAGGAACAGCTTTACGTCACTGAAAAGCCACTTAGCGATCGTCACCTTCTGTGCGTTGCCGCCGCTGAGTTCCTTGACCAAAATGTCCGGAGAACTTGCTTTGATCGAGAGCATGCGGATAGCTTCCCAACCACGCTCTCGCTCTCGATCCTCGATCGGCATTGAGTTCATCACCGAGACGCCGCCGAGAGCCGGCAAGGTGGTGTTTCGCCAAATCTCGAAATCCGGCACCAGGCCTTGGGCCATTCTGTCTTCTGGGACCATACCCATGCCAGCTTTCACGGCCGCCCCCGTATTTCTTGGGACAATCTCACCGTCGAGGAGAACAGTTCCTGTCGCATCGCGATCGGACCCGTAGATTGCATGCAGCAGTTCACTTCGACCCGAACCGAGGAGGCCAGCGACGCCGATGACTTCACCACGAGCAACGTCGAGCGAAATAGGACCGAACCGACCTTTTGAGGCAAGGTTCTGCAGTTGTAGGCGAGCCTTGCCTGTAGTCGGCTCCCGTTCCTGAGCTTGGCGTTCGAGCGCAGCGATCTGCTTGCCAACTATCGCCTCGGCGATGCGGTCTTCGTCCAGGTCCGCGGTATTCGCACGGAGAACGGCAGTCCCGTCGCGCAATACGGTTACTTGATCGGTCAGCGCCATCACTTCATCGAGAAAGTGGCTGACGAATAGGATTGCCTTGTTTTCGCCTTTCGAGAGCCGGCGGACGGTCGCGTAGACGAGTTCCCGCTCTTCGGCTGCCAGCGAGGCTGTCGGCTCGTCCATGACGATTAGATCGGCACCAGTGCCGACGGCAGTCATGATCGAGACCATCTGGCGCTCGCCGATGGAAAGGTTCCCAACCAGCGCATCGGGATCGAGCCGATAGCCGATGCGCTGGCACAGTTCTTCATAGTCACGGCGACTGCTTGACGCGAGCCGCCAGATTCCGCGGTTCCCGAGATAGATGTTCTCGAGAACCGAAAGTGTTGGAACCAGTGGAATATGTTGATGGACCGTGGCTACACCCATGTCGTTGGCAGCCTTGGGGCTGTCCCACTTGATGGGCTTTCCTCGCCAGATGATCTCTCCCAGCGTGGCCCAGTAAGCCCCCGACAGGATTTTGATCAACGTGGATTTGCCAGCTCCGTTCGCGCCGAGTAGACCGTGGACCTTCCCCTGTTCGATGTCGAGATCGACACCGCGCAGGGCGAGGGTGCCATTGGGAAATCCCTTAACAACACCACGTAATTGCATGATAGGGTTATCGTGTTGCATAGGACACCTCCCATTCATCAATCGAAAGATTTCACCACTGCTCAGGGCAGGAGTCGATGGTTTCCTTCGTGATCGGAGGCATGTCGTAGGACACGAAGCGACCTTTGGGCGTTTCCGGCTTGGTTGCGGCCTCATAGAGGGCATCAAACATCAGCTTGCCGAGAAGTTTAGGTCTCGTGCAGACCGAGCCGTACATTTCCCCCGCGAGGATCGCGTCGTGGCCGAGCTTCGATCCACCGCCCGTGGCAATGAGCTTGGGCTTCGAGCTGGACGCATCGATTGCGCGCGCGCAACCGATCGCCATGTCGTCGGCATGGCTGTAGATCAGGTCGATATCCGGGTGAGCTGTCAGGAAGTTCTGGCAGACTGCTTCGCCTTCATCCGGCGTCCAGTTGGTCGGCTGCTCGGCAACGATGGTGTACTTTGCCCCGGCCTTGTCCAACGCGGCCTTGAATCCGTCGGTGTCGAGTTTGACGATCGTGTAGGCGGGATCGCCCATTACAATGCCGATTTTAGCGGTCTTATCCTTCGGCAATAGACCGACTGCCATCTCGCCAGCTACAACCCCGGACTGATAATTGTCTGTGGCAACGAGGGCAGAGAGGCCAGGATAGGGATCTTTCAGCTGGCGTTTCGCTGAATCCCCGACCTGCAATGCGATCGCTACGATCGGCACTTTTGCATCGCTGACTTTGTCGACAAAACCTTCAGCGACGACGGAGTCGAGTGGGAGGAAGCCAATTGCATCAACTTTCTGAGACAGCAGATCGTCGAGAGAGTTGCCCTGCTTTTCGACGCTGCCGCGGGGATCGAGAACAACGGTTTTCACGCCCTTTTCCTTGGCGGCCTCTTCGAAGCCCTTGGCGGTCATTACGTTGTACGGGTATTCAAGACTTGCCGGCACGTAGCCGAATGTCAGGTCCTTTGCCAGGGCGGAGCCGGCGAAGAGAAGTGCTGTCAGGGCTATGGCCGACGACCGAAAGACCGATCCCGATACGGACTTGGAGTGCGTGCGATATCTGTTCTGTGTAGCGTGCATGGATTCCTCCCAAATGCAGTGTTGCCGTTCGGTCGCCGAGTTCGTTCAGACTGAGCTTCCGGTACCTGAAAGTCCGGTATTCTGTGCGTGGTCGCTTGAAACCAAAGTCGCTAGGGACCAGATGGTCCATAGCCCTGAAAGAGTGGCGTTTTCCTCCGGCGTGCCACCTTGCACAGCTGTCCCGTTATCAATGCGGTAACACGCTAGAACCGCTCAAAACAGTGGTGCGGCGGAAGGGGTATAATGTGGAATTATATGAGGTCTGAGCGCCTCCGCCGGGGGGGCGTAATGATCCCAAAGGGATGGGTTTCGGACGCGCCGATACGACCGTCGGTTCGATATAACAAAATACTATAAGTGTCTGAGGGCCGGCCTGGTTTGTGGCCCACCTCCTATTGTGCTGGACAGCCAGATTTGTAACCAGCGTTGAGAGTTCAGAGATGCAGGAAAGGGCTTTCGCTAGAGCGTGCCCGATCAGCTCAAAACGGCATGTGGAGGATTCCCGTATGAAAGGTCTCGTTTTTCTCGGAGAAGGTAAAATGGAATTCCGGGATTTCCCGGATCCAACGCCCGGCCCGGATGAAGTCGTTGTTCGGATCAAGTCGTCGGGAATGTGCGGAAGCGATTTGAACCACCTCAACGAACCCAAGCGACGCGAGGATCAGATCGTCATCGAGGGCCACGAGCCATGCGGGATTATCGAAGAAGTTGGCTCGGCCGTTCGGGCATGGGAAGCCCGCGTCGGTGATCGCGTGATGGTCTATCACTACGACGGGTGCAGGACGTGTTCGAACTGCCGAACGGGTTGGATGCAAAACTGTGATCATACGCGAATTGCCTTCGGCGGGAACGGCCACGGGGCACACGCGCCTTTCATGAAGGTACCGGCGCATACGATCATCAAGCTGCCCGAGCAACTCTCCTTTAATGCAGGCGCTGCTGTCGGGTGTGGCAGTGGAACGGCATATGCGGCCCTGAAACGGGTAAACCTGCTTGCGGACGAGACGATTGCCATCTTTGGTCAGGGCCCAGTTGGACTTAGCTGCACACTCTTCGCGAAGGCCTTCGGGGCCCGCGTAATCGCTCTGGACGTAGGCGAGGAGCGTCTTGAAATGGCGAAAAAGTTCGGTGCCGACTTCGTAATCAACCCGATGAAGGACGACCCCGTGAAAGCCATACGCGACCTGACCAGGGGTGGCCTTGGTGCCGATAAGGCGATCGAATGCAGTTCCAACGCAGTTGCACGAGATCAAGCTTTGCAGGCTATCAAGCAGTGGGGCACCACTTGCCTTGTCGGGGTTCATGGGTCGATGCAGTTCGAGTGCAACGAACTCATCACCAAGCAGAAGAACCTCGTTGGCTCCCTCACGTTCAACAAGAACCTCCAGGACGAATGCGCTGGTTTTGTTGCGGAAAGAGGGATCGACCTGGATTCCCTATTCACTCATCAGTTCCGGTTGGATGAAGCCGTTCAAGCGTACGCTCTCTTCGAGCAGCGAAAGATCGGCAAGGGCGTATTCGTATTCGACTAACCTGGTAGTAGCCGCACGGCAGCGCTCGTTCGCCTAAGCGCGCCCGCGGTTCGCATCGACATCATGCACCATTGCAACCGATGCCCGTGAGGGCGTCGTTCCATCGTCGCGTCTTACCGCGCTCGCTTTAGGGCAGAATTCAAATGAAAATCGGATCACCAAAGGAGACTCTCGACCGAGAGGCTCGAGTGGCTCTCACGCCAGATAGTGCAAAGCAACTTCTGAAACTCGGTCACGAGTGTTTCGTGGAGAGTGGTGCGGGGAGCAGGTCGGGCTTTACGGACGAGGCTTACCGCGCGGCTGGCGTCGAGGTCGTCGCGGACGCCAAGACGCTGTTCTCAGTCGTTGATGTCGTTGCAAAGGTACGTCCCCCACAGCCAGACGAACTGGAATTCCTGACCGGTGGACAGACCCTGATCTCATTCTTCTACCCGGGCCAGAACGCACAACTTCTCGAACGAGCCGTCGCCAAGGGCGTCAATACGATCGCAATGGATATGGTCCCCCGCATATCCCGTGCTCAGAAGATGGACGCGCTATCCTCGATGGCGAACATCGCGGGCTATCGCGCAGTCATTGAGGCCGGCAACAACTTCGGCCGCTTCTTCACTGGTCAAGTCACCGCCGCCGGTAAAGTGCCTGCTGCCAAGGTGCTGGTAATTGGGGCCGGAGTGGCTGGCTTGGCAGCAATTGGGACCGCAACCTCGCTGGGGGCGATCACTTTGGCATTCGACGTTCGACCCGAGGTGGCCGAACAGATAGAGTCCATGGGAGCCGAGTTCGTCTACCTGGACTTCGCGGAGCAGCAGGACGGATCGGCGACCGGTGGATACGCCGCGCCTTCGTCACCGGAGTTCCGCGAAAAGCAGCTCGCAAAGTTCCGCGAGCTAGCCCCCGAGGTTGATATCGTCATCACGACGGCGCTTATTCCGGGGCGGGACGCTCCCAAACTCTGGCTGGCAGACATGGTCGGGGTCATGAAGCCAGGCTCGGTGATCGTCGACTTGGCCGCCGAGCGCGGCGGCAACTGCGACCTCACGCGTCCGGACGAGAAGGTCATCTCGGAGAATGGTGTTGTCGTGATCGGCTACACCGATTTCCCAAGCCGCATGGCCACCCAGGCTTCGTCGCTGTACGCGATGAATATCAGACACATGTTGGCTGATCTGACCCCTGGCAAAGACGGGCGGATCGTCCACAACATGGACGACGATGTGATCCGCGGGGCAACGGTCGCTTTCGAGGGAAGGCTTACTTTCCCGCCACCGCCGCCTAAGGTCCAGGCTATTGCCGCCCAGAAGCCACGCGAGAAGACGAAGCAGCCTACTCCCGAGGAGAAGCGCACAGCGGAGATTTCCGCCTTTCGTGCACAGACCAAAAGCCAAGGGCTGTTGCTCGCAGCGGGAACCGCCGTTTTGTTGATCCTGGGTGCGTTCGCACCCTCGAGCTTCATGTCTCATCTCGTCGTTTTCGCACTGGCCTGCTTCGTGGGGTTCCAGGTCATCTGGAACGTCTCCCACTCCTTGCATACCCCGTTGATGGCAGTAACCAACGCCGTCTCGGGGATCGTTATCCTCGGTGCTCTGCTTCAGATCGGCTCCAGCGATTGGTTGGTGACAATACTCGCGGCGGTCTCCGTACTTATCGCCACCATCAATATCGTCGGGGGATTCCTGGTGACACGGCGCATGCTCGCCATGTTCCAGCGGTCTTAATCTGAGGGGAAATCATGACAATCGGTGTTGTCTCCGCAGCGTATATCGCCGCGGCTGTTCTATTCATTCTCTCGTTGGGCGGCCTTTCGGGACAGGAAAGTGCGAAACGGGCCGTCTGGTATGGCATTGTTGGAATGGCACTTGCTGCCGTGGCCACCATCCTCGGACCTGGCGTCGGAAACTGGCTCTTGATCGGTGGGATGATCGCCGGCGGCGCTGTACTCGGCTACTTCGTGGCCAGCAGAGTGCAGATGACCGAGATGCCGCAACTGGTTGCCGCGCTCCACTCCTTCGTCGGACTGGCGGCGGTTTTCATCGGCTTCAACGCGCATCTGGAAGCCGCCCGGATTTCGGTCATGGATGAGAGCCTACGTGCGATGCTCGATGGCTTCGCGGGTATACTTGCGCACAAAACTGCGGTCGAGCTTTCGATCATGAAGGTCGAGGTCTTCCTCGGTGTGTTCATCGGAGCGGTGACCTTCACTGGATCGGTGGTTGCGTTTGGAAAGTTGGCTGGGAAAGTCGACGGCAAGGCCAAGAAGTTGCCCGGCGGCCATTTCCTCAATGCTGGCGCTGCAATCTTGTCGCTCACACTTCTCTTGGTCTACGTGAACCAGGGAGGCATTTGGCCCCTCGGCGCGATGACCCTTCTCGCCTTCTTCATCGGCTACCATCTCATCATGGGGATCGGCGGCGCGGACATGCCCGTCGTGGTGTCGATGCTCAACAGCTACTCTGGCTGGGCTGCGGCGGCGATCGGGTTCACGCTCGGCAACGATCTGCTCATCGTAACCGGTGCTTTGGTGGGCTCGTCGGGAGCGATCCTATCTTACATCATGTGTAAGGCGATGAACCGATCCTTCATTTCCGTCATTCTCGGGGGCTTCGGGTCCGCCAAAGGACCGGCAATGGAGATCATCGGCGAGCAGATCGCCATCGACGCCGAAGGCGTGGCATCAGCCCTGAACGATGCGGAAAGCGTGGTTATCGTCCCAGGCTACGGAATGGCCGTAGCCCAGGCTCAGCAGGCTGTCTCGGAATTGACCCGGAAGCTTCGAGCTGCCGGCAAGACCGTCCGTTTCGCGATCCATCCCGTCGCAGGACGTTTGCCAGGCCATATGAACGTCCTCCTGGCTGAAGCGAAAGTTCCGTACGACATCGTGCTCGAGATGGACGAGATCAACGAAGACTTTGCAGCAACGGACGTGGTCATCGTCATAGGCTCCAACGACATCGTAAACCCGGCCGCGATCGAGGACCCGAACTCACCCATCGCCGGCATGCCTGTCCTGGAAGTCTGGAAAGCCAAGCACGTCTTCGTTTCGAAGCGGGGGCAGGGCACAGGGTACTCTGGCATCGAAAACCCGCTCTTCTTCAAGGAAAACACCAGGATGTTTTATGGGGACGCCAAGAAGTCGATCGATGGCCTGATCCCCTTGATGGCGTAGAGTGTCGTTCCATCTCAGACACGAGTCTATTGGATCGAAAGTAAAGGTGCCTCCCGTGAAGCCGTACATTGCCTGCCTGATGTTGACCTCGCCAGACGGAAGCCTCCATCCGAGTAGGTGGACCAAGTCTCCGGATGGTGACCGATCGGATTTCTCGAAGGTTTGCGAGAAGGTGCGCGAGGACCTTCAGTGCCAGGCTTGGATGGTCGGTCGTGTCACGATGGCAGAGATGGCGAAGGGAGTACCTCACGCGCCTTCGGGCCCATACGCCGTCGAGAGACCTTGCCACTTTGCAAACCGCGGGGCCAAAAGCTTTGGCATCGCTATCGATCGATCGGGTGCGGTCCATTACAAGGGGCCGGACCTTTTCGGCGACCACATCGTTGCTCTTCTCGGGGCGGATGTCCCGGACAGCTATCTCGCCGAGCTAGCCGCAGACGGCGTTTCTTACGTGGTCGCCGAGAGTGCGGACTTCAATGTTGGAAAACTGCTCGATGTCCTGAACCAAGAGCTGGGAATCGAGCGGATCGTCCTCGAGGGCGGCGCGGCTACCAATGGCGCGCTGTTGGCCAGTGGTTTGGTTGATGAACTCAATTTCATTGTCGCGCCGGCCCTGGAAGCCCGCTCGGGCACGGACAGCGTCGTTGAATTCGGTTCGGAAGGTCTGGCCGGTAAGGTCGAATTGTCACTCCTCGAGTGCCAGCAATTGGGCCACGGTGCGGTCAATCTCCGCTACGCAGCGAGCAAGCCGTCCGTCTGACGAACTCCCATTTGTGCGCGAGGGCATCGAGTGCGGGGCGAATGTCTCTTGTTTCGGTCTCGGAACATTCATGAAGCATTCTCATAACTGCATTCGGAAATGACCGTATAATCTATTCCTCAAGAATGACTATCTACATGACCGAGTACGCGTGATCTAACGCGCTGCGAGCATCTCCAGTCGGCGCTACCGTGCCGACGCCGTTGAGCGAACGGTCCTCCGCACCAAGGCCCGGCGTATCCCATAGCCACACCGATCGAACAGGAGACTATGCCATGTGTGACTTTGACGAAGATACCACCGGCCGAGTTGCAGGAAAGAGGCTCGACTGGATTGCCACAAGTCTGCTTACCGCGGCACTGTTCGTCGCGGTAACTGCGTTTCCTGCAGCTCTTATAGCCGCCACCTGTGCGCGGGTAGATCAAACAGAAGTCACTCCCAAGTTTCCGCGCGAAGCCGTCCTGGGATCGCCGTACAATTTCACGGGCGAGGTACGGGTTTCGTCGCCGTTGCCGGCCACCCATCAGGAAAGAGGGATCTGATGCCGCATATAGTCGTAAAGATGATTTCGGGCCGTACCGAAGCTCAGAAGCAGGCGTTGGCAGAAAAGCTGGCCAGTAGCCTGATGTCCGAGCTTGGAAGCGATAGCAACTCGATTTCAGTTGCGATCGAGGACGTCCCGCAAGCTCGGTGGGAAAATGATGTCTTCATCCCCGAGATCAAAGGAAAGAAGCACACTCTCTACAAGAAGCCCGGTTACATGTCTGTCGATTGAACGCCGACGACAATTAAAGACCACGAGGGCGATTTGCGCTACCCTCGTGGTACGGGAATTCGGACTTTACTCCTCGAGTGCTTCATCCTTCTTGTGGCGAATCGACGGAAGCAGCATGGCCCCCAACGCAAGAGCGGCAATCGCGAGGAGAACGGCGCTAACCGGGCGCTCAACGAATACCCATGCGCTACCACGCGACACCACCATTGCCCGTCGCAGATACTCTTCCAACATTGGCCCGAGGACGAAGCCTATTAGCAGCGGTGCCGGCTCAAGCGCGAGCTTGAAGAATAGGTAGCCCAAGAAGCCGAATAGGACTGTCTCGAACACGTTGAATGCGGAATAGTTTACCGAGTACACGCCGATCGCGCAGAAGACGAGGATTGCGGGATACAGATACTTGTACGGAAGCTTGAGCAGGGATACCCACATTCCAATCAATGGCAGATTGATCACGAGGAGCATCAGGTTCCCGATCCACATGCTGGCGATCAGCCCCCAAAACAGCGCTGGTTGAGCTTGCATAACGCCGGGACCAGGCTGGATGCCGTGGATCATCAGGCCGCCAATCATGAGCGCCATGACGGCATTCGCAGGAATCCCGAGGGTGAGCATCGGAATGAATGATGTCTGTGACGCGGCATTGTTCGCACTTTCGGGACCTGCGACGCCTTCGATCGCACCGGTTCCGAACTCGTGGCCGTACTTCGAGACCTTCCGCTCAAGCATGTATGAGGCGAACGTAGATAGCGCCAATCCACCACCAGGTAGGATGCCAAGGATTGATCCCACGATGGTGCCGCGGATCACGGATGGGGTTGCACGCTTGAACTCCTCCTTCGTCAGCATCAAACTACCGACCTTGGAGACGGTGCCGCTGCGGTTTTCGGGGTTTTCAAGATTGCGGATGATCTCGGCGACCCCGAAAATACCCATCGCCACGGCAACGAAGTCGATCCCCTCAAATAGCTCAAAGAACCCGAAGGAGAAGCGGACTTGTCCGCTTTGGACGTCGGTGCCGACAAGGCCAAGAGCAACGCCGAGGACGAGCATGGCAATCGATTTGAAGATGCTTCCTTGAGCAAGAACCGTCGCGATTATAAGGCCCAGCAGGATAAGCGAGAAATACTCGGCGGGTCCGAAGGAGAGGGCCAGGTTGGTCAGCAGGGGGCCGGACGCTGCAACTACGAGCGTTGCCACAGTTCCAGCGAAGAATGACCCGATGGCCGCTGTGGCCAAAGCCGCTCCCGCTCTGCCACGCTTTGCCATCTTGTGGCCTTCCAGCGTCGTCACGACGGCCGTGACTTCGCCTGGAAGATTCAAAAGGATTGCCGACGTGGAACCGCCGTACTGCGCGCCGTAATAGATGCCGGAAAGCATGATCAGCGCGGTGACTGGGTCTAGGGCAAAGGTAAGCGGAAGCAGAAGGGCAATCGTCGCCAAAGGGCCGATACCGGGAAGAACCCCGATTGCCGTTCCGATCATACAGCCGATGAAGGCAAAGCCGAGATTGTGAAAGGTCATCGCGACCGAAAGGCCGAGGGCAAGGTTCTCGATCATTTTCGCCTCGCTTAGAACTGAGAGAGTGCGGGTGGCAAGAACGACACGTTCAGGCCAAGGCCAAGAGTGAATACCGCCCAACAAATGGCTACGAGCGCCACTGTCAGTCCGGCTATTCCGCGGATTGTCTGTTCGCGATCGGCAAGGCCGCTGATCACTACGACCGCGGCAACCGAGACTGCCATCCCGAGGCGCTCAATCAGCACACCGAAGGCCGCCATCGCGCCGAGGATTAGTACCATCTCTCTCCACGCCCAGTTCTCGAGGGGGTCGTGTTCGCCCTTAATGCCGAGAACTGCAACAGCCGCGCCGAGCAATCCCAGCAAACCGAAGACAAGCATTGGCATGTAGCCGGACCCCATCTGAGCGGCAGCGCCGACTTCGTACTCTTGGTTGAGATAAAGTCCTACAAGGGCTATCGCGACCAGGAACACACCGGCCGTAACGTCTTTGGCTCCTAAGCGCCGGCGTGGTGTTGGAGCTGGTTGATCATGCTGCATTTGAGTGTTCCCCGCTTTTTATAGTTGTCAGTGGAATGAGCGGCCGCCATCGACGGCGAGGGCAGCGCCCGTTACGTAGGAAGATTCAGACGACGTCAGGAATAGCAGCGCTCGTGCAATCTCCTCTGGGGTAGCCAACCGCTTGAGCGCGTAGTTGCCAACGTTCGCGCGGTATCCGTCCGCCATCGGCGTGTCCACCATCCCTGGAGCGACGCTGTTTACCCGGACGTTCGGCGCTAGTTCTGCGGCGAGGGCGCGCGTCAAGTTTATGACGCCTCCCTTCGATGCCGCGTAGGCAGTGTGCCCGGGCGCATTCGGAAGAAGGCCCTGCGCCGACGCGATGTTAACGATCGTCGCGTGGTTATGCTGCTGCATGAAAGGAATGCAGCTCCGGACGACGATGTAGGTTCCCGTCAGGTTGACTTCGATTACGCGTCGCCATTCGTCGGCGGTCACCTCGGTAGCTAACCCCTTGTTCATGATGCCGGCAGCGTTGACCAAGCCGTCGATTCCGCCCATGTCGGATGCTGCTTTCTCCACAGCCCTGGCGACGTCGGCTTCGTTGGTGATGTCGACGCCGCAATATTTGGCGGAGATCTCATCGGCGGCCTTCCTAACCGCATCGGCATTCCGGTCGAACAGGGTAACCTGCGCACCTTCAGCAGCAAACAACGTGGCGGTGGTCCGTCCAATCCCAGAGGCGGCTCCAGTGACGACAATTTTGCGGCCTGACAACCGCGAGAGGTTCGCGTTCAGAACGGCAGTTGAGAGAGGTGATGCACTCATGGCTACTTACTTTCTTGATATGTTTGTATGTCGGCGGCTCGAGCTACGGGCCGCTATCGCATGATGAAGGGATTTGTCGGTCCTTCGCTGGCTGTGGACAAAAAGACGCTCTTGGTCTCGAGGTACTCGTTGATCGCTTCGATGCCGCTCTCGCGACCGATCCCGGACTTTTTCATTCCACCGAAGGGCATCATGAAACTGTAGGCCCGATAGGTGTTCACCCAAACGGTGCCAACCTTCAGCGCCTTCGTCATGCGCATCGCGCGACCAATGTTTTGTGTCCAAACTCCGGCTACCAGCCCGTAAGCGATGTCATTGCCGATCCGCGTGGCATCCTCTTCGGAATCGAACTCGATGATCGACAAGACCGGCCCGAAGACTTCTTCCTGAGCTATCCTCATGTCATTTGTCACATTGGCAAAGATGGTTGGTTCGACAAACTGCCCAGCGCTGAGACCGTCGCCTGTTGCTCGATTTCCCCCGAGGATGCAGCGCGCGCCGTCTTTGCGCGCGACCTCGATGTACTCCAGGACTTTCTGAAACTGCGGAGGCGTCGAAATCGGGCCGACATTCGTCTTGGGGTCCATCGGGTCGCCCATACGTATGTACCTGGCGAGATCGACCAGCTTTTCCGTGAATGCATCCTTGATTGATTGCTGCACCAGCAGACGGGAGCCAGCTGTGCACATCTGCCCGGCTGCACCGAAGATGCCGGACACGACGCCAGCCGCAGCAAGGTCGAGATCGGCGTCTTCGAATACGATATTTGGCGACTTGCCCCCCAGTTCCAACGAAACCCGCTTCATGTGCTTAGCGGCGGTCTCGTAGATCCTCGCTCCGGTGATATCGGAGCCCGTGAAAGTTATTTTCGCGACGTCCGGATGCTCGACAAGCGCAGCGCCTGCGTCATGTCCGTAGCCGGTAACAACATTGAAGGCGCCGTCCGGCATGCCGGCTTCCTTGACCAGCGCAGCTAGCTCAAGTGTGCTAGCTGAGGCGAACTCCGATGGTTTCACGACAACAGTACAACCGGCCGCCAGCGCAGGAGCACATTTGACCGTCGCAAACCAAATCGGTGAGTTCCAAGCTGTAAGAGCTGCAACAACGCCGATCGGCTCCCGCATCGTGAATGCCATAGTATCGGGCTTTTCGACGGGCACCCACGCACCCTCGATTTTATCCGCCAAGCCAGCATAGTAGTACCAGCACTCGGCCACACCGTTCAGTTGGCCACGGACCTCAGCAAGAAGCTTGCCATTGTCCCGGGCTTCGATCTCTGCGATGCGATCCGCATCTCGTGTGACGAGATCGCCAATCTTCCTCATGATCCGACCGCGTGCCGTTGCGGTTAGCTTCGACCAAGGCCCGGTTTCAAGCGCATCGCGAGCAACCCTCACGGCACGATCTACGTCGCCGCGAGTGGCCCGTGCCAGTTCGGCCCACGGTTTTCCACTATAGGGATCGAAGCTCTCGATACGCTCCCCGTGTTCCCCTTCGGTGAATCGACCGTCAATGAAAAGCTGGTAGCTGCGCATCGTCACTCCTATGAATGTTATTTTCGGCTACGGGATTGCGTTCGCCGATGGGAACCGCAGCGAAAACGGATCCCATCGGCGATTGCACAGCGGTCTCCAGCCGCGCGCCGCTCGTTTGCTGGTGGCCGCTGCCGGCAGCTCAGTTGTTCAGTCGAATGTTGTTCTCGGTAATGACCTTGCGGAACTTGTCCTGCTCACTCTTTAGGAACGCCGTCAGGTCATCGCCGGTCTTGATATCCGTTTGGAAAGAGAGCGGTGTGAAGCGCTCCTGGAATTTGGGATCGTTGACCCCTTTTATGATCGCGGCGGAGAATTTTGTGACGACTTCGTCAGGCACGCCCTTGGGAGCGGCATAGCTATACCAGACCCGCGAGTTGATCTGCGGATAGCCAATTTCCGCGGTGGTAGGGACGTCCGGCATGTTGGCTGTTCGGGTAGGCGACGTGACTGCAAGCACCCGCAGATTTGGATCGTCCTTGAGTAGGGCAGCCTCGCGCGCCGATGCCCAAATCATTTGGGTGAAGCCTCCGGCTAGAGCCTGGATGCCCTCGGGATTGTTCTTGTAAGAGACATGCACACCCTTACCTTGGGCTTCCTTGAGGAACATTGTGCCTGTTAGGTGCCCCATAGTGCCGACGCCGCCGCTGGCGAATGTTACACCATCAGCTGATTTTGCCGCAGCCATGAGTTGATCGAAATTTGTGATGCCGGCCTTCGCGGATACGATCAACGCCATCGGGTACCCACCGATCTCGACGATCGGCACGAAATCGTCGAGAGAGTATTGAAGATTGTCTCTTAGAACAGTTTGAACTAGGCCGGCGGTGATCAGGCAAAGGATGTTATAGCCATCGGGCTTTGCACCCGCCACGGCCCGCCCAGCAACTGTCGTCGAGCCGCCAGCGCGGTTTTCAACGACGACAGCCTGTCCCAGTTCCTCGCTCGCAGTCTGTGCGAGAAAGCGGCTGAGGGTGTCGTCGTCCCCGCCAGGTGCGTTGCCGATGTTGATCGTGATCGGGCGTGCGGGCCACTCCGAGGCAGCGCGAGCACCTGATACGCCCGACAGCAACCCTGCCGAGATCGCGGCAGTAGTTCCGAGCAGAACGTTTCTTCGTGAAATCATGGAAAACCTCCCCTGGTAAAATCCATCAAAGCCGCATCCGTCGCTGCGCCTGACCTCCCGTCCGACTGCAGCGCAAACTGCCCAAAATGGCTTTGCGGCGACGCGTATTAGGGGAACCCGACAAGCCCATCGTGTAAAGACGGAACCCGGAGAAGCTGGAAAAGGTTATAAGCCCGGATTATATGGCTACCGCGCTGTGGGAAGCTTTTATGCCTTGCTGGACGAGACTTTTCCCGGGCATGTTCCAGCCGTGGATCACGACGTTGCGTCATATCCTTGGAGCTTATCGGGTTCCCACAAAGCCGCTATATGACGAACCAGTATGATTTTCGAACAACGGGCTGAGGATGGAGCGACTGTGACGGATCTAACCGCCGAAGACGAGAAGTATCGAGCCCCGGCGCTTACCAAGGGTCTGGACATCCTTGAGTTGCTGGCGTCGGCAAATGATGGACTTACCCAGGTCGAGATTGGGAAGATGCTTGGTCGTACCACTTCGGAAATCTTCCGAATGCTGGTCGTGCTCATGCAGCGGGGATATGTGGAACTTAGTGGGGACGATCGCTACCAACTGACGACCAAGCTTTTCGAGGTCGCACACCGTCACCCCCCGATCCGGCGTCTCACCGCGATAGCGGGCGAGGCGATGCAGCGCCTTGCGAACCGTATTAACCAGTCGATCCATCTGTGCATCCTGCAGGGCGGGCGACTTCTCGTCATCGCGCAGGTCGATTGCCCGGACAACAATCTCAACTCCGTTCGATTGGGCGCGCAGATTCCCATATTCGATTCGGCGTCCGGGCGCGTCCTCGCAGCGTTCATGGACGAAGCTGCTTTGGAGCACCTGCTGACCCTTGCCGGACCCGAACCGAGTGACAGAAGGGCAAAGTTTCTCGCCGACCTTCCAGCTGTCCGTGAGGCGGGATACTGCTCCGGCCCGTCGCTTACGCTGGAGGGGGTGACGAACCTCTCAGCTCCGGTTTTTGACTACACTGGGAAGGCAGTAGCGGCCGTGACTACGCCGTTCATCCATCGGATAAACAGCCCCTTCAACGTCCCTGTTCCGGAGGCTCGTGAGATATTGGTCGAGACGTGCAGGGATCTATCGCGAAGAATGGGCGCGGGCGCAGCCGGCCAGTAACTCCGTTTCCCAAAGTATGAACTTGAAGGGCCCGGTTCGAAACCGGGCCCTTTCGTATTTGAAACTGAATTGCGCAAATAAAATGTTGACGCATGCTTTAACTTATGAAAGCTTATTTCATATACAAAACTTAGAGAGCCGAGCCGTACGAGGCTCGCGATCGCATTGGAGGAGCATGCAATGAGGCGTTTCGAGGACAAGGTGGTGCTGGTAACGGGAGCGGGTAGCGGCATCGGCGCTGCCACGGTACGACGCCTCCATGCGGAAGGGGCGACCGTGATCGCTGTGGATGTCACCGAAGAAGGCGTCTCGAAGGTAGTCGGAGAAATCGGCGACAGTTCCAAAGTGGAAGGTATCGCCCTCGACGTTTGCGATCATGCCGCCGCTATCGAAACGGTTGCGGGTGTCCGCAAGCGACACGGGGCTCTGCACGGCCTAGTGAACTGCGCGGGTATTAAGGGCGTCGGCAGCATCCTCGATGTCGAGCCCGAGAATTTTGGGCGGGTGATGGCGGTGAACCTCGAGGGTACCATCAATCTGTGCCAGGCCTTCGTGAAGGCGGTCAAAGATGACGCGGGGGATCGCGCTATCGTAAACATCTCGTCCGGTGCGGGCGTTATGGGAGTTGCGAACCGGCTGCCATACGTCGCTTCAAAGTTTGGCGTATCGGGCATTACCCGTTCAATGTCGCCGGAACTCGGCCCTCTCGGAATTCGTGTGAACGCCGTTGCGCCGGGCATGACCAAGACCCCGTTCACCGAATACATGCTCCAAGATCCGGCCGCGGTCGAGCGCGTAAACGCCAAGCATCCGATTGGCCGCATGGGTGAACCCGAAGAGATCGCCGCGGTCATAGTCTTCCTTCTTACAAAGGATGCAAGCTTCATGACCGGGGCCGTCGTATCCGTGGACGGGGGACAGACTGCCTGCCTTTGATTGGTTGGCGGAGGACTGACGGGAGGATTCGTTGGCCGATATCAGACTTACAGTCGACTGCAAGAACCACCTCGGAGAGGGACCGGTTTGGGATGTCGCTGAGCAACGGCTCTACTGGGTGGACAGCACGGCGGGAGAAATCTGGTCCTGCCGTGCGGACGGAAGTGACGTCCGGACTTTTTACGTGCCTACCTACATTGGGTCGATGGCGCTCCGTGAGCGTGGAGGTGCTGTTCTGGCACTCGCAAGCGGGCTTGCGTTCTACGAGTTCGACACACAGAAAATCGAGATCATAAACAATCCGTTCGCCGATCAGCCCGACTACCGGTTCAACGACGGGAAAGTCGATCGGAAAGGCCGTTTCTACGCGGGCTGCATGGGTTATGACTTTGATCCCGCCGATGTGACGATTCCGAGGAAACCGTCGGGTAACGGCGTTCTGTATCGGCTCGATCCAGACCTAAGTGTCACGCCAGTAGACGACGGATTCATCTGCTTCAACGCTCCGTGCTGGAGCACAGACAACCGCACTTTCTTTTGTGGCGACTCCGAGCACAAAACCATCTGGGCTTATCAATACGACCTCGAAACCGGTGCTATCAGCGACAAGCGTCCGTTCATTTCTGACGCTGGCTACGTCGGCACGGTCGATGGAGCAACGGTCGATACCGATGGCTTCCTATGGAACGCCAAGGTGCTGGCGGGCCGGATCATCCGATATCGCCCGGACGGAGCGATTGATCGCGTGATCGATGTGCCTGTCCGGAACGTGACGAGCATCGCGTTCGGCGGGCCCGAACTCGATGTCCTGTATTTCACGAGCATGGGACGCCCGATGCGCGGCATCCCTCCCAAGGAACCCGGCGCTGGGGGCCTTTTCGCCATTCATGGTCTCGGGGTCAACGGAATTCCGGAGACTCGGTTCGCCGGTTGACCCGGCAGTCTGCAATCAAAACGAGGATGTCTTTGAAATGACCATTACTGCCGACCTTTCGCAGGAGCTTGCCGAATTCGCTGCAAACACGAGGTTCGCCGATCTTCCGCCAGCAGCGGTCGAAGCTGCGAAGCAAAGTGTTCTTGATACGATTGGCGTCATGCTTGCTGCGAGCGGTATGGAACCCGCGGTCAGGCCGATCATCGAACTGGTTCAGGAGAGCGGCGGCAAAGGCGAGGCGACTATTCTGGGATACGGCAACCGCGTTCCGGCCGGCGCTGCGGCTTTTGCGAATGGTGCGCTCGCGCACGGACTAGACTTTGACAGTCAGACGCCATGGGGAGCACACGCTGACAGCTCGATCGTTCCGACTGTGCTCGCATTGGCGGAACTGCGCGAAGGCGTGACCGGGGAGGAGTTGATCACCGCAGTCGCCGTTGGGCAGGAGATTTTCATTCGCCTTCGCTGCAATGTGGGTTGGCATATGGACTGGAACCTCTCGACAGTCGTTGGCTGCTTCTCCGCGACAGCGGCAGGCGGCTCGATATTCAAGCTCGACGCAACGCAGCTGGCCAACGCACTCGGAATCGCCAGCTTGCAGTCCAGCGGAACGATGGAGCAAATCTTCGGGCTCGGAAGCGACCTCAGGGGTATGTATGCCGGGTTCAGCTCGCAGGCCAGCGTAAACGCCGTCAGGCTTGCCGCACGTGGGATGACCGGTATCCGCAATCTCTTCGAAGGCGAAGCTGGCGTCTTCAAGGTCTACTTCAAGGGGGAGTATGACCGCGAAAAAATGGTTGCCAATCTTGGTAAGGAATTTCTCAGCGGTGGGATGACATACAAATATTGGCCGGCTGTGGGGAACGCGCACACTTATATTCACGCGGCGATCGAGTTGATGAAGGAAAACGATGTCGACCTGGCGCAAATTTCCGAGGTGAAGGTCTACGTGGGCGACTTCCAGCAGCGGATGTGCTCCCCGCTGGTGGAACGACAAGTACCGAACACGCTGGTCGACGCAAAGTTCAGCCTTCCTTTCCTCGTTGCCCTCGCGCTCGCAAAAGGAAGGATGGAGGTCGGTGACTTTACGAGCGACGCGTTGAAGGATGAAACCGTCCTGGCGTTGGCGAGGAAGGTCGTGCCGGTCCCGGACAGCAGCTACAACTGGACGGCAAAGCTTCCCGACGGAAAGATCGACGTCGTTCTCGGTGACGGAACACGTCTATCGCGTCTGGGATCGAAAGTTCCGGGTTCCGTTGAATTGCCTATGACCTGGGAAGAATTGTTCCAGAAGTTTGGGTCCTGCGCGCGTGCCGCGGCCGTCCCGGTGTCCCCCGAGCGGATCGAGGAATTGTGCCACTCACTTCAATCGCTCGAGAGCGTCCGGGATGTCCGGGACGTTGTCTCGGCAGTAGTTTCAAACGACGGCATCGCGCGGAGGAAGTCCGCCTAATACACCTTTCCGGGAGCGTGCAACGCGCTCCCGGACGACGAAACAGCCATGTATCTCAATGGGAGGAGAGCAGCATGACAAGCTTCGAACTCACACGTCGACGGTTCCTGATGACCGGAGCGGCGGCAGCGGCAACGCTCGCTGTTTCCCGTCCCGCCTGGGCCGCCTATCCAGACAAGCCGGTAAAATGGATTGTCGGCTATCCTCCGGGTGGGGCTACCGACACCGTCGCTCGCCTGGTTGGTCACCCGATGTCACAGGCATTGGGAAAGCCAATCGTGGTTGACAACCGTCCGGGTGCCGGCAGCTCCGTAGGAGCCGCGGCATTGGCAAGTGCGCCTGCCGACGGCTACACTGTCGGAAGTGCCGATAATGGTACACTCATTATTAATCCGGTGGTTTATCCTAAGATCCAGTATGATCCGGACAGGGACTTCCGGCCTGTGGGCATGTACGCCGGAATTAACCTGCTGCTTTGCGTTCCAAGCAGCTCGCCGATCAAATCGGCCTCGGAATACCTGGAGAAGGCAAGAGGCGCGCCGGAGCCCATCCTCTACGCCAGCCCCGGCATCGGGACGCCGCTGCATCTTGCTATGGAGCGCCTTGCCCGCGACGCCAACGTACATCTCAAGCACGTGGCGTACAAAGGAATGGCTCCCGCGCTTAACGACGTCCTTGCCGGCATCGTTGACAGTATTGTGATCGACTACACGACTGCCAACTCGCAAATAAAGGACGGGAAAATCCGAGCGATCGCCGTCTTTTCGGAGAAGCGCCTGACGGTACTCCCAGATGTTCCGACGATGGCGGAGCAGGGCGTTCCAGGCTTCTCAGCGGGAGCCTGGCATTCACTGATCGTCCCCAAGGCAACGCCCGACGACGTAGTCGCCACACTGTCCCAGGCGCTTGGCAAGGCGCTACAGGATGACCTTGTCAAAACCCGGTACGCAGAGCTTGGGCTCGATATGCCGCCGAATGACCCTCAAAGCATGGCTCAGCGGTGGGAAAGCGACAAAACAACGTGGCAGCCATTGATCCGTTCGCTGAACATTAAACTCGACGGTTGACTGATTTGGCGTGTCCTCGTGAATGAGGGCACGCTTTCTTCAAGGCGCGCACCGACGGACCGATCAACACCCAGCGGACGCCTTGGCTCGCATGGTTGCCGGTTAGGCTATAACGATCTGCTGAGTCTACTCGAAAAGACGTTAGCGCTTTCTACTAAGCAACTGATATCGTTCATCATACGCTGAAGACATCGTTCAAGCGCATGCTCCGACGCTCACTTCGATTTATGAGCAAGATCGATAACCGTTTGCGAAATAACGCACCTAATCATCTTGTCAGGCAGCCCTACGTTCGCAAATGGCGTTTCTCGAAATGCGCCAGGCCATCAGCAACAATGGAGCTGGAGATGAGAAATCATTCACATCTGGAACTTTCACGCCGGGACTTACTTGTGTCCTCGGCTGCAACAATTGCGGTCACGGGAGTCGCTGCGCGAGGAGCAGCGGCGCAGTCCGCGGGGAGAGAAATGGAATTTGAGACGAGTGTTTCCTTCAGTGTAAATGGCGAGATGCGAAATATCGAAGTCGACAACCGAACGACGTTACTCGACGCATTGCGTGAGCACCTCCATCTCACCGGCACAAAGAAGGGCTGCGACCACGGCCAATGTGGTGCGTGCACCGTGATGGTTGATGGACGTCGCATCAACTCCTGTCTCACCCTTGCCGTTATGCACGAGGGTGACGAGATCACGACCATCGAAGGGCTCGGCCAGCCAGGAAACTTGCACCCTCTGCAGGCCGCGTTCGTCAAACATGACGGTTTCCAGTGCGGGTACTGTACGCCGGGACAAATCTGTTCCTCCGTGGCGGTCCTCGAGGAAATCAAGTCCAACATCCCGAGCCACGTCACTACCGACCTATCGGCACAGGCTGAATTGAACAAGTCGGAGATCAGAGAGCGGATGAGCGGCAACATCTGTCGCTGCGGCGCTTATTCGAACATCCTTGACGCCATTTCGGAAGTCGCGGGGATCCAGGCATGAGAGCGTTTACTTACGAGCGTGCCTCAACTGTCGAGGCAGCGGCCAAAGCTGCCGCAGCAAATCCCGAGGCGAAATTCATCGCTGGTGGCACGAATCTTCTCGACCTGATGAAGTTGGAGATCGAACGGCCGACGCACCTCATTGATGTCAATGGTGTCGGCTTGGATCAAATAGAAGCCATGCCGAATGGCGGCCTTCGGATCGGCGCACTGGTTCGCAATACCGACCTCGCGAGCCACGAGACGGTTCGCCGCGATTACGGCCTTCTCACCCGCGCTTTGGTGGCTGGCGCTTCTGGTCAGCTGCGAAACAAGGCGACCACCGCAGGCAACCTCCTCCAGCGGACCCGCTGTCCGTACTTCTACGACACCAACCAGCCGTGCAACAAGCGGCAACCGGGAAGTGGATGCTCGGCGATCGGCGGCTTCTCACGTCAGCACGCCGTAGTTGGCAGTAGCGACTCCTGCATCGCCACCCATCCCAGTGACATGGCCATTGCCCTTCGAGCGCTCGATGCGACAGTGGCAACCGTGAAGGCGGACGGCAGCACGCGCTCAATACCGATCGCGGATTTTCATCGACTTCCGGGAGATACACCACACATCGAGACAACGCTCGAGCAGGGTGAGTTCATTACCGCAGTCGCTTTGCCGCCTCCAATCGGAGGCAAGCACATCTACCGCAAAGTACGGGATAGGGCTTCCTATGCGTTTGCGCTCGTGTCGATAGGGGCAGTCATCCAACCAGATGGTACAGGCCGCTTCGCCGTCGGGGGTGTCGCTCATAAGCCATGGCGGACGCCATCTGGCGATGAGAAGCTCAAAGATGGCGCGAGAGCTGCGGCCAGCGAAGCACTCGCTGAGGCACGTCCTACCGAGCAGAACCGCTTCAAGATCGACCTCGTCGAGAGGACGCTTGGCGCGGTGATTGCCGAGGCAAGGGGATAACGACGATGAAATTCGACAAACCTGCTACCCAAAATCCAATTGACCAGATGAAGGTCGTTGGACAGCCCATTCCCCGCATCGACGGCCAGCTAAAGACCACTGGACGGGCGATGTACGCTTACGAGTGGCACGACCCAAACATTCCTTACGCTTACGGGTATCCAGTAGGATCCTCGATCGCGAAAGGTCGTATCCGCTCAATCGACTCAAGCCAGGCCAAAAAGGCTCCAGGCGTAATCAGCGTTGTGACTGCGCTAGACGTTGGGAAACGCGAGAAGGGAAAATTCAACACAGCAAGTCTTTTTGGCGGCGATGAAGTTCAGCATTACCATCAGGCGGTCGCTGTCGTGGTTGCCGAGACATTTGAGCAGGCCCGCGCCGCAGCTTCCAAGATCAAGATCGACTATGAAGTCGCGGACGGCAGTTTCGATCTAAAGGCCGCCAAGGACACGGCGGTTAAGCCGGACGAGAAGCAGCAGCCTGATACTGCCGTTGGCGATTTCGACGGCGCGTTCAAAGCCGCACAAGTGACCTTGGACGAGAATTACACGACGCCGGATCAATCGCATTCGATGATGGAGCCCCATGCCTCTATCGCTGCCTGGGATGATCATAAGCTAACCGTTTGGACGTCCAGCCAAATGATCGACTGGTGGCGGTCCGATCTTGCAACAACCCTCGGCATCGACAAAGACGACATTCATCTCATGTCGCCGTTTATCGGCGGTGGCTTTGGCGGAAAGCTATTTCTGAGAGCGGATGCCGTGCTGGCTGCTTTTGGAGCGAAGGCTGCGGGAAGACCGGTAAAGGTCGCGCTTCCGCGTCCTTTCATGTCGAATAATACGACACACCGTCCAGCCACGATCCAACGCATTCGAATTGGCGCGGGCCGTGATGGGAAGATAACGGCAATCGCTCATGAGAGCTGGTCGGGCGACCAGCCTGGCGGTCAGCTAGAGACCGCGGTAAACCAGACACGATTGCTATATGCAGGACAAAATCGGATGACCGCCATGCGGTTGGCGACCCTGCACTTGCCGGAAGGCAATGCTATGCGGGCTCCAGGTGAAGCCCCTGGCTTGATGGCGCTTGAGATTGCTATCGATGAGATGGCCGAGAAACTGGGTATGGACCCAGTAGAGTTCCGCATTCTCAACGACACCCAGGTTGACCCGGAGAAACCCGAGCGGCCCTTCAGTCAGAGGAACCTGGTCGGATGTCTCAAGCTCGGTGCAGAGCGTTTCGAGTGGAACAAGCGTGGTAAGCCGGGCTTGCGACGGGAAGGGAACTGGCTCGTCGGCTTGGGCGTGGCGGTCGCGTTCCGAAACAACCTACTTTTACCATCCGCCGCACGTGTACATCTGGGACAAGATGGCATCGCGACGGTCGAAACCGACATGACGGACATCGGGACTGGCAGCTACACGATCATCGCTCAGACCGCGGCTGAAATGCTCGGACTGCCGGTTGATCGCGTAGCTGTACAACTCGGGGATTCCCGGTTTCCCGTTTCGGCGGGTTCTGGTGGACAATTCGGTGCGAACTGTTCCACCTCGGGGGTCTATGCGGCCTGCGTCAAGCTTCGCGAGGCTATCGCGCTGAAGCTCGGGTTCAACACCGACGACGTCGTTTTTGAGAACGGCCAGGTGCGGTCCGGCAATCGTTCTGCACCGCTTGCGGACGCTGCAGGTCCGGACGGTCTCTCGGGGGAGGACGGTATGGAGTGGGGCGACTTGAGCGAGACGCATCAACAATCCACCTTTGGCGCACATTTCGTCGAAGTGGGGGTGGACATAGCCACCGGGGAAACTCGGGTTCGGCGAATGCTCGCCGTGTGCGCAGCCGGCCGTATCCTAAACCCAATCACAGCCCGCAGCCAGGTGATAGGAGCGATGACCATGGGCGTAGGTGGAGCGTTGTCCGAAGAGCTAGCGGTCGATACCCGTCGCGGCTTCTTCGTCAACCATGACCTCGCTGGATACGAAGTTCCGGTGCATGCCGACATCCCTCATCAGGAGGTCGTCTTCATGGACGAGGCAGACCCGATGTCATCCCCGTTGAAGGCTAAGGGTGTAGGAGAATTGGGGCTCTGCGGCGTTTCCGCGGCCGTCGCGAACGCGATCTTCAACGCCACCGGCGTGAGAGTGCGGCACTATCCGATTACGTTGGACAAACTTATCAGCGGGCTGCCCGACGTGGCTTGAAACGAACGGGTGGTGGCTCGAATTAGGGCCGCCACCCGATTGGGACAGGTGACATTCCCGGACATCGCGGGGCATCTCACGGTTAGGTAGCAGACGCCAGCAACCTAAAGCGCTGCGGCGCTGGCAGCTTCGGGGGCCGATGGCCGACCGTCCGCTGCTAGGACACCCAATGAGAAATCGGACATCGGAACTTTTTCCGCCGAGGTCTGAGATCAGCCCTTGCTGCCCAGAGCAGGGGCTGTGTGAGTTTTTTGAAAGGTGGAAATTCTGGGATATACCTTCCCGCTCAGCAGCCCGGCGGTTAAAGTGATCGTATGAGCATGGACCCCGAATCGTTATACCGTCAGCTTGGCCACCTGGTGTCCACCATACCCGATTTAAACGGCGGCGACTGGGCAACGCCTGAAGGTCAGAAATGGCTAGGGCGCGCCGCTGTGCTTGTCCAGGCATCCGGAGCCGATATCACTGAGGTCGCCTTTTTCAACGTGGCCAGCAACGGCCTTGGCACCTCGATTCATACGCAAAACGTTCAGGCCATCACCGCGATCCTTCACCGCGCGCTGGCGAAAGCCGAGCTGTCCGCCCCTGCATCTTCGCAGGGCGCGTTCATTCCGGTTGGCGAGCCGTTTACTGCACTGGCCGCCGTATCAAAAGTCCTATCTGGCGCGCGCCAAAACGTGTTGATTGTTGATCCCTATGCAGACGCGACGGTGCTGACGGATTTCGCCGTGCTCGCGCCTGAAAGGGTTCAGATTCGCATCTTGACTGACGCTGGCACTTTTAAGCCGAGCCTCAAGCCTGCCGCCGAGAGCTTCACCAAGCAGTACGATGACTCGAGGCCGTTGGAAGTTCGGTTGGCCCCAGCGCGAAGCCTACACGACCGCATCATCATCGTTGACGACTCGGAAGCATGGGCCCTGACCCAATCGCTGAAGGACTTTGCGGCTCGCTCTCCTGCCACCATCGTGAAGGTCAACCCAGAAACCGCCGCCCTGAAAATCAACGCATACGACGCAATCTGGCATACTGCCGCTGCGCTTTAGTTGGCTACCTAAGTGCTTCTCGCACGGAGGTACGACACGAAGGACGCACAAGCACCGAGCATGAACATCGCGTCCGCCTCATCGACCTCGGCCTCATCCTTGAATACGAGGGCGTGGCGAATGCCTTCTTGGTTGCTCGAATATCCGTAGAGCTTGCCGAAAGCTTCCTTTAGGCTGCCATGCAGGTGGCCTTGCTTTTCCAGCATAGCGAGTGCCTTACCAAGGGTATCCGTAGTCGGGGCCATTCGAACTGCCGCTGACTCAACGGCGTGGATGCTCTCCCGAACACTACCAGCCCAATCTCCGTGTCGAAGCGCCGCACCAGCCGCGATCAGGTGCGACCGTGCTCCACCTTCCGCATCCGCGATAGCCTTCTCAAACGCGGCGGCCTGCTCCTCCGTGCCAATCGCAATGATCTGGCCATCAACAATGCGATAGGCCGCGCGAGCTTCGACAAAAGCGTTCGCGAGTTCCGCTTTCAATTCATCGCTGCACTTTGGATGACGGACGAGGAACTCGATGAAGTCAAATAGCTGTCCAATCGATGCCCTTTGAACAAAGGTCGTTAGCTTTTGCTTCCAATCAAAGGGACTGGCATTGTATCTGTTCGCGTCCTGTTTAAAAAAGCGGACGTGCAAATCCATCGACACCCGCTTCCAGTCATCATGAAAGTACGAGTGATCAAAGCCGGAGCGGGTTTCATTCTCGATTTCAAGGCCGATGTAATAATCAAACAGGCGGCGCAGATCGCCGGACACTTCGCCGAGCTTTAGCTGGGGCGGGGTTGGCTCAAGGCCATTGCGCTGGGAGAACGGGACATAGGTCATCCCGCGCCTATACACTGAGTCGTGGTGCCTTCAGAAGCGCGGAAAGGCGGCGCAATACCAGCTATGCACTTGGCTGCCTGTGAAAGCGATCAGCGCTAACAACGCGCGATCGGTACACCAAGTCAGATTTGGTCTCGTGGTGGCGAGAAACCCGACGACATCGCGAGTGTGCCACCATCGACTGATAAGGTTTCGCCGTTGATGGATGCCGCTGCATCGGACGCAAGAAACAGGATTGCTTCGGCCACCTCGGTCGGCTGAGCGCCCTTACTCAAGGGGATACGCAACTCACGTTGGCGCATCATTTCTGGATCCTTCTCGGCCATAGCCTTTGAAAGTTCGGTGTATGTAAACCCAGGGCAAACGCAGTTTACACGAATGTTGAATTGGCCCCAATCGACGGCGAGAGCACGGGTAAGCCCCACTACGCCGTGCTTCGCCGCGACATAAGACGCGCAACGGGGCAGCCCGGCCAGCGATGCGCCTGAACCGACATTGACGATAGAGCCTCGGCGATTGGGAATCATTGACGCGTTTCCCACCGCTTGGGAGAAGAAAAACGTCCCGCCGAGACAGACATCAAGCTCCCGATGCCAGACTTCAGGCGTTATCTCTTCAGGCCGTACGTAGCTGTTAATTGCAGCATTGTTGACCAGGATGTCGATCCTCCCCAGGCGGCGCATTATTTCGTCGGTCGAGTCCGCGATCTGAGCGGGCTGCGCGACATCGCATTCAAGCGTGGATGCAAGCTTTCCTAATTCGCCGAATGACTCGCGAGTACTCCTGAGACCTTCATCGTTTTTGTCCACCATGACGACTTGGCCACCGTCCTCCAGCGCCAATCGAGCGATCTCCCGTCCGATACCGCGGGCCGCGCCCGTGACAACGATGTTTTTTCCTTCGAACCTACGCAGCCTGCTCATATTTCCAATCCGGTTGAAACGGAAAAAACATCGTTGTCACGGGGGACGGGTCCCGCGCGAATACGCAATGGAGCGTGATTGGATAGGATTGCTCAAGCCAAAATAGTAAGTACCCTATTTTAGGTATAACAAAACTAAATAACTCAAACATTCTCAAGGAATTATCCCGTTATGCGGCGTAGATTCACTTTTTCCACGCTGTTATGTCTTTGAGCGACACAAGTTCGTGACCACCCAAATGAGGAACGGGATGCACTCTCGTTTGCCCAACAGGCAAACGCGGGTCGGTCAAACGCATTCTGAATGATGCGACGCCAGTCACACCGCAGCCGCTGCCTGGACGGGGTGCGGGTCGAGGAAACGAGTGGAACGAACCTGATCAACCCGCAGAGGAGCGGGAACAGTTTTGGAAGTAGCAAAGGGAGGATAACGATGCTCTTCAAGAAGTTGCTCATTTCGAGTGTAGTGGCACTGTCGGTACTTGGGCTTGGTCCAAGCAATGCAGCTGACGGATTAAAGACCGGGAAGGTGGGCGTTATCGTCCAGCTTAGCGGCCTCGCGGCACAGTTCGGGATCGGCGTGCAGAATGCGGTCTCTGTGGCTCAAGAGGACCTCAAGCAAAAAGGCGTGATCGACCTAACTGTTCACTACGAAGATCATCAGCAGCAAGCTCAACTCGGACTACTCGGTTTTGAGAAGCTGGTAGACACTTACGATGTCCCGGTCGTTATCGCCAATGCAAGCCCGATCATTCTTGCGGTTGGTCCAGCCGCAGAAGAGCGCGAGAAGGTTCTCTACAATTTCGCCGCGGTTTCCCCCAAAATCAAGGAACTTGGGCCTTGGGTCGTTACCGGCACTCCACTGTCTGACAATGACTCCCTTCAATTGGCCGACCTCCTTTACAACAAGAAGGGTATCAAAACGGTCGGCCTTCTCAACGTGAACGACGCCAACGGGATCACGTTTGCGGACGCGTTCACGAAGGCATTCGAGGCTCTCGGCGGGAAGGTTCTGGCCCATGAGACCAACGAACAGACGGTTGTGGACCTCCGAACGCAACTCCTCAAGATTAACGCAACCAATCCCGACGCGTTGGTTATTTTCTCAAACGTGCCTGAGAACGGATATGCCGTGGCGCAGGCTAGAGAAATGGGCATGAAGCGGCCAATTTTCGCTAACACCTTCATCGCCGATCCCGAAAACTTCAAGGTTGCAGGCAAAGCCCTGGACGGCGTGATGGGCGTCACGATGCGTTTCGACCCGAACAGGTCGCCTGCCGCCAATTCGTTTGCGGAAAAATTCAAGGCAAAAGCCAACCGTGATCCCTCGGTTTCAGAAGCTCTCGCCTACGACGCCGCGATGCTCGCAGGTGAGGCCATGGCCAAGGTTGGCGACGATCCAAAGGCGATCCGCGACTACATGGTGTCGGTGAAGGATTGGGAAGGCGTCAGCACAACCTTCAACTTCGATGAGCACGGCATTCTGAAAGTAAGCCTCAGCCCGTTCGTCATCGCCGACGGCAAGCTCACGTTCCCCACGACTAACTGATCGCAGAGCGCGACAACGTTCGTAGCTAGCCGGCCTTGGACGGTGGTTCGGGGCCGGAATGATCGAAAGGCTTGTTACCTATGAATCTTCTTATCGAACTCGCGGTCACGGGCGCGTTGTCCGGCGTGAAGGTCGGCATCTCGGCTTTGGGATTTGCGATCATCTTCTACGCGACCAAAGAAATGCACTTCGCTTACGGTGCCATCTCCGTTGCGGCAGCCTACCTTTGCTATTGGGTCGTGCTGTCGGTTGTTGGTCCGGTCGGCGTGATATTGGCGCTTTTTGCAGCGTTCGGGTTCGCGGTGCTCATGAGCGTTGCGATTCACAAATTCGTATATCTGCGACTCCGCTCCGTGATGCCGGTTGTCATGGCAAGTCTTGGAATTAGCCTGCTGGTGGAAAACATCGTCCAGATGATCGGATCGCCGGACACTCAGGTTTTGGTCTATGACAATCTTCTTCAGGTCGTGGATTTCGGCTTCGCCAGGGTGCGGGTCTTGGAACTTTGGATCGCTGCACTCTTCCTCGCCATTAGTTTCGGGCTGGATTTTTTCCTGAACCGCACGCGTATCGGGCAGGGGTTCGCCGCAACGATCGAAGACCCGGAAATGGCGGAGCTGGTCGGTATCCGCACTGCGCGGATGCGTATCGGTGCCTATTGCGCCGGAGCCGCTTTGGGAACGCTTTCCGGGCTTTCAATGCTTATCGATACCGGGCTGCGGCCGTCTCAGGGCTTCGTCCTGCTTCTCTACGCCCTAATCATCACGATCATGGGGCGTGGCAGTTTCCGCGCCGTCGCCATCTGGGCGGTCCTGTTCGGTCTGCTGAGGAGTGTTTGGTCTTGGCAGTTTCCGACCGAATTCCAGGAGCTCGCTATGTTTGCTGTGATGATGGGATACCTCATCGGTCGCGACGCCTGGGACCGGTACAAGCGTAATCGACTGACTCCGCTGCCTGCAAGCGTGTCGGCATCGTCTGTGGTCACGGGAGGAGTCTGACCATGCGCTTTCTTTTGACAACCGCAATGCTCATCGAAATCTACGCCATTGTCTCGATGGCGCTGAATCTCCTCCTCGGTGTAGCAGGCCGCTACTCGGCCTACGAGGCGGCGATGATGGGAGTGGGTGCCTATACTGCGTCACTCCTCGCCCTCAATGCGGGCTTCGATCTCTACACAGCATGCTTCATAGCCGCTCTGGCGGCCGCATGTCTGGCAATCGTCTTCCAAGTCATGGTCCGGCATATGGACTTTTTCACCTTCAACGTCTCATCGTTCGCACTGCAGATGGTTCTGTACGAAACTCTGCTCAAGTGGCGCGACCTCACCGAAGGTTCCGTTGGTCTCTTCGGCATCCCGCGTCCCGAGATATTCGGCGTCTCGTTCAACACCCTGAACAGCTACATGGTGCTAACGACGGTCAGCGCCGCCGTCGTGATCGGCTTTCTGTTGTACCTGGAGAGGTCGCAATACGCGTTGGCTCTGCGAGGCATGCGGGACGGGGAGAAGGCGATTGAGTCACTGGGCAAGAACACATTCCTTCTAAAGATCTCCGTATTTGCCATCGCTGGCGCGGCGACGGGTTTCGCCGGTGGACTGCTCGCCGGCCTAACCCGCTCCGTACACCCCTCGATGTTCTACATTTACTTGTCCATCGTGTTCACGATCTTTGTCGTGGGTGGCGGCAGGGGCAACCTGCTAGGCACAATCATAGCAGTCGTCCTACTCACCGGGGTCGAGCAGGCGATAACACTGATCCCCGGACTCCCCGTATCCCAGATAGGTGCGCTGCAACGCGTGATCTACGGCGCAATCCTTCTCGGCGTCGTGATGTGGAGACCAGGCGGGCTCTTTCCAGAGCGGCCAATCTTTAAACGAACGCAATACAAGGAAATCCACCCAGTGGACCAGGGCTTGGCCTTCCTCGGCCAGAAGAAAGTGGAGGTTTGACATGAACCAGCCACCAATTCTCCAAGTACGTAACATCAGCCGCAATTTCGGCGGGCTTGTCGCCTTGTCGAACGTTACCTTCGACATCCCACGAGGCGTTGTCACGGGTCTCATAGGGCCGAACGGTGCGGGAAAGTCAACGCTGCTCAACATCATGTCAGGGTTCGAGCGGCCCGTTCGCGGTCAAATCCTTCTCGAAGGTCAGGACATTACGGATGTGCCCGGGTACGCACGGGTTAAGCTAGGGATCACGCGTTCGTTCCAGGACGTGGAGATTTTTCCGACGCTTACAGTCCTCGAAAACGTCCTCCTCGGCTTCCAGAACCAATACGGCGAAAAGCTCTGGCGTCTCATCCTGACGCCGGGGGCTGTCCTCCGTCAGCGGCGCGAGTTCATCGCGAGTGCCTTGGGCATATTGAAGTCGGTGGGTATCATCGATGATCGGCCCGACGAGTTGGCGGGAAATCTTTCCTATGGCCAACAGAAGTTGCTCGCTCTGGCGAGAATGCTGCCGACAAACGCAAAAATCTTCATGTTGGACGAACCGGGCTCGGGACTGCCCCGACCGATCGTTGCCCACATGGGCGAGCTGCTCGAACGCGTCGCTCACGACTACGACAAGAGCGTCATCCTCTGCGACCACAACATGGATCTCGTGCTCAAGTATTCGAAGCACGTCCTTGTCCTCCATCACGGTGAATTCCTCGCTGGAGGGACACCCGATGAAATCCGCAACCACCACGACGTCCTCCGTGTCTATCTCGCGAAACCGGCCGAGAGCGGAAAAGTTGTGAGGATGCCATCAAAGGGGAACGCGAATGCTTGAGGTGCGTGGACTGCGGGCCGGGTACGGCCAAAGGGAAATCGTGCACGGGGTCGATATCTCGATCCCCCGCGGCGGTATCGCCACTTTGCTCGGTCATAACGGAGCGGGGAAATCCACCGTTCTCGGGGCGATCATGGGCAAAGTTTCGAAGATGGGGGGCACCGTCCGCTTCGAGGACGAGGATATCACGCATATCACCGTAGCCGAGGCCATTAGGCGAGGCATTGTACTCGTTCCGGAAAAGGGTCGTCTGTTCCGCAATTTCACAGTCGAGAAAAATCTGCGGCTGGGAGCCTATACGCTTTCGGACCAGAGCGAGGTTCAACGCCGTATCGATGCCGTTGTGGACGTGTTTCCGCGAATAGGCCAACGCCTTTCGCAAAACGCCGGCACTCTCAGCGGTGGCGAGCGCCAGATGGTCGCGATTGCGCGCGCCATGATGTTGCGGCCCAAGCTTGTGCTGTTGGAAGAACCGTTCCTTGGGCTTGCACCAAAGGTAATGGACGATGTCATGGACGCCATCGTTATCTTGAATAAGCGGTACGGGACCGCCTTCATGATCATCGAACACAATGTATGCATCTTAAACATCTCGACACAGGCCTACGTCATCCGACTGGGCGAATTCGTAATCTCGGAAAGCGATCCGCCGGCGCTTTTGCGGGACGACCGCCTCGAGAAGGCATATGTCGGATGACAGACTTCGCTCCGCTCGACCACCCAGTTCGTGGCGTCGTTCCAGTGAGCCAGCCCGGCGAGGGGAAGGCAACGAACATCCGTATGTGCCGACCTAGCGGATGTGACGGCTGTTCAAGTCGAGCGGAGTGCTGCGCATTGGTCAGTTCACCTGATCGCATCGGATCGCAGCCGCAGCGACGCCGAGGAGAGGGCATCCTCAACGTTTGACGGCAACGGAATGAATAACACGAGGATAAGATGATCAATTACGGACTTGCAGGACGCGTCGTGGTCGTGAGCGGTGGAACGTCGGGAATCGGGCTTTCGACGGCGGTATCGCTGGCCCGCGACGGCGCGCACGTCGCCGTTATCGGGACAAGCGCGGATCGAATGGCTGCCGCCACCGAGCAGGTACGTGAAGCGGGCGCTGGCAAGGCGAAAGTCATCGGCGTTCTAGCCGATGTCCGAGATCCCGTGACGCTGGGAGCCGCCGCAGACATTGTGAAATCGGAGCTGGGCGATGTCTCCGGAATAGTGGCCGCCGCCGGGATTGGTGGCGCGGCGAGGGCCGAGGACTTGTCGCTCGAGGAACTGAACAACGTCATGGCAGTGAATGTCGGCGGCGTTCTGTCGACATGCCAGGCTTTCGTAAAGGGAATGATCGAGCGTCGCGATGGACGGATAGTCATAATCGGATCTATCAATTCATTCGGTGGACAGCCCGGGCGTATGCATTACACGGCAAGCAAGCACGCCGTGGTTGGAATGGTCAAGAATTTGGCCGTCGAATGGGGGCATCACAATGTGCGGGTCAACGGGATCGCGCCCGGACCGGTAGATACCCCGCTACTCAGGCGTAATGTTCCATCGAGCTTCATGGAAAACGTGTTCGACGACAGGATACCACTGGGACGACTCGCGCGCTCGGAAGAACTGGCCAGCGCCTCGCTGATGCTTCTGTCCGACGCCGCCAGCTTCATCAACGGTGCGATGCTGGTGGTCGATGGCGGGATGACCGCCGGCCCCTTCACCCGACGTCAGGGAATGGACATGGGATCGCGTCGGCTGTTGGAGGCCGGGATTTACAGTGAAGCGGAATAGCGCGTTAGCCACCTCCGTGGAAAATACAGCAGAGCAATTATCGTAGCGCTTTGCAAACAACCCTCTTGCCTGGACCGCATGAAACGATGACTCAAAAATCAACGGCGAATTCCGAAACTGTCGACTATTGCATTGTAGGAGCGGGCCCCGCCGGATGCGTTCTTGCCAACCGGCTCTCGGAAGGCGGGAAGTACAGCGTTATGTTGCTGGAGGCGGGCAGGAGCGACTCCCATCCGTTCATTCACATCCCAGCCGCCTTTATCTTCATTTACAATAACAGTCGTTATAACTGGCGCTTCACGAGCGAGCCCGACCCAAACCTCAAGGGCAGAAGTCTGGTGATAACCCAGGGGAAGGTTCTCGGTGGCTCGAGTTCGATCAACGGAATGCTCCATGTGCGAGGGCAGCGAGAGGAATTCGATCAGTGGGCTCAGTCGGGATGCTCTGGATGGAGCTACGACGAGGTGCTTCCCTATTATCAGAAGGCGGAAAGTTACCAGGGGACCGAGCGCTCTGCCGCGGACCTGCGCGGCTTCAACGGCTATCATGCCGTTTCGGACGCAGCGGATGTTCATCCTCTAACGCGGGCATTCGTGCAAGGAGCGCAAGAGGCAGGTATGCCCTACAATGCCGACATGAACGGCGCGACCAGGGAAGGTGCGGCTTTCTTTCAACATAACCGGAAAGGACGCTTTCGTAGTCAGCCGGCGCAGACTTATCTGAGGGCGGCAAAAAAGCGTCCTAACCTCGAGGTCAAAGTCGAGGCAATGGTCTCGCGAATACTCTTCCAAGGGAACCGGGCGGCAGGAGTCGAGTATTCTAGGCCAGGCTATGCCGAACCCAGACGCGTCTTTGCCCGTAGAGAAGTCATCGTTTCGGCCGGTGTCTTCAAGTCGCCGCAACTTTTGCAGATGTCGGGCATTGGAAATCCCGCGCTGCTCCTGAACATCGGTGTCGAGACTATTTCCGCAATCCCCGCGGTTGGTTCCAATCTCCGGGATCATTTCCTAATGACGGTTGTCCAGCGGGCGCGTGGAATCGCCACCTTGAACGAGCGATCTCGGGGATGGCGGCTTGGGAAGGAGTTGCTGCGATATACGCTGCTGGGTGAGGGGATGCTTACCTTGGGCACCGGGTCGGCCGGCGCGTTCTTTCGAAGCCGCCCGGGCTTGGCCGCACCCGATGCCCAGTTGATGTTCATTCCCGGAAGCTACGGGCCTGTCCCTGGAATCCTCGAAAACGAGCCCGGAATGTCCATCGGCTTCTGGCCGTCACACCCACAGAGCGTTGGTTCTGTGACCGCTCGGAACACGAACCCGGCAGAGCAGCCGTCTATCAAAACGAACTTCCTTTCTGCCGAGTACGATCGTCAGGTCGTTGTCGAATGCGTACGGAAGAGCCGAGCTATTTTTGCAAGCAAGGCGATGGCCAAATGGAGCGTGGGCGAAGTGAAACCGGGCGGAGAAGCGAAAGCCGACGATGAAATCGTAGACTACGCCAGGGAATTCGGCCGTTCAGGTATGCACCTGGTCGGAACCTGCAAGATGGGATCAGACGACGCCTCGGTCGTCGATCCGCAGCTCAGGGTGAAGGGAGTCGCCGGGCTTCGCGTTGTTGACGCGTCTGTCATGCCGAACTGCACCGTTGGCAACGTCAATGCCACCATTGTCATGATGGCGGAGAGGGCGGCTGACCTGATCCTCGCATCCTAGCAGCGAGCGCCTACCGGGAGGGCCTTCCAATCCACTGTCTCACCTTTCGGGCGATCTACCACATTCCCAGATGATGCTTCTCGTCGAATATGCCGACCCGAATCCTTGTCGGGTTCGGGTCTCTTGAGCGCGGTTCGCACGGTCGCGCTCGCGGTCAGCTCAGGCGGCGACGCTCAAAAGCGACGCGAGCTTCGCCGAGTCTGAGAGCCTTTCCAGATTGAGAATGCACGTTACCGCCTCTTCGGCCTGCCCGGTGGGAAGGATACCGCCGGCGCAAGCCATGAACTTCGTCGACAACTCCTCATCTGAGGCGCGTGACTCGACCACATCGTTGGTCAGCCACTTCGCGAAATCGACGCTGTGCTCGAACACTGTGGATCGCGCATGGACCTGAACCAGGGCAGGCCGATGCTTCAAGTTCCTTCGGCCGTCGACCACAAGGTCCTGATGCCGCAGGACCTCGCACCTGTCGTAGACGCCATGTTCGACAATATCCATGAACTTCCGGATATCCCGGCGGGCGAGGGTCTCACGTGATTGCCACTTCGGCCCCCACGGAACGCGGTGGGCAGCGACGGCAATGTTGTATGGCATGCTGGAAGCCGCTTCGACGTGATCCTGGATGTCTGTGCTGACATACTTGGGAAGGCCTGCCAGCCCTTCGCTTTTGACAACGACCCTGGTGATTTCCTCGGGCTGGATGTCATGGGCGTTAATGATCTCAACGAAGGCATCCAGCGGAGCCTGATGTGATCCGCAGCAAGGCCAATACTTGTATCCAATGGCATCAAAGGCCCATTGGCTTCCCAAGCCGTTCGTCAGCTTTGCCCAATCGCACGCCGGCGAGCCATTCATAGCCCAGAAGCCATAGTCTCCGTCGAGAACAGTAACGTCGCCTCGGTATCCAAGTTCGGCTAGGTGAGCGGTCAAAACGCCCGCTTGAGCGGTCCAGCCTGACGGGCCATACTTTGCCATGCCGACGTGGATAGTATGGTTGTATTTGACGTGAGAGGCTATGGGCGCATGATATCCGGCAAGGCCAAGGGCGTGTGCCATTCTGTCGGTGTCCAGTCCCAGGACACGAGCCGCGCCGGCAGTCGCGCCAAACTGGGTACAGCCCACACCGAAGCTTTTTAAAGGAAATCCTCCAGGAGTGGCACGGAGATTTCCGAGCGACTGAGCGATCCGGCAACTCACTTCCAATGACACAGCAAGCGCGGCGATAAGCTCTTTTCCGGAGACGCGCCTTGTCTCTGCCATTGCTAGGACTGACGGTACCACATAGGGAGTGACGTGAGCTGGTGGCTGGAGCGCGCAGTAATCGAGTGCGTTCATCAGTTCACCGTTGGCGAATGCTGCCATTGCAGCCGGTACCTTATCTGCGGTACCGAAAATTGTCGCTTCCGGTTTCCCGCCAGCTTCACGCGTGACCTGTAGGGCTAGGCGTCCCTTATCCAGGTCGAAACCGCCCAGACCGCAGGCTACTGTATCCAACAGTAGCCTCTTGACCTCTTGGCGAACCGTTTCCGACATATCCTCGAACTTCAGTTCCGAGCTAAATCTAGCTAGATCGGCTGTCACACTTCCTTGCATGCTTCCTCCACGCGCTGATGCGAGCATCGATTTTGGCTGACCGCCCAGTCTTCGACGCAACTAGATTGAAATGGCTTGCCGCCGCACCGCCTTTTGATCGATGACGCTGCAGAGCCAATTGTGGGCCAATACAAAGAACACCCTCCAGAGCGGTGTCCGGCTGGTCAAGGACGTTTAGCCTTTCTTGGGATGGTTGAATCCGGAGTTATTAAAGGAGCCTATAGCCCAAGCCTCAATCTCCTTAACGCTAGGAAAACTCCATTGACGTTGGGAGCGTGATGATATCGTCGTGGCCGCGTCCCAACATTGACCCGTGCTCACTTTATGGCGTACGGGTTGGTCGGCGAGCCAGTTCCGCCCGGCAGATTGAGTGCTGGAGCACAGAAGAAGAACTCAAATACCCGATCGCGCGCGCAATCCTCAGCGAGGTCCTTGAGATATAGCATCTCGCCGACAGTCACTCCGATGCTTGGGATCGCCACGGCGTGCCATGGAAAATTGTATCCGGCCGCACCATTCGGAACGACCTCGACTGCGTATGTGTCGGAGGCAATACCAGCGACGTCCCGTTCTTTGAGCCACCTGCAGTTTTCAAAGGCGACGCCTGGAGCCGCGGAATCTGAGTGTCCCACCCAGTTGCCCTCCGAGAGGAATTTTTCTTGATATCCCGTGCGGATAATCACGAAATCACCCGCACCTACGTTAACACCCTGTTCGCGTGCACACTTATCAAGGTCGTCGTTGGTTATCTCGTAGCCAAATGGTAGGTGCGCAACCCTCTTAAAGCGAGCAACATCCAACAGGACGCCGCGCCCGACCATTTTCCCGGCGGTCTTTTCTATCCCGAGGTTTGTTGGTCCAGTGGAGCCGAAATCTCGGGCCTGGCCACCATTGTATGCTTCACCGCAGTGAAAGACGTGGCACAAGGCATCCCAGTGTGTGGAGCACTGCAGCGGCATATGGATCGCGTCGTCGGTGTATTGGTTTTGCTGGATAGCGTGATTTGCGCAGATGTCTGCACCATCTCGCATATAACTGTGGATCGCGTTCCATCTACCTGTGAAAGCCCCTGCCTGAAGCGGCCACTTCAATGAGGCTCCGAGTGCAAAAACCGTGCCTTGGAGACTTAGGCGAGCAGCTGCTGCGACGCGCTCGGGGGTTACCAGATTGAGTGTGCCGATCTGGTCTTCATTTCCCCATCTTCCCCAATTGGAAAGTTCCCGGTGAGCTCGATTGATGTCCTCTAACGAAATTGGATTCTTCATTACGTCTGCCACCTGAGAGGTCAGAGTTGGATGCGCGGCAACCATCGTGCCGCGTGGATGTTCGCAACGGAGCGGTCAGCGACGGCGGGCTGCCAAGGCCGAAGCGCCAACGGCGATCAAAAGTGTGCCTCCATTGAACGCGGGTTCTGCCCAACCTGGGACGCCGAAAAGCTGGAGGCCGTTAAGTCCCACAGCAACCAAGAGTACGGCGAATGCGGTGCCGAGCGGGTTGAAGCGACCGATGTGAACCGTCGTGGCTCCGAGAAAGCAAGCGGCGAGCGCTGGGAGGAGGTAGCTTGTACCAATACCGGAACTAGCCGCGCCGACGCGACTGAGTGCAAGGAACCCACATAGAGCAGCGATAGCTCCAGAGATCGCGAAGGAAAGTGTAATCATCATACGGGTGCGTATCCCGACTAACTCACTTGCTTTCCGCGATAGCCCGACTGCAAGCAGGTTTCGGCCGAACGGAAGATTTTCCAATAGAATCCAAAACGCAATCAGGGCAAATGCGCCTATCATCACCATGTTTGGAACTCCACCGGTGGTTCCTTGACCGAATGCTACGAGGCCGCGAGGGATGCCTTGGATCAAGATCGCACCGCCGGTGAGGTAGATTGATGCAGCCGCTGCGAGCGACCCAATCCCAAGCGTGGCAATGAAGGAACTTATTCCGACTTGAGTAATAAGCAGACCGTTCAGTAGGCCGATGACAAGGCCGGTACACAGGACAATCACTAGCACCGTCGGGATGCTCATCCCCATTTGCCCCAGCAGAACCGCTGAAATCACAGCGTTAAGCTCAAGGTTAAAACCGATCGACAGATCAAATTCACCAGCTATCAGCGGCACCAGCGCACCGAGTGCCAGAACCAGCGCTAGGCTATTGCTGGCGGCAACCACTTGAGCGTTTGGCACGGTTAGGAACGTCGTCGGGTTCAGAACTGTAAATAGAAGGACTAGCAGCAGCGTAAATACTGGAACTCCGAAGCGGGCCAATTGGCCCACCAGACTGCGCCGTTTCGTCGAAGTAGCGATTCCTGCTGATTGTTCTTTTGCGGCGGTCTTCCCGCTGAGGGAGGTGGATGTAGAATTCGTCATTGATTTCGACCCGTCGTTTCTTGTTGTCCCGTCGCCTGCCTCACCTGTTGGAGCTCACCGACCAGCAAGTGTTCCATGTTGCGCACGGTCAAACCCTCGCCTTCGATCGCATGGGTAACGCGTCCGTCGGTCAGGCAAATCGCTCGCGTACAGACGTCGGCGATCTCTTCGAGGCTCGATGATAGGAGCAGAATTGCAGCCCCGTCCGCGGCGCAATTGCGTATGTGGTTGTAAATGCTTGCGCGCGCGGCTGCGTCTACACCCTCGGTTGGCTCGTCCAAGACGAACAAAACGTTGTCCGTTAGCTCCCAGCGCCCGACGACAATCTTCTGCTGGTTGCCACCGCTTAGATTGTGAATGGATGCTTCGCCGTCTGCAGGAACCACATTGTGGTGCTGTATCAACCTGGCCACCAAGCCGCGTTCAACACGGGCCGAGAGTTGGCCTCTGCGAGTTACTTTGCGGAGGTTGGATATCGTAAAATTCTCACGGACGGTAGCGCCGGGAAGGATGCCGGCTCGCTGTCGGTCCTGCGGGACATATGCCACTCCGCGGCTGATCGCATCACGCGGATGCCGAGGCTGAAACCGCTCACCGGCTAACACCAGCGAGCCGCCTACTATCCGCTCCTGACCGAACACTGTTCGTCCGAGGGCACTCCGGCCGCAACCCGCTCTGCCGATTACGCCGCAAATCTCGCCCTGCGAAATGGACAGCGTTATGTTCTTTAATCTAGCCGTGGTTAGGCCGTTTATTTCCAGCACGGGCTTGCCGACGTTGGGCCGTAAGACGCCCCGGCTTTCTGAAGCCTTGTCGCCCGATACCCACTCAACCAACTGCCGAACCGAAGTTTGGGCAGTCGGCGTGGACACCAGCAATTTGCCATCTCGCAGAACCGTTATCTGATCTGTGACATCCATCACTTCTTCGAACCGGTGCGTGACATAAAGAATTCCCGCTCCGAGCGCCTTGAGCCGCCTAACAAGGTCCAGGACGAGACGAACCTCTCCTGGAGGTAGCGCTGCGGTTATCTCGTCGAGGATTAGCAAGCGAACGCATTCGAGTCCGTCAAACAGCGCTCGCGCGCAAGCCACGGCGACACGTTGCCATGTCGGCAGTAGATCCACGCGCACAGCGGGATCTAAATCCTCCAAACCAACTCGCGCCAACGCTGCCTTCGCCCGACGAGCGGTCGCATCCCAGTCGATCAAGCCAAAAGGCGTCTTGGAGTATCCACTGCCAACAGCGATGTTTTCGAGGACGGAAACGCCGTCGATCAGTCCTAAGTCCTGATGCACCACGCGGACACCGAGAGATTCAGTTCCGGCAACGCCTGCGTTCGAGGGGACTTCGACGCCCCCAATAAACACCTGGCCTTCGTCACGCCGATAGTAACCGGCAATAATCTTCGAGAGCGTTGATTTTCCCGAGCCATTTGCTCCGATTAGCGCATGCACCTGAGACTTCCCGACGGTGATATTGACCTCGGAGAGGACCGCCCGCGGTCCAAACCGTTTCACTATGCCGGTCGCAAATGCGGCCGGCTGGTCTTGAGGTCCAACAGCATATGTCATTGGAGGCTTCCTTCGTACGCCGAAGCTCACTTCACGCCCCAGAGCGCCTGATATTTATCCACGAAGCCGCTAGCTTCTCCCGTATATGCTTTTCCAGGTGCGGGCAGAGCATCCTGGGCTTCGTTCGATAGCAGTTGCACAGGTACGACCTGCGATACGGTCGGCTGGCCGTTCATTATACGCACCATCTGGTCCAGTGCTCCCCATACTCCCCATTTCAGTGAAACGCCGACATCGGCAGCCAATACGTTTCCATCACGCATCAGCTGTACAGGCCCCGGATTGCCGAGAGCGGAATACATCTTGACGTTTGCCTGCATGCCGGCAGCGTTGAGGGCAGGGATGATAAAGTTAGTCATCGGATCGATACCTTCGATCACGACATTGATCTTGGGGTCGCGGCGGATGGCTGCAACAACCTGCTGCGGCAGGGTGGTGCCGATCACCGACGACGTGAAATTGATTGGCTCTGCATAGGTGATTTCGCAGCCTTTGCAGCCGTCGAACGTGGCTTTGACACTATCCATGATCATCACGGGCAGCGGCCATTCGGCGATGTTGAGCGCGAGCACGTGCATCTTCCCGCAGTGATCCACTATTGCCTTGGCAGCGATGATTTTCCCGATCTGTTCGGCATTCGAAGAGACGTCGGCGTCCACTCCGTTTGGTCCGACCTCGTTGAACATCTGGGGACTGACCAAAGGGATATTCTTGCTTTTGGCCGCGGCAATACCGCCCGGAATAAGTTTGTTATCGACTCCGTTGAGGATGATGCCATTTGCACCGGCGTTGATGGCTGTCTGGACCGCCGCATCGTACCCTGTTGGATCGGCGACTACGATCACCTTGTACGTCCAGCCTAGACGCTTGGCGACGTCTTCAGCAGCCTCGGAGTTGTTTTTGCAGCCCTCCACGGCGTGGGTACACGCGACTTCGACAAGGAATTTCCCCTTGGGAGCGGGGGCTGCCTCCTTTGGTCCGGTCCAAGCGGGCGTCACAGACGCGTCCTTTACGATTTTCTCATACTGACTAAGATCGAGACTGGCGGCATTCGCCGTGGTCGCGGCTAAAAGGGGTAGGATGACAGCTGAGGCCGTCGCCATTGCTTTGTTTCGCGCAGCTCGTCGAAGCAGCTTAGTTGAATGTGTGACCATGTTTCTCCTCCTATGGCGTGATCAACTGTTCTGATCCGTTGAACGGATGTGTCCGCGACTGATCCTTCCGCCCTGCATTTGCAGCCGGTCAATTAGCAGGCTAGGTCCTGAATTCCGCTCTCTCGCCGTGCCTTCCCGAGTTCGCGAAAGGCAAGAAGTGGGCGACGGGCGCGATCCTCGCGGCGTGAACTTTCCTCATTACCGCGCGACCCTAATGCCTCCAACCGTCGGATCGCTGCGGTGATCATTGAATACACGAAGCTTAGGTGGGCTGCCCGCCAAAAGTCCGGTGCGGAAAATCGAGTTAAAACACCAGGTAATATCCCTCCCGGGAACGTTCCCATTTTGCTCATGGGGAGCTTGACAATGTTACTGGGATCGTTCCCATCGTTCTTGAATTGTATTTCGCCGCTATTATTGGAGAAGATCATGCTGGACCAGGACGGGGAGCACGAAAAGGCAAGTAGAATAACTCTCTACGACGTCGCGGCGGCCGCCGGCGTGTCAAAGTCCACGGTGTCCCGGATTTTGGACGAGCGACTGCCTCGCTCTGAAAGCCCAACCGCCAAGCGGGTGAGGAAAGTAGCGGCGGAGCTTGGCTACGTTCGGGACGTTTCGGCTGCTAACCTTAGACGCGGCACAACGTCGACGATCGGCGTCATCGTCCCGCAGTTGACGGATACGGTGATGGCGATGATTTATGAAGCCTTGGCGCGGGCTTGCCAGCGTGCGGGTCAGTTGGCGATCGTCGCCACGACTGATGAGAAGCCGGAAGCCGAGCAAAGGGCAGCCGAAACATTACTCAGGAGAGGCGTTGATGGGCTCGTTCTGAGTTCAATCAAAGTCGGAGACCCTTTGACTCGGGAACTTAGAGAACGCAACGTACCTTATGTGTTGGCGCTAAGAACAAACGGTGACGGGCCGGCTTCACTGGGCGATGACGAGCTAGGAGGGTATCTTGCTGCGCGCCACTTGCTGGACCTGGGTCACCGACAAATTGCCATGATCGCAGGACGGCCTTTTGCCTCCAGCGCTGTCGCCCGCCAAGTCGGCTTTCGCCGAGCACTGAGCGAGGCTCTCGTTCCTGTCAACGAGGATTGGGTCATAGAAACGGATTTTGATTTGGACGCCGGCGCGCGGGCTGCTTCGCTGCTCGCGGGGTTAAAGCAACGGCCAACGGCGATATTCGCGGTTAACGACAACATCGCCATTGGCGCGATTTCAAAACTATCGTCCCTTGGGATCAATGCGCCAGATGATGTTTCCGTTGTAGGGTACAACGACATTCCGGTTGTTCGGCATCTGCCGACGCCCCTGACGACGGTGAGGGTACCATTTGACCAGATCGCCACGGCCGCCGTTGAACTTCTAAATTCTCCGGGAAGCGATGGCGATTTTGAGGTGCGTATCGCTACGCCGACACTTATCCCACGACGATCAACGTCTCGATACAAGGACTAGACCAGATTAGACGCCAATCCAACGCAGTTAGAAGGACGGAAGCGGGGCGAGGGGCGCGGTATCAAGACGGGCGACTATGCCCTTCAGTTCGGCACTCGGCGCGGGGTACAGCTCCATTACGAGTGGGTCGTGGCCGGGTATAACGCGATCCCAAGAACCTCCCGACAGCCGGTTTAAGATTCGATAGGCCTCCATCATTTCGTCGACACGATGAATGGACGGAAAGACGGTGCCGTTCACCATGTTGCAGTACAGGTGTGAAGCATCGGATGCCAATACGACCCAGCCGCGATGGGTCCAGACCCGGACAACTTGAAGGCCACCAGTATGGCCTCCCACCTTGTGTACTGAGAGACCATCCGCGATCTCGACAGTTTCGTCGTGGAACGTGACCTTGTTGCCGTAAACGCACCGGATAAGATGCGTCACGTCATCGACTTCATACCCTCTCCGGAGAAGGTTGGAACACATGCAGCGACCCGTTGCGTAGGACATTTCCGCATCTTGGACATGAAACCGTGCACGCGGATATCGATCCAGCATACCCGCATGGTCGTAGTGGATGTGGGTAAGAATTATGTCTTCGATCTTTGAAGCGTCGAGGCCCAGCAACTCCAACGTGTCTGCGGGTACGCGGTAATATGTTTCACCGCGACGGAGTGCGGTTTCCTCTGACATGCCGGTGTCAATCATAAACACACGATCGGAACGCTTCGCTATCCAGAAATAGTAATCGAGTGCGGAGTGGGGCTCGTTCACTTTGCCGCCGAGTTCGTTTTGGTTCCACGACCTGGGGCCGTTGTAAGCATAGCGGACCGCGAATAGTTCGAACGGAATCATCAGTATCCTCCCAGAGTCAGACCGTCTTGGTGGCAGTCTAGACCAGATAAGGACTGTCGAGCGGAGGATTGGCGTACGGCTGTCGCCCCTTATAGCGACCAGTTATACCCTTGATTGGATGGTGCTTTGCGAGCGCAAGATCGCCCACCACGTCGGTTGAGTCGTAACTCCCGCCGTCCATTTATGAGAATTTCTCATAACGTCAAACGGTAAGCCGCAACTAATCGGGTCGCACTGGCTCTGTTACCGTTGTGGAGTCCTGGCCCGGGTATTCCGGAGAAGGCAGCCTCAAACACAGCCTAGCCGACGGGAGGACCGGCATAGGCGAATAGGATTGTGCTATGCTTCGCAGATACTACGCTAGTTTTGGTTTCGTGCTCACCACTGGTTTGGCCGTCGTCAGCGGTGGGTATTTTTACAGCCAAGGGCTTGGCCAGTCGAAAACAGCTTTAGCCGCGGCAAATGAGGTTACGTTCCCGCCCCTGGATCAGCTCGTGCACTATACGACGGTTCGTCGAGGCGCGACCCGAGAACATATGCTCACCACACCTCAAGCCCTCGTTTCGATCAAGGCGGGAGAGCCGGTCGCTGTTGGAACGCACGTCGTCTTGGTGGACTATCAAAGCGACGTTTTGCATCGCTATCTCGTCGCCCAGAAAGTAGGTGAGGGGTCTTCGGAGTGGGCTTACCAGTGGTTCTGGCCTGATCAGTCGATCAAAGCGGACGAGAACGTGGCTCGATGCTACTCGTGCCACCGATCACGTGAGGACGAGCAATTCATGTTCACCTTCACAGACGCCACATCCTTTCAGTGATCGATCTAGCTCAAGAATGACTATGCTAAGAAATTATCTCTTGCAGCGTGTCGCGCTGCCCGCCGTCATGCTCGCGCTTCTTTTCCTGTCGCTTGCCTACTGGTGGCTAGACAACGTCCCGCACGAACTCTTCGGCACCGGGCTCTTCGGGTTCTTGTGTCGGCATATCTACCTAAACCGCGCTTGGTTCAGGCACCTTGGTCGTGGGACCTACGACGGCAAGCGGATCTTTGAGGTTACGCTTCATTCCGGCCTGATCGTGAACATGGCGGTACTCTCGATGACGAGCGTAGCCATATCGCAGACGGTTTTCGCCGCACTGCCCATTCCCAACGTCCGTCATCTAAGGGAGATCCATTGGTTTTCGGCATATTGGGTCGTTATTGTCACGGGTCTCCACGTCGGCTTGCATTGGGAGCGCTTGAGTGCTGGAGTTCTTCATCGGTTTGGCGTCGCCCAAATCAACAGGGCTTTTAGAGTATTGCTTTGGGGAGTCGCCGCTATCGGATTGCTTCAGGGCGTCGCTGGCTTCCGGATGCTCAACGTTTGGACAAAGCTGACGTTCAACTACAGCTTGGAATTTTGGGATTTCACCGATTCGGTCGCGCCGTTTTTTGGGCATTGGCTTTCAGTGTTCCTGATGCCAGCAATCCTAACCCACCTGAGCCTGGCGGTTTGGCGGCAAAAGGCCCGGCGCAGCAGGATCGACCGGGCAATCCGCGACGGCAAAGCCAGGAAGGCCTAATTTCGATGCCTTAGTGCTTCAAGCAGCGCCGCGAATGCGGGCGAGGACTGACGTCGGCTTGGATAGTAAAGATAGTAGCCGTCCCAGGGAGGGGAGAATTCTCTGAGAGCGTGCTGCAATCGTCCGTCTTCGACATACGGCTTGGCGATCTCGAGCGGAATGTATGACAGTCCGAACCCGTCGAGAGTGGCCTCGAGCGCGTTGAACGTATTGTTGAACACCAGTTGTCCGTCAACTCGAATCCTGATTTCCTGTTCCTCCTCCTCGAATTCCCAAACGTAAAGTCCTCCCGAACTGGGAAGCCTGAAGTTAATACAGGTATGGGCGACGAGGTCCTTAGGGTGGGCGGGCACGCCGTGCTCGGCAAAGTACGAGGGGGACCCGACAACGGCCAGGCTGAAGTCCGGCCCAATCCGTGCGGAAATCATGTCCTTGGCAAGGTGCTCGCCCATACGCACGCCGGCGTCGTAGCGCTCGGTAACGATATCCGTCAGGCCGTTGTCGAGGATGAGTTCGACTTTGATGTCGGGGTATTGCGGGAGAAATTTTCGCAGCTTCGGCCAGAGGACATGGCTGATCGCGTAGTCGGCGGCGGATATGCGGATCGTTCCCGCGGGCTTATCCTTGAGGGCGCTCAGAGCTTCGATGTGAGCGCTAATCTCGTCGATATGAGGTCCGATTCCGTCGAGTAACCGCTCCCCGGCAGCGGTAAGGGAAACCGCACGGGTGGTTCGTGTTAGGAGGCGGACTCCGAGACGTGCTTCAAGTTGGCGAATTGTGTGGCTCAATGCGGACTGCGACACGCCCATTTTTGCGGCCGCGCGAGTGAAGCTGCATTCGCGGGCTACCTCGGTGAAAGCAGTCAGATCGTTTATAGACTCGCGAGACACTAATGAATCCTTCTCATATTTGAGAAGTAATTATTGGCGAACTTCGTTTAAACGGCCATTGAAATGATTTCACGCCTGCGTGATAGCGTTCGTTCGGGACAGGACACAGCTACCACTAGGCACCTGACGACCGCAGACGCGAGCTGATCACTCGGCCCGCGGGCCACCGTTGTCCTCACTCGCTGCCTCGGGGACTGCTCGAAGCTCTCGCTGAACCGCGTCGGGCGGCGATTGATGCTCGTGACACGACTGCGCTCGTGATTTGATTTCTGTAGCAGCGAGGACAGCCCTGATTCCCAAAGGCTTGTACCTCTCGACTAGATTGACGTCCGAGTTTTGTTTACGATGTGAAGGACGCATCATTCCTCGCTTTGCCAACAAGCCACATTTCCGCCAGCCGACATGGCCACTACAATTGATGGTTTCCGACCGCTCCGCCGTGGCGGCACGGTCAACAACCGCTGATTGGCGGCCTCTTTTCATATAGTTGATTGCCAGCCAGTAGGACATGGTCTGAAGAAGCTGGATATAACCTGCGGCTATTGCTCGCACACAGGCGGCGATGCACCCCTTAGCACAGAGCCAGTTCGTCCAGTGAGAGGCAGGGCGCTGGTTCTATCTGTTCTCAGAGATCGAAACCGATCCGTCAGCTTGAATGACCGGCGCAACGGCTGTGTAGTCTTGAATCCATTGATGCGCGGCAGTATCCAGGTTGTGACCTGCGTGCCTGAAAATTATGATGGACGATCCGGCCGCGATACCAGCTTTGACACCAGCTTCGACATCTTCAAAGACGACGCATTCGGATGGTGCAACGCCGATCCGCTCCGCACCCAAAAGATATCCCTGCGGATTAGGCTTCCCGAGACTGACATCTTCGCCAGTGACTATGCATCGGGGTACAGCAAGACCAGCCGCCTCCAGTCTGCGTAGTGCGAGCGCCTTGCTCGAAGATGTGACAATGGTCCATTTCTCGGGCGGCAGGACGGCAAGAAACTCTTGAGCCCCCGGAATAGCGACAACTCCGTCCACGTCTTCGATCTCGGCTCGTTCGATCGCCATTGCTTCTTTAACGGATCAATCCCGGGAAGCCCCAACTGGCTTATAGTATCCACCCTCTCAGCGGAGGAAGTCGAAGCAGTCTCTAAGGCGGCTGAGGCGCTTCTTGGAGGACGCTTGACCGATAAGGGCGGCGTGACGAGGCAGGTAGAGCAAGCGGACATCATTGTCGTCGCACCATACAACGCTCAGGTCAACGCGTTGCGCGATGCGCTGCCGCGGGGGATCCGCGTGGGCACGGTGGACAAGTTTCAGGGGCAGGAGGCGGCGATCTGCATGGTCTCGATGACGGCCTCGGCGATGGAAGACTCGACTCGGGGGATGGAGTTCTTGTTCTCGCTCAATCGCATCAACGTTGCGATCTCGCGAGCCAAGACCTTGGCGCTGGTGTTCGGCGCACCGCGGCTGCGGGAGACGAAGTGCAAGACGATTGAGCAGATGAGGCTGGCGAATACGCTCTGCGCGTTGCCCGATTTCTCGTAACAGCTCAGCGGTCGAATTGGAGCGACTGGGCCAAATCGGTCTGTATTCCACAATGTTCGAGATTACATCGCGGGAAAAGGCCACGGGACGGGGCTCAGTCCTTGGTCATCCAAGTTCCGGTGCACGGGGTATGATGAGCGTGCAGGAGGGCCGCCCACTCAGGGACGGGAGGGAAAGGCTAGCTTGGCCTGCATGGCCGCATAACGGGGATCGCTTCGCAATTGCACGAATTCGCCGCCTTGCAGGAAAGCAAGTTGGAAGTCACCGTCGTCGTAAGCGCGGTCAAGCCAGAGGAACGCGTTATCCAAGTCCCCGAGCCCTTGGTACACGAATACGAAATTGGTGGGTTGGAACTTTTCCCGGGGATATCGGCTCTTGAGCTCGTCGAGGATCGCCATCGCTTCTTTTACCCTCCCTGCGGTTCCATATGCCCAGCCGAGACGTGCCTTGACCATCGCGTCACCTCCGCTCACCTCCACCGCCTTCTGATGCCAGCGGATCGAGTCGTCGTACCGTCGCAAATAAAGACTGGCTGCGCCAAGACCGAGGTAGCCCCAGACGTAGTCGGGAGCCATTTCCGCCACCCGCTTCAACGTCTCGATCGCGGCTTCGGGACGGCCCGCATGATAGAGGATGAATCCCACGTCTCCGACGATGGCGCTGTTCAATGGATCGATCTCCGCAGCGCGCTGCTCGCCTGCGAGAGCTGCGTCGAACTGACCGCGAACCTGGGTGAGATAACCCCAATTGTATCCATCGAGAGCTACGGCCAGATTCGGGTTTAACTCCAGCGCCCGCTTGAAGCTCGCCTCGGTGCCCGGCCAGTCCCAGGAGAAGAATCTTGCATAGCCAAGAGCGGCGTGCGCCTCGGCGAGATTCGCGTCCAGGGCAAGCGCGTGCTCTGCGGCAGCCTTCGAGCGGGCGACTGCGTCGCGCGTGGAGACCGGCATTATGCCGAGAGAGTCGACCCAGACCTGCGCCAGCCCGACATAGGCCATCGCATAGGAGGGATCCCTGGTCGCCGCCGCCTCGTAACCTGCGATCGCCTGCGCAAAGCCGTCGGCGGTGTACTTGTAGTGGTCGCGCCGTGCCTTCAGATAGAGGTCGTGCGCGGCAGGGTCGTTCGTAGCGGCGCGTTCGACGCGTTGTGTGACGCCCTTCAGCAACGTTATCTGCAGTGCCTTTGCCACCTGTGTCGCCACGTCGGTTTGCACGGCGAATATTTCGTGCATCGGGCGGTCGTAGCTCTCCGCCCAGAGGTGCGCCTGCGAGGCGCTATCGATGAGTTGAGTGGTGACGCGAACCTCGTCGCCGACGCGGCGGACGCTGCCTTCCAGGATCGTGCCGGCTCCTAGTTCGTTCGCAATTTCGGCGATACTCTTGGTGCTGCCCTTGTAGCCGACGATCGAGGTCCTAGCGATCACGCTGATTTCCGGGATTTTGGAAAGAGAGCTGATCGTCTCCTCGGTCACACCGTCGGCGAACCATTCGTTGGCCGGGTCGGCGCTGATGTTCGTGAACGGCAGCACGGCAAGACGACGCCTGTCGAGCGAACCTAACGTCTGTTCGAGCACCGTCGTGCGCGAACCGGTCGCGTCCCACCATGATGGCAGCCAGACAACTCCGACGGCGACGAAGGCGAGGATCGCAGCTCCGGCGAGCGCTGCCCGCCGATGACGCCCCCTCTCTACTGGGATCGGCCTGCCGACGAGACGAACGCGATAGGCGCGAACCAGTCGCTCGATATTCTTCACGCGCTGTTCACCGACGAATTCCAGCGGCAGGTCGAACTTCCCCTGAAGATGGTCGTACGCGGTGCCCGAAATCATGATGCCGTCCGGCTCGGCAAGTTGCTCCAGTCGCGCAGCGACGTTCACTCCGTCGCCGTAAATGTCGCCGTCGGGCTCGTGCAGAACATCGCCGAGGTTGACCCCAATCCGGAGCCGGATCCGGTCTGGTTCGTCGATCGAAGCGTTGCGTTCGACCATGCCCTGCTGGATCAATGCGGCGCAACGGACCGCATCGACGACGCTCGCAAACTCGACCAGCGCTCCGTCCCCCATGAGTTTGACGAGGCGGCCATGATGTTCCGCGATCAGCGGCTCGATGAACTCTTCTCGATGGGCTTTTAGGCGGTTGACGGTGCCATCTTCGTTACGCTCCATCAGTTTTGAATAGCCAACAACGTCGGCAATCAAAATGGCCGCCAATCGGCGCTCCGCCCGCCCTGTCATCATGGCCGCTCCTCCGCAGCCGACGCCCTCTATGCCAAGGCGTCCTATGCTAAGGCCGCTCCAGCGACGTCATTGAATGATACGCTCATCCGAGCCTCTGGTCGATAGCGGGACGCCCGGCGGCTCGTGTTGAAATCGGCGCGCGTCTAGCGAATCCACTTAACGAAAGGGTCAGCTTTCGCCGGTTCCTTCTGGCATTTGTCCGCAAAGTTCTCGCAGGGGCAGTCGGGCGCCAGTAACTGCGCTACTTGCCTTTGCCGGAAAGCAATTCGTCCAGCTGCTCCAATTGTTCCGGCAATGCGGCCGCACTGCCCTGAAGTGCTTCCTCAAGCGCTTCCGTCGACGGATAGATTTCGTGGAAGGTCAGCAGCGTCTTTCCGGCCTGATCCTCGAACGTCACGGTCGTGATCGCGCCCTCTTCCCCTTCGTCATTGGTCCAGACAATGCGTTCATTTGACACCACCTCGAGATACTTGCCGTAAAAGGCCATTGTTTCCGAGCCGCCAGCACCGAATTCCAACCGATACTTGCCGCCGGTGAGGACGTCCATGTGACACGATACGAGCAAGACACCAGTTGCCGATTTAGGCACCCACCAGCGCTGGAAGAGCTCAGGCTGGCTCCATGCCCTGAACACCGTGCTCCGGGGTGCGTTGAATGTCCGTGTCGCGACGAGTTCGCGGTCTCCTATACGCTCGACTGACGTGCGGTTCTGGATGCTGTCTGCATAATCGACTTGCTTCATCTGGTTTCTCCTCGGCCTGGCGGGCGAGCTTTTTGTGGCCGCTCGTCATGACGACGTTCGGCAGAGCCGGAGTCCGACACGCCACTCCGAAAAAAAAGCATTTGCAGGCTCGTCACTCTTTCGTCCTGTGCTCCGCGCCCGATCTGTCGGGTTGTAGCATCAGCCCGCTTGCGGATGCGCGACGAATTCCACGTATTCATTATGTAGCGGCTGCTATCGCGGCGATGATTTCAGGGGCTAGTCGGATTGCGGCCTGAAAACCCACCGTGTGAGCTTCGCGTAAATACACTGCATCTGGATGTGAATGATCAAGGTTTACTGCCGCCCACGTTCTTTATATGTTCTGCTTTGGCATAGCGAGGCATGGGCAGTGAAAATCGATATCAGATTGCATCGAGATAAAAAGCGCTTAGCGCAAACAAAGCTGGCTTCGCTGGCCGAGGACCATCCTTTGCGGGAGAAATATTACCTTTGGATACAAGAACTCGATGACCTGATTGCCGGAAGCGAGGCTAGGTTCTCGGCAGGTGGCTTTTCGATGCATAACGCCGTCGTACAAGCCGAGCCGAGGGGAGTGGATGATGGTGATGATGTCCTTGGTGAAGAGATCGATCGAAGGGTAATCGATTTTCCGGTCGGTCGGGGAGTTGCATGTAATGACAAGCGCCCGGCTCACACCAACCAGGTAGACAGGTCGAATTGCTCAGTGGGCGTCGACGAGCGAAGAAACGAACTCATGGCCGAAAACCAATGGCTTCGTGACATGCTTGCGCGATTCGGCCAGTTTGCTCAGTGAACAACCCGGATGACCGGAATTCCTGCTTCGTCGGCAGCTCGAATGAGTGCCTCGCGTGCTTCCTGCGCCGATAGCTTTCCATGGATTGCGTCGAGGCAGACCTTCACCGTCTCCATATATTCCTCGCCATCGTCTGACTGACATTCACCAACGAGTGCGTCGGCAACCTCTCTCAAGGAAGGTCTGACCGTTGGCGAGAACATCACGAACGCTTCCACAATGTGCAGCCTCTGCGTCAGAGTGCGTCAGGACTTGCGGCCCTGCGAAATTGTCACATTTGCTGCTTCCAATAATCTCTGCGACAAAGTCAGCCGCGCGTCTCAATGAACGGTGACGCCCAAACACACACGCTTCTCCGGAAACAGATCAACCGCTTCAATTTAATTTAGGCATCATGGACAACGCCCCACTCGCTCAGTTCGCCAATCTCTCGACTGCAAGGTCGCTTCGCACCAGAATGCTGATCGTTTTTGGGCTGCAGGGTGTTGTTTGCGCCATGCTGAACATGCGCATCCCGGATCTGCAGCTCCGCATTGGTCTCAGCGATTCAGAATTGGGCTTCGTTCTGATGGGCGGACCGCTTGGAGCGTTGATCGCATTCCCAATTGCCGCGGCGACTATCGCGAGGGTCGGAACCCGGATCGTGATGGGGTCCTGCTTCGCCGCGTTGAGCATGCTTGCGGCGATAGCGACCTTGTCGACAAGCGGGCCGCTGCTCTTTTTGGCGATGATCGGTGTGGGAGCCATGAACTCTCTCTCCGACATAGCGATCAACGTTGAGGCCGACCGGGTCGAGGCTGCCACCGGCGGTCGGCTGATGAACCGCTGCCATGGCGTCTGGAGCCTGGTTTTCTTTGCTTCCTCGATGATCGCCGGTCTTATCCGCGGCGCTGGTTACAGTCCCGAAGCCCATCTTTGGACGCTGTTTCCAATTTACGGTGTGGCGGTGGCAGCTTTCATCCTGCCGATGACTGCATCACCACCACGCGGCCATGTCTCCTCCGGGAAAGCGAAGAAGTTCGTGTTGCCGACCGTCGCCATACTTGCGCTTGCTGCGTTCGGCATCGGAGGCGATTTGTTCGAAGGAGCAAGCAGGGTTTGGGCAACCATCTATCTGAGAGACGGTTTTGATGTGTCGCCCTTCGTAGAAGGGGCCGCGCTTCCCGCACTGATCCTAACCATGGCAGCGTGCCGCCTATCGGCGGATCGGCTTGTACAAGCCTACGGCCCTGTATTGATTGGACGTGTCGCGCTCGTTTTTTCAATTTCAGGTGTAGGTCTGATACTGTTCGCTCCGTCGGCTTCAATCGCGATTTTGGGATTTGCCGTCGCTGGCGTGGGCATTGCCCCGGTGTATCCACTCATGATCTCAAGTGCTGCGAGGATCGGTGACCGACCGGCGGCGGAGAACGTTGCCTCAATGGCTTTGGTGTTCCAGCTCATCATGCTGACGTCGCCGATGCTTATCGGCTTCGTTGCAGAAACTTACAGCGTTCGTCTGGCATATGGCACGCTTTTGCCGCTCTTGGCTCTGGGGTTTGTTATGGCCGGGCGACTGAAGTGAAGACGGACCGGGGAGACACGGCGTTGATTGGTGAGGTATCGACAGTGGATAAGGTGCTTCGACGGGAGAGAGACTCCATTGGCGAGATCGACGTCGATGCGGACTCCTACCATGGTGCTCAGACGGCGCGTGCAGTCGCAAACTTTCAGATATCCGGCATTCCGATTGGGCACTATCCGGTCCTTATTCGAGCGCTGGCTTTCGTCAAAAAGGCGGCAGCCTTGGCGAACCTGGAGCTTGGCGACCTCGATGCCGAGATTGCTACTGCGATCGTAGGCGCATGCGACGATGTCGCTGAAGGGCTAATGATTGAACAGTTTTCCCTTGATGTCTTTCAAGGTGGCGCGGGAACCTCGACCAACATGAACATCAACGAGGTCATCGCCAACAGAGCACTGGAGCGGCTAGGTCTTTCGAGGGGCCGCTTCGACGTCATCCATCCGAACAATCACGTGAACCTCTCACAATCAACGAATGACGTCTACCCGACGGCAATCCGAATTGCTCTCCTTCTCAGCTGTCAGCAGTTGTCGTTCGCGCTTGGAGAGCTTGCAGATGCGTTCGAAGTTAAGGCGGGTGAATTCGACCACATTCTAAAGCTTGGCCGTACTCAGTTGCAGGACGCGGTTCCGATGACCTTGGGTCAGGAATTCAAAGCTTTCGCCGTGACCATTCGAGAAGACGTGAACAGAATCGAGGACGTTGCCCGTTTGCTTCTCGAAGTGAACCTCGGGGGAACGGCTATAGGAACCGGGATCACAGCGGACCCTCGGTACGGTGTCGTCGCGGTGAGCAAGCTCGCGGATGTATCGGGTGTGAACGTCGTTCCGGCCTCAGACCTTGTGGAGGCTTGCTGGGACACCGGAGCGTTCGTGCTGTTTTCGGGCGCGCTCAAGCGTACCGCGGTGAAACTCTCGAAGATATCCAACGACTTGAGGCTTCTGTCGAGTGGTCCACGCGGTGGGTTAGGAGAGATAAACCTTCCTCCGATGCAGCCCGGATCGTCGATCATGCCAGGGAAAGTGAACCCGGTGATCCCGGAGGTCGTCAACCAGGTAGCGTTTCAGGTGATCGGCGGTGACCTCGTAGTCACTTTGGCCGCGGAAGCGGGCCAATTGCAGTTGAATGCGATGGAACCCGTCATCGTGTTCAATCTCCTCCAGTCGATTTCGTTGATGACCAATGCCGTCACCACGCTGACGTCGAAATGTGTGGTTGGAATTAGCGCGAACGAAGATCAGTGCCGGCTGCACCTTGAGAAGAGCACTGCGCTCGCGACCGGCCTTATCTCGCTCATTGGGTACGAAGAATCCGCTGAGCTTGCCAAGGAAGTTCTACGAAGCGGACGCACGATCAAAGACGTTCTGGAAGAGCGAGGGACGATCACGGCCGAACTGATGTCGAAAGTTCTCGACGTGCAATCGCTCACGAAACCATCCCGTATTCGCGTCGAAGGAAAATACCGATGATAGTTGCCCACATAGCATTATGGACGAATGACCTCAACGCGGCCGCTTCCTTCTGGGAGAATTACTTTGCGGCGACGGTAGGCGAGGAGTATCGAAGCAAGCGACGCGAGGGGTCATATCGCGCTTTGTGACGCTGTCGGGCCAAGGTGCTCAGATCGAACTGATGACCGGACCTTGGATCGAGGGAACCGATTACCGCGAGCAACAAGGCTGGGATCATATTGCAGTGTCGCTCGGAAGCGCTTCGGCCGTAGATGCTCCCGCAGAGAGATGCAGGGCGGATGGGATTCTAGTATCCGGCCCCAGGACCACGGGCGATGGGTTTTACGAAGCTGTCATTTCGATGCCCGACGGCAGCATGGTCGAAATTACCTCGTAGTTGGCCAAGGTACACGAAGGTGGCGACAATGCGGGAGCACCGAAAGATCCGGCCTCGCGAGCCGATGGAACTCGTCGGCACCAACAGGCTTTGCTCAGTGTCTCTCGATATTGGGATCGACCTCAGCCGAAGTCTTCAGCTGGAACGAAATGTCGCGATCGACGATCTTCTCGTCGAGAACTCTTTCGAGCTGGTGGGACACACCAAAGGACCGTATATCTTGGACCTGCTTTTGCGTGGTACGCGCCTCGCGTTCAGGGTATCCACGGAAAACTGAATTCCCGTCGTTTCGCATATCGTTGGGCTTGGACCGTTCCGAGACGCGATCGATAACTACAAGACCATTTGCGAAGCTCACGTTGCCGCTGTCAGGGGCAAAGACCCTTATCGAATAGAAGCAATCGACATGGGTCGTAGGGCTGCGCATAACGAAGCAGCCCTGCTGCTGAGAGAGCGCCTGAGCTCAAAGATCAAGATGGATGATATGACCGCGCGACGGCTCTTCACGCTCATATCGCTGCTAGCGATGAGCGGTATTCTCCTTTGAGCGATACATGCTACGACGCCATTAGTAGACCGTGACCTCAACTTAGTCACTGTCCCGAATGGCTTCTTTTCGGCCTCCATCTGCGGCGGGGAGATGTCGTTTGAACGAGGCCGGCCACCCCTTTTTTGCGGTAGGCACGCCGGGGCAGATGCGCGCACAGGATGGTGCAACGACAAGAAAACCTATGAGGAGAGTGCATCCTCAGGGAAGCGACACTTGGATGCTCCGAGACCAAATGCTGAATGGCCTTGCGATCGGAGCTCCGCCGGACCCTCTTGGCCCGCTCGGGCAGAACTGGACGCTGATCACCTTTTCGCCGAACGGGCTGCGGGCCAGCGGGTTCGAAGGCTATATCGACATGCTTCGAACGAACTTCCGAGGCGCAGGCGGCATCAGGATCGACCACGCCTTTGGTCTTTCTCGCTTATGGGTAATCCCGGAAGGCGAGCCATCGAGCCATGGGGCTTGCCTGTCGTACCCGTTTGATGAACTCATGCGTCTGGTTTGCCTGGAGGCGTACTTGGCGGGTGCCATCGTCGTCGGCGAAGATCTGAGAACCGCGCCGATCGACTTCTCCCTCAGCGTAGCGGATAAGGCGCTCATGGGAATGCGCGTGATGTGGTTCGAGCGGGCGGCCGATGACGGATTCGTGGGGCATCAGGATTACGACGAGCTCAGTCTGGCAACGACGAGCACCCACGACACAGCAACCGTCGCCGGGTGGTGGAGCGGAGATGATGTGGCCCTTTCGGATAGCCTGCAGCGCTTCCCCGCAGGCATCCCGCGCGAAATCGAAGAACCCCGTCGAGCTTGGGACAGGGGACTGCTTTGGTCGACGTTCGCGCAACCGGATCCAAGACCGACGCCTGAAGAAACTGATCGGGTGGTTGATGCGGCCCTCTCGCACATTGCGGGCTCGAACGCATCCCTAGCCATCCTGCCTTTCGTTACCCAGGCAGCACTAAGGAGTTGTTGGCACGCGAGAAGATCTCGCAAAGGATCGAGAACGTCGTCGTCACGAGACGACAAGCGGAGAACTCCGGTTAGGTCGGAGGAAAGGGCGCGGCGTTCCAGAAGCAAAACGCGAGTCGCGTAGGACAAAGGTTGCCCCAACGCACTCGCGGGCCGCACTGGTCGCGTTCCCAGGGAGACGCGGCCACCAACAAGATTTCCGGGCCTACGCGGACAGTCCTTGATGAAGGCGGACGACTGTGGACCCGGAAGATGCCTTGCGATCCTCCAGGATCATGTCAGCTCCCTTCATCGCGATCATGGCTGTTGGAGTGTTGGTGTTACCCGACACGATGAGGGGCATGACCGAAGCGTCAACGACCCGAAGGCCGTCAATCCCGATGAACCTTAGACGCTCGTCGACGACCGCGTCAGGATCATTGCGCAACCCCATCTTGGCGGTACTGGTCGGATGGAAGATCGTCGTTCCAATGTCCCCGGCCGCCTTGGCGAGTGATATGTCGTCATCACCAACAGAGGGGCCCGGAAGGTATTCTTCAGGACGCAGTGATGCCATAGCAGGTTGCTTCATAAGTCGTCGCGTTACCCGTATCGCGTCGGCCGCAACTTGACGGTCTTCGCCCGTCGAAAGATAGTTTGGTTTGATGATCGGCGGTTTGTCGAGGTCCGTTGTTGTGGTGCGGACATAGCCTCGCGATGTCGGGCGAAGGTTGCATGCCGCGACTGTAATCGCGGAGAAGCGATGCAGCGGATCGCCGAACTTGTCGAGAGATAGAGGCTGCACATGGAATTCGATATTTGCTCTTTCCTGTGTCGGATCCGACTTGGTGAAGATTCCAAGTTGGGAGGGAGCCATTGTCAGTGGACCACGCCGCCGGAAAATGTAGTCCAATCCCATCAATGCCTTCGAAATTGGACTGTGGTAGCTGTCGTTGAGGGTTTTTCCCTGGTGAATTTTATAGATCGCGCGCTGCTGTAGATGGTCCTGGAGATTTTGCCCGACGCCTTTCTTGTCGAGCAGGGTCTCGACGCCCATCTGGGAAAGCCATTCGCCCGGTCCGATACCGGAACGGTGGAGAACCTGCACCGATCCAATCGCGCCGGCGCTCAACACGATCTCCGCCGCTGCAGTCGCAACTGCATTACTGCCATCCGATCGACGGTATCGTACCGCAGTCGCGCGGCCGTCTCGTAGGTCGATCTTTTTGACCAGGACGTTTGTTTCGAGCGTGAGGTTCTTGCGATGAAGCACGGGCTTCAGAAATCCACGGGCAGATGACCAGCGGCGACCCCGCTTCTGATTAACGTGGAAGTAGCCCGCACCGTCGTTCTGCCCGAGATTGAAATCGTCGGTCGGGGGAACGCCGATTTCGCCGGCCGCTTTGCGCACTGCATCGAGAACGGGCCACGAAATACGCGGAGCTTCTACACGCCACCCGCCGCCGGCACCGTGAAACTCCCCTTCGCCCATGAAGTGGTCTTCGAGGCGCTTGAAGACAGGGAGGACATCCTGCCATCCCCAGCCGATTAGACCCAGCGATCGCCAGGTATCATAATCCGCTGCTTGGCCCCGCATAGCAATCATTGCGTTGATTGCGGAGCATCCCCCGACAACCTTCCCCCGCGGATAGGCGAGGGATCGGCCATTGAGCCCTTCTTCGAGCTCTGTTCTGAACATCCAGTCGGCCCTCGGATTGCCGATGGCGAAGAGATATCCGACCGGGATGTGGAACCATAACCAGTTGTCGCGGCCGCCCGCCTCAAGAAGCAGGACGCGGTTCTTAGGATCTTCAGACAAGCGATTGGCCAGGATGCAGCCCGCAGTGCCGGCACCAATCACGATGTAATCAAAGGGTGCGTCCATTCCAGTCTCCTCCAGCGGTTCCGGACTGGATGCGCTATTACGGCTCTTGCGGCAACGTGTGAAATTGCAGATAGAATGTGCAAAAAAAGGTAATGGCTATGGATTGGGATGATCTGAGGATATTCTTGCACATTGCTCGCACCGGGCAAATCATTGAAGCCGCGAGGCTTCTCGATCTTGATCATTCTACGGTGAGCCGCCGTCTGAGCAGGCTAGAGGAGTCGGTAGGAGCGAAGTTGTTCAATCGTGCCGGTCGCCGGCTGAAAATCAACGCGTCGGGCCGGGATCTCCTCTCGATTACATCTCGGATCGAATCTCTTTTGCTTAGCGAGGTGGGCACCATTACCGACGAGGGTAGTGCGGTGTCCGGAATTGTCCGAATTGGAGCTCCAGAAGGGCTCGGCGCGGCGTATGTCAGCTCTCATCTCGACGAATTGCGTGATGGCCACGAGAATCTCGAGGTCGAACTGGTCGCTCTTCCACAGAACTACTCGCTGGCCTCAAGGGAGGTGGACATAGCGATCACGCTCGACCGCCCCAAAAGCGGTAACGTGGCTACGCGCCGGCTCACCGACTATCGCCTCGGCTTCTTTGCTTCGGCCGACTACTTGGAGCGGCACGGCGCTCCCACTACCCTATCGGAACTAAGAACCCATCGGATATGCGGGTATATTCCGTCTCTTCTGCACACGCCGGAACTTGACTATCTGTCGCGCCTGAGTGTCTGTTTGCAAGCGACATTGCGGAGCACGAGCATTCTCGCGCAGCGGTCTATGGTCGAGACGGGTCAAGCCATTGGGATCTTGCCATTCTTCATGGTTCAACCTGGCATCTCGCTGACGAGAATAGTTCCAGATTTCGATTTGAAGAGGAGCTATTGGCTGTCGATCCACGACGATCTTCGGAGACAGGCGCGGGTAAGAGTGGCTGCGGAAGCCCTCGCGTCGATCATTCACCGCGATCATCTGCTATTCTCGACAACCTTGCGAGCTTAATTGGACTGCAAGCGGCAGCCCAATTAGTTCGGGTGGAACGGCCCCGTCGCGATGGAAGGTGCACGTGCCGACGTTGATAGATATCGCGCTGCGTCGATGCTTCTGAGTTCCAAGCGAACTCCGAAATAGGGCTCAGTAACCGAATATCGCCTTCTTCAGCCGTGCGATCATAGAACTACCTTCAGGCGAATTGACTGGCTTTTCAGATTCCGACCGTCGACGGTCAACCTCGACCCACTGCTGTTCGCCGGGGAACGTTAGAAGTGCAACATAGGCCGACGCCAATTGCATTCTATACATCTTTTTCTCCACAAAGTTGTTTGTCGCTTAGGTCAGATGGTGCGAATGGCGTGGGGGATAGTCAATTTCGCAGCGGCGTACGAAGTGACGCAAACTGACGCGCTCCTCAGGTGGCAGAACCTCATCGTCGATTCACAGCACGAGGGAAGTTGTCTGCGGCAGTCCTAAAGGTCGGCCAATTGTTGAGGTTGATCGACAATCTGAGTTTAGGGCGTGCGAGCCAGAAGTCTGGCTTCCATTGCGCTGAACTGTGAGCCTCCAAGGGCGAGCTCCATCAGTTCGATTCGGTTGCCCTCTGGGTCCTTGACCCAGGACTGCCGGTTTCCGTCTCGGCCAAGTGTTATAGCGGTGCCGTCAACTTCGTAAATTCCCGAGAGGTCGTCGTGCCAAAGGCACATCTTTGCTCCGCGGTCTCGCAGCGTCGCGACAACCAAGTCTAAATTCTCAACATCAAGACAGATATGCTGATAGCCACGATCATCGGGAGAGGGAGTATCTCCTCCGACAGCGCCAGGGAAAAGCTCAAGATATTGGTGGTCGTTGATTCTGAGATAAACGAGGAAAAGCGTGCCATCGGCATTGTTGAGGCGAAACATCTCGCGAAAGCCCATGACCTCTTGATAGAAGCGAAGCTGCGCTTGGATGTCCAAGACCTTCAATGCAACATGCGTGAAACCGAGGAACAGTTGATTTGGGTCGAACGAGATCAGCCGTTCGTGTGCGATTTTCCATCTTGACGCAAATGCATGGAACCCTGCTGGATCGTCGTTGTAGGCTACGTAGGTGGCGAGGCGCGGCATCGCCTTGAGAATCTGATAGATGGGCGACCAGTCGGCTAGACCATAGCCTGGCACTGCCCAAGGACTGTTCGCTGCCTGGTCACCGTTGATATCCAGAAGCCGCGCGGACACGATCCGTCCCGTGTGACGATTCAGAAGATCTGCCGGAGATTGCCCCAGGCGAACAATCCAACCTATGTCAATCTGCCAATCCATCCCCGGGCAAGACTGCAGCAGCAAGTCGATCGGAGCTTGATGGCTTGAATGTCCGAGCAGTTCGGCCGCGCCGTTGCGCCAGGCGAAGCGCAATCCAAATCGGCGAAGTCTTTCTTCGATCCCGCCCAACTTCGAGGCCAGACGTTCCCACTCTGACGCCGTGGCTAGGACATCGGTTCCCAGAGGCAGCGAGGAGACAACCGTGTGAATGCCAAGCGCTCGACACGTTTCCACCACGGGGTCTATGTCGTTTGCGAGCTCAGTCAGCGGAAAATGCGCTTGAGGCATCTTGATTTGGTAGCGATGGGAGGCAAACAGCAACGTCTCCACGCCGCCTGCCGCGATGTCCACTTCAATACCGTCGTAGCCGCAGCTGGCGACATGTTTCACTACGGTTTCCAGCTGACCCAGCTTTTGGGGAGAAACGATATGAGCGAGAGTTGCCATACAACGATCCACGTCCGATCTGGGATTGAAGTGGGCGGCGGGCTAGCGCCTGTTTGTCAGACCTTCGGATGGAACTCGATCGCCATCCAAATGGCGTCCGTGTCGGTCCACCCTCGATGCCAGGGATAAACGAAGGTGCGCTTGTCTTCGACCCAAACTATAGGGTCATGGGTATCGCCGGGAGCAGCGCTGATTTCCCGATACATCTCGTTGCCAGCCTGGTCGTTGAAAAGCTGAATACGCCCATGCCCGAAGATCTGCGTATGAAGCTCAAGGAAAGAGTGAGAATTGTGGATCACCGCGTCGGTGCGCGCCGGAGCCCACCAAAGATTGAGCTGAATCTCGAAGTTCTGAAGCTCGTCCTTGGGCTCCGGATTGTTTGAGAACTTCCAGGGATTTAGCTCGACCTCGCCGATGATGTCCTTCGCGGAGATATAGAGTGGCGTCCGGCGCGGAAACTCCGGCATCGATTCACCCAGCCATTTCCAGCCGTCGAGCGCGATCCCGCCGAGATTGATATCGCTTGGGACGTGAACCACCGACGCCCGCTCTGCGCTGATGATGACGCCGTCCTTAATCGTCGTCGAACGCCAGGGCGGGATTACTCCGATCGGACTGCCCGCGATGTACATCGGCTTGCCGGAAAGGTTTGTGACGACGCCCGTCGTCCTGTAGTCGCGGGCGTCATACACCATATGTGCCTTAACGAAGGTGCCATCGAATGCCAGGGGTCTTGTGTGGTTTTCTTGCTTCATGGTCCTTCGCTCACTCTAAATCGGTGTAGGGGATTCGCGGCTCCTAAAAGCCGCGACCCTTAACGTACTTGGCGCGCAGGTCGCCAAGATAGGCCGGAACAGTGATATCCCACCAGCCCGTAACGTGCATGTTGGAATACGGACGCTCGATCGCGCAAACGGCGTCAATAAGGTACGGCCTGCCGGAAGCCAGCGCTCTCTTTATAGCCGGTCCGATCTCGGCCGGGTCCGTCACGCGTTCTGCCTCGCAGCCAAGCGACTTCGCAACACCAGCGGCATCTGCCATCCAAGGTTCGCCGTCCGGCGTCTTGAAGTGCGTGATGATTTCGCGGTCTTCACCGAACATGTTGAGCTGAAGGTTACGGATCGCACCCCAGCCGCCATTGTTGATGACGAGGAAGATCGCGGCAGTTCCAAGCATTGCCGCAGTCGCGAGTTCCGTACCCGTCTGGAGGAACGCGCCGTCGCCGAAGATCGCGCAGACCGGAACTTCCGGCTTGCCAAGCTTCGCGCCGATTGCTGCCGGCAGGGCGAAGCCGATGCCGGACATGCCGCCAGGCGTAATGTGCTGACGAGGGCCATAGACCGGGAATTCGTTGAAGACCTGGTTCTGCGGGTTCGAGCTGTCGGTCACGACGATCGTGTCACGCGGAAGAGCCTTGCGAGCTTCGACGAGAACCTGGGACGCCGTCATCGGCTGTACGTTGGCGGTGCGGAGCGGGCGAAGGAATTCTTCCCATTCGACCTTGCGCTCGAGGAGTTCCTTGAACTGTGCGCTGTCCTTGTAGTTCCGCGGTTTGCCCTTCTTCTTGAGTCCGGCGAGGATTTCGGTGAGTACCGCGTTGGCGTCGCCGACGATACCTACTTCGACCGGATAGTTCTTGCCGATTTCAAAGCCGTCGAGGTCCACCTGGATCAGCTTGGTCTTGGGAATGTCGAAGGTTACACCCGGCTGATAGGACGACGTAATGCGGTCCGAGAAACGGCAGCCGATGGCGAGCAGAACGTCGGCCGAGCGCGTCATTGCATTGCCCGGAATCGAACCTAGATCCCCACATGCACAGGCGAACAGTTCGTGGTCTTCGGGGAACGAGCTTTTGCCCATGAACGACGTCGTAACCGGCGAGCCGAGGAACTCCGCGATTTCGCGCAGAACGTCTGTTGCTTCGGAGATGATTACGCCGCCGCCAGCTAGGATGACCGGGCGATCAGCCGAGAGAAGCAGGTCAACCGCTTCGGCGACGTATGTCGGATCGCCGTAGGTCTTTGCCGCGGTGCGGCGCTTCTTGCCGTCCTTGATGACAACCTTGCCCGTTTCGGCCTGAACGTCCTGTGGTACGTTAATGAGGACCGGACCCATACGGCCTTCCAACATCGAGTTGAAGGCCTGTTCCATCATGTTGGGAATCTGCTCGACGTGGCTCGGGTTGAACCAACGCTTGACGACCGGTTCCGCCATCCGCGGGAAGTTGTCGGAGTGAGGACGGTCGATTTCCTGCAGCACTCCTCGACCCATCATGTAGGTGTGGACGCCGCCGGTGATAATCAACTGAGGAAGGGAGTCTGCATATGCCGTTGCGATGCCGGTCAGCGTATTCGTAGCGCCGGGGCCGATCGAGGTCACGACAGCAGCCACCTTACCGGAAGAGCGGTAATAGCCGTCAGCCATATGTGACGCGTTCTGCTCGTGCATCGCTGGTAGAAGGTTGATTTCTTCCGTGCGGTCGACGAACGCGTCCATCAAAGCGGTGTCGCCGTGACCCGGGATGCCGAAAACGTGAGTAACGCCTTCTCGGATAAGATGATCGACGATGATCTGACCACCGGTCAGCTCGGTTGCCACCTGTTCCCCTTCAACTTTCTTATCGATTTTCATTTCGTTACCTCCAGGTTCTTTTCAACAGCGCTCGGTTCAGCGGCTGTTGCATAGTCGACATTTCTCTTGCCATATCGGCGAACTCGAACGTTCGCTTGCTCTGCATGTCCGGCAAATCCTTCCATCAAGCACAGGCGCGAAGTGTACTCTCCCACGAGGGTGGAAGCTTGGTCGGTCAGAATTTTCTGATATGTGCAGGTTTTCAGGAATTTCCCTACCCATAACCCACCGGTGTATCTTGCCGCCCGCATTGTCGGAAGCGTGTGATTGGTTCCGATGACCTTGTCGCCGTAGGCAACCGTGGTCCGCGCACCAAGGAACAGAGCTCCGTAATTCTTGAGATTGTTCAGGAACCAGTCGTCGTCGCTGGTCATCACCTGAACATGCTCGGAGGCCACACGGTCCGCTTCGGCAAGCATCTCCTCACGGGTCTCGCAAAGAATGATTTCACCGTGATTGCGCCATGCTTCACCAGCGACTTTGGCGGTCGGAAGTATACGGAGAAGGCGCTCGATCTCTGTAAGGGTGTCCTGCGCCAACTTTTCCGAATTTGTGATAAGAACCGCAGGCGAATTCGCGCCGTGTTCCGCCTGCCCGAGAAGATCCGTCGCGACCAGTTCACCGTCAACCGTGTCATCAGCGACAATAAGGACTTCGGTGGGGCCGGCGAAGAGATCGATGCCAACCCGGCCGAACAGGAGGCGCTTTGCCTCCGCCACATACGCATTGCCGGGACCCGCCAGGACGCTAACCGGTTCGATGGTTTCAGTGCCTACGGCCATTGCCGCGATAGCCTGGACCCCTCCGAGCGCATAGATTTCGTCGGCACCCGCGAGGTGCTGCGCAGCGACGATGAGCGGCGCTGGTTTGCCCTTGAACGGGGGAGCGCAGGTAATGACGCGGTCGCAACCTGCTACCTTTGCAGTCAAGACAGTCATATGCGCCGACGCGAGCAGCGGATATTTACCCCCTGGTACGTAACATCCGACGTTGTCTACGGGCACGTGCTTGTGACCGAGAATGACCCCTGGCAAAGTCTCCACTTCAAGTTCACGCATGGTGCCGAGCTGCGCCTTGGCGAAGTTGCGCACCTGCTCCTGCGCAAACTCGATATCCTCGCGCTCCTGCTTCGAGATGCCGTTCACGCAGGCATCGATTTCAGATTTGCTCAAGCGGTAGTTCTCGCGATCGAGGCCGTCGAAGCGGATAGCCAACTCGCGAACAGCCTTGTCACCACCTTTTTCGATATCGGAGATCAGGTTCTGAACTGTGCTCGTGACCGCTTCATCATTGAAGTTCGACGCCTCCGCTAAGGGGCGTTTTGGGTGTCTAATCATAGCGTTATCCTACTTCTTCTTCCGCGATATCCGCCGTCGGGGGAGGAGCGGCACCACTCAAATCTGGTGCGACAAGATTGTGACAACTGGCCGTTCCGAACAATTTCGCAGGACCTTGATACTTGGCGCAAACTGACGCATCTTTACGGTCGAATTCGAAGCACGGGAGGTTGTGTGAGTACGGAAGTAAATGAGTCGATCCAGAGCCATAATTTCGGAGCCAACCTGAGATTCCTCTGTGAACGACAAGGTACGGTTTCCACGATTTGCCGGCGGATCAAAATCAATCGCCAGCAATTTAATAAGTACCTTTCGGGCCTTCACCTTCCGTCCACCCAGAACCAGAGGCTCATCGCCAATCACTTCGGTCTAAGCCGAGCAGTATTGTTCGCAGAGCCTGAGGAGTTCCGTACTCTCATCGAGGGGAACTATTTTTATGCTATCGATAGCCTTCGCAATTCCAAGCGAATGGCACCGTTCCTGGATACGATCCTTGTCGATGAAAAAGGGGCGGGCGACGAGCACGTCGGTGTCTACGACCGCTATCAGTACTCTAGCATCTACAAGGGAAAGGTCCTGCGATCCGCCTACTGCCTGTACCGCAATGGTGACTTCCTTCAGCACTACTACATCGAGCGTTTTCCGAATTTGGAAAATGAAGACAAGATCGACTTCGTTTTCAAGTACCACGGGTTCACGGTCCCGTTGCAGGGGCGCTTGTTCTCAATGGACTTCGAGGCTGTCCAGAAAAGTGAGATGACGTTTGGAATCTTCGCGCCCGTGCGCCGAAGCTCGAAGAGCTTCCTCATGGGCATAACTAGCGGAATAGCCGAAACAATGCTGCGACCTCCGTATTCGACGAAGGTTGCGATGCATTTCCGAGGACCCGGCCTGCTCAACAGGAAGCACCTGCGGCGCGTCACAACGCTGGAGAAAGGGGATCGGTCGATCCCCACAGAGGTTCAGGAGTACCTGAGTGGCGTCGACTAGGACGCTTTCAGATCCGTTGCGAGGATATGTTCCGACGCTCGGATAGCTTGGGCGACGATTGTCAGCGCCGGGTTGACGGCCGCCGACGACGGGAAGAAGGATGCATCGATCACAAAGAGGTTTTGGTGATCCCAGGTGCGACAGTATTGATCGATTGCCGATGACCCCGGATCGCCGCCCATACGCACGGTTCCGGACTGATGAGCGGTGGCGTGCGCCACGAGCGACTTGGTCACAACGATGGGGTATCCAGCGCGCTTGAGCGCTCGTTTCATTCTCTTCACAAGTTGGAGGTGTCCCTCCATGTTGTTCAACGTGACGGCGAGCTTGATGGAGCTTCCATCCAGGGTAACTCGGTTGTTCGGATCAGGTAGGTCTTCTGACAACGCGATCCAGTCCATGCCATGTCTTGCCATCTCGTTACCGACTACCTTGGGTAGGTAAGGAACATTTGCAGTGAGCATGCCGCCCTGCAGCTTGCCGAGCATCTGCATATGGCCCATTGGGAACGGGAAATCTTTGTCGCCGAAGTACCAGTCATTGATTGCCAGGGTTTTCTGGAATTTCGTCGAATTGACTCCCAGCGACAGCCCCATGAGCGCGGTTTGGTTGTGGACCATGTAATGTCGTCCAACGACGTCCGAGCTGTTGGCGACACCCCGCGGCGCAGCTGCGTCTGCCGAGCGCAACAGAAGTGCGGCACTGTTCACCGCGTTACATGCAACGATAAACAGCGGCGCGGAGTATCGTTTGACTTCGCCCTCGTGCTCGACTTCAACAGCCTCAATCTTCTTGCCATCAGGGCTGAGGATGAGGCGTCGGGCCATAGTTCTGGTCTGCAATGTAACACGTCCGGTCGCCAGCGCAGGTTCCAGAGCACAGGTTTCCGCGTCGTTCTTCTGGCCGATCTTGCAGGGGAAGCCGTCACACGTCTTGCAAAGGATGCAGCTGCCTGCGGCCCCGGAGTTAACCCCGTTAGGCATAGGCGAAGCTGAGATGCCTTGGCGGCGCAGGTTTTCAGCGAGTTTGGCAACGATCGGCTCCGATGGAACAGGGGCGAACGGATAGGGGGCGCTTCGCGGGGGAGCGGTTTTGTCCGTCCGGTCATCACCGTGGACACGGAACATCGCCTCAGCCTGACAGTAGTAGGGCTCCATGTCAGCATAGCGCATCGGCCAGGCCGGGGACGTTCCCCCATAGTGGGCCAGTTCGTCGAAATCTTTTTCCCTTAGCCTGAAGAGTGCCGCGCCGTAGAATTTCGTCGATCCTCCGACATTATAGCACGCGCCGGGATCGAAGGGGTTGCCGTTCTTATCCAGCCAAGTATCGCGCGCTTTATACTTTTTCTGAAAGAAGACGGTATCAACGTCCCAATTCTCTGGTTCGCGCGGCACGAAGTCGCCTCGCTCAAGGATCAGAACACGCGCTCCCGCTTCCGAGAGCTTGCGAGCAGTAACACTGCCGCCGACACCGCTGCCGATGATGATGACGTCGTAATCCATTTCGTTTCCAAGTATTGATCGTTTTTGTGGTCCAAGGACGCCGTTGCGCGCTAATCGGTTTCTAACACTCGCCCAAAGCGCATAGAAGAAGGTTTAAGGGGCATTGCGTCAGTGTGCGTCACATATCGAGAGGTTGCGAACCATGGATAGCGAATCATGAGGGGAGGCGGGTCATCCGGTTCGCGCGCGTGTCCCCCAATCATGCGTCCGGAAACGCCTCCCAGTTTTGACTCGCCGATGACTGGACGCAAACTTCCGAGAGAACGACGCCACGTAGACCTTCACGCAGGTCGGTGAGGGGGACGCGCAGGCTCTGTCGCCAGTTTTGCCCAGCAAGCAGCGCATTCGCATAGTCGGAGTAGAGTACGGCGAGGGCTTCGAGATAGGCTTCGGGATTTCCTGCCGGCAGACTCACGCACGACATTCCGTCTTCGGTCATGTCGGATGCACCGCGCCGATAAATCAGATCGGCCTGTGCCATGCGGTGCAAATGCAACGTTTCCGGTTGCTCCTGACGCCACTCGAGCGTCCCTTTCGTTCCCACGATCTTGAACCGTAGTCCATTGCGGTGCCCCGGTGCGGCGAGGCTGCACCACAAAAGGCCTTGAGCGTCATCACCAAACTTGAGTTGAACAACGTCCGTATCATCCAAAACAAAGCCGCTGACCGTGTTTTGAAGATTTGCGTTTACGGCGCTACATCGCTTGCCGGAGACGAACTCCAGGATGTTGAAGGCGTGAGTTCCAACGTCGCCTAGCGCTCCGGTGAGGCCCGCCTTGGCCGGGTCGCCTCGCCATATGCCGCCTTTGCCGATTTTCGACGGATCGTTCGCCAACCATTCGAGCAAGTACTCAACATAAAGAAACTTGACGTCACCGATTTCTCCGGCGCGAACCCGTGCACGAGCGTCTCTTACCATTGGGTATCCCGTGTAGGTGTACGTGACAGCTGCGAACGTATCCTGCTGGTCCGCGAGACGGATCAATTCCCTTGCTTCAGCTGAGGCGTTTACGAGCGGCTTGTCGCAAACGATCGGGATGCCCGCCTCGAGAAAGATACGACACGGCTCATGGTGCAAGTGATTGGGTGTGACGATAACACAGAGATCGATTCTGTCGGATCTGCCGACCTCGCCATCCGCCATAGCGGAGAAAGATGGGTAGATTCGATCGCCAGAAACGCCGAGAGCAAAGCCTGCCTCCTGAGAAACGGAAGCGTTTGAGGAAAACACGCCAGCGACAATCTCGAACCGCCCAGTCAGCCTCATGGCGGCCCGATGGACACCGGCGAAGAATGAACCTTTTCCTCCCCCAATCATACCCACTCTCAACCGGCGTTCCTCTATACCGACGTCGTCAATGAGATTGGGCATTCTGGTGTCCTCCAGTTCTAGACCAGGGGGAAGCCTTCCCTACCGCGTGCGTGCATGCAATTTCGCAGGACTTCAATAGATGACGCTCTTTTGCGCACGGCAGCAGCCTGTGCATTTGTCGACGCTATTGGTGCTTCAAATTGCGTCATGAGTCAGCAGTTTGCGAAATTGTCACAATCCGACGCGGCGGTACTCTGTTCCACAATTCTGATGTCCTCGCTGAAGGACGTCTACAACAACAAGGGAACGTGGATATGACTGATGTCGCCACTGGCCGCCATGTAGCCGCCAAACCGGGAGCCCTGCGTCGGTTCCTTTCGCCTCAGCATCCAGCTGTCATGGTGCAGCGTGTTATGCTGCTTGTCCTCTTGGTAACCATCATCGGGCTTTGCATTGCCAATCCGAATTTTCGCAATCCGGCGAACTTGCTCAACATAGTACAACAGGCCTCGATGGTCGGTATCGTCGCTTGCGGCATGCAGCTCATGATCATTTCCGGAGGGTTCGACCTTTCCGTCGGCGCAACCGCAGCGGCCGCGGGTTGTCTAGCGGCAACCGTCTCCCTGACGGCTGGCGTCCCTGCGGGCCTTCTCGCCGGATTGCTCTTGGGCCTCGCGATTGGCATCGCCAACGGATGTCTCATCGCAAAGATCGGTATGAATCCTTTCGTATCTACTTTCGGTACGCAGGCCATCATTCTTGGCACCATGTATGCGCTCACTGAAGCGCGACCAATCGCTCCGCTACCCAAGGAGTGGCGCGAACTGGGATTCTTCCATGTCGGGGGCCTTACGTTCCCGAGCATGGTCTTCATCATCGTAGTGATTGCTCTTGCCGCAGTGCTGCACTTCACCCGCTATGGCCAGCATGTCTATGCCGTCGGAAGCAACAAGGTCGGGACGAGCCGTGCCGGTGTCAACGTAGATCGCGTCCTTATCGCGACATATGCAATCGGTGGCATCACCGCGGCCATCGCCGGCCTGCTTCTCACCTCGATCGCAGGCATCGGCAGCCCGCAGGCCGGCACTACGTGGGCCCTTCTGTCCATCGCAGCTGTGGTGATTGGCGGTACGCCACTCTCCGGCGGCCTCGGCGGCATCACTTCTGCTGTTATTGGCATCTTCGCGCTGACAATCCTTAACAACGCGATGACCCTCTACAGCATCTCTGCCTTCTGGCAACCGGCGTTCATGGGAACAGGCGTTCTCCTGGCCGTTGGTTACGAAGCCCTGCGGCGTACCCGCAAAAACTAAAAGTGGAACAACCCGGCGAAAATTGCCGAAAACTGGAGGAATGAACATGAAACTCTCGAGACGTATGCTCGCAGCTGCCTCGGTCGCCCTGCTTGCAAGTAGTGCGCTGATGGTTCCGGCCCACGCCGAAAATAAGAAGATCGGCGTCATGATCTACAACGTCGGCATCGACCCCTGGATGAACGTTGCAGTCAAGTCGATGGAAGAGAATGCCAAGAAGCTCGGCTATGATGTAACGATCACCGATGGCCACAACGACATCGCCCAGATGAACGCCGCTATCGATCAGTTTGTGGTTCAGGGCTATAGTGCGATCATCGTCGCGCCGGCGGACCCCGACAGCCTTGTAGGCAGCGTTTCAAAGGCAACCGAAGCCAAGATTCCTGTTGTCTCGTATTCTATGGGCATTTCCAAGGAAGCGAATGCCACGTCCTTCGTTGGCTCCAATGAAGAGCACATCGGCATGCTGCACGCCGAGGAGGCCGTCAAGGAACTCGGTGGCAAAGGCAACGTTGCAATCATGACCGGCCAGCTCGGTACCGCGCCGCAGATCGGCCGCGCCAAGGGTGAGCATGAAGCGCTCGCCAAGGCACCCGGCATCAAGATCGTCGAGGAGCAGGCAAACGACTGGGCTCCGGATAAGACTGTGGCACTCATCCAAGACTGGCTATCCAAGTATCCCAAGGGCGAACTCAACGCCGTCTTTGCTCACGGTCCGGAACTCGTCGCCGCGGCCGAGTACGCGAAATCGCAGGGTCGCACCGAGGTGAAGTTCTTCGCAGTCGACTACCCTGAGGACGCTCGTCGGGCGATCAAGGAAGGCACGCTCACGGCGACGGTATCCCAGAGCCCGGCAATGCTCTCGAAGCTCGCCGTCGAAGCCGCGGACAAGGCGATCCGTGGAGAAAAGGTCGAACCGCAGATCATCATCGACAATACCTTGGTGACCAAGGCTAACGTCGAGCAGGTTCCGGCAGACTATTGACCGCAGTTGACCCGCGGCGGGGGCTCGCCGCGGGCTTCGAACTTCCAGTTTTCTACAGGAGCAGTGCGATGCACATGTCTGTCGTTCGGCAAACCGAAGGATCTGTTCAGGCAGACCACCAGGTGCCAATCGTTGAAGCTGTTAGCGTTGCCAAACACTATGGCGGCGTGATCGCCCTTTCGGGCGCTGACCTCAAGGTGATGCCTGGCGAAGTCGTCGCGATCGTCGGAGACAACGGCGCCGGCAAGTCCACATTCGTCAAGATACTGTCGGGCGCGCAGTCCTGTACAGAAGGGAAGATTCTCGTCTCCGGCAAGGAGGTGAGCTTCCACAGGCCCAGCGATGCTCGCGAAGCCGGCATCGAGACGGTCTATCAGGATCTGTCTCTCGCAGAACACCTTGACGTTCTGACAAACCTCTTCCTCGGACGAGAGGAGTTCTATTTCAAGTTCGGTGGACTGAGCGTTCTGAACCGCCGCAAGATGATCACCCGAGCTGAGAAGCTACTGAGCGAAATTGGCGTGAACGTTCCGGGTGTCCGCGACCTGGTCGGTGGATTATCAGGCGGCCAGCGGCAGGGTGTCGCAATTGCCCGCGCCGCTGGCTGGGGTTCTCAGTTGATCATCATGGACGAGCCGACGGCAGCGCTTGGCGTCCAGGAAACCGCGCACGTTCACGACATCATTCATGGCCTTCAATCGCGCGGCGTGGCAGTTCTACTGGTCAGCCACAACATGAAACAGGTCATGGAACTCAGCAATCGGGTTTACGTGTTCCGCCGCGGTCGGATCTCCGCTGAGTTGCAGACTGCTCAAACGACTACGGACGAGATCATCTCGTACATCACTGGAGCTCGTGGATAACAGAAATGCCGGCCACCGATGTTGGTCGATGCCTCCCAAGGCCAATGGACGGCACGGGCGACGCCTACGTTACGGAAATGGCAGAATCCGCCATGCGACTTCTGCAAGACCATACGTAGGGTCGCCTGTGAAGCCAATGGCCAGACCTTGCCTTCGCGCGTTCGGCAAGGTCTTACAGGAACTCTACTCAGCGAATGCGGTTGATCCCCGGGTATTTCCTTCGATTTGGGGCGAAGTTGGCGGCCCCACCCTTAGCGGGTTCACGCTCGAAGAGAGCCCGCGTCCGGGCTGGCTATCCTGGCCGTCGTTTCCTCGGAGGCAATATGGTGGCATTGAAACCGATCAGTGGCTAGAAGAGGCTAATGCTTTCGCGCGCTTGCCGTTGTTGCCAGGCGAGTTTCTTCTCGCCGAAGAACCCTACTTGCTTGTCCAGGCATCGTATGCGGAAGTGGATATGAGGCGCGTAAGTGCCGGACCATCCGGATCCGACGAAGGGCACGTCCGGTCTCCCTCGATTGGATCTTGGGACGATCTGTGGCCGTTTTACAGAATGGAGGAGAGCCGTACTGTTTGCCGCCTCTCCGGCAATCTCTTTGACGATTTCCAAGACGAAGCAATGACCATTTGCCCATACTTAGCGAAAGAGATCGGATGGTCTCGCTCATCGGTCAATCCACTTGAGCTGTATGATCGAGAAAAGCAGCTTGTTGCAAAGACTATCAGGTGGGTCGAAGGGACGCGTCAGCACGGGCGGAAGTACGATCCGGAGCTGTTTGGCCGCGGCCAAGTCGTCATTCTCACCGAAACGGGTAGGTCTCAGCTGAATGACCTTGGACGACAGTTCTTGCTTGGCGTCAAAGTGACGGCCACTGCGACAGACGAGAATGGCGAGGTTGATCGGCGCGAAGTCTCCGCCTGTTAGAGGCGTGATCACTGATTTGCGACATCCTACCGTGGCACACCTAACTGCGGACAGCCCCGGCGCAGCGATCACACCCGTTGGCTTCAAAGAGGAAGCGAGGAAACGCTGGGAACCGGGCCCAAGGTAAGGAGACGTATTTCGCGATCCGGCTCTCGGTGCGTAGGGTCGTATATCCAGTCGCTCGCATACGCGTTGCCGAGAAATTCGTCGGCATCACCGTCGGTCGCTTTTTCCAGCACCTCGTGCTTCCACTCTGGCACGCCGCCGAAGAGCCGGAACCCGGAGTTCATCACGGTTTCCCCACATCGGACCTGCACCCAATAACCGATGGCATCGATCGCATCCGGAGCCTCCCAAAGCTTGAGCTTGCGCGGTCGATGGGACGACCTGTCGACATCTTTTCCACGAAACCAACCTTGCTCCTTCTTGAGATCATCGATCTTCGAGGCAACAGCTGTTGCCAAGGTGCCATCCCCGATTATCGCTTGGCCCGCGCGATATTCTACTTCCTCTTCGTCGAGCTCGAAGTCCACCTGAGAGGTGCACGCCCCCGGAGAATAAAGCACCGGGCTTCGCATGCCGTCGTCGTCGGTGGACCATATCATTCCGCCGACAGCGGGGAGTCCGCTCGCGCCCATGTGTCTCCCTCGTGTCTTGCAAACTTCGTAGTCGGCCATTTCGTTAAGCTCTTCGGCGAGATCGGCCAAGTCGCCAAACATCGACGTGATGAAGCCATAACCAGCTCGGTGGGGCGTTTCGTCCCATTCGAAAACGCGCTCATCATAAAGCTTCGTGGTTACCGAGCCGTCCTTGCAAACGACGTGAGTCAAACAGCCTTCGAATCTCGGCTCCACATCGAAGTCGATGTGATGCCATGTGCCGGCGATTACGATCTTCTGCTCGCCGTTGTCGATCAAGGTCGATGCAGCATTGATGATACGCTCCCTATAGCGTTCGATTAGCCCAGCCAGCTGGCCTCCGGGCGTCGATGGGACACCGTTGATGAACCCCTGGACATTGTCACCGGCGATTTCGATCGCAGCGTCCGGTCCAACGAAGACCGGGCGAGCGAAAAGGTTGGGAGCAATAACACGGTTGGGGCCAGTGTTTTCGGGCTGCACGGCTTTGAAATCCGGTTTGCTGTAGCGCGAGAGGCGGTAAAGATCATAGGAGGCCATTGAGCTTATTTCCTGCTGAGCATGAGATACCATGCTGGCCGGAGCGCCTGGCCAGTCGTATCGTGATTGGTCGGATGATTGCCGCGAGCGGCTTACATAAAGTCTTCCCCGGATTTTCGTTCGCCGCAAGAGGGGAAAGCCGCTTCAACATCGCATCTTGGTGTCCACGGAATCGTGGTTAGTGGTTTCCGGCATCTATCCCCACTTTAGGCAAGGACTGATAGCACCTCGGCATCGCGACGGTTGCGGGCGGACAAGTCGCGCAATCGCGACTGTCGCGCCGCTCAACCGATCAGCCCGCGTTGAAGGCAGAACAGGTGCCGGCCATATTGAGCTCCGGAGCAGGGATGTTTGACGGAAAAAGGTCGTCGATACCCGGAGCGAGCGGGACTACGTCGGTCAACAGATCCCGTGGTTTCGTCGCCGAGCCAGACAATCGCGAACGGATAATTTCCACATACTCCGGCGCTCGCTCGACGAGCACGCATTTCCGCTCTAATCGATTGCATACTGCCCCCACCGTGCCTGAGCCCGCGAACGGGTCGAGGACTGTTTGGCCAGGCTTTGTCAGACTCGAAACGAGACGCTCGACCAGTTCCTCGGGGAACTGACAAGGATGGCTTGTCTTCTCGGGATGTCGGTTTTTTACGTTGGATATTTCCCAGACGTCGCCCGGATTTTTGCCTAGTGGATTTCCGCTGAGCTGTCCCTTGTTCGGTCCTTTGTAATGCCGCTTATTGGGATGCTTCTGGGGCACTCGAATGCTGTCCAGGTCAAAATGGTAGTCGTCCGATTTTGTGGCCCACACAATCGTTTCATGGCGGCCCGAAAGGCGCCTCGTGCAGTGCATGCCATGGCCGAATGTCCAGACCACCCGGCTCCTGATCTTCATCCCGAGATTACGGAAAATCGGAATTACAACACTATCCAGCGGAACGATTTCGCCGTCGGAGACCCAGTTTCCCACCTGCCAGCAGATTGAGCCGTTTTCGCTGAGGACGCGAAAGCAATCGTTGATGACGTTGGTTTGGAGCTGGACGTATTGGTCAAGCGCCGAACGTTTTTCATACGCTTTGCCGATGTTATACGGGGGGCTTGTAACGATGAGATCGACGGATTCATCGTGCAAACCAGGAAGGACTTCGGCGCAATCGCCAGTATGGAGCGCGCAGAGACCAATAGCCTCCGCGTTCCCGCGAGCAGGTTCATTGAACATAGATATCTGATTTTCCTGAGGTCTGAGCGTCGCCCAACAAGTTGATGTGACGATGGTCATCTGAATTTTCGCGATGCTCAAGGCCATCGATGAAAAAAATCAGAATTTGTTTCGATGGATGTCCCTGCGCAGCGCACAGAATACATGTCCCACGAGCGCCAGAGCTTCCATTCGTGCGCCTTCGATCAGACACGTTTTCTATCTTGCAAGAAATTCATCCAAGCTGATCCGACAGCAAGGGAGGAATCGCGTGGAAATTCGTAGAAGAACAAAGGGGCCCAGGACAGTTTCCGCAACAATTGTGCCTAACCAGGTTTTTACCAGAGACGGCTTTGGAACCATTCGTGTGCCGACCAGAGAGTGGCGTAGCCGTATCGCGGCGACGTCGTTCACGCTCGATATCATCAAGACAAGGAAAATCCCTGATAATGCGCTGCAAATGCACCAATCGATTCGCATGGTAAGAGACATGTTTCGTCGCGTGCACGCCGGCGATAGCTACGACTGGTTCTCGACCTCCAGGCTCTTGGGCCATCCGTCAGCCGAACTCAGCAAGTCACTATTCCTCGATCTGGCAGCAATTCGAGGCTTTATTCGTGCCCGCGATGCGATCCTCTTGAGCAAGACGATCGATCGGTTTGAAGAAAATTTCGGCGACGAGATGCTCGAAAATTATCTGCGGATGACGGTCAGTCACGGCCACCTGGTTCGAGAAGAGGGCTGGGCATACGTCCTCTGGTCCCCTCGTGTCGCGACGTCCTGCACGTCGGCGCTGCTTCAGGCGAGATCGAGCAAGTGCTCCGTCATCTCGATTCCGCAATGCCCAAACTAAATCCGTACGGTGTTCTTGCTGCGTGGCTTGTTCACGACCCTGCGCTCGCCAATGACGATATCCGTCAGGTCCGGCTTGGGTTGGAGCCAAGCTCTTGCTCGTGCAAACCAACGCGGCGTTGACACCATGCCGCTTCCCGTTCGCCGACTCTCCTCGGATCGTCCGCTGTGGAGTTGGCGTGAGGTATCTGAATGGCTTGCCAGAAAGAAGCTCGTTTCTGAAGAAAAGCGCGGCGGATGCGTCCGAGATCAACGCGCGTCTACTTCCCAGATAGACAACCGCTCGGATATGCCCATTCCTACTGCCAGCACATCTGAATCAAGAAGAAGAACTGATTGCATACTTCAATCCAGCGTTTAGCATACCCCAAATTGGCGAGGATGGCCGGCCGCTTTCCTGGCGGCTGCTGCTCGGTAGATAATGCGATCGGTCGAAAGGACGAGGTCGTCAATGGCCCTGACCTCCGTCAAGACCGCGCGCGCAATTCCGTTGCTTTCGTCTGAAACGTCCGTGCGACTATTGACGGGTGGGGAGTAACGAGGTGCAATTGAGGAGCCAGGGAGAGCTTGATGATTGCCGATCTCACCGAAGAACAACGAAAACTCATGCAAACTGGTGATCGAACGGTCGCCGCGAGACGCCTGCGTGAGTTACTGCTGGAAAGAAATGAGCTTCGGAGGACGCCCTCACGGGAAGAGTGCGACGCAATTATTGACCTTCTCGTCGCAGGCATCGGGCACGGTGGAGCATAGTCTATAGCACGAGGCTCCGTCGCCGAGCGCTGTTTCCTCGACGCGAGTCAGCTAAGTCTGTTAGAATATCGCTAGGTCGATAGGAGACGCTCCGATGGTAAAGACCGTACCTGAGGAAGACGGGGCCGACGAGAAGGCCAGCTTCGGAAGTGGCCTTGGGGCTGACTTCAAACCTCTCGGCAAACGGATTGTGGTGCCGCAAGGCCGCGATGGGAAGCCCCTGACAATTAAACGCAATCCGTCTGGCAAAGAACGGGGATCGCCGCAAGGCTTGCGGCCAGGACGCTCACCAGGATCGTAAGCGCAAGCGCTGGTACGCGGCAGCAGAGGTATGGTTCGATTATCCGTTATTCCGATCCGGTGTCCGTAGAATGGAAACGCCCCGATGTTACAGCTTGAACGATGTGTAGTAGTAAATACCGCCTGCCAGGGATTTCGCCTCCGAAAGTGGCTCGTACGCCAACGAACCACGTTCTGCATCGACAATGCGCCGAAGTGACAATCTGTTGTGGGGTGACCTGAGAAGCTCCAACACATGCTTGGCGGTTGCATGCGCACCGAGGAACGTGAAATCGACGCTGGTTCCCGGACGGTTTGATCCGGTCCGACGGTAGCGCGGCACAATTTCGTTAGAAGTCACAATCAGTGAGATAATGCGGGTAGCCCGCTCCGTCTGCAGACTCGCCTCGAATTTCGCTACGATGACGTCAGATTCATCGCTCGGCGGGGGTGGCGGCGCAGGCGGCGTGAGATCGCCGGAGAATTTGATCTTGATATTTCTGAGGTTTAGATCTTTTGTTTTCTTGGCCACTTTCGGCTGTCTCACAGGTTGATTTTCTATTGTGTTCAGAACTGGGCTATTCCGCAACAGCTGACCGAGAATAAACGACTCTCTCCGCACCTATCGCGAATGGGCTCGGTCCTAGCAGACGGAGACGACGCTCAGCAGGTGCGCCGGCTGGGGAACTGCCCGGAATTCTAGCAGCAGCTGGTACCGCGTCAGCAAACTCCAAATCATCGGCTCTTAACGTATAAAAGTATTCTTTTGGGGTGTCGTCTTCCTGTTCCGGCTTTCCTGAATCTGGATAACCGGCGCTTTCCGAAAGCGTGGTCCATGACAGGTTGACGAGCCGTATTGCAACTGGGAGGTTCGCACCACAGCGTTTTCGGTTTTCCTGCTGGGAACTCTCATAGAATTTACGATTCTCGTATTGCACTTCGGCCCTTTTTCATTTCGATCTGCCCCGCGTGATAGTCAAAGTCTGGATCGGATGAATGGCCGGCGCAATTGATGCCCGAAAGCAAGCAGGAACGTGGCGGGGGGCTAGGCCATTGGCGCGGAGGCACCCTACTGTCAAGCAATATGACGCCCCGGATATCTCCCGTTCGCTGCCGACTGGGTTGGGAGTCTTGGCCGCGCGGAGCTTCCAGTTTTTATGACGCATAGGATTCGGGCACGTCAAAATTTCCATTGCGGCCGACAGCACCCGGCACCACGCTAGGAGCGTAACGAGTAAAGTCCGAACAAATGGAAGCAAGTATGTCAAACGAGATACATATCGCTCGCACCAGATTTCAAACGCTGGACGAGGTAGGAAACGTTGTCAGCACGACCTACGGCGCTCGCATCTACGATGATCTTGGATGCACATATGTGAATTTCCATGAAACGCTGGACGAACTGCTGGAATTGGACGCTGTCGAACTTGTTGAGTATGTCAAAGAGCACAGTGAGTTGGGCGCGGAGATGCTTTGCATGTCGGAGTTTTCGCGATTGTTCGTAGATGATGAGTGGCTGAACGAGCCATCGTCAGATGAAGATCCTACCTTCGCCTAATACCATGCCGACGGAGCTTGAGGATCGTTGCTGGCGTGAAGCGCGGGGAGGGGATACCGTCGTCCAACTCTCGTTAGATGTCTCCGATTTCGCGAGCGGCTTCGTTGACCGAGAAGCGGGATCGAAGGATTGGCGTGATAAGTTCGCCTTGCGGCGGTGATTGAAGGGGGTAGAAGGTCCCATTCAGGGAAAAACGGACTAACGTTTGGCGCGGGCTTCGGGCAAGAGTACGTAGCGGGCCGCTGCTCGCGCTTAGCTCTAGCTCTATTTGTGGCGGCCGTTGCGGTTTGCCTCGGACGAGCTAGCTTTCTCGGACAGCTTCAACCAGCCGAGTTCGAGTTGAACCCGTTCCGCCTCTCCCGCTGATGCGATACGGGGACAATTCGATCCGAGACGATATGGTCCGGAGAAGAACCGGTTGACAACGTCGGTTGCCTTTGCTGGCCTGGAATGAGGTGGTGAGCCCTATTACCCGCCACCAGCCCTTTGCGCGGCACTACGAACCCTTGCGCCAGCCATGCGCCAAACAAGCGCCGTCAACGGTAGTAAAATTCTGGTAAAGCCTTGAAAAACATGTATGCATTCTGAATTCATCGTTTTTTCTGTGCATCTGATAACTCCTTGTAAGCCTTGCCAAATATACGTCGTCTGGCGGACACTGGTGCCGAGAGCCCCTGATAACGAATTGTGCGTTCCGTCGCGGCCACGAAGACCGACTGCTGATCGGAATTCCCGAAGGTCAGGTGGTTGAAAAGAAGGTTGAGCGCGATCGCCATTAACGCGGCAGAACTGATCCCGGAATGGAAGATCGTGGCGAACCAGGCCGGGAAATGCTCGTAGAAGCCGGGCGCTGCGATTGGGATCATGCCGAATCCGATCGACGTCGCAACGATGACGAGGTTCATGTTGTTTTCGTAGTTGACCTTGGAAAGCGTGCGGATACCGCTCGCTGCAACCGTTCCGAACAATACCACGCCGGCGCCGCCAAGAACCGAGCTCGGCACTGAGGCAACGACGCGTCCCACGACCGGAAGCAGGCCCAGTCCAACGAGAAAGATGCCACCGGTGGCAACCACGTGCCGGCTCTTGACGCCCGTGACGGCAACCAGGCCGACATTCTGGGCAAAGGCGCTCTGCGTGAATGAGCCGAAGATCGGTGCAAGGATACTCGAAAGCATGTCGGCCCTCAGACCGTCGCCCAACCGGCGGGAATCCACCTTCGTTCCGACGATCTCGCCGACGGCGAGAATGTCCGCCGAGGTTTCGACCAGTGTCACCATGATCACGATGAACATCGAGATGATGGCGGCGAGCTCGAAGGTGGGATAGCCGAAGTGGAAGATCTGGGGCAGGCCGAAGAATGGTCCCTCACCCACGTGCGAGAAGTTTGTCATGCCCACCGCGTAGGCGATGCCCGTACCGATGAGAATGGCAAGCAGGATCGATAGCCGCGATATCGATGCACTTCCGAGTTTGCTCAGCACCAGCACGATGACGAGTGTCACAGCTGCGAGCTTTATGTTTGCCGTACTGCCGAAGTCGGGCGCGTTCCGATTGCCGCCCATCGCCCACATCGCCGCCACGGGCAGAAGGGTCAGGCCTATGGTCGTGATGACGATCCCCGTTACCAGCGGCGGGAAGAAGCGGGTGATGCGCGAAAAGACGGGCGTAATCAGAAGGCCAATCAGCGAAGCCGCAATGACTGCGCCCAGGATGGAGGGAATACCGCCATTACCGGAAATGGCGATCATCGTCGCCACACCCGAGAACGAGACGCCCTGGACGAGCGGCAGGCGGCTGCCGAAGAAGGGAACCCCGATGGTTTGCAGGATCGTTGCCAATCCTCCGGCGAAAAGCGATGCCGTCACAAGCAGGCCGATGTCGCCAGACGTCAACCCTGCCGCCTGACCAAGGATCAGCGGCACCGCGACAATGCCGCCATACATCGTCAGGACGTGTTGCAGGCCAAATGCAATATTTGCCCAGATGCTGAGCCGTTCGTCTTCCGGATTGGTTTTTTTTGAGTTTTCCTCGATGATTGCTGCCAAGGTCGTCTCCTCCGTACCTCTGCATATGTCCCGTCTCCCGAGGGACAAACTGAACGGTAGGGTAAGAAGACGCCGTTGGCTTTAATAAAAAAAGTGAAACACCTTATCGAAAATCAAAAGGGTCGCTGCGTGAATGCCAACCGCTTGTTCAACTCAGCAATTGCGATCCTAGAGAATGCGCGAGTGTAATCCTGTCAGGCCGGTTGTTTTAGTTGCTGCTTCACAGCCTGCAGCATTATATATGTGGCCACGTTCCTACATGGAGGTTTTCTATGGGCATCACACGTTTGTCTAGCCGTGAATTGAACCACGACGTTAGTCGGGCAAAAAAGGCTGCCCAGAAAGGGCCTGTCGTTATAACTGATCGCGGAAGGCCCTCGCATGTGTTGATGACCTATACCGAATTCGAGCGCCTGACCGGCAAGCGTCGGAATCTGGTCGATGCTCTTTCGATGCCCGGTTTGTCGACGATTGAATTGGATCCACCGAGAGCCCAAATCGCGCCTCGCGAGGCCGATCTGTCTTGAAGTACCTGCTGGATACAAACGTTCTCTCTCAGCTACGCAAGGTTGGAGACGGTAAAGCAGATGACAATGTGACAAGGTGGATCGCTGCGCAAGATTCCAATGAATGTTCATTTCCGCGATTACGATCCTCGAAATTGAACGCGGGATACTAAGTATTCAGCGTCGCGATGCTGCACAGGGTTCTCGCTTGCGGGGATGGATGGATAGCCATGTTAGACCTGAATTCGCCACGCGAGTTCTGCCAATTGATGACGTGATAGCCACGCGTTGTGCGCACTTGCATGTTCCAGACCGCCGCAATGGGGCTGATGCTGTAATCGCCGCTACCGCGCTGGTGCACGATTTAACTATAGTAACACGGAATGTTCAGGATTTCGTTGATACCGGCGTGACTATAGTTGATCCTTGGCAGGACTGAACTCGGCCTTTTGCGGGGGCACCCAACCCTTTTAGGATCGTATGTTCCGCAGTGCTTGTACGCTCGAGCGACAGACGTGCGGCTCCGATCAATCATCCCTGGTGTCGATCTTCACATTCGACAACTGAAGCCACGGCGGATTGTCCGCGTACATCTCGCGGATCAATCGCTTGATCTCTTCGACCCTGGAATTTGGCTCATTGTGCCGATAGCTCATGATCACCGGGGATGTCGCCCTTTCTTCGGCGATCGTCCGATAAGATACGTCGTCCGGCCGCTGGCGTTGAGAGGCGGCGGGGATAAGACACACCCCTGCGCCAGCGGCGACCATGCCGAGAGCCGCCTGGATGTCCCTGACTTCCTCGATCCGCGAAATTCCGATCCCGAGCTCTGTAAACAGCGACAGGACCTCGTCGGCAAAGCTCGGCCTTGGCACCGACGGATAAAGGATGACCGTTTCGTTCGAGAGTGCCGCGAGTTCCATCGGCTCTTCGGAGCGAGACAGCGGGTGATACCGCGGGATTGCCACCACCAGTCGCTCTTCGCGAAGCGTCAGGCGCTCCACTTCCCGATCGTTGAACCTTACCCGGCCAAAGCCGAGGTCGATCCGTCGGTCTTTTAAGGCGCTGACCTGCTCTGTCGACATCATCTCCCTGATTTCGATATCAAGATCAGGCCATTCCTGCCTCATGCGGCGAACCAGATCGGGGATGCCGCCATAGAGCGTCGAGCCGACACAGCCAATGACAAATCGCTCGCGCTTCGAACTGCCAATCTTTCGGGTCTGCTCGATGATATGCTCTGTGCGGGCAAGGATGTGGCTCGCCTGTTCATAGAGAAAACGGCCGGCTTCTGTCAGAGCAATCGGACGCAGGCTACGGTCGACAAGCTGTACGCCGAGTTCATCCTCCAGCTGCTGGATCTGCCGGCTAAGGGGCGGCTGGGCGATATGAAGCAGCTCGGCCGCCCGCGAGAAGTTTCGTTCACGGGCGACGGTCACGAAATATCTCAGTTGTCGAAGATCCATCCGCCAGCCTCCCAAAGCCCAGTTTGGGACTATCGCTTCCGATCGCCGACCCGTCCAGTGAGATGGCGCAACGCGGCTCTTAGCGGCGTAGAAAGTCATGAACGGCCGCATTGAATGCGCGTGGTGTTTCCACATTGACGATATGCCGGCCGGGGAGGGAGCAATGCCTGCCGTCGCGCACCCCTCGTGCAATGTTCCAAAGATCGACTGGCGGACACACGGCGTCGTCGGCACCGGACAGGGCGAGCACCGGATTTACAATGGAGGCAATGTCTTCTCTCAGATCGGCATTCCTTAGTGCGTCACAGCACCCGGTGTAGCCGTCCTGCGAAGTCTTCGAAAAGCTGTCGAGAATGCCTGCGACCACGTCTGGGCTGGCGGCGCGAAATTCCAGTGTAAACCAGCGCTCGGCCGTGGCCGAAACCAGGGCGCCCAGTCCATTTGCCCTGACGTCATCGATCCTCGCCGCCCAGCCGTCGGTCGTTCCGATCCTGGTGGCCGTGGCGCAGAGCACGATCTTTCCCAGCCGGGATCCGGCATGAATACCCAGCCATTGCCCGGTGAGGCCACCGATCGACAGCCCGCAAAAGTGGGCGCACGGGATGTCGAGTGCGTCCAGAAGCGCAATGACATCGCTGCCGAGATCATCGAGCCTGTAGGGCGCAGGTGGTGCCGATGACAATCCATGGCCACGACGGTCATAACGCAGGATCCTGAAACTGTCCGCGAGTTCGCTGACCTGACCGTCCCACATGTGCAAGTCCGTGCCGAGCGAGTTGCAAAACACCAGCCACTCCTTGCTTGAGGCTGCGTCAGTCATGCCATCGAGCCGGTAGTGGAGGCGATGCGTGGAAAGGTCGAGAAACGGCATTCGATCAAGGTTCCGGTCAGGTGGGTGAGGACGGCTAAGTTTGCGGCGGCCGAGTTCAGGGGCCGAATTCTGGGGCACGGGATCGCGCGGACGAGCTCCGCGCGACCTCTTGTTATGCGACGGGCCCTACGCCGTGACCGCCTGGACCGCCGCAGCGCGCCGGCTGTTGCTAAGGGCGAACACCAGCATCGCCACCGCCGAGACAGAAGCCGGCACGGCGAAGATCAGGAAGTTCTGCTGTAGCGGCAGGTTTTGTCCAAGGAGGACGCCGCCGAGTGTCGGACCGACGATCGCACCAATGCGACCAACCGCTGAAGCCCATCCAAGCCCGGTCGAGCGAACGGAAAGATTGTAGAGCTGCGCGACGCTTGCATAGAGCAGGATCTGGGTACCGATCGTCGTGGCGCCCGCGACAAACACCAAGAGGAAAAGAAGCGCCGGCGGAACGTTGAACCCGATCAGGGCGATTGACGCTGCCGCGGTGACAAAGAAGCCGATGACAACTTTGGCAAGGCCGAACCGGTCGCCGAGCCACCCGCCTGCTATGGCGCCGACCATGCCGCCGAAGTTCAGCGAAAACAGGCTGAGCAGGCTCGCCTTCTCGGCGTAACCCGCCTCCTGGAGCACCTTCGGGAGCCACGACGACAGCAGGTACACAAGCAGCAGGCAGCAGAAAAACGACGCCCATAACATCAGGGTGCGAACTGTCCGCTGATGTCTGAACAACTCGGCGACCGATGAAGACGCACCCTTGTGCTCGGAAAAGACCAGCCGGTCTTTAGGCGAAAGCGGCGCAGTCGGCACTACCTTCGCGTAAATCTTCCTCGCCTGATCCTGGCGTCCCTGGCGAATGAGGAACCCGAGCGACTCGGGAAGTTTCCACAGGATGATCGGCAACACGAGCAGCGGAACCGCAGCGACGAAGAACATCGGCTTCCAGCCATAATTTGGGATCATTCCGATACCGAGAACAGCCGCCACCATCCCGCCGACGGAATAACCCGAGAACATCAGGGCGACCATCGTCCCCCGAATCCGTTTCGGCGCGTACTCGTTCATCAGGGCAACGGCATTTGGCATCAATCCGCCGCAGCCGAGTCCGGCGATGAAGCGGAAGATCTGAAACTCCAACGGGGAGGTCGCAAATCCCGTCAAAAGCGTGGATGAGTTGAACAGGATGAAACTGATGGCAATGCCCTTCTTGCGGCCGATCCGATCGGCGAGGGGCCCGAAGACAAGCGCGCCGAACATCATTCCAAACAGTGCCCAGGCCTGCAGCGCACCGGCCTGCGGCTTCGAAAGGCCCCACTCCGCGATCAAGGACGGCAGGACGGTGCCTGCTACGAAGACGTCGTAACCGTCGACGATCAACAGAAGGGCGCAGAGCGCCACGACTGCCCACTGAAACGCCCCAAAGGGCGCATTGTCTATTGCGTCATTCACATCGATGTTGCGCATTTTCTCCTCCCCGAGTTGCTACGCATTTTTCAAGAACATGAGGTCAGCCGAGATCACCCCCGGCGACGGGCAGTATGCTGCCAGTGATGTATGAGGCCTCGTCAGACGCCAGAAACAGGATTGGCGCAGCCTGTTCGGCAATGCTGCCGTAGCGCTTCATGAAGCTCGATTGCTTTACCTGCTCGATGACCTCGGCCATAAATGCCTTTTCCTCATTGGTGTCGCCATCGGCGTTCCGAGGGATGGACCGTTCAGGAGCCTGCGTGCCGCCCGGCGCCGTCGCCACGACACGGATGTTCTTCCCCGCCAGTTCCATCGCGAGCGATTGTGTGATGGCATTGACCCCGCCTTTGGCCGCCGAGTAAGGCACACGGTGAATACCTCGTGTGGCATTCGAAGACACGTTGACGATGGTGCCGCCGCCGCGCGCCAGCAGATGTGGAATGACGGCGTGGCATCCGTAGAGCGTCGGCATCAGCGATCGACGGATTTCCGCGTCGATCTGCACTGGCTCAAATGCCTCAAAGGGACGCATGCGGATCGCCCCACCGATATTGTTGATCAGTATGTCGATCCCGCCGAAGGTTTCCGCGGCAACATGCATGGCTGCCGACGCCCCATCGTAAGTCTCGAGATCGGCAATGAAGGCAGCCGCGTTGGCGCCTGCCTCCCGGGCCACGTTTTTTACAAGATCAGCTCGATCCACCAGCAATATGCTAGCGCCTTCGTCGGCGGCACGCAGCGCCACGGCGCGGCCTATGCCTTGCGCTGCCCCCGTGACAACAAGCACCTTGCCAGCAAAGCGGTCCCGATAGCTGGTCATCGTCATGCCGCCTCTTTCACAACCGCATTGGGCGTAAACTTCTCGTAGTGAAAGCTGTTGGGGCTCACACCGTTGTCGTCGAAGTGCCTGTGCACCGCATCAACCATTGGCGGAGGGCCGCAAAGGTAGACGTCGACGTTTCCACCATGCAAGACCTCATCCGGCATGTGCTGCGTCACCCAGCCCCTGGCCGGATGGTTGGAGCCGGGGTCGGCCACGACGGTGGTGAAGGTGAAGTTGGATAACCTCCTGGCATAGGATTCGATTGTATCCACGAGAACGAGATCGAGATCGCGGGTGACGCCATAGATCAGATGGATCTTTTGCTCGGACTTCTCATTGACCAGCACTTCGAGCATCGAGAGGAATGGCGCCAGGCCGGTGCCGCCGGCAAGAAACAGCAAGGGCCGCTCGACGGGTCTGAGATAGAAGCTTCCCAGGGGACCGGTCAGTTTCAGGCTGTCGCCCGACTGCGCGCTCGCGAGCCATCCACTCATCAGTCCGCCTGGAATTGTCTTGATCAGAAAACCAAGGCGTCCGTTGCCGGGTGCCGAGCTGAACGAGTAGGATCGGCACTGGCCGCTGCCTGGCACATCGATATTGACATACTGCCCAGGCAAGAACACCGGCGCAGCGTTGGCGCTGCCGACATCAAGTTCCAGGACGATCGCGGCATCCTGATGCGCCTGGATCTCCGCCACGGTTGCGGTGAACGTCTGCTGTCCTGTCTTGCAAGCGGTCGACGTCGTCGGAACTGCAATGATGCAATCCGAACTGGGCTTCATCTGGCAGGTGAGCACCAGTCCACTCTCGACTTCGTCAGCAGTCAGCGCGTCATCTATGAAGTCGTCACCAAGGTCATAGCTTCCACATTCGGCGCGACACTTGCAGGTCCCACAGACACCATCCGAACAGTCCATCGGTAGGTTGATCTTGCTGCGGAACGCCGCATCGAGAACCTTCTCATCTTCCTTGCACTCGATAAATCGAGTGACGCCGTCTTCAAAATTCAAAGCAATCCTGTAGCTGTTCATTGGATCCTCCTCAAAGTCGCAACCCTCCCCGAAGGGCGGTCAGATGTGGTAGATGTCGATGACCTGGCGGATGTAGTCGTTCTTCAGCACGATCTTCTTGTTCGAGATGACCATCCCGCCGCCGTCCCTCCGAAGCGTAACGAACATGGTTCCGAAAAAGTGGTCGGTGACCTTGTAGCGATGGTTCAGGGTGTGGAAGTTGTAGCGAACATCCACCTCCTCGCCACGGTCCTCGAGGATCTCGACGTTCGTGACATTGTGGCTTGTGCGTGGTTCGGGGGTCGAGGCGCCGGAGCGCTCCGTCTTGATCCGGAAGACGCGATCTTCCAGACCGTCCCGGCTGGGATAGTAAATCAGCGAGATCTGAGTCTGCGGATCATCGGTGATCTGGTCGTCGTCATCCCAGGCCGGCATCCAGTAGATCACGTCTGCCGCGTAGCAGGTCAGCCACTCATCCCACTGCCGGTCATCGAGGAGCCGTGCCTCGCGATAGAGCAAGGCGCAAATCTCCTGGTACGAGGACGTGGTGATTTCGGAAAACGAGATGGTCATGCCACACCTCCACTCTTTTCCATTGAAAGAGCGTCACGCATGACCTTGGCCCAGTATTCGTGCTGGCGGACAAACAGGCCTTCGTCTTCGCTGCGTTCTCCAGAAAGCAGCGGCGCGATCCCCATCCGCCTTGCATTTTCGTCAGGACCATCGATCCAAAGCGGTGCGCCCCTCGACAGATCGTTCCAGAGCGCGGCCGTGCCGGCATAGCCGGCCTGGCATGCCCGAAATTCCTCCAGGTCGTCAGCCGTGCCCATTCCGGACACATTGAAGAAGTCCTCGTACTGACGGATTCTGAGCGTTCGGTCAGCTTCGCTCTCACCTTTCGGCGCAAAGCAGAAGATGCTGATCTCGGTCTTGTCGACGCTGATCGGGCGGGTCACGCGGATCTGTGTGCTGAACTGGTCCATCAGGAACACGTTGGGGTAGAGGCAGAGATTGCGTGTCTGGTTGACAATGAAGTCTGCCTTCTCCTTGCCGACACGAGCGACAATCTCTTCGCGTTCGCTGAAGACGGGCCGCACCTCGGGGTTCATCGTGTTGGTCCAGAGAAGGATGTGCCCGTTCTCGAAGCCGTACACGCCGGCAACAGACTTGCTCCACCCGTTCGCGTCGACCGCCTTGGTGCCCTCTCCTGTGCGGCGGCCCATGGTGGCAGAGTAATTCCAGTGGACGGAACTGACGTGGTACCCGTCGCAGCCGTTCTCCATCTGCAGTTTCCAGTTTCCGTCGTAAATGTAGGACGAGTTGCCGCGCAGGACCTCGAGACCGTTCGGGGCCTGATCGACAATCTGGTCGATGATGACCTTGGTCTCGCCGAGATAGTCCTCAAGCTCGGCGACATCGGCGTTCAGGCTGCCGAAAAGAAACCCACGGTAGCTCTCAAAGCGGGCCACGCGCTTCAGGTCGTGCGAGCCGTCCTTTGCGAATTGGGCCGGGTACTGGCTGGTCTTTTCGTCCTTGACCTTCAGGAGCTTGCCCGAGTTCGAAAAAGTCCAGCCATGGAACGGACAGGTAAAACTGCCCTTGTTGCCATGCTTGCGCCGGCACAGCATCGCGCCGCGGTGAGCACAGGCATTGATGACGGCATGGAGTTCGCCGTTCTTGTCGCGGGTGATGACAACCGGCTGGCGGCCGATGTAGGTCGTGTAATAGTCGTTGTTCTCAGGCACCTGGCTCTCATGGGCGAGATAGACCCAGTTGCTCTCGAAAATGTACTTCATTTCCAGTTCGAACAGGTCGGCATTGGTGAAGATGTCGCGGCGGCAACGGAACACGCCGGCTTCCTTGTCGTCTTCAACTGCGGTTGCAAGCAGTTGGTCGAGATCTCGTGCCTTCTCGATAATCGTGGACATGGCTTCTCCTCCCGCTGCGACGCATTTAGATCCGCCGTAGCGACAATTTCGGTTTTGAGACGGGAAGCGGCGGCCTCAACCGCCGCAGTGGGCCTTACGCCGCAGCGCGCTTGCGCAGTTCGTTGATCTGGTTGTCGACGCCATCGACCAATGCGGTCAGATGAATGTCGAACTTGATCTCAGCGAAGGGCTCGGAAAGATTGTTGGCCTTGATGCTGACCTCGTCGGTATGCTCGACGATCTCGGGAACAAGGCCGTCACGCGTCGCGTAGGCGAAGTCGTCGTTCACAAGTGGATCGCCGGCAATGTTGATCTGGGTCGTCAGCTTGCGATGGCCGTCGCCGCTGATGAAGAAGTGAATATGTGCCGGGCGTTGGCCGTGGCGGCCAAGAGCGGACAGGGCCCGCTCGGTCGGGCTGCCCGGAGGAACGCCATATCCCTTCGGAACAATGCTCTGGAACTTGTAACAGCCCTTGTCGTCCGTGACGATCGTGCGCCGCATGTTAAAGGGCGCCTGCTTGCCCGTCGGGTCGAAATGGGAATAGAAGCCACGGGTATCGCAGTGCCATACTTCGACAGTCGCGCCCGGCAGGGGCTTTCCGTCGTCGCCGTAGACAGTGCCATGCATGATGAGCGTGTGACCATCGGTGTCAGATCCATCGTCGAGACGGGCAAAGCCGGTCGCGACAGGAGCGCCAGCGACGTAGAGAGGACCTTCGATGGTGCGAGGTGTCTCGTTCTTGATCCCCAATGCCTCGTCGATCGCGTCGAGCCGCTCATCAAGAAAGTGATCAATGCCGAGGCCGGGCGATATCAAGCCTGCCTGTCCCGCCGCGCCGATCTCGTTCAGCCAGGCAATGCCAGTCCAGTATTCGTCCGGCGTGATGTCGAGGTCGTCGATGGCCTTGTAGATGTCGGACAGCAATCGGTGGACGATCTGTTTGACCCTTGGGTTGCCGTCCGGCTTGTCGAGGCCGGCAACCTTGGTCAGGAAGTCCTGGACTTCCGGTTTCGCGAAGATCTTTACACTCATGTCTTTTCCTCCACTTGGGTGATGTGAAACTGTTGAGACGTCGCCTCCTCCTGAGACGCCGCACGCGAAGCGATCAGCTATCGTCTTCGCGTATGGATGACGGGTGTCGAAGGAGTGGCGAGACTTCAATCTTCATGAATTTGAAGAGCGGAAGCCCCGACAGGATTTCGTGAAGCTCTGAATTGTCCTTCACGTCGAAAACGCTGTAGTTCGCGTACTCGCCAGCGATGCGCCAGATATGGCGCCATTTTCCTTTCCGCTGCAGTTCCTGCGAATAGGCTTTCTCTCGCGCGATGATCGCTTCTGCTTCTGCAGCGGAAAGATCATGCGGGAGGTTTACCTGCATTCGGACATGGAAAAGCATGAATGACCTCCACTCAGCCCACGACGCTGATTGTCTTGCGAAGCCCATCTCGGGCAAAAAATGCAACGCGCTCCTCGTCGAGCTCGATGCCCAATCCCGGTCCCACCGGAACAGTCAGCTCGAAGTCGCTGTAATCGAGCGGGCAGGTCAGGATCTCCTCGGTCAAAAGCAACGGTCCGAAGAGCTCGGTTCCCCACTGCAGTTTCTCGAACGTAGAAAAGACGTGTGCGGATGCGATCGTGCCGAAGGCTCCCTCCAGCATCGTTCCACCATAGAGCTCGATACCGGCAGCCTCGGCGATCGACGCCACCTTCTGGGAATTGAAGAGCCCGCCGCTTTGGGCAATCTTCACCGCGAATACATCGGCGCCATGGATTTTGGCGAGCTCGAATGCGGATTCTGGACCATTGAGTGACTCGTCTGCCATCAAGGGCACCTGAAAGCGATGCATCAACCGCAAGAGCGCCTGCGACGATGCGACCGGCTGCTCGACTAGTTCGCAGCCCGCATCGGCCAGAGCCGCCATGCCCTGGACTGCTTCCGTTTCGCTCCATGCCATGTTGACATCGACGCGGACCGCACCCCGGTCGCCGAGGGCACGCTTGATGGCGGCCACGTGAGCAATGTCGGCGGAGAGGCTCTTTGCGCCGATCTTGAGCTTGAAGATCTTGTGACGCCGCAGACCGAGCATCTTTTCGGCTTCGTCAATATCCCGCGCGGTGTCACCGGATGCGAGCGTCCATGCGACCGGCAGGCGATCGCGCAGCCGGCCGCCCAGGAGCTCACTGACCGGTTGGCCGATGCGCTTTCCCTGCGCATCGAGCAGCGCCGTCTCGACGGCATTTTTGGCGAACCGGTTGTCCTTTACCATCTTGCCGATGCGGGCCATCAAGGCACGGACACGCGTTGCGTCCTGTCCCGCCATGAGAGGAGCAAAATAGGTATCGATTGCCAGCTTCATGCTCTCGGGGCTCTCGCCGCCGTAAGCAAGGCCACCGATCGTTGTGCCTTCGCCAATGCCGACGACGCCGTCACTGCAGTGGATCTTGACCAGCATCAACGTCTGTCCGGTCATGGTGGCGACCGACAGCTTGTGCGGTCGTATGGTTGGCAGATCCACGAGCATTGTCTCGATCCGCTCGACAAGCGGATGGGAGCTGGTGGCCTGGGCAAAGTGGGTCGATGACGTTTTCATGGGGACAGTCTGTCCCTTCACGCCGTCAGGGTCCAACACCGTTTGAGTACGCTTCCATACTTTAAAGGTATACTTGGCAGAGCGCCGTCGTAGCGCCTTGGAACCCATCCGAGCTCATCGCTGGCCGTCCCTTGCCTTGCGGCAGTCGTCAGGTTCTACGCCGATCGCCTTGTCGCTGGCCGAGGCACAAAGATTATGAGGTGACCGAAGAGAACGTTCAGATTGATGAATCAGATTCATAACTGCATGCCGATTTAGCGGCCTAATCGCGGCTTGAGCTTGAGGCTATTTTTCGCCCAGTAGGAAAATCGGAGTATCGATCATGAAAAAGCGACTGCTTGGCCAGGGATTGGAAGTGTCTGCGCTCGGCTTCGGATGCATGGGCCTCAACTTCAGCTATGGCCACGCTTTGAGCAACGAGGAGAGCGTCGATCTCATTCGCGAGGCCGTCGACCGCGGCGTCACCTTCTTCGACACCGCTGAGGTCTATGGTCCGTTCACCAACGAAGAGATTGTCGGTGAGGCACTTCGCCCGGTGCGCGATAACGTCGTCATTGCGACCAAGTTCGGCTTCAGCATCCAGGATGGCAAGATGGCTGGTGTCAACAGCCGCCCCGAGCACATCAAAGAAGTAGCCGATGCTTCCCTGAAGCGTCTTGGTGTCGATGTCATCGATCTCTTCTACCAGCATAGAGTAGACCCGAATGTTCCGATCGAGGATGTCGCGGGAGCTGTGAAGGAACTGATCGATGCTGGCAAGGTCAAGCACTTCGGTCTGTCGGAGCCGGGAGCGCAGACCGTGCGAAAGGCACATGCTGTGCTCCCGGTCACGGCTGTCCAGAACGAGTATTCCCTCTGGACGCGCGGTCCCGAGACGAACGGGATCCTGCAGGCTTGCGAGGAACTCGGCATCGGGCTGGTGGCCTACAGCCCGCTCGGAAAGGGCTTCCTGACCGGAGCGATGGGAAAGGACAGCAAGATTGCCGAGAACGACTTCAGAAAGATCCTGCCGCGGTTCACCCCTGAAGCCATGGAAAAGAACCAGGCTCTGATCGATCTGATCCGCCGCGTTGCCGATGAAAAGAAGGCGACGCCTGCGCAGATCGCGCTGGCATGGCTCATGGCGCAGAAGCCGTGGATCGTGCCGATCCCCGGCACGACGAAGCTTCATCGCCTCGAGGAAAACCTTGTTGCTGCAGAGGTCGAACTGACGGGAACCGACCTCGCCGAGCTCGATAGTGCGGCCACAAAGATCCTGGTCGAAGGCGAGCGGTATCCAGAACAACTGATGAAGACCACCGGTCTTTGACAATAACGAGGGCGCCGGGGGGCGCCTTCCTCCTTTTTGAGAGAAATCATGTCACAGGAAATAGCTTCAACAGTCCATGTTTCTGCCGAAGAGCAGGCAAAGCCCCAGCGCCTTCGCGTCCTTGCCGTGCTGAGCGCCCTGATGGGCTTTGCTTCCATCTCGACCGATCTCTATCTTCCGGCGATGCCCAGTATGGCGGAAGACCTTGGGGCGGACGTCGGAGGGATGGAACTTACCGTGTCGGGATTTCTGATCGGATTCAGCCTTGGGCAGCTCCTTTGGGGACCACTCGGCGACCGATACGGTCGCAGGCTTCCAGTGGCAGTCGGTCTTGTTCTCTTCGTGATCGGTTCGGCGGGATGCGCGCTTTCCGGGAGCGCCACCGAAATGATCTCGTGGCGCGTCGTGCAGGCAGTTGGAGCCTGTTCGGGCGTGGTACTCTCCCGAGCCATGGTTCGTGATCTGTACGAGGGTAACCGGGCAGCCCAGATGCTTTCCAGCCTGATCACGGTCATGGCCGTGGCTCCACTGCTTGGTCCGATCATTGGCGGACAGGTCATGGCGATTGCCGGCTGGAGGATGATCTTCTGGCTTCTTGTCGTTGTCGGTCTCGTAACGCTAGCTGCGCTCTTTTCGATCCCTGAAACGCTATCGGCCAGACGACGCAATCAAGCATCCCTGATGAGCGCGTTCACCGGTTACCTTGACCTTCTTTCGTGCCGGCGTCTGCTCGGCTTCGCCGCCACGGGTGGCTTTTTCTATGCAGGCATCTACGCGTATATTGCCGGCACTCCGTTCGCATTCATACAATTCTACCACGTGCCGCCGCAGTTTTACGGCGTGCTCTTTGCGCTAGGCATTGTCGGCATCATGCTGGCCAACGTTTTAAACGCCAGGCTAGTGACGAGGTTCGGAGGCCTGCGCCTTCTCAAGATTGGCACCGGCGGTGCTGCGGTTTGCGGCGCGGTGCTCGTGGTAACCGGAACGACCGGATGGGGCGGTCTTGCGGGTATCGCCATACCGCTCTTCCTGTTCGTATCCTGGTCGGGCCTGATCGTTGCCAACTCGATCGGCGGGGCTCTGCAGGGTTTCCCTGACAGAGCGGGTGCCGCATCTGCTTTGGTTGGCGCACTGCACTACGGTAGCGGCATCATCGGTTCCGCCGCGGTCAGCATACTGGCTGACGGAAGCCCGATGCCCCTGGCGCTCGTGGTTGCAGTTGCAGGTATCGGGAGCTTCCTCAGCCTGTTCCTCATCCCGGCGAAAGGCTGACCGTTAAAACGATTGCCTGCTTCAACTTCACCGATCAAGTCGGCGGCTATTCCGGGGATTGGCTGATAGCGGTATAGCCGTCTTGAAATCGAGCGAGAGATTTCCGGAATGATGTAGCAATTGCCACAAGATTTCGGGTGCGGTGGGAATTACCTTCTGGGGAGGAAAACCAGAGGATGATTGACACGTCTGGTGGACGAGTCGAAGGGCAAGTTGGGGGCTGCTGGTTGGAAGCGATCCGCGCCGAGACGGCCGGCCCGAAAGCGCTGTCGAGACCACAATCGAGGGCTACTGCTTGGACGACCTCGCATGATCGAGGCAGCGGTTGCGTACTAGAATAATGACAATCTTATAATACATTAAAGGCGTAAAGCATCATGCGATTTGCATTACGAAAACAAAAATGGCGACAAGTCCTGCCACTAAACGCGAGTTACGCACCTTGGGAGTGAAGCTCCGCGAAGCTCGCTTACGTCGAGCGCTTCCACAATCCCCCGTAGCTGAAAGGGCCTCCATAAGCCGGCTGACCATTAAGCGGATCGAAAATGGCGACCCCGGCGTAAGCATCGGATCAGAGGCCCGAATGATGGAGGCGGTTTTCGAATATGACGATACCGGTTGACGGACGAAGACGTCCGCCATCATGTCGATGCACTTGGCACAGATTTCAACCAGAGTGCTCGCTTGCGACGATGAAATGATGTCAGAGTAAGACTTTGACCAGCGAACCGCCCCGCTTTGCCTTGAGGCCGACCAGGCTTGTCTCAGACGGCCCTTCAGGACGCAGAATCCATAGTCAACAAGTTGTAAAGAATACTGTGCGTATCTTTACCGCGACTGCACGGTCAAAAGACATTTCGCTTATCAAGGAGTTTCACATGGCTGACGAAATGAATGCCACCGCCAACAGCGGTACTGCACCAGCAAATGCACCAAAAGAAAAGAAGACCCGCGCGCCGCGCAAGGCGAATACGGTCGCTGAAGCGGCCGTCTCCACTTCGGTGAGTGAACCGGCGAAGAAGACGCGCGGTCGCCGAAAGAGCGTAGAAAAGGCTGAGGTCGCCGCTCCGGTGGCGCCTGTAGCAGCGAAGAAAGCTGCTTCGGTCAAAACAGCTGAAAAGAAGCAACCCGCAAAGCGTGGGCCACGCAAGGCTCAGGCAGTTGCGCCTGCGTCGGACGACTTTGCAGATCTTCTCAAGCTTGAAGAAGAAAACCAGAAGCTTCGCAAGGCGCTGGCCGAGAAACTTCGTGCGGAGAATGCAGACCTGCGCAAGAAGCTCGGCGCTGCGTGATTTGAACGACTTAGCTGTAGTAGAATACTAACTTCTCCACAGCGATCAGACTGATGACCGGGCTGGCATTGCAAGCCCGGTCTCCCGCCCGGTATCATACTTGTGGGGCACCGAGTCGGGAGGCGGATCGATGAGATCACCGTGGAAACTGATCACCGGGATCGTATCCCGGGGTAAGTCGGAACTATCTGATGAGACCGAGCGAGAGATCCAGGCTTTGCCAGGGTCCAGGGCGGGAGAGGCGGCTGTGCCGCTTCCAGCAACTCAGGCATCGCCACATTCCATTATAGATCCCGCTGAGGAGACGCCGCCCACTGGGCCTTCAATCGGCTCAGTCAATGGCCTTGCGCGGGTGACGTCATTACCTGAGTTGAGGCCGATTTCAGGGCTTGCCTCGACCGACGATATCGAGCCGGTGCTGGCGACGACGATCCGATTGGTGACGAAGGACAGGTTGAGCGTACGCGCGGAGCTGTCGGCTTCGACCGCAGCCCTGGACGCGCTCGAAACGCATGCTCCCGACATTTCTCTCATTGCCAATGTCAATGGAGATGAAAAGCCGACCGAGCCCACAGATTTGTTGAAGACTGATGTGGGCTACAATCCGGACGGCACCGGCCAAACAACACAAATTGAGCGAACCGATGTACAGGCGCCAGCGCATGAGACAACAGGTGCGAAGCGTCCCATAAGGGTGAAAACGCGCAATACGCGCGGAGCAGCCAAGGTATCGCCGAAGATGGATTCCATCTCCGAACCAATCCGGTTGGAAAATGAGATAAACGAACTGAGGGAGCAGCTGGCTCAAAAGCTTCGGATTCAGAACGAGCAACTAAAAGCGATGCTATCCCGGTTCGACGCCTATTGAGCCAGACGGTCCTCTTAACGCTCGCGAATTGATCATCCTCGCTTCAGGTGAACCACCGGGTTGAAGCAAGGGCTATTTCCAGGTCGGTCAATACGCCCATTCTTCATCTATTCTGTGGCGAGAAGACTGAACACAAAGCGCGTGGACAACTCTAAAGGCAGCGCTAGATTCCTGACGATCACCACAAGGATGGATCGCACATGACCAGACGTGATGGACAGTCAGCTTTGATCTCGAAAGCGGTGAAAGAGTGGTATTCATTCTACGAAATTCAGCCGGATGAGGCGTCGTCCGAAACACTCTGCAAGGCCGCGATGGAGCTTCTTGAACAGGGCTTCGATGACAGCGAAGGCATTGCGACGCTCCTGATCGGCAAGTACGTCGGCAAATGGGCAACCAGGATCAATGCGCCATCGTCCAATACGATGCACTGATCTGGTTTTGCACTTCAGGATAGATGCGATGGTCGATCATATTGAAACCGCCCCCTTCACGTGGCAAGCCGACCTCGCGACGCGGATCGCAGACCTTGTCGATCAGTACGTCGTACTGGGCGTGAAGCAACAGGATCTTTTTCAGGAGATCATGAAGGAAGTCGGACGGCTTCGGGACGAGCTCGAACACGATCCTGATCCTGCCGACGATGTATCAACATCTGACGTCATCGATGAACCATCAAACGATTGGCCCGCCGCCGACCGGGGCAGCCCCTAGCGACGCACGTCGTCAAATCTATTCTGTGCCAAGCGCGGGGGTAACGCTCCGGTCGCGTTTTCCCTCATCATTTCAGGAGGGCCTAAATCTGCGTTGCTCTTGCCGCTATTCCCCGTGATGCGCGGTCGGTTTTAAAACGCCTAAAACGGTGCCGGCAACGCACGAGCATCACGCAACTGTTATTTGTCAGGACCTATTCGACGGTGAGGTTCACGCGCCAAGCGGTTTGGCCGACGATTGAATGAGTTCGCGAACGTACTTCGAGAGTTTGCCCTCGCGACTGGCGTCTTCGGCCTCCCAACCGAATTTCCAGGCATCGTGACGCGCCGTCCAATCTCTAAGAGAGTTATCGTCCCCGTTCGGCAAGCGCTCCTGCTGAAGGTATGGATTTTCATGTACCTTAAGACCGAGTATGCGGGCCCTCGAGCCTGCCTCCTGAAGGTCTATCAACTCTTCGATCGTCATGCGCTAATTCCTACACCCTGCAGGCATGCTACCTGCCGGAATGATGGTGCGCAAGGTTTGGCTAAAGTAGAAGTCGTCATTATAGGCGATTGGATTAAGTTCGTTTCCAACAGTCGAGATATGTTCGGACGCGCTCCCGTCACGACGTCAGAGATCCTCCCATGGAAAGCTATCGAGACGTTCCGCGCCACGGCGCGTGACAAGCACCTGCGTCTCGAGTTTGATGCTCTCGGAACCGTGCTCGGCAATGAGGCTCTCGATATTGAGGACCATTCCTTCTTCGATCAAGCCGCTGAATGCGTCGTCGTAGTCGGGATGGAGAAGGATTCCCGGCCACTCGTCGGCCATGCCGGTTCCGTGCGCCGCCAAAGTGTAGCGATAGGGAATGTACTTCTCTGGAATGCGCCAGCTCTTGTCGTTGAATTCGCCGAAGGACATGCCGGCTCGGATGATCGACAGGTTGTGGTCGATCTGGTCCCTCGCTGCCGAATAGAGTTCCTTCTGCTTTGTATTCATCGCAACGTGCCCACAGGTCCATGAGCGGGAGAGATCGGCGCAATAGCCGTAAGGCCCGATCATGTCCGTGTCGAAGGAGATCATGTCACCGCGTTTAATGATGTAGTCGGAGCATTCCTGGTACCATGGGTTCGTGCGCGGTCCCGCTGTCAGGAGCTTTGTCTCGAGCCATTCTCCGCCGCTGCGCGCGTTCTCGAAGTGAAGTTCGGCCCAGATCTCACGCTCCGTGCGCCCCGGCTCGGAAACATCGTACATTCGTGCCATGCCGGCCTCGCAGACCCGGATCGTCCACCGCATGAGCTCGATTTCTTCCGCACTCTTGATCGAACGTGCGCGTTCCGCAAGCTCCTGACCGTCCAGCAAGGTGAAGCCACGGCTCTGAAGCTCGTGGGCAGGCGCCGGTTCTAGCCTGTCTACAGCGATCCGGCCGTTGCTGCAGTGTGAGCGAACGGTGTCGGTAATCTCATCCGCCCACGCCTTCATCCGGGCTTCGACAAGATTGCCCGAAGTGAAGAAGAGGAAGGACCTTGACGTCCGGACCTCGTCGATGCCAGGCAGCCCGTCATTGACGTGCTCCGATCCTTCGAACTCGAACATGATCGCCGGTCCGTTCGCGAGGATGAGCGCATATCGAGAAGGGTTATGCATGGTCCATATGCTCATGTTCGAACAATCGAACGCATATCGGATATTGACGGGATCGTAGAGCAGGAGGGCTGCACAATCCCATTCCTCCATCTTCGCTCGCAGGCGCCCGAGACGATACCGCCTGGCCCTGTCGAGGGTCGATGCAGGGATCGGACTGATTAGCGGACGGTCCGCTCCCTCGGGGTTGAGATAGGTCAGCTTGCGATCGTCCTTGAAGACGGGCGCGGCTGATGATTGAGACGAGTTCTCCTCGCTACGCAGCATCTGTATCCCCTCGGATCAAACCTCAATCACCGTTCGATCACAAGATCGCTCAGCGGCTTCGAACAGCACGGCAGAAACATCCCCGCGTCGATCTCGCGCTGCCTGATGCCGCCATTGTGGTTCATCTCGACCGAACCGGAGACCAGCTTCGACTTGCAGGTGCCGCAGACGCCGTTCGCACAGGAGGACGGAAGCCTGATACTGCCCTTTTTCGCAGCAGCGAGCACTGTTTGATCTGAACAGACTGCCAGGGTTTTCTTCTGCTTGGAGAACTCGACCTGATAGATCTTTCCGGCAGGCTGCACCTCGAGGTCGAGGTCGAGGTCCGGCTCGTCGATGACTGCTGCGTCGAAGCTCTCTTCGATATAGTTCGATGAGGGGACACCGAGGGCGGCCGTGATCGAACGGGCAGCCGCCATGAAGGGTGCAGGCCCGCAGCACATGACCACGCGGTCGGCGATATCTGGAACTGCCAGCTTCATGAACTCCGGAGAGATCCGTCCGGTCAATCCGGGCCAGCTGAGTTCACCAGCAACCGTTTCCGGCAGGAACTGCAGGCGCAGTCCTTTCATCCGCGCGGCAAGCCCAGACAGGTCATTGCGGAAGATGAGATCTGCAGGGGTGCGCGCTGCATGAAGGAAAACGATGTCCGAGGCTTCGTAGCGGTCTGCCAGATCACGCGTGATCGACATGACCGGGGTGATGCCCGAGCCGCCGGAGAGCAGCAAAAGCTTCGTCTTCTGCCCCTTCGGAGGGATGAAGTGACCAAGCGGCCCCTGTCCCTTGACCGTCGTGCCGGCGACCAGGTTGTCGTGCAGCCAGTTCGAGACTTTGCCGCCCGGCACTCGTTTGACCGTCACGGTGAACGCATTTTCGCGATGAGGCGATGACGAGATGCTGTAACAGCGCGACTCCCCGTCCGGGCCTATGGGGAAGTCGAACAGAAAGTACTGCCCGGCGTCGAAGTCGAAACGCTTGCCCTCTGGAGACGCGAAGGTGAAGCTCTTCACATCGTGCGTCTCCTGATGGACGTCGAGACAGACGAGCGTCTCGTCGGTCTCAGGGTCCCAAACCACGGTTTCGGCGGGGATCATCTTTTGGAACTCAATACCCATGAGCGCGCATCCTATCGATGTACCAGGTGGCGAACTTGTCGAGGTTGGTTTCGGAGAACTTGGAATAGGGCCCTGGCTGGTAAGCGGGGTCGAGGGCGCCTGCATGTGAGCGGGCGACTAGATCCGCGTCCTGGTCAGTGGTTGCGATCCAGACATCGGTCAGTTTGTCGAGGTCGTAGTCCTTGCCTTCGACGGCGTCCTTGTGCACGAGCCACTTGGTTCTGACGAGCGTTCGCCCGGCGGAGAGCGGGATAACGATCGCAACGACCGCGTGGTCGCCCATGAAATGGTTCCAGCTGTTGTGACCCCAGAGATGCGTGTCGCCGAGATCCTTGCGTGTCATCTGACCGAGAAGCTTGGAAGACGCTGCAGTTGCATCGTGGGTCTGGGATTCGCCCGCACCTGCGATGATGAGCCGCTGGGTGCGGAAGTTTGTGGCGCAATCGACGAGCTGTTCGACTGCGGCCGATGGGAAGCCATCGGCCTCCCAAGCCTTCGTCCGCTCCTCGTACAGCCGGAAGTGTTCCTCCGCCTGCTCGCGGTCCTCGGGGCTCAGCGTCTCGGGATCGAAGCCGAAGTCGAGATCGACGAAGGATACGCAGAGTTCAGGATGATTGGCCGAACAGTGGTAGCACTCGCGATTGTTTTCCAACGTGAGCTTCCAGTTGCCATCTTCGACAATGTCAGTCTGATGCGCGACCTTGGCATTGCGAATGTCATAAGGTGCAAGGCGCTCGATCATCGCCTGTTCGAGACCTGCGATGTCCTCCGGCGGATTGTCGGAGAGGCATACATAGATCAAGCCACCGATCGACTTGAAGTTAACCGGCTTCAGGCTGTGGCACTGCTTGTCCAGCTCCTTGCCCATGTGCGGGGCATAGCTCAGTTCGCCCGTCAGTTCATAGGTCCAGGTGTGGTAGGGACAGACGAGCTTCGAAACGATTGTCTTTCCGGCGTCGAGCAGGCGCGAGCCGCGATGACGGCAGACATTGTGAAGCACGCGCAGTTCGCCGTCGTCGTCACGCAGCAGGATGAGGCTTGTCTTGCCGATGTCGACGACCGTCGCATCGCCCGGTTCCGGAACGTCGCAGTCAAGACCGACGCAGATCCAGTGTTTATGGAAGAAGACCTCGATATCAGCCTCGAAGACGTCCTCCCGGGTGTAGAGGCCGGCCGGCAGCGAATATCCATCGGCACGTGCTTCGAGAAGCGCAGAGATGTCGGATGGGAGCCTGTTTAGCATGATGACCTCTTATGGTTCGATGCGTGGCAGTTTGCTCTTGCATCGCATGGCCTTCAACGGCATTAATTCTCACGCATGCATAACGTTTTGTAATGCGTAGGGACGATCGTGAGTTTTCGCAGACGCATACCGTCTCTGACGGGCCTGATGATGCTCGAAGCCGTCCTTCGGCATCGGAGCTTCACTGCGGCGGCCGCAGAACTGGGCGTCACTCAAGCCGCGGTCAGCCGACAGATCGCGGCGCTGGAGCAGGAACTCGGGGTGCCGATGTTCGTCCGTAAGCATCGCGCGATCGAGCCAACCCCTGCGTGCCTCATTTTGGGGGCAACGCTTGCACAAAGTCTTTCCAACATCGCCGACACGGTCGATGTGGTCAGGTCCTCGCAGCAGGACGTCGTATCGATTGGCGCGACGGTTGCGTTCTCTTCGTTCTGGCTACTCCCCCGATTGGCAGACCTCCGACGGGAGAACCCTGGCGTTCAAATCAGGGTCGTTTCCCAGGACGCCAGAATCGACCTCGATGCCAGCGGCATCGACATTGCTATTCGATATGGAATACCGCCGTTCCCTGATGCGAAGGTGGTGGCCTCGCAGGCTGACGTCATTATCCCGGTGTGCTCCCCGGACTACCTCGCGCGCCGCGCAGCGCCGGAACTTTCCGACGCCGACGAATTTATCGAAACCGATGCCCAGGACCGGTCATGGCTTTCCTGGTCGCAATGGTCGGACGAAACCGGCCGGAATTTGCGGGTAAAGCCAACGCTACGGTTCAATCACTACACCGAGTCAATAGCGGCCGCCCGCGCCGGGCAGGGCTTAGCGCTCGGGTGGCGCCTCCTGATCCAAACCTTCCTCGACGATGGCACGCTGGTCGCGCTTGAGGCAGATGAACTACCGACGGCGGATCGATACAACGTCCTCTTGCCCTTGAGGACGAGAAGAACGCTTGCCGCTGAACATGCGGCAAAGTGGCTGGGCGAGGCTCTGACCTGCGCGCAACCACACTGACCCAGCATCGTGGGGCGGCGTTTTCGATCCCTCCGCACGATGCATCTCAAGCACCAGGCCGAAATATCTCGTGTCTGTATCAATGCGTCCAGATAGCGGTGGTGCTCGCGCTTGTCATCGACCGGAGATCAGGTTCGACGCCATATAAGGACGGTCTTCCTCGGGTCTTCCGGTTCTGTTCGCTACGGTCGCATCTGGATATCCCGCGGGCTACCTTAAAAAGGTGCCGGGCATGACGTTGCGGTTTTCTGGTCTGTGGGGCTTTGAAAGCGATGATCTGGTCACCTACCTCGCGGAGACAGTCGGTCCACGATCCATTCTGCAGCGGGGTTTCATTCAACTGCGATTATACCGACGGTTCCGGTCGAGCGCGAATTGCCTGCTGCCTAGAGGTTCTATGGCAGCGCTTCAAAGTCCGTGCGACGATATCCCTCCACCAGCTTCCGCAATCCTTCGGGTGCTATGACTTCAACTTTGTCGCCCCACTGATAGAGGTGCCATGCCATCTCGAGCCAACCCGCCGCATGGAACCGGACAAGCAGGCTCCCGTCGTCCATCGCTGCAAGAACCTGCGTGGGATGAAACCGGAACTCCGCGGCGCGGACCGCTGCTTCCGGAGCGAAACGCCATATGACCTCGCCATACTGCGCGGGATCCTGGTAGACGCCGAATGATTGCGCTGCATATTCCTCCAGGGAGAAACCAGGTGCCATCGCAAAGCTCTCATCGAGCGCTTCCGCCCCGTGAATTCGGTCCGTGCGGAAGTTCAGGATCGTGTCCCCGCGCGAGGGTTGCCGGGCGACGAGATAGCTTCGATGCCCGAGCAACAAACCGTGGGGCTCGATGACCCGTTCGGGAGCGTCTGGGTCGCCGTAGCGCAGTCGGAGCCGGAAAGGTCCCCGCAGGGCCTCGATGATTGCGTCAAGCACCGTGGGCTTGAGGTTCACGCGCGGACCCGGCTTGGTGACGGAGCCCATCGCTGTCAGCACGGCCTCGGCGTCGGCCTCAGTGCGAAGAGCGTCCCTTGGCGTCAGGCGTGAGAGCAGGTTTCGCGCAGATCCGATAGCGCCTTGGCATGTCGCACCCGCCCGTCGTCGTGAGCAGACCGTCCTGCGATCTCCAGCGCTTCGATGGCAGTTTCTTCCCGCAGCCGCAACCGATCGAGCCGCGGATCATAAAGGCGCCAGCGGCGGCGCCGATCGGGGCCATCCTCCCATTCGACATTTGTGAATACCGTTTCGAGCGCTTCCGTCATCCGTTGTGCCGTCCGATGTGTGACGTCGAACTCTTCGCAGATTTCCTCAAGGCTGATGCCGATGCGCCGGGTGGCAGCAAGGCGCGCAAGCCGGATCAAATCCTGTGCCTTCGAAAAAGACATACGTGCTCCCTGAATCGTGGGTGTCAGAAAATGACACCCACCGGCGCTACGACTCCTAACACAGACAGTCGACGATCGAGCAACAAATTCGATCTTCGGTCTAGGCTGAGCCCGGCATGGCGCCGCAGTGATTGGGAGAGTTAGACATGGGCAAGATCGTCAGCTTCGAACGCCTCATATTTTGCGCGGACAATACGGACGCGGTCACTTCAGAGATAAAGGGTGCGGGCTGGGTCGTCCGAAGTTCGGAGCTCCAGATCTCCGTTCCGGCAATGCCATCTCAAGCAAGACGATATGATTTGGCTCGGTCCATTTGGTATGCGCTCCTGAAGACTCCAACGACCCGTATCCAACGTGTGCGTCGCCTGTTGCAGCGTAAGGGGAGCATCCGTTGGAGCGTAGCGTCATTTGCTGGGTTGCTTAGCGCAGTCAGTGGGCACTGAAGAGATTAAACGACTTGGCTCGCCGTGCTCGGTGTCAACCACGGGTCATACCTCGACGCGTAGCGGCTTCGGCCGATCCAGATGCATACGAAGGAGCTAGATACGTCCTAGTGGCGCTGGTCGCCTTGGCCTCTTCGTCATGGAAGGCGAGGGCGGCTCCGACCTCAAATCAAAAAAGTTGTTTGCGGGCTTAATCAACATAACCTGCTACTCTGACGAGTTTATAAAAGCCCTGCGTGGCGTCGTTCTCGTCTCCAGCGCACTGCAAAGCATGGGCTAAAGCTGAGCTTGATCACGTTGATCGGTTGGCTTCCAGAGGGAGCTTGTCCGACCCGGAATTGTCACAGCCTTGTTCGTTGTTTTCGGCAGTACGAGGACTGCGTCACTCACCTTTATCCACGCATATCCGATCAGGACGGCCAATATCACGAGGATCGAGACAAACACCCAGACGCCCCGAAGACGGCTATGGGGTGTCGTCCGCAAATCTAGGTCGCGATTGTCGTGGCCGTCTTCCATTGTGCTCTTCTAGAAAGTCATGGACTAACATGGGACAGGCACCGCAGCTCCGACAGTCGGACTTCAGTCTGATATGCTGGCACGCAAAGCATCGGGGGCGGGTTTTGATGCATTATCAATAGATACCGGAACCCGACCTTTGACTTTTCCACATCAGACCTCAGTCCGATGTGTAGTCGATGACGACCCGCTAGTTTTGGAATCATCTTAACCGGGCAATTCACGTCGTCTCGGCGATTGCTCACCGCATTTGCTGGAGGATTCGATCGATGCGCATCACTACCCTGGCCTCAATGGCCGTACTTTCCATGGCTGTCGCAATGAGCCCGCTCGCCACTGCGGGGTTCGACGGCACCGCGATCGCAAAGGATGGTGGGAACGGCGGTGGGAATGGTGGCGGCAACGGCGGCGGCAATGGGGGCGGCGGCAATGGGGGCGGTGGCAGCCATGGCAACGGCGGCGGTAATGGAAACAGTGGCAACCATGGCAGCGCCAACGGCAGCAACAAGGGTGGCCATTCGACCCAGCACACCTCCGGGTCCCAGAGTGGGGTAAAGGGCAAGTCCAGCGAGGCACGCGGAAATTCCCACACTACAAAGACCCACATGGTCGCGACTGTGACCAAGGAAAAGAACGCGTCGGCGCAACTCGCCGGCCTGAACTCCCTAAATCGGAGCTATAAGGCGTATTTGCACACATCGGACCCGCACATGACCGCGATCTCGGCCTATGCGATAGCCTATGCCCAGTATGAAATCGACAACGGAACAGAGCCGTCGGTCGATGACCCGATCCTCGGGGACGAGGCTCTCGAGGATGCACTGTCATCGGCAACGAAGACCGGTGAAGTCAGCCCGGCTGTTCTCGATCAAGCCAAGGCGATCCTTGGTGTCGGCGATGCCGACGGGAAGATCGATGAAATTCGTGCCTCGCTGGAAGCTTCTGCGCCGGCAACGCCAGACGAATAATGCCAGCCGATGCGGTCAGCGACGCCTCGCTGACCGCATACTCGAGCTTTGTTGCCATTGGCCTTTGGCCGTCCGTTCCCGAGATGCGAAGGTAACCTGATGGCAGGGAAACCGACATCGTACCTATGCCTTTTCTCACTCCATCGAGTGGAACTGTTTGGAGCGGCCGGAAAAGCCGATTGCGTATTGATCTCAGCACGACAATAGTGGCTCTCGGTGGCATCCGAAGGCGAGGTTTGAGCCTACTGCAACACCGCCGGTTGGTTTGAACAACACGCAAACACTGGAGGAGCGTAAATGCAGTTCACGGACTTATTCTCCAAGCGTGTCCTCGTGGTTGAGGACGATTACTTGCAGGCAAGCGACGTAGCCCTGACGCTTGAAGAGCAGGGCAGCGAAGTTATCGGGCCGTACCCTGATCTGGAAAGCAGCCTGCGGAATCTCGAGGCTACGACAGTCGATCTTGCCGTCCTGGATATCCGTCTCGGCAGCTGCGAGCTGGTGTACGATGTCGCAGATAAGCTGGACCAAGCGCGGGTACCGTTCGTGTTTACGTCAGGCGGAAATCCAAACGACATTCCGGACCGTTTCAGCAGCGTTCGATGCCTCCTGAAGCCTTTCAGCCTTGGACAACTGGCTGCGGAGCTGGCGCTCCTGGTGGCCGAGAAAAAACAGCGCAGCGACGGTAACTTTCCGCACGGCGTGCCGCGAGCCGCTACTGTCCCAGGTAAGTAGAAACACGAACTGTCAAAGAGACCTTTGCCCGGCACGATGAAAATCGCCAGGGGCCAGACAATGATAGGACCCAGCGATGTTAAGGATCGGAGCAAACATCGTTTGCTTGCTGATGATCCTGACTGGCGCATGTTGTTGCCTCACGGCGTGGACCTCACGCACTTCTTGCTCGCCACTGTCCTGTCGCAGGGTCTTGAATGGGTTTGGGGATGAGCGCTCCGCTTCGTTGGAATGACCGTCCTGGTAATTTATGGGCAGCGTGACACACGCGAAGGAGAAGCAAGCGGTGACCTAACCATGCTTCACCCCCAAGGTCGTTCTCGATCATTGATTCACGGTCGCCGTCGTCGGACTAATTTAGGGTAATTCGATCTCGCCCTCGACCACGTGGTGTAGGCCGGTGTCATCCGAAGTCAACGTCATTCGGACCTTCAGGGTCTTGCCGCCGATTTTCCGATTGCGTACGGTCTCCTCGATCTTGCGCTGTGAGGTCACGCCGACCTCCTTCAAGAACTTCCGGATCGACATATTGAAAGCGTCGTCGCTCATGACGGGAACTCCTCTTGATCCGGATGGAATTGTAAGAGAAGGCAAATGGTCAGGGAAGCGCGACAGACGGTGGCGATAAATCGTCGAAGCCAACCGGGGCTGGCCGTTGCATCTGCGAAGACCGAGGGATCGTCGGTCGCACGACGCTTTTTCAGAGGATGCGTTCCCCTCATGGCTGTTGATGGTCAGCATTTGCCCGGCCAACAGTCAACACTGCTCGTGTTTCGCAGCCTTTCCCCCATAGTTCGCTCTGCGAGTATTGAGCGTCAGGCAGTTCGAACTGCCGTCAGGAATGCATTTGAGTGTTTGTTTCAAAAGGCCTCGGCCGTTTTCAAGAGAAGTACAAGTCCGCAGACGATGAGCGCTCCGCCCATGATCCGCGACACCCATTTTCCGCGCGGAGCGAGTTTCTCGACGGCGATGTAGGCGGTGATGGCTGCAATCCACCAGATGTTCATGATGCCGCCGACGAACAGAAGCGCCATCAGCGCCCAGCAACACCCCAGACAATATCTGCCGTGGAGAAGACCCATGCGGAAAGCGGCCGCTCTCCCGGTCCGCCGATGCTTGGTTAGAGAAGCGACCGGACTCCGGCAGTGGTCAAGACAGACCGCTTTCAGGGGTGAAAGTTGGAATAGCCCCGCACCAATTAGCACTGCCGCCCCCATGAAGGCGGTTGCCAGGCTCATGTACATCGCGGAAATCATGCCTCCCGCGGCCAGGATTGCCTGGACTATCGTAGCCGCGAAGCTGAACAAGGCCCAGATCGCGAGGTATCCAGCCAGGAATTTCAGGGCTGGCCCCGCACCTCTTTCCCTTTGCAGCGCTCCGTAGAGAAGTACGGTTGGCGCGGCGCTTGGCACCATCATGGCGACCATCATAAGCCACCACATGATGAAGATGACCACCGCGTACCGAAGAGACCACATTTGAGGACCAACCATGTCCGGAGTGCCTGCAAGAAGCGCTCCCGCTGGGCCGGTTTCGGCCGACATGTCTGTCGAGGACATGCCCGTTCCCGCGCCCTGGAGGATGTACCAGGCAGATATGACCACGGAAAGGGCAAGCGTCGCGATCACGATCATCCGGTCGCGGGCGAGAAGGCGTTCGACGGCCGATTGTTGCATGGTGGCTCTCAGGCGGCGTGTTCGATGACACCCGTACCGTTCATGTATACCCGGCAGATATGAACATGCGTGTCCTTGTTGTTCTCGAGTGAGATCGCGCCAGAGGTGCGAGTCGTGCCGCTGGCCATTTCGGCGACCCGATATTCGAACCCGTGCGGGAGATTGATCCGCGCGCGATGCTCGTCCCCTGTCACGGGATTGCGGATCGGCTGAACCTCCATCTCGAAGAAGTCGGGC
>Ga0209051_1000155_pt1 | contig 129560 bp, 135 predicted proteins | sample AraplaCvi_mMS_r2_2_FD_184286 | JGI IMG/M metagenome (GOLD analysis project Ga0209051, IMG submission 184286) | Arabidopsis root microbial communities from North Carolina, USA - plate scrape MF_Cvi_mMS_r2 (SPAdes) (version 2) | ecosystem: Host-associated > Plants > Roots > Endosphere | place...
AGCTGACGCTGGCCGGCGCCGTGTCGGCGGGCAACACGGCGGGCTCGCGCCCGACGATCCGCCTGTTCGTGACGCACGCGATGTGGAACGAAGCCGCCCGCCAGGCCTTCGTGGCCCAGGCGTCGCGCCTGGCCGAGGTGTACGGCGACAAGAAGTCGGGCACGTCGATCGGCATCCAGGGCGAAGCCTGGTGGTGATCCGACAGGGCGGGGCCTCGCGGCCCCGCTGCTGCCACGCGAGGCCGCAGGGCCTCGCTGGCACACTGTTGAGGTGAATCGCTGGACGTGAAGCTGTTGCGGTTGGGGGAAACCAACGTGACTCTCCTCGTCTTCCGGCGTCGGCAGATCCCGGCGTCGTGATCGTCCGGCGATCTTGGGGCGAGGCCTACCGGCCTCGCCCGCTTTTAGGGTCCGCCGCGCCACCCGCGGTCGGACCCTGCCATCCGCCGCCCGGCGGGTGACGAAGGACGTGGCAAGATCGCGCCGGATCCCACAGGCGGAGCGCGATGACATCCCTGACCTTGCGGCCCGCCGGGGCCACCCGAGACGAACTGCCGGCGCTGGCCTGGTCGTTCCTCTACTTCTTCTCGCTGCTGGCCGGCTACTACGTGCTGCGCCCCATCCGCGACGAGATGGGCCTGCAGCTCGGCCCGAAGGCGCTCCAGGAACTGTTCACCTGGGTGTTCGTCTCGATGCTGGTGCTCGTGCCGGTGTTCGGGTGGCTCACGCGCCTGGTGCCCCGCCGGCAGCTGCTGCCGTGGCTCTACGGCTTCTTCGTGCTGAACCTGCTGGCTTTCGCGTGGGTGTTCGATGCCGGAGGACAGCAGAGTCCGGCGCTGGCCCGCGTGTTTTTCGTGTGGGTCTCGGTCTTCAACCTCTTCGTGATCTCGGTGTTCTGGAGCTTCATGGCCGACCTGTTCGACACGGGCCAGGCCAAGCGCTTCTATGGCTTCATCTCGGCCGGCGGCACGCTCGGTGCGCTCACCGGGCCCACGCTCACGGCCACGCTCGTCGAGTGGATCGGGCCGCAGTGGCTGCTGCGGGTGTCGGCGGGGTTCCTGTGTCTCGCCGTGATCGCGATCCTGCGGCTGCGCGCCTGGGCCCGGCGCACCGGCGCGGCGGGGCAGGGGGCCGACCAGGGTGAACACGAGGCCATGAAGGGCAGCATCTTCAGCGGCCTGGTCGACGTGGTGCGCTCGCGCTACCTGCTGAGCCTGTGCGTGTTCCTGCTCGGCTACACGCTGCTGTCGACCTTCCTCTACTTCCTGAGCGCCGAGGCCATCCCGAAGGCGGTGACGGACAGCCTGCAGCGCACGAAGCTGCTGGCCCAGGTGGATCTGGCGGTGAACCTGCTGGCCCTCGGGCTGCAGGTGGTCGCGTTCAAGGGCCTGATCACGCGGCTCGGCACGCGTTTCGTGCTGGGGCTGCTGCCGCTGGTGTCGGTGGTGGGGTTCGTGGTGCTCGCGCTCGCGTGGCCGGCGCTGTGGGCGCTGGTGGCCTTCGGCGTGGTGCGCCGCGCCGGCGAATATGCGCTGACCAAGCCGGCGCGCGAGACGCTCTACAACGTGCTGCCGCCCGACCAGAAGTACCGCGCGAAGAACGTGATCGACACGCTGGTGCACCGCACGGGCGACACGGCCTCGGCGTGGATCTTCGGGGGCCTGCGCGGCCTGAGCCTCACCGCGCCGCAGATCTCGTGGACGTCCGCGGTGATCGCGGTGGGCTGGTGGTGGGTGTCGCAGTCGCTCGGGCGCAGGGCCCAGGCGCTTCAGGCCGAGGCGGCGCGGTCGGAGGCGACGCGCCCCGCCGAGTCCGTCAGGACTGCTCCTTGTTGACGAGGTCGTGCAGGTTCATCGGGGTGCTGATGAGGTGCCCCATGCGCCGTGCCTTGGTGTCGAGGTAGCCGTGGTTGTGGGGGTTCTGCCCCACGATGAGCTCCACCCGTTCCGTGACCACCGTGCCCAGCTTGCGCAGGGCGTCCACCTTGCCCGGGTTGTTGGTCATCAGCTTCACGCTCGCCACGCCGAGGGCGGCCAGCATGTCGTGGGCCATGTGGTAGTCGCGGGAGTCGTCGGGCAGGCCCAGCAGCCGGTTGGCATCGACCGTGTCGGCGCCGGCCTGCTGCAGCGCGTACGCGCGGATCTTGTTGACGAGCCCGATGCCGCGGCCTTCCTGGCGCAGGTAGATCAGCGCGCCCCGGCCTTCCGCCGCGATGGCCTCGATGGCGCTCTGCAGCTGCGGGCCGCAGTCGCACTTCAGGCTGAAGAGGGTGTCCCCGGTGAGGCATTCGGAGTGCACGCGTGTCAGCACGGGCTGGCCGTCGGCGACGTCGCCCATGGTCAGCGCGGCGTGTTCCTGGCCGGTGGTGGGATCGGCCACGCCATGCAGTTGGAATTCGCCCAGCTCGGTGGGAAGCCAGCACGAAACCAGGCTCGGGAGGGTGCTCATGGGAAATGTTCGAGTTGTGTCTCGCGGGGCGCCGGGGCGCCGCCGCGGGCCCCGCTCGGCGCGGGGCGGGTGAAGCGGAAGATCGTGTGCAAGGGTGACATTGTCCACCCGATTGGGGCCGGCCCGCTCCGGCGGGTGCATTCGCCCCGGCCACCGGGTGCCGCTATGCTCTCGGGCGTCATTCCACCCAGATGGAGATCGTCGTCCCATGTTCAAGCTCTTCACCGCGCCCGGCACCTGCGCCCTGGCCGTCCACATCGCCCTCGAGGAGGCCGCGGCCCCGCATGAAATCGCCTGGCTGGACATGAGGGCCGGTGCCCAGCGCTCGCCCGAGTACCTCCGCCTCAACCCGAAGGGCCGGGTGCCCGCCCTCGTCACGCCAGAAGGCGTGCTGACCGAGACGCCGGCGCTGCTGGCCTTCGTCGGGCAGTCGTTCCCCGGCGCGAACCTCGTGCCGACGTCGCCGTTCGAGTTCGCCCGGCTGCAGTCCGTCGCCAGCTACCTGTGCTCCACCGTCCACGTGGCCCACGCCCACCGGCCGCGCGGCATCCGCTGGGTCGATGCGGCCGACACCGAGGCGCTGGAGGCGATGCGCCGCAACGTGCCGCGCACGATGGGCGAGTGTTTCGAGTACATCGAGAACGAACTCTTCGCCGGCCCGTGGCTGATGGGCGAGCAGTACACGGTGCTCGACCCCTACCTGTTCACCATCGCCGGCTGGCTCGAGTCCGACGGGGTCGACCCGTCGCGGTTCCCGAAGGTGGCCGACCACACCCGGCGCATGAAGGAACGCCCGGCCGTGGCGCGGGTGCTGGCGCAGCTGCCGACCTGAGCCGATGGCCCACGACGTCGACGCGGTGGTGGTGGGGGCCGGGGCCGTCGGCCTGGCGACGGCCCGCGCGCTCGCCCGGGCCGGGCTGGAGACGCTCGTGCTCGAGGCCGAGACCGCCATCGGCACCGGCGTCAGCTCGCGCAACAGCGAGGTGATCCACGCCGGGCTGTACTACCCCACGGGGTCGCTGAAGGCCCGGCTGTGCGTGGCCGGGCGCGACCAGCTCTACGCACTCTGCGCGTCCCACGGGGTGCCGCATCGGCGCTGCGGCAAGCTCGTGGTGGCCACCGACGACAGCCAGCTGCCGGCGCTGGAGCGCCTGCTCGCGCAGGCGAGGCGCAACGGCGTCGACGACGTGGTCCGCATCACGCGCGAGGAGGCGCTGGCGCTCGAGCCGGAGGTGTCGTGTGTCGCGGCGCTCTGGTCGCCGTCGACCGGCATCGTCGACAGCCACGGCCTGATGCTCGCGCTGCAGGGTGACCTCGAGCGCGCGGGCGGCTCGGTGGCGCTGGCCTCGCCGGTGGAATCGGCCGTCTGCCGTGCCGGCCGGCACGTGCTGAACGTCGGTGGCGCCGAACCCATGACGCTGTCGGCCCGGTACGTGGTCAACGCGGCCTCGCTCGGCGCGGTGGCCCTGGCCCGCGCGGCCGACGGCCTGCCGCAGCGGGGCGTGCCCCACGCCCGGCGGTCCAAGGGCAACTACTACGCGCTGGCCGGCAAGGCGCCGTTCTCGCACCTCGTGTACCCGCTGCCGCAGGACGCCTGGCTCGGCGTGCACCTGACCCTCGACCAGGGCGGCCAGGCCCGCTTCGGCCCCGATGTGGAGTGGCTGCCGGACGACCCGGACGCCCCCCTCGACTACCGCGTGGACCCCGCGCGCGCCGACGCGTTCTACGCCGACGTGCGCCGCTACTGGCCGGGCCTGCCGGACGGCTCGCTCGTGCCCGCGTACAGCGGCGTGCGCCCGAAGATCCACGGGCCGGACGCGCCGGCGCCGGACTTCCTGCTGCACGGCCCGGCGGACCACGGCGTGGACGGGTGGATCGACCTGTTCGGCATCGAGTCGCCGGGCCTCACGTCGTGCCTGGCGATCGCCGACGAGGTGCTGGCGCGGCTCGGGATTCAGCCGGCCTGAGCGTCCGGCGCGCTCTGGGGGGCGATCATCCAGCGGTCGTCGACCAGCAGCTCGTGGGGGTTGAACTGGGCCTTGTAGGCCATCTTGTTGCTCTCGCGGATCCAGTAGCCGAGGTAGGCGTACCGCAGCTTGAGCAGCCGCGTCTGCTCGATCTGCCACAGCACGTTGTAGGTGCCGTAGCTGGTGCGTTCCTCGGGTTCGTAGAACGTGTAGACCGCCGAGAGGCCGTCGTTCAGGATGTCGAGGATGGACACCATCTTGAGCGCGCCCAGGCCCTGGCCGTCGGGCGAGGGTTCGCGGAACTCCACGAGGCGCGAGTTGACGCGGCTCTGGAGCAGGAACTGGGTGTACTGGTCGACGCTGTCGTTGTCCATGCCGCCGCCGCTGTGGCGGCCGGCCTGGTAGCGCAGGTACAGGTCGTAGTGCTCGGGCACGAAACACAGCCGCAGCACCCGCGCCTTCAGGTTGCCGTGGGCCTTCCAGGCGCGGCGCTGGCTGCGCGACGGCTGGAACGAGGCCACCGGCACGCGCAGCGGCACGCAGGCGCGGCAGCCGTCGCAGAACGGTCGGTACGTGAACATGCCGCTGCGGCGGAACCCGTTGGTCACGAGGCCCGAGTAGGCGTCGGCGTGGATCAGGTGGCTGGGCGTGGCCACCTGCGAGCGCGCCATGCGCTCGGGCAGGTAGCTGCAAGGGTAGGGCGCTGTCGCATAGAACTGCAGCGACGACAGCGGGAGTTCCTTGGGGTGCGTCACGGGCCGTTGTCCAGTGGGGGCGGGTCGGTGGGTCCGTCCAGCAGGTCCCACATCGACGCATCATAGGACCAATCGGGGATCGGCGGTCCGCCCGTGCGGGGGGGGAGTTCCCGTTCGAAGGCCGAACGCGGGATTTCCCGGCCACCCAGCGAGGCGAGGTGCCCGGTGCGCTGCTGGCAGTCGATCAGCCCGATGCCGTGCGCCCGGCAGAAGCAGACCAGCGCCGCGAACGCGATCTTCGAGGCGTCGGTGCGGCGCGCGAACATCGATTCGCCGTACACCATGCGGCCGATGTTCACGAGGTACAGGCCGCCGGCCAGCTCGCCGTCGATCCAGGTCTCCACGCTGTGCGTCACCCCGAGGCGGTGCCAGTGGCAGTAGGCCTCGATCATCTCCGGCACGATCCAGGTGCCGGCCTGCCCCTCGCGCGGCGCGTGGGCGCAGGCGGTGATCACGGCGCGGAAGTCGCTGTCGAAACGCACCTCGCGGCCCTTCGTGCGGGCGAACTTGCGGACCGTCTTGCGCAGCGTGTGCGAGAGGTGGAATTCGTCGACGTACATCACCATGCGCGGGTCGGGCGACCACCACAGCACCGGCTGGTCCTCGCCGTACCAGGGGAAGACGCCCTTGCCGTAGGCCTCGCGCAGGCGCGCCGGCGTGAGTTCGCCGCCCGCGGCCAGCAGGCCCGGCGCCTCCGACCCCTTGGGCAGCGCCAGTTCGGGGTCGGGCAGCGGGTCGGCGGCGTCGTGCAGCCACGGGATCATGTCGCGGCCTCCGCGGCGGGCCGCCGGCGCCCGAGCGGCGTGCCGTGGCGCACGGCCACCACCTCGGCCATCACCGACAGCGCGATCTCGGCCGGCGTGCGGCCGCCCAGGTCGAGGCCGATGGGGCCGCGCAGGCGGGCGACCTGATCCGCCGACAGGTCGAACTGCGCGAGCCGCTCGCGCCGGTCGGCGTCGTTGCGGCGCGACCCGAGGGCGCCCACGTAGAAGGCGGGCGACCGGAGCGCCTCCAGCAGCACCAGGTCGTCGAGCTTGCGGTCGTGCGAGAGGGCGGCCACCGCGGTGTGGGCGTCGAGGCCGAGGGACACGGCGACGTCGTCGGGCATGCCCCGGTGCAATGTGGCGCCGTGGACGCGCCAGGCCGCGTGGTAGCTGTCCCGCGGATCGCAGGCGTGCACCTCGAAATCGAGCGTGAGCGCCATCGTGGCGACGGCCTGGGACAGCTGCCCCGCGCCCACCACCAGCAGGCGCCACCGCGGGCCGTGCAGCGCGCGCAGCGTCGTCCCGTCGAAGGAGAAGGTGTCGCCGTGGCCGGCGGGGTCGAGCGACACGGCGCCATCGGCGAGCACCAGGGTGCGGCGCACGCGTTCGTGGCGGGCGACACGTTCCAGCACCTCGGCCACCCAGGCGGCGTCGAGCAGCGGTTCCACCAGCACCTGCAGCCGGCCGCCGCAGGCGAGCCCGGCGCGGGCGGCCTGTTCGGACGTCACGCCGTAGACGAGCACCTCGGGCCGGTCGCCGTTCCGGCCGGACCGGGCGCGTTCGACCAGGTCGTCCTCCACGCACCCGCCCGACACCGAGCCGGCCACCGCGCCGTCGTCGCGCAGCACGAGCAGCGCGCCCGGCGGGCGGGGCGCCGAGCCCCACGCGTCGACGACGGTGACGAGCCACACGGCGTGGCCACCGGCGAACCAGTCGTGGGCCAGGGAGAGGGCGGAGAGGTCGAGGGAGTCCATCCGTGACGATGGTAGCGCGTCACCTCATTCCGGAAGTTCGGAGCAGAACTCGCCGTCGTCGACGAGGCACTGGCCGCTGCTCTCCACCGTGTCGTTCGTCGCGGCGCCCCGGGTCACGTGGCGGCTGCTGGAGAGGCGCGCCGCCTCGGCGTTCGGCAGCATCACCCACATCTGGCCGCGGTGGCGGGTGCTTCGGGCCATCTGGCCGGCCTCGGCGCCAAAGCCCCAGAAGTAGTCGGCGCGCAGGGCGCCGCGGATGGCGCCGCCCGTGTCCTGAGCGAACACCAGGCGCTGCACCTTCACGCGCGAGCCGGCCGGCGGCGGCGCGCTCAGGTACATCGGGTAGCCGAGCGGCGTGACCCGCGGGTCCACGGCCACCGAACGCCCGGCGGTCAGCGGCACGCCGAGGGCGCCCGGCGGGCCTTCGCTGGCGGGGCGGCTGCGGTCGGCCGCGACCTTGAAGAAGACATAGCTCGGGTCGGTGTTCAGACGCGCCGGGGCGGGTGGGGCGCGACGGGCTTCGACGGCGGCGGCCTGCGGGCGCGCCACGGGGGCCGCCGTCGGGGTCTGCGTGGCCGCCGGGGCCGGTTTGGCGGTCGGCGCGGGCCGGCGGGCGCCCTTGAGCAGTTCGTCGACGAGCGGGTCGCCGGCGGCGGCCTGCGCGGCGGCGGGGCGACCGCCCCGCGTGACCACGGCCCCGTCGTCCGGCGCCTCGTCGTCGCCCTCGATCACGAACGACTCGGGCGATTCACCCGCCGCCCCGCGGGTGACGGGCTTGGCCTTCGGCACCACGCGCAGCGGTCGGAACGGGTGGCCGTTCTGCTCGGCGTACTGCACGCGCAGCACCGAGGTGTCGGGCATCAGGATGCGGCCGGACCCCTGGATCTGCATCGCGTAGAGGGCCAGCGGGTCGTTGACCCAGGCCAGCACCGGCGCGTCCACGCCGCCCGGCAGGCCGAGCGCGTCGAGTTCGGCGCGGCTGTAGTACGGCTCGACCCGGGCCTGCGCGCTATCGACGAGGCGCAGCCGCAGCTTGCGGTCGCGGTCGTCGAGCACGAAGCGACGCAGGTCCATCGCGTACGTGCCGGCGCCCGTGCCGGTGGTCAGCACCAGCCGGTCGCCCTGCGGGCGCACGCGCACGATGCCGCCCCGCTGGGCCGCGGGCACCTGGCCCCAGTCGAGCGTGTAGAGCCCTCGCGGCACGCCGAGCACCGGGTAGACGTACTCGCCGCCGCGGCTGGCCTGGCCCTCGAGCAGCGGCTCGAAGTAGCCGGTGACGTCGCCCTCGGGCGAAGCGTCGGTGTTGAGGATGCGGAGCACCGTGAAGTGGGCCTCGAAGAACGCGCGCATGGCCTTCTCGGTGGGCGGGACGGCGGCGGAGGCGGCGCACAGCTCGCGCCACTCGGGGCGCTTCTGCAGCGGCCCGCAGGAATTGCGGAAGGCGCCCCAGCCGGCGCGGATGTCGTCCTGCTGCCAGCCGGGCAGTTCGTCGAAGCCCGACAGCTTGAACATGGCGTTGCGCGTGCGCACCTCCTTCGGCGCGGCGCGGGCGGTCTTGGCGGCGGGGGCCTTCACGGGCGGCCGTGCTGCCGGCGGGGGCGCCGTGGGGGCCGCCGCTGCGGCGCGGGGCGACTCGACCGGCGCCGGGGCCGGCGTTTCGGCGGAGGGCGGAGGCGCCGCGCAGCCGGCGAGCACGAGGACCAGGGCGGGGAGCAGGGCTCTGTCGATCATGGCGCGGCCGGGCAGTCGGGGGATCCCGAGTCTGGCCCGGGGCCGCGCGGGGGCCAACTGACCTTCGTCAATCCGTGACACGCGTGCCGGGACACCCGCGCCGGGCGCATTACCTAAGTCACGCGTCGCCCCCGGGCCCCCCCGGTATTCTCCAAGCGGCTCGATCGCGCCCGCCTCGGGGTGGGCCGCGCGCCGCCGAATTCGAACCGGTCACGGACCCCATGCCCATGCAACGCCTCGTTTCCTCCTTCCGTTCGACCCGCGCGCGCGTGGCCGCCGCCGCCGTGCTGGCCGCGGTGCTCGCCGGCTGCGGTTCCGCCCCGGTGATCCTGCCGCCGGCCAAGACCACGCTGGTGTCCACCGCCATCGTCGGCCCGAACGTCAACCCCGATTCGCGCAAGCGCCCGTCGCCGGTCATCGTGCGCGTGTACGAACTGAAGTCCACCGCGCTGTTCGAGTCCACCGACTTCGTCACGCTGTTCGAGAAGGACCAGGCCACGCTCGGCGCCGAACTGCTGTCGCGCGAGGAATTCGTGCTGCGCCCGAACGACGTCAAGGCCGTCAACAAGACGCTGTCGCCCGACGCCAAGTTCATCGGCGTGGTCGCCGCGTTCCGCGACCTCGAGCGCGCCCGCTGGCGCGTGGCCGCGCCCGTGGTGGCCAACAAGACCAACACCATGAAGATCAAGGTCGACGACGTCAGCGTCACCATCACCCGCGACGAGTGAGCGGGGCCGCTCTTTTCCGCACTTCGTCTTCGACTTTCTCTTCGGGCACAACAACATGAGCTGGCGCGCCAAGGTCGTCTGGTCCTCGGGGATGTTCCTGCAACCCCACCACTTCCAGCAGGAAACCCGCTACATCGAACGGCTGGTCGACGCCCGCGTACGCACGCTGTCGCCGTTCGCGTGGGGCTTCGCCGAACTGGAACTCGACGAGGGCCTGCTGGCCCTGGGCAAGGTGGGCCTCGCCCGTGCGTCCGGCCTGCTGCCCGACGGCACGCCGTTCGCCATGCCGCTGCTCGACCCGCTGCCGCCGCCGCTCGAGGTGCCGGCCGACGCCAAGGGCGAGATCGTGTACCTCGCCGTGCCGCTGCAGCGCGAGGGCCTGAACGAGGTCGACTTCGGCACGGCCGACGGCGGTGAACTCGCCCGCTTCGACGCGGCCGAGGAAAACGTGCGCGACAACACCGACGCGTCCGACGAACCCACCACCATCCAGACCGGCCGTCTGCGCGCCCGCCTCGTGCGCGCGAAGGACGCCACCGACGCCTACGCGCTGCTGGGCGTGGCCTTCGTGGCCGAGCGCCGCAGCGACGGCCAGGTCACGCTCGACCGCCACTACATCCCGCCGCAGGTGAGCCTCGACACCTCGGCCCAGCTTTCGGCCAGCAGCTCGCTGCTGCACGGGCTGATCCAGCAGCGCGCGCAGGCGCTCGCGTCCCGCATGGGGCAGCTGAGCAGCGGCGTCTCCGAGCTGGCCGACTTCCTGATGCTGCAGACGCTCAACCGCAACGAGCCCATCTTCAGCCAGCACACCGCCACGCCCAACGCCCACCCGCGCGAGCTGCACCGCGACTGCCTGCGCCTCGCCGGCGACCTGGCCACGCTCGCGAGCAACACGCGCCGCCCGCCGGTGTTCCCGCCGTACCGCCACGACGACCTGCGCGGCACGTTCACGCCGGTGTTCGAGGAGCTGCGGCGCATGCTCACCTCGGTGCTCGAGCAGAACGCGCTGCAGATCGAGCTGGTGGACCGCAAGCACAACGTGCGCACGGCCGTCGTCTCCGACCTCGAACTCGTGCGCAACGGCACCTTCGTGCTGGCCGTCAACGCCCAGGTGCCCGGCGAACAGCTGCGCCAGCGCTTCCCGGCGCAGACCAAGCTGGGCCCGGTCGACAAGATCCGCGACCTCGTGAACCTGCAGCTCCCCGGCATCGGCCTGCGCCCGCTGCCGGTGGCGCCGCGACAGCTGCCGTTCCACGCGGGCTACTTCTACTTCGAACTCGACCGCTCCGACGACCTGTGGAAGCTGATCGAGACCAACGGCAGCATGGCGATGCACATCTCGGGCGACTTCCCCGGGCTGGAGCTCGAACTGTGGGCCATCCGCAAGTGACAACCGGCACGGCGCGCCCGCGGGGCCGCCGGTGACCTGAAAGCCTCCGATGAGTACACCGACACCGGATGACCCGTTTGCCGACCTCGACGGCGGCCGGACGTTCATCATGCCCACCCCCGGCGGCCGCGGCGCGCCGCCGGCCAGCACCGCCGCGCGCGGGCCGCTGCCCACCGGCGCCGACGTGGCGCCCGACATCGGCCTGCCCGAGAGCGGGCTGAACCCGCTCGTCGCGCTCGCGAACCCGCTGCTCGCGCTGGTCCCGCAGATCCGCTCCACCACGCGGCTGGCCGACCCCGGCGCGCTGCGCGAGTCCATCGCCCAGGGGCTGCGCGAGTTCGAATCCCAGGCCCGCGCGCGCAACATCGCGCCGGAACGGGTGCTGGCCGCGCGCTACGTGCTGTGCACGCTGCTCGACGAGGTGGCCGCCACCATGCCGTGGGGCGCCTCGGGCCAGTGGGGCCGCCACAGCCTGCTCGCGATGTTCCACAACGAGACGGGCGGCGGCGAGAAGGTCTTCCAGCTGATGGCCAAGCTCGCCGAGAACCCGCAGGCCAACCGGGACCTGCTCGAACTCATCTACGCCACGCTGTGCCTCGGCTTCGAAGGGCGCTACCGCGTCGTCGACGGCGGCAAGGCCCAGCTCGAGGCCGTGCGCGAACGTCTCGCCCAGATCCTCGGCAAGGAACGCGGCGGCTACGCGCCCGCGCTCGCCCAGAACTGGCGCGGCGAGAAGCCGCCGCGCCGCACCATGCTCACGTGGCTGCCGCTGTGGGTCACCGCCGCGGTGATGGCGTTGCTGCTGCTCGGGGTCTTCTGGCTCCTGTCGGGCCGCCTGAGCTCGGCGTCCGACCCGGTGTTCGGCCAGATCCAGGAACTGCGCCTGCTGCCGCCCACGCCGCCGGTCAAGCTGCCGGCGCCCACGCCGCGCCTGGCCCAGTTCCTCGTGAGCGAGATCAAGGCCGAGCTGGTGACGGTGCGCGACGAGGTGGACCGCAGCGTCGTCACCGTGCGCGGCGACGGGCTGTTCGCCCCCGCGAGCGCCACGCTCACGAAGGAACGCGAGGCGCTGATGAAACGCATCGCCGACGCGCTCACGAAGGTGCCGGGCCAGGTGCTCGTCACCGGCCACACCGACAACGTGCGCATCCACACGGCGCAGTTCCCGTCCAACTGGCACCTGTCGGAAGAACGCGCGAAGACCGTGCGCGAGATCCTCCAGGCCGACGGCGTCACCGCCGACCGGCTGAAGGCCGAAGGCCGTGCCGACGGCGAACCGGTGGCGTCGAACGACACACCCGCCAACCGCGCGCTGAACCGGCGCGTCGAGATCACCTTGTTCGTCCAGCGGGGCGGTGCCGCCGCCGCGGCGGCCGCGGCCCAGGGAGCCGGTTCATGAAGAAGATCCTCGGAGTGCTGTTCAACCCGTGGCTGCTGCTGGTCCTCGGGCTGGTCGCGCTGTCCATCGTCATCTGGATCGTCGGGCCGCTGGTGGCCATCGGCGCGCTGCGCCCGCTCGAGACGCCCACGTCGCGCTGGATCCTCATCGGCGCCATCGTGCTGCTCGTGGTGCTGCGCAAGTTGTGGCAGTTCTGGCGCGCCCGCAAGACGAACGACAAGGTGGTCGACCAGCTGCTCGCGCCCGCCAAGGCCGCCTCCAACGACCCTGCCGACGCGGAACTCAAGACGCTGGGCGAACGTTTCGCCACCGCGCTGCAGACCCTCAAGCGCGCCAAGTTCGACCAGGGCAAGACGGGCCTCGCCGGCGCGTGGAGCGGCCTGTCGTCGCGCGTGGGCAAGCGGTACCTGTACGAGCTGCCGTGGTACGTCATCATCGGCGCGCCGGGTTCGGGCAAGACCACGGCCCTCATCAACTCGGGCCTCAAGTTCCCGCTCGCCGAATCGATGGGCGAACACGCCGTGCGCGGCGTGGGCGGCACCCGCAACTGCGACTGGTGGTTCACCGACCAGGCCGTGCTGATCGACACCGCCGGCCGCTACACCACGCAGGACAGCCACAAGGCCCAGGACAGCAAGGCCTGGGAAGGTTTCCTCGACCTGCTCAAGAGCGCCCGCCCGCGCCAGCCGCTCAACGGCGTGCTGGTCACGGTCTCGGTCACCGACCTGCTCACGCGCAGCGCCGCCGAACGCGCGCAGCACGCCGCGGCCGTGCGCCAGCGCGTGCAGGAACTGCACCAGCAGCTGGGCATCCGCTTCCCCATCTACCTGCTGGTCACGAAGTGCGACCTGCTGTCCGGCTTCATGGAGACGCTGGGCGAGGTGGACAAGGACACCCGCGCCACCCCATGGGGCATGACGTTCAAGCTGGACAAGAACCAGCGCACCGACCTCTCGGTGTTCGGCACCGAGTTCGACGCCCTCGAGAAGCGCCTCACCGACGGCCTGATCGACCGCCTGCAGCTCGAGCGCGACCCGCAGCGCCGCGCCCGCATCTACGGCTTCCCGCAGCAGTTCGAGGCGCTGCGCGGCCTGCTGAAGGACTACCTGGAGCAGGTGTTCTCGCCGTCGCAGTTCGAGGCCCACCCGCTGCTGCGCGGCGTGTACTTCGTCAGCGGCACGCAGGAAGGCACGCCCATCGACCGCATGCTCGGCCGCATCGCGCGCACGTACCGGCTCGAACGCACGGTGGTGCCGCCCAACCTGTCGAGCGGTCGCAGCTTCTTCCTGTCGCGCCTGCTGAGCGAGGTGGTGTTCGCGGAAAGCGCGCTCGCCGGCACCGACCTGAAATGGGAACGCCGCCGCGGCTGGCTCGCCGTGGGCGCCTACGCGCTGGTGGCCGCCATCACCGCCGTCGCGCTCGTGGCCTGGGGTGTCAGCTACGTCAACAACCAGACCTACGTGGCGAAGGTGGGCGGCACCGTGAACGAGGTGCGCACGCTGCTGCAGTCCACGCCGAACCGCGCGTCGCCCGACCTGATGGTGCTGCTGCCGGCGCTGGAGGCCACGCGTGACCTCGCCCGCGCCAGCATCGGCGACTCGGTGCCGGTGTCGTACGGCTTCGGCCTGTACCAGGGCCGCAAGCTCGACTCGGCATCGCAGCAGGCCTACCGCCGCATGCTCGTGGACGCGGTGCTGCCGCGCATCGCGCTGGGCATCGAGGACCGCCTGAAGACCGGCCTCGACAACCCCGAGCTGCAGTACGAGGCGCTGAAGGCGTACGTGATGCTGTTCGACCCGTCGCGCTTCGATCCCGCGGCGCTCAAGCTGTACGTGATGGCCGACTGGGAGACGAACCTGCCGCGGTCGGTCACCACCGAGCAGCGCGCAGCGCTCGAATCGCACCTCGACGCGCTGCTGGCCGAAGGCCAGGCGGTGTCGCCGCTGCCGGAAGACAAGCAGCTCGTCGCGCAGACGCGCGCGCGCCTCGTGTCGTCGCCGCTCACCGAACGCATCTACCGCCGCCTGAAGCGCCAGGGCGTGGGCGGCGACTTCCCCGACTTCACGGTCGCCAAGGCCGCGGGTCCGGGCGCCGCGCTCGTGTTCACGCGGGCCAGCGGCCAGCCGCTCACGAAGGGCGTGCAGGGGCTGTTCACGTTCGACGGCTACCACAAGGGCTTCCAGCGCGAGGTGGAACGTGTGTCGCGTCAGCTGGCCGACGAGGAGGGCTGGGTGCTCGGCGTCACCGACACCGGCCGCCAGAACACCCTGCGCGACACCGACGTGCAGGCCCAGCTCACCGACGAGGTGCGCCGCCTGTACCTGACCGACTACGCCGCCACGTGGGAGGCCTTCATCGCCGACGTGCGCATGCTGCCCACGCCGAACCTGGCGCAGGCGGTGCAGATGTCGCGCGTGCTGTCCGCGCCCGACAACCCGCTCGTGCCGCTGCTGCGCGGCATGTCGCGCGAGACCACGCTGATCGACAACCGCGATGTGGTGGCCGGCGCCGAGAGCAAGGCGCGCGACGCCATCCAGCGCTCGCGCGAGGAGCTGCTGCGCCTGCTGGGGAACCGCGCCAGCAACGCGTCGCCGCTGCCCCCGGGCGCGAAGATCGAGAGCCTCGTCGACGACCGCTTCGTCGCGCTGCGCAACCTCGTGAGCCCGGCCGGTGGCGAGAAGGGCGGCCCCGCCCCCATCGACCAGACCATCGGACTGATCGGCGAGGTCTACACGCTGCTCAACGCGTCCGACACGGCGGTGAAGGGCGGCAACGTGCCGCCACCGTCCGACGTGCCGAACAAGGTCAAGGCCGAGGCCGCGCGCCTGCCCGAGCCGGTGCGCTCGCTGCTCAACACGCTGTCGGTCAGCGGCACCAAGGCCGCGCTCGACATCACGCGCAGCAACCTCGGCAACGCGCTGAACGCCGAGGTGGGCGACTTCTGCCGCCAGGCCGTGAACGGCCGCTACCCGTTCGAGCGCAACGCGAGCCGCGACGTCACCACGGAAGACTTCGCCCGCGTGTTCGCGCCGGGCGGCCTGTTCGACGCCTTCTTCCAGAAGAACCTCGCCAATTTCGTCAACACCACCACGAAACCGTGGAGCTTCAAGTCGATCGACGGGGCCTCGATGGGCGCCGACACCGCCACGCTCGCGCAGTTCCAGAACGCCGCCGTCATCCGCGACACGTTCTTCCGCGCCGGCGGCAACGTGCCGGGCCTGCGCCTCGACTTCAAGCCGATGGAGATGGACGCCACCATCACCCAGTTCACGCTCGACATCGACGGCCAGGTGGTCAAGTACGCGCACGGCCCGCAGATCCCGACGTCGGTGCAATGGCCGGGCCCGCGGGGCACGGGCCAGGTGCGCATCGCGCTGACGCCGGTGTCCACCACCGGCGGCCTGTCGGGCACGGTGAACGAGGGTCCGTGGGCGCTGTTCAAGCTGTTCGACAAGCAGCAGATCGAGGGCGCGGGCGCGCCCGAGCGGTTCAAGGCCACGTTCACGGTCGACGGCCGCAAGGCGGTGTTCGTCGTGTCGGCCAGCAGCGTGCGCAACCCGTTCCGCCTGCCCGAGCTCGACAACTTCCACTGCCCGGGGCGCCTGTGAGCACCAGCGGTTTCGGCGACCTGCTGGGCGGCTTGGGGGAGGGCCCGGCGGCGCCCGGCTGGTTCGGCAAGCTGTCGGTGCTGGGCGACTTCGCCCACCGGCGCCTGCCGCAGCCCTTCGTGGACGTGCTCGACGACTGGCTGTCGCGCGGCATGGAAGCCAGCCGTGCCCAGCTAGGGGACGAATGGCTCGACGTCTACCTCACCGGGCCGCTGTGGCGCTTCGCGCTGTCGCCCGGGGTGGTCGATCCGCAGTGGTGGTTCGGCGTGATGATGCCCAGCGTCGACAAGGTCGGGCGCTACTTCCCGCTGGTGGTGGCGCGGCCGGCGGCCATGGCGCCCGAGTCGGCGGCGGGTGTCGCGGGCCTCGAGCGCTGGTACCAGGCCGTGTCGGCCGCGGTGCTCGGCACGCTGCAGCCCACGTCCAGCCTGCAATCGTTCGACGACGCGCTGGCCGCCGCCCCGGCGTGGCCCGACGCGTTGCCCACGCGCCGTCCCGACGTCGCCCACCTGCCGGGGCGCGACCGCTATTCGCTCGACGGCGAGGCGGTGTTGGCACAATGGGTGGCCGGAATGGGCCTGCGCGAAGCCATGCAGGTCTGCGCCGGCAAGAGCCTGTGGTGGCCCGACCATGCCAACACACCCGACACCAGCCTGAGCATCACCGCCGGCCTGCCCGAGCCCACGCACTTCGCGTTGATGCTCGAAGGCGAGTGGTGAACCCTAGCCGTACCGACCCATGAGCGATCCGTCAGCGCCCGTTCCCCCGTCCCCTCCCGCCGCACCCGGCGAGGAGCCCACGATGGTGATGGCGCGCGACACCGCCGCGCCGCCGCCGCAGGTGCACGGCGACAACCCGCTGCCCATCGGCCACAAGCTCCAGGAGTACGTGATCGAGGGCCTGATCGGGGAGGGCGGTTTCGGCATCGTCTACCTGGCCCGCGACACCCAGCTCGGCCGCGTGGTGGCCCTGAAGGAGTACATGCCGTCGTCGCTCGCGTCGCGGGCGAACGGCGGCCTCGTGTCGGTGCGCTCGGAACGCCAGCGCGAGACCTTCGAGCTCGGCCGCCGCAGCTTCGTGAACGAGGCCCAGCTGCTGGCCGCGTTCGACCAGCCGTCGCTCGTCAAGGTGTACCGCTTCTGGGAGCAGAACGGCACCGCGTACATGGTGATGCCGTACTACCAGGGCCCCACGCTGAAGCAGTGGCTGCTGGAACACGGCTCGCCGCCGGAGTCGTGGCTGCTCGCGCTGCTGGCCCCGGTGCTCGACGCGCTCGAGGTGATGCACCACAACCGCTGCTACCACCGCGACATCGCCCCCGACAACATCCTGCTGCTGCAGCAGCAGGGCACGCAGGTGGGTGGCACGGACGCCGTGCGCCCGGTGCTGCTCGACTTCGGCGCGGCGCGCCGCGTCATCAGCGACGCCACGCAGGCGCTCACGGTGATCCTGAAGCCGGGCTACGCTCCCATCGAGCAGTACGCCGAATCGTCGTCGATGAAGCAGGGCGCCTGGACCGACGTCTACGCGCTGTGCGCGGTGCTGTACGCCGCCGTGACGGGCCGCGCGCCCACGCCGTCGGTGAGCCGCATCGTCAACGACGAACTGTTGCCGGCCGTCGAGGCGGGCGCCGGGCGCTTCACCCCCGAGTTCCTCGCCGTGATCGACGCGGGCCTCGCTGTTCGCCCCGAACACCGCCCGCAGGACATGGCCGCGCTGCGCGCGATGATCACGTCGGTGTCGCCGCCGGTGGCCCGCCGCGCGAGCGACCGCGGTGGCGAGCGCAGCGCGCCGCTGCCCCTCGTGGACCTGCCGCCGCCCCCCGCGCCGAAGCCGCCGCCGTCCGACGGCTTCTTCGACAAGACCCAGGTCATCGACCGGCCCGACACCCGTCCCGCGGCGCTGCCGCCACCCGCCGTGCCGGCCGCGCCCGCACCCGCGTCGAAGACCCCCCTGATCGCCGGTGGCGCCGTCGCGCTGCTGCTGGCCGCCGGCGGCGCCTGGTGGGCGATGAGCCCGAAGCCGCAAGCGCCGGAGCCCGCGCCCGCGCCCGTGGTGGCCGCCACGCCCGCCCCCGTCGCGGCGGCTCCCGCGCCGGCGCCCGCGCCCGTGCCGGCGCCGCCTCCGGCCGAACCGTTCACCGTGGTCGCCGGCCTGCAGGACATCGTCCGGCACGCCGACCCGCTGCTGGGCGTCAACGTGCTCGCCGACAAGTCGTCGCTGACCATCGGCCGCGACCGCCTGCAATTCCGCGTCAAGTCGAAGGAAGCGGGTTACCTGTACGTGTTCCTGAGCGGCACCGACAAGTCCCACTTCTACCTGCTGTTCCCGAACGAGATCGACAAGAACAACCGCATCGACGCCAACACCGAGGTGGTGCTGCCCCGCAAGAGCTGGGCGATCACCGCCGGCGGCCCGGCCGGCACGAACCACATCGTGACCGTCGTGTCCCGCCACCCGCGCGACCTCGGCAGCGTGGGCCTGCGCGGCGCGGGCGACGAGATCCCCGAGTTCGACCTCGCGAAGGCCGAGCAGCTGTGGGCCGCGCGTCAGCCAGGGGAGAGCCCGTTCGTGGGCAAGGCGGTGTGCGAGGGCGGGGCGGCGTGTGATCCGGGGTACGGCGCCAGCCTGCTCGAGGTGGACGAGGTGGCGAAGGGCAAGTGATTCTGGTCGTGCTTCCAACCATGCGCAGAATCGGCGCGCAGGTGACTCCCCCGCTCGAGAAAACTTCGCTGCATCGCAGCGAGAGCTGCCGAAGCCGCTGGTTGAAAATTGTCGCAACGGCGATTCATTGCTCACTGACTCGGAGGGAAGCGTGATGAACGAAGCACCGGTATCGCAGAAGGCCGACATCAACGCGATGGTGACGGAGATGCTTGTTGCGAACGGGTTTTCAGACGTTGCATTGACGAGCCGCAAGGGCATGAGGTTCGTCCGAACACGAACTGCGGCCGGCGCTCCAACCACGTTCTGGTTGAAGAAGGATTGGACCGGAGGCTTGCCCTCTTCAGCCGCGGTTGCCTTCAGCGGGACAGGGTCAGCGCAGCTGGGTGACAACGTATTCGCAGAGCAAGTCGATGCCCAAGTAGCCAACGCGAAGTCTGAGGGAGCGAAGTTCCTCTTGATGGTGCACGTCGTGGCAGCACATATCGAGCGATCTGTTGTGTTGGGCATGGATGACGTCGGCGAGGCATACCGTCTTCAACTGGAGCGGTGGCCCAAGCGCGCGCGCAATGGAGCAAGCCCGCAGTTGTGGTTCCACGAAACCCGGAACCGGCCGGATGCCGAGTGCGTGGACGCTGTCCGCGCATTTGCCGTGCCTCTTTCAGTCGTCGCGGGTCATTCCAACGACGTTCGGGATATGGCCCCGGATTTCAAGACGGTTTGGGCCGAGGTTCAGCGCCGCTTGGAGCAGGAGGCTTTCCGGGTCCGTGTCGGCGATCGGTGTGGATGGAGATGCGTGGTTTCCGGCGTCGACGTGCGCGAAGTTCTCGACGCGGCGCACTTGCCGGGGAGGGACTGGCGCGTTCACAACCAAGCAGAAGACGGTGTTTTGCTGAGGACTGATCTGCATCGGCTTCTCGATCGGGGTTTGGCAGAGCTTCGAGACGATGCCTTCTGGATTTCGGAGGATTTCCAGAGTGAGCATTACGCAGCCTTTCACGGGCGCAGATTGAGTACCTCGGTGCAAAGTCTCGGATTGAATCCCGGGAGTGAATCTGAAGCAGATCGCAGCCGGCGCGCTGTTCCGTCGCTGGTGTCAGACCTCGACTTTGCGTCGACTGCTGGCGCGTGTGCAAGAGGCAAGTTCTGACTCCCCCGGCGCATGTGAAGTCCGGGCCCCAGTACATGACGATGGGAATCCGGGACGTCAGGCAAAGGCTGAGCGAGCTGCGCAGGTGAGGGGGCACGGAAATTCTTGGGGTCAGGTCTTGCTTCTTGGGTCAAGCGGTTCGGCCTGAGCGAGAAACAGAACCTGACCCTCGTATGCGAGGGCACCGACCCAGCGACGCCAATGACCTCGTTCGGCCTGACCTGCGGTAACCGGGTCGACGCGAGATCGCACGGCGGCGTGCAGCGGCGCAGTGGGTCCCGGCGTTAGCCGGGATGACGAATCCATGGCGGCCCGCTTACAGCCTGAGGCGGGCGACCTTCGTCCCGCGCCGTCAACCCTTGCGCGGCAAGCCCAGGCGAATCGGGCCGCCGCCGGCCAGCGCGTCCACCGGCACGCCGCCGCGTGTTACCACGATCCGCTGCGCCCGTGCCAGTGTCTGCGCCACTTGCCTCACGCGCGGCATCCACGGACGCCACGCGTCGCCGTCCGCCGAGAGGGCGCGCGCCACCTCCGAAGGGCACAGGGTGGCGGCGGGATCGCGGGCCGCCAGCAACTGGAGGATCTTGGCCTCGATCGCTGCAGCGGTCGGGCCGGCTTCAGGGTCGAGCACGGGAGGGCGGGTCCTGTGGAGGGGTTTGTTCACTGGCCATGGTAGAACGCCTGCGCAAGACCTCCGCCCTCAATCCCACATGCCCCGGATCTTCGCGCCCACGTCGACGGCCGGCGCGGCCGAAGCCGGCACGCTCGGGTTCGCCACCGGATCCGGCCCCACCTGCTCGAACATGCGCGCCACCCGGCCGGGAATGAAGCGGCTCGGCGTGGCATAGAGGTGCGCGTCGCCCGTGCGGTGCTGCTGGCGCACGTAGTAGCGCTGTGGCGTGAGCAGCGCGAGGTGCTGCTTGGCGCGGGTCATCGCGACGTAGAGCAGCCGGCGCTCCTCCTCGATCTGCTCGGACGTGCCGGTGCTCATGTCCGACGGGATGCAGCCGTCGACGACGTTGAGGACGTGCACCGACTGCCACTCCTGGCCCTTGGCCGAGTGGATGGTGGAGAGGATGAGGTAGTCCTCGTCGAGCGACGGCACGCCGGACTCGTCGCTGCTGGCGTTCGGAGGGTCGAGGGTCAGCTCCGTCAGGAAACGCTCGCGGCTGCCGTAGCCCTGTGCGATGCGGCAGATCTGGTCGAGGTCGGCGAGGCGCACGGGCGCGTCGTCGTGCAGGCGCTCGAGGTGCGGCTGGTACCACTCGACCACACGTTCCAGGTCCGACGGCCATTCGCTGTTCGCGGCCAGGTCGGTGAGCAGCGAACTGAGCGCCGACCACTCGCCGGCGGCGGCGGTGGGCGCCTTGAACGCCTTCACGGCCACCAGCGGGTCGGGCTGGGCCTCGATGGCGTCGAGCAGCTTGCGGGCGCTGGCCGGGCCGAAGCCGGGCAGCAGCTGCGACACCCGGAACCCGGCCAGCCGGCCGCGCGGGTTCTGCGCCCAGCGCAACACGCTCAGCACGTCCTTCACGTGGGTGCTCTCGAGGAACTTCAGGCCGCCGAACTTCTTGAACGGGATGTTGCGGCGGGTCAGCTCCAGTTCCAGCGGAGCGCTGTGGCTGGCGGTGCGGAACAGCACGGCCTGGCGCGTGAGCTTGAGGCCTTCCTCGCGCTTGCGCAGCACGTCGTCGGCGACCCAGTTCGCCTGGGCGGCTTCATCCTTCAACGCGACCAGGCGGGGGCGTTCGCTGGAGGCCTTGTCGGACCAGAGGTCCTTCGCGTGCCGGTCCTTGGCGAGGGCGATGACCGCGTTGGAGACCGCGAGGATGGGCTGCGTGGAGCGGTAGTTCTGCTCGAGCGTGACGATGCGCGCGGGCGGGTCGAACAACGCGGGGAAGTCGAGGATGTTGCGCACCTCGGCCGCGCGGAACGAGTAGATGGCCTGGGCGTCGTCGCCCACCACCGTGAGGTTCTTTCCCGTGGGCTTGAGGCCCCGGAGGATGGCGGCCTGCAGCTTGTTGGTGTCCTGGTACTCGTCGACGAGGACGTGGTCGAAGCGCTGGCCGAGGTCGGCGGCGATGGCGGGGTCGGCGGCCATGTGCGACCAGAAGAGCAGCAGGTCGTCGTAGTCGAGCACGTGCTGCTGGTGTTTCGCCTCGGCGTAGGCCTTGAAGAGCTGCTTCAGCTCGAGCAGCGCGCCGAAGCACCAGGGGTAGGACTGCTGCAGCACCTGGTCGAGCCGCTGCTGCGAGTTGACGACGCGGGAGTAGATGGCGAGGCAGCTGCCCTTCAGCGGGAACCGCTCGACCTTGTCGGCCAGGCCCAGCGCCTGGCGTTGCATGCCCATCAGGTCCTCGGCGTCGGCGCGGTCGAGGATGGTGAAGTTCGGCGCGAGGCCGATGCGGTCGGCGTAGTCGCGCAGCAGCCGCGCGCCCACGCCGTGGAAGGTGCCGGCCCACGGGAAGGTGGGCGGGGCCTGGGTGGTGGCGTAGCCCAGCACGCGGTGCAGCACGCGGCCGACGCGCTGCTCCATCTCGCCGGCGGCGCGCCGGGAGAAGGTCAGCAGCAGGATGCGGTTGGGATCGGCCCCGGCCTGCACCAGGCGCGCGACCCGGCTGGCCAGCGTCTTGGTCTTGCCGGAGCCGGCGCCCGCGATGACCAGCAGCGGGCCCGCGTCGCCCGTGGTGAGGCCGTGTTCGACGGCCTCGCGCTGGCGGTCGTTCAGATCCGCGAAGGGGGGCGCGCCCTCGCGAGCGGTGGGCGGGGATTGGGGAAGGTGGGGCTCGTCCATCGAAACGATCGCTGACGGAAGTGGCTGCGGCCAATATACTGTATGGATGAACAGTTATTGTAAGGGATGGCTCGCCCCATGAGCATCTGGATCGGCACGGCTTCCTGGGCCGACAGGCAACTGATCGACACCGGCCGCTTCTACCCCGCGGACGTCACCACGCCCGAGGCACGCCTGCGCTTCTACGCGTCGCGGTTCCCGCTCGTCGAGGTCGATTCGAGCTACTACGCGCTGCCGACGCCCGGCATGGCCGAGAACTGGGCGCGGCGCACGCCGGAAGGGTTCATCCTCAACGTCAAGGCGTTCCGGCTGTTCACGGGCCACCAGACGGCGCCCGGCGTGCTGCCGGCCGACGTGCGCGACGCGCTGCCCGACGCGCTGAAGCGCAAGGCGGTGCTGTACTACCGCGACGTGCCGGAAGAACTGCGCGCGGAACTCTGGGCGCGTTTCACCGCGGCGCTGTGGCCGCTGCGCGAGGCGGGGCGCCTGGGCCTCGTGCACTTCCAGTTCCCGCCGTGGGTGGTCCGCAACCGCGCGGGCAGGGCGCACGTGGCGCACTGCGCCGAGCGCCTGGCCGGGTTCACCACCAGCGTCGAGTTCCGCAACACCCACTGGTTCGACGACGGCCACGTGACCGACACGCTGGCCTTCCAGCGCGAGCTGGGGGTCGTCCACACCATCGTCGACGAACCCCAGGGGTTCGACAACAGCGTGCCGTCCGTGTGGCACACCACGCACGAGCGGCACGCGCTCGTGCGGCTGCACGGTCGCAACGCCGCCTCCTGGAACGACCGCTCGGGGCATTCGGGCGGCCGCTTCAACTACGACTACGACGACGCGGAGCTCGAAGGCCTCGCGCACCAGGTGATGGCGCTCGACCGCCCCGCGCTGAAGATCCACGTCGTGTTCAACAACAACGCCGACGACCAGGCGCAGCGCAACGGGCGCACGCTGCTCCGCACGATGCAGGACCTGGGGGCGGACGTGGCGATCCCCGCTCGCTCCCCGTCGCCGAGCCTCGAACCCGAGGCCGGGTGACGGGGCCAGGGTAACGGGGCCGGACAACGGGGCCCGGCGTCAGGCCCGCGCTTCGTGCGCGGCCGGCGCCGCCGGGATCTTGTGCAGGCGCCACACGAGGAACAGCGCCACCACGGACGCGGCCACCACCACGTAGCCGACCACGTCGAAGTTCCGCAGCCGTCCGCCGGCCTCCTGCACGACGATGTGCCCGGCGATCACCGAGGCGATGCCGCCCGACAGCTGCTGGATCGACGCGCTGATCGCGGTGAACGCGCCGCGCTGCGGCATCGACGGAATGCCGGCCACCATGGCCTGGAACGGGATGACGCGGGAGAAGATGCCCACGAACATCACCGCGTTGACCAGCACGAGGACGGGCAGCGAGATGGGCCCGAGGTGGGTGTAGAGCAGCACCATCACCAGCGTCACGACCGTGCCCGCGGCGAACACCTTGAACTTGCCGAAGGCGTCGGCGGCGCGGCCGATCAGCGGGCCGATGCCGATGGTGCACAGTCCGGTGACCAGGTAGACGGTGGGCAGGCTGTGCAGGTCGATGCCGAGGTTGTTCACGGCGAAGGCGCTGCTGAACGGCATCAGCATGAAGCCGCCCGTGGCCACGAGCGCCGTGGTGGCGAACGCCACGAGGTAGCGAGGCTCGGTGAGCGTGTGGCGCAGGTGCACCCACGGGCTGCGCGCCTGCGGTTGCTTCAGGTGGTCGGCCACCGGTTTCATCTTCCAGGCCACGACGACACCGCCCAGGGCGCCGAGCGCGGCCATCGCGAGGAAGGGCACCTGCCAGTTCCACCGGTTCGAGAGGTACAGCCCCACCGGGATGCCCAGCACCTGGCTGGCCGCGAACGCCGTCTGGATGAAGCCCATCACCCGCCCGCGCATCGACGGCGCGAACAGGTCGGCGGAGATCGCGAGCACCACCGACCCGATCACGCCGCCGAACAGGCCGGTGACGACGCGGGCGGCCAGCAGGCTCTCGAAGCTGGTGGCCAGGCCGCACCACGCGGTGCCGAGCACGAAGCCGCCGTAGAAGAACAGCAGCAGCTTCTTGCGGTCGAAGCGGTCGGCGAAGCCGGCGGTGATCAGACCGGCGGCGCCGGCGCTGAAGGCGTACGCGGAGACGATCAGGCCGAACTGCCGCGGGTCGACCGACAGCGCCGGCATGATAAGGGCGCCCAGCGGCGCCATCAGCATGAAGTCGAGGATGACGGCGAACTGGAGGAAGGCCAGCATGCCGACCACGAGCTTCTGGTAGCCCGTGAAGGCCGGCGGTGGCGAGGGAAGGGTGGGGGTCATTCGACGCTCGGTTGACGCTCGGTGTGGGATGGGCCGCAACGGCCGCGTCCGCCGCGGCGGAACTGCGCGCGCTCTTCGTCGGTCATCGCGTCCCACCGGGCCCAGGGCCCGCGCCGTCCACGCCAGCCGCCATGCCCGCGGAAACCGCCGAACAGGATGCGGCACAGCACCAGCAGCCCGAGGGCGTGAGGGTAGTCGATCGTGCGGGCGTCGGGCAATGCCACCGGCACCACCGCGTTCCACAGCAGCATCACCATGCCGCCGAGCGCGGCCACGCCCGCCACCACCAGCACCGCGCCGCCGAAATACCTGACCTTGAATCGCATGTCGTTCACTCCTTCAGAGATCGAGTTCGTCGTAAACCCCCTGCAGGCGCGCCCGCAGGTGGAGCACCGCATAGCGCTTGCGCGCCAGCAGCGTGTTGATGGAGACGCCGCTCTCGGCGGCCATCTCCTTGAAGCTCCAGCCGTCGAGTTCGTGTGCCACGAACACCTCGCGCTGGTTCTCCGGCAGCTCGTCGAGCGCCGCCTCCAGCGCGGCCAGCAGCACCGACCGCGCGTAGGCCGCTTCCGGGCCCGCCTCGGACGACGGCAACGCCAGGTCGAGCCGGGTGTCGGCGTCGTCGTCCTCGACGTCGCCATGGCCCTCGCCGGGCAGCGCCAGTTCCTTCTTCCTGCGGAAGCGGTCGATGATGCGGAACCGCGCGACGCGGTAGAGCCACGCGCTCGCCTGCTCGATGGGCGCCGGCAGCCGGTAGGCCTCGACGAACTGGTGGAAGACGTCCTGCAGGATGTCCTCGGCCTCCGCCGGATCGCGCACCCGGCGCCGGATGAAGTTCCCCAGCCGCGAACGTTCGCGCAACACCGTGGCGGTGAGGTCGTCGGTGTCTCGGTGGGTCATCGGCAGTGGGGGCGCTGGCAGCTCCATGCCCCTGAAGACGTTCCAGGCGCGGCGATATTGTGGGCCGGTGGAAAAGAATCGGCGCGACGGAACGCCGGTCCGGGACTATGCTGCCTGACCGCCTCCCAGGAGAGTCACGTGATCAACAACACGTTCAAGGCCCCCTACCTGAACTCGCTCATGACCGCCGGAGCGAACCTCGAACTCCCGTACACCGACCTGGCGCCCCATGCCAACGACCGGATGACCGCGGCGCTGGAGCTGGCGAAACACGCGCGGGAGACCCAGCGGCACCTGAAGTTCACCGGCATCAGCGCGGGGATGCCGGGGATCAAGCACCTGGCGGAGGAAGGTGCCGGGTACATCACCTTCGCGCTCGTGTACTGACCGGATTCCACGCCTCGCCCAAGTTTGTTCGACGAAGAAACGAACTCCGGGTTTTTACCGGAGGCGAAATGAAGGGCGCACCTCATACTGCGGCCGGGCCGTGGATCACGGCCTGCCGCGAGCGTCGAGGCGGGTGTCGATGCGACCTTTTTCTCCTGGGGAAAACGACATGAAGAACGTGCGACAACTGTGGGCCGGCGTGGCCCTGAGCGTGGTGGCGGGCGCGGCTTTCGCCGAGACGACCGTCGGGGTGAGCTGGTCCAACTTCCAGGAGGAACGCTGGAAGACCGACGAGGCCGCCATCAAGGAACAGCTGGCGAAGCTGGGCGCGAAGTACGTCAGCGCCGATGCGGGTGGCTCGCCCGAGAAGCAGCTGTCCGACGTGGACAGCCTGCTCGCCAAGGGGGCCAACGCGCTGATCATCCTGGCCATGGACAAGGACGCCATCGTGCCGGCGCTCGCCAAGGCGAAGCAGCGCAAGGTGCCGGTCGTCGCGTACGACCGCCTGATCGAGCAGCCCGGCGTCTTCTACATCACCTTCGACAACAAGGAAGTGGGCCGCCTGCAGGCCAAGGCCGTGCTGGCCGCCAAGCCCAAGGGCAACTACGTGATGATCAAGGGCTCGCCCACCGACCCGAACGCCGACTTCCTGCGCGCGGGCCAGCAGGAGGTGCTCGCGAACGCCATCAAGGCCGGTGACGTGAAGATCGTCGGCGAGGAGTACACCGAAGGCTGGAAGCCCGAGGTGGCGCAGAAGAACATGGAGCAGATCCTCACGCGCAACGGCAACAAGGTCGACGCGGTGGTGGCCTCGAACGACGGCACGGCGGGCGGTGTCGTGGCAGCGCTGTCGGGCCGCGGCATCCGCGGCGTGCCCGTGTCGGGCCAGGACGGCGACCACGCCGCGCTGAACCGCGTGGCGCTGGGCACGCAGACCGTGTCGGTCTGGAAGGACGCCCGCGTGCTCGGCAAGGAAGCCGCCGCCGCCGCCGTCACCCTGGCCGCTGGCAAGAAGGTCGATGGCGCCGTCACCTGGGCCGAAGGCGAGAAGAAGGTGCCGATGACCTCGAAGTTCCTGAAGCCCGTGGCGATCACCTCGTCCAACCTGGGCGACGTGGTGACGGCCGGCTGGATCCCGAAGGCCGACCTCTGCCGCAACGTGGCGGCGGCCACCGCGCCCGCGGCCTGCAAGTGACCCTCCCGCGGCGGACCCTCGCGGTCCGCCGCCCGCACCCATGCTGAACCAACTCCAGATCAGCGCGCTCGACCTGCGCCTGAGCATCATGGCGGGCGTGCTCGTCGCGATGGCGCTCGTGTTCCATGCGCTCAGCGGCTCGTTCCTGACGCCCGAGAACCTCTACAACCTCGCCCAGCAGACGGCCGTGGTGGGCATCGTCGCGACGGCGGTGGCGCTCGTCATCGTCGCGCGGCACATCGACCTGTCGGTGGGCTCGGTGCTCGGGTGCGTGGGCGTGCTGATCGCGTTCCTGCAGTACAGCAAGGGCTGGCACTGGGTGCCCGCGTCGCTCGCGGGCCTCGCGCTCGCGCTCGCCGTGGGCCTGTACCACGGGTGGCTCACGGCCTACATCGGCGTGCCGTCGTTCGTGGTCACGCTCGGCGGGCTGATGTCCTTCCGCGGCGCGGCCTTCCTCGTGGCCGACGGCAAGACGCAGCCGGTCACCGACCCCGCGTTCCTCGCGCTGGGCGGCGGCCTCGACGGCGCGCTCGGGCCGGTATGGAGCTGGGCCCTCGGCGCGGTGCTGGCCGCGGTGATCGTGTGGAACATCGTGGCGCGACGGCGGCGACGCGCCGGCCACGGCTTCGAGATGCGCCCGCTGTGGTTCGACGTGCTGCTCGGCGCGCTGTTCGTCGGCGTGGTGTTCGGCTTCGTCGGCATCACCTGCGCGTACCAGCTCGACGGCAAGCCCGAGGCGCAGGGCATCCCGGTGCCCGTGGTGATCTGGGGCGCGGTGGTGATCGGCATGGCCTTCCTCGTGCGCCGCACGCGTTTCGGCCGCTACGTGTACGCGATCGGCGGCAATCCCGAGGCGGCGCTGCTGGTGGGCATCCCGGTGCGCCGCGTGATCCTGAAACTCTTTCTGCTGCTGGCCGTGCTCGTCACGGTGGCGGCGGTGGTGTCGGTGGCGCGCCTGAACGCCGGCACCAACTCGCTCGGCACGAACATGGAGCTGTACGTGATCGCCGCGGCGGTCATCGGCGGCGTGGCGCTGTCGGGTGGCAGCGGCACGGTGCTCGGCTCGGTGCTGGGCGCGCTCGTGATCCAGTTCCTCGAGAGCGGCCTGCTGCTGCTCGACGTGAGCATCGGCACCCGCATGGTCATCATCGGGCAGGTGCTGATCGCCGCGGTGGTGTTCGACGTGTTGTACCGCCGCTGGAGCGGCGAACGGATGACCTGATGACGGAAGCTACCCCCCTGGTCGACCTGCGCGGCATCCACAAGGCCTTCGGCGGCGTGCGCGCGGTCGACGACGTGTCGCTGCGCCTGCACGCCGGCGAGGTGGTGGCCCTGCTGGGCCACAACGGCGCGGGCAAGAGCACGCTGATGAAGATGCTGGCCGGTGCGTACCCCATCGACACCGGCGAGATCGTCGTCAACGGCACGCCGGTGCGCATCGGCAGCCCGTCGGAATCGCAGGCGCTGGGCATCGAGACGATCTACCAGACGCTGGCCCTGGCCGACAACCTCGACAGCGTCGCGAACCTGTTCCTCGGCCGCGAGCTCGTGACGCGCTGGGGCACGATGGACGACGACGCGATGGAGGTGGCCGCGCGCGATGTGTTCAGGAAGCTCAACCCGAACTTCACGAACATCCGCGTGCCGGTGCGGCTGCTGTCGGGCGGGCAGCGGCAGGTGGTGGCGATCTCGCGCGCGCTCTACTTCAACGCGCGCGTGCTGATCATGGACGAGCCGTGCGCCGCGCTCGGGCCCCACGAACGCTCGATGGTGGCCGACCTGGTGCGCCGGTTGAAGGCCGACGGCGTCGGCATCTTCCTGATCACGCACGACATGTCGGAGGTGTTCGAACTCTCCGACCGCTACGCCGTGATGAAAAACGGCCGCCTCGTGGGCGAGGGCCTCTCGGCCGACACCCACGAGGACGAACTGCTCGCGCTGGTGATCACCGGCAAGCGGCCGGGGAGCGGCCCGGTGAAAGACCACGCGCCGGCCTGACGGTCACTTCGCCACGAAGGCGTCGCGGGCCAGCACGGCCAGGTCGCTGTAGTTGCTGAACATGCCGTCCATGCCCATGTCGAGGTACTTGCGGTACTCGGCGGGGGCCTTGGTGGCGTCGGCCACGGCGAAGGTCCAGCCGTGCACCTTGAGGCCGGCGGCGTGGGCCTGGTCGATGAACTCCTTCGTGATCGGGTAGCCGGCCCCGTCGTAGTTGATCGCCGGGGCGATGCCGTCGGCGAAGGTCTTCACGTCCTCGAACGTCAGCAGCTTGACGCCCGTGCCGCTGATGACGCCCATCTTCGCGACGCCGTTCTCCATCTTGGCCACGCCGAGCAGCATCATCGGCACCTTCACGCCCTGCGCGTTCTGCTTGACCTTCAGGCTGCGCACGGTGGCATCGCTGAACGACTGGATGAACACCTTGTTGTCGGCGGCCGTGTAGCCGGCGGCCTTCAGGGACGCCAGGATCGCGTCTTCCATCGCCGGGTCGGCCTGCTTGGCCTCGGGGTAGATGCCGACCTTGGGATGGGTCTTCGCGAACGCCAGGAACTCGTCGAACGTGGGCACGCGGTACGGGTCGGCCATCGACGGCGTGAAGCCGGGGTACGTGGCGGACGCGGTGCCGGCGGGCACCACGGTCAGCGTCTTGATCTCGGCCAGCGTGAAGTCGGAGACCTTGTAGCCGTTGTTGCGCGGCGCGAACAGCGTGGCGATGTTGGTCGTGCGGTTCAGCGTGTCGTCGTGCATCGCGACCAGCTTGCCGTCCTGCGTGAACTGCAGGTCGGGTTCGATGTAGTCGGCCTTCAGCTTGATGGCCAGCTCGTAGCCGCCGAGCGTGTGCTCTGGCAGGTAGCCGCTCGCGCCACGGTGGGCGATGACGATCGGGGCGGAGGTGGTGGCCGCGGGCGGGGTGGCCGCGACGGTGTCGTCGTCGCCGCCGCAGGCGGAGAGGAGGGCGGTGCCGAGGACGAGGGCGAGCAGGGTGGGGTACTTCACGGGGAGGGCCTTCAAGGGAGAAAAGCCCGCGAGGTTAGGCAGAGTGCATGACTGTGCTGTGACGCTTTTCGGTCAGTGCGTGACATCGCGTCCGGATTGCTTACCATCGGAGCGGAACCGTTTCCGAGAAAGAACCCCATGCTCGACCACCAGCAACAGTTCGCCAGCGACAACTACGCGGGCATCTGCCCCGAAGCCTGGGCGGCGATGACCGAGGCGAACGCGGGCCATGCCCCGGCCTACGGCGACGACGCCTGGACGCAGAAGGCCTCGGACGCCTTCCGCACGCTGTTCCAGCGCGACTGCGAGGTGTTCTTCGTCTTCAACGGCACCGCCGCGAACTCGCTCGCGCTCGCGTCGCTGTGCCAGTCGTACCACAGCGTGATCTGCGCCTCCACCTCGCACATCGAGACCGACGAGTGCGGCGCGCCCGAGTTCTTCTCGAACGGCTCGAAGCTGCTGACCGCGCCTTCGGCCGACGGCAAGCTCACGCCCGAGGCCATCCGCGCCATCGCCACGCAGCGCAGCGACATCCACTTCCCCAAGCCGCGCGTGGTCACCGTCACGCAGCCCACCGAAACCGGCGTGGTGTACCGGCCGGAAGAGCTGCAGGCCATCTCCGACGTCTGCCGCGAGCTGGGCCTGGCGCTGCACATGGACGGCTCGCGCTTCTCGAACGCCTGCGCGGCCCTCGGCTGCGAGCCGGCCGACATCACGTGGCGCGTGGGCGTCGACGTGCTGTGTTTCGGCGGCACCAAGAACGGCATGGCCGTGGGCGAGGCCATCCTCTTCTTCAACCGCCCGCAGGCGGAGGACTTCGACTACCGCTGCAAGCAGGCCGGCCAGCTCGCCTCGAAGATGCGCTTCCTGTCGGCCCCGTGGGTGCGCATGCTCGAGACAGGCGCGTGGCGCGCGCGCGCGGCCCATGCGAACGCGTGCGCGAAACGCCTCGTCGACCAGATCGCCGACGTGCCCGAACTGCCGCTGATGTTCCCGGCCGACGCCAACGGCGTGTTCCTCAAGATGGCGCCACCGCTGGTGGACGCGCTGCGCGCGAAGGGCTGGAAGTTCTACACGTTCATCGGCGGCGGCGTGCGGCTGATGTTCGCGTGGGACACGCTGCCGGAGCGCGTCGATGCGCTGGCGGCGGACCTGCGGGCGGTGGCGCAAGCGTCGCGCGGGTGAGCCGGGCGGCGGGATGCGCCCCGCCGACGTCAGCCCGCGCCGTGTTCGACGCCCGGATAGGGCGGCACCTGTCCCGACCGGGCGAGGGCGCCGGCCACCCTCAGCAGCAGCGACAGGTCGAGCTGCTCGGGGCGACGCGGTTCCAGGTCGTAGTGGCACAGGGTGCCGATGAACTCGCCGTCGAGGGCCACGATGGGGATGCCGGCGTACGCGCGCACCACGGCGCGGGCGTCGTGCCCCGCCGTGCGGGGGTCGCGCGTGGCGTCGACCGTGACGAACGGCGCCGCTGCGTCACGCACGAAGGTGCAGTAGGTCGCCGCTTCATCCACCGTGGCGGCCTGCAGGTCGTCGAGGTCCATGCGGTCGACGTGCACGGCGGAGGTCGCCTTGCCGTTCCTGAACCGGAAGATGCCGATGAAGCGGTAGTCGGACTGGCGCAGCACGGAATGCAGCGCGGCGCGGATGCCCTGGGTCGCCAGCAGGTTCGAGAAGGTGTCGAACGCGGCGAGGGAGTCGTCGAGGTCCCCGTGCGGCGGTGCGGTGGTCGGGCCGGATGCCCGCGGCGCCTGCCCGACGAGGGCCAGGCCGGTCGCGACGGCCGACTGCAGCGCTTGCACGGGAGGCAACGGTCGGTCGTCGTGGGCGGGGAGCATGGGGCGTGCGGTTCTCAACCTCGGTCTGGACGCGAGATTCTAGTGTCCTGTCCCACAAATAAACCACCTTGAGACGGGCCGCAACGGGGATGAAGCCTAGGCGGGAAGTCGGGCCGATACCGAGGTATCGGCCCGACTTCACAACGACGGACTCGCCCCGTTTCGGCCCGCCCCGAAGGGGTTCGACCAGGCGGCGCCCTCGCCCCCCGTTGGCCCAGGGCAGATACGCCCAGTATCTGCCCTGGGCCAACGGGGGGCGATCATCACCGCCTGATCGAATCTCAAGGTGGTTTATTTGTGGGACAGGACACTAGTGTTTCGACCCGCCGCCGCGCCCCCCGCGACTCCGCCGCGGCCCGCTCCGCCCGGACCGATTCAGTTAATTCCGGTTAATCGCGGCCCGGTGGCCGGGCGGCGGGGCGCCCGGCACGTCGCAGCGATGGCCGCGCCTCCTAGAATCGAGGCTCCACCGGCCCGCGCACCCCGTGCGGCGCGCGCATTCCGAGGCCTTCGAGGTGACCGACGACGACCTGTCCCAACCGACCCGCTCCTACCGTTTCGGGCCCTTCATGCTCATGCCGGAGCGGCAACTGCTGCTGCAGGACGGGCTGCCGGTCCGCATCGGCGCCCGGGCGCTGGACCTCCTGACGATGCTCGTGGAGCGTCCCGGCGAGCTGGTCGGCAAACGCGCGCTGATGGCCCGCGTGTGGCCCGACGTCGTGGTCGACGAAAGCAACCTCAAGGTGAACATGGCGGCGTTGCGGCGGGCGCTCGGCGCCGGCGCGGGCGACACCGCCGCCTCGTGCATCGCCACCGTGACCGGGCGCGGCTACCGCTTCGTCGCGGCGGTCGAGTCGGTCGGGTTGTCGGCGCTGGCCGCGTCGCCGCCGCACCGGCCGCGCGCCCGCCACAACCTGCCCATCGGCACGACGCGGATCTTCGGGCGCACCGAGGTGATCGAATCGCTCGCCGACGAGGTGGCCGCGGCGCGCCTGGTGACGATCGTCGGTCCGGGCGGGATCGGCAAGACGACCGTCGCGCTGGCGATCGCCGAGCGCTCCTTCGACCGGTTCCCCGACGGCGTGTGGCTGGTCGACCTCTCCACGCTGACGGATCCCGAGGGCGTGCCCGGCGCCATCGCGGCGGCCATCGGCCCGGTCGGTGTGTCTTCCGACGGAACGCCTTCGCTGTGGCGCCGGCTGAGCGACCGCAGGGCGCTGCTGGTGCTCGACAGCTGCGAGCATCTGGTCGACGCCATCGCGGACTGCGTGCAGCGCCTGCTGGCCTGCGCGCCCGGCGTGCACCTTCTCGCCACGAGCCGCGAGCCGCTGATGGTCCATCGGGAGCGGGTCCGGCGGCTGCTGGGCCTGTCCGCCCCGCCGGAAGGGGCCACCCTGGATGCCGAGGTGGCGTTGCAGTACCCCGCCATCCAGGTGTTCGTCGAGCGCGCCAGCGAACGTGTCGAGAACTTCCGTCTGTCCGATGCCGACGCGCGCCTCGTGGGTGACATCTGCCGCCGCCTCGACGGCATGGTGCTCGCGATCGAACTCGCGGCCACCCGCGTCGACGTGTTCGGCGTGGCCGGGCTGCTGGCCGCGTTGAACGAGCGCTTCTCCATCCTGGCCGAACGGCGGGCCGGGCCCAAGCGTCAACGCACCCTGGCCGCCACCATCGCGTGGAGCTTCGGCCTGCTGTCGCCGGCGGAGGCGGCGTTCCTGCGGTCCCTGGCCGTGTTCCCGGGCGCTTTCGACGCCGACGGGGCGCGGGCGGTGACCGCCACGACCCGCACCGAAGCCCTCGCCAACCTGGCCCTGCTGGTGGACAAGTCGCTGGTCTCCGCCGAGATGGATGGCGAGCGCGTCATCTACCGGCTCATGAACACCACGCGCGGCTACTGCCTCGAGTGGCTGATGGACAGCGGCGACCACGCCGCGGTGCGGCGGCGGCACGCCGAGCACATCTGCGCCGTGCTGGAGCGCGCCCAGTCGGAGTGGGCGTCGCGACCCGCGAGCGAATGGGCCCCGTCCTATGGCCGCGTGGTCGACGACCTGCGGGGCGCGCTGGACTGGACGTCCCGTGACGCGTCGAACCGCCCGTTGCGCATCCGGCTGACGCTGGCGGGCATCCCCTGCCGCTGATCCTTCCCGGCTTGCCGGCGTTCGGGCGGAACCGACCCGCGGCAGTGGTTACGATGCGGGGTGCTGCAACGTCTCGTTCCCCGGAGTCCAACCATGTCCACCTACGAAAATGCCACCGTCGTCCGCGAGCGCATCATCGTCCACGGCCACCCCGGTGAACTGCACATCCGCCTGCTGCACGGCGAAAACGGCGACGCCGGGCGCAAGTGCATCCATCGCATCCAGATGGGCCCGGGCGGGCGCCTGCAGTCGGACATCGTGTACCTGTACGACACCACGGTGCCCGCCGAGAAGGTCGAGATCGACTTCGAGGTGCTGGCCCGCGGCGGGCTCGTGTCGGTGGGGCAGCTGCACCACACCGAGTTCATGCTGAACCGGGGCGTGCGGCACGCGCGGTCGCAGGGCTGAACGGCGCGGACGCCGCACGAGGATCCGTCACGCCGGCGAACGCCGGGGTGACGAGGGTTCTGGTGTCGTTGCTGATCTTGTCTGCGGCAGGCCGCGGACATGGACAATCGATTCGCCAACCCGTCGACTAGACGCGCGTCTGGACCACGCTGCCCCACCCGTCGTACTCGACCGAGAAGAGCCGCGCCAGGCAGACCATCAGGGCGGACACGCTGCAGATCACGGGTTGGGTGATGGGCATCCGGATCGACCATCGACCATCGCCCATCGCCCATCGCCGCGGATTCTCGTGGTCGTACTTCACCTCGCAGGAGAGTCCGCGTGGCGTTCGACGAGCGCCACCTTGAACGGCGTGGGGAGGGACTCGAATCACGAAGCTTCGCGGCAGTGTTCGGTATCCGCGAGTGTGCCATCCGTGGCTCTCGTTCGGTTCGCGGTGCCGTGCGGGCCTTCGGTTGCAGTTAAATTACCGCCGTCGAATGGCGGGAGGCCGATGAACAAGAACAGGTGTGGGGCCGCGGCGGGTGCCGTGGCGATGGGGGTGTGGCTGTCGGGCTGTGTCACCGTGGAGATGCCCAACGTGGTGTCGGACACGGCCAAGGTGGGGAAGGACGTGTACCAGGCGTACCGCGCGTCGAAGTCGGACGCGCCCAAGGTGGCGCCCGCCGCGTCGGCCGTGCCGGCGACCACCGCCGCGGCACTGCCCGCGGAGTTCGTGCAGAACACCTACGTGGGCCGCGACACGCAGACCATCGCCGAGATCAAGCGGCTGTGCGTGGAGGAGGCGAGCCTCAGGCTCGAGGCCCTGCTGGGCCGGCCGGCGACCTACACGGTCACCGAAAACGCGGTGGTCACCATCGAGCAGCACACCGTGGCGAACTGCCGGCTGGTGGTGACACGCGGCTGAGCGCCGCGCGACACCACGTCAGCGCATCAGCGCAGGTTGGTGACGATGGTCACGCGCCGGTTCTCCGGCGCGGACGGCACCTTGCGGTTCAGCAGGTCGCGGGCGCCGCGGCCTTCGGCCTTCAGGCGCTCGGCGGCGATGCCGTGCGTGTTGATGAGGTATTCGCGCACGCTCTCGGCGCGCTGCTGCGACAGCGTGAGGTTGCCCTCGGCGTCGCCGCGCGGGTCGGCGTGGCCTTCCACGTTGAAGCTGTACTCGGCGAGGCGGTCGTTCTTCAGCGCGTTGGCCACCACGTCGAGCTGCTTCTTCGCGGGGGCGGTGAGTTCGGCCGAGTTGGTCTCGAACGTGATCAGCAGCGAGGCGCTCGGCTTGCGCGCGGGCACGGTGGGCGCACCGTCGCGCGTGACCTTCAGGCTGCGGGTGACCACGGGTTCGGGGTCGGGCGTCAGGGCGTCGAGCAGGTTGGACTCGGTGACCTTGTTGCCGCGCAGCACCTGTTCACCGGCCGGGGCCTGGGCGCCGGCCGCGGTGAACGACAGGGCCAGCGCCAGGGCGATCAAGGACGAGTGGGAACGGTTCATCATGGAAGCCTCCAGTGAGCTGCCGACGGCACGGGGGCCTCGGGCAAAGGAAGATTGTCGCCTGCCCCGCACGGACGGCGCGTGACAGCCGTCATCATGGGGCGAAAGCGCCTCACAGCGGCACCCCCACTCGGGTGGTCTCGGCCGGGTCGCCGATCCAGACCGCGATGGCGGTGTAGTTGTCCTGGCCCTTGAGCTGCGCGCGCTGCACGTCCTCGGCCATCAGGTCGAGCCAGTGCTGCGGCGACCGGGCGCTCGCGAACGCCGTCTCGATGTCGTGCGGTTCGAAGTGGTCCCACCAGCCGTCGGAACACAGCAGGAAGGCATCGCCGTCGGCGATGGGCACGAAGGTCTCGACGGTGTTGGGGTCGACGGCCTCGGCCGTGCCCATCGCGCTCAGCAGCTGGTTCTTGCGCGGGTGGTCGCGGGCCTCGGCGCGCGACAGGTAGCCGGCGTCCACCATGCGCTGCACCACGCTGTCGTCGTCGGTCACGTCGCACACCTGGCCGTGGCGCAGGTGGTAGAGGCGCGAGTCGCCGACGTGGGTCCACAGGGCCTGCGCGCGGCGGGTGTCGATCCACAGCGCCACCAGCGTGGCGTGCATGCGCTCGTGGCCCTTGCGGCCCTGCTGCTGCTCGCCGAGGGCGGCGTGGGTGTCGTTCACCAGCTGAGTGAGGTAGTCGGGCGACGCGTGGGGCGCCGACTGGAGCCCGTGCGCGGTCAGGCGCACCACGAGGTCGGACGCGATGGCGCCGCCCCGGTGGCCCCCGGCGCCATCGGACAGCACGGCGTACCAGAAGGAACCGGCGCGCCCGTGGCGCAGGTCGTCCTCGTTGGTCGTGCGGTCCCCGACTTCGCTTCGCGAAGCGATCGCTACATGCAGCATCAAGCGGTCCTGGTGAAGGCGTCAGACGTCCGGGTGCCGGGCGCTGTCGAGGCGGTCGAGCTGGTCTTCGTACGCGCGCACGAAGGCCTTGCCGAACAGCTCGTGGAAGTCTTCCTCGGCGTCGCCCTGGATGCGCTTGAAGTGCTGCAGGTACAGCTCCCAGAGTTTCGCGCGGCGGTTCATCGGGAGCAGCGTGTCCATCATGCCGCCGCCACCCAGCTTGTTCTCGAGCTGGGCCGGCTCGAAGCGGGCCAGCACGCCTTCGAGCGCGGCCCGCATGCCGGCCATGGTGCCGATGGCGTGGCCCAGCAGGTCGTCCATCACGTCGTTGACGGCCTGCGGCCCCACCATGAAGCCGCGCATGGGCGGCTGCAGCAGCTGCTCGATGGCGGCGCCGGCGTCGGGCGAGAACTTCAGCGGGTTGTTGTTGCGCGACTGGATGGTGGTGACCTGCGCGCGCAGTTCCGTCTTGGCGGCGGCGCGCACGGCCACGAGCTTGAGCGTGCCGTCGACCGAGTGCCGCAGCACCTGGCCGATCATGCGCATCTGCTCGGGGTTCAGGCCCTGCGGCAGCTTCATCTGGATGCCCGCGCCTTCGCAGAAGGCGGCCCACAGCGCGTCGGCGGAACCGGCCGGCAAGGGCGCGACGGGGGCCGCGGGGGGCTGCGCGGCGGGCATGCGCATGTGCGCCGGCGGCGTGGGCGCCGCGGTGGGCGTGAGCGGCATCGGGGCGGAGACTTCGGGGTCGTCGTCGTCGCCCGGGAGCGGCCGCGTGACACGCATCGCGGGCATCGTGGTCTCGGCCATCTCCGGCGGGAACGGCGGGCGGCGCGGGGGCGCGGCGCCACCCGGGTTCGAAACGGGACGGGGCGCGGGGGCGGGCGGCGGCACCGGGGCGCGGGCCGCCGGCTCGTCGCGGACCATCGGGCGCATGCCGGGGATGGTGCCGGGTTCGTCCCTCACCGCGGGCGGGCGGTACGCCCCCTTCAGCTCGGGCGTGTCGTCGGGCGCGGCGGGGCGGGCCGGCGGCGTGGGGGCGGCCGGGGCGCCGAACATCGCGAGCGGGTCCTGTGACGGCAGGCTGCCGCCGGGGGCCGCGGCGGGCGACAGGAAATCGGCCAGCGGGTCCTTCGTGGCCGACGGCGACTTGCCGAGGCCGAACATGTCGTCGAGGCTACCCCCTGGCGCCGGGCTCGGGCTGCCGAACAGGTCGCCGAACGCGGAGTCGGGGATGTGGGCGGACGGCGCGGGCGACGGCGAGCCGCCCATGAACCCGCCGAGGCCGGCGCCACCCGGGGGCGGCGGCGGGGCGAGGTCGGCGAACGGGTCGAAGTCGTCGGGCAGGCGGGACGACGGCGCCGCGGGCGCCGGGGCGGGCGGCAGCGGGGCCGCGCGCGCGGGCGCGGGGGCCGGCGTGGCCGGGCCGAGCAGGTCGGCGAACGGGTCGTTCGACGGGGCTGCGGCCGCGGGCGCGGCGCCGAACAGGTCGGCGAACGGGTCGTTGGCGGGCGCGGCGGCCGGCGGCAGCGGGGCCGTGACGGGCAGGGGCGCCGGCGCAGGGCGCGGCGCGGGCCGGGCCAGCGGCGGGTTCGTGCGCGACTCGCCGGCCGACGAGCGGATCACGGTGCGGCCGTCGACGGCGGCGGAACGGGACTGGGTGGCCGTGTGGAACGCGACCCGCATGGCATAGGCGCCGACGACGAGTTCGTCGCCCTCGGTGATCGCGGAGCCTTCGCCCGGCGCGATGGGGCGGCCGTTGACGAGGATGGCGTTCGCGCTGCCGACGTTGCGGATGGAAAACGCGCCATTGCTGAACCACACCTCGGCGTGCAGGCGCGAGATGTGGCGTTCCGGGTCGGGGAGCGCCAGCGTGTTGGTGTCCGATCGGCCGATGGTGCCGCCGCGTTCGTCGAAACGCCCGGTGATGGGCTGCGAGAGCGGCTCGTTCTTCAGGGTGTGAGCTTGGATCACCAGGTTCATGAGAGGCTCCGAATGCCGGACGGCGCGATCTGGTGTGTCGCACTTGTCCGAGGTTCGTTTATCCCGGCAAACGGGAGGCCCGGCAACCGACGAAAGTCATACCGCGACTTCGGCTGACGCGCGGATCCGACCGCGCCGGCTCAAGCGGCCGGATGCAGGTGCAGCCAGACCGCCACGGCCGAAAAGATGGCGCCGACGAGCAGCCAGGTGCGGCCCTGCGGATGCAGCCCGCCGGCCCTCAGGCAGCGGATCAGGCCCAGCAGCAGGAACACGGGGCCGAGGATGGCGAAGAGGGTGGGAACGTGGAGCGCGGGCATGGGTGTCCGGAACGAAGCGGTGACGGCGGCGGTTCAGCCCGCGGGCGCCTGGGCGAGCCGCCGGCGCTGCCGCCAGGCCGGCGCCGCGGTGTTGAAGAGCGGGGTGCCGGCGTTCTGCAGGCACAGGTGTTCGGCGGCGGCGAGCCGCGCGCCCTGGCGCGCCGTGCGCAGCACGGCGAGCGCGTGGGCGGCGGACACCGGCGCCCCCATGAACGACCGGGCGCCCGACGGCAGCCGCTGGCCGTGCTGCGACCACCAGGCCGCGAGGCGCTCGGGTTCGGGCCACGGCAGGGTTTCGTCCGGATCGACGTCGACGTCGTCGTCCGCCGGGTCGTCGGTGGGGCCGACGAGCGACTGGCGCGGGCGCGGCTGGTCCAGCCCGGCCTCCGACAGGTCGATGCCGGCGATGAGCGCGAGCGCCTCGCCGGCGATGCGGGCGGTGGCGGGCACGGACGTCTTCTGCAGCAGCCACGGCGCGAGCGCGGGGTCGCCCACGATGCCCGACCCCTGCACGAGCAGGCGGTCGCGCCGCGGGCCGGTCAGCCGCTTCAGCCGCGACATGCCGTGGGGCACGTCGAGGGCCATCAGGTGCAGGCGCAGCGGCGCGAGCGTGCCGGTCTCGGCGGCGAGGTGTTCCAGCGCCTCGAGCGACCAGCTGCGGTCACCCAGCAGCACCGCGGCGCGGGCGGCCTCGAACAGCACCCGGCCCGAGGCGCCGCGCGACCGCGCGTGGAAGGCCACCTGCACGTCGGTGCGCCCCGCCGCGACGGCGCTGTGCATCGCGGCGATGGCGATGTCGTCGGGCCCGGCGCCGATCAGCCCGGCGAGCGCGGCGCCGGCGTCGGCCCCGTGGGCGCTCAGCGCGGCGAGCGCGGCCCGCTGCCGGACGGGGACGTTGCTGCCGAGCCAGCCGGCCACGATGCCGCGCAGGAACGTGGGCGAGACCCAGCCCAGCGCCGCGAGCGCGCCGGCATCGGCGCCCCCGTCGGCGCCCGGGCGCGCCAGCAGGCGCTCGACGCCGGCCGTGTCGCCCGCCTCGAGGGCGAGCACCGTGGCGGCGAAGCGGCACACCGCGGGCACCTCGTCGGCGGCGGCGAGGGCCTCGCTCACCGCGCGGCCGGTGTCGCCCGCGACCCGCAGCCCGTCGACATGGGCGGCGAGGCGTTCGTCGATGCGCTCGAAGGCCAGCCACGGCGCCCCGGGGGCGCCGAGCAGGTGGTCGCGCTGCACCATCAGGTGCAGCGTCTCCTCGGCGTGCTGCTCGACGATGGGCACGAGCACGGGCGGGGTGGCGACGGCGCTGCTGCTGTTGCTCATGCCAGGTAGCCGGCTGCGGCGAAGGTGATGCGCAGCGGGCGGTTCTCGAGGTTGCTGTAGATCACGCGCAGCGAGGTGTCGTCGAAGTGCCACGTGCACGAGCCGCTGAGCACGTCGTCTTCCTGGTCGTCCGGCGGGCGGCCGACCTTCCGGATCAGGTCGTCCTGCACGTCGTCGAACGAGAGGCCGAAGGGCAAGGGGCCGGTCCAGCCGCGCGCGTCGGTCTCGCGTTCGGCGTAGTAGACGATCGCGCCGACGGCCAGGGCCTTCGGGTACCGCGGGTCGGCGGCCCGCAGGTCGGCGCCGGCGGCGAACTCGACCTCGAGGCCGCACAGGCGGCGGAAGTCCGCCACGTGTTCGTCGCGCACCTCGCCCAGCACCTGGTCGTAGCCGTACCGGGCGAGCGCCTTGCGCAGGCCCGTGTTGGACCAACGCAGGCCGAACAGGGCGCTGAACTCGTCGGGCGTGAGCGGCGGCGGCGGGGCGAGCGGCGGCCACGGTGAGTGGGGCACGTGGCAGAAGACCGATTCGAGCAGGTCGCGGTCGTCGTAGGCCACGGTGACGTCGAAGCCCGGCAGGCGCCACGCGTCGCGGATGTAGGAGCGCCGGGTGGGCTCGTACGCCGCGAGCTTGGCGCGCGCGGCCGCGCGGTTGTCCGAGAAGTCCAGGCCGAAGGGCAGGCGGGACGGGAACGGCTGCATCTGCGGCGTGTCGCCGTAGAAGTACAGCTGGGACAGCGTCACGCCGTTCTGGCGGCGCAGGTCCTCGTCGAGCGCGAAGAGGAAGGCGGTGTCCTCGAAACCGAACTCGAGGCCGATCTCGTTGAGCGTGACCCAGTCGGCGACGATGTCCTCGTCGTCGGGGTCGAGCTCGGGATGGATGCCGCGGGCCACCTGCGCCAGGCAGGCCAGCACCGACGGATCGTCGAGCGGCTTGCCGAGCAGGGGCAGCAGGGCGTCGCCGTCCGGCACGCGCACGGACATGGTCATTCGTCCTCGGGTTCGTACGGCAGGGAGATGTCGATGAAGACGATGGACTTGCCACCCTCGGTGTAGTCGAGCGTCAGGCCGTGGGTGGGGTAGTCCCACGTGTCGCGGTACAGGGCGTCGTTGGAGGCCGCCGGTTCGCCCAGCTTCTTGCGGGCTTCCTTGCGCGAGTCCTTGAATGACAGTCCCCCCGGCAGCGGGCCGTCGTAGGGGGTGACTTCACCACCCTGGGTGTTGCCGTAGACCAGCACGGTCCCCAGCTGGAGCAGGCTCGACTTGGCCTCCTCGACCGGATGGAAGATGAGCTCGATGCCCCGCTCGTTCAGGCCGACGCGCGCCTCGGTGTCGCCACGCTTGACCTTCGGCGCCTTCTTCACGCCGAGGGACGCCAGCAGCTGCTGGATGGCCGGATCGGCGTCGGTCTTGCGCAGGTAGGGGATGAAGTCTTCGGCGTTCATGGGGATCTCCGTGGGAAAGTGTTGGGATCAGGCCTGGCCCTTGCAAGCCAGGAGGATCGCGCTCAGCCAGTCGTCGTACTGCTTGTTCGTGATCTTGTTGATCTGGGTCGCCGCCTTGCGGTACGCCTTCTCGCAGTTGGGATCGTACTTCGCGATGCCCTTCTTCTTGTCGAGCATGGCGCGGGTGTCGCGGCGCGCGGACTTCTGCAGGTTCTCCGAGTCGGTCTTCGCCGCGGCGAGGCTCTGTCCGTAGGTGGGGCTCACCGTGCTGTGCGCCTTCTTCGGCACGACGATGGTGAGCGCGGCGTCCTCGATGGCGCGGTTGGCGCACTTCGACAGGTCTTTCGTCTTCTCCGTCGGTCGCGTCTTCTGGAGCTCCTTCGCACGCTCCTTCAGCGCCGACTTGGCCGGGATGTGGTCGCGGTCGCGCTTGCCCTTGGCCGACGTGTTCTTCTTCTGCGGGCCGTACTGTCCCAGTTCGCCGCACTTCATCTTGATCTCGTCCAGGGCGACCTGGACCACGAGCGGCAGCACGCCCGCGGCGTCGACCGTGTTCTCGTTGTTCTGGAACTTCTTGTCGGAGAAGCGGCACGCGTTCTTGCCGTCGAGCTTCACGTCGAACGAATACAGCAGCCACGTGGAGGCCTGCTTGAAGGTGCTCGACTTGATGCCACCGACCGTGCCCGGCTCGTCGCCGGAGCTCATCGCGAACTTCGAGCCCTTGATGGCGGCCATGTTGCCGCCGTCGACCTTGACGGTGGTGGTGCCGCCCGACAGCGTGCTCGCCTGCGAGATGTTGGGGTACGGGATGGGCACCGGGCCACCCGGCGTGGGCGTCTTGCAGACGTCCGGGATGGTGGCGATGGACATCCACGAGCCGCCCTTGTGGACCAGCGCGTTGACCGCGCCATTGACCTTGATGGTGGCCATCAGGCGAGACCCGGCCGCGGGGGCGCGACGAGCACGGCCGCGCCGCGCTCGCCGGCGTCGGAGCTGGCCCACAGCAGGCTGACCTGGCCGTTCGAGTAGGCCTTGTGCATCGCGATGGTGGACAGCACGGCCGCGAGCGGCGCCGATGCCGCGCCCGTGTCGCCCCAGCAGTCGGCCGGCGCCACGAATTCGCTCGGGGCCACGAACCGTTCCCGCGTGCGGGTGACCGTGAAGCCGTATTCGTCGGCCCGGTACGGGTCGCCGTTCATGTCGCAGCAGACGTCGGTGACGGGCTGGCCACCCGGCACGGTGGCCAGCGCCTCGCGCATCGCGTCGGTGAGGCCCTGGCCCAGGCACACCTCGCCGGAGCGGATGAGCTTCGCCTCGGTTCCGGTGCCGAGCCCGACCACCTGCGACAGGGCCACGAGGCCGAGGCGGGCGAGGGTTCCGGGGCCGAGCAGCAGCAGCGCGCCGGCGCCTTCGCCGGGGATGAAACCCCATGCGTTGTTCTTCGGACCGGCGCCGTGCAGCTGGTCCGTCTCCTCGAGCCACTCGAGCGTGTCGGGGTCGAGCCAGGAGTCCGTGCCCGCGACGACGAAGGCTTCGTCGGGCGCCCGGGCGATGGCCTTGGCGACGGCCGACAGCGCGAGCAGCCCCGCGGCGTTCCCGCGCCTCACCGGCACGATGCGCGCGAAGGTGGTTCCGAACGCCGCCTGCAGGCCGTCCTCGATGCGTGCGACGAGCCCGGGTTCGAGGCCCGGGCGCTGCGGCGGCAGCGCCACGAGCAGCGTGGGCCGCGCGGCCGGGTCGTCGGCGCCGACGTGGGCCAGCGGCAGCAGCGCCTCGCGCACCGCGTCCACGAGGCAGGCGAGCATGCGTGCCACCACGTCCGGCTCGTCGGCCAGCCACGGGCAGGCGGCGACGCGCATCGGGGCGCCGACGCTGTCGACCATGAAGCCGTGTTCGGTGAAGCCGGTGAGGCCCGCGCGGGCCGCGGCGGCGCTTGCCCAGGCCGTTCGGCCGACGGGCGTCGACGCGCCCAGCCCGCACACGGCCAGCTCCGGCAGGCGACCCTGTTCAGATGCCAAAGAGGGCCTCCGTGTCTTCTTCGTCGGCCGAACGCTGCAGGTGCCGCAGGCTCACGCGCGTGTGGTCGAGCCGGTGCACCTGGGCATGGCATTCCACGGCGCTGTGCCACACGAGCGACACGCGCGGCGCGTCGGGTTCGATGATCACGGTGTGCAGCAGCGGCGCCGGATGGTCGAGCACCGGTTCGTCCGCGCCGAAGCGCGTGCGCAGCGCCAGCTCGACGACGGGCAGCGCGAACTGCAGGCGCCCGCCCGGCGTCATGTTGATGATGGAGACGGGTTCACCCCCCACGAGGAACGTCGGCGCCTGCTGGTCGGCGGGCGCGCCCTGGTAGTGGCGCAGGTCGAAGTCGCTCGGGGGCAGGGGTTGCCGCGACTGCTCCCAGGCGGCGTCGTAGGTGCCGGTGAAGCGCGCGCGTTCGTCCCAGTGGGGCGACAGGAAGCCGAAGCCGGCCGGCCGCGGGCGGTCGCTCCAGGTGGCGATGGCCTGGTCGGGGTACTCGATGTTCGCGACGGGGCGCGCTTCCGCCGACACACGCGACGTGGCGAAACCCGCGCCGACCGGGTTGGCGGTGGACCAGTTCGCCGCCGCGGGATCGGCCACGACGTCGGCGCCGCCGAAGGCCCGCTCGTACAGGACGGGCATCGTCAGGAACGGCCGCGGGGAGGACATCCATGCCGCCGAGGTGCCCCACTCGCGGTCGCCCTGCACGCGGAGCACCTTGCTGACCGGGCCGACGCGGAAGCCGACGTCCATCGCGGTGGCTGGCTGGCCGCGGGGCGCGTGCGCCTGGCCGTTGACGATGACGTCGGTGGTGGTCTTCGCGAGCACGAACTCGTTGTCGTAGCGGATGCTCGAGGCGCCGGGTTCACCGTGGTACACGGGGCTGCGCACGACGGGCGGCTGCTCGCGCGCGACCCGGGTGGTGCCGTCGGGCAGGATGTCGAACGTGGCCTTGACCACGACGATCCACGTCTCCGCGCCGTCGAGGCCGCGCAGCCAGGTCTGTCCCGATGCGAAGGGGGTGTTGTTGATGATCTGCCACATGGTGCGGAGCCCGGCTCAGTTGATGTCGATCACCGCGCCCTTGATCTTGTTGGGGCCGGTCGATCGGCTGAGCACGTAGCGCCCCTGGATCAGCACCTTGCCGGCGGCCGTGAGCGTGATGCTCGCGGCGCCGCAGCTCAGCACCAACTCCTTCTGCGCGACGATGTCCACGCGTTCGCCGTCCACCCGCGCGGACACGGGCCGGGCCGGCGCGGCGTGCGGACGGATCACCCCGGTGACCACGGCCGAGCGCGGGTCGGCCGGATCCACCACCACCAGCAGGTCGGCGCCCGCGCCGGCCGGCAGGTCCACCGTGGTGCCGGCCGCGACGGCCTCGCCGCCGAACAGGCCGGGCAGCACCACGAGCGCCTGGCCCCGGGCGTCGACGCCCACCAGCTCGCCGCGCACCGTGGCGAGGCCGGCCGGGGCGGGCGAGGCGGGCGCCGTGAGCGGGCGTTCCTCGAGCGCGCGGAACAGCGCCGACGCGTCGGACGGGCCCGCGGCGGGTTCCTCGGCCGGGGATGGCAGCAGGTCGGACACCAGTTCGGCCTTCATCGTCAGTTCACGCCGACCTTGCTGCCCTTGATGACCACGTCGCTGCTCGCCTTGACGTTGATCTTCCCGGAGCCTTCGAGCTGGATGTTCTTGCCCTTGATGACGATGGTGCCGTCCTTCTTCATCATGATGCTGGCACTGCCGGTCTTGATGGTGATGGAGTCGCCCGCGTCGATGAGCAGGTTCTTGCCGATGGTGACGGCGTCGTCCTTGTCGACGTTGGTCTTGCGGCCGCCCTGCACGTGCCGCGTCTCGTTGGCGCCCACGTTGGTGGAGAGGTCGGAGCCCACGTCGATGGAGCGGTCGGTGCCGACCGAGACGCTCTGCGTGAGCCCCACCGTCACGCTCTGCAGCGCGCCGATGGCGATCTCCTGGGCGGCGCCGATGGCGATGGTCTCGTTGATGCCCACCGTGTGCGTGCGCTGCAGCGCCACGGTGGCGGTTTCGCTCGCGCCCACCGTGATGGTGCGGTTCGCCCCGATGGTGATGGTCTCGTTGGCCCCCACCGTCTCCGTGCGGTTGACCCCGATCGAGATGGTCTCGTTGTTGCCCACCGTCTCGGTGCGGTTCACCCCGATGGTGATGGTCTCGTTGTTGCCGACCGTCTCGGTGCGGTCGTGCTTGACCAGCGTGGTCTCGTCGTGGTCGATGGTCTTCGTGCGGTCGTGGCCCACCCAGTGGGTCTCGTCGTTCTCGACCTCGATGTCCTGGTTCTTCTCGGCGTGGATCCAGACCTGCTCGGACCCCTTCTTGTCCTCGAAGCGGATGGCGTTCGCGTTGTCGTACGCGCCGCCCTTGGACGAGCGCGTGAGGATGCCGCTCTGCGTGGCGTTGGCGGGCAGGTCCCACGGGGGCATCTGCTCGGCGTTGTAGACGCGGCCGGTGATGAGCGGCTGGTCCGGGTCCCCCTCGAGGAAGTCGACCACCACCTCCTGGCCGATGCGCGGGATGTGCATCATGCCGAAGTTCTTGCCGGCCCACGGCTGCGACACGCGCACCCAGCACGAGCTCTTGTCGTCCTTCTTGCCGTAGCGGTCCCAGTGGAACTGCACCTTCACGCGGCCGTACTTGTCGGTGTAGATCTCCTCGCCGGACGGGCCCACCACCACCGCGGTCTGCGGGCCCTGCACGAAGGGCCGGCGGGTGACGCGCGGCGGGCGGAACTGCTGTTCGCCGGGAATCGTGACGAGGGTGCTCGTGAAGCTGCCGGCGTCACCGCCCGAATCGAAGTTGCCCACGTGGGCGTGCACGTCCATCGCCGTGACCAGGTACTTGATGTTCTGGTCGTCCCGCGGGTGGCCGTCGAGCGAGACGGTGCAGCCCACGGCCAGGCCCAGCGCGTTCGACTTGCAGCTGGCCTGCAGGTAGCGGGCCTGGTACTCATCCATCTGGTTGTCGGCCAGCTGTTCGCCGTCGGGCTTCTTGACGTAGTCGCCCTGGAAGTCGAAGACCTCGTAGTCGCCGAGGTCGTGGTCGCGCTTGTGGGCGGTCTCCACCTCGAGCGACGTGGACGGGCGCTCGAAGTCGTAGCTCGTGAGCACGGTCTTGCCGGTGCGCACCGATTCGTGGAAGGCCCAGTTGGAGATGTACTCCTGGTCGGGCGTGCTGGCGGTGTTCTCGACGTACTTGATCTTCTCGTAGTTCGGCGCGGCGTCGTGCACGCTCGACGAGTCGACGAGGATCAGCTTGTGCGCGCCGTCGCTGTGCTCGAAGTACCAGTAGATGCCTTCCTGCTCCAGCAGGCGGGCGACGAAGTTGAAGTCGCTCTCGCGGTACTGCACGCAGTAGGTGCGGGGCGTGTACGAGCGGAACAGCTTGGCCTCGAAGCTGGCCACGCCGTGGTCGCCGAACACCTTCTTGACGATGTCGGGCACCGACATCTCCTGGAAGATGCGGCAGTCGGTGGTGCGGGTCAGGAACCACAGCCACGGGCGCACGGTGGCGCGGTAGCCGTGGTAGCGGCCCTTGTGCGTGCCGAGCCCGAAGCGGGTGACGTAGCCGTTGAAGTGGCGCTTCGCGCCGTCGCGCATCTCGACGTTCACCGTGACCAGCTTGCCCAGCAGGTCGGTCGGCTTGATGTCGGACTTCTCGCTCAGCAGCGACAACTGCATCTCGCCCAGCGTGCTGAGCCCGGCCGACACCGTCATCGACTCGAAGAACAGGTCGTCGCCCGGCAGCGGCGTGGTGATGGTGATGGGATTGGCCATGGGTGCGGCTGCGGGGACGCAGGGCTGTGCGTTATGCCGGTCAGGGTAAGGGAACCCCCGGGTCCGAAAAAGCGACGAAAGTCACCTCGGCGGCCTTCCGAAAAAGCACCGTCACCCCGGCGAAAGCCGGGGCCCACTGTCGTCAGGTGCGCGTCGACCCCGGTGGGCCCCGGCTTTCGCCGGGGTGACCTCGCTGTTGAGGGGCGTGCGCGTGACCGGATCAGCCGCGCCTGCGCGCCGCCACCAGCCACCCGATCACCGGGCTGCCACCTTCCTGCCGCAGCGTTTCCCGCGTGATCTCGAGCACGTCGAACCCGGCTCCCGCCAGGGTCTGCTCGAGGTGCGACCGCGCATGGGCGTACCGCCCGTTCGGCAGGATGCGGAACGGCGTGTCGCCCGCGTCCTCGAGCGCCTCGACGGTGAACACGAGCGTGCCGCCCGGGCGCACGGAGGTGCCGCTCGCGGTCATCATCGCCGTGAGGTCGCCGAAGTAGCAGAGGGTATCGGCGGAGAGCACCACGTCCCACTGGCCGGGCGACTCCTGCAGGAACTCGGTGAGTTCGGCCTTGTAGAGGTCGTGGTAGACGCCCTTGGCCTTCGCGTGGTCGATCATGCCGCGCGAGAGGTCGACCCCCGCGAGCACCCGCGACCACGGAGCGATCAGCGGGCCGCACAGGCCCGTGCCGCAGCCGGCGTCGAGCACGGTGAACTGGCGCGCCGGCGGCGGCAGGTGGCGCGCGAGCATGTCGGCGCACAGCTGCGGCGCCTTGTACTGCAGGCGTTCGTTGAGCTGGGTCTCGAAGCTGTCGGCGAAACGGTCGAAGGTGTACTCGACGTAGTTGTCGGGGGCGCGGTCGGGCACGTCCTGTCCCGAGCAGGCCGCGTGCATGTGACGGGCCATCGGGTGGTCGGGTTCCTCGTCGAGCCACTGGCGGAACACCTCGGCGGCCTCCGCGATCTTGCCCATCGTGTAGTACGTCATGCCGAGCAGCTTGCGGCCGTCCGGGTGGCCCGGCATCAGCTCGATCGAGCGGCAGTAGTAGCTGATGGCCCCCTTCACGTCCCCGAGGTCGGAGAGCAGCAGGCCCATGTTGTTGTGGGCGTTCAGGTGGTTCGGGTCGAGTTCGATGGCGCGCAGGTAGGCCTTGCGGCCTTCCTCGTGCCGCTTCTCGGCGCGGTACAGCGCGCCGAGGTTGTTGTGCAGGTCGGCCGACCCGGGCGCCAGTTCGAGCGCGCGCTCGTAGGCGAGCGTGGCGCGCGCGTTGTCGAGGTTCGCCGCGTGGATGTTCCCGAGGTTCAGGTGGAAGCCGGGGAAGTCCGGCTGCAGCGCGATGGCGCGCTCGATGGTCGCGACCCCTTCCTCGCTGCGGCCGGTGGAGTGCATCACCATGCCCAGCAGGTGCAGGGCGTCCGGGTGGTCGGGCGCCACCTCGAGGATGCGGCGGTACAGCTGTTCCGCGCCCTCGAGCTGGCGGTTCTGGTGGAGGTCGACGGCCATGCGGAGGGCCTCGTCGAGACCCACTTCCTTCGGCGCGTCGGGGGTGTTTTCTGCGGTCATTTGGCTCGTTGTGCGTTGATGTCGGCCGCGATCACCTTCGCCATCAGCGCCTTGCGGTCGTTGTTCATCGCGATGATCTGGCTGCAGCTGTCCTCGGACACGAAGTCGTGCGAGATGACGTTCGGGAAGTTGCCGGAGGCGAGCGCGGCGCGGACGACGTCGTCGATGAAACCGTCGAGGCGGGCGTGGGTGCCGGTGGTCTCGTTCATCGTGTTGCTCTGCACTTTGCCGCCGGTGAGCTGCCAGTAGACGAAGCAGAGGTGGTCGTTGCCGTGGTCGAGGTGTTTCTTCACGGCTTCGATGGACTTCTTGTAGACGTCCTTGATGTCGTCGGAGCTGGCGAAGCCGCCGCAGGTGCACAGCCCGTTGCCGCTGGCCTTGCCCGCGTCGAACTTCGAGAAGAGGTGCATGCCTTTCGAGGAGAGGCCCCGGCCGGCCTTGTGCTGCACGCTGCGCATGAACTGGAACGTCTTCTTGACCTGGTACGACGGCAGGCGCTGCTTGTTGAACTTGCCGTCGAACACCATGATCACCTTGCCGCGCAGGTCGCTGATGCGGGCCTGCGCGATGTTCACGTCGCCGGCGAAGATGTAGTTGTAGTTGTCGTGGCTGTCGTAGACCATCTCCAGCATGTCCGCCACCTCGTCGGTGCACTTGGTGTGCGAGAACCGCAGGATGATGAACTCGGACTGGTGGCTGCGCACGAAGCTGATGGCGTCGTTGATCACCGTCAGCAGCGAGCCGCCGTAGCCGCCGCCCACCCCCTCCTTCGTGTCCATGAAGAAGTGGCCCAGCGTGGGCACCTTCTGCTCCTTGGTCACCTTCCCGTCCACCACCTTCTTCAGCGGGAACGAACGCAGGTACACCCGGCAGTCGAAGAACCGGGAACCCGCCACCGCCTGGTTCAGGATGCTCAGGCTCTGGCAACGCACGCGATCGGGCGACACCCCGGACGTCAGCATCGTGATGTCCTTGTGGCTGCCGGTGACGGTGGTGTCCGAGTAGACACCGGCGTCGTGGCTGCCGGGGAGCGTGATCTGGTTCAGCGTCTTGGAGCCGTCGATCGTCGACAGCCAGTTGGCGTTGCTCATGGGTACGACTCGTTCCGTTGAAGAAGGGGCGGGGGAGGAGGTTCAGTCGAACGTGTAGGCGAACTGGTTGTCGGCGACGTCGACCTTCACGCCGCCGATGGCCTTGCCTTCCATCATCCGCGTCAGGAACTCGCGGCTGATGTCCGGCAGCATCGTGTTGGTGAGGATCGAGTCGATCATGCGGCCGCCCGATTCGCTCTCGGTGCAGCGCGACACGACCAGCTTGACCACGTCGTCGGTGTACGTGAACGGGATCTTGTAGCGGGCCTCGACGCGCTTCTTGATGCGGTTGAGCTGCAGCTTGACGATCTGGCCCAGCATCGCGTCCGACAGCGGGAAGTACGGGATGGTGACCAGGCGGCCCAGCAGCGCCGGCGGGAAGATCTTCAGCAGCGGCTCGCGCAGGGCCTTGGCGAGGCCTTCGGGTTCCGGCATCAGGTCCGGGTCCTTGCACATCGTGGCGATGAGCTCGGTGCCGGCGTTCGTCGTCAGCAGGATCAGCGTGTTCTTGAAGTCGATGAAGCGGCCTTCGCCGTCCTCCATGAAGCCCTTGTCGAACACCTGGAAGAACATCTCGTGCACGTCCGGGTGGGCCTTCTCGACCTCGTCGAGCAGCACCACCGAGTACGGCTTGCGCCGCACGGCCTCGGTCAGCACGCCGCCTTCGCCGTAGCCCACGTAGCCCGGGGGCGCGCCCTTGAGCGTGGAGACGGTGTGGGCCTCCTGGAACTCGCTCATGTTGATGGTGATGAGGTTCTGCTCGCCGCCGTACAGCGCCTCGGCCAGCGCGAGCGCCGTCTCGGTCTTGCCGACGCCGGACGTGCCGGCCAGCATGAACACGCCGATGGGCTTGCTCGGGTTGTCGAGGCCGGCGCGCGAGGTCTGGATGCGCTTGGCGATCATCTCCATCGCGTGGTCCTGGCCGATCACGCGCTGGCTCAGCAGCGAGGCCACCTTCAGGATGGTCTCCATCTCGTTGCGGGCCATGCGGCCCACCGGGATGCCGGTCCAGTCGCCCACCACGCTGGCCACGGCCTGGTAGTCGACCGTGGGCAGGATCAGCGGGGTCTCGCCCTGCAGCGTGGTCAGCTCCTGCTGCACCTGCTGGAGTTCGGCGAGCTTGGCCGCGCGGTCGGCATCGGAGAGTTTCGGCAGGTCGGCCGCGTCGGGGCTGGCCTCGGCCGACTGCTCGAGCTTGCTGCCGGTGCCCTCGACGTGGCCGGCGGCGCCACGCAGTTCGCCGCGCAGCGCGAGCAGCTTGTCCACCAGCGCCTTCTCCGCGGCCCAGCGGGCGTTGAGCTTCTCGAGGCGGTCGCGCTCGAGGGCCAGCTGCTCGGTGACGGTGGCGGCGCGTTCGGTGGTCTCGACGCCGATGGCGGCTTCACGGCCGATGATGCCCTGCTCGGTCTCGAGCGCCTCGATGCGCTTGCTGCAGTCGTCCACCTCGGCCGGCGTGGCGTGCAGGCTCACGGCCACGCGCGCGCAGGCGGTGTCGAGCAGGCTGACCGACTTGTCGGGCAGCTGGCGCGCGGGGATGTAGCGGTGCGACAGGCGCACGGCGGCTTCCAGCGCCTCGTCGAGGATCTGCACCTTGTGGTGCTTCTCCATCGTGGACGCCACGCCGCGCATCATCAGGATGGCCTTCGGCTCGTCGGGTTCGTCGACCTGCACGCTCTGGAAGCGGCGGGTGAGGGCGGGGTCCTTCTCGATGTACTTCTTGTACTCGGCGAAGGTGGTGGCGCCGATGGTGCGCAGCTGGCCGCGCGCGAGCGCGGGCTTGAGCAGGTTGGCGGCGTCGCCGGTGCCGGCCTGGCCGCCGGCGCCCACGAGGGTGTGCGTCTCGTCGATGAACAGGATGATGGGTTTGGCCGAGGCCTGCACCTCGTCGATCACCGAACGCAGGCGCTGCTCGAACTCGCCCTTCATGCTGGCGCCGGCCTGCAGCAGGCCCACGTCGAGCGCGCGCAGTTCCACGTCCTTCAGCGACGGCGGCACGTCGCCGCGGGCGATGCGCTGCGCGAAGCCCTCGACCACGGCGGTCTTGCCCACGCCGGCCTCGCCGACGAGGATCGGGTTGTTCTGGCGGCGGCGCATCAGGATGTCGACCACCTGGCGGATCTCGTCGTCGCGGCCCACGATGGGGTCCATCTTGCCGCCGCGGGCCTGTTCGGTGAGGTCGGTGGTGAAGCGCTTGAGCGCTTCCTGCTTGCCCATCGCGGCCGGGGCGATGGCGTCGCTGGCCTCGCCGGGGGCGGCGCTGCCGTCGGTGGCGCGCTGGCCCTGCTCGGGCGACTGGGCGAGCAGCGTGCCGAACTTGTCGGCGAGGTCGTCGAGCTTGATGCGCTCGAACTGCTTCGAGATGGACAGCAGCGCGTTGCGCAGCGACGGCGTCTTCAGCGCGCCGATGACCAGGTAGCCGGTGCGCACCTGGCTGTCGCCGAACATCAGCGAGCCGTACACCCAGCCGCGTTCGACGGCGTTCTCGACGAAGCTCGACAGGTCGGTGACCGACGAGGCGCCGCGCGGCAGCTTGTCGAGCGACTGCGTCAGGTCGGCCACGAGCTGCGCGCCGTCGAGTTCGTAGTGCTTGACGATGCGGTGCAGGTCGCTGTCGTTGCCGTTGAGGATCTGGTAGATCCAGTGCTGCAGCTCGACGTACGGATTGCCCCGCAGCTTGCAGAAGACGGTGGCGCCTTCGATGGCCTTGTAGGCGAGCGGGTTGAGCTTGCCGAAGAGGGTGGTGCGACTGATTTCAGCCATGGTGATGTCCCTTGGTTGGAGCGTTTGTCGAGCGTCGTGACGGGTTCAGGTGGAGGTCGCCCCGGTCGACCGGGGGGCCCTTGCGGCCGAGCCAGGCCGTGCGGCCGAGGGCCGCGCCGCGGCCCAGCTGCAGGGGCGGCACCTCGCTGCCTTTCAGCACGAGGTGCACGTCCCAGAGCATCTCGAAGCCGAGCAACTGGCGCATCCAGTCGCGCAGCGCGGTGAGCGAGGGTTGTCCGGGCAGGAAAGAGCGGTACTGTTCGAGCGACAGCGGGCCGATGTGCAGCCGCACCTTGTACTGGCGGTCCCACACCTTGCTGCCGGCCACGACGTTGACGCCGAGCGCGGCGCCACGCCGGTTGCCGGCGCTGCCGAGGCGCGTGCGGTCGGCCTGCCGCAGCGGCATCCAGTGGCCCACGTGCGATTCGAGCACCATGGGCACCTGGAAGTACTGGCGCAGCACCTTCGTGATGGCTTCCGGGTTGCGGGTGGAACGGGCGAGGTGGCCGCTCGAGAAGCGGCGCGCCCGGTCGGGTACTGCATCGAGCCCGCGCAGGGGCTGCGGGGCCTGGCCGATCAGCGCACCCACCCACTTGGCGAACTGGTCGTCGCGCTCGCGGTCGGCCTGCACGGTGGGCTGTCCCTGCGACCACGCGCGGTAGAACAGCAGCAGCATGCGGTGGTGGAACACGTCGGCGAACCGGGCGAGCGTGGCGTCGCCGTGGTTGCGCAGCCGGTCGCGCGTGTACTCGGTCAGGTGCAGCGGCATCGGGCCCATGGGGCCGAAGAGACCGAAGAAGCGCACCCCCATGCGCGGGCGGCCGCCGGTGGCGGTGTCGAACGACATGATCGCCGCCGGCGCGAAGTCGAGCTCGGGGTTCTGGCCGAGCCTCACCGGTTCCGCGCTCGGGCGCAGCGCGGTGCCGAGGCGCGCTTCGTCGGGCCACAGCGCGTCGATGCGGCGCAGCGCGGCGAAGAAGTCGTGGTGCCACGGCTCGCGGGCGAGGTCGTCGAAGAACCGTGCGCGCCGCTCGTGCAGCGACCGCGCGGCGTCGGCCGCGGTGTCGGAGGCGGGCACGGACGCGGTCATGGTCAGAGCACCGCCCGGGTGCCGATGCGCGGCGCGCAACGCAGGATCTCGCCGCGCGAGGCGGACCGCACGACGGTCTCGCAGAAGCTGTTCGTGGACGCCTGCCGCGCGAAGAAGCGGTCGAGCACGTGGCCCAGCAGGAAGGCGCTGGTGCCCTGGAAGCCGAGTTCGTCGACGGTCACCACCACCTCCACGCCGCAGCCGAACGTGAGCGGGCCGGGGAAGGGCAGGCGGCGCACGACGGTCTGGGCCTCGACGGCCTGGATGCCCTCGATCTGCTTCTGCCAGGCCACGTCCTGGTCGGGGCCGTGCAGCGCGAGCAGGCTGCGCAGCGCCGCGGCGGCGCGGGCCGGGTCCTCGCCCGCGATGCTGAGGTAGTTGAGCGTCAGCAGGCTCACGAGCGACCAGCCGATGTCGCCGCGCGCGAGCCGCTGCACCGGGCGGGTGGGGCCGCGCAGGGTCTCGATGCGGCCGGCGGGACCCGCGGTGTCGAGCGTCCACGTGGTGGCCGCGCCGGGCAGCATGGTGGGCAGGTCGCGGTTCGTCACGAGCGCGGACAGCGACAGCTGGCGCACCTCCTCGCGGTACGGGGCGTGCGACGCGTCGACCAGAGACAGGAAAACCTCCTGGCCGATGTAGGCCGAACGCGGCCCCTCGATGCGCTGCTTCGACGACATCAGCCGCGGTTCGCGGCGCGCCGTGTAGTACGCGGTGTGGCGGTGGGTGGCCTCGTGGAACGTGGCGTACAGCGGCAGGAAGCGCTGCTCGGCGACCTGGCCCGTGCCGAAGCCGGTGACGGCCTCGATGGTGTGCACCTCGTAGTCCATGGGCCGCGTGCGGTCGGGGACGGCGTGGTGTTCCCACGCGCCCGGGCCGAGCTGGATGCGGTCGAGGCGTTTCGGGAACAGGTTGACGGCCGGGGTGCAGTACAGCGCGAAGCTCTGGGCGTCCACCAGCGATTCGAGCGCGGCCTCGCCGCGGTTGAACAGCACGACCACCTCGACCTCGGCCGAGTCCACCTTCGCGAGCCGGCGGCGCAGGTCTGTGAGTTCGACGAACAGGAAGCGGTGCGGCATGGCCGCGTACTCCTGCAGCAGCCGGTGGCCGCTGAAGCCGCGCACGGTCTCGGGCAGCAGCGCCTCGTCGTCCTCGTAGCCGACGGGCTGGACGGAGTCGCCGTCCGCGAAGCCCTGCATCGCGCCGCGCGACGGGTGGCCGATCCAGGTGCCGTGGGTGGCGCCGAGCAGCAGCTCGTGCAGGCGGAACGCCACGTCGTCGGGCGCGGCGATGTAGAGCGGCAGGCGGTCGAGCCCCAGCTGGCTGAACTTCGCGCCGCCATGGGCCTTCAGCCGGATGCGCAGCCCGCCACGCACCGCGCGCGGCGACGGCAGCTGCGACAGGGGCAGGTCGGGCGCGTGCGTGAAGTACTGGGCCGATTCGATCTGCACCGGCCACAGCGTGACCTCGTGGGCCGTGCGGAACTCGCAGCGCGTGTTCTGGCCGCGCACCGCTTCGCTCGTGAGCAGGCTGTGCCGGCGCAGCGTGAACCCGCGCGAGAGGTTGGGGTCGAGCGGGTCGGGCCGCAACCGGGCGATCACCATCGACGGCACGGGCGACAGGAAGCCGGGGTACACCGTCTCCAGCAGGTGCTGGATGAGCTGCGGGTACTCGGCGTTCAGCTTGAGCTGCACGCGCGCCGACATGAACGCGAACCCCTCGAGCAGGCGTTCGACGTACGGGTCGGTGACCTCCACCCCGTCCATCGACAGGCGCGCGGCGATCTTCGGGAATTCGGCGGCGAACTCGGCCCCCACCTCGCGCAGGTGGGCGAGTTCGTCGTTGTAGAGGCGCAGGAGGTTCGGGTCCATCGCGGGGGTGGTCTTCAGGTCTTGCGCTTGAGAGAGGCGGGGCTCGCGTCGCGGACCTGGATCTGGCCCGCTTCCAGGTCGACCTGGGTGCGCAGCAGCAGTTCGAGCGGCACGGGCTGGGCCCACATCAGGCCGCGGATCTCGAACTCGATGACGTTGTGGGTGTCGAGCACGCTCGAGCTGTCGATGGCCTTCACCTCGAGCGAGTCCTCCATCACGCGCGGCTCGAACCGCACGATGGACTGCTTGATGGTGCGCTCGAGCAGCGGCACGTCGATGCGCGAGGCGAGGTTGCCCGACATGGGCGGCAGCCCGAAGTTGAGCACCGACTCGTCCGCGTGCGGGAACCGGGCGCCGATGCCCGGCATCGGCTTGACCGAGTTGAGCAGCCACGACAGGTCGCGCAGCACCGCCTCGCGGATCTGCGCCTTGTTCATCACGCGGGTGTCCTCCGCCTCGACGTTCGACGTGGGGTCGAGGTCGGTCAGGCGGTCGAGCAGCGTGGGCTGCAGGCGGTCTCGGGCATCCTGGGAGGCCATCGGCGGGGTCGTTCGGCAGGAGGTTCGGTCAGGCCGCGGCGTCGGCCGTGGGTTCGTCGTCCTCGATCACCGGGGCCGGCCGCAGCAGGATCTCGCGGGCCTGCAGGATGCCGGTGTCGCCGTTGTCGGTGGTGAACACGCGCTGGCCCAGGCCGGCGAAGTGCGGTTCGCCGAGCGGCAGCCAGTCGGTGCGGCGCGCCAGGCGCACCGCGCCGTCCGCGTGGGTGGCGCTGCCCGGGTAGCGCGTCGGAATCAGTGCGACGGTGGTGCCGCTGTTCACGAACTCGAGCTGCGCGGCGGTCCAGACCAGGTCGCGCAGGTCGGTGGGCTCCTCGATGACGATCTTCACGAGTGCGTCGAGTGGCACCCACGAGTAGCGGCCATTGATCACCGCTTCGAGGACGGGGCCGAGGCGCGAGTCGCCGTCCGCGATCCAGTCGAAGGGCGTGCCGTCGATGCTGCCCGGTGTGGCGGGTGCGGCCTCGAGCGCCTCTTCGCGCAGGCGGGCGGCGCCGGCGGCGTCGCCGCCGGCTTCGACCCTCAGCGCCTCGACCAGCAGCGCGACCCACATGGCCGGGCGGCCGAACACCATCGGGGTGTTCTTGCCGGCGAACACCGCCTCGCGCAGCGACTCGCACTTGAGCGCCTCGCGGTAGGTGCTGACCATCGGGAGCGTGGACGGGTCGAGCTCCATGCAGACGTCGAGCTGGTTCAGCGCGCGCGGCCACTGGCCCAGCACGCACAGCAGCTGGAACAGGAAGACGCGGAGCTTCGGATCGTCGGCCTTGGCGCGCACGGCGTCCTGGAGGCTCTTGAGGGCCGCGTCGACGTTGCCGTCGCGGAGGGCTTGTTCGGCGGTCTGGACCGGGGTCATGGGAGGCTCCGTGGAGAAGTGCGGGCGAGGGAGGGATCAGGCGGGGGTGACTTCGGTCTCGAAGGTGTTGACGCCCTTGCCGCCGCCGGTGTTGTCCTGGGCGCGGTATTCCACCTGGACCTTGAAGAACGCGAGCCGGACTTCCTCGAGCAGCACGGCCGCTCCGTCCTTCTCGCTGCCGAGCCGGTGCGAGACCACGCGCGCCTTCTCGATGGTGATGGTGAGGAACGAGACGGGCGAGCTGCCGCCGGCCTTGCGGACGGTGAGCACGGCCTTCTTGAGCACCTCGTTGTTGCGCAGCGCGGACATCAGCCCCGTGGAGGCGCTGTCGACACGCTTGCGGATGACCAGCTCCTTGAGCGTGGTGCGGGCGGTGGAGGCGCCGAACGCCGTGGCGTTGCCGTCCATCCCCCATTCCCAGCCGACGAGTTCGATCTCGTCGACGTGGCCGGACTCGGCGGATTCGCCCTTGATCGGGCCCTGCCGGGTCCCGTCCACCTTGAGGAACATGTCGGCCTTGGACATCTCGACTCCTGCTGGGCCTGCGTGAGGCCTCGTGTGTGCGTTCTTGGGACGGCTCTTGCGACGGCCCCCGAGGGCCGGGGCGGGCGCCTCCGGATGGAGGCGCCCGCCGTTTCAACCGTAGCGGGTCCATGCCCGGTGCAGCTCCGGGCTCGCTGCGGCAGTGGCCGCAACGCCAAAAGACACGATGCCCGCGAAGGCATCGTGCCGATGGCGCACGGCCTGGACGATCGATCAGCCCACCGGCTTGTTGGCGGTGATGTCCCACGCCGCCGTGGAGGTCGTGCCCTTGCCGCCGGTCTCGGCCTGCGTGGTGTACTCGACCTTGAACTTCGCGAAGTTCAGGCTGACGTTTTCGGTCAGGCGGTCCTCGCCACCGCTGCCGCCGGTGGAGACCGACGACACCAGCACGCTGTCCAGCGTGATCTTGATGTACTCGAGGGGCTTGTCGCCGGCCTTGCGGACGGTGAGCGTGGCCTGCTTGATGTGCGTGCCCTTGCAGGCGGCGAGCATCAGCGCGGTGGACGACGAGTCGACGTACTTCGTCAGCGAGATGTCCTGGACGCTGACCTTGCCGGCGCCGCCGCCCCCGCCTTGCGAGAACGTGCCGCTCTGGCTCAGGCCCCAGCTCCAGGCCAGGATGTCGATCGACTCCTTGTGGGTGCCGTCTTTCGACTCGCCCTTGATGTCGCCGATCTTGATGAACATGTCTACTGCCATGAGGCTTCTCCTAGATGTGAATGGACCCGCTGTACTGCTGGAAAGGCCGGCATGAAGGGCCACGTGGCCGGGGTGATGACCACGTGCCGCCGGTTTTTTCGAGCCCGGTCAGCCCCTCTCGCGAAGGGCCGCCCGGGCGGCGATGGGGGTGTCGGTCAGGCCGCCTTCTGCGAGGGCAGCTTCGACACCAGGCGCAACGACACCGTCAGCCCTTCGAGCTGGTAGTGCGGGCGCAGGAAGAACTTGGACGAGTAGTAGCCGGGGTTGCCCTCGACTTCCTCGACCACCACCTCGGCGGCCGCGAGCGGGCGGCGGGCCTTGGTGTCCTCGGACGAGTGGGCCGGATCCCCGTCGACGTAGTTCATGATCCAGTCCTGCAGCCAGCGCTGGACTTCGTCACGTTCCTTGAACGAGCCGATCTTGTCGCGCACGATGCACTTCAGGTAGTGCGCGAAGCGGCAGGTGGCGAACAGGTACGGCAGGCGTGCGGCCAGGTTGGCGTTGGCGGTGGCGTCCGGATCGTCGTACTCGGCCGGCTTCTGCAGCGACTGGGCGCCGATGAAGGCAGCGAAGTCGGAGTTCTTGCGGTGCACCAGCGGCATGAAGCCGTTCTTGGCGAGCTCGGCCTCGCGGCGGTCGCTGATGGCGATCTCGGTCGGGCACTTCATGTCCACGCCGCCGTCGTCCGTGGGGAACGAGTGGGTGGGCAGGCCTTCGACCGCGCCGCCGGACTCGATGCCGCGGATGCGCGAGCACCAGCCGTACTCCTTGAAGGAGCGGTTGATGTTCACGGCCATCGCGTAGGCCGAGTTGGCCCAGGCGTACTTGGTGTGGTCGGCGTTGCCGGTGTCTTCCTCGAAGTTGAACTCCTCGACGGGGTTCGTCTTCGCGCCGTACGGCGTGCGGGCGAGGAAACGCGGCATGGCCAGGCCGATGTAGCGCGCGTCGTCGGACTCGCGCAGCGAGCGCCAGCCGGCGTACTCGGGCGTGGTGAAGATCTTGGTCAGGTCACGCGGGTTCGCGAGTTCCTGCCACGAGCCCATCTGCATCAGCGACGGGTCGGCCGCGGCGATGAACGGGGTGTGCGCGGCGGCCGAGACCTTGGCCATCTCGCCCAGCAGTTCCACGTCCGGCGGGGTCTGGTTGAAGTAGTAGTCGCCGACCAGGCAGCCGAACGGCTCGCCGCCGAACTGGCCGAACTCTTCCTCGTACACGCGCTTGAAGATCGGGCTCTGGTCCCAGGCCGTGCCCTTGTAGCGCTTCAGCGTCTTGCCCAGCTCCTGCTTGGAGATGTTCATCACGCGGATCTTCAGCATCTCGTCGGTTTCGGTGTTGTTGACGAGGTAGTGAAGGCCGCGCCACGCGCTTTCCAGCTGCTGGAAATCGGCGTGGTGCATGATCGCGTTGACCTGCTCGCTGAGCTTCTTGTCGAGCTCGGCGATCATGGCCTCGATGGACGCCACCACGTCCTTGCCGATCAGCTGGGTCTGGGAGAGGGCCTGCTGCGCGAGGGTCAGCACGGCGGTTTCCACCGCCGACTTGGCCTCGTCGCTCTTGGGCTTGAATTCCTTGTTCAGCAGCGAGGCGAAATCGCCCCCCTGGAACTCGACGCCCTGCAGCGCCGACGACTGGTTCTGTGCTTCTGCCATTTCGGTCTCCGTCTGTGCCTGCGGGTTATTCGGACTTGGCTTCGGCGCCGTCGTCGGTCGCCTTCTTGGCGCTGGCGAGGCTGGAGAGCAGGGCCGGGTCGGCGATCACCTTCGCGAGGAGTTCCTCGGCGCCGGTCTTGCCGTCCATGTAGGTGATGAGGTTCGAGAGCTGTTCGCGGGCGGTGAGCAGCTTGTTCAGCGCGTCGACCTTGCGGGCCACGGCGGCCGGCGAGAAGTCGTCCATGCTGTTGAACGTGATGTCGACGCTCATGTTGCCTTCACCGGTGAGGGTGTTGGGCACCTGGAAGGCGGCGCGCGGCTTCATCGACTTCATGCGGCTGTCGAAGTTGTCGACGTCGAACTCGAGCAGCTTGCGGTCGGCGACCGGGGCCAGGGGCTCGGCCGGCTTGCCGGACAGGTCGGACAGTACGCCCATCACGAACGGGAGCTGGACTTTTTTCTCCGCACCGTAGAGCTCCACGTCGTACTCGATCTGGACACGGGGTGCACGGTTGCGTGCGATGAACTTCTGACTGCTGGTGGCCATGGTGGGGCTCCTCTACGCTGGGTTCAAGATGCGGTTGGGGCGAACAACGCTTTACAACGTCGGGTCACTCGTCGATGCGGCCGGCGAGGTTCTCGATCTGGGCGAAACCATCCGGGGCGATGTCCCGGATGATGTCCATGAAATTCTTGGTCATGAGGCGCTGCGCGCGACGGATCAGCAGCGGCGCCGGGTTGGTGGGTTCGTTCTTCTCGATCCAGTCGCACACGCGATCGAGCGTCTTGATGACGTCGTCGCGGTTGCGCAGGCTGCCGGGAGCGGACACCCGGGTGGTGGACGCGCCGCCGGTGTCGCCGTCGTCCGCGTACCCGTCGTCGCCGGAGCCGGACGCGCCGTCGGCCGCGCCGCCGGACGCGGCGGCCTCGGCTTCGGCGGCGGCGTTGGCCACCCAGCGGGTCAGCAGCTGCAGCGGCTTCAGGTCGGGGCCTTCGCTGCCCACCTTGTCGGTGAGCACGGCGTCGATGCGCTGCACTTCGGCCTGGGGTTGTTTCAGGCGGGCGAGCAGTTCGCCGTCGTTGGCCTGGCCCTGGGTCAGCGCGTCGAGGACGGCGGCCTCGGACGGCACGGATTCGTCGGACCGGGGATCGGCCTTGCCCGCGGCCAGTTCGATCTGGCGCACCGTCAGCGGCGAGCGGCCACCCAGCACCGAGGCGGTGCGGAAGTCGGCCAGGCCGCTCGCGCCGTCGACCAGCGGGGCCAGGGCGTTCAGCCGCATGGTGGGGTCGTTGTTGTCGTCGGCGTCGAGCTGCGGGTAGACGTGGTCCCAGTGCTGCTCGAGCAAACCGGCGATCAGGGCGAGGGCGTCGTTGTAGCCGGCCACCCCGTGCAGGCGGGCGGCCGAACGGGCGAGCAGCACGGCGACGCGCAGGTCGCGGGTGCGTTCGGCCAGGGCGCGGGCGCCTTCGAACACGGCGCGCCAGTCGGCGTCCTCCGCGGCGATGACGGTGTCGCCGAACTGCTGCTCGGGCTTGCCGCGGGACGCCTCCTCCAGGGCCAGGAAGGCCGGGTCGTACTCCAGGTCGGGACCGCAGGGGGCGTCGTCGCCCAGCGGTGCGAGGAGTTCATCGACGGGCAGGAGGCTCATGGGTGGGCGCCAGGGTGGCTGATTCAGTGGTGAGCGGTACTTTAGGAACCGGACCTTCTTCGAACATCAGCCGAAAGTCACTTCGAGGAAACCGGGGGGGCAGAACCCCCCGGTCGAGGGATCCCCGGGCACAAGGAAACGCCGGGCCGCCCCAAGTTTCCTTGGCTCCCCTCGGGGGACGGGCCGGGCTTTGCCCGGACCTCGGGGCTGCTGTCACTAGAACGCCGCGCATTGCCCTCCGCTGGCAACGTCCAGGCACCCGGACAGCTGCGGCTGGTTCCGCACCTTGCCCCATTCCGAGGCGAGCGGGTCGGCCCCGCCTTCGCGGGCCACGCTCTCGCTGATGACCGAGGCGGCCGTGCAGATGAAGGGCTGGGCGAGGTTTCGGCCGTACACGTCCGACCGGTACTCGGTCAGGAAGGCCGAGCGGATCATCTCCCGGCCGTCCTCGAGCCCGATGGGCGTCTGCGGCGCGGGCGGGGTGACGGTGCCGGTCAGGGTCAGCGTGCCCGGCGTGTAGTTGACGACGTAGCCGGTGGGCGAAACCAGGGTGCCCTGGTTGATGGCATAGGCGCCGGCGGGGCTCGCGCTGTTGGCGTCGGAGCCGAGCGCGCCCGCCAGGGCCGTGGCGGCGCTGTCTCCGTTGGCGAGGCCGGCGCTGGTGTAGGTGAACGGCGGGAAGGTCCCCCCGACCGTGCCCTGGAGGTTGTCCGCCACCACGTTGACCGTGGGCTGGTCGGGGAACAGCGCCTGCCGCCCGGTGGCGGGGGGCGTGATGCCGGAGAGGCTGCACGTGGGGTACGTGCACCCGTAGTAGTTCACCCGGGCGCCGTCCACCCAGCTGATGGCCCGGGACCAGACCTGCACCCGCGGGCCGGACAGCGCGCTTTCGGTGTCGACCGACACCGAGTCGGGCGCCACGAGGGCGAGCGTGCCGTTGCCGCCGCCCGTCAGCACGATGTCGTGCGAGACGGTGATGGTGCCGTTCGAGCGCAGGGTGGCCGAGGTCACGGCGCTGCTGTCGGTGGGCTGCCGCGTGCCGAAGCCGGCCGCGTCGTAGGTGGGCAGCGGGGTGCCCGTGTTCACGACCAGCGGGGTGTCGACCAGGAGGTCGACCGACCCGGGCGCGGCGAGCGCCACGGTGCCACCCACGGTGTTGCCGGTGCTTGCGAGCGCGAAGGTGCCGCCGCCGCCGATGAGCAGGGTGCGGTCCACCGTGATGCCGCCGGCCTGCGTGACGGCGCCGGCGCTCAGCAGGCCCAGGTCGCGCACGTCGATGCCCGTGCCGAGCGCGATGCCGCCGGAGTTGGCGCCTTCGTTCTGCAGCGTGACGGTCTGGGCCTGTTGGCCGGCGAGCGCACCGTTCTCGACGGTGATGCGGCCGGCATGGGTGCTGGAGCCGATCACGAAGCCGGTGTCGGCGCGGAACGCGGTGCCGAAGGAGGCCGGGTCGACGACGAAGCCGCTCGTCGCGCTGGTGGTCGACCCGACGAGGATGGCCTCCGCGGTGGCGTCGGTCATCTGCCCGTTGGCATCCACGGAGACCGGGCGGAAGTTGATGGTGCCGGTGGTGAGCACGTTGGTGGAGCCCGGCGAGGACTCGATGCCGAGCGCGAGGGCCAGGCCGTCGCTGCTGATGGCGCCGATGCTGACGTTGGCGAGCGTCGGGATGGCGGTGGACGTGCCGTCGCGGATGACCAGGCCGCCGCTTTCGACGTCGTTGAAGGTGATGCCCGCGCCGGTCGAGTTGGCGGCCTCGCCCGCGATGCGGATGGTGCCGGTACTGTTGGGGCCGGTGTTGATGCGCAGGTCGCTGTACTGGATGCCGGTGGCCGCCGGATAGGTGCCGGCCACGTTGTTGTCGTCGCCGCGGCCCGCGAGGATCACCGAACCCTGGCCGGGGTTGAAGCTGGCGCCGTCGATCTCGACGCCGATGGCCTGCGTGCTCAGCGCGCCGGTGCGCGTGGCCACGCCGCGCACGTCGATGGTGCCGGTGCGGCTGGAAAGGAAGCTGTCCTGGATGTAGACGCCCGAGCCGCGGTCGGCCACGCCGAGGATGGTGGTGTCGTTGGCGTCGATGGCGGTGAAGCCGGTGAGGGACACCCCCCGCTCCGGCGTGCCCGTGTTGCCCCGGCCCCGGATGACGACGTTGCCGCCGGTGCCGGTGCCCGTCGTCGTGCTGATCGAGGCCCCCGCCAGCACCACCCCGCCTTGCTGGCCGTTGCCGGACGCGAAGCCCGTGGTCGGGTCGACGCCGCCGCTGATGGTCACGTTGCCGCCACCGGTGGTGATGCTGCTGTTGATCACCGCGACACCGCCGGTGCCGTTGCCGTCCAGGTCGCTGAACAGGTTCACGGTGAGCGGGGCGGCGTCCGTGCCGCTGATGCTCGTCCGGTCCTGCAGCGTGATGCCGTCGTGCGCGCGGAGCGTGAGCGACGTGGTCGCGCCCGCCGTGGTGCGGCTGATGGTGGTGCCGGTGGCGACCGTGATGGTGCCGGCTTGGTTGCCGACGGTCGCGCTGCCGGTGTTGATCTCCACGTTCGTGCCCGCGTTCAGCGCGCTGCTGATGTCGGCCGCGTTGATCTGGGCTCCCGGACCGGTGGGAGTCCACAGCGGCCCTGTGGAGGTGGGCGCCGTGTTCGAGATGGTGACGTCGAACGGGTCGATGGTCCAGGTGCCGCCCGTGCCGCCCGCGGCCCGGGCGCTGGCGTCGACGCGGCCCGCGACGACGTCGCCCGACACGTCGAGTCGCGTGGTGAGCGCCTGGCCCGACGTGGAGATCTGGCCGCCGTTGCCGCCCTGCAGTCCGCCGCGCGCGGCCAGGGTGCCGTATACCTCGGTGACACCGTAGTCGACGCGGGCAACCGGCGCCGTCGCGTTCGGGTTGAGGTAGTTGGCTGCCAGCGTGATGCGGCCCCCGTTGCCGGAAGCCGTGGCATCGGCGGACAGGATGTTCGCCGCGCCCACGGTGGTGCTCCGGGTGGTGGCGTCGCCGATCACGATGGTGCCGCCGCCAGCGCTGCCGCTGACGTCGATGGTGGCGCCGGTCAGCGTGGGCAGGTCGACCGAGGGCAGGGAGCGTTCGGCCACCGTGAGTCGGGAGCCGAGCAGCGTCACCGAGCCGCCCGTCTGGCCCGCGCCGGTGCCCATCGCGGCGATGGTGCCGCCGTTACCGATGGTGACGCCGCCGTTGGCCTCGTCGCCGGCGTCGACGTGCACCGTCCCCGCGGCGCCCGTGGTGGAACCCACGTTGATGATGCCGTTCAGCGAGATGTTGTCGTTGCGGGCGGACGTGCCCTGCGTGCCGTTGCCGATCACGACCGAACCGCCCTCGGCGTTGATTCGCGAACTGGCGCCGAGGTTGATGAGGCCGGAGCTCGAGGTGCGCTGCGTCACGACGAGGTCGACGAAACCGCTGGCGGTGGCGGGCAGCACCACGTCCGCGGCCGTGCCGACGCCCATGGCGACGCGTCCGCGCAACGCGTCGATGCGGCCGTCGTGCGAGACGAAGCCGTTGTCGACCAGCACCACCGAGCCGCCACCGGCCGGGTCGGTGGTGATGACCGCCCCGGCCTGCACGGCGAGCGTGCTGAAGCCGGTGCCGGCCAGCAGGATGCGGCTGGTGGCGGGGTCGATCAGCGCTTCGTAGTTGTTCGCCGTCATGGCCGGCGCGAGATCGAGGGTGGACGCCACGAGCGAGCCGACGTTGACCTGCGCGCCCGGGCCGAACGTGACGCCGGCCGGGTTGACGAGGAACACGCGGCCGTTGGCGCTCAGCGTGCCGTAGATCTGGCTCGACGTGGCGCTGACGCTCGGGTTGATCACGCGGTTCACCAGCACGCTCTGCGCATTGGGCTGGACGATGTTGACCCGGGCGGCCGCCCCGATGTCGAAGCTCTGCCACTCGATCACGCCACGGGGCGCGTTCTGGTTGATGTTCATCACCGGCGCCGCGTTGGTGCCGGTCTGCGCGCCGATGGTGGCGTTCCGCGGGGTGGAGCCGGGATTGAGGACAGGCAGGGCGTTGGTGACCGGTTGCGCCAGGGCGCCGCCGGTGGCCAGCGCGGCGGCGAACGCGATCGGCAGCAGGCGCAGTTCCATGGCCTTGCGGCGCGACGTGAGGGACGGGTTCATGGACGGCTCCTAGAACGAATGCTGGATCTGCACGAGCAGCAGGCTGCGGCCCGTGTCGTCGGTGTCGGACAGGACCGGCTCGCTCTTGCCGCGCACCCCCAGGGTGGCCTTCAGCGTGAACAGCTCGGCGTTGGTGTACTGCAGCCCGAGGCCGGTGCCGTGCAGCGTGCGGGTGTTGTCGTCGATCGAGGCGCCGGGTTCCTTGCGGGCGCGGCCGTGGCCGACGTCGTGGAACAGGAAGGTGCTCCACTGCGGGTTGACCCACCAGCGCACCTCGCCGTTGAAGATCACGCCCAGGTCGGACGGCGCCTCGGCGGCGGGATACGACCGCACGCCCCGCGCGCCGCCCAGCGTCATCTTCTCGGCGTTGTCGAGGTTCTGGCTGGCCCACTGGCCGGCCAGGCCCGCGTACAGCGAGAACTTCTGCCTCAGCGACTGCAGCCGGGTGATCTGTCCGGTGACCTTCGTGTACCCGCCGAGGGCCGTGGTGTCGACGCTCGCCGCCGAGGTGGCTTCGCTGCGCAGGCGGCCGAACGAGACACCCGCGAAACCACCGTTGTAGCCGCCGCCCCAGAGCGCATCGCGTGATTCGACGGAGACCTGGGCCGTGGCGGCGGTGATGCGCTTCTTCGACGACTCGACGAAAAACTCGTCGTTCAGCGTCTTGTGTTCGGCCGACAGGCGACCCACGACGTTCAGGTCGCGCGAGCGGACGAGGGGGTACGACAGCGAAGCGTCGACGACGTCCGCGGTGCCCACGGCGCCGTCGAACGTGCCGCCGAGCTCGTAGTTGACCCGCGAGTAGCCCACGCCGGCGCGCCACGGCGTGGGGCCGAGGGGCGCCTCGTAGCCGATGCGGCCCACGAGGTTGCCGCTGCCCTGCGACGCGACGAGGCGCAGGTCGAGGTTGTCGCCGATGCCGAGCGGGTTGTTCCACCGCACCAGGCCCCCGATGCGGTACTTGCCGCTGACCTCGGTGCCGTGGTTGTCGGCGTCGACGCTCGCGTCCCACGAGCGGCCGCGCTCCGTCACCACCGCGACGCTGTAGGCGTTCTCGTCGCCGGTGGGCGTGAGCGTGGCCTTGGCCTTCACGCCGGGCCAGTCGTTGAGGGTGTACATCGCGCGGTCGAGCTGGCGCAGGTCGAGCGGCTGGCCGGCGGCCACGCCGTTGCGTTCGAGCACGGCGCGGGTGCGGTCGTCCGTGATGGGCGGCTGCTCGGGGTTCTCGACGATCAGGCGCGCGATGCGCGGCTCGGAGATGGCCACCAGCAGCACGCCGCCGGCCAGGTTCTGGCTCGGGAACGCGATGCCGGCGAGCGACAGCCCGCGCGCCTCGTACTCCTGGCGCACGGCGGTGGCGATGGGGCCCAGTTCGGCGGACGAGATCTCCTTGCCGATGAAGGGGGCCACCGCGCGCTGCAGCGCCTCGGGGGGCACGGCGGTGGTGTCGGGGAACTGCACGCGGGTCAGCGTGAAACGAGCCGGCGCAGGTGGGGGCGCGGCTTCGGTCGCGGGCGCCTGGGCGGACGCGGGAACGGCGGCGAGCGTGGCGAGCGCGGCGGCCACGCACAGGGCGAGGGGGTGTTTCATGCGGTGGTCCATCATCGGGCCGCCTGGGCCGGGGTGGTGGCGACGAGCAGGCGTCCGTTGCCGATCACGTTGAACGGGGCCCAGAAGAACGGGTGGGCGAACCGGCGGTTCTTCTGCACCTCGAGCTGGGCCTGCTGCATGCTGCCCATCAGGTCGCGGCCGGCGGCCATGTCCTTGTAGAGGCGGTTCATCAGCACGTCGGTCGACTCGTCGGCCACGGGCCACAGCGACGCGATGATGCTGGTGGCGCCCGCCGACAGGAACGAGCGGGTGAAGCCGATGATCTCGTCGCCGCGGGCCACCTTGCCGAGGCCGCTCTCGCAGGCCGACAGCGTCACGAGCTGCACGCCCTTCAGGTCGATGTTGTAGATCTCGCGGGCCTCGAGCAGCCCGGGTTCGAGCGGCGACGAGGCGAAGAGGATGCGCGAGAACATCGGGTCGACCTCGTCGACCTCCGCGTGCGCGGCGACGTGCAGCACGGCCGACTGGTTGGCCGTGGAGCGGAAGCGGGCCTTCGTGGCTTCCTGCTGCAGGAACACGTTGCTGTTGCCGAACAGGCGCGCCACCTCCACCACCTCGCGTTCCGCGCCGGGCAGCGGCACGTTGCGGTCGGTGGTGGGGTTGCCGAAGCCGAGCAACGACGCGTCGGTGGCGTTGCCGCGCGACAGCAGCCGGGCACCGACGGCCGACGACGGCCACACGGCGAGCGCCGACCGCTCGATGAGGTAGCCCCGTCCGTCGTGCAGCGCCTGGAACGGCAGGTAGTGCAGCGGCCCGTGCGGCACCACGTAGACGCGCTGGCGGCCGGCGAGGTTCAGGTCGCCGGTGAGCAGCTTGTAGGTGGCCTGCGCGACGGTGGCGGTGTCGCGACGGCGCTCGACGATGCTGCGGCGCATCGCCTCGACCTGCGTGGCGAACGCGGCCTCGCCGGTGGGCAGCACGGTGGCCGAGAGACCGGTCTTCGTGATGAGCCACGCGACGGTGCGTTCCGGCAGCACGTGGTACTGCAGCACGGCTTCGTCCGGTGTCAGCGCCTTCTGCAGGTCGGGCAGGGACACGCGCTGGTTCGCGAAGCTGTCGGTGGCGCGGTCGCGCACCGAGTCGAGCAACTGGCGCGAGCGCGAGGCCTCGGACAGCTCCCAGGCGGCCTCGAAGTTGCGCGTCTCGAGGCTCAGCGCGAGCGCGGTGTCGAACACCGACTGCACGTTGCCGAAGAGGCCGGTCTTGAACTCGTCGGAGATGAACTTGCCCCGCAGCTGGTCGGCCTGCCGCACGGTGTCGAGGTACGCCGCCAGCGCCGCGGGACGGTCGTTGCGGGCCAGCTGGACGCGGCCGATGCCTTCGGTGGCCCACATGCGGTGGTATGCGCCGTCCTGCCCGCCGAGGCCTTCGGAGGCCACCGACTTGAACAGCGCGAGCGCCTCGTCGAGTTTGCCGGCGGCCAGCAGCGCGTTGGCGCGGCTGCGGCGGTAGTACGGGCCGATCCTGTCGGCTTCGCTGGCGGCGATGCGGTCGAGCTGGGCGAGGGCGTCGACCGGGCGGCCCGCGCCGGTGCTGGCGTTCGCGAGCGACACGAGCACGAGCGGGCGGTACCGGTTGCTGGCGAGCGCCAGGGCCTCGTTGTAGGCGGCCACGGCCTCGTCGAACTTCCCCCGTCGCGCGGCCACGTCGCCCAGCACCTTGTGGGCCGGGGCGTAGGACTGCTGGGGGTCGTTGACCTTGAGCTTCAGCGTGGCGCGGGCGTAGCGTTCGGCCTCGTCGAGCAGGCCGGCGTAGCTGTAGGCGATGGCCAGGTCGCGCTGGGCGACGGCCTGCAGGTCCTCGTTGGCGCCCACGTTGCCGAGGTGCAGGGCCTTGCTGGCTGCGCGGATGCTCTGGCGGAACTCGCCCTGTTCGGCGAGGGCGATGGCCGCGCCGCAGTAGGTGTAGCCGTCGAGCTTGATGGTGTCGCGTTCGAGGAGGGCCTTGCCCTCGGCGCTGAGGGTGAGCAGGGTTTCCGCGTCGCGCTGGCGGGCGAGGGCGCTCGCCATCACGGGGCTGACCGGCGCCAGGCCGGGGGCGGTCGCCTGGGCGTGGACCGGGGAGGACCCCAGGGAAGTGAGGGCGGCCAGGGCGGCCGAGCAGGCGGTCCATCGTGCCAGCCGGAGTCGAGTTCGCGTCGAAGCCACGGTACGTCCCTTTGGTAAACACAAAGCAGCACGCATGCTAGGGGCCTGCGTGAAATGTTCACAAGTGACCAAGGTGAGGTGCCCGGTCATCGCGCAGTCTTGCGGGGTTTACCCCCTCAGGGTATCCCCCGGAGTACGGTGTGCAGGTCGCGCGTGCGCACCGGCTTGAACAGCACCCGGTGCCCGCTTTCGTGCGCCCGCTTCACCTGCTCGGGCGAGGTGTCTCCCGTCATCAGCAGCGCCGGAAGCGGGGCGCCGTACGCCTCGCGCACCCGCTCGATCGCGCCGATGCCGTCTTCCCTGTTGGCTAGGCGCAGGTCGGAGATGACGAGGTCGACCACGCCGGCGTGGCGCCTCACCTCGGTGCATGCTTCCTGGATGTTCCCCGCCGTCAGCACCTGGTAGCCCCATGTCTGGAGCAGCTCGCGCATGCCGGTGCGGATGCTTTCCTCGTCGTCGATCAGCAACACCGTGCGGTCCTCGTCGATGGGCGAGGGGACCGTGTCGGCGCCCAGCACGACGCTGTCCATCTCCGCCATCTCGGTGGGCTTGAGCAGGATGCGGAACACCGTGCCCTGGCCCGGCCGCGAGCGCACCTCGAGGCTGTGGCCCATCAGCAGCACGAGGCGCTTGACGATGGCCAGGCCCATGCCGAGGCCGCGCGAGCGGTCGCGGCCGGGGTTCGTGACCTGGTAGAACTCGTCGAACACGCGCGGCAGTTCGTCTTCCGGGATGCCGATGCCGGTGTCCCAGACCTCGATGCTGTCCTGGCCGTCGCGGCTGCGCACCACCACCACCACGCCGCCTTCCCGCGTGTAGCGGATGGCGTTGTGGATCAGGTTGCTCAGCACGCGCTGCAGCAGCTGCGGGTCGCTCGTGACGATCTTGCCGCCGGGCTTGAAGCGCAGCGAGAGGCCCAGTTCCTCGGCCTGGCCGCTGCAGTGCATGTGCAGCACGCGGAACAGGTCGCGGATGGGGAAGGACTGCAGGTTCGCCTCGATCACGCCGGCGTCCAGCTTGGAGATGTCGAGCATCGCGCTGAACGACTGCTCCAGCGCGTCGATGGCGCGCATCATGTTCTTCACCGTGGGCTGCAGCGCGGTGCCGTTGAGGTGCTTGTCGAGCGCCCCGGCGAAGAGCCCGAGCGCGTGCATCGGCTGGCGCAGGTCGTGGCTGGCCGACGCGAGGAAGCGGCTCTTCTCGCGGTCGGCGCGTTCGACGAGCACCACCTGCTGGCGCAGCGCCCGCACGAGCGCGTCGTTGTCGAGCTTGGTCTGCAGCGCGGTCTTCAGCAGGCGGTGCATCGAGGTCGCGAAGAAGATCGCCATCGACCCGAAGCCGATCACGAGCACGGCCACGCTCACCTGCACCGGGCCGCCCCTCTGCAGCATCAGCAGCACGAGCGGCAGCAGCAGCGGCACCACCCAGAGGTAGATGGCCGGCAGCACCGCCGACACCACGTGCGCGCCGATGCCGGCCATGCCCAGCAGGGCCAGCACCCACACGGTGACGATGAGCAGGCTGGGTTCGTGCTGCACCACGACCAGCGCGGACATGCCCCACGCGAGCGAGGACAGGAACAGCGTGGTCTGGTAGCGGTTCAGCCACGTGGCCGATTCGACGAGCGCGGCGCGCCCGCGGTTGTGGAACGCGCGGGCCACGGCCCACTGCACGGCCTGGGCGCCGTGCACCAGCAGGCCCCACCACACCGCTTCGGGCCGGCGGGTCAGCAGCCAGTCGCCCACCCACAGCACGGCGGCCAGCACGAAGGCGACGATGAGCTGCTGGCGCGAGCGCATCAGCAGGCGTTCGAGCTGCGTGGAGCGCACGCGGGCCCGGCGCCGGTCGAGGGCGACCTCCAGCCCGCCGTCCGGGTGCGGCAGCAGGGCCGCGGGGGAAAGCCGGAACGTCACGTCAGCGGAAGAGGCTGATCAGGTGGGAGCGCGACTTGACGTCGAGCGCCAGCAGGATCGTGGAGACGTAGTTCTTGATGGTGCCCAGCGACAGGCCGGTGGCCGTGCTGATCTCCTGGTTGGAACAGCCCGACAGCACGAGCTCGAGGATCTCGAGGTGGCGCGGGCCCAGTTCGGCCACGCGGTCGTAGCGCGAGGAATTCGGGAAACGCGGGAAGCGCGCGCCGCCGCCCAGCTCGTTCGGCGCCTGCCGGCCCAGCAGGCCCAGCACGATGTCGGACATGGCGCGGGCGTCCTGGCCCTTCGTGACGTAGCCCACCGCGCCGAGGGCGCGCACGTGGCCGATCACGAACTCGTCCTGCGTGCCGCTGATCACGGCCACCTTCGCGAGCGGGAAGGTCTCGACGAACTGCTTCAGGCCCTGGAGACCCTTGCTGTCGGGCATGTTGAGGTCGAGCAGCACGAGGGCGATGTCGGCTTCGTTGCGGTAGATCTCGATGGCGTCGCTCAGGTTGCCCGCCTCGAACAGCCGCAGGTTCACGTGTTCGATGGAGCGCAGGCTCGTCACGATGCCCACGCGCAGCAGCGCGTGGTCGTCCACCACCAGCACCTTCAGCGGGGCGTCGGCGCCATCGGGCGCCGGCAGGCGGTCTGGCACCGTGTCGTTCGACGTGTCGGTGGCGGCTGGGCTGGTTGGGCTCATGGAGGACTGCTTGACGAACAGATCGGAACGGGTCGCCCAAACAGTGCGCCACCCGGATCGGCATCGGTGGCGAGTCGGGTGGTGCAGCGGGGCGGGGGGACGGACGACAGCGATGGTAATCGTTGGGTGCCCCTGGCCTGATCCGCATTGTTGGGGAGGTATCCCCCTAATACTAGGGGGTCAACCAGGGGTGAGGCATGAAACGTGTCACACCGCGGAACGCGCAGGAGTCACTATGATTCCGCGTCACTTCCTTCACCACCGATGCCGCGAGCGCCCCGCCCCCGTACGTCCTGGACGCCCCGCCGCCGCCGCGGGGCCGCCGTGCAGCTGGTCTTCGGCGGCCTGCTGCTGATGCTGGTGCCCCTGTTCCTCGGTGAATCGACCGTGGCCCAGGGCTTTCGCACGCTGGCGCCCGTGGCCTGGCTGATGGCGGTGGCCGGCGCCGTGCTGCTGCTGGTCTACCGCGAGCCGCGCAAGAAGCCGGCGCCGCCCGAGCCGCGGCATTCGGGCGCGGTGCCGCTGCACCCGGAGCCGGTGCGCAAGGCCACCGTGGCCCGGCCGCTGGTGCGCCCCGAACTCGATCCGCTGGACTGGGTGGTGGACACCCAGTCGCCGCAGGAGGCGGCGCCGCGCAAGCGCTGAGCCGGAGCGGCGGGCGAGGTCGAGGGCGAGGGCGAGGGCGAGGGCGAGGGCGCCTCAGCGCGCCACGTGCAGACGGGCAGGGCCGGCGTCCACCCGTCCGATGACGGCGGCATCGGCGAATCCCTCGCTGCGGAACACTTCCAGCACCGCTTCCACCGACGCGGGCGTGCAGCTCACCAGCAGGCCGCCGGAGGTTTGCGGATCGGTGACCAGCGCGCGGGTCGTCGCTGGCAGGTCGCCCGTCAGGTCCACCTGCGCGCCGTAGCCGTCCCAGTTGCGCGCCGAGGCGCCGGTCACGAACCCTTCCGCGGCGAGCGCGTCCACGCCGGCCAGCCGCGGCACACGGTGCCAGTCGATGGTGACCGTCACGCCAGCGCCGCGCGCCAGCTCCAGCGCATGCCCCGCGAGGCCGAAGCCGGTGACGTCGGTCAGGGCGTGCACGCCGTCCAGCGTGGCCAGGCGCATGCCGGGGGTGTTCAGGCGGGTGGTGGTGTCGATCATCCGCGCGTAGCCGTCGGCGTCGAGCCGGCCCTTCTTCAGCGCGGCCGACATCACGCCCACGCCCAGGCCCTTGCCCAGCACGAGCAGGTCGCCGGGACGCGCGTCGGCGTTGCGGCGCACGTGGTCCGGATGCACGAGGCCCATCACGACGAGGCCGTAGATGGGTTCGACGGAGTCGATGGTGTGGCCACCCGCGATCGGGATGCCCGCGGCGCGGCACACCGACTGGCCGCCCTCGACGATGCGGCCGATGACGTCGAGCGGCAGCTGGTTGACGGGCATCGCGACCAGCGCGAGCGCCATGATCGGGCGGCCCCCCATCGCGTAGACGTCGCTGATGGCGTTGGTGGCGGCGATGCGGCCGAAGTCGAACGGATCGTCGACGATCGGCATGAAGAAGTCGGTGGTGGCGATCAGCGCCTGCGAGTCGTTCAACCGGTACACCGCGGCGTCGTCCGCGGTTTCGATGCCCACCATCAGTTCGGGCGGGATCAGCCCGCCGCCGCCGTGGCGCAGGATCTGCGAGAGCACGCCGGGGGCGATCTTGCAGCCGCAGCCGCCGCCGTGGGAGAAGCTGGTGAGGCGGATGGGAGAGGTGGTGTCGGTCATGGGTCGATTGTCTCAGCGTGGCGTGTGGCCCGGGCAAAAGCGGGCATCATCCGGGGTTCCCCACGCGCTTCACGACCCACCATGACCTCCTCCCTGCTGCGCGCCCTCGGCGCCACCCTCCTCGCTGTCGCTTCGCTGTCCGCCCGCGCCGACGTGTTGCGTGTCTCGGCGATTCCCGACGAGGCGCCGACCGAACTGCAGCGCAAGTTCAAGCCGCTCGGCGACTATCTCAAGAAGGAGACCGGGCTTGACGTGCAGTTCACGCCCGTGACCGACTACGCCGCGGTGGTGGAGGGTCTGGCCACGAAGAAGATCGACCTCGCGTGGCTCGGTGGGTTCACGTTCGTGCAGGCGAAGCTGCGCACGCAGGGCGGCGTGGTGCCCATCGTGCAGCGCGCGGAGGACGAGAAGTTCACCAGCCGCTTCATCGTGCCGGCCGCGAGCCCCGCGAAGACCCTCGCGGACCTGAAGGGCAGGAACTTCGCGTTCGGCGCGCCGTCGTCCACGTCGGGCCACCTGATGCCGCGCCACTTCCTCAACCAGGCCGGGGTGGTGCCCGAACGTGACTTCAAGGCGGTGGCCTATTCGGGCGCGCACGACGCGACCGTGGCCTTCGTGGCGTCCGGCCGCGCCGAGGCCGGCGTGCTCAACGCGTCGGTGATGGACAAGCTCGTCGAAGCGAACAACCCCAACGCGGCGAAGGTGCGGGTGCTCTTCACCACGCCGCCGTACTACGACTACAACTGGACCGTGCGGCCCGAACTCGACCCGGCGGTGGTGCGCAAGCTCACCGACGCCTTCCTGAAGCTCGACCCGGCGAACCCCGCGCACAAGGAGATCATGGACCTGCAACGGGCCTCGCGTTTCGTGCCCACGTCGACGGCGAACTACGACGGCATCGAGGCCGCCGCGCGCGGGGCGGGGCTCATCAAGTGACGGCGTGGGGCATGGGAGCGGCACGGTGACCCTTCGCCTGTCGGGGGTCGGGGTGGTGCATCCCGGGGGGCGCCGGGCGCTGGTGTCCGTGGATCTGTCGGTCGCGGCCGGCGAGCGGGTCGCGCTGATCGGGCCGTCGGGCGCGGGCAAGACGACGCTGCTGCGGGTCGCGGGCGTGTCGCTGCGGCCCACCGAAGGGCGTGTCGAGTTGCTCGGCGAGGCGCCGTGGCAACTGGGCGCGGGCGGGTTGCGCCGCCTTCGCGCGCGCATCGGCGCCGTCCACCAGACGCCGCCGTTGCCGCCGCGGCAGCGGGTCGTCACCGCGGTGCTCGCCGGGCGGCTCGGGCAGTGGTCCGTGGGGAAGGCTCTGTGGTCGCTCGTGCATCCGGCCGACACGGCGGGGGCGCACGAGGCGCTGGACCGACTGGGGCTCGCCGACCGGCTGTTCGACCGGTGTGATCGCCTGTCGGGCGGCCAGTTGCAGCGCGTGGCCGTTGCGCGGGTGTTGTACCAGCGACCGGACCTGCTGCTGGCGGACGAACCGGTCTCGTCGCTGGACCCGGCGACGTCGGAGTTGCTCTTGTCGAGGCTGGTCGCGCAGAGCGAGGCCACGGGCGCCGCGCTCGTCGCGTCGCTGCATGCGGTCGATCTCGCGTTGAAGTGGTTTCCTCGCGTGGTGGGGGTGCGCGGCGGGCAGGTGATGTTCGACCTGCCGGCCGGTGGTGTCACACCCGCGTTGCTGCGGGCCTTGTACGCGGGCGACGCCGACGCCAACGCCGCGTCGACCTCCACCGACGTCGTGGCGACGGCAGCGTCCGCCGCGGGGACCATGTGCCGATGAGCCGATGGCCCGATCCGGACGCCCGCCGGCGCGGCACGTTCGTCGTGCTGGGCGTGGTGGTCGCGTGGCCGCTGCTCGTGCTGGCCGAGTTCAAGCCGTGGCGCCTGTTCGACGACGGGAACCTCGCCGTGATGGGTGGGTTCCTCGCGGGTTTCCTGCCGCCGTCGACCGACCCGGCGTTTCTCGCGCTGCTCGGGCGGGCCACCGTGGAGACGCTCGCGATGGCCACGGCGGGCACCGCGCTCGCATGGGCCATCGCGGTGCCGTTCGCGTTCGTGATGGCGCGGACGCTGTCGGTCTCGCGCATCGGGCCGGCGCGGTTCTCTCTCGCCGGGCCCGTCCTGCGCGGGCTGGCGCGGGGCGTGATGATGGTGCTGCGCGCGATCCCCGAGGTGGTGTGGGCGCTCGTGATCGTGCGGGCCCTGGGCCTCGGCCCCGCGGCCGGCGTGCTCGCGCTCGCGATCACCTATGGCGGGATGCTGGGCAAGGTGTACGCGGAGATCCTCGAATCGGTCGACGCGCGGCCGGCGCGTGCGCTGCTGGAGGCCGGCTGCTCGCGGCGCATGGCGCTCGCGTACGGCCTGCTGCCGGGTGCGGCGCCGGAACTCGTGTCGTACACGGTGTACCGCTGGGAATGCGCGGTGCGCGCGTCCGTCGTGATGGGCTTCGTGGGGGCCGGGGGACTGGGTCAGCTGATGGACCAGTCGATGAAGATGCTCAACGGCGGCGAGGCGAGCATGATCCTCGCCACGTTTCTGCTGCTCGTGTTGCTGGCCGATGCGTTCAGCGCCGGCCTGCGGCGGGTGCTCGCATGACCGGGTCGCCGTCGTCGCGCCGACGTGGCTGGATCGCGGTCGCGATGGTGCTCGCCGCCGTGATCGCGAGTTTCGTGTATTTGGGGCTCGACGTGGGCGGGCTGTTCGCCGCCGAGTCGATGCGGTCGATGGCGCGTTTCATCGGCGAGTTCACGTCGCCCGACCTGTCCGGCCCGTTCGTCGCCACCACCGCGCGCGCCGCGCTGCAGACGCTCGCGGTGTCGGCGGTGGGCACCGCGCTCGCCGCGCTGGGCGCGGTGGTGATCGCGCTGCCGGCTGCTGGACGCTGGGGTGCCGCCGCCGCGGGTGTCGCGCGGTTCGTGCTCAACGTGCTGCGCAGCGTGCCGGAGCTGGTGTGGGCCGCGCTGATGGTGCTGGCCGCGGGGCTGGGGCCGTTCGCGGGCGTGCTGGCTCTCGCGCTGCACACCCTGGGCGTGCTCGGGCGGCTGTTCGCCGAGACCTTGCAGAACGCCCCCCGTTCGGCGGAGGCCGCGCTGCGCGGCGCCGGCGCGCCCCGCCTGGCCGCGCTCGCGTACGGCATGCTGCCGCTGGTGGCGCCGCAGTGGCTGGCGTATGCGCTGTACCGTTGGGAGATGAACATCCGCATGGCCGCGGTGCTGGGGTTCGTCGGCGCCGGCGGGCTCGGGCAGATGCTCTACTTCCACCTCTCTCTCTTCCAGCAGGCGCAATCGGCCACCGTGCTGATCGCGATGTTCGTGCTGGTGTTCGCCGTCGACGGCGCCAGCGCCCGACTGCGGCTCGGGCTGGCGCCCGCGCACGCCTGACGTTTCCATTTTCCGGATGTTCGTGTGACCGCCAAGACCTACACCGTGGACGACCTCGCGGACTTCGATGTGATCATCGACGCCCGGTCGCCCGCCGAATACGCCCTGGACCACCTCCCGGGTTCCATCAACTGCCCGGTGCTCGACGACGAGGAGCGCCGCATCGTCGGCACCACGTATGTCCAGGTGTCGGCCTTCGAGGCGCGCAAGATCGGCGGGGCCATGGTCGCCCGCAACATCGCGCGCCACCTCGACGACCGCTTCCGCGGGTTCGATGCGAAGTGGCGCCCGCTCGTGTACTGCTGGCGCGGCGGCATGCGCAGCGGCAGTTTCGTCAACGTGCTGCGGCTCGTGGGCTGGGACGCGCAGCAGCTCAAGGGCGGCTACAAGGGCTGGCGCCACCACGTGGTGGACCGCTTGCCGGTGCTGGCCGACACGCTGTCGTGGCGCGTGCTGTGCGGCGCCACGGGCAGCGCGAAGACGCGTGTGCTGCAGCGGCTCGCCGAACTCGGCGAGCAGGTGGTGGACCTCGAAGGGCTGGCCGTGCACCGCGGCTCGGTGCTCGGCGAGGTGCCGGGGCAGGCGCAGCCGTCGCAGAAGGGTTTCGAGACGCAGCTCTTCGACGTGCTTGCGCGCCTCGATCCGTCGCGGCCCGTGTGGATCGAGGCGGAGAGCCGCCGCATCGGCCGCGTGACGGTGCCCGAGGCGTTGACGGCAGCGATGCACCGCAGCCCGCTCGTGGAGATCGTGGCGCCGGTGGCGTCGCGCGTGGACTTCCTGCTGCACGACTACGCCTGGCTGGCGGAAAGCCCCGGGGCGCTGACGGAACGGCTGTCCGCGTTGAAAGGCCTCGTGGCCAACGCGGAGCTGGCCGAATGGCAGGCCTGGGCGTCGGCCGGGCAACTGGCGCCGCTGCTGTCGGCCTTGCTGACGCGGCACTACGACCCGCTGTACGCGCGGTCGCTCGGGCGGTCGTGGGTGCAGCGGGCGACGGCGCGACAGGTGCTGGCGGACGACCTGTCGGCGGCGGGCATCGAGGACTTGGCGCGGCGGGTGGCGGGGGGGGCTTGATCGCCACCGGTCGTTCCGGCGACGAAGCGGGTGGTGGTCAGGCCGACGGGGTGGCCTCCGTCGCCGGCACCTTCCACCCCGCATCGGTGACGAACCGGCTGGGCGCCCGTGCATGGGCCAGCAGCATCAGCCGCTCGCGGGCGCGGGTGATGGCCACGTAGAAGAGGTTGCGCTCTTCGTCGTCGGGGGTGTCGCGGTCGGGGAAGGTGTCCTGGCGCAGGAAGGGCACCACCACTTGGTCGTACTCGAGGCCCTTGGCGGCTTCCACCTGGGCCAGCACCAGGCAATCGGCGGCGCGGCGTTCGCGCTGCTGCCGTTCGAAGAGGTTCAGGCTCTGGAAGAACGCGGCGGCCGACGGGTGGCCTTCGGCCGAGCGCTGCAGGCCGGCGAGGTTGGCCTCGATGGCGCGCAGCGGAGCGACGCCCACCAGCACGCGCGAGGCGAGTTCGCGCGGCTGCAGCGCGGTGAGCAGCGCGGCCAGCAGGCCGTCGCCGGTGTGGTCGCGGGCCACGGCCACCGCGGCTTCCAGGCGTCTTCGCACGGCCGGCACGGCGTTGCGCAGCACCTGGTTCTCGAAGAACACCGGCAGGATGGTGGGGTCGTCGGTGACGGCCCGCACGGCATGGGCCAGCAGCGCGGCGGGTTCGTCGCGGTCCTTCTCGCGGGTGGTGATGGTGATGTCGCCGAAGAACACGAAGGCCTCGACGATGCGGCGGCGGGTGTCGGGGTCGTCGATGCTGGAGAAGTCGCGCGTGGCCACGGCCAGCAGGCCGCGCACGAGCAGCACCTCGGGGCGCACGAGGTAGCTGTCGAAGCCGGCGGTGACGTAGGGCAGCCCGGCGCGCAGCAGCGCGTTCTCGATGGCCACCGACTGGTGCGGGTGCCGCAGCAGCACCGCGAACTGCGACAGGCGGTGCGTGCGTTCGGCGCGCCAGGCCTGGGCCGCGGCCACGACGTGGGCTTCGCACTGGCCGGGGCCGTCGTAGGCGGTGACGGTGACGCGGGTGTCGGCGTCGGCGTTCGATGCGTACGGCTTGCCGGCCAGGCGCGACGCGCCCTGCGCGAGCCTCTTGCCGAAGCGGTACGAGGCGGTCAGCGGGCAGCGGCGCACCTTGCGGCGGCCCTGGTCTTCCAGCGCGTCGCCCATGAAACGCGCGTCGGCGCCGGCCACCTTGTGGATGACCTGGTCGCGGTCGCCCGCGCCGCAGAAGAAGGCCTCGCGGTTGCTGGTGAGGATGCGGTCGAGGATGACGAACATGCTGCGGTTCAGGTCGTGCATCTCGTCGAGCACCAGCGTGCGGATGCCCACGGGCCAGCCCGGCGCGCCGCGCTCGAGGTTGTCGGACACGATGAGCTGCGCCAGGTCGTACGTGGCGTCGCCGGGGCCGCGGAACAGCGGGTGGTCGACCGAGCCGCGGCGGCGGTGGTTCTCGTACACGCGGAAGGCCTTGAGCAGCGCGTAGTTGCGGCCCAGGTCGTCGGCGGTGTCGGGGTTCAGCGGGCGTTCGTCGAGTTCGGTGTCGAGCTGCAGCGTGCCCTTGAGGTGGTGGGCCTCGCGCAGGAATTCCTCGACGAGGGCGTCGCCGGCGGCCGGGAACATCAGGCGGTCGGGGTGGCGTTCGTCGAGGTTGTCCTCGACGTGCTGGAGCGCGGCGAGCACGTGCGGGCGCAAGGCCTGCGGCGTGAGCAGCTGCTCGGGCGAACCGCCCTCGATGCGGCGCAGCACGCTGGTGGCGAACTGCTCGAAGGTGCCGATGCGGAAGCGGCGCGCGGTGTCGTACGGCACGCCCAGCTTCTTCAGCGCGGCCCGCAGGGCGTCGCACGCGGGCTCGGTGTAGGTGAGGGCGATGACCTTCTCGGGCGGGATGCCCCATTGCGCCGACTCGGCCATGCGCAGCGCGAGCGTGGTGGTCTTGGCCGCGCCGGCGTTGGCCTCCACCACGATGCATTTGTCGGTGGCGGTCTGGATGGCCAGCTGCTCGGGCGTGGGGCGCAGGGTCTGGGGGGTGAAGCGGGGGCCGGTCACGGGAGGGTGTCGGATGGTCGTCGGGAGAAGGTGAAGACGGATTGTCCGCGCAGTCCACGCAGGCCTCCAGACAAATGGGGGCCGAAACCCCGTCTTTTCGCGGGTTCGGAGAACCGGGCGCTGCCTACACTGTGAACCTTCAAGGCGACAAACCGGCTGCAACACTGGGCAGATCCTCGGAACCCGTCACCGACGCCGACAACCGTTTCCGCACCCTCGGGTGCGGTTCCCGGACCAGCAGGGGCCACTTCGGTGGCCCTTTGCTATTTGGGGCGACGGATTCCCCTCGGCGGCGAAGTCAAGCGACGGTCCGGCAACCGCACCCGCCCGCAGGGGCTGCAGCCTGGGCGACAGCAGGGGCGGGCGATCTGGTCCAGAATCGACCGGTTCCCCTCCTCGATCCCCCCGGAGTCGCCATGTCCGCATACCCCTCGCTCTCCCTGTACATCAACGGCCAGTTCCTCTCCGGTGACGGCCGCAAGACCCAGGACGTCTTCAACCCCGCCAACCAGCAGGTGATCGGCCAGCTGCCGCACGCGTCCAAGGCCGACCTGGACCTGGCCCTGCAGTCCGCCCAGAAGGCCTTCGAGACGTGGCGCAAGAGTTCGCCGCTCGACCGCTCGAACATCCTGCGCAAGGTGGCGGCGCTCACGCGCGAGCGCGCCGAGGCCATCGCCCGCAACATCACGCTCGACCAGGGCAAGCCGATCAGCGAGGCGCTGGCCGAGGTGCGCAGCTGCGCCGAACACGCCGAATGGCACGCCGAGGAAGCCCGCCGCATTTACGGCCGGGTGATCCCGGCCCGCCAGCCCAACGTGCGCCAGCTCGTCATCAAGGAGCCGGTGGGCGTGTGCGCCGCGTTCACGCCGTGGAACTTCCCATTCAACCAGGCCATCCGCAAGATGGTGGCCGCCATCGGCGCCGGCTGCACGCTGATCCTGAAGGGCCCGGAAGATTCGCCGAGCGCCGTGGTGGCGCTGGCCCAGCTGTTCCAGGACGCGGGCCTGCCTCCGGGCGTGCTCAACATCGTGTGGGGCGTGCCCTCCGAAGTCTCCACGTACCTGATCGAGTCGCCCATCGTGCGCAAGATCTCGTTCACCGGCTCGGTGGCCGTGGGCAAGCACCTGTCGTCGCTGGCCGGTCTGCACATGAAGCGCGTGACGATGGAGCTGGGTGGCCATTCGCCGGTGCTGGTGTTCGACGATGCCGACATCGAGCCGGCCGCCGAGATGCTCGCGCGCACGAAGCTGCGCAACGCGGGCCAGGTGTGCGTGTCGCCCACGCGCTTCTACGTGCAGGAGAAGGCGTACGACAAGTTCCTCGCCAAGTTCCTCGACGTGATCAAGAGCGTGAAGGTGGGTGACGGCCTCGAAAAGGGCACGCAGATGGGTCCGCTCGCGTTCGACCGCCGCGTGACCGCGATGCAGTCGTTCGTGGACGACGCCAACCGCCGCGGTGCGAAGGTGCTGACGGGTGGCGAGCGCATCGGCAGCGTGGGCAGCTTCTTCGCCCCCACGGTGGTCACCGAGATCGGCGACGACTCGATGCTGATGACCGAGGAGCCCTTCGGCCCCATCGCCCCGGTCGTGCGTTTCAAGGACACCGACGAAGGCATCCGCCGCGCCAACAGCCTGCCGTTCGGCCTGGCTTCGTTCGCGTTCACGGGGTCGCTCAAGACGGCCAACCGCGTGGCCAACGAGCTGGAAGCCGGCATGGTGAACATCAACCACTTCGGCATCGCGCTGTCCGAGACGCCGTTCGGCGGCATCAAGGACAGCGGCATCGGCAGCGAAGGCGGGATGGAAACCTTCGACGGTTACCTGACCACCAAGTTCGTCACCGAGGTGTGACGGCCACGGGCGCGTGTTCCGCCAGGAACTGGCGGACGCGGGCCCGCACGGCCTCCGGCCAGGCCGCACCCGACTTGCGCGGGTCGGCGGGCACGTCGAGTTCGTCCACGTCCACGCCCGCGCCGGTCAGGCGCGCGGCGTAGCGGCGTGCGTCGTCGTGCAGCGGGTGGCCGGTGAACGAGAGCAGCAGGGCCGGCGCCATGCCGGCCAGGCGCACGGCCGCGGCCGGTGCGGCGTAGGGGTGGCCGATGTCGCCGGGCTGGGCCAGGTATTCCTTCCAGCCGCACGCGATGCTGCAGCCGCCCACGCCGATGGAGGCCTGGCGCACCGAGGCCGACGCCATGCACGGGTCGAGCAGCGGCGACACCAGCAGCTGGCCGGCGGCCAGGTCGGGGTCGCGGTCGCGCGCCATCATGGCCACCGCCGCGGCCAGGTTGCCGCCGGCTTCCTCGCCCGCGAGCACCACGGGCACCGGGTGCGCGCGCTTGCCGCGCTGGGTGGCGAGCCATTCGAGCGCGGCGTAGCCGATGTCGATGGCCTCGGGGAACGGGTGGCCGGGGGCCAGGGGGTAGTCGACCGAGGCCACCAGGGCGCCCGCGTCGGCCAGCAACCGCGCCACCGACTCGCCTTCTTCCAGCGTGCCGCACGAGAACCAGCCGCCGTGGAAGTGCAGCACCACGGGGCGAGGCCCCTTGTCGGCCAGGTCCCCGTAGAAGCGCACCCGGGTGTCGCGCCCGGAGAGGGAGACGGTTTTGTCCGAAGTGGGGAGGCGCGGGGTGGCGGTGTCTGTCATCCTGTGTGTCCTGGCAGATGCTGCAGTGCTTGGGTGGAACGATAACCCGCCCCCGGGATGACGAAAAGGGCCTTGGGGCTCATGCTGTATTCCGTCACCGCAATAATCCGCACAGGAGGAGAGGGGTGAATGGACAAGTTTCAGGCGATGCAGGCGTTCCTGCGGGTGGTGGAGTCGGGCACCTTCGTGAAGGCGGCGGAGTCGATGCAACTGCCCAAACCCACGGTCACCCGGCTCATCCAGTCCCTGGAGGACCACCTCTCGGTGAAGCTGCTCAACCGCACCACGCGGCGCGTCAGCGTCACGTCCGAGGGGGCGGCCTACTACGACCGGGCCAGCCGCCTGCTGGGCGAGCTGGACGAGCTGGAAGCGAGTGTCGTGGCCTCGCGCAGCGCGCCCAAGGGGCGGCTGAAGATCGACCTGCCGGGGTCGCTCGGCATCGGCGTGATCGTGCCGGCGCTGGCGTCGTTCCGCGCGAAGTACCCCGACATCGACCTCGAGATCGGCATCGGCGACCGGTCGGTGGACCTGATCGGTGACAACGTCGACTGCGTGGTGCGCGGGGGCGAGCTGCGCGACCAGTCCCTGATCGCGCGCCGCGTGGGCGACGTCCACATGGTCACCTGCGCGAGCCCGGGCTACCTGAAGGCCAGCGGCCTGCCGTCGCACCCGCGCGAGTTCGACGTCACGCACACGCTGATCCGGGCGGCCCTCCAGCCCTCCGGCCGGCTGCTGCCGTTCGTGCTGTCGAAGGACCACGAGACGGTGGAGTCGAACGGCCGGCGCATCATCACGCTCAACGACACCAACGCCAGCGTGGCCGCGGCGCTCGCGGGGCTGGGCGTGGTGTGCGTGCCGTCCTTCCTCGTGCAGGACCGCATCGGCGACGGCTCGCTCGAACTGGTGCTGCCCGAGTGGGACGCGCCGGCCATCCCCATCCACGTCGTCTACCCGCCGAACCGCCACCTGAGCGCGAAGGTGCGGGTGTTCGTCGACTGGATCGTGGAGCTGTTCGCGGCCCACGACCTGCTGCAGCGCAAGAGCACGCTGCCCGAACGTCCGGTGGCGCGCCCGGCGGGGGCCACCGAGGCGCCGTTGGCCGAAGCGGTCGGCTGATCCGCGGTTGTTGCCTTTGGCGGAACAACGTGTTCCGCCGGAACGGATTTATCCGGACGGCCCTCGTCCGTACAGTTCGTTTCCATGAACACGACCTTTGAAATCGGCATGACCGTCGCGATGCTGGCGCTGTGGGCGCTGGCCGTGGTGGCCACTTCGGAATCCCGCCCGGCGCCCATGCGGCCGATGGCGCAGCGAGTCGCCGTGGTGACCACCCCGGCGGCGGCTGCCTCGGCGCCGCTGGTGGCCACGCGCTGAATTCCGGAACCGCCGCGTCACGCGGTGCGTGAGGGGGCGGTGTGACGCCGCCTCGCCTCATCACCTGTTCCGGCGCCACAAAGCAAAAGGGGTCCCGTCTTGCGACGGGACCCCTTGCTATTTTGGCTCCTCAACCTGGGCTCGAACCAGGGACCTACGGATTAACAGTCCGATTTTCCACGGCCAGCGATTTACCTATGAAAACCGGTCCTGGAATATCGAGATCCGTCTGATATTCCCTCCGGACTGAACCCCCGACAGGCCGCTATTTTGCTGGGCCTCGGGTCGAGTTTCAGACGGAAATCTGAACCTGGTTGGGGGTCACGATGCCCCGCCATCTCGACTTCACGTAGGTCTCGGTGGTGGTGATGGACTCGTGGCCGCACAGCACCTGGATCTGCTCCAGCGGCACGCCGGCGAGCCACATGTCGGTCGCCCCCTTGCCCTTCATGTCGTAGAAGCCCCAGGGCGCCATCTCGGCCAGCGGCCCGCGCTTGATGGCGTGCAGGTCGCGCACGACGTCCTCGCCGCGCTTGAGCATGCTGCACAGGCCGTCGTACGTGTAGCGGCCGCCGTCTCGGCGGTGGATCAGCGTCATGCCAGTGACCGTGCGGCGCCCGGACTTGCGCGGGGTCGATTCGAACTTCAGCCGCTCCAACACCGCGGCGATCTCGGCCGTCACCTCGATGTCTACCACGCGCCCGGTCTTGCCCTGGTCGTTGCGGATGACCTTCACCACCCGGCCGCTGGCGTCGCGCCGCTCGACGATGTCGCGCAGGGTCCAGGTGATGATGTCCTCGGGCCGCTGCAGGGTACGGTACACCAGGTGGGCCAGGCCCCAGACCTGCACCGGCACCTTCCCCAGCGTCTCGGCCATCTCGTCGTTCTCAACGTACCTGTCGCGCTTCGTTTCCTTGTTGCGCTTCACGCCGATGCAGGGGTTCGACTTGATGCCGGCGTGGCCCTTGCGGATCAGCCACGTGAACATGGCCGACAGCGCCGACTTCTCGCGGTTCGCGCGCACGGCGCGGTCCAGCTCGACGCCCTTGTCGAGGTAGTCGCCCACGTGGTGCGGCTCGATGCCGAGTGGGTAGAAGTCGGCGAACCAGACCTTCAGCTTGTCGGCCGCGTCGGTGTAGTCGTCGAGGGTGCGCTGCGCCAGGCTCTTGTCGGCCACGCGCTGCTTGCAGTGGGCGAGAAACTCGCCGAGCCAGTATGGGACCTTGCCGAAGCCGTCGGCCAGGTTATTCCGGATCTCCGAGGCGCGACGCTTCGCTTCCTCGACGTCGGTGCCGATGCGCTCCCATTTCCCGCCGGGGTGGTGGTAGTAGAACGCGCCGTGCTTCGCATATACCCGAGGCGGCAGGTTAAGCGGATTGCTTTTTCTGGGTCGCCCCATTTTTCTTGCCCCCCTGGATCAGCGTCATGAAACCCTCGACGTTCGGCCTGGCCGCGGGCACTTCCGCTTTTTCGACCGGAGTCGAGGGCGCCGACGGCGGCAGGCCAGACAGCGCGGCCTCGGCGTGGGAGCGTACAACGACCGCCCGGCCGTTCGGCTTCGTGGCCACGGCCAGCTTCAGGACGTCGCGCAGGTAGCGCACCTGGGCGGCCGGCTGGCGCAGCGGCGCGCACAGGGCGTCGATCTCGGCGTCGGTGAGGAAGAGGTCGCTCACGCGTCACATCCCTTCCCGACGGCGCCCGGGTCATCCTGGGCCGTGAACTTCTCCCAGTGCACCCACCCCTTCGGGCAGTGGAAGCCCCAGGAGCGGTACCTCGGGCCGGTGACGAACAGCGTCCAGCACGGGCCGTCGTGCAGCTCGATGCGGTGGGCGAACGTGCCGGACAGGCGCAGGTGGGCGGAGCCGGCCTCGTACACCTCGGCGCAGTGGACGCCCCCTGCCTCAATGGTGTGCTCGGTGTAGGCGCCGCGCAGGATGATGGAGCAGTTCGCCCACGGGTGATCGTGCAGCGCCCGGTCGTCGTCGCTGCGCAGGAACTCGTGCAGGTAGACGTTCAGGAAGCGGTTGCGGGGGATCACCCACCAGCGGCGCAGGTAGGTGCGGTCGGCACCGCCGATGATGAAGTCGGGGGCGCGCCGGGTGACGCGGGCGATGAGGCGCTCGGCGAGGCTCATGCGCCACCCCGCGGCGCTTCGTTCAGGCCCAGGTCTTCGTTCACCTCCGCCAGGCGGTCGAGGGCGCCTTCGGCGCGGGTGCGGTCGATGATGGCGTGCGCGAAGTCGAGCAGCTCGGCGGTGCGGTAGGTCGAGCCCGTGTGGAACACCTTGCCGGTCTGCATGCCGATGGGCCGCATCGACTTGCCGAGGCCGTGCTTCTCGGCGAGGTCGCACACCTCGTCATCCGTCAGCGGCGCCGCCTCCCCCTGCGCCCCTTCGGTCGCTTCCGGCGCGACAGGACGCAGGCGCGTGGTGAGGAAGTCGCGGAGCTTCGCTGTTGCCTGCTTCCAGCGCGCGGCCTCCCGCACCGCGTCGGCCTCTCGCTCGGCATCCTGTGCGGCGTGTGCTGATGCCATGCTGATCGACACCTCACGAACGAGGGACATCGCCTCTTCCAGCGCCTCCCCGTCCTGCGTGCCGGGAGCTTCCGGCGCGGCGGCGAGCATGGCGCGGAAGACCGCGGCGCGGTCCGCGCCCCACTGATCCGGCATGTACGACAGGTCGAGCTTGTGCGTGGCCTGCACCATCGCGTCGGTTGGCTCCACTGGCACGAGTTTCCACGCCCCCGGCTCGCTCGCCTGCGATGGGGCTGCGCCTCGGGGGCGGCCTTGCGTGTCGAAGTTCGCCACGCGGCCGGTTGCCATGAGGGCAGCCTTGAAGGCGTCGTTTCGGTCGCCCGCCACCGCAGCCGGCGCATGGGCTGCGGCCAGGGCTTCGCGTGCGCACTGAGACTGCCACGCGGAATCGTTGGACCACTCGATCATGCGCAGCGCATTGACCAGCGCCGCCCGGTCGGCAGGCGCAGGGGATGCCGGCGCGCCCATCACCGCGCGGAGGCACGCCATCTCGTCGACCGGCTCCCACTTCCACGAGCCGACGGCGCGGATCAGTCCGCGTTTCTCCAGGCGCGGCCAGGGCACACCGCCGTCGTGCTTGCCGCCCGGGTTCTTGACGACGTTCAGCAGGAACCGGCGTTCGTCGTCGTTGAGGTCCGAGGGTGCGGTCGCCGCGATGTTGCCCAGGTGCACCGTGAGCGTCTGGCGGTCGGCCGAGAGCGACACGAGCGGGGCGAACTCAGCGATGGAGTGGAACTGGATCAGAGTTCCGTCTGCGTTCTGGCCGCCGGCCACGCTCTTGACGGCCGTTCCGTCGTCGGGCAGGCGGGACCAGCCGTGGCCGAGGGGCACTTCCGCGAGGGCGGCGTCGACGCGCCGCAGCAGTTCCGCCGGCACGTTCACCGTCAGCAGATTGCTGGGGCGACCGGTGCGTGCCGCGTTCGGGTCGTGGCGCTTGAGGGCGGCGAACTCGGCCAGGAGGGTGGCCGTGCTCATTGCGGATCACCCTCGCGCCCACCCTCCGCCAGCGGCGCGATGTCGCGGTCCGCGCCGGCGCCGCAGCCGCTGGTGTCGGCCTGCACGGCCTTGAACCAGTTGCCGAGCACGGCGGCGCTGCTGACGCAGTGGTGCAGGGCCTTCGGCTTGTCGCCGGTGATCGCGGCGCGTAGCGCCTTGCCCGCGAGGTAGCCGACGAGCCAGAACCAGTTCGAGGCCGACTTGTCGCGGTCGTGGGCCTCGCCCCAGCGCTCCACCTGGTGGGCCATCTCCGCGCGCACGGCGCCGAGGAACTCGTCGGTCTGCGGGTTGTTGATGAGGGCGTCGAGGCGCTGGGCCTCGGCCGCCGCGGCGCGGAGTTGCTGCAGTTCCTCGGCACTGATCAGGTGGGTGTTCATGGGGTCTCGCTCGTGGGTGTGGTGGGGGAGAGGGCAGCGATCTCGGCGCGCTCGCGCTCGATCTCGCGCCGGATGCTGCTGATGCGCAGGAGCAGCTCGTCGTGGGCCTGTTGGCCCATGGCCTTGAGCTCCGGCGGTCGGCCGTCGAGCTCCAGCTCGCAGGCGTACTCGGCGCACACCCAGTCGGGCGCGTCGCGGAAGATGAACCAGCGGCCGCGGAGGAACCTCCAGCTGAGCAGTAGCGCCCAGTACCAGCGGGAGAAGTAGCGCGCCATGGTCAGGCCTCCTCGTCGACCTGGTCGACCACGTCGCGCACCGCCTCGAAGGGGATGCACAGCGCGGCGGCCGTGGCGTGCATGGCGGCCTCGCGGTCGGGGTGGAGGGACAGCGCGCGCTCGAAGGCGGCGCGGACGGAGGTGTGGGTCACGATGGTCACGGGATGGCCTTTCGGTAGGCGTCGTTGATCTCGGCCATGCGGGTGGAATCGCCACCGCGGTCCGGGTGATGCTGCGAGGCGAGCGCGCGGAAGGCGGCTTTGATCTCGCTCGGCGAGGCGGACGGTTGCACGCCGAGCACCTCCCACCACTCGCGGGCCGCGCCGGGCGCCGGCAGCGCGGTGAAGCCGGTGAACGCGCGGTCGAGGATCGCGGCGCCACCGTGGCGCTCGATCGCGTGCATGGCGTCCAGGGTGGCGGCCACCGCGGCCAGGTTGTCGGCCACGCGCCGGTACCGGTCGATCGCCATCACCTTGCGGGCGCCTTTGCGGGTCTGCCAGTACACGGCGACGCCCGGGTCGTTCGGTGCGCGCTGGTCGGAGCGCGGCAGGCCGTCCATGCGCAGCACGAGGTTCGTGCTGATCACGACGTCGTCGCGGCCCAGGCCCATGCGCTGAAGTTCGGCCAGCACGCGGGCCACGCCTTCGGCGACGGTCAGCTCCTCGGTCCGGGTCCAGCTGCTGCCCGCGCGCTGCACCTTCTTCCCGAACTTCGCGTCCTCGTGCACCGAGGTGCGCTTCCAGCCGGTGGGCCAGCTGAGCGGGTAGGCGTTGATGGTCATGCCGGGGTGCCCTCCGTGTTCTTGCCCGCCACCGAGGCGCGCAGCATCGCGGTCCAGGCGTCGTGCACCGGGCCCTCGAGGTCATCGCACACCGACTGCTCGTGCGCCAACGTGCCGGCCTCGAGCATCGCGTCGGTCGGCTCGATCGGCACGAGGATGGAGAGCTGCTGGTCGACCAGGGGCTCGCGCGTGCTGTACCCCACGAGCCGGCCGGTGTTCTTCTCGACCTGCACCGCCCGGTCGTCGTACAGCTCGTGCATCGCGAAATCCTTGACGCACGTGATCGTCAGCACCTGGCCGATGTGCTCCTGGCACCACGAGCGGATGGCCAGCGCGGCGGCGATCGCCTGCACCCCGCGGTCGGTAGGTGCGAGGTCCGCGTCGAGGAACAGCTCGGGAGTGATCGGCTCGATCAGCGGCCAGATGCGGGCGGTGAAGATGCGCACCTCGCGGCCTTCGGCCAGCCAGCGCTTCACGCGCTCGACCATCGGGGCGATGGGCCGGCCCACGTGCGTGGGCGACACCCAGCAGGTGTATTCGGCCAGCGTCCCGTCGAAGTCGACCCCGGTCCAGCCCCGGCGGTTGTTGTCATGTTCGTGCGTCATGTTGGTTCCCCTTTCCATGGCCACACACGCGACTTGATCAGCCGCATGCGCAGCGACATGCGTTGTTGTGATGCCCACGAGGGCAGCGGAATGGCAGCCAGCGCGTAGGCCTGCCTGATGAGGTCATCGGCCGGTAGCCGCGCGGCGCGGCTCCCCCTGATGGCCGATAGCCGCATGAAGTGGTAGGGCCCCAGCGCGATGTCGCAGGGGAAGGGCCACGCCGGCGGCGTGCACCGCGCGACTAGCTCGAGCTCGTCGGCCGAGGCCTGGAAGCGCAGGAAGTGGAAGTGCCAGCCGTCCAGCCGGCCGCCCCGCACCAGGCCGAAGGCGGCCACGGTGACGCGGACGGCGCGGAGGGTGGCCACGGCTCACGCTCAATGCGTGTTGCGCTCGATGAACGCGTCGGTGGCGGACTGGCGGCCACGCTTCACCGCCGCCGGGGCCGGCGCCGGCGCTTCGTCCTCGAGGTCGCGCTGGTCGATCTCGGGCGGCGTCAGCAGGATGTTGATCTCGCGCGACTTCAGCTTGGCCAGCTTGCCGAAGCCGGCCTCGCTGATGTTGGCCGACTCGATGTTGACCTTCACCAGCACCGAGCCGCCTTCCTTCGGCGTGATCTTCCAGCCTGACAGCACGCAGTCGGCGATTTCCAGGTTCGAGCGCTTCGTGCCCGTGCCCAGGTCGACGACCAGGTCGAAGCCCGTGAGCTCGTGGTGCCACTTCAGCGCGCCGATCTTGGCGCCCGCGGCCGACAGGTTCGGCATGTCGCTCACCACCTCGACGCCTTCGAGCGTTTCCTGCTTGGCCTTCGGCGACTGGCCGCCGTTCTTCGTGAAGAGGAACGCCTTCAGATGGCCGTCGAAGTACGCGAGCGCGTGGTTGGGCAGCGCGATCTCGACCGTGAGCTTGGCGCCCGGGTTCTCGTCCGGCTGGCGGTTCTTCTGCGAGAGCACGACGACGTCGAGCAGTTTCGCCTTGGTGATGGTTTCGAGCTGGAAGGTCATCGTGGGCTCCTGGCCTTGGTGGTGAAATCGATCAGTCAGACTTATCGGTGCGGGCGTGCGAGATCACGCGGCGGCGCGCACCGAGTCACCTCGCTGGATGCAGCGGAACACCTCGATGCAGCCCTGCACGTCGACCATCGCGCGGTGGGCGCCTTCGAGCTGCTTGCCGGTGAAGAATTCGTACGCCTCGGAGAGCTTCGCGCTCTTGTGCTTCGTGAAGCCGGCCTTCTTCATCTTGTCGGTCGGCGGCAGCTTCACGATCGGGGTGGACATCGTCTGGGTGCACATCGCGGTGCCGGTCTTCCAGCTGGTGTGCACCGCGGCGTCAGGGTCCTTGTCGACGTGGCGCAGCAGGCCGATGCGCACCAGGCGCGCGTCGAAGCTTTCGTTGTGGCCGATGCGCACCGAGGAGCGCATCCACAGGTCGAGCAGCATCTCGTAGGCGATCGGGGCGCGCACGCCGACGTCGTGGGCCAGCTCGGTGGTGATGCCGTGGATCGCGGCCACGTCGTCCGGGATGGTCCAGCCGTCGGGGCGGATCATGATGTCGATGCTGGCGAGCTGCTCGAAGGTCTCGAGGTTCACCAGCGCGGCACCGATCTGCACCACGTGCGGCTGGTGCGGTGCTTCGCTCGGGGCGCTCCAGTCCGGCAGGCCGGTGGTCTCGGTGTCGTAGAAGAGGGCGGGTTTCATGCGGGTGGCTTTCCTGGTGGTGGGGAAGAGGGATGGGCGGGCCCCCCATGGGCCGCCGGGCGGCAATCACTGCTCGGGTGTTGGGGAGGGAGAGAGGTGAGCAGCTGGCCGACCGACTGGTGTCGCCCGTAAAGGGTGGGGACCCCCAGCGGGCGTCGCCCTTGGCCAGCGCTTTCGCGCAAAGCCGGCGCCACCCATCTGCTGGAGGTCCCCGTTGCTCGGTTAGGCGGCCTCCTGCAACTGCTGGCCGGCGTGGCCGTTCTCGATCCAGTGCACGCCGACCTGGTCGCCGAGCGCCGGGGGCGCCTTCAACGTGCCGAAGAGCAGCGCGCTCGAGATCTCGCCGTTCTCGGCCAGGATGTCCAGCCACTCCAGCAGTTGGGCCCGGCCTTCGAGGTCGAGCACGTCGAAGCGGTCGAGCAGCAGCAGCCCGGCGTTCGACAGGCTGGAGATGGCCTCGGCCAGCATCGCGTCGGTGCGCCACTGCTCGGACTCGCTCAGCAGCCGGTACTCGCGGCCGCCGGCGGTGATGCTCATGTCGCTGTGCACCTTGACCTGCGCCCAGGTGGTGTCATCGCCGGACGAGACCAGGCGCTCGTTGAGCGGGCCCAGCGCGGCGGCCAGCATCTCGCCCGGGATGCCGTCGGGAGACAGCGCCTCGGCGATCGCGTCCCACGCGGCGACGTCGGCGGCGTGCTTCCCGGCCTCGGCGGTCTTCTTCTCGGCGGCGTCGGCCTGCTGCTTGGCGGTGTGCAGGGCGTCGTTCTTCGCCACGATCTCGGCGCGCTCGGCCTTCAGCGTCACGAGCTCGGCCGCGGCCGCGTCGCCGGCGGCCTGGTCGAACTCGGCGGCCAGTTCCTGCTCGATGCTCTCGACGTGGGCCTGCGCTTGGCGGGCGGTGTCGATGTCGCGGCGGTCGTTGGCGATGGCGCTGGCGCAGGTGGCGCGAGCGTTGCGCAGCGGGCCGAGGCGAGCCGCGGCTTCAGCATCTGCCGACTCGGACAGCTTCACCGGGCCGTGTTCCTTCTCGTACGCAGCCATGGCCGCCAGCACGCGGGCGTCGTCCGGCTTGTCGTCGTCGAGCTGGTCGCCGTAGAAGATCATGTTGTGCAGCGCCCAGCCCAGTTCATGCACCAGGCCCACGCGGGGGGCGCCGCCGGCGGCCGCCTCGTTCTTCGCGATCTCGCCGTCCAGGCGCTTCAGCTCGGCCTCGTCGACCTCGAGCTTTCGCTCGGCGCGGTCGATGCGCAGCGCCTGCTCCTGCAGGCTCGGCAGCTTCGCCTTCAGCCCGGCGCGGCGCTGCTCCTCGGCCTGCACGCGCCCGAGCGACGTCTGCCACGACTCGATCGCGGCGTCGCAGTGCTTCAGCAGCATGGCCTGCTCCTGCAGCGCCTTGGCGTCGTACTTCGGCACAGGGGCTTCCCAGGTCTTCGCCTTCTCGCTGCCGTAGTTCTCGCCGGTGACAGCGCGCCACGCGCCCTTCGCCTCGGTGGCCTTCGCCTTGGCGTCGTCATGCGCACCGGCGAAGCCCGCGCGCAGCAGCGGCGCGATGCGCTCGACCTTCGCCGCCTCGAGGCCCCGGTCGGTCATGCGCTTGACGATCGCCTTCGCGTCCGCCTTCAGGCCCATCAGCCCGAAGAGGAACGCGCGGCGGTCCTTCTCATCGAGCTGGGCGAACCGCTGGGCGTCCAGCACGTACGGCAGCACCGCGTCGGGCTCGCGGCCCTTCTGGCTGTCCGTGATCTTGCCGCTGCCGGTGAGCGTCACCCGGTAGGTGTCGCCGTCGGCCACCAGCTCGCACACTGCCGAGCCGGCGCCCTCGCGGATGAGCGCGGGCGATTCCTTCTTCTGCCGCACGCGGCCGAGGTCGGAGGTCAGCGCGAGCGCGATCGCGTCGCGCAGGCTGGACTTGCCCGCGCCGTTCTTCCCGGCGAACAGGTGCACGCGCTGCGGCGTGGCCAGCTCGATCAGGTCGATGCCCAGGAAGCCGGAGACGTAGAGGCTGTCGATCTTCATGGCGGGCTCACTCGATGGGGTTGGGGGCGGAGTCGCGCGAGCGGCGGCGTGCGGCCGGCGCCGGCGTGGCGGCGGGCGCTTCTTCCTGCTGGGCCTCGGCCTTCTCGCGGCGCTGGATCTCGGCCAGCTCCTCGGCGGACGGCTCCCAGTCCTGGTCGGCCGCAGCCGGGGCAGGGGCGGGCGACTGCGCGGGCGCCGCCGCCTTCTCGACCTGGGCCGGGGCGTCGAGGATCTCGCCGGTTTCCTGGTCGACCTGGCCGGCATCCTCGTCCGGCACCACGAGGAACTCGCCGTCGATGGTGTCGAGCTTCTGGTCCTTGCCCGCCTCGGCCATGCCGTCGAGCGCGGCCGCCGTCTGGAACTCGATCGACAGCGGCAGGTACTTCGACAGGCGGCGGATCACCGTCTTGCGGCCCATCTCGACGAAGTGCACCTTCCACGGGTGACTGCCCGTCTTGTTGTACTTCTTGGCCTGCTGCCAGCCCTGCGAGCCCTCGCGGATCTCTTCGATCTGGTGGACGCTCATGAACTCGCAGCAGTGGCCGCCGTCCTTGAGCTTCGCCACGGCGTAGAAGCCGATCACGGCGCCACGCTCGCCCATCGCAGGCGTGTGGTTCAGCTTCTCGTCGATGCCATACACCAGCTCGAAGTGGTCGCGCTCGCACACCTCGTGCGCTGCGATGCTGACGATCTGGCCGCTGCGGCGCGCCAGGTCGATCAGGCCCTTGTAGCCGACGATCACCTGCACGCTGTTCACCCAGCGCTCGTTGCCGTCGCCGTCCTTGCGCTTCGTGTTGAACGGCACGAGGTAGGCGTGGCCGAGGACCGTGTTCGGCTCCAGACCCATCTGCGCGCACTGGCCGATGGCGCCCACGAGCGACGCCACATCGCACTTCGCCAGCTGCGGCGTGGTGGTGGCCGCGATCTGCGCGACCTTCAGCAGGCGGTCGATGCTCAGCGTGCGCGGCAGCATCTTCGCCAGCTCGGCCTTCTTCTGGTTCAGCAGGTGGGCGATCTGCTCCTTCGGCTTCATGTCCGCGAGGGGGCGGACGGCCTGGGAGGTGCGCATCTCGGCAAGGGTGGCGGTGGCCATGTGGTGGTTCCTCTCTCGTGGGTGGGTGGTGATCAGGCGCGGAAGGTGCACGTCGCGTGGCGCGGGCAGTACTTCGCCGAGCACAGGTAGCTGCTCGGGTTGCCGAAGAAGTTGCCGCTCTTGAGCAGGCGCGAGGCGTTCTCGAGGAAGCCGGGCTCGCCGTCCTTGCCGAGCAGCAGCTGGCGGGCGTTCTTCACCTCGCCCGTGCCGATGCGCTGCGACGCCGGCGTCTTGCCGGTGTTCATGCCGACGACCTGCGCCGGCGCGTTGATCGGGATGCCCATCGCGTGGTCGGCGAGCAGCTCGTACACGCCGAGCTGCAGCGCGTGCTTCTTCACCTCGGCCTTCCCGTCGGCGCCGACGGCGCGCCCGCCGGTCTTCAGGTCGGTGATGCCCAGGCGCGTGCCCACGCGGCGGATGCGATCGTTCGTGCCGGTCAGGGCGATGCCCAGCTCCGGCAGCTCCAGCTTCTCGCACCGCACCTCCACGCCCACGTAGTCCTGGTGCGGCGCGATGTCGTTGCAGTACTTCGTGTGCAGGGCCAGCGCGATCTTCTCGGCCTGGTTGGGCGAAGTGTCGGCCCAGTCGACCTCCTCCTCGGGGTGGTTGATCTCCTTCACCACCGCGTCGGCCGCGTCCATGGCGCTCACCGGCGTGCCGCCCGGCAGGCGGCCGGCGTCGAACACGGCCGTGCCGGCGTGCACTGCGGTGCCCAGCTGAGCCGGGCCCGAGCGCGGGCCGCGCATGCCCAGCAGGTGCTTCGCCTCCCAGCGCGCCGGGCAGTCGAAGAGTTCGGCCAGGGAGCTGGCGCGGATGAAGATCAGGGGTTTCTCGGCGACTTCGCTCATCGCGGGCTCCGGTTCAGGTTGAGGTCGCGCACCACGGTGCGACGGGCACGGCCGAACGCGACCAGGCGCGTGCAGCCGCTCTTGCGGTGGAAGGTGAAGAGGCGGCGCAGGGCGAGCGCGGCGTCGAGGTAGCGCACCACGACATTCGGGCGCGGCAGCGGCGTCGGGCGGTAGCCGACGGCGTGCAGGCGGTAGGGCGACTCGCTCGGGTGCACCAGCTCGAGCCCGGTGTGGCGGGCGAACTTGAAGCGGCGGGCGCTCATGACGCGCTCCCGGTGACTTTGGCGATGACGTCGTCGATGCGTCCGAGGATCTGGTCGAGGTCGGTGATCGTGGCGCGGGCCTCGGGGTGGTACTCGGGGATCTTGCCGGTACGCGGATCGACGTGGCTCTCGAAGACCGAGCCGCGCGTGTCGGCGATCTCCTCGCGGGTTTCCTGCAACGCTTCGAGCAGTTCCGGCGCGGCGGCGATGAGGCGCGCGTTGGCGTCCCAGTTCCAGACCTTCGAGTGGTTCGGTCGCAGGCAAACCCGGCCGTGATCTTGGCCGGCCCAGATGGCCGCGCCGCCGGACACGATGTGCCACGGCCCCGGCGTGTGCTTCGGGGCGCTCACCGGCACACCTCCGGACGCTCCGCGCACAGCGGGTGCGGCGGGGTCGTGCGGTCGGTCGCCGCGGCATCGGGCTCGTCATCCGAGCCGCCGCCGCAGCCGGCCAGCACAAGGGCGCAGCCCAGGGCGGCCACGCCGAACTTGATCCGCTGACGCTCGTTGTGGACCTGCTCGAGCCAGGCCTTCGTGTCGTTGTCCATCTCTCTCTCCGGTCTGCGCGGTAGCAGCGCGATGGGGAATTATTAGATGGACCAATCGCCGCTGTCAACAGTCGGACTAATCTATTGGCACAAAAAGATGCCCAACTCGCAGTTGGGCCTCGGGGGCGGCGTCTGGCTCAGTCAGCCACGCATCGATTTCCCTGCGCCGACCAGGCGCGCACCACGCCGGCTTTGTCGATCGTGAAGTTCACCGTGCACCCCAGGTGCACCACCGTGGGCGCGGCCTGCTGCTCGACGTTCGTGGTGGAGGTCTGGCTGTAGGTGCCCGTCGTCTGGCGCAGGCCCTGGTTCAGCGTGACGTTACCGTTCGTGGTGGTGGTGACCGGCGTGGTGGTGGTCGCGCCCGGCATGACCATCTGGCTGCGGCGGGTGTACTGCAGCACCTTCGAGCCGTCGGTGAGCTGGTAGCTGCTCTGCGGCGGCCCGTACGTGCCCACCACCACCGCCTCGGGTTGCCCCACGAACCCCTCCATCTTGGTCTGGAACTTGGCGTTCGTGGCGCAGCCGACGAGGAGGGCGGCCACGGCCGCGGCGAGGATGGTCTTCACAGCATCTGTCCTTTCACCTTCTCGCCCAGTTGGTCGTCGAGTGCGGCCAGCATTCCCCGGGCGAAGGTTGGGTTGCGATGGGCCTCGCCGGCGGTGTTCACGATGTACTCGCGGCGCTTCATCATCGCGGCGTACGCCAGGCCGAGGACCTGCCCCTTGCGCGCCGCGGCCAGCAGCTGCTCGAGGCACTCGACCGTGTCTTTCGAGATGGTGTCCGGCACCAGGGAGTAGGGCGCTCTCATTTCTTCTCGGCCCGAATGACGCCCGGGATCGCCACCGGGTGCCCTGGCTCGGCCTCCGCCCGGATCAGCTTGGCGGACTGGCGCTTGACCACCGAGACGCCCGGCAAAGAGAGAGTGACTCCGACAGCCTCCGACGTGCTGCTCTTGCGGATCCGTGCCGGAGGGATGGTGTGTGCCACGTACAGCAGCCGTGCCACGTCGGCCTCCTGGTAGGTCAGCGATTCGTGGAGGTTGTAGGCCCCGAGCCGAATGCCGCTGCGGCGCCCGTCCAGGCGTTTGAGCATCCGCGTCCCGTTCTTCAGCTGCACCAGCACGTCGTCTTCGACCTGCGGGACGGTGTTCGGCTCGATCAGCACGTACTCGCCGGGCATGTACCGCGGCACCATGCTGTCGCCCACCACGCGGCATGCGAACGCTTCCGGGTCGTCCGAATGCACCTCGGCGTACTCGGTGGCCAGCTGCGCCGGATCGTCGAGGGCGTACTCGGGCTGGCTGCCGTAGGTGGTCCCGCGCACCCAGACGCGCCGCGGTGGCGCCCCGTAGCTCGCCTGCGGCTCTGCCACACGCAGGTGTGCGCCGAGCTCTACCGGCTCCCCGCCGACGCGGCGCGCCAGCCACCCGTCGATGATCCGCGGCATGTCCGGCGGCTCAGCCATCAGCAGCAGGAAGTCGACCGGGTGATGTGCCTGGGCCAGCACGTAGCTCTGCGCCCGCGGCGAGATAGCGTGCGGGGTCTTCACTTCGACCCAGGCCACGCTGCCGTCATCGAAGTCGAGCCGCAGGTCGGGGGTGTAGTTCGGCAGGTACTCGGCGAACCACACCTGCAGGTCCTTGCGGTCGTCCCGGTTCGTGTGCCGGGCCCGCACGCCGGCGGCGATGAACAGGTCGAGCGCCAGCTGCTCAAGCGCATTCTCGGTCGGCGACCAGGTGCGCGCGCGCTGCATCTCCTCGGCCGAGATGGTGGGGCTGATGGTTTCCGGCTTCACCCCGAGCAGCTCGGAGAACTTGGCGAGCACCTTCGCATTGAGAGGAATCTGCCCGTTCAGGTACTGGTTCAGGGCGCTCTGTCCGAAGTCCAACCGGCTGGCGGCCTCCATCTGGGAAGCGGGGGCCTTCTTCACCTTCTGGGCGTGCTGCCATTCGACGAACGCGGCCTTGAGCCGTGCGGCGTCTTCCTTCTGTTCTTGGGTGAGCGGTTTCGCGGGCATGGTTCGCACCTTATCGGTCGGAGTGATCCCAAACAACCAGCGGGGCTGGTTTCTGGGCTGGACAGATCCAATCTGTCGGACTAATAATTGCGCATGAGCACCTTCAAAGCCATCCGCAAGCTGCTGGGCGTGACGCAGCAGGAGATCGCCCGCGGCATCGAGATGAGCCAATCGAACGTGGCTTTCATCGAGCGCGGCCAGACACTGACCCCCGACGCCGCCCGCAAGCTGATCGCCTACGCCGCCAGCCTCGGCGTGGCGCTGAGCTACGACCAGATCTACGGGACCGCGGCGTTGCCGCCGCCGCGCGTCGTCGAGGCCTCGAATAAGGCGGCGTGAGCCATGGCCACGTCGTCGCGGGCTCATCAGGGCTCCGTTCCGAGGCTGATGTTGATGCGCAGCTGGGTGATGAGGTCGCGCACCTTGCGCCAGGCCCACCAGGCGAGCTCGTCGTCGGGATCGTTCATCGCTCATCTCCAGGGACGGCGCACTCGGTCTGCATTCAGCAGCAGCGCGCTCGCCTCTCGTTCGTACGTCCGGGCCACGCGCTCCGCGCAGCGCCGAAGCATCAGTGTCACCGCGGCGCATGCCCACGCCTCGTCGTCGTTCATCTCGTTCTCCGTCAGTCGGTTTGTTGGACCGTCCGTCACCGCCCATTCGGCCCAGTCCGAAACCTCCCATCACCTGGGTGGGATGGGCGGCCGGGCGGTCCACCAAGCCTGATTTCTTCAACCCGACCACAGTGATGGGAGTCTTTGTGTTCACGACCTGCAGTACATCCCCTGCCGATAGGCAACCGCAAGCAACCACTGGCAATCGCTCGCAAGCCGAGATGCCGATCCTTGCCAAAGTGGCAACGATGCACACGCTCGACGAGTGCGTCATCGAACAGGCCACCTTCAGCGGTTGCCTCGTCGCAGCCGCCCACCACAGCGGCAAGGACGACGCCGAGATCGCCGCCGAGATCCACATCTGTGCCGGCTACATGTCGCGCTTCATGCGCGGCGTGGCCCAGCAGTGGGCCCGGCGCCTGGTCGGCTTCATGCGCACCACGCAGAGCCTCGCGCCGCTGCAGTGGATGGCGCACCAGATGGGCTGCGACATCGTCGTGCGCAACCGCCTGTCGGCCGAGCTGGCCGCGGCGCGCGCGCGGGTTCGTGAGCTGGAGCGGGGAGGGCTCGCAGCATGACGAAGAGCCGCGGAATCCTCGCACCGCGCCGGGCGTTCTCTGCCGAGGAGATCGCCTACCTGCGCGATCACTTCCCCAACACCCAGACGCGCCTGGTCGCCGCCGCGCTCGGTCGCAGCGAGCCCACGGTCAATGGCAAGGCCTACAAGCTGGGGCTCAAGAAGACGGATGAATACCTCGCGTCACCCGCCGCGTGCCGGCTGGATGGCGTCCGTGGTGGCTCCTCGCGGTTCGTGAAGGGGCAGGCCGCTTGGAACCACGGCAAGAAGCTGCCGGGCCACGGCAACCCCGCCACGTTCTTCCAGGCCGGCCACAAGGGCGGCAGCCGCGCGATCCCCGTCGGTGGTCATCGCATCAATCCCGACGGCTACGTCGAGGTGAAGCTCAACGACAACCCGGGCCCGTACACGGTCCGCTGGAAGCCCGTGCATCGCCTCGTATGGGAGCAGGCCCACGGCCCGATCCCCGACGGCCATGTCGTGGTGTTCCGCCCGGGCATGCACACGACCGACCCGGCGGCGATCTCGATCGCCAGCGTCGAGTGCATCTCGAACGCCGACCTCATGCGGCGCAACACCTACCACCGCCACGGCCCAGAGATCGCAAAGGTCGTGCAACTGCGCGGCGCCATCACGCGCCAGATCAACAAACGCGCCAAGGAAACCCCATGAGCAAGACCATCACCGACCTGCGCGAGACCCTCTTCGCGACCCTGGCCGCCGTCAAGGACGGAACCATGGACCTCGATCGCGCCCGCGCCATCAACGAGCTGGGCAAGACCATCACCGACACGGCGAAGGTCGAGGTCGACTTCATCCGCGCTACGGACGGCTCGTCGAGCGGCTTCCTCGAGAGCGCGAGCGCCGAAGGTCAGCCGCTCCCGAACGGCATCTCGTCGATCACCCGCCACATCACCCGCTGAGCCAATGCCCATCCGCGAGTACGCCAAGGTCGGCCCGAAGGCGTGGCAGGGTGCCACGTTCAAGCTGCTGCGCAAGAAGGGTCCGAAGGCCCTTCTCGTCGGCCTGTACCTGATGACCTCCCCGAGCTCGAACATGCTCGGCCTGTACTCGCAGCCGGTTCTGTACATGGCGCACGAGACCGGGCTCGGAGTGGAAGGGGCTTGGGAGGGGCTTCGAAGCTGCATCGAAGCGGGTTTCTGCAGCTACGACGAGGAGTCGGAAGTGGTGTGGGTCCACGAAATGGCCCGCTACCAGATCGCCGACGCTCTCTCCTCGGCGGACAAGCGCTGCAAGGGCATCCAGAAGGACTACGACGCGCTCCCGGATAACCCCTTCCTGGCCCCGTTCTTCGACCGCTACTCGGGCGCCTTCCACCTCACCCGCAAGCGGCTGCCGGACGGTCTTTCCATGCCTCCGCTCGAAGCCCCTTCGAAGCCCCATCGAAGCCAGGAGCAGGAGCAGGAGCAGGAGCAGGAGCAGGAGCAGGAGCAGGAGCAGGAGCAAGAAAGAGAAAACCTGCTACCGCAGGTTCCCGCTCTTCCGCCGGAAGACCGGCCGCAGCTCACCCTCGTGGATCCCCCTGAACCCCAGCCCAAGGGCCCACCGGACTGCCCGCACCTCGAGGTGCTCGCCCTGTGGGCCGAGGTGCTCCCTGCCATGCCCAAGCACCTGCCGTCGCAGTGGCGCGGCACCAGGGCCGATCACCTGCGTGCCCGATGGCGCGAAGCCGCAACCGACAACGGCTGGACCACCCAGACCCAGGGCCTCGCGTACTTCCGCAAGTTCTTCGCGTACGTCGGCCGCAGCCCCTTCCTCACCGGCCGCTCGAACCCGCAACCCGGTCGACGCCCCTTCGTCGCCGAGCTCGAGTGGCTTGTCAACCCGTCCAACTGGGCCAAGGTCCACGAGGGCAAGTACCACGAGACCGCCGCATGAAACGCGCCGCCTTCGACCAGGCCGAGGCCGACACCGTCGTCGCCAACACGCCCAACCTGCACCCGTGCCGCACCTGCCGCGAGGCCACGCGCCGGCACTTCCTCGCCGACCACGGTGGCCTGTGCCCGCGTTGCTTCGACGCCTACTGCGCCGGCGCCGGCTCCGGCCCGCTCGGCAAGCGCGAGGCCGGCCGCAAGTTCCTCGCGGAGATGAACGCCCGCGTCGACCAGCGAGGTGCACATGAGCCGCAATGAAGTTCCCTCAGAAAACCGGAAGCAGCCCGGTGTGCCCAAGGGATCCGACATGGGCGGCGTGCGCGACCTCGAGCGACTGCGCTGCCGCTGCCGCATCGACGAGGACACCGGCTGCTGGCTGTGGGGCATGTGCGTCGACGGGAACCTGTCTCGCGTCGCTGTGGCCCACGGTGACAGCACGCACACCGTGATGAACGGCCGCCGAGCGGCGCTGATCCTGGCCGGTGTGAAGTTCAAGCCGGGCGAGGTCGGCTTCGCCGCCGCGCACTGCCCGTCGACGAACTGCGTCAACCCGGCGCACGCCCGAAAGGGCACCACGGCCGAGGCCGGCCGGGCCCGCGCGGCATCCGGCCGGGCGAAGGCGAACCTCGGCGTCCTCATCGGCGCGGAGAACAGCGCGCAGCGCAGCCGAAAGCTCACGCCCGAGCAGGTGCACGAGGCGCGCACGAGCAACGAGTCCGGCGCGTCGCTGTCCCGCCGCTGGGGCGTATCGCGTTCGGCGATCTCCTACGCCCGCCGCGGGCTCACCTACCGACCGAAGGGTTTCAGCGTGTTCTCGCTGCCGCTCGCCAGCAACGACACCGAAGGGAGAAAAGCCGCATGAGCTTCGCCAACCTCACCCCCACGCCGCCGCGCGGATGCTGCGGCAACTGCCAGCAGGGCCGCCGCCAGTGCGACTGCCGCTACGACGGCACCTCGCGGTCCACGCAGCCGGGCGAGCTGCTGCCCAACCCGCCGGACCCGGCCGAGGGACAGAGCCTGCGCAGCGCGTTCCGCAAGGCGCTGCCCGACCTGGCGCTCGCCGCCTCCGCCGTGCTGCTGGCCGTGGCCTCGGCGCTGTTCCTGGCGAACTCGGTGGGCGCGCTGTGATCGAGCTGACCCTCCCGTACCCGATCTCGGCGAACCGCTACTGGCGCTCGTTCGTGCCTCGCGGCCACACGCGCGCCATCGTCACGCTCAGCGACGAGGCCAAGGCCTACAAGCAGCAGGTGGGCTGGCTCGTGAAGCAGGCCGGCGTCGTGCAGCCGCTCGACTGCCGCCTGCAGGTCGATCTGGCGCTCTACCCGAAGCGCCCGCAGGACTGGGCCCGCCGCGCTCGCAAGGATCCGCTGTGCTGGGACGACGACGTGCAGTCGATCGACCTCGACAACGCGCAGAAGGTGCTGCTCGACTCGCTCAAGGGCATCGCCTTCGTCGACGACAGCCGCCGTTACGTGCGCCGCCTGGTCGCCGAGCACATGGAGCCCGACGGCGACGCCCGCGTCGTCGTGCGCATCACGCCCCTCGCGCTGCCCGCCAGCCCGCAGGGCGATCTGCTGGGGGCTGCAGCGTGATCCCCTCCCGCTTCCACGGCCGCGACAGCCTCCCCGTCGACGCCGACAACCTGCCCGTCGTCCACATCGAGGGCCAGAAGATCAAGCCGCGCCTCCGCGTCGGCCCGATTGGCCACGGCTGGCACTGCATCGGCATCGGCTACACCGGCGCCGGCAGTTCGCCCCGCGAGGCCTACCGCAATTGGGCCGCGGGGATCCTGAACCGTTTCCGCCTGACCCTAGGCACAACCTGAGGAAGACCATGCGACAACTGACCGACCACGAAGTGAACCCCGTCAACCGCGAGCTGAAGATCGTCGTGCTCGACGAGCCCGGCAACGGCGGCGCAAACCACCGCTACGCCATCGACTGGAAGGCCCACGTCGACGGCATGGGGTTCCGAGATGCTGAGACGGGCGAGTGGCGCGACGCTACGCTCATCCGCTTCCAGAACGGACCGATCGGCGAGGTGGGCGTCAACGGCGTGACGCACGAGGCGCTGCTCGCCATCGTGGCCGACCGACTGCGCAGCTTCCAGTCGGGCCCGTACGCGTGCAAGGCCAACGCCTGCGCGCTGACCCACATCGAGGAGGCGATGCACTGGTTGCACCAGCGGACCATCGAACGCATGCGCCGCGGTGTCGAAGGCACGCACGCCGTCTGATGACCGACTGCCCCGACTGCAAGCAAGCCGCCACCACGTGGCACTGGGGCGGCGTCCGGGCGGACTGCGCGGGATGCGCGATCCGCTCGGTGGCCATCTGCCCGCCGCACATCCGCCGGGCCGAGTACGCCCTGGTGGCGGCCGACGAGCGCGAGGCCTTCGTCGACCAGGTCAACGCGGAGCGGCGGCGCATCCGCGAGCTGCGGGGAGGGCCGACATGATCTGGTTGGCCCAGTTCGTCGCATGGCTCTGGCTCACCTGGGTGTTCTGGAACGTGCTGCAGATGGTCTTCGGCCCGCTGCTCATGGACGCGCCGTGCACGAACGGCCTGTGGGTCCACATGCCGAAGGCCTTCCGGGCCCGGCTCACCGACGAGGAAGCAGCGGCGGTGGTGGCGCACGAGCGCGGGCACATCGTGCGCCTGCACGTGCCGCGCAACCTCGTGATGCGCTGCCTATTTCTGCCCGAGAGCCGGGAGCGCTACGAGCGCTTCGAGCTCGAGGCCGACGACTACGCGGCCGCGCACGGCCACGGCTTGGCGCTGTACCACGTGCTGACACGCTTCGCCCGCACGCCCTTCGACCAGGCCCGAGCACGCCGCCTGCTGGCCCGCAGCGCATGACCGAGACCCACGTCGTCGGCTGCACCGGCAAGTCCCGCTTCACGCGCTTCGGCCAGGCCGAGCACGCCGCCCGGCGCCGCAACCGCAAGGACGGCGGCTCCCACCTCGAGGCCTACCACTGCCGGCACTGCCACGGCTTTCACATCGGCGAGGCGCGCGACTACCGACCGCGCCGGCGCAAACCCAAGGAACCTGCATGAAACCGACGTGGCTCGCCCGCCGCATCTCCGCGCCCGGCCCATACCTGACCCTGTGCCTCTCGGAGGCCGAGTTCCGCGCCGCGATCGCGCCGCTCAAGCCGCCCGAGGTGCCGGCCTGGATCAGCACCCCGCGGGCCCACGCGACCACGCACTTCTTCGTCCACAAGGACCACAGCACGTGCGCGGTCGTGTGTCTCGGGCCCGGCTACCAGGACCGCAACGCCATCGAGGTGGCCGGCCTGCTCGTGCACGAGGCCGTGCACGTCTGGCAGTCCTACTGCGACGACATCGGCGAGCGCCGCCCTGGCGACGAGCAGGAGGCCTACGGCATCCAGGCGATCGCGCAGGAGTTGCTCGCGGAGTTCGCACGGCGACAATCCTGACCATGCCCGCAATAAAGCCCGGAACCCTCACCGCCAAGCAGGCACGATTCGTCGCTGAGTATCTGGTCGACGGGAACGGCACGCGCGCTGCGATCGCTGCCGGCTACAGCCCGAAGTCGGCGTACAAGATCGCCAGCGAGCTGCTCCAAAACTCCAACGTGAAGGCGGCGATCGCAAAGGCGCTGAAGGCCCAGGAGAAGCGCACCCTCATCACGGCCGACGCGAATCTGCGCGAGATCGAGCAGCTGGCGCGTGACGCGCGGGCCGCGGGCCAGTTCGGTGCCGCGGTGCGGGCCCGCGAGCTGATCGGCAAGCACTACCGCAGCTTCGTCGACAAGGTGGAGCTCACGGGCAAGAACGACGGGCCGGTCGAGTTCACGGAGATCCGCCGCACCATCGTACGGCCGGAGAAGACGCAGCCGTGAGCGTCCTCGACATCGCCACCCCTGAGGTCTTCGAGCCGCTGCTCGCGCCGGCGCGGTACAAGGGCGCCCACGGCGGCCGGGCCAGCGCGAAATCGCACTTCTTCGCGGGCATGTGGCTCGAAGAGAACGTCGCCACCAGGCTCGACACGGTGTGCCTGCGCGAGGTGCAGAAGTCGCTCGACTTCTCGGTGCGCAAGCTGCTCGTCTCGAAGGTGGTGCAGCACAACGCCGGCGCGTACTTCGACGTGTACGACAAGCGCATCGCCAGCAAGCACGGCGGCACGACGATCTTCCAGGGCCTGCAGGACCACAGCGCCGACAGCATCAAGTCGCTGGAGGGCTTTGACCGCGCGTGGATCGAGGAGGCGCAGAACGTCGGGCAGCGCTCGCTCGAACTGCTGCGGCCCACCATCCGCAAGCCCGGAAGCCAGATCTGGGCTTCCTGGAACCCGAAGCTGCCCACCGACCCCATCGACGCCTTCCTGCGCGACACCCCCCACGATGGCGCCGGCGTGCCGAAGAACGCGATCGTGGTGCAGGCCAACTGGCGCGACAACCCGTACTTCTCGGACGAGTCCCGCGCCGACATGGAGTACGACCGGGGCCACGACCCCGAGAAGTACCAGTGGATCTGGGAGGGCGCCTACCTCACGAACAACGAGGCCCGCGTCTTCAAGCGCTGGCGCATCGAGGAGTTCGAGGAGGACCCGAGCTGGACGCTGCGCCAGGGCGCGGACTGGGGTTTCAGCGTCGACCCGTCGGTGCTGGTGCGCTGCGCGATCGTGGGCCGCCGGCTCTACATCTCGCACGAGGCCTACATGGTGGGCTGCGAGATCGTCGACCTGCCGCACCTCTTCGACGGCGTGCCTGACTCGCGGATGTGGTGGACCGTGGCCGACAGCGCGCGGCCCGAGACCATCAGCCACATGCGCAAGCACTGGTCCGAGAAGATCGGCCCGGCCATCAAGGGCAAGCGGTCGCTGGAGGAGGGCGTCGAGTTCCTCCAGTCCTTCGAGATCGTCGTGCACCCGCGGTGCGTGCGGACCATCGCCGAGCTCGCGGCGTACAGCTACAAGGTCGACGCGCTGACCGACGTGGTGCTGCCGGTGCTGGCCGACAAGGACAACCACGTCATCGACGCGCTGCGGTACGCGTGCGAGGCCGCGCGGCGGGCCGAGCGGGCCAAAGCTGCGGAGCTGCCGCCGGCGCTGCCTCCCATGCCCATGGTGAACCACTTCGCTCGCCGTTAGACTCCCGCCTGTGACGACCGGCCCGCCGGCCAGCTGAGTAGTCGAGCCGCCAGCAGCTCATCAACCCCCACGGGGACGATGACCATGGCCCGCCAGACCACCCAGGAACGCCTCGACAAGATCCACCGCGACGCCCTTCGCGAGTTCGACTCCATCCAGGGCGCAGTGCAGGACGAGCGGTACCAGTGCCTCGAAGATCGCCGCTTCTACTCGCTCGCGGGCGCGCAGTGGGAGGGGCCGCTCGGCCAGCAGTTCGAGAACAAGCCCCGCTTCGAGTTCAACAAGGTGCACCTGGCCGTGGTGCGCGTGGTCAACGAGTACCGCAACAACCGGGTGACGGTCGACTTCCAGCCGAAGGACGGCGCGACGAACGACAAGCTCGCCGACGCCTGCGACGGCCTGTACCGCGCCGACGAGAAGTCCTGCACGGCCGAGGAGGCCTACGACAACGCCTTCGAGGATGCCGTCGCCGGCGGCATGGGCGCCTGGCGCTACCGCGCCTGCTACGAGGACGAGGAAGACGACGAGAACGACAAGCAGCGCATCGTCATCGAGCCCATCCACGACCCCGAGAGCTGCCTGTTCTTCGACCTGGGCGCGCGGCGCCAGGACAAGGCGGACGCGAAACGCTGCTATCTGCTGACGGCCTACACGCACGACGAGTACCGGGAGGAGTTCAACGACGACCCCGAGAGCTGGCCGAAGACCATCACGCGCACGGCGTTCGACTGGTGCACCCCGGACTTCGTGTGGGTGTGCGAGCTGTACCGCGTCGAGGAGGAGACGGCCACGGTGCGCTACTTCCGAGGCCTCGACGAAGAAGCCGAGGACATGCGCGTCACCGACGAGGACGTCGAGCGCGATCCCGAGCTGCTCGACGAGCTGGCCTCCACCGGCTTCCGCCTGGTGCGCGAGAAGAAGGTGAAGCGCCGCAAGGTGGTGAAGTACTTCATGACCGGCGGCCGCATCTTCAGCGGCAAGGAACACGGCCCGCAGCAGATCCCCGGCCGCTGCATCCCCATCGTGGTGGTGTACGGCGAGCGCCGCGTGATCGACGGCGTCGAGCGCTGCGCGGGCCTCGTGCGCTACGCCAAGGACGCCCAGCGCCTCATCAACATGCTGATGAGCTGGCTCGCCGTGATGGCCGCCCGCTTCGACCTCGAGAAGCCCATCTTCGACCCCCGCCAGGTCGCGCGCCATGCGTACATGTGGGCCGAGGACAACGTCAAGCAGTACCCGTATCTGCTGGCCGACGCGCTCAACGACACCGAGGGCAACCCCATCCCCGGCAGCGGCGCGCCGCAGGGCTACACCCGCGCGCCGAACGTGCCTCCCGCCATGGCCGCGCTCGCGCAGATCGCGCAGCAGGCGCTCGAAGACCTGCTCGGCAACCAGCAGCGCGGCGAGGACATGCAGCCCAACCTGTCGGGCAAGGCCGTCGAGCTCATCCAGACGCGCCTGGACATGCAGAGCTTCATCTACACCAGCAACTTCCGCCGCGGCATGAAGCGCGGCGGGGAGATCTGGCTGTCGATGATGAAGGCCATCGTGGTGGAGACCGGCCGCCGCATGAAGACCGTCGGCATGAACGGCGAGGTGGGCAGCGTGATGCTGAACCAGCCCGCCTACGACAAGGACAAGGCCCGCTCGTACTTCCTCAACGACATCAACAAGGCGAACTTCGAGGTGGACGTCGACGTGGGCCCGAGCAGCACGAGCCGCCGCGCGGCCACGGTGCGCGCGATCGTGGGGGTGATGCAGTTCACCCAGGATCCGGAGACGCTGCAGGTGCTGACGGGCATGGTGCTGATGAACCTCGAGGGCGAGGGCATGGACGACGTGCGCACGTGGGCGCGCGACAAGCTCGTGAAGATGGGCGTGGTGCCGCCGACCGAGGAAGAGGCCGCCGAGCTGGCGCAGGCCCAGGCCAACGCCAAGCCCGACCCGCAGTCGCAGTACCTGCTGGCCGCCGCGGCGAAGCAGCAGGCCGAGGCCGACCAGGCGGTGGCGAAGACCGTCAACACGCACGCCGACACCGAGCTGAAGCAGGCCCAGACCGTCAAGACGCTGGCCGAGGCCGGCAGCACCGACACGCGCAGCCAGATCGACGTGGCGCACGCGGTGCAGCAGGCCGCGACACCTCCGGCAGCGCCCAATCCGGCGCCGGCGGCTTGATAAGCCGCGCTGATGTGTTTGCGGTAAGCGATTAAGTGGGCCTATCATTCCGACTTATCGATGCCGCCGGACCACACGATGAACCCCTCCCGCCTCCTCCGATTCCTGCTCTCCCGCGTGCTCTGCCTGGGCGTGGTGGAGGAGGGCGACGGCGGCGAGCCCGAGGATGACGTCGACGGCGCCGACGACGCGGAAGAGGGTGGCGACACCGATTCCGAGGGCGGCGAGACCGACGAGGCCGAGGACGACGAGGGCGACGACCCGGACGCGGCCAACGATGACGACGCCGAGGAAGGCGACGACGACGGCGGCCTGGTCGTCTCGCTCGGCGGCGAGGAAACCCCGGCCGACGCCGACGAAAAGGGCGCCCCCGAGTGGGTGCGCGACCTGCGCAGGACGAACCGCGAGCTCGTGCGCAAGCAGCGCGAGAACGAAGCCGAGATCGCCCGCCTGAAGGGCGCGCCCGCGCAGCCGGCCGCCATCGTCGTGGGCGAGAAGCCGACGCTCGAAGGCTGCGGCTGGGACGGCGACGAGTACGCGAAGAAGCTCGATGCGTGGCACGAGCGCAAGCGCCAGGCCGACGAGCAGAAGCGGGCGACCGACGACGCGCAGAAGCAGCAGCAGGACGCCTGGCAGAAGACCCAGGACGCCTACACCACCGCCAAGGGCGCGCTCAAGCTCAAGGACTTCCAGGACGCCGAGGAGACCGTCAAGGACTCGCTCAGCGTGCCGCAGCAGGGCATGCTCATCGACGCCCTGGCGCCGAAGCAGGCCGCCCTCATGGTCTACGCCCTCGGCAAGAACCCCGCCAAGCTGAAGGAACTGGCCGCCATCACGAGCCCCGTGAAGTTCGTGGTGGCGGTCGCACGACTGGAGTCGCAATTGAAGGTCACCCCCAAGAAATCCGCCCCGGCGCCCGAGCGCACCGCTCGCTCGTCGGTGCCCAGCGCCTCGGCCGTCGACAACCAGATGGAACGCCTGCGCAAGGAAGCACGTATCTCCGGCGACTACAGCAAGGTCGCCGACATGCGCCGTGCGCAGGACGCGAAGAAGAAAAAGAGCGCCTGACACAAGGCTCTCGCCCCACGGATTCGCCCACCTCACGGGCAGTCAGGTGGCCACCGTCCGGCCCTCAACGGATGAGTCAAGCAGCGCGGCCCTCGCCGCATCAGCCAACTCATCCCGTAGGAGCCCCACCGTGGACCTCAAGTACCGCAAGCCCCGCTCGTCCATCCGCGCCGTCCAGGTCGCGGTTCTGGCCCTGGCCTTCCAGACGAAGGAAGCCCTCGCCGCCCACCTCGCTCGCCAGGGCCTCGCGCTGGGCGTCAACTCGCTCACCCGCGACCTCGAGATCCTCTTCGAGAACTTCATCGTCGGCTTCGACGCCGCCTGCGTGATCTCGCAGGAGGCCTCGTTCATGTACCCCGACCAGCAGTCCATGCAGCGTGCCGGCGACACGGTGTACCGACCGCAGGACTACCACATGGACACGGTGACCGGCCTCGACATCTCGGCGGCCACGCCCACCGACCTGATCCAGCGCCAGGTGCCCGCGACCTACAAGTCGCCGGAGAACATCCTCTACACCCTGGATGCGAAGGAAATGCGCGACCCGGCGCACAAGGAAAACGCCGGCCGCGCCGCGGGCCTGCGCCTGTCGGCCAAGATCGACTCCGACCTCTACTCGGCCGTGGCGCTGCAGGGCACGAACGTCATCAAGAAGGTGGGCGCGCTCAGCTGGGACGACGGCGCCCTGGCCGAGGCCGTGATGCTCGCCAAGGGCATGCCGCTGGGCATCGCGCGCAAGCTGTTCATGAACCCGTTCGACTACAAGGACGTGGCGAAGGACCTCGGCAACCGCGCGTACCTGGGCCAGACCAACCTCGACGCCTACGAGCGGTCGCGCGTGCCGGACATCGCGACCTTCCGCACGTTCCGCACGGACAACCTCTACAACCTGGCCGCCGTGGGCACGGTGACGGGTACCACGCTCGGCGCGCCCGCGTCGTTCACCCCGTCGGCCATGACCGGCGACCTGCCGACCGACAACCGCCGCATGACCATCACGGTCGCCGGCGCGAACATCGCCAACATCAAGAACGGCGACGCGTTCACGATCGGCGCGGCCGGCACCGCGGTGAACTCGGTGCACAACATCTCCAAGGACGACACCGGCCAGCAGCAGACCTTCCGCGTCATCAGCGGTGGCGGCACGGCGTCCCTCGTGATCAGCCCCGCGATCATCGCCACGGGCCCGTACAAGAACGTGACGCAGGCCGGCGCGAACGGCGCGGCCATCACGTTCCTGAACACGGCCTCGAAGCCGGTGAACCCGTTCTGGGTCGAAGGCGCGGTCGAGCTGATGGCCGGCAAGCTGGCCTTCCCGGAAGGGCAGGGCGCGCAGGTGATGACGGCGACCTCGAAGAACAAGATCCCGCTGATCATGTCCTACCAGTTCGACCACCTGAAGGCGAAGACCACCTGCCGCTTCACCTCGCTGTACGCCGTGACGGTGCTGCAGCCCGAGCTGGCCGGCATCGTGCTGCCGAACCAGACCTGATCGTCGACCTGACGTGACCCCGGGGCCGCGCGATGCGGCCCCTTTCCTCCCACAGGAGAACCCCATGGACTACCCCCTTGCCCTGTTCCGCTACGGCGGCTCCGAAGACGTCGACGGCGTGCCCGTCACCTCGTGCGTGGTGCTCAACGTCGAGCAGCTCGAGGCCGCCCAGGCCGACGGCTGGCACCGCAGCGCGCCCGAGGCCCTGGCCGCCCACGAGGCGAAGCTGGCCGAGGACGAAGCCGAGGCCACGGCGAAGCGTGAAACGGCGGAAGATTCCAAGCCCCCGACCCGCCCCGAGCTCGAGGCCAAGGCGAAGGAGCTCGGCATCGCGTTCAAGCCTCAGACCTCCAGCAAGCAGCTGCTCGCCGCCATCGAGGCGAAGCTGGCCGAGAAGACGGAGTGAGGTCGTCATGGGCTGGACGAAGCGGCAGCTGATCGACGAGGCCTACGCCGAGCTCGCGCTCGCGGGCTACGTGTTCGACATCACCCCGGAGGAGCAGCAGACCGCGCTGCGCCGCTTGGACACGATGTGGGCCACGTGGGACCAGCGTGGCATCCGCGCCGGCTACCTGTTCCCGGCCAGCCCTGACCTCTCGGACCTCGACCACGATTCGGGCTTGCCCGATTTCGCCGTGGAGACCACCTACCTGAACCTCGCAATCCGCCTGGCGCCCGGCAACGGCAAGCAGATCAGCCCGGACACGCGCAAGGCCGCGGTGGATGGGCTGAGCCTGCTGCTCGCCAACGCGGCGATGCCCCGGCAGCAGCAGCTGCCCGGCACGCTGCCCCGCGGCGCCGGCAACCGCTGCTACCCCGCCAACGTGCGCGGCCCCTTCTTCCGGCCGCCCACGGACAACCCCCTCGCGGTCGGCCAGGGCGGCGACCTCGACGTCTCCACGGAGTGATCAATGTCGTCCATCCAACGCCTGCCCACCGCCACGCCCACCTCGGCCGCGCAGATCCCCTTCAACGACCCGCAGAACGGCCGGGATGCGAAGGCGTCGCTCTCGGACATCGCCGTCGTGCTGCAGCAGCAGCTCAGCACGCCCCCCGGTGGCTTCGTGATCCAGTCGGAGGCGCCGAACGCCACCGGCTTCACGGTCTACATCGAGCCCCCGGTCCCGGGCGCGAGCGTGTGGCTCAAGCTCATCCCGGGCGGCGCGTACGCGGCCGGCACGGTGGTGCTCCCGATGCCGGCTGACGACGGCCAGGAGGTTCTCATCACCTCCCGCCAGGCCGTGACCGCGCTGACGCTGAACGACGGCACCGTGTACGGCGCGCCCGCGGGCATCTCGCCCACCACGCCGTTCCGCCTGCGCTTCGACGGCGTCGACAACACCTGGAACCGCGTTGCCTGACCGGCGGCCGTCGCAATGAAAATCCCCATCGTCAACGGCATCTTCACGGACGACGCGGCGGACTTCCGCACGTCGTACCCGCTGAACCTCATCCCCGTGCCGAAGCAGACCGGCATCAACGAGGGCTACCTGCGCACGGCCGAGGGGATGGTCCTGTTCTGCAACAACCAGGTGCCCGGCGACGATCCGTTCGACCGCGGCGCGATGGCCTGGGACGGGATCTGCTACCGCGTGATCGGGAAGTACCTGGTTCGCGTCAACGAGAATGGCCTCGTGGACCTTCTCGGCGAGGTCGGCACCGACGGGAAGCCGGTAACGATGGACAACGGCTTCGACTACCTGTCCGTCAGCTCGGCGGGAGACCTCTACTACTGCTCGAAGCTCGGCGTCGTCACGAAAGTGACCGACCCCGACGCCGGCCTCGTCATCGACCACATCTGGATCTCCGGGTACACGATGATCACGGACGGGGCCACCATCGCCGTGACGGAGCTCAACGACCCGTTCGAGGTCAACCCGCTGAAGTACGGGTCGAGCGAGGCCTCTCCCGACCCGATCAAGCGCCTCTTCAACATCGACAACCAAGCCGTCGCGCTGAACCGCCTGACCACCGAGTTCTTCGCCAACGTCGGCGGATCCGGCTTCCCCTTCCGCCGCGTCGAGGGCGCGATGATCCCGAAGGGCTGCGTGGGCACTTTCGCCGCATGCGAGTTCCAGGAGACGTTCGCCTTCGTGGGAGGCGGCAAGAAGGAATCGACCTCGGTGTGGATCGGGGCCCAGGGGCAGGCCGCGAAGATCGCGACGCGCGAGATCGAGACGATCCTGGGGGAGCTCACCGAGGCCCAGCAGGAGGACATCGTGCTCGAATCGCGCAGCGAGAAGATGCACGAGTTCCTCTACATGCACCTGCCGGACCGGACGATGGTGTACGACGCGGCCGGCTCTCGCGTGCTGGGCGAACCGGTGTGGTTCACGCTGCAGTCGGCCCTGCTGGGAGAGACCAATCTGCCGTACCGGGCACGCTACTTCGTCAACTGCTACGGGAAGTGGTTGTTCGGTGACACGCTCGCGCCGCAGGTGGGCTACCTGACCTCGAAGGACGCACGCCAGTTCGGGCAGTACGTCGCGTGGCAGTTCGACACCCCGTTGCTCTACAACGAGAGCCGGGGGGCGATCGTGCATGGCCTGGAGCTGGTGCGGCTCCCTGGGCGCCGCGCTGTGAATCCCACGCTGCTCTACGAGGAGACGCGCAAAGCGGCGATCTACCACTCGTACACCGAGGACGGCCTCAACTGGAGCGAGCCGCGCCCGTGCGGCGCCACGCGGCCGGGTACCACCGCGGCGCGCACGACCTGGCGCCATCTGGGCCGCATGCGCAACTACCGCGGCATGCGCTTCCGGGGCATGAACAACCCGTACCCCGACGCGTTCGCCCGCCTTGAGGCCAACCTCGAGGCGCTGGCAGCCTGATGGCGAGCGAGTTCATCCCGAAGCCCACGCGCGCGCAGCTGGCGCTCGCCGCGCGGGGCGACGCCGCGCTGATCCGTGCGTTCGAGGCGCTGTTCGCCGGCGTGCAGTTCGCCCCCGAGGACATCCAGGCCGCGGTGGATGCGGCCGCAGTCGCCACCGCCGCTGCCGCTGCTGCAGCTGCGGCCGCCGGCGCCGCGCAGGCCGACGTCGACGCGCTCGAGGCACTCCCGTTCGTGCTGGTGGCCGCCTCCGGAACGGTGCCTAACGAGCGGGTGCTGGCCGTGGATCCACTCGGCCTCAAGCTGACCGACGGCGGTGTCGGTGGCGCGCTGACGATCGCGCGCGCCGACCTGGCGGCCGTGCTCGGGGCCGACGTGGCCGACAGCACCGGCGCATTCGTCAACGCCGGGGCGCTCACGCTCGGCCTGGTCGCGAACGCCACCTACCTCGTCGACGCGCTCGTGACCTTCCAGGCCGCGGCCACCACCACGGGCCTGGCGCTCGGCTTCACCCTTCCGGCCGGCGCCACGATCAGCGGGCTCTTCCAGCACAACACCTCGGCGCTCGCCCTGGAGGGCTCCTACAACATCGCAGCCGGCGCCGTGAAGGGCAACACCACCGGCGTGCTGGTGGCCTCCGAGAATGTTCCGCTGCAGGGCCGCTGGCTCATCAAGACCGACGCCACCGCGGGCGCGGCGCAGCTGCAGTTCCGCACCGAGGTCGCCGCGTCGGCGGTGACGCTGAAGGCGGGGCTCTCCGCGCTGATCGCTCGCCGCCTCGCCTGAACGCGCCTCAGGGCCCATAATCGCGCCATTCGACGGGTCACGCCCGTCCGCTGTGTCTCCGGGCCGCCAGCAGCTCACCTTCCCCGCAACGCGGGAGACGTGAGGACTGCTGAGATGCGCAACTTCCTGCGGATCGCCACCGGCGTGAATGTCACGCCCTTGATGCTGGCGATCGCCCGCCGCCCCGAGCTCTGGACCGAGGACACCTACCTCCGGCACTACCCGCAGGGCCCCTTCGGCATGGTCGATTCGATCATGCTGCGCTTCCCCGAGAAGGTGGTGGTCAACGGCAAGAACGCCGAGAAGAAGATCGCCCTCTACAAGGCGAACAAGCTCGCGGGCTACGACCAGCACGAGTCGATCGACTACCCTGCGTACGCGTCGCTGCCCGAGGCCCGCCTGCTCGTCATGCAGGTGTTCGCGGCCGTGGCTGGCACCCGGCTGGGTCGCGTGATGATCAACCGCATCGCCCCGGGCGGCTCGATCTTCCCGCACGAGGACTCGCCCGAGCACGTCAGCTACTACTCGCGGTTCCACGTGGTGCTGCAGAGCGCCGAAGGCGTGAAGTTCCGCGCCGGCGACGAGACGCCGTACTGGGAGACGGGCTCCGTCTTCTGGTTCAACAACGCGCTTGAGCACGAGGTCGTCAACGACAGCCCGATCGACCGCATCCACATGGTGATCGACGCGAGGTGCCCGCGATGATCGACGCGTCGGGAACCCTCATCGCGGCGGCCATGGAGGGCGTCATGCGCCCGGGCACCTTCTACCGCGTCGAGCGCTGGAAGCACCTGCGCGCCGAGATGCTGCCGCTGCTCGTGCGCCACTGGCGCGAGGTCGCACTCAACCACGCAGACGTGCCGCTCGACATCGACGAGGCGAAGTACGCCGACCTCGACGAGAAGGGCCAGCTGCACATCGTCACGGCGCGGCGCCATGGCCTGCTCATCGGCTACCACGTGACGATCGTCGCCACGCACCTGCACTACCAGTCGACCCTGCACGGCATCACCGACGTGTACTGGGTCGCGCCCGAGTGCCGCCACGGGGTGACCGCCATGCGCCTCTTCCAGGCCGTCGAGCGCGAGCTGAAGGCGCTCGGCGTCCGCAAGCTTTTCACCGCCACCAAGCTGCATATCGACCAGGGCCCGCTCTTCGAGCGCCTGGGCTACAAACCTGTGGAGCGCGTCTATGCGAAGCTCATCTGACACCCGGCGCTGGCCGGAACGGGAGGGCCTCGCGGCCCGCATGACCACCGTCGCGGCGATCGTCGCCGGCGCCGCCATCGTGGGCGGTGTGGCGTCCTCGATGACGCAGGCCGACGCGGCCGAGGACGCGGCCTATCAGCAGAGCCAAGCTGCTCAGGCCGGCATGTCCGAGCAGATGCGGCAGTTCAACGCCACGCAGGCGCTGCTGAAGCCGTGGGTGACTTCGGGCACCGGCGCCCTGACTGCGCAGCAGAACCTCGCGGGCCTGAACGGCAACGAGGCGCAGGCGAGCGCGATCAGCGCGCTGCAGTCGTCGCCGCAGTTCACCTCGATGCTGCAGCAGGGCGAGAACTCCATCCTGCAGAACGCCTCGGCCACGGGCGGCCTGCGCGGCGGCAACACGCAGGCGGCGCTCGCGCAGTACAGCCCGGCGCTGCTCGCGGCCACGATCAACGACCAGTACAACCGCCTGGGCGGCCTGTCCTCGATGGGGCTGGGCGCCGCGACTCAGACCGGCGCGTTCGGCCAGGCCGCCACGAACAACGTCACGAACCTGCTGCAGCAGCAGGGCGCGGCGCTCGCCGGCAACGAGCTGGCGCAGGGCAAGGCGCAGGCCGGCATGTGGAACTCGGTCGCCAACGGTATCGGCTCCTACTTCGGTGGCGGAGGGAAGTTCTGATGGGCCCGATCGACTACAGCATCGACGTGGCCACGCCGTTCCAGTCGGCGATGCAGGGCTACCAGGCGGGCGCGGCGATCCGCAACGACCAGCTGCAGCAGCAACAGCAGCAGGCCGCGCTCGCTCAGCAGCAGCAGATGCAGAAGGACATCGCCGCCGTCTACAGCAACCCGAACGCGAGTGCTCGGGACTACGCCGGGCTGACCCTGAAGTACCCGGCCCTGAAGGACCAGTTCAAACAGGGCTGGGACATGATCGGCCAGGAGCAGCAGGCCGGGAAGCTGGACCTGATGTCGCGCGCCTACGCCGCACTGTCGTCGGGCCGTGCCGACATGGCCGAGAAGCTCATGCGCGACACCGCCGAGGCCATGCGCAACAGCGGCGCCAGCGAGCGCGAGGTGAAGGCTCAGGAGACCTGGGCCGACCTCATCAAGCAATCCCCGGAGCAGGCGCGCCACATCGGCGGCCTCATGCTCTCCAGCGTGATGGGCGACAAGTTCGCCACCACCTTCCAGACCGTGGGCGACCAGGGGCGCGCCGCGGACAAGGCGCCCGCCGAGCTGGCGAAGGCCGAGGCCGAGGCCCGCATCGCCGGTGTCACCGCCGAAAACGCGCCCACCGCCGCGGCGCTCACGAACGCCAACGTGCGCAGCCAGATCGCCGAGCGCGCCGACCGCCTGGCGCTCGACCGCGACAAGCTGACCAGCGACATGGAGCTGGAGCTCTACAAGCTGAAGCAGACCCAGACGAACCTCGATGGCGACGCGAAGAAGCTGCTGAATGAAGCCACGCTCGCGTCGTTGGCGGCCGACCATTCGGCCACGGCGACCATCGCTCTGGCCGACCAGTTCGACAAGCTCGGCGGCGGCAACGGCGGCCTGGGCACCACAGCAGAAGCGTGGGCGAAGCTCACCGGCACCCAGGATGCGATGAGCCGCGCCCGTGCCGAGTACACCCGGCTGCGCAACTCCCAGGCGATCAAGAATCTCCCGCAGGGCAGCGCTTCGGACGCCGACGTGAAGATGGCTCTCGAAGGCTTCCCGCCTGAGACGGCCGACTCGAAGTACCTCGCCCAGTTCCTGCGCGGCATGGGCAAGCTGCAGCAGCTCGATGCCGCGTCCCAGAAGGCCCGCGCCGAGTGGGTCAACGCGGTGGGCCACCTCGGCAAGCCGAAGTCGGACATCGAGGTTGACGGCATCAAGGTGCCGGCCGGCTCATCCTTCGTCGACTTCAGCAACCAGTTCATCCAGCGCAAGGCGGATGAGCGCGCCGCGGCGAAGGGCCTGCAGAGCGTGCAGGGCCGCAGCTACATGCGGTACGCCCAGCCCGCGGCCGCACCCGCCGCAGCGCCCGCGGCGTCGCCGCTGTCCACCGTGCTGCCGGCCACCGGGGGCCTGTGATGGCCGCCGACACCCCGAACAGCTACAAGGACCCGTTCTGGTCCGACCTGGCCGCTGGCGTCGAGCAGAAGCTGCAGCTGCCGAAGGGCCTACTGGTGGGCGTGCTCACGCGCGGCGAGCGCAGCAACGCCGACCAGGTCAGCGAGGCGGGTGCGAAGACGCCGTTCCAGATCATCGAGCCCACGCGCAAGGCGGCCATCGACAAGTGGGGCATCGACCCGTATCTGTCGCCGCAGAACGCCGCCGAGGTGGCCGGGCGCCTGCTGCAGGACTCCCTCAAGCGCAACGACGGCAACCCGGCGCTGGCCGTGGCCGAGTACCACGGCGGCACGAACCGCGCGAACTGGGGCCCGCGCACGAAGGCGTACGTCGCACGGGTGGTGGGCAGCGCGAACGCGGAGGCGCCCGCAGAGGCTCCGGCACCTGCCGCCGCCCCTCAGGCCTCCGGGAGCACCTTCCAGCGCGCCCTGGCGGCTCAGCAGGCCCCAGCGGCCTCCACCAGCATCGCCAACGTGTTCAAGGCCTACGAGAGCGGCCAGATGAGCGCGGAGGAGGCGGCCGACTTCGAGGCTGACGTGCAGGCCGGCCGCATGATGCTGCCGCGCGGCGCCGCGCTGAAGACGCCCGCGGCCGCGCAGACGGCGCAGTCGCAGGCCTTCGAGCTGCCTCAGGCCGTGGCCGACGCCTACCGCCTCGGCAAGATGCCGCAGGACGAGCGCGCCGAGCTGGACCGAGATCTCGCCGCGGGCCTCGTGAAGTGGCCCGGGGGCACGGAGCAGCCCCAGGGCGTCGCGCTGCCGGCCGCCGTGCCCGCGGGAACCCAGACGCCGGCCGCCACCGCGCCGATGGTTCCGAACACGCCCACGGGCGTCATCGACAACATCATCGGCGCCGGCGAGACGGGGCTGACGCTTGCCACCGGAGCCGTGGGCGGCACGCTGGGCACGATCGGCGGCGCGGCCGGTGCCGGCGCGGCCGCAGTCCTCAACGGCGACTTCGGCACGAAGCAGGCCGCCGACATGATCGAGCAGGCTGCGGCCGCGGGTGGCCAGGCCCTCACGTACCAGCCGCGCACCGCGGCGGGCCAGCAGCAGGCCCAGGTGGTTGGCGAGGTGATGCAGAACGCCATTCCCCTGACGGGCCTCACTGGCGAGCTGCAGGCGCTGTCGACCGCCGCGCGGCCCGTCACCCAGGCGCCGCGTGCAGCCGCCGCCCGGGTGGGCCAGCAGGTGGCCGAAGCCGTGCCCGCGCCGGTGGCGACTGCTGCGCAGCAGGCCGCAGCGGTGGTGGCCGCCCCAATCTCGTCCGTCACCGGCCGCGTGCGCAAGGCCCTGGCTCCCCGCGCCGAGCGTACGCCCACCCCGGGCACGGGCGGCAGCGCCGGCGCCGCGGGCACCGACGTCGCGACGATGCGCCGCGCGAACGCGCAGGACCTGCCGGTCCCCATGGACCTGACCGAGGGCATGGCGACCCGCGACTACGCCCAGCAGCAGTTCGAGCGCGAGACCGCGAAGAACCCGACGCTCGGTGCGCCGCTCCGCGAGCGAACGATGGACCTGAACGAGTCGCTGCTCCAGAACATGGAGCACTTCATCGACCACACCGGCGCCCGCGCGCCCGACCTGCGCGCCGTGGGAGCCACCGTCGACGAGGCGCTCGTCAAGCAGTACCGGGCCGACAAGGCGAAGGTCACGACCGCGTACAAGGCGGCGCGCAGCTCGGAAGAGGCGGCGGCCGCGGTCGACCAGGCCGCGCCGGTGACCATCGGCGAGGGCGAGATGGCGATGACCACGACGCCCATCGGATTCCTCAACGACCAGCCCACGGGCCTGCCCAGCACCGGCGTGGCCGACTCGGCGCGGCAGTTCGCGGTGAAGCTCGGCCTCGCCGAGATGCAGGACGGCCAGCTCGTGCCCAAGCCCGCAACGGTCGGCAAGCTCGAGGAGTGGCGCAAGGCCATCGGCGAGTCGGCCGGCTACGAGCCCACCGACATCCGCACGGCCACGGTCATGAAGAAGCTGATCGACGGCCAGACCGAGCCCGTGGCCGGGCCGCTCTTCCGCCAGGCGCGCGCCATGCGCCAGCGCCTCGCCCAGAACTACGAGGACCGGGCGGTCATCAACAAGCTGCTGACGAACAAGCGCGGCACGGCCGACCGCGCCGTGGCCCTCGAGGACGTCTTCAGCCACGCGGTGCTCGACGGCTCGCTCGACGACGTGCGCAACGTGCGCCGGGTGCTGCAGCGCGGCGGCGAGGACGGCCAGCAGGCCTGGAAGGAACTGCAGGGCGCGACCCTCGGCTACATCCGCGACGAGATGACGAAGAACGTGGCGCGCGACAGCCGCGGCAACCAGGTCGTCAGCGCCGCGGCGATGAAGAAGGCCGTCAACAAGCTCGACGTCGACGGCAAGCTCGACTTCGTCTTCGGCAAGAAGGGTGCCGAGCAGCTGCGCGTGCTCAACGAAGTCGCCCAGGACGTGCTGGTCGCGCCGCCTGGCGCCGTGAACACCTCCAACACCGCGAGCGTGATCCTCGCGGCCCTCGACATGGGCATGAGCGGCGCCCTCGGCGCCCCGCTGCCCATCGCCTCTGGCCTGCGGCTGCTGTCGAACCACATCAAGGACCAGCGGCTCGCCAAGCGCGTGCAGGCCGCCCTCGGCGCGCAAGAGGCGCGCGAGTCGACCAAGTTCTGACCCCACACCCCCCGAGACGACGACCATGACCTCACTCGCCGTACTGAACCCGCACCCGTTCTGGCCCGACACGGACGGCAACCCGCTCGACGACGGGCGCGTCTACTTCGGGACGCCCGGGGCTGATCCGATGATTTCGCCGAAGGAGGCGTACTGGGAGGCGCCCGGTGGCGGGGCGTCGAACAACCCCGTGGCGCAGCCGGCTCGCACCCTGAACGGCTTCATCGTGCGCGGCAACCGGCCGACGCTCGTCTACATCGATGGCAACTTCTCGCTGCTGGTCGTCAACCGGCGCGGCGAGCGGGTCTTCTTCGCCAAGAACTCCGCCGACTTCGGCAACGCGGCCGCCGTGCTGGCTCAGGTCGTGGCCTCGCTCGCCGGGGAGGGAGGCTCCAGCCAAATCGGCTTCACGCAGGTCGACGGCATCCTCACCACGGTGCAGAAGAAGCTGCGCGAGAACCCCTCGGCGGCCGACTACGGCGCCACAGGCGGCAACGTCGGGGTCGACAGCGCAGCGATCGTCGCCGGCGCGACGGTCTCCGCGGGCCTGAACGGGACACGGCGCCTCTACATCAACCCCTTCGTCGCCACGAGCATCAATCTGAGCGCGTTGGGCCTGCCCGACAACGTGCTGTTCGAGGACGACCGCTACACGTACGCCGGCTGGAAGTCCTGGCACTCCGAGGGGACCGATGCACAGCTGCTGCTGCGTGCGCGCGCCACCCCGTTCGGCGAAGGGGGCGCGCTGACGCTGCAGAACCTGGACACCGGCGGCAACCGCAACAGCAGCATCGTCGCGTGGTGGGGGCCGTCGAACAACCCGACGGTCGCGTCCTTCGAGCACTGGGGCTACAACAGCCCGACGGCCGCGAGCGTCACGTTCACGGCATCGGTGGGCGGCGCCTCGAGCGGCACGCTCACCGCGCCGATTCCGAACGGCGTCTACTCATTCGCGTTCGGCAACACCGAGCAGCGCAAGGTCACGGTGACGGGTGGCACGTCGTGCGCCTGGTCGCCGGCCCTGGCCATCGGCCCGGTGACCACCGCCCAGCCGTCCATGTGGCACGCGGGCCGCGAGTGGCTGGGCCGCGGTTCACTCGACAACGGGTTCCGGGCCCGGCATCGCCTCGGCGCCGACGGCGGCATGGTGTTCAACCCCACGGGCGCCCCGCTCTCGTTCCTGGACAACCCGACCATCGGCTTCGCCCAGGAGTACATCGCCGTCTTCAACGCGCCGGTGCAGACCGGATACGGGTTCAGCGGCAAGAACCTCTTCAACATCCGTGCGCAGGCCGTCGAGTGCGCGGTCGACCACGTCATCTTCGGCGCCAACGCCGCGACGCGGTATCAGAACCTCGCGCGGGCGAACGTCTTCTCGTGGCTCTGCGACTTCCCGAGCGCGAACCAGTTCGTCCTGTACGACCACGGCATCTCCAACGACAAGATGAGCTTCGTGAGCGGAGGGGACATCACCTTCCGCGGCGGCTTCAAGCCGGTGGTCGACAACCTTTACGCGATCGGCTCGGCGACGAATCGGCCGACGGTCCTGTGGGCCGTCAGCGGCACCATCAACACCTCGGACGAGCGCGAGAAGCAGGACATCGAGGGCATCCCGGTGGAGTGGCTGGAGGCCTGGGGGACCGTTCAGTGGGTCCGGTACAAGTGGCGCGACTCAGTGGAGAAAAAGGGGGACGGCGCCCGCTGGCACGTCGGCGTGATCGCCCAGCGCGTGCGCGACGCGTTCGAGGCCCGCGGCGTTGACCCGTTCGAGATCGGCATCCTCTGCTACGACGAGTGGGACGAGATCGTGACGGAGAACACGGAGCAGGTCACCCAGCACCCGCCCGAGGTGATCTTCCACCCGGAGGTCGTCGAGTACAGCGACATCCTCGGGCCCGACGGCAGTCCGATCGTCACTCGTCACGAGGCGGCGTGGGTCGAAGAGACGAAGCCGGGGTGGACCGAGGTCATCGTGCCCGCGCGACGGGAAGTCATGCCGGCCGGCAATCGCTACGGCATCCGGTACGAGCAGGCGCTGGCGATGGAGTGCGCGTTCCTGCGCTGGAAAGCGGGCGTGTGAGGGCAGGGCATGGCTGACTTGACCACCTCCACGAGTCTCGCCGCGACGGGCGCGGGTGCGGCGCTGCTGACCGCCCTGGGCCTGGAGCCCGGCCCGCTGTTCTGGTCCCTGGTGGGCGCCACGCTCGGGCTCACCTTCGCCGCCGCGATGTCCCGGCCCCGGGCCGTCGTGGTGTTCGCTGCCGTCGTTCTGTCCTGCTCGCTGTTCGGCGCGTGGCTGGCGCAGCGGTACTTCGGGGGCGAGCAGCTGTCGCGCAACGCGATGGCGTGCGGGCTCGCCATGTTCTTCCACCCGCTGGTCAGCCTGGCGCTGACCAAGCTACCGGCCCTCTGGGATGCAATCGTGATTCGGTGGGTCGGCCCTGGAGCCGAGAAGCCATGAACGCTGCCGCATTCCTCGTGTCCGTGCTGGTCCTGCTCCTGGCCTGGGACCGCCAGCGCTCCATCAACTGGAGGACTGCCCGGGCCTACGCGAACGTGCAGCTGCTGCTGCTCGCGGCGGTGGGCCTGTGGGGGATCTGGGGGGCGTGCACGGGCGACGTTCCCACGCTGCTGTGGATCCTGCTGGGCGGCTCGGCCCTGTGGCTCCTGTGGACCCTGCACCACTGGACGCGCGGCGTCCCCCGGCACATCCAGACCCGTCCCGCCGATCTCGGCCCACCCGAACTGGAACGCTTCAAATGAAGATGCACCTCGAGCGCCTGCAGCGCGACCCGGACGTGACCATCGGCGCTCTCTCCGTCGATGGCGATTTCGAGTGCTGGGTCTGCGAGGACACCGTGCGCACCGGTCCGAAGGTCCATGGACAGACCGCCATCCCGGCTGGTACATACGAGGTCGACGTCACCATGTCGGCCCGGTTCAAGAAGCCGCTGCCGCTGCTGCTGAACGTGCCGGGGTTCTCGGGCATTCGCATCCACCCGGGCAACACCGCGGCTGACACCGAGGGGTGCCTGCTGCCCGGGCTGGACCGCCTGGCCAAGTCCGTCGGCCGCTCCCGCCTCGCCTTCGACGCCCTGTTCACGAAGATCAAGGACGCGAAGGCCAAGGGTGAGCGCGTGACGATCGAGGTCGCATGAATCCCTGGGTCATCCTCTGCTGGGTCGGGAGCCTCGCCTACGCCGCCTTCATGGGGTACGGCTGGGGCCAGGACGCCGAGATCGCCGACCAGTCCCGCGTGACCGCCGCGGTGGCCGCCGCCGGCCAGGAAGCCGCCAACGCCGCGGCCGGCCAGATCGCGAAGATCACCGTCAAGAACACCACCATCCGGCAGACGCTGGAGAAGGAAGTCCATGAACGTCCGGTCTACCGCGACTGCGTCGCTGATCCTGCTGCTCGCCGCCTGCTCAACGACACCATCGGCGCCGCCCCCGCCGGCTCAGCCCCTGGTGACGGCGGCGTGCCCGCCGCTGGCCCCGCTCGCTGACGACACGTTCGGGGCGTGGGTGCTGTGGGCCCAGTACGCCGGCGGCCAGTACAAGGTGTGCCGCGCGGCCTGCGTCAGGGAGTAGGGCTACCAGCGTCCGAGCTGGGCGCCGGCCGATGGCTCGGGAGGGCCGTCGATCGGGTAGCAGGCCCAGGCCTGCGGGTTGCCCTTGATGGACCGGAGGTAGTCGATCGGCTGGTTGCCGTAGATCAGGACGTAGCCTCGGAAGATCCTCTTCACGATCGCGCTGTTCAACGGCGTCAGGATGTGTTCCCGGCCCGGGTCGCTTCCCCGGTGGAGGTAGGCCCCGCCGTTGTAGAAGGCCAGGTTGCCACGGTGGCGCGGAGCCACGCGAATCTCTTCCGCCGTGAGCTTCACCCCCTTGGCGCGCAGCTGGATCACCTCTACAAGCATGGTTCCTGGGGCCGTGAATATCAGACAGCTGTCTGATAAAAGGGGTTTCGGAAATAGACAAGGGGTCACGCCTTGCGACGTAACCCCTTGATTTAACTGGCTCCTCAACCTGGGCTCGAACCAGGGACCTACGGATTAACAGTCCGGCGCTCTACCGACTGAGCTATTGAGGAATCGAGCCTCGCAGTTTAGCTTGGAATCCGTCTGCGTGGCAAGCTATTTCTTCAAAGTTCTGCAAGGACCGTGAGGCGAACCGTGCGGGCCTCGAGCGGGAACAGGTAGACGTGCCCGTACTGCGAGGGCGATTCCTTCCAGGCGCGCTTGTCGAATGCGTTGAACAGGCCCAGCGTCCACGTGAGCGACGTGCCGTCGAGCTTGTGGGTGTAGCGGGCGGCGAGGTCGGTGCGGGTCCACGACGGCAGTTCGATCGACCCGTCGTCCAGCACGTTGCGCCGGCCCTCGTGCGTGACGTTGGCCTGCAGGTCGAGGCCGCTCACGAACGGCACGCGGTAGCGGGCCTGGGCCTTCAGGGTCCGGTCGGGCACGTTGACGGGGGCCCGGCCGTTCAGCGCGGGGTCGGCCGCGCCTTCGCGGCGCGCGCGCAGCCACATGGCGCCGGCGCGCAGCTGCCAGGGGCCGATGGTGTGGGCGATGTTGCCGTCCAGGCCCTGGTGGTGGGCGCTGCCGTCGAGCACGTAGACCGCGCCGTCGCCGTTCGGCGTGGGGCGGTCGATGTCGAACCAGGCGAGGCCCCATTCCGTGGCGCCGGTGCTGCCCTTCGTGCCGATCTCCCACTGTCGGCTCTTCGCCTGCAGGGTCTGCCCGCTGTTGTCGTAGACGCCCGCGCCGGCGGCGCCGGGCACCACGTACGACTCGGCGCCTTCGCCCCAGCTCGCGTACACGTGCTGGCGGGGTCGCCATTCGTAGGACGCGGCGAGCCACGGGGTGGTCACGGTGTCGCTGCCCGCGGACGGGTCGGCTCCCTGCGTGTCGATTGTCTGGCGGTGCAGCCGCGTGCTGCGCAGGCCCAGCCAGGTGCTGAAGCCGTGGCCCCAGTCGATGGCGTCGGTTGCGAAGAACTCGACGTTGCGTTCCTTGCTGTTCGTGCCGGGCGTGTTGGGGGTGGGGTCGGCGGGCGTGACGAGCGAGCCGTCGATGTTGCCGGTGCCGACGTCGTTGTTGGAACCGGTCCGCACGCCCACGCTGCGGCGGTTGTACTGGATGCCGCCGTGCAGCTGGTGCCGGATCGGTCCGGTGTTGATGGCGCCCTTCGCCGCGGTCTGCGCGACCTCGACGCGACGGCGTTCGCCGTCGCTGCGGAAGTCGTAGACGTCGTAGTCGCCGTTCGGGCCGTAGCGGTCGCAGTAGCCGGTGGGCGTGCCGCATTCGAAGCCGAACGGGTACGCGAGGTGGTCGTCGGTCTTCAGGCTCTGCGCGCCGACGACACTGACCCAGCGCCAGCCGCCGCCGAGGCCCTGGTCGAAACGCACGGTGCCGGTCAGGCCGTCGAACGCGTTCGGCTGGCTCCACGGCTGGTTGTTGAGGTTGTCGGGGCGACGCACCGAAGGCAGGGCATCGCCGGTCAGGCTGTGGCCCGGCAGGCTCTTGCCCACCTGGTGCGACCACTCGATCTCGGCCTCGAGCAGCGAGGCCGGCGCGATGCGCCAGTCGCCCGCGAACGCGGCCACGGTGCGTTCGGCGTGGTCGTAGTGGTCGATCTCGGGCTTGCTGTTCTCGTACGCCAGGTTGAAGCGGTAGCCGAACACGCCGTCGTTGCCGGCGCGGCCGCCCAGGTCGACGCCGCCACCGAGCGAACCGCGGTCGCCCACGCTCACGGACGCGCTGCGCAGCGGCGCGTTGGTGGGGCGCTTGACGATGTAGTTGACGAGTCCGCCCGGCGAGCTGGTGCCGGCCTGGATGCCGCTCGTGCCCTTCAGGATCTCGATGCGCTCCTTGTTCGCGAGCGGGATCACGGTCTCGGCCGTGATGGGCAGGCCTTCGCGGCGGTAGTTGTAGCGCTGGTCGAGCACGTAGCCGCGCAGCGCGACGTAGTCCCAGTAGCCGGGCGAGTTGTAGGCGTCGGTGGCGGCGGCCTCGTACGACAGGACGTCGGCGAGCCGGCGCGCCTGCGATTCGTCGAGCTGGTCACGCGTGATGACCGTGGCCTGCATCGGGATCGACACCAGCGGGATGTCGCCGAAACCCGTGAGGGCGGTGGGCGGGACGGGCGACTGCGACTTGACGACCAGCGGCGCGAGGGTGGGCGTGTCGGCCTGCTGCGCGTGGGCCGTGGCGGCCGCCGCGAGGCAGGCGAGGGCGACGGCGCGGCGCGGCAGGTGGCGCGGCGTGGTGCGGGGATCTCGGGCGAAGGAGTGGAGCGGATGGGCCATCGTGACGTGTGCGATGGCAGGGGCGCAGCGTGAGGGGGGTGGAACGAACGGAGAGGCCCCTCGGCAGACGCTTCCCTGCGCGAGGATTACCTCAATCAGGTTCAAAGGGACTCTCTCAGTCAAACACGGCGAGCCGCGTCCAACACCCCCAGCGATGACCGTGCGTGAACACGGCCGACCGCATTATTGCAGAGTGCGGATCGTTGATAATCCGCAGCCCCGCCCGGGTGACGAAACTGGTAGACGTAGCGGACTTAAAATCCGCGGCCGCAAGGCGTAAGGGTTCGAGCCCCTTCCCGGGTACCAGGCCCCACGGCGTGGTTCACACGCTGTCGAGGCTCACGGCGTGGTTCACACGCCGTCGACTGCCTCGGGGTCGTCGAACGCCTTGTTCGCCGCGGCCTCCGGTCCCATCGCGCGCCATCGGGGGCGCCCCGCCAGTTCCGTCGCGATGCGATGCACGTCCGCACCGCTCAAGGTGCGATCGAGCGTCAGCATGCGCGCGGTGACGCGTTCGACCCAGTCCGCGTCGGTGAGGTCGGGGGTGGCGAGGGGCATCATGGTGTCGGGTCCTCCATTGCTCGTGGCGATGTGACCTTCGGATCGTGCGCCTCGCAGGAGGTTCCCGCTAGATTTGTGAAGCGGCTGACACGGTGCAGGGGAAATCGAGCCAGCGTGACACGACGGAGCGAAGATGGTCGACGCTGCCGGTCGTCTGCAAGGTCACCGGCGCCTTCGCTTCCATGCCGGACGGCGCCTCCAACGGCGTGACGCCGAGGAGTCGCGCGGCCTGTCGGGAGACGGGCCAGGCGGTGTCGATCAGCGCGACACCTTCGCCCATCGCGGCCTGGATGTGGTGACGCACGAACGGGTAGTGCGTGCAGCCGAGCACCACCGTGTCGACGCGCGCATCGCGCAGCGGCGCGCAGAAGGTCTTGATCATCGCGACCATGTCGGGCGCGTCGAGGTCGCCGCGTTCGATCTGGCCGGCGAGTCCGGGGCATGCCTGCAGCGTGATTGTCGCGTCGCCGCGGTGCGTGTCGAGCAGGCGCTGGAACTTGGTGCTGCGCAACGTGGTGGGCGTGGCCATCACGCCGATGCGGCCGCTGGCCGAGGTCTTCACCGCGGGTTTGATGGCGGGCTCGACGCCCACCACCGGGATCTCGGGCCATCGCTCGCGCAACGCGGCCACGGCCACGGCGGTGGCCGTGTTGCAGGCCACCACGATCAGCCGCGCGCCGCTGGCCACGAGGTGTTCGCCGACGGCGAGGGTGCGCGCCGCCACGTACTCGTCGGTGCGTTCGCCGTAGGGGGCGTGCGCCGAATCGGCCACGTAGTGCAGCGGGTGCTCGGGCAGGGTGCGGTGCAGCACGCTCAGCACCGAGAGGCCGCCGAGGCCGGAGTCGAACACGCCCACGAGGGGCAGTCGGTCGTCGGGAACGGGCGCGGCAATGGGGGACATGTCGGCGCGCAGTCTAACGGAGCAAAAAAATGCGCGCGTTTCGCCCGAGTCGTGGCAGAATCAAAAAATAGCACGATCGTTCGCTTCCTGTGTCGCCTCCGCGACTTCGTGTGCACGGTGTGGGCATTGGGCGATCCTAGAATCCGTGCAACTTCAACAGTGATCCTTGAGGAGCTTCGGCATGAAAGTCTTGGTGGCAGTCAAGCGGGTGGTGGACTACAACGTGAAGGTTCGCGTGAAGAGCGACGGCACGGGTGTGGACATCGCGAACGTGAAGATGAGCATGAACCCGTTCGACGAGATCGCCGTCGAAGAGGC